>Ga0306901_1000011_pt1 | contig 163385 bp, 147 predicted proteins | sample AntRauMFilla3767_FD_190431 | JGI IMG/M metagenome (GOLD analysis project Ga0306901, IMG submission 190431) | Saline lake microbial communities from Rauer Islands, Antarctica - Metagenome Filla 3 #767 (v2) (version 2) | ecosystem: Environmental > Aquatic > Non-marine Saline and Alkaline >... | reverse complement strand
AATATATTGCCCATCAAATTAGTTTGTTTGGGTGATTCAAAGGATAGTGGATACTGCGTCGAGACCTGTTCGTAGAGTACCTTTCGTCTGCTTTCCCCACACAGAGACCTACTCCTTCACCCTTCTCCTTGGATCATGAGATCGCCGTTCGTCGTGTTCGCCTGGACATTGGAGGGGGTCGCCAACGAAAAAGTAATTTCGCCGTTGATCATCTCAGCGCTGAGGCTTTCAGCGGTCCTCGACCCAGTGTCGATATCGGCCGCCGAGCTGATGGCTTCGGTGAGTGCGGTAGAGGAAGCAACCATCCCGACGAAGTTCGACAGCCTCCCCATTGCCTGGATATACTCCCGCTGTGAGCCGGCGTGAAACGGTGCTTGGACAGCGATGATGTTGGCTGGAAGTGGTGAGTCGGCTGCAACGAATACTCCGAGCCACTGCCACGGCAGATACGCCGCATCGAACGACCTGATTGCGGTCTCGACTGTGACATCGTGGCGGCGAGGAGTGCATCGACGACAGTATCGGTCGCTTTAGCCGCTGTGTCGACGAGTGGCGGTACCTCGACCGACTGGCCGAATAGCTTCTGGGTTCGCAGCAACAATCCGGTAAGCCGAACGGTCCCAATATCGAGGAGTTCGTGTCTGTTCATATGCGTCTCACTCCTGTGGAGTCGCTTGGTTCAGTTCGGATCGCTCCAGGAGCCTCGGCAACAACGTGTCGTCGTTTGGGCAACAAACGGATTCTCGGAGCACACGGTAAACTCCCAACAATCTATCGCGAAGTACTCGAATCCCTCCCAAAGCGGCGTATCGAGAAGTGAGAGGCCGTGATCCCAAAACGCGTTTGTGACTGCTGGATGAAAGCGACGATAACGTCAATAGACTGAACACGCGGTCACGGTTGGCCTACAGCACGACCGGACCGCTGTTGAATCTCGAGTCTCCACACATTGGGATTCTCCTGGAGTTCGTACTCCCCGAGGAGATTCGATTGGTAGGCGTTGTCGGCCATCGCCTCGCGTGCGGTGTCCCACTCATCGATCGTGATTCGGTCAAGTGGGCCAGCAACGATCACACTCCGCCACGATCCGTCAGGGCCGATATCGAAGGTGGTGAAACTCGCGCTGGTAGTCTGCTCGGCATACGACTCCTTCCGGAGTTCGGTGCTTGCGTCGAGAAAAACGAAGTACAGTCTGTCGTGTCCGTCATATCCGAACGACAGCGGGACGCCATACGGCACCCCTTCGGCACTCATTGAGAGAACTCCCATGCCACCCTCAGTCAACAGGGCATCAATCTCAGCGTCGTCCATTTCGATTCCTAATAGGGGCTGAAATTCTGACATATGATAGATACAGACACACACGATATAAATGTGGGGACGTTTCTCATTAGCTCAGAATACAACACGGAGAATTGACCCAGGCACTCGATCAGATTCCCAGGCCGTAGTCACTGCTACCACTATTCGTTGGTTTCAGTTTTCACGACCGTTGCTGGCCGGGTCGTCAACCGAAGAACGCGGTCGGTGACACTCCCGAGGAGCGCGCGATATTCGTCCGGTCGCCGTCTGGTTCCGAGGAGTAGCAGGTCTACATCGTTGTCGTCGGCATATCGTGTAATCGTTTCGGCAGGGCGGCCGTGTTGAATTGCCTCAACGATCTCAACGCCTTGCGCTGTCGCTTGCGAGCGGATCGACGAGAGCGTCTCCTCACCGTGTTCCTCGAGACCGTGTTCGGGTCCTTCGGCTTCGTCGACGTACTCGTCACCACTGTAGGCAGTCACGACATCCTCGTCGACCACATAGAGAATATGGAGGTCAGCATCGTGGGCATCAGCGAGAGCGATTGCGTGTGCTTGGGCCCGCTCGGACGCGACTGTACCGTCTGTTGAAAGCAGGATACTGTCGTACATCCATTTGAATTTCGAGAGACATTTGTATAAATCTAGGTCCGAGTTCCACAGTCCGACGATACGCAACGTCCATTGGCCGCCAGTCCTCACTTACCCCGCTGTTGTTCTAATCTACCAGATCGCCGACAGTGGTCAACAGCGTTGGATGATCAGCACTACAGGTATCAATTACGCAGGGTCGAAACGTCTTCTAGAGAGTCGACCACATGATCTGCTGGCTCGTCGGCAAGCATTGGGTCTTCTCGGTCGACCAATCCGGTGAGCACAAGCACCGTTGTTAGACCGGCACGTCGTCCCATTTCGATATCCGTTTCTGGATTATCGCCGATCACCAGACAGTCTCCTGGATCAGCAGCAAGCCTGTCGAGGCTCACCTCAATCATCGGATCGTGTGGCTTGCCACAGATCTGCTCTGGCTCATGATTCCCAGCGTAGCTGATTGCTGCGATCAACGCCCCACATCCAGGAATTATCCCAGAGTCAGTCGGCACTTTCCGGTCCTCGTTGGTCCCAATAAAAACCGCCCCAGATTCAACAGCTCGCAGGCCACGTGTCAGGGTCTCGAAATCGAATGACCGGTCCTTACCGACCACGAGGACATCGGCGTCAGTAGGATCGTCAGTCAGTGTCCCGTCGGCCTCAGAGAACTCGTGATCGAGAGCTGGTGAGCCGATCGTCAACACGTTTGCTGTCGGATACTCCTGTGTAACGTATGCAGCAGTCACTGACGCACTCGTCAAGATGTCATCGACAGCAGCCTCGATCCCAAGCGACGAGAGTCGGTCTTGACAGGTCTCGCGTGTCTTTGTCGACGAATTCGTGACAAACACGATGTCGACACCCGCATTGCGGAGCTGTTCGATGCCCTCACGGGCACCCGGTATGACGGTTTGAGATCTATACACCGTTCCGTCGAGATCGATAATGGCGCTCTCCATTGTGGCTGAATGCAGGTTCCGAACCCCGAGGTCGCCCCCGTGGTATCCACGCTCTCCTTTTGTGAGTCGATTAGTCAGTAATAAAAATAGTAGGGTACTGTGGAGACCATCGCGACTGCCGAGATCGGCTGGCTCCTCTGGTACTGGAATCTCTTGTTACCTCCAGGAGTCGTTTGACCCTTCAGAGAAATTCTAATGTACTTGTTCTAGTAATAGAGGGTGGTTCCAGTCTCTATCGGGAGTGCAGTGATGGTCGTCGATGATTCTCGGAGAGTCGTTCAGTGGATCTGAACCGGACTATTGAAGCCGAGCAACTATCTGATCGGTTCCTTCCTCCATCTGGACGAGACCGTCGTCAGAAAGATCCGAAAGGAGATCTCGAAGCCACTCTCGACCGTACTCGCCGTCCGGTGTGTAGTCGACACGAATTCGATGGCCGAGGGTATCAAGCTCCATCTCGTCGTGCTCACCGAGGAGTCGAACCACACGCCCGCGGAACTGTCGACGACTGCCTTCGAAGCTCGGTTGTGTCGGCACGTCGGGTGCGGTGAAATCGCCGCTCTCGTAGGCCGCACACCACTCTCGCCACGGACAGCCAGCCGTGTCACACTTGGGCGTCTTTTCGCAGGCAACCCCGCCGAGCTCCATGATCGCGTTGTTCCAAACCCGCGAGCGACCCTCGGGCATGAGGTCGCTTGCGGCTGTCTCGAACGCAGCGTCGTCATCTGGAATATCGAAGGCGCGATAGAGTACGCGTTTGACGTTGGTGTCGACCACCGCATCGCCGTTATTAAACGCGAACGAGGCGACGGCGTTGGCGGTGTAGGGGCCGACGCCCATCAACTCCTGGAGCTCCTCAGGTGTTTCGGGAAACGCGCCGTCGTAGTCGTCGACGACTTGGGTGGCGGCCTCGTGGAGGTACTTCGCGCGGTTGTTGTAACCGAGGCTGTGGTCGCTCCAGAAGGCCACCACGTCGCCGCGGGGGGCCTCGGCCAGTGCGTCGGCGGTTGGCCACTCGTCGAGGAAATCCGACCACGCCTCGACCACGCGGTCGAGTTGGGTCTGCTGGCTCATGATCTCCGAAACGAGAATCTCGTAGGGGTCGTCAGTCCCCCGCCACGGGTACTCGCGGTGGTCGGCCTCGTACCACTCGATCAGGGCCTCCTGGACCGCCGCGACCGTCACGGCGTCGGGGAGTCCGCTTTCGGCCTGCGTGCCCGCATCAGTCATTGTCGACGCTCGGCACGCGGTCGGTTTAGGGGTGCTGATCCGTCCCACGGGGTGTGAAGGACAACGCGTTTCCGTCTGGTGTCCCAGAGGCCGGTATGAGTCTCGACGAGCTCACCGAAGATATCACCGACGAGTACAGCGATCTCGACGACGAATTCACCGTTTCACTGGACCGGGAAACAAAAAACGAACTCGCCATGCTGAGTGCCGCCTTCGAGACTGACGACCCTGAAGAACTCATTCGGCGTGGCGTCCATCTGCTCTACCGCCAGACGGTCGATTCCGGCGACCTGGATTTCCACCTCCGATCGGGCTACGACGTGACCTACGACGAGTATCTCTCGGGGATGACCTTCGACGAGATGACCGGCGGTGACAACCTTCCGTCGCTGGACGATTCGAACCGCTACCGAATGTAGGCTATCGGGTACCGTCGACCGCTTTTATAAGCAGTTCCGCGCCGAGTTCGATTTCTCGCTCGGTTACGTCCAGGGGCGGGAGCAGTCGAAGCACGCTGTGCCCACAGCCCAGCGTGAGCAAGCCACGCTGCAGGGCGGCTTTTTGAACGGCATCACGGCGGGCTTTGGTATCGAACTCGACGGCGAGCATGAGTCCCAGCCCGCGGATGTCGGCGACAGCATCGGTGTCTCCAAGCCCATCGATCAGTAGTTCGAGGCACTGCTGGCCGCGGTCGGTTGCGTTCGAAAGCAGATCATGTTCGTGAATCGCATCGATCGTGAGCGCGCCCTGCAGCGACGCCAGAATGTCGCCAGCCCCCCACGTCGAGGACAGCCGACTCGTCTCGCTGGGGAACACCTCCTCGCGGCCGATCGTCGCCCCGACCCGGAGTGCCTTGGCCGCCGCAATCACGTCCGGCTCGAAACTGTAGTGATCAGACCCCCACATTTTACCGGTACGGCCCAGCCCGCTCTGAATCTCGTCGGCGATGAGAGTGATGTCGTGATCGTCGGCCAGTTCGGCTAATTCGTCGCCGAAAGCTTGGCTGGGTATCCGGTAGCCGCCCTCGCCTTGCACCGGTTCCAGGATAATGAACGCGACTTCGTCGGGATCGAGATACCCCTGCTCGGGGTCGACCATTCGTTGGAGTTGGGACCTTGCGTCGGTAAAAAAGCCGCAGCCGCAGGTCGCTGGGCTACAGCCCCGGTCCGTACAGAACGGCACGTCGTGGATCGATGGCAGTTCGGGGTAGTGCCGACGATGGACTGCCTTCGAGCGGTTCAGCGAGAGCGTCCCGAGGGTCCGGCCGTGAAACGCACCGTCGAAGGTGATCCCGTACTGGCCGCCCTCGCTGTGGTCGTAGGCAATTTTGATCGCGTTCTCGACCGCCTCGGCTCCCGAGTTCGAGAGGAAGACGGTCGACATCCCGTACTCGCCCGTCGCCTCGACCAGCCGATCCATCAGCCCAGTCGGGCCGGGCAGCGAGTCGTCCGCCGGGTCCTGACTGCTGGAGACGTAGAAGTCCTGTCCGGCGATTTTTAAGGGATCGACCAGATCAAACTCCCGTAGGTGGTCCATAATTTTCGGGTTATTGTACCCCAGCGGCGCGGCGGCGACGTGGCTCGTGAAGTCGAGGAGGACGTTGCCGTCGACATCGGTACAAAACGGCCCTTCAGCCGGCCCCGAGAGATCCCAGACGAACTCATAGACGTAGGTACTCGGGGCGGCCGTCCGGTGGTGATGGTCGACCCACTGTGCGGCCCGCTCGCCCGGAATTCGGTCGACCGTCGGCTTGGCCGTCTCGCGGTCCATAATAATTAATAAGGTAACTGGCGGCTAAAACGTATCGCCGAGACGGAGGAAATCGGGACGACTCAGGGCCGTGGGTCGAGATAGTCGGTTAGGCCTGCGCCGACGGTGTCGACCAATCCCGCAACCTCCCCGCAGCCGACCAGCAGTTCGTAGCCGTCTTCGAGTGCGTCTTCGACGTGGACGCCGAGACCGACCTCGAAAACCGCGTCGCTGTCGAGATAGGCGGCGGCATCGGTCCACTCCCGTGGGCGTTCGACCACGTAGCGGTCGCCCTCCAGGAACGGTCCGACACATGACTCGTCGTCGACATACGCCTCGAAGAAGCCGGTGGCGTGGTCCCGAACCGAAACTGGCGGTCCCTCGTGGCGCTCGACAGCCGGGAGCGTGGCGGTCGACAACTCAAACAGGAGGGTAGCAGTGTCGCCTGCGTCGTCGACCAGCACCGACGACCGGAAGACCTCGAAGCCCTGGGTCGTGAGTCCGGATTCGATGCCGGCGAGGGATTTGTCGAGCTGTGGGTAGAGTTGATCGTCGACGATATCCGGTGTCTCGAAGACAACCGCAGTGGGTGTCGTCTCCCGGCTGGTCAGCTGCTCGCGGACCTCCGTGGCACTCAGTTGCTCCCGGTCGGGCGGGAAAAACAGCGAGAGCCGGGGCTCGGCGAGGAGTTCGCGGGCGTAGTGCTGGAGGCGGACGACGTTTTCCGCCGCACAGACTGCCGCCACGTTGCGGTCGGGATCGGTAGGATCGATCACGACCAGCGGATCGTCAAACGTCGTCGTGCCGTGATCTTCCGGATCGAAGACCAGCGGTGGAGACCAGTCGGCGGCCGCCTCCAACAGCGGAACGATGCCGCCGTATTCGACCACGAGCAATTCCGAGAGATACCCCGAGAAACCGCGGGTCTTGAGATCGCTGCCGTAGGCTCCAATTCCTTTCAAGAACCGCTTAAAAACGCGAACGTCGCCCGCGAGGTCCTCGTCGAGTTGGGCGTCGAGATACTGGGTGTGAAACGGGGTTCGGTCGACCGCCGAGCGAATGTCGGTCGCCGATTCGACGCGGTAACACGGAACGAAGTCGACGTCAAAACCGTCGGCCTGGCCTTTGACGTAGGGGTGTTCGGCGTACTCCTGGTGGCCCTCGGGGAGGACTGCGTGGCCGATATCGAGGCCGTGCTGTTCGAGCCCCTCGCGTGGGAGATCGGGCTGAAAGCGGACGAAGAGATCGATATCGCGGTCGCCAGCCAACCACGTGCCACGGGCAGTGCTGCCGACCTGCATTACGTCGGCGTCGAGATCACGGGCGTCAATGGCCGCGCTGGCACGGTCGGCCAGCGTTTCGGCGGCCGTCGACAGCCGTCGCCGTTCGTCGGCCGTCGGGGTGACGCGCTCGTGGACCGTCCGTAGCACGTCATCGAGGGTAGTCATACAGCAGAATTGAGAGACGGCGTGTGAAAGGATGTCGCTTCCGTCGGGGAGAAAACGAAAGCCCTATTAAATGCATCCGACTACCATTGGATGCGTTGAGCCGTCGTAGCTCAGATGGTAGAGCACCTCGCTGTTAACGAGGTGGTCCCAGGTTCGAGCCCTGGCGACGGCGTCCTTCTCCCGCAACAACTCACGAGGAGCTATGCTCCGAGTATCCCATGACACGGACGGACAACACCGAAACTCGACACTCTCATATGGGACCGGGCGGAATCACGATTCGAGGGCCCTTAGCTTAGTCTGGTTAGAGCGCCGAGCTCATAACTCGGTGGTCACTGGTTCAAATCCGGTAGGGCCCATTTTTAAACGACAAGCCGTCGACCCGAACATCCCTGAAGGCTATAGGTTCCGAGCCCGACGTGTCGGTATGGGTTGTATCAAACACCTCACCAACGGTATCGTCTCGCTTGTCATCAGCGTCGGCATCACGGTTGCGTTCGCCGACGAGGGCGAGGAGTACGGGCTCTCGGATGTCGCCCTCTCGGTTGCGATCGCGGCGTTCTTCTCGGGGCTGTTTACCAGCTACTTCGCCAACGACTCCTAATCACCGGCCTCAACCGACTCCCCAACACGGCCGGACTGCCGGAGGCTCGCCGCGAACTGCCGGACACGGTCGGCCGAGGCAGCGGTGACCCGCGTTGTCGGGCGCTCTGCGAGGTCGGCCGCGCGGTCGACGATCGATTCGAGGGCCTGCTCTCGGTCGTCGGTGACGGTGGTATAAATCGCGAGGCCGCGGTCGGCTCCGGTCGGAATCCCACAGTAACAGAGCGTTCGCTCGCCGCCAGTGGTGGTTCGCTCGACGAAGGCGACGGTGTGTTTGCCCGCCGCCGTCCGGCGGTCGAACGCCGCGGCTTCGTCCTGCTCGTTGGCAGGGACGATTAGTTCGTTGAGCGGCAGCCCGATCACGCGCTTCATGTCGGGGCTAAAGAGGTCCCGAAAGGCGTGGTTGGCGTCGGTGACGATCGGCTCGGTGTTGCCGAGCTGTGCCTGGCTGCCTGCGGAACTACGTTCCTCTCTGTCGTCGGCCTGTGGCCGACTGCCAGATGAGCTTCGCTCATCGCTGTCAGCGAGTTCGAAGGCGACGATCGCGGCGTCGAGCTCGTGGAGCGCGCGACCGAACCGGGCTGGTGACGACCGGTCGATACTCATCGCCTCCCACCCCTCTGTTCCGCCCAATTATTCGAGTGATTGTCTGTACACATATATTCAGTTTCGCTACCAAATCATAACTCATGAGCGAGTAAAAAGATTTATTAACGAACGTTACGCGTATTTTGTGGTTGTTTTGTAACGATAAGGGTGCCGAGAGAACTGTTCCAAGAACGCTCTCAGAACGCGTTTTCGAGTGCCGTAGCCACTGACCGGGCTTTCTCCGCGAGAGCGTCAGATACATCGCTGGCCGCAACCGCCGCGTTGAGCTCGTCGTCGTCGACCCGTTCGATCGTCCCGTCGGCGTGTTTGAGCACGTCGACGTGGAGGTCGACGTACCGCACGGTGTCAGGGAAACACTCGACCGGCGTACAGACGTTGACGTAGGTACCCTTCACCGAGCCCTCGCTGTCGCGGTAGACAGTGGGATACCACCACCGTCCCTCGCGGAACGTCGTCGTGGCCGTATCACCCGCTTCGCGGGGGACGCCGAGCCCGTCGTAGGTACCGCCGCCGGAGAGTTCGCGACGGAGCGTGAGACTGTCTTCATCGCGGTCAGTGACGGTGCCTGATCCGAGGCTGATACAGCGACCGGCGGGCTTCCCGTGGTCGATTTCGACCTCGTCGCCGACTGCCGGGCCGAACGTGTCGGCGACAGTCTCGAAGGGGAATTCGTTGCCCTCCGGCGAGCAGAGCGCCTCGACGAAGTCGACGCCCGAACTCGCAGTCGACGATCCGGCTTTGATGCGGTGATGACCCGGCATCGTCGTCGTGACTTCTCGACGGATCTCGTCGAGGGCAAACCGGCTCTCGCGGCCGAACCAGAACCACGCGCCCACTACTGGAGCGGCGAGCCGTGTTGGGGTTTCGCCTGCGACATCGACACCGCCCTCGATGGCCTCGCTGTCGAGTGCAGTCGTGATCTCGGCCGCGCGGCTGGCGGTGCGGTCCAGAGCGGGTTCGAGCGCCTCCATCGCGGCTTCGGTGGCAGCATGATCCCAGCGGACTCGCCAGCCATCGGGGGCCTCGACGCCCAGCAGGTCAGTCATCCCGATGAGTTCGCGCGCGGCGGACTCGTTGCGTGTGTCGACGGTCGGCTCGCCTGATTCGGGAATGAGAGTGACGAGGCTTCCCGAGATCTCGATGGTCGTCGACAGCAGGGGCCGATCGTCGTCCCACGGCGGGGCAGTGTCCTCGACGCGAACACGAACCATCTCCCCAGTGTCGAGGTGGCTGTCGACACCTCGAAACGGGAGATACCCCTCGCACTCCCCGAGGTCGACGACCGCACCGCGGCCCGGTGTCTCGGTTACTCGGCCGTCGAAGACGGCTCCCTCGGGGGCTGGATCGTCCCACCGGAGCGTGTCGATGCCGACCGAATCGATCAGGTCGGTGGCGGCGTCGACAGCCTCGGGTCGACCGTGAATACCCACACCTTGGCGGTCGTCGGTCGTGGCGATCTCCACATCGTGGGCATCCGTCTCGAACGTTGCCTTGAAGCGGCGCTTGATTGGGTCAGAGACCTGAACGACTGTCCAGCCGGCCGAGAGACAGCGTTGGGTGAGTGCAGTCGTGTAGATTCCACGGAGTCGAACACGGTGGTCGCTGTCGGCCGTCTGTGGATTTTCCTCGCTCATCGTCGACGGCTCACCGAAGCTCCGACTCGTCGTGGGCGAAGCGAACCCGGCCGTTGATCGTGTCGCCGAGGCTGAGTTCCACGACCTCGTCGCTCAGTACACGGCCGCCCTCGATTGGGACCCCCCAGCTATCGAAACGGAGATAGCCCCGGAGATCCGCCGCGTGGGTGTAGAGGTCGATAAAATCGACAGTGTGGGTCTGGATCTCCCTGGCGCTGTGGGCGGTGTCCATATCCGAGTAGATGGTTTCGGTGTCCGCAAAGAACGCTTCGAGCCGGTCGGCGTCGGCCGCGACCGCCTCGACGACGTGCTCGGAGGCTTCCTGGAGGTCGTCGGTATCGAGCCCGACCTCGCGGAGTGCCTGCTGGGTTCGTGGATCGAAATGCATGGCTGACCGTTCGGGCTCGGTGCTTTTGAATGGTCACTGTTCGGACGCGTCGGCGGCGTCTGCCATCGAGAGAAGACCTTAGTTGCCCGCCGTCGAATCAGACCTATGAGCGACCAGCGGGATCCGGTCGAGGCGGCGGCCGACGACTCTCGGGATCTCTACGACGTGGCGACGTGGGAGGAACGAACCTCGGTCGACGGGGCGGCGGTCGCCGTCTACTGGCTGCTGACGCGGGCGGCCAAATGGTTCGTGATCCTGCTCGCACTCGGCATCCTCGTGGGGATCGGCGGGCTTACCGCGTTCACGGAACCCGCAGTCGGCCTACTGACGCTGCTGTCGGTCGTTCCCGCCCTCGCGCTGACGATCTACGTCTATCGCTCCGACGTGACGACACGGGAGCCGCTGTCACTTCTGGTGACGACATTCATTCTCTCGATCCTTTTTGCGACGTTCGCTGCCCTCATTAACACCGCTGCGCGCGACCTGTTCCAGCCGCTCGGCGCGGTCGGGCTGGTCCTGTTTTATTTCCTCATCGTCGGGCCGGGCGAGGAGACAGTGAAACTGCTGGCCGTCCGGCTGTATGCCTACACCGACGCACGCTTCGATTCGGTCGTCGACGGCACTGTCTACGGTGCGATCTCCGGGCTCGGGTTTGCGACTATCGAGAACTCGCTGTACATCGTCACCCAGCTCGAAGAGGCCGGTGAGCTGGCCGAACTCAGTCTCGGCCTCGGAGCGATCGCCGTCGGCGGCGATATCGCGGCGATCCGCGCGCTGGCTGGCCCCGGCCACGTCATCTACTCGGCGATCGCCGGCTACTACCTCGGGCTGGCCAAATTCAACCCCGACAACCGCGGCCCAATCATCATTAAAGGACTCCTCATCGCCGCAGCAATTCATGCGACCTACAACTCGACAGTGGGACTGGGGTCGTTCACCATCGCCTCGGTGACCGGTCTCCCACAACTCGCGTCGTTTTTTGTCTTCGTGATCATCTTCGATGGGATCTTCGGACTGTATCTGCTCCGGAAGATCTGGCACTACCGCTCGGAGTACCGCGCAGTCGACGCTGGTGGAAAGGCTGGTGTCTCGACCGACCGCGCGTCGCGGCTGGAAGAACGAACCTAACCGACGACTAGAGCTTTTCGCGGGAGATGTTGATGCCGGTCGGCGTGATAATCAGCTGGTCGTCGCCCTTCTGGACGATGTCGCCGTTTACCTCCTCGGCGACCTGTCGCAGTTCGTCGATGATCTGTTCGACTGTTCGGTCCTTGGTGCTGTGGCGCGTGATATCGGCGATAACGAGATCGCCGTCATAGACGGCGTCCTTGATCGGGATGACATCCTGTCGACCCGCGACCTCGGCGATACGGACGGCGGGGCCCGCGCCACCGGTGGCGGTTTCAAAACTGTCCAAGTCCAGTTCGACGTAATCCTCGGCGTTCCGCTGGTCGGTGCCGCCGAGAATCTTACTCATGATACCCATAGACTCTATGGGTGGGGGTTGAACATTAGTTCTTACGTCAGACGCTTCGTGATTCTGGGGGCAGTCGACGGCTACCACTCCCATTGGTCACCGGTTCGGGGGCGTAGTCGACGGCTACCGTAGCGAATCCCCCCACGAGGCGAGCGTAGTCGTCGACTACCAAAGAAAGGGGTTTCACCACGTAGTCACATGAATCGGCATGACGCTCAGTCTCTGTGTGCGTGAGCCATACCAGGACGGCGACGACACTCGACAGTACCGGTTCGGCCTCGCGGTGACGACCCGCCTGCCGGGAGTCGGCGCGCTCTGTCCGTTCGTCTCCGAACACGGCGCGGTGGCCGTCCAGAGCCACGCCAGCGACTGGCTGGGCGAGCGGACACTATCGTATCTCGCCGACGGCCTCGCCATCGACGACGCGGTCGACGCCCTGCTGAACGCCGACGAGGATCGTCGTAACCGACAGATCCACGGCGTCGACGCCGACGGGAGCGTCGTGTTTACTGGCCGCGAGTGTGTCGGCGAGGCGGGCCACCGCGATACCGGCCAGTTCACCGTCGCGGGGAATCTGTTGGCTGACGAGTCGGTCCTCGATGCGACCGCCGCGGCCTACGAATCCGAGGCCTTCGGCGAGGCACCGCTGGCCGAGCGGCTGGTCGACGCGCTGGCCGCTGGCGTCGAGGCCGGTGGGGACAAACGCGAGTCGCTGTCGGTCGGGAGTGCCGCGCTGAAGGTCGTGACGACCGAAGAGACAGGCTACCGGCGATTTTATAATGATTTGCGTGTCGACGCCAGCGAGACGCCAATCGCAGATCTGCGGACGACCTACGAGGCGGCGCTGCTGGGCTACGAACAGAGTCTCGACGAGTACGCCGACCCCGAAGATATCGACGCACTCCGACCGGAGTAGGGATTAGACTGAAAAGGTGTAGAGATCGTCGCCGACGTGGTGGATCGACTCGACGACTTTGCCGGAGTCGCCGACCATCGCGTCGCTGTCTTCGAGCGCGCGCCCGATGGCGAGGATTTTGCCGTGGGTCTCTTCGGCGATAGCCACGAGGTCGCCGGGTTCGATCCCGTCGTCGGCCTCGACGATGCCGGGCCGCATTATGTCCGCGCCGTTGGAGACGAACGAGACCGCCCCGGCGTCGACGGTGACGACCGACTCGGTCGGCGGGAACTCGTTTGCACCCTGGACGGTGAGAAACGGCTCGCCGTCGAGTTCGGCGATCAGTTGCTCACCGTCGACGAGGATCACGTCGAATGGGGTGTCGCTCAACTCGACTAACTCGAAACTGTCGCCGGTGACCTCGGAGCCGAACGCAGTGGATAGCGACTCCTGGAGCGAGGAGATGGCGTCGCTGCGGAGGTGGTGTCTGGATTTGACCTGCATAGGCGAAGCGACGCCCGCCCACTGAATAAATTGACCGTTCTGTGCCCTCCGCGTTTATATTTCAAAAACGATCGTGAAGGATCTATCGTTGCGGAATCATAAAACGGCCCATAGCACGTCGTACACCCGTCAGACAGGCAGGAACAAGTCATAAGTGGGTTGGTATCGACAGAGGTGGTATGTGGCGCTCGCGGAGCAATCGGGGCACAAAAACGGTGAGTTGTACTGCCTGTGGAGACGCCGTGCCGCGCTCGGAGGCCCGCGAGTACGACAAAGAGGGCAACCGCTGGGAACGACACGACAAGGAGTTCGAACACTTCTGTAAGGACTGTTTCCGGGAGCTGTGTCACCAGCCCCGCGGCGATCTCGAAGCGACCTTGACGGGGATCGAGGAGGAGAATCTCTCCCAATCGGAGTTCCTCGCCCGCTATCTGGACTCGGTCGACTCCGAGGACGGACCCCCTGATCAGCAGTCCTGAGGTCGACCGCCCGGCCCTCACATTCCAACCCGCCCCGACACGTCTTTCTATCCAACCCTCATTAGCCAACGTATGTCAGATGAACAGGCCCAGGCCGGAACAGCTGAGGGCCAAGGGCCGGTCAGGGTCACCGAGTCGATCGCCGAGCAACTGGAAGCCAAACGCGAAGACCTCTTCGAGGAGTTCGAGATCCGCGACGAGTTCCCCAGCGACGTGCTGGTCGAGGCCCGCAAGCGAACCGAAGACGTCTACGACGAGATCGAGGCCGAGATCGACGAGCGACGGGATCTCCGCGAGTTGACGACGTGGACGACCGACCCGGCCGACGCCCAGGACTTCGACGACGCGATCAGTATCGACGAGGACGAGGAACACTACACGCTGTGGGTCCACATTGCGGATGTCAGCCACTACGTTCACCCCGGCTCGGAGATGTGGGCCGAAGCGCTCGAACGCTGTAACACCGTCTATCTCCCCGCCTATACGGTTCATATGCTGCCGCCCGTCCTCGCCGAGACCGTCTGTTCGCTTGTCCCCAACGAGGACCGACTGGCCCACACCGTCGAGATGACAATCGACCGCGAGACGCTGTCGTTCGAGGAGGTCGACATCTACAAATCGGTCGTCCACAGCGACGAGCGGATGACCTACACCGAGGCCGAAAACCGACTCGACGAGCCGGGCACGCCGCTCCACGAGGAGTGTGCGCTCGTCTTCGAGCTGGCCGAACAACTCCACCAACAGCGGAAGGAAGACGGCTCACTCGTGTTGAATCCCTCGCGGGACCGCGCGCACACGATCGTCGAGGAGTGTATGCTGAAGGCCAACAAGGCCGTCACCCACGAGCTGATGTGGGGCCGCGGCGTTGAGGCGATGTATCGTGTCCACCCCCAGCCGACGCCGGATCAGTGGAACGAGGCCCTTCGGGAGATCCAGGAGATGGAGGGCGTCTCTATTCCCGGCAGTTCCTGGGACGACCCGCGGAAGGCCGTCAACGCGGCCCTCGAAGAGTCTCCCGGCCGCCAGCTCAATAAGATCCAGCGGGCGGTGTTGAAAGTCATGCCTCGCGCGAAGTATATGAACGACCCCTTCGGCGGCCACCACGCGCTGAACTTCGACATCTACGGCCACTTCACGAGCCCCATTCGGCGGCTTTCCGACCTGATCAACCACTGGATCGTCCACCAAAACGACGTGCCCGAGAACCTGATCGAACTCTGTGACAAGGCCTCCGACAAACAAAAGGATGGCGAGACCGCCGAACGGCTTTATAAACAGTTCATGAACGAGATCCATCTCGACCCCCACGCGATCAACAACCGCGGCCTAGAAGTGCTCTCGGAGGCAGAGGTCGCCGAGTTGGATGAAGAGGAACGCGAGCGGGTCCACGGCGTCGACGGCTGATCTGTTCCGGGCGACGACTGTCGGCCGATGGGCCACAGCGGTTTCGTGGCTGTCGGCTTGATAGGGGGTATGGTTCGACTCAGTACAATCGGCTTCCTGCTTGGTATCGTCCTGTTTTTTGTCCCCGTGCCGCCGTTTGCGATGATCGCGTCGATCATCGTGCTGTTGGTGTCGGTCGTGCTTCGATTGCTGGGTCGCTGAGGGTCCAGGATACCACTGGGGGCTACTGGTGGTTACGAGTCGACCGCGGTATTTCAGAGGACGAACACGAACAGGGGAGACGGCCAGCGTTGGGGTCAGTACCCACATCGAAACGATTCGAGTGACTGCCGACGGGTCGAACAGGCTCCGGCGATCGAGTTCTGCTGGTCCTTCCTCGCCGATATCCGGAATCCCTGGCACATCGTCGGCGGTCTGTTCGGCAGGCCGACAGCGGGGCCGAACGCCACGCCCGTCGACGAGCCGCCGATAGTGACGGCGACGAGGATGCCAGCGATTGCGAGCAGTGACAACATCTGCGCGATTGTATTTGGGTCTGACATGAAAAGTCACGAAACGCAGGACGCGATCGGGTCGCTACCTCTGTGCCAGTGTCGTGATGCCGAGATGTCCAGTATCGAATGTTTAATCACACAGGATTGTCTACTATAGCGATAACAGAACTCGAACCGGCGTCCGTGTTGCACACAGGTGGGGCTGTCACGGCTTGGTCGGGGACACGATATGTATCGTTCCGCTCTCGCCGGGATCTCAGCCATCGGTCGTCCTCGCTGGAGGCCCCTGGCATCATGGGTAGCCATCGGTCGAAGCAGCAGCCATCGGTCCATCGAAGCGCGCATCGGCGGACCACCGCCGCAATCCCACCGATCGAAGGGGTGAGACGCAATGGAGGCCACACCAGACCCCACGGCTCAGCTCGTGGTTGCCGTCTGTCTCGTCGTCGCCGTCGGCGGGGTTGCCGGTGTGGCCGTGGTCGACGACGCGGTAGGTGTGGCCTCGGCCCAGAGCAGTAATTTGACCGCTGACGAAATTCGCAACTTCTCTTACGATCCGGAGCCAGCAAATCCTGGAGACACTGTTGCAATCACGGGAAATATATTCAATAAGTCAAATAACGAACCGGTTGGGGGTGTGGAGGTAACATTTGTCAGTTCAAATACGGATGGAACCCTTACTATTATAAATAAAACGAGTAATAGTAGCGGTTTTGTCAAATCAATTTATGAACCGGACACAGCCGATATTAAAGACACACCTACAATTCTGATCCAAATTTCTGGAGATACTACTGGTAATCGACTAAGCGTCGAACCAAGCGCAGATGGCTTCCGTAACGAAACAGTCGACCCAGATTCCATCGATCCCGGCAATCAAACAGCCATCTCAGCACAGGTCATCAATGAATTAAATCAGAGTTACGGCGGCGCAAACGTCACGTTCGATACAAACGATGGAGCCGGTAATCTCACTGTAACCCAATCGACCAGCGACGTCGACGGCTGGGTCAACGCCACCTACGAGGCCGCGGACGCCGACGCCGGTAAGATAGTGACCGTCGACATCACTGCCAACGAGACCGATGCCAACACGACGATCCCGATCACCGTGACTGCCAACACCGCCGGGTTCGACAACGTTACGGTGAAACCACGGGACCCTGCGGCCGACGAGAACGTCAGCCTCACTGCTCGGGTGCTCGACGAGGCCAACAATCCGCTCAATGAGACGACAGTCGACTTCGGAACCACCGGCAGCGGTGCGTTCGTCCGCGAGAACGCGACGAGCAACGAAACGGGGTATGTCAGCACGACCTACATCCCCGACCGGGCTGACAACGACACGACGGTCGACCTGCGGCTCGCGCCGGGGACCGACGCCGAGACCAACAGAACGGTCACGTTCGCAGCGCTGTCGATCGTCGACTTCACAAACGAATCGGTCGCCCCCGAGACGATCGACCCCGGCAAGAACGCCACCGTGACTGCAGTCGCCCGCGACGAGTTCAACGAGTCACTGCCGAACCGGACGGTCGATATCGACGCCATCGGCGCGGGAGCGCTGAACGACACACAGGTCGAAACCGCCAGCGAGGGTCGGATCGCCGTGCGCTACGAAGCAGCGGCCGGTGACGCGGGCAGCGACATCCGAATCACCATCGTGGCCAACGAGACCGACGCCGAGACGAACGTGACCCTGCCGGTCGGGGCCAATGCCGACACGATCCGGAACGTCTCGGTCGAGCCACCGATACAGGATCCTGGAGAGGACGTGAACGTTTCGGCGGAGGTCTACGACGAGGCCGGTCAGCTGTTGAACAATGCAAGCGTGACGTTCACTGCGAGCGCAGAGGGGGGCGTCGACGCCGGTGACTTCACCGACGCGAACGCGACGAGCGGCGAAAACGGCGTGGTCAACGCGACGTTCACGCCGAACGGCTCGGCGGCCAATCGGACGGTGACGATCACTGTCGGCGCGGACGGAACCGACGTCTCCAACACGACCACGCTGAACGTGACCGCTAACGCCGATCGCATCGACGCAGCGGTCGCCCCCGAGGAGATCGATCCCGGCACCGAGACGAACGTCAGCGCCCGCGTGTTCGACGAATCGGGCAGTCCGCTTCCGGAGGCGAACGTGAGCGTCGGGGCCAACGGCAGCGGGATGCTCAACGAATCGACCCTGACCAGCACCGACGAGGGGTGGGTCAACACGAGTTACATAGCCGCCGGCGACGACGCAGGAACTGACGTGCAGATCAATGTGACGGCCGACGACACCGACGCGGCGGCGAACACGACCGTCACCGTCACCGCCAACCCGGCGAGCTTCACCACCAAAACCGTCGTCCCCGAAATTCCGGAACCCAACGAGTCGACCGACATCTCCGTGCGGGTCCGCGACGAGTCGGGCTCGCCGCTGAACAACGCCAGCATCGAACTCACCGTCACCAATGGGAACAACAGTCTCGAAGGTGTCCCGGCCACGAGCAACGAGCGCGGGTGGATCAACGCCAGCTACACGCCGAACGGCTCGGATGCCGGCACCGAGGTCGCAATCGAGGTGACTGCCAACGCGACCAGCGCCAACGAGACAATCACCTTTACGGTCAGCGAGCTCGCCGCCACGGAGTTCCACCGGACGGCGGCCGACCCCGACCCGATCGACCCGATCAACACGACGAACCGCGACAACGAGACCACCGTCGGCGTCCAAGTCCTCGATCAGGTCGGCGACGAACTCGGCGGTGCGGAGATCGCGTTCACTGTGACCGACGGCGAGGGCGACCTCAATACGGGCTCGATCAACAGCAGCACTGACGGCTGGGCGAACGTGACCTACACGGCCAACCGGACCGACGCCAACGAGACGGTCACGATCGAGGCCAACACGACCGAGCGGCGGGTCGACGCGACCATCACGCTCAACGTCACCGCGAACGCCGACCGATTCACCAACACAACCGTCGACCCGGCGGACCCCGAACCCAACGAGCCGACCGACGTCGCTATTCAGGTCCGCGACGAGTCGGGCTCACCGCTGGAAGGGGCCGGCGTCGAACTCACCGTCACCGACGGGGACAGTAGCCTCGTCGGTGTCCCGGCTACGAGCAACGCCAGCGGCTGGATCAACACCACCTATACGCCGAACGGCTCGGACGCCAACGGGACGGTCGCAATCGAGGTGACCGCCAACGAGACCGATATCAGTGAGACGATCACCTTCACCGTCAGCGACCTCGCCGCCACGGAGTTCGACCAGGCGGTGGCCGACCCCGACCCGATCGATCCGGTCAACACTACGTACCGCGACAACGAGACTACTGTCGGCGTCCACGTCCTCGACCAGGTCGGCAATGAACTCGGCGGTACGGAGATCGCGTTCACCGTGACCAACGCCGAGGGGAGCCTCAATACGAGTTCGACCAACAGCAGCACCGATGGCTGGGCGAACGTGACCTACACGGCCAACCAGACCGACGCCGACCGGACGATCAGCATCCGGGCGAACGCGACAGACCGGAGCGTCAACAGGACGATCCTGGTCGACGTGACCGCCAACGCCGACGAAATCATCGACCCAACCGCCGTTCCCGGCGATGAGCCCAACGAGACGGTTGCGATCAACGCGACGGTTCTCGACGAATCGGGTGCTGTACTCGAAGATTCGAAGGTCCAAATTACTGCTCCCAACGGGTCCGGAACCATCCAGGATGGGACCGTCACCAGCGACACCGACGGCCACGTCGAGACCACGTACGACCCGAACCGGAGCGACGCAAACACGACTGTCGAACTGAAATTCAACGCGACCAACACCATAGCCACGAATACGACCACGGTCGATATCCCGCCACTGGCAGCGACGACGATCACCGACACCAGTCTCACAGCCGAAGCGGTCGCCCCCGGCAACACGACCCGGATCAACGCGACGGTCCGCGATCAGTTCGGCGAGCCCCTCAACGACTCGACAGTGACCTTCGCCAGCAGCCGGAACGGAACGTTCGATCCGGATGTGAACACAAGCGTCGACGGCGGTCTCATCAATACCACCTACATGGCTGCCGACACCGACGCCAACACGACCGACACCATTTATATCAACGCCAGCGACGACAACCGGGACGCGTTTACTACCGTCGAGGTCTTCGTGACGGCCAACCCGACGACCATCACTGACGCGGCGGCCACCAACTCGATGCCGGAACCCAACGAGTCGACGACGATCACGGCGACCGTTCGCGACGAGTCGAACGACCCGCTACCAGGGGCCAACGTCACCTTCGAGACCAACGACAGCGCCGGCTTCGAGGCGGTCTCGAAGGCGACCAACGACACGGGAGAAGTCAGCGCAGCCTACACCCCGACCAGCGACGACGCCAACGGGACGGTCGATGTCGGGGTCGTCGCCGAGGCCAACCGAAGCGTCCTCGCGAACGTAACCCTCGATGTCGGCCCGCTGGCCGCCAGCGGATTCGAAAACGGGACGGTCGACCCGGAGGAGATCGACCCGGTCGATATCGGCGACCGGGCCAACGAGACGACCATCAGCGTGCAGGTGCTCGACCAGTTCGGTGAGCCACTTACCGACTCGAAAGTGACCTTCGAAGACACCGGCGCAGGCACCATCACGACCGACCAAGACACGAGCAACGCCACCGGCTGGGTGAACACGACCTACAATGCCGCCCGCGACGACGCCAACACGACGGTGAATGTCACCGTCAACGCCACTGGCCGAGCCGTCGAGACGGCCCTTTCGGTCACCGTGACGGCCAACCCCGATCGATTCGAGCAGGTCGGCGCGACGCCGGACCCGGTCGACCCCGGGAACACGACGACGATCGCCGCGCAGGTTACCGACGAGTCGAACGACACCATCGAAGGGGCCAATGTGACAGTCTCCGTCGAGGATGGCAACGGAACGTTCAGCGGTGGCGAAAAGACGACGAACGTAACCAGCAACGAAACGGGGTTCGTCACGGCGGACTACGAGCCGAACCGGACCGACGCCAACCGGACCGTCACAATTGGACTCAACGCGACCGCGACGAACACCACCGCCAGCGAAACCATCGAGATCGGACCGCTGCTGCCCGAGACGATCGAGCCGGAGCCCGCCGACCCCAAGCGGATCGACCCCGTCGATGAGGGCGACCGCGCCAACGAGACGACGCTTACCGCGCAGGTCCGCGACCAGTTCAACGAGCCGCTGGCCGGTGCTAACGTTATCTTCGGCCACGACGGTAACGGGACGCTCACCGTCGAGCGGTCGACGAGCAACGACCAAGGCTGGGTCAACACCTCCTACGCAGCCGCCCGCGGGGACGCCGGCGAGAACATCACGGTCGACATCGAGGCCAACACGACTAACTCCACCGGGGACAACGCGACGGCGGCCATCACGATCAACGTGACCGCCAATCCCGACCGCTTCGAGACCGTGACCGCACAGCCGCCTGCGGACCCATCGGCACCGATCGCGGTCAACGCGACGGTCCTCGATGAGTCCAACGCCACTCTCGAAGGAACCACCGTGACCTTCGATCTGATCGACGGCAACGGCACCCTCGGAAACGACAGCGACAGGAGCGACGACACTGGGTTCGTCGAGACGATCTACGAGCCGAACCGGACCGACGCCAACCGAACCATCGATATCGAGCTCAACGCGACCGCGACGGGGCTGACCCGGACGGTCACGATCAACGTCAGCCCGCTCTCGCCGGACGGCTTCGCAAATGAGTCCGCCACTCCCGAGGCCATCGACCCTCGCAACGAGACGACCCTGTCGGCGCGCGTCCTGGATGAGTTCAACGAGACGTTCGTCGGCAACCAGACTGGCGGCGACGTCACTGGCGCAGACATGACCTTCGACCACGACGGCAATGGGACGCTCTCGTCGAAGACGAACACGAGCAACGAGACGGGCTGGGTGACCACGAGCTACGTGGCCAACGACGAGGATGCAGGTACCGAGGTAGTGGTCAGCGTGACAGCCAACGCGACCGGCGTCGAGACCGCACTCCCGTTCGACGTGACGGCCAACCCGACGACCTTCGCCAACCGGACGGTCGACCCCGAGCCCCCAGAACCCAACGAGTCGACCACGGTGGCCCTCCAGGTCCGCGACGAGTCCGACGACCCTCTCGGGGACGTCGGCGTCGAGTTCAACGTCACCTCCGGGGAGGGGACGCTCAACCGGACCGGCTTCAACGGTACCGATGCGGGCTGGGTCAACGCCTCTTACACGCCGAGTGGCTCGGACGCCAACGGGACAGTCGACATCGAAGTGACCGCCAACGCGACCAGCGCCAACCGAACGGTCACGTTCACCGTCAGCAAGCTCGCCGCCGCGGAGTTCAACCGGACGGTGGCCGACCCACCCGTGGTCGACCCGATCAACACCACGAACCGCGACAACAGGACGACCGTTGGCGTGCAGATCCTCAACCAGGTTGGCGATCCCCTCAACGATTCCGAGATCAACTTCACCGTGACCAGCGGCGGGGGCGAGCTCAACACGAGTTCGATCAACAGCAGCGACGACGGCTGGGCGAACGTGACCTACACGGCCAACCGGAGCGACGCCAACCGAGTGGTCGAAATCGAAGCCAACGCGACAGGCCGGAACGTCAACAGGACGATCGAGGTGAACGTCACTGCCAACGCCGACCGGATCACTTATTTAAATGCCGTTCCCGGCAACGAACCCAACGAGGCGGTTACAATCAATGCGACGGTGTTCGACGAATCCGAGGACGAACTCGACGGGGCGAATATAAACATCACCGCCAACAGGTCGGGCACCATCGACGAGCAGATCGTTCGGAGCGAGGCAGACGGCCTCGTCGAGATTACCTACGATCCGAACCGGAGTGACGCCAACGAGACGGTGAAACTGACGTTCAACGCCACCAACACCACCGTCACGAATACGACCACCGTCGATATCCCACCACTGGCGGCGACGACAATTAACGGGACCAATCTCACGGTCACCGAGGTCGACCCCGGAAACACGGCCCGAATTAACGCGACGGTTCGCGACCAGTTCGGCCAGCCGCTCGACGGGTCGACGGTGAACTTCACTAGTCAGCGCAACGGGAGTTTCTCGGCTATCCAGAACACGAGCGTCGACAGTGGCCTCGTTAACGCTACCTACACGGCCGCCGACGCTGATGCCAACAGGACTGACATCATTTACATCAACGCGACCGACCGCGAGGCGTTCGCCACCGTCGAAGTCAGGGTGACGGCGAACCCGGCGAACTTCACCGAGCCGATCGTCACGCCCGAGATTCCCGAACCCAACGAGTCGACTAACATCGCCCTCCAGGTCCGCGACGAGTCCGACGACCCCCTCGGGAACGCCAGCGTCGAACTCACGAAGGAGTCGGCGAACGGCACCCTCGACGACACTGGTCTCACCAGCACCGACGACGGCTGGCTCAACACCTCTTTCACCCCGAACGGCTCGGACGCCGACACTGAGGTCCGGATCGACGTCACTGCCACGGAGACCGACGCCAATACGACGATCACGTTCACCGTCAGCAAGCGGGCCGCCGAGTCGTTCACTGAGGTCTCGGCAGATCCCACGGAGATCGACCCCGTCGACGCCGACAACCGAACCAACACGACGAACATCAGCGCGCGCGTACTCGATCAGGTCAACGACCCACTAGAGGGAGCGAACGTCTCCTTCTCGACGGATTCGGAGAACGGCACGCTGATCGACATCGAAAACGAAAGCAACGCCGACGGCTGGGTTAACGCCACCTTCCTGGCCGCCCGCGAGGACGCCAACACCACCGTCACGGTCACCATCAACGCCACCAACCGGAGCGCCGAGACGACCCAAAACGTCACTGTCACCGCCAGCGCCGACCGGATCACCGATCTAAACGCCGTTCCCGGTGGGGAACCCAACGAGACAGTCGCGATCAACGCGAGGGTCCTCGACGAATCAGGATCCGACCTCGACGGTGCGGAAGTAAATATCACCGCTCCCAACGGATCGGGGACCATCCAGGAGGAGATCGTCACCAGCGACACCGACGGAATCGTCGAGACAACGTATGAACCGAACCGGAGTGACGCCAACGAGACGGTGAAACTGACGTTCAACGCCACGAATACCACAGCCACGAATACGACCACCGTCGCAATCCCGCCGCTGGCAGCGACAACGATCACCGACACCACTCTCACCGGTACGGATGTCGACCCCGGTAACACGACCCAGGTTGCGGCGACCGTCCGCGACCAGTTCGACCAGTCCCTCAACGGGTCGACGGTGAGCGTCACCAGCCGGCGCAATGGGACCTTCTCAGAGATCCGGAACACAAGCGCCGACGGCGGCCTCGTCAACGCCACCTACACCGCCAACGACTCCGACGCCAACACGACCGACACCATCTACATCAACGCGACCGACCGGAACGCCTCAATCAGCATTCAGGTGAACGTGACAGCCAATCCGGCGAACTTCATCAAGCCGGTCATCAGCCCCGAGGCCCCCGAACCCAACGAGTCGACTGACATCGCTCTCCAGGTGCTCGACGAATCCGACGACCCCCTCGGGGACGCCGGGGTCGAGCTCACGAAAGAGTCAGCGAATGGCACGCTCGACGACACTGGTCTCACCAGCACCGATGACGGCTGGCTCAACACCTCTTACACACCCAATGGCTCCGACGCCGACTCCGAGGTTCGGATCAACATGACCGCCAATGAGACTGACGCCAGCACGACTATCGCGTTCACCGTCAGCAAGCGGGCCGTTGACTCGTTCACTGACGTCTCGACAGCTCCCACGGGGATCGATCCCGTGAACACCAGCAACCGAACCAACACGACGAACATCAGCGCCCGGGTGCTCGATCAGGTCGACGAGTCGCTCGAAGGGGGCGATGTGCGATTCGAACTGGCGTCGGGCAACGGGACGCTGACTGCCGATCGGAATACGAGCAACGCCGACGGGTGGGTCAACGCCACCTACGCCGCCAATCGAACCGACGCCAACCGCACGGTGAACGTCACGATCAACGCCACCGGTCGGGCCGCCGAGACAACCCTCTCGATCGACGTGACCGCCAACGCTGACGCAATCGTGAACGCAACCACCACCCCGGAGGCGGTCGACCCCGGTAGTACGGCGACGATCTCTGCGACAGTCCACGACGAGTCGAAAAGCGATCTCGAAGGCGCGAACGTGACCTTCAGCACCGATGGCAACGCGTCAGTCGAGCCGCTCGTGAACACGAGTCTGGCCAACGGGACGGTCCGGGCCGAATACACGCCGGATCAGGGTGACGCCAACGAAACCATCGAGATCACGATCGAGTCGAACCGGACCAGTGCGACGACGACCACCAGTCTCTCGGTCAACCGCCTGCGAGCAGACACCATCCGCAACGCGAGTGCTGACCCGCAAACGGTCGATCCCGGAAACACGACGACGATCTCCGCGACAGTCTACGACTCGCTGAACCGGACGATCAACGGCGAGAACGTCACCATCACCGCCACTGGCAACGGGACAACCGAGGCCATCGCGAACACGAGCCGGGACAACGGGACAGTCGAAGCCACATACATGGCCAACAGGACGGACGCGGGAGCGAACGTCACGGTCGCAATCAACGCCACCGAAACCGGCGCGAACACGAGTATCGAGATTGCAGTCGACGAGCTGGCCGTCGAGTCCTTCGGGAACCGTGCGGCGATCCCCAACGAAATCGACCCGGTTGCCAACGACGAGAGAGACAACACCACCGAACTCAGTGCTCGCGTCTTCGATCAGGTCGGCGAGCCACTCGACGGTGCGACCGTCGCGTACAACGTCACACAGGGATACGGAACGGTCGACGACGAGAACGTGACGAGCGACGACGGCTGGGTCAACACGACCTACCGGGCCGCCCGCGATGACGCCAACACGACCGTCGTGATCTCGCTCAATGCGACCGGGAGCGGTGTCGGGACGAATCTGACGATCAACGTCACCGCGAATCCCGATAAAATCGCAAACGTCGACGTACCAACCACTGCCGATCCGGGCGACGAGGTCACCGTCTCGCTGACAGTCGTCGACGAATCGAACGATCCGTTTGAGGGTGAGACCGTGACCTTTGGTACCACAAGCAGTACTGACTCAAGCTTCTCCGGAAACGATATGAGCGGACCGAATGGAGTCGCTTCCTCGATTCTGACGATAGATGCCGGTGATATCGAGGGTGGCGCGGGGTTACTTATCATTCCCGAGTCGGACAATCTCGGTTCGATGTTCCCGAGTATCGAAGTCACGGAAAACGCCGACGATATCACGAACGCAACCGTCACCCCGACACCCGTCGACCCGAACGAGACGGCGACTATCTCCGCTACGGTACTGAACGAAAACGGCCAGGAGTTGGAAGGCGCCACCATCTCGTTCGAACCACACGGTGCTGGGAGTCTCACCCCGTCGACGGACAAAAGCAACGGAGACGGCGTCGTCGAGACAGTCTACGAGCCGGGGCGGGCCGACGCCGGCAGCAACGTGACAGTTACGATCAACGCGACCGACACCGCCGCCGAACGGAACGCGACCGTTCAGGTCGACGACCTCCGACCGGTCGCGATCACGAACGGTACGTCGACCCCACCACGGGTCGAGCCCGGCGAGCAGGCGACGATCAACGCGACGGTCCGCGATCAGTTCGGGGAACCGCTCCCGGCGGCGAACGTCACCTTCGACACGGCGGCCAACGGGACGGTGACGCCGGTCACCGCGACCAGTCAACCCAACGGCACCGTCGCAGCGACGTTCACGCCGACTGCCGAGGCAAACGCGACAATCGAGATTACGGCCACCGAAACCGGCGCGTCGACGAACGTGTCCCTCGAGGTCCTGGATCTCACGCCGACGAGCTTCGCGGCGGAGATGGCGACGCCAACAGAGATCGCAGCGGGCAACCGGACGAACCTGAGCGCACGGGTCCTCGATCAACTCGGAACCCGAGTTGCGGACGCGAACGTCTCGGTCACCACCGACGGCAACGGGACGCTGGGGTCGGATACCGTCACGAGCAACGGCGACGGTTGGGTAAACACGACTTACGAGGCGAACGTCTCGGACATCAGCCGGACGGTCACGGTCGACTTCGAGTCGGTCAACGGAAGTGCGAACACATCCGTCGGCTTCGATGTCCACCCGACGCCGCAGGGCTTCGAGAACGTGACTGTCGAGCCCGCGAGCGTTGATCCAGGAGCGCCGGTCTCAATCACTGCCACGGTCGTCGACGAGCGTGACCTGCCGCTGGGTGGGACCGACGTGCGCTTCGAAGCCAACCGGTCGGCGTCGGTCGACCCCGTCGTGAACACGAGCAACGCCACCGGGGCGATTGGGACGCGTTATACACCACTCGCGGGGGGCAACGCGAGCTTCACCCTCACGGCGCAGGATACCGGCGTTTCGACGGGCGTCGACGTCGGGGTGGCCGCGCTGGCTCCGACCGCGATCACCAACGTCACGGTCGACCCGAACCCGATCTATCCCGGCCAGAACGCGACTGTCTCGGCGACGATTCGCGACCAACTCGGCGACCCGTTCGGCGGCACAACGGTCGCGTTCAACGGGAGCGGCAACGGCACGCTGTCGGCGGCCACCAGTAGTTCCGATCCGAGCGGAACCGTCCAGACAGTATACCAGTCCGCTGCCGGGGATGCCAACGAGACCATCACACTGGACCTCAACGAGACCTCCAGGAGCCTCACCGCGAGCGCCACGATCACTGTCCGGCCCGAACGACAAACCAGGCGTTCCAGATCCGGAAGCGACGACAGCGACGACGCCGAGATCATCGTCGACGAGCGTGCCGGAAGCGAGGTCGACGACACGGAGTTGACCGACATCCAGGGCTCGGAGAGTTCGATTCGAATCGAGAACCCGCCACGCGGAGAGGCAGTCAGTCTCGACAGCTCGACGACGGGGCTGTCGACGCTCTCTGCGACGGCTAACACATCACTCGAAGGGGTGTCGGTCAGCGTGACCGATCGGCAGTCCTACTGGCTCAACGCGACCAGCTACGACTACGACGGGCTCCGAATCCAGGATAGCCAACCCGCGGACCCACAGCAGGCACGCACCCTGCCAGAACCCGCCCAAACCGGCGATTCGCGGGCCGACGACGGACAACAAAGCGACTCGGTCGAGACGTTCGTCGACTTCGAGCGCAACACCCAGCGCATTCCCATCGGGTACCTCCAAGTGGATACGTCGGCGGCTCCCAAGTCGGTCGAGCGTGTCGCCTTCGAGTTCCGCGTCGACAAAGCCCACCTCGCCGACAAGGCCGTCGACCCCGAGGACATCAAACTCTACCGAAAGGACGACGAGGGCTGGGGCGCGCTCGAAACGCGTTACATCCGCGAAAACGAGAGCTACCACTGGTTCGAAAGCGAGTCGCCGGGGCTGTCGGTGTTCCCCATCGGTACCGACCAGCGACCGGTTGTGATCACTGATACGGCGCTTTCGACCTCGCAGATCTCTCCTGGCGAGCAGGCGACAGTCACCGTCGACTTCGACAACAGAGGACTCCTCGAAAACCGGACACAGGTAACCCTCTCGGCGAACGGCGAGGCCGTCGAAACCGAGTCGGTAACGATCCGGCCGAAGTCGGACACCACGGCCGAGCTCACGTTTGCGCCCGACGCCGAGGGCGAGTATGACCTCGCCGTCGAGGGGCGGGCCGTCGGGACACTCACCGTGGATGACGTTGCCGCCGTTGGTGTTATCGAACCGATCGGTGACGCACTCGACAGCGACAATCAGCGGTGGCTCGTGGTCGGGTTCGTTGTGTTGGTCGTGCTTGCGGCGTGGCGACGACGCTGATATAGCCCGTGATTTATCAATCGGTACGAAAGAGTTCGAGTATGGTTTCAGCACAATTTCGAGCGGCCGTATCGACGGTTCCTGGTCTGTTTGCGATCGTTCTGGTGACCGTCAGTGCCGTACTGGTGGTGCTCAATCCGTCAGTGACGTTGGTGGTGGGGTTTTGGATACTCCTCGTCGGTCTCTGGGTCGTGTATCTACTCTCTCGATTGGTGGCGGCTGTTGAGACGGTTGTAGAACAGGACAGCCGATCGTAATCATGAACACTGCGTATTATTTGTCCGTAGCATTCGCGTCGACGCCCGGTCCCCACTCGGCGGGGTCCTCCGGCCCGAGTCGATCGGTTGCGGCGCGAGCGGTCGACAGCGCACTGAGCGTCGTCTCGATATCGTCGGCGTCGGCAGTCGCCCAGTAGTCGACGCGGTGGCGGACGAATTCGTGGTCCTCCAGTGGAGAGGACGACGCTGACGCTCCCGCGTGGGATCTTACAATCACGGAGTATACTCATTCGAGTTTGGTGGACACCGCTGCCATTATTTCCCAAACGAGTCGGGTCGGGTTCTCGGCTGTGAACGTCTGTGGTTCATAGGTATACTCCGTCTCAGCACCAGTGCGTTCCTGAAAGTGGCCCCAGCCGTCGACATGAGGGTTTGGTTCGTGATGCCAGCCGAAATCGCCCCGCGAGTCGCTGTAGTGGAACGAAAACTCGGGGCCTGAATCGGATGTGTCGCCCGCGAACCACCGGACTGTGAGTGTTGGATCGCTGCTAGTGATGTCGAGGCGAGTCGTCGACAACTCCGCAACGACCTGTGTGTACTCCCCAGCGGGAAACCCGCGGACAGTCTCGACTAGTGGGTGGCGGTCGAGTTCTCGCTGTATACCACGCAAAGCTCTGTGGGAGGCCCCAGCCGAGTCGTACGTGTCGTGGCCACCCATCGCTAAGCAGAGGCCTGATCGGGACGCGTGTACGTGGAGTAGTTTGCGATAGCGTCCTCAACGATGTCGAGACGGTAGTCGACCAGCTCCCACTCGCGGGCGGTCGCCTGGATTTCGCGTGTCGTGGCTGCATCGTCGGTGTCGGCGGCCTGCTCGCGGAGTTCCTCGGGCGAGCGAACCCCGTGGCTGTCCTGCCACGTTTCGATCTGTTCTTGGAGGTCGACCTTCAGGTCGACGAGACCATTGTGGTCGTGGGCGTCGAGCAGATCGCGGAGGGTCTGCATTCGGGTGTGGAGAGGATCCGGCGCGTATGTCGTGGTCCCACCGTCGTCGGTTTTGAGGAGGACGTTCATCTCGGCGAGGCGTTCGAGATGGTCGCGGGCCGTATTCTCGGCGACGCGAGCCTCGTCGGCGATAGCGGCGGCTGGTTGGGGTTCCGAGACGGTGCTCGCCACCGATTGGACTCTATCGAACGCGCTCGTGTTCCGTTTCCACGCGTCGACTCCGGGGGCGTCGTCGGTCATACTTGAATCTACTCGTCTAAACGCAATAAATCTATGTTCGGATCAGATTATTTTGTCGGCGGGTGTTTGCTGTGGAGTAGCTAATAAGCAGTTTCCGACAGATTCCTGCCAAATCCGTAGAATTACACAGTTTGCGTTATTTTAAAAGGGTTCGTTGAAAATAGTCTGACAATGGATCGAGACGAGATCGATGAGTACGTCGACCGCTGCCAGCAACTCATCGAATCCTCTCCGCAGATGGATGAGGAGAACACGAAAGTCAAACTCATTCAACCGTTTTTAGAACTGCTCGGCTGGGACCTCTACTCTACTGAAGTCGCCCTGGAATACACGGTCCCTATGGCATCGGGGAGTACTCACGTCGATTACGCCCTACTGATCGGGGATTCACCGGTCGTGTTTGTCGAGGCCAAGCCGGTTCGGTCGACACTGACCGACAGCGAGGTCCGGCAGTTGCGGAGCTATATGCGACAGGAACTCGATACGGATTGGGGGATTCTGACGAACGGGAAATCGTTCGAGGTGCTGACGAAGAACCAGCAGAACGGCGGCGAAGAGGTGTCTGTCGTACAGTTCGATCTCGACGATCTCGCCGAGAATCCGGGCGTGTTGGAACTGCTCACGAAGGAGTCGATTCGGTCGGGAAAATCCGACGAGATCGCCGAACAGGTGGCACAGACGAACCGAGCGATTCGACACCTACAGGAGAACGAAGACAGCGTTACCGAGGCCGCCGCTGATGCAGTGGAGTCGGAAGTGGGCGAGCTGACGATCGATCTCGGCGAACAGGCCCGCGAGTTCGTGCAGAACCTCGTGTCGGTGCTTCGTGAACAGCGACAGTTCGTGAGTGAAGCACCACCAGCAGACTCCGACACGTCACCCCGAGATTCGAACACCGACCCGCAGGAAACTGGTAGTGAGACGCAGGGATACGTCATCCAGTTCTCCGACGGGAAGCGGATTCCTGAACGTGGGGCAGAGATCCATACGAAACAGAATCAGAACATGGGTGCGGCAGTCGACTATCTGATCGCAGAGTACGATCTGTTGAGTGTCGTCGATGTGCCGTACGTCACGCCTCGAGCGCGGACGAAGTGTACGATCAACAGCGAGCCGACCCATCCGAACGGCGACGACATGCGGCTGCCATACGAACTAGTCGACGACAGCTATCTGGAAACAGCACTCAATACGCGGAGCAAACAGAGCCGCCTGCGTCGTCTCGCCGAGCACGTTGGCCTTTCGGTCGAGTTCAGCGGTGAGTGGTAAGGGCCCTGTCCGGACGCGTTATTCGCTTTCGCGGTCTGCGTCGACACCCGGTCCCCACTCGTCGGGGTCCTCCGGCCCGAGTCGATCGGTGACAGTGCGGGCGGTCGACAACGCGTTGAGCGTCGTTTCGATATCGTCAATCGCCCAGTAATCGTTGGATTCCAGATCATCGAACGCCGTCATTGCACGGGCTCCATCTCGTCGGTCTGGAGGGCTTCGAGGGCTTCCTCACCGTACTGCTCGGCTGCAGTTTCGTGGTACTGATGGAGTTCGTAGGCACTCCGGAGCCGGTCGTCGTCGTCGGTGATCGCCCAGTAGGGTCGTTTGTGGCGTACGAGCTCGCGGTCTTTCAGTCGTGAGAGAATCGCACTGACGGCATCCGTCTTAAGATCGAGTCGGGTGGCGATTGTCGACGCCTTCCATGCCCGATCGTCGTGATTGGCGAGGAAGCCCACGATCCGTTCGGTGTCGGTTCGGTCGTCGAGGTCGTCGACGTCGGTGTTCTCGAACTCGTCGATATCGATACTCCCGGTTGACATACGCTACTGTTGGGACTGTTGGAACATAGCTGTTTGGCGTGTTTGGTAAGTTGGTCTGAGAGATTGAATGAAAACGGAGCCAAGACGGTTGCTGCGTGTCAGTCCACAGGTTCAATCTGTTATTTATCAAACTTGATATTCATTTTCAATTCGATCGTTCTGAATAGCGTTACCGAATTTCTAGTGGTTTTCAGCCATCCTGCTCGCAGTCTGGAAAGTGATTTATGAAAATTCTTTAGTCGATATTTGGATATGTGGGTTCGCCATAGTCCTGAATTGATCCAAAATCGGTGCACTTCTTAAGATCAACATCTAATTTAAAAATAGTCTTATTTTTATTTATACCTGCTGCATCATTATATAATACCCTCATAGTGATGTCTACCCTTTCGTTGCCTCCATTTTGTATACACCACATAATCTCTGTGGGCGTTAGAAGTTCTGGCGCATCCTTTTCAATCGCCCACTCATCAGGCAATTTCTCTTTTGGCGTGATAAACTGGCAATTGAGCAAGACATTTCGCTCTTCAGCACCAATCACGCCGCCATCTTCACTAAACGCTATCGGATTAATATGGCCTCCATGGTCAAAAACAGAACTTATTCGGAGTAATACATTTTCTGTGTCAAAACAAAGTTCAGCATAAAGTTCGTCGGCCGCTCCTTTGCCGAAATTAGACACCCTTGCCAATAATAATCCGCGTGGCTGATACGAATCGGGATGCCAATTCTCATCATAAAGTGCTCCCTCAACGTCTGCACCACAAAATAGTCGGTAGTCTTCTATTCTCAGAATGGCTCTCTGTTGGTTCTCTGTGAGATCTGTTTGTTTAGCCAGAATATCATGCTGCATTTTGTATAAATAAACTAGACTCGCAGTAAGAACTAGAGATCCAAGTCCTGAAATCACAGACCCCCAAATCTGTAGCCAATTCAACACGAGGTCTATCATAGTTTTCACCGTAGTTATCTGATATTATGACCGTTCTCAAAAAGTTGATGGGATGTCTGAACGGCAAAAAAACCTGGAACTCGACGCTGAGACATCGTCTTTAGATCCTACGGAGTGAAGTGAAATTCGGATGGACTCGCTGGGATTTGAACCCAGGGCCTCTTCCTTGCGAAGGAAGCGATCTACCGCTGATCTACGAGCCCGCACCCGAACAGAGCCGAGCGCTGCACTTGTATGTTCTGTTTCGCCTTACGTATCCAACAGCCCAGCCGCCCCGGCAAGCAACCCAAGCAACAGCCCGGTGAAGTGGGCCACCAACGCGACGCCCGGTCGACCGGTCGCTATTGTCACCACCAACGCCGCCAGCGCGAACAGCGCGAACTGCGCCCGCGGCGGGAGCGTGAGCCGATCCAGGAGCGTCGAGGCCACCACGTTCCCCGCGAGCAGGTAGCCAAAGAGTCCAAAGACCGCCCCGCTCGCGCCCAGCACCGCTGTGCCAGGGCCGAGCAGGCCAGTCGACACCACCTGAACGATGCCCGCGAGCGCGCCCACCGTGAGGAAAAACAGGTGGAACCGCAGGCGCGTGGTTCGGCGTTCGACCAACAGCCCGGCCAACAGCAACGCGAGGCTGTTCGACAGCAGATGCGGGATCGAGCCGTGGGCGTAGACGCTCGTCACGATCGTCCACGGGTTGGCGGTGATCGGCGGCGCGAGCACGAACAGCCCGAGGAGGCCGACGAGGCTGGCGACTGATTGGAGGGCGAAGACGATCACGAAGAGTAGGAGGGTTTCCAACGTCGGGCTTCGTGAAGAGGGCATATGTGAGATTGGTCGACCAGCCTCAAAAAGACGGACCTAGATTTTCGAATCACCGTGTGTCGAATTATTTGAGATGTGAAGAACCAGAAAGCCCGACACGCTCGACGGCTGCGACTCGCTGCGCTCCTCGGCCTGCGGCCTGCGGTGCTTGCGTCGTCTCGCTCGACGATCGTGTCGCCCCTTTCAGTCCCGCCCGACAACGGCTGATCTACCGGCTGTGGGTGGAGCTTTCTGGTTCTTCACAGTCGACACTCCTGCAGTCGCTATACTGAATCAACTCACTCCAGTCGACACACCAACCCAATCACAACCGCTCTCGAAGACACCAGCAGCTCACGGATATAAAACAAATGAAAAGTATGAGGCGCGGGACGCCTTAGCGCCGCGGTGGGTTCGGTCGCAGATCGACGAACGAGCCGCGACCGCTCTGTGCGGAGATCGCCTCGATTAGTCTTCGAGGACGATCTCGATGCTCACGTCGTTGGGCACCTGCACACGCATGAGCTGACGGAGCGCACGTTCGTCGGCATCCAGATCGATGAGCCGTTTGTGAACGCGCATCTCCCAGTGCTCCCACGTCGCAGTCCCTTCGCCGTCTGGCGACTTCCGCGATGGGATGTTGAGCTTCTTGGTCGGCAGTGGGATCGGGCCACTCAGCGTGACACCGGTCTTGTCTGCGATCTCCCGAACATCGTCGCAGATGTTGTCGAGATCCTCGGGGTGCGTGCCAGCGAGGCGGACGCGTGCTTGCTGCATTATCGCTCGTTGACTTCGAGCACTTTGCCTGCCGCGATGGTCTGACCCATGTCACGGACGGCGAAGCTACCGAGTTCCGGAATCTCGCCGGACGGCTCGATGCTGAGCGGTTTCTGCGGTCGAACGGTCACGATTGCGGCGTCACCCGACTTGATGAAGTCGGGGTTCTCCTCGGCGACCTCGCCGGTCGAGGGGTCGAGCTTCTGATCGATGGACTCGATCGTACAGGCGACCTGTGCCGTGTGGGCGTGGAAGACCGGCGTGTAGCCAGCCGTGATCACGCTGGGGTGCTGCATGACGACGAGCTGCGCCTGGAAGGTCTCGGCGACCGACGGCGGGTTCTCGGCCGGACCACAGACGTCACCGCGGCGGATGTCGTCCTTGCCAATGCCACGAACGTTGAACCCGACGTTGTCACCGGGGCCCGCGCTCGGTACTTCCTCGTGGTGCATTTCGACGGTCTTGACCTCGCCGCCGACATCAGAGGGCTGGAAGGAGACGTTGTTGCCTGCTTCCAGCGTTCCGGTCTCGATACGTCCCACTGGGACCGTACCGATACCCGAAATCGTGTAAACGTCCTGGATCGGGAGTCGGAGCGGCGCGTCCGTCGGCGGCTCGACTTCCGGCAGGTCGTTAAGCGATTCGAGGAGGGTGTGACCGTCGTACCAGTCAGTTTCCTCGGAGCGCTCGGAGATGTTGTCGCCCTCGAACGCCGAGATCGGGATGAACTCCGCGTTGTCGGTCTGGAAGCGGACCTGCTTGAGGAGCTGGGTGACCTCCTCTTTGACCTCGTTGTAGCTCGACTCTTTGTAGTCGACGAGGTCCATCTTGTTGACGCCGATGATGAGCTCGTTGATACCGAGCGTTCGGGCGAGGAAGACGTGCTCGCGGGTCTGGGGCGCGACACCGTCATCGGCTGCGACGACGAGGACCGCGTTGTCAGCCTGCGAGGCTCCCGTGATCATGTTTTTGACGAAGTCACGGTGGCCCGGACAGTCTACAATCGTGAAGTAGTATTTGTCCGTGTCGAATTCCTGATGGGCGATGTCGATGGTGACACCGCGCTCTCGCTCCTCTGCGAGGTTGTCCATCACGTAGGCGAACTCGAATCCACCCTTGCCTTTCTCTTCGGCTTCTTCTCTGTGCTGTTCAATCACGTGCTCTGGGACGGACCCTGTCTCGAACAGGAGTCGTCCGACGAGCGTGCTTTTGCCGTGGTCGACGTGGCCAATGATGGCCAAGTTCTGGTGCGGTTTCTCACTCATGGTAAGTAACGCGCTAAGGCGCTCTGTGGGGAGTCTTTTGACTGATTCCCGTAAAACCATTTCGATACGTCTCCCCCAGCACCACCACGCTGTCTTGCGGTTTGTGCGAGCAAGTGACACACACGACGCCAGTATTCCACAGCCGATCGCCAGCTGACCACCAGCCGATCGGCCACGGGCGATTTTTAACCCTCCGTGAACGTACGACGTGTAATGAACGCTGGCCGCAGCCGACTCCTCGTGGTCTGTCTGGTCGTTGCCCTCACCGCCAGCGGTGGTGTCTCGCTCCTCGCCGACCCCGTCGACGCCCAGTCGGGATCGGTGTTCGTCCAACAGGACGCGATCGCCGCCGACGAGATCCGGATCTCGATCGACCTCCAGGAGGACGGGTCGGCCGCCTGGAGCCTCGAATTCTGGCGCGTCCTGGACGATGACGACAGCAGGACGGCCTTCGAGTCGCTCGAAGCCGACATCGCAAACGACTCCGAGGGGTACACCGCGGAGTTCGCCACCCGCATGGAGACCACCGCCGACGCCGCGAGCAACGCGACCGGTCGGGAAATGATCGTTGAGAACGTCACCGTCGCCACCGAACAGCAGTCGCTGGCCCGAGAGTACGGTGTCGTCCGCTACGCCTTCGAGTGGGAGGGCTTCGCCAGAACCGACGGTGAGGAACTATACGCGGGCGATGCGATCGAGCGACTGTATCTCGACGACGGCACACGTCTCCTGATCAGCTGGCCGGAGGGGTACGAACTCCAGTCGGTCGCCCCCGACCCCGACGACCGACGCGAGACCGCCGTGCTCTGGCAGGGCTCGAACACCGAGTTCATCGACGACGAGCCCCGTGTGGTCATTACTCCATCAGGGCTTGGTCTCGGAGCTATCGCGGGGATGCTGGCCGGCTTCGCACTCCTCACGGGCGTTGCTGGCTGGCTCCTCCGCCGACGATCGGCCGACGCCCACCCCACAAAAGAACCGGACGAAACGCCGGATATGCCGCCTGCCACCGTCGACTCGGAAGGCGAAGACTCACAGACCGACCTCGACCCCGACTCCGAAACCGAACAGTCGACGGAGGACGACGATGAGACGGACTCCCAACCCGACGCGTCGCTGTTGAGCAACGAAGAACAGGTCATGCAGCTCCTGGAGGCCAACGGCGGCCGGATGAAACAGCAGACGATCGTCGAGGAACTCGACTGGACCGACGCCAAAACGAGCAAGGTGGTAAGCGGGATGCGCGAGGAGGGAACCATCGAGTCGTTCCGAATCGGTCGAGAAAACGTCCTCACGACACCGGAGGACGATCCACGGGAGCCGAGTCCATGAACGTGACACGACAACCGACAGTTATCGGCAAAACCGACAGACGGAGACGGATCGAAAACGGGAGAAAATCGGCGACAACACCGCCAGTATATAACACGATACGTGACGTACACCGAGTATAATGAGCCGAATTGGGACCATCCTGCTGGCGGTCGCCCTCGTGAGTGCGCTGGTGGCAGTGCCGCTCGGCGTCTCCGCTGCGGCCGCAGAGCAGATCGAAACCAACGAAACCGATCAGGTCGCACCGGGTGAACGACTGGCTGGCGTCGTCGGTATCCAGGAGGCGGCCGTCTCCGGGGATCTCTCGGATCGGCGCTACGAAGCGAGACTCCAACGCGCTGACACCGACGCCGAGCGGGCCGAGATCGTCGCCGACCGCCGCGACGAGATCGACCGCCGACTCGGCGACCACAGAACCGAACTCGCCGAGCTACGGGCGGCCCGCGAGGCAGGCAACATTACCGAAGGCACCTACCGCGCGAGGGTAGCGACACTCGCCGCCGAAAAGGGTAGCACCGAACGAGCAGCCGAGCGGGCCAGCGAGACCGCCCGGCAACTTCCGGCAGATGTGCTCGACACACGCGGCATTAGTGTCGACGAACTCGATCGGCTCCGGGCCAACGCGAGCGACCTCGGCGGCCCGGAAACGGCAGCGATCGCACGCGAGATCGGCGGTCCGAATGCCAGCCGTCCCGTCGACGGGCCGCGACGTGGCGGCCCGGCGGCCGGAAACCATACTAATGGGCCAGCTACCGAAGACCACGCTGGTAGCCCCGCGTCGACCCCTGCACGAACCGCGAACGGCGATGCGGCTGCCGACGAACGACGCGCAGCCAAGTCGGGTGACCGGTCGGTCGGCGGTAGCAGCCAGTCGACCGGCTCCGCTGCCGACGAGGGGCCGAAAGCCAACGACGACCGGCCCAACACAACCGGCGATGCCGAGCAATCGGACACACGCGATCAGAACAGGGAATCCGGCACCACTGACAATGAAAAAAGCCCGTCGACCGACAACGATGGTCCACGCTCAAATAATCAGTAATCAGTAATCAGTATCCCAACGAGCCGCTACTCCACCGACCTGAGTTCTCCTGATTCATCGCCGATATGCACCGCTACTGTTTGTAACTCCGACGCGCAGCGAACTCGAAAAACCGGTCCAGCGTCGCTACGAGTTAGTCGGCCAGTCGGCTCACGTCCGACAGCACGGCGGTCGCCGTCTCGGGACCACCCGCACCACGACCGCTGATGTTGAGCCGCCCGGCGTGGGTCGTCTCCAGCTGGACGATGTTGAGCGTCCCCGTCACCGACAGTGGGCCGTCGGCGGGCACCAAGCGCGGTCCCACACTGACGCCCTCGGGCGTCGATTCGCCGATCAGCCGGATCGTCCGGCCGTCCTCGGCGGCCAGATCGAGGGCTGTCCCCGGAATATCTGTGATTCCGTCGACCGCCGCGTCTTCGAGGGTGAACTCCTGGTCACCATCGGCCAGGACGTTCGAGAGGATGACGAACTTGAGGGCGGCGTCGATCCCCTCCACGTCGAAGGTGGGATCGGCCTCGGCGACGCCGAGATCCTGAGCCTCCGCCAGGACGTGCTCGTAATCAAGTCCTTCGGCGGCCATCCGCGAGAGGATGAAGTTCGCCGTCCCGTTGAGGACGCCCCGGGCGGCGGTGATGTGGGTCGGCCCGAAGTCCTCGATCGTCGAGAGGATCGGAATCGCCCCGCCGACGGTGGCCTCGAATCGGATTTTCCCCTCGCTGTCGGCCTCAAGTTCCCGGAGTTCGCCGTAGCGTTCGGCGACCGGGCCCTTGTTGGCAAGCACGACGTGTTTGTCGCGTTCGAGGCCCCGCTTGACGTGCGAGAATCCGGGTTCGGCATCGCCGAGCGTCGTCGGTGTGGCCTCGACTAATACGTCGTAGGCAGCGGCTAACGCGTCGTCGGGGTCGTCGTCACCGACCACGCCCTCGTCGGATTTGCGCTGCAAGACTGCCTCGGCGTCGACGCCGTCGGGGTCGACGACTGCCGACGAGGAGTCCGCGACCGCGGTGACGGTGTGGCCGTACTCCTCGGCGAGTTCGACGACCGACCGGCCGACAGCACCGGCACCGAGGACGGCGAGTCGCGCGCCGCTCATTGGCTTGCCTCCGTGAGGGGTTGGATAACCTGGAGCTCCTTGTCCGCGGCGATCTCCTGGAGCTTCGCCAGCACATCACCGTTGGTGCCCGACCGCGTCTTGAGTCGGAGCCGCGCGCTCGACGTCTCGTCGCGGCCACGCGGAGCCGACAAGGAGAGATCGGTCAGCGAGGCGTTGGCGCAGGATTCGATCTGTTTGAGCGTATCCGAGAGGTCGGTGTCGACCAGATGGCCGACGAGAATAACCACGAGCTCCTCGTCGTAGCGCTCGGAGCCCGCCTGAATGACGTTGACACCGGCCTCGCGGAGCGATTCGACGATGTTCTCGAAGCGCGTGGGCGCACACGAGATGTCGACCTCGACCGGAATGTGGCCGCGCGGGGTGAGGTTCCCACGTTCGTGATAGATCGAAAGCAGGTTCCCACCGGACTCCGAGATCGGCTCTAGGGCGCGGAGCAGCTCGCCCGGCTCGTCGACGAGTTCCAAGCGAACAGTGTGGGTCTGGACTTCGCCACCGGTATCGCTCATCGCGCCACCCTCAGAGCCGCAGACCGGGAGGTCCGTGTTGTGTCCGACCGACAGCGGATTCTCTGTCGTGCGATGCTGACCCGTCGGACTGCGGCTGACGTTCCCGTCCGCATATACATCAACCGTGTTTTTTCAGCAGGTATAAGACTTCATCGAAGCCTCGCCTTGCCAGTGATCGTCGAGTCGGAGAGAAACCGGGAGATCAACCGCAGAAAACACTGCCTACCAACCGGTAGCCACTGACTAAAGCGAGTCAGGCCGGAGTGACTGCATCCGGCCAGTAGATCGACTTAGATGTAGTCGACGCTCGGCGGCAGTTCGAGCTTCATCCCCTTGCGCTCTCGGATCTCCATGATCTGATCGGGTTGGAGGTTGTCGGCCATCACGCGGAACCCTGCGTTCTCGGTGTTCCACGAGGCACGGCCCTCGGTGGCCGAGCGGATGTCCGAGGAGAAGCCGATCATCTCTTCGACGGGGGCGATCCCCTCGATCACCATGAGGTCGCCCTCCTGGTACATATCGTCGACGCGGCCACGTCGACCCTGAATCTCGCCGGAGGCGTTGCCCATGTACTCCGAGGGCACGTCGATACGAACGTCCTGGATCGGTTCGAGGAGTCGGATCTCGGCGTCGATCAGCGAGCGGTGGACCGCATCCCGCGTTGCGGGAATGACCTGGGCCGGACCACGATGGATCGTGTCCTCGTGGAGTTTGGCGTCGTGGAGTCGGAACAGGGCACCCTGAACCGGCTCGGCAGCCAGCGGGCCGTCTTCGAGGGCGTCTTCGAGCCCCTCGATAACAAGTTCCATCGTCTCGTTGAGGTGCTGGATACCCTTCGTCTCGTCGAGCAGGATGTTCGTCTTGAACATGTGCTCGACGTTCTGCGAATCGTCTTTGTCCATGCCTGCCTCCTGGAGGGCCTCACGGCGCTCCAGTTCGGGCATGTCCATCGACGCCTCGCCGAGCTTGATCGTGTCGACGATGTCCTGTGTGAGGGGTTCGGCGGTGATGTAGAACTTGTTGTGGTTGTTCGGCGAGACGCCCTCGACTTCGCGGGATTCGCCCTGCGGCTGCTCCCGGAAGACGACGATCGGTTCGCCGGTGTGGACGTCGATGCCCTGATTGTCGCGGATACGGTGGGTGATGACTTCGAGGTGGAGCTCGCCCTGGCCGCTGATCAGGTGTTCGCCAGTGTCTTCGTTGATCTCCACGCGGATGGTGGGGTCTTCTTTGGCGACCTGCTGGAGCGTCTTGATGAGCTTCGGCAGGTCGTCCATCGATTTCGCCTCGACGGATTTCGTGATGACCGGCTCCGAGATGTGTTCGATCGACTCGAACGGCGTCATCTCGATAGAGGAGACAGTCGAACCCGCAATCGCGTCCTTCAGGCCGGTGACCGCGGCGATGTTGCCTGCTGGTACCATATCGACTTCCTCCCGTTCGCCACCCATGAAGATCCCGACTGACTGGATGCGGTTGGTGCCCGCTGTGCCGGAGACATAGAGGTTCTGGCCCTTTTCGATGGTGCCGGAGAACAGTCGCCCCGTGGCGATCTCCCCGGCGTGTGGGTCCATCGAGATGTCGGTCGACATGAAGACGACCTCGCCCTCGTCGTCGACGAGACGCATGGTTTCTGCGAGTTCCGACTCGGCGTCGCCACGCCAGACAGTCGGGATACGACGCGGCTGGGCGTCGACGGGGTTCGGGAAGTGCTCGGCGACCATATCGAGGACGACGTTCGACAGCGGCGTCCGCTCTTGGAGCTCCTCGCGGCCCTCCTCGCCGCTGCGTTCGAGCTCCATGATGTCGCCAAAGTCGATGCCGGTTCGCTGCATCGACGGCATCGAGACGCCCCACTTGTAGAGGGCCGACCCGAAGCCGACGGTGCCGTCTTCGACCGAGACGGTCCAGTCGTAATCCTTCTCCTCGGTCATCCCGCGGATCAGGTCGTTGACGTCGCTGATGACATCAAGGAGGCGCTGCTGCATCTCCTCGGGACCCTCCTGGAGCTCGTTGATGAGGCGGTCGACCTTGTTGATGAACAGTGCCGGTTTGACACCCTCGCGGAGTGCCTGCCGGAGGACGGTCTCGGTCTGGGGCATTGCGCCCTCGACTGCGTCGACGACCACCAGCGCGCCGTCGACGGCGCGCATGGCTCGGGTCACGTCGCCACCGAAGTCGACGTGGCCCGGGGTGTCGATGAGGTTGATGAGGTGGTTGGTGTCCTCGTACTCGTGGGTCATCGAAACGTTTGCCGCGTCGATGGTGATCCCACGTTCCTGTTCGTCCTCTTTGGTGTCCATCGCGAGCTGCTGTCCGGCGGTCTCGTTGGAGATCATGCCAGCACCAGCAAGGAGGTTGTCAGAAAGCGTCGTTTTACCGTGGTCGACGTGAGCGGCGATAGCGATGTTCCGGATGTTCTCCGGGTTGTCCATCAGCCGTTCACATTCTTGAACGATCTTTTTTCGTCGGCCCATTATACAGGGTGCTACCAGCAGGAGGGTCAAAAGGGTAGTGTTTCGCCCTGCAAGCGTTCCCCCGACTCCGACCGCAACGCGCCGAAAAACCGAGCTCTCAGTGTGAAACAGTATACCACACCACGCGTTCGTCATCGAGCGACGACCGACCCCGGATTGGGCCGCTACTCGATCGTCTCTTCGGTCGGGATCGCGGCTTCGAGCTCCGGGATCTGGATCGGTCTCGCGTGGGAGATGATCATCGTATCGTAAGACCGGTCCGAAGAGACCGATGAGCCAACGCTGAGTGAGCTGGCGATCCGCCCGGCGTTTTTGCTGCCGACGAAAACGATACTCGCGTCGTTGTCCCGAGCGAACTTGCGGATCTTGTTTGCGATCGTGCCCGACGGGGAGCTCCGGCCGACCGAAATGTGGTGGAACTCGGCATCGGGGGCGACCTCGGCGACCGACTCCCGTAGCCCCTCGACGACCGCCTCGCCATCGAACGGTTGGTTCGGTTCGATCCAGCCGTGCTCACGGGCGTAGGATGTGTTGTTTCTCGGCACGACCGACACCGCGACCACGGGCTGATCGAACACCGTTTCGAACTGTGCAGCCCGGACAAGCGCCGTCTTCGAGAGTTCACTGCCATCGAAGGGAACGACTAGTGTCATTAGTAGATGAATACCGGCCGGGAATCAATAGCGTTTGGTATGGGTGTGTTTAGTTAGCGCCGCTGTCGTCGGCCGACTCCGGCTCTTCGCAGGCATCCAGGAAGCCGTGATACGGACAGACGTACTCGTCGCGGATGAGATTCTCGTCGACGACGGTCAAGCCGAGGGAGTCTAGCTCTTCAGTAATGCGGTTGAGGTCGTCGTGGTCGGTTCCAATGGCGTTGACGTACACGTTCCGTTCGCCGGTCATGACCTCGCGGACCGCAGTCACGCCGTGGATCTCGCGGGCCCGATCGGCGAGGCTGTCCCGCTCTGGAATGGGTGCGGTACAGATGATCTTCGTGTGCAGCGGGTAGCCCGCCAGATCGTAATCGATGTCGAGATGGTAGCCCCGGATGATGCCGCGTTCTTCGAGTCGGTTGAGGCGTGTCCGAACCGTACTCGACGAGAGATCGAGCTTGGCGGCAATATCGCTGGAGGAGGTCCCCCGGGCGTCCTGTTGGAGGTAGTAGAGAATCCCCCGATCGATGTCGTCTAACTCCCCGTTTTTCATCGCTACTATACCGTGGCGTCCGGCGGACCTATCAGTCTTATGTACGGACCCCCGTGCTGCGGCTGTCGAGGCAGAAGCGGTATATACACCTATATCACCCTATTAATAACAGTAGTCTATATATGCCGGGGTGATTTTGACAGATCGTCAATTCAATCGTCCGGTTTATGTTTCTCCGTCATATAGAAGCCGACAACGAACCCGTCACTACGCTATCTCATATGAAAGAACTCGAACGCGACCTCGGGCTTCCATCGGTGCTTGCGATCAGTATCGGCGCGATGATCGGTAGCGGCATCTTCATCCTTCCGGCGCTAGCGCTCGAAATCGCCGGTCCAGCGGTAATTGTCGCCTATCTGCTAGCCGGGGTGCTCGTGGTGCCAGCGGCGCTCTCGAAATCCGAGATGGCGACCGCGATGCCGGAGGCTGGCGGCACCTACATCTACATCGAACGCGGGATGGGACCGATGCTCGGGACGATCGCTGGCGTCGGCACCTGGTTCTCACTATCTTTTAAAGGTGCGCTCGCGCTCGTCGGCGGCGTTCCCTACCTGCTGTTGCTGTTCGATCTCCCGCTGAAACCGGTCGCACTTGGGCTTGCAGCGGTGCTTATTCTCGTGAACATCCTCGGAGCCAAACAGACCGGTCGGCTCCAGTTGGTCATCGTCGTCGTGATGCTGGCGGCGCTGGGTTGGTTCGCTGCTGGCAGTGCGCCCAGTGTGCAGTCGGCGAACTACGCGAACTTCTTCGGTGATGGTGTCGGCGGCCTGCTGGCGGCGACTGGCCTCGTGTTCGTCTCGTATGCGGGTGTGACCAAGGTCGCCAGTGTCGCCGAAGAGGTCGAAGACCCCGGCCGGAACATCCCGCTGGGGATTCTCGGCTCGCTGGCGTTTACCACCGTGCTCTATGTCGCAATCGTGGCGGTGTTGGTCGGCGTCACCGATCCAGGAAGCGTCGCTGGCTCGTTGACGCCGGTCGCCGTTGCGGCTGAACAGACGCTCGGAGAACTCGGCGTTATTATAGTAATTATTGCGGCGATTCTCGCGTTGATTTCGACCGCGAACGCCGGCATCCTCTCGTCGTCTCGCTACCCCTTTGCGATGAGCCGGGACCAACTCGCCCCGCCGACGTTTTCGACGGTCAGCGACCGGTTCGGCACCCCTGTCACCTCGATCACGCTGACAGGGGCTGTACTGTTGGTGCTGATCGCGTTCGTTCCGATCCTCGACATTGCGAAGCTCGCCAGCGCGTTCCAGATCCTCGTTTTCGCGCTGATCAACGTCGCGCTGATCGCCTTCCGCGAGGGGACAATGGAGTACGAGCCGGAGTTTACCTCGCCGCTGTATCCGTGGATGCAGATCTTCGGCGCGATCACCGGTGGGCTGCTGCTCACACAGATGGGGATGGTCGCGCTACTCGGCGCGGTTGCCATCACGGTCGGGAGCATCATCTGGTATTTCCTCTACGTCAAACCCCGCGTCAGTCGGGAGGGGGCCGCCAGCGATGCGATCCGCCGACAGGTCGGACAGAACGCCCTCTCGGATGTCGACGCCGCGCCGGGCGACGGCACCCAGGAGGTACTGGTCGCCCTGACCAAGGAGATCGACGCCGACCGCGAGCGGTCGCTGATCCGACTGGCCGCCGACATCGTCCGTCCCGAAGACGGGCGGGTGGTCGTCGTCCGGTTCCAGGAGATCCCAGATCAGGCCCCGCTGACCGAATCGGCGACCGTCCAGTCGTCGTCGGATCGCTCCTTCGAAACCCGAATCGAGGCGCTGGCCGACGACTGCGGGGTCGACATCGAGGCCGACGAGATCGTGAGCCACGATACCAAACACGCGATCGTCAACTTCGCCGACAACCGCGGCGTCGACACGATCCTCGCCGAACACGAACCCCTCCGGCTCCGCTCGCGGGTCGTCGGCGACCCCATCGACTGGGTCGTCCGCCACGCGCCCTGTGACGTACTGTTGGTCGACAACCTCGGCTACGACGAGCCCAAACGGGTCGTGCTCTCGGGTGATGGCGGCCCTTACGCGCCGCTGGCGGTCAGCGTCGGCGAGGCTGTCGCCGCCGCCAACGACGGGTCGGTGTCGCTGTGGTATCCGGCTGAGGGCGGTCACACCGACCAACAACAACAGCGCGTCGACGACTACCAGGCGGAGCTCTCGGCGCTGTTGTCAGTGCCGGTGGCGGCCGAACCGATGCGAACCGACGGCGGCCAGCTCCAGCAGCCCAACCTACTCGTCCGGCGTGGCTCCGACCACCGACTCCGCAGCGTGGTCATCGACGAGCGACCGACGATACCCACGCCCGGCTGTACGACCGTCACTGTCTACCCTCACGAGTCGCGCCGCCCGTCGTTCCGCCGCCGCCTCCTCGAACGGTTCGTGTTCTAGCCGCTGGCCGCGAAACACCCATATAGCTGCCCGCCTTTGGTAACAGTACGCATGGATGTTCGAGTGCAGGGGACCGTCGCCCCGGACCCGTTTTTGAGTGCGGCCGCGCTCTTAGAGACCGAGTATACGCTTTCTCGGCCGGTCGACGTACAGATCCGCGAGAACCCCGACGAGCGAACGTGGGCGGCCCACTACGACGACCGCCACGTGCTCAACATCTCCCGACAGGCCGCCACCAGCGTGATGGCCCGCGAACTCGCCCTCCATGAGTTCGCCCATATGGCCCGTTACGAACAGCATCACGCCTCCCACATCCAGTCGACCGAGGAGGCGCTGTTTCTCGCACTGGCTGGCAAATCCGTCGAGCGCCGGAAGCTCTCTCATTGCTACCAGATCGCCAACCACATGAAGGATATCTACGCCGACGACATCACCCTGGATCTGGCTCCGGCCACCAAACTGATCGATTTTTTCGCGGCCAAACTCGCCGACGCGCTGGCCGACCGCCCAAGCGAGGACGGCCGCCCGGACTCCCGGCTCGAAACGCCGGGGGCCGACCCCGAGATCACGGCGGTCAACGCCGCTTTCGCCCTCGGGCTCGTCGAACGACACGGGCTGGTCGACAGCGGCCACCGGCTGTACGATCTCGCGGCGGCGGCGGCCGCCGACGCACCGGCAGTCGACCTCTCGGAATTCAAAACCCGATTTAAATCCCTCGGCAGCGACCCTTCCGAAAGCGAGTACCGCAAGACGCTGGTCGACGTGACCAGAGCCTACGCGACCGCCGAGTAGGAAAGAACTCACCAAACGGAAGGACTTTTCACGGTGAGTGGTACCCGACGGTATGGGGAAGGTAAAACGGCGGGCTATCGGCTACGTTCTCGGGATCGCAGCCATTGTGCTGGTTTCGGCGGTCGCCTACGACTACGGAATGCGGACCTACGAATCACCTTACCCCCACTCGTTTTTACACTCGATACAGGTCGTCGTCGAGACGTTCACTGCGACCGGCTACGGCTCGGATTCGCCGTGGGCGAGTCCACAAATGAACGTGCTGGTCACGCTGCTGGATATTACGGGTGTCGCGCTGTTTTTCGTCGCCCTTCCGGCGGTGTTTCTGCCGGTGTTTCAAGAGATGCTTTCGACCTCCGTCCCGACGACCGTCGAGGAGGACCTCTCGGACCACGTGATCGTCTGTACCTTTTCGTCGCGTGCGGAGACGCTCATCTCGGAGCTAGAGGCCGACGGCGTCGACTACGTGTTGATGGAGGCTGATAGTGATCGAGCCGACGAGCTGTACAAAACGGGGTATCCGATCGTTCACGCCGACCCGGAGTTGGTCGAAGGACTCAAACAGGTCAACATCGGCACCGCACGGGCGCTCGTCGCCGACGTTTCGGACCGCGTCGACGCGAGTATCGTCTTAGCGGCCAGGGAGGCCAACGGCGACGTGCAGGTCGTCAGCGTGGTCGAAGACCCCGACCGTGAACGCTACCACCGGCTTGCGGGAGCCGACACCGTGTTGTCGCCCCGAACGATCCTCGGCGAGAGCCTCGCGGGGAAGCTCACCACGGCAGTTCGGGCCGACTTCGAGGACGCGATTTCGATCGGCGAGGACTTCGCCATCGCAGAGATTCCGATCGACGGCGACTGCGAGCTGGCGGGGACGACCCTCGCCGAGAGCGCGATCCATGAGCGATACGGGGTGACGATCGTTGGCTCGTGGGTCCACGGCGATTTCGAGATGCCGCCCGACCCGGAGTTGATCCTCGACAGCGGCACCTACCTGATCGTCACCGGTCGGGAGCCGCAGCTCCAGGAGCTCGAACGCGAGGCGACCTCGGCAGTCCGCCGGTTCAGCCACGGGAAGACGGTCGTCGTCGGGTACGGTGAGGTCGGTGGGATCGTCGCCAGCCGGCTCGACGAGTTTGACCTTCCCTACACGGTGGTCGACGAGGTCGACCGCGAGGGCGTCGATATCGTTGGCGACGGCACCGACCCCGACGTGTTGCGGGCAGCGGGCATCGAAGACGCCCGCTCGGTCGTGTTGGCACTGCCGGACGACACGGCCACCGAGTTCGCGACGCTCGTCATCCAGGATCTGAACCCAGAGGCCGAGATCGTCGCCCGCGCTGAGACCGCCGGGGCTATTCAAAAGACCTACCGCGCGGGCGCAGAATACGTGCTCTCGCTTTCGACCGTCAGCGGGCGGGCGATCGCCTCGGAGGTCCTGGATACCGAGAAGATCCTCTCGATGGATACCCAAATCGAGTGCGTCCAAACGACTGCAGCAGGGCTCATCGACGAAACCCTTGCGGGGGCTCGCGTTCGGGAGCGCACAGGTTCGACAGTCGTCGCTGTCGAACGTGACGACGAACTACTCACTGATCTCGGCCCCGACTTCCGCTTCCAGCACGGCGACGAACTGGTCGTCGTCGGCACTGACGAAGATACCAACCGCTTTATCGAACGGTTTGGGTGACGCAAAAACGGGACGGCGACAACTCAGCTCATAAAGAGCCGCCGGTCGGCTCGTTCGTGGCTCATTCCCATCACGTCGGCCAGCGGCGCGAACGAACACATCGCCCGGAGGTCGGCGTCATGGTAGCGGTCACAGACGGCCTCGATGGTCGGAAACAGCGCCGACAGCTCCGACTGGATGTCGGTGTGACCGAACCGGCCAAGCCGTTGGGCAGCGCCTAACAGCCCAGCCACTGTGGAGTAGGCACTGACTAACGCCGCCTCTCGGCAGCCGATGCCGGCGCGTTGAGCCACAATCCCGAGGGCAACCGGATAGTGGCCAGCCGTCCGGCCCTCGTCTGCGGCCGTTCGGTAGTCGGCGACGATGCCGTCGATCTCGACTGTAGCGAACGGGCCGTCGTCGGTCTCGGCGAGCAGATCCAGGAGCTTCCCACCAGCCTTTTCGGAGCTTTCGCGGAACTCGGCGGGGAGCGTCGCGGCCCCGAGCCGTTCGTCGGCCGCCAAGACCCCATCGAGATCACCGGCGGCTGCGGCGCGGTGGGCGTGGCCGAGGGCGACTGTTTCCGCGGGGCCGATCACACCCTGCAGATAGCCCTCGATGAGCTCGCCCAACTCCGCGCTGGTCTCGATATACCCCTCGTTGATGTACTGTTCGACGCCGTAAGAGGCCGTATACGTTCCCACGGGAAGCATCGAATCCGAGAGCCGCAACGCCGTCAGGAACGCCCCAGAGTCAGTCATGGCTGTGACCCCCATCGTGGTCGTGGCTGTGATCGTGATCCGACCCGTGGCTGTGGTCATGGTCAGACCCATGGCTGTGATCGTGATCCGACCCGTGACCATGGTCAGTCGACGCCTCGTCGACGAACCGGTCGGCGTCGACGGTTTCGTACCACGTCTCGGCGTTGGACGGGAGATACGGTCCGAGAACGTCTTCGATGATTGCCTTGTCGGCTGCGACTGGGATATAAACGGTTCCGTCGTCGACGGCGATATCCCAGTGTTGGTTGCCGATTCGGTGGCCGAGTTCGACCGTCGCCATCAGTATCGGCTCGGTTGGCTCCGGGAGGTCGATCACGAACGCCTCGCGGGCTTCGAACTCGACGACGACTGCAAAATCGTCCTCGACGACGAGGACATCGCCAACCGACAGTTCCGGCTGGTCGACGAGCACGCCGAGATCGGTCCCGGCGTCGGTCTCGACGCGGAGCCGGGATTTCCGGCGCTCTGTATCGTCGAGGACGACCCGTTCGAGAGTACCGCCGGCCTCGTGGGCCTTGACCGTCTCGGCGAGTTCAGGGTCGTCGAAACGGTTTCCGACGAGACCGTCGACGCGTTTCATCGCTCGTCACCTCCAATTGGCGCGCCAACGCCGAGCAGCGTCTGTCGGCTCTCGTCCCACGCCGCCTCGACTGCCGTCGTCACGTCGGCGCTCCGGTCGCCGAGCACCCGAACAGTGAGACCGGCGTCATCTTTTAACAGTGACGTGCCGCCGTGAACGTCGGGCAGATCGTCCAGTCGGTGGTGAATCGCCTCGGCGAGGTCGTCGAGTTCCTCGGAGTCCGGTGCGAAGACGTAGAGCGTCCCGATGACGCCGAACTCGCCGACAGTTGCTGGATCGCGTGGGTCTCGTTCGTCGGGCCGGAGGTCGACCGCGTCCGCACAGACCAGCGACTCTGCGACCGAGGCCTCCAGGCGACTGTGGAAATGATCGAAACTGAACGGCTCGTGGTCCGAGAGGCCGTTCGGCACGAACACGTCGCCGACGATCACCGTCGCGTCGTCGGCCATCTCGACTGATGTTGTCTGGAGACACCGGGCGTTCTCGTTGAGGATTGTCGGCCCCGGGATGTATTCGAGGAACGCCCCCGACTCGGCGACCAGTGTGGCGTCCAGATGGGCGTAGCTGGCCTTCATGCTCTGGACCTTCGTGGCACTTTGCGTCGTCACGTGCGCGCGCGATCCCGGACGAGCCTCGACCGAGAGCGTGTGCCGGTCGCCCTGGGTGACCGCGCCGGTCGGGTCCTGGAGACAGATCGTCGTCAGTCCGGGTGCCGGATCGGAGTCGAGCGTCCCCGTCAGATGGTACGGCACCTTCACGTAGTCCGACAGCAGCCGGGTCGGATTGTCGCCCTCCCGGCCCACCACCAGCTCGGCGACCCCGTTTTTGCCGTGGCCGAACGCCGGGGACTGCGGCAGGTGTTGCTCGCCGTACTCCTGGAAGGCGGGCGGGACGGCGACCGAGTCGGTGTTCGTGCTCACGCGAACAGAACGCTCCGTTCGATGGCCTCGACGACCTCGTCGATCCCTTCTTCGGCCTTGCAGTCGGTGAACAGGGTCGGCTCCTCGCCGCGGACTGCGTTGGAATCGCGCTCCATCAGTTCGAGATCGGCGTCGACGTAGGGTGCGAGATCCGTTTTGTTGATGACGAGCAGGTCCGCCTGCGTGACACCGGGGCCGCGTTTGGCGGGGATGTCGTCGCCCTCGGCGACCGAGATGACGAACATAAAGAAGTCCGCCAGCTCGGGATTGAACGTCGCCGCGAGGTTGTCGCCACCGGACTCGATGAGGACGACATCCAACTCGGGGTGGGCCTCGGTGAACTCGTCGATCTTGGCGAGGTTCATCGAGGGGTCCTCTCTGATTCCTGTGTGTGGACAGGCCCCGGTTTCGACACCGGCGACGAGATCCTCAGGCAGTCGTCCCGCGAAGGACTCCTGGAGCTGTTCGGCGTCCGCCTGGGTCATGATATCGTTGGCGATCACGCCCACGTTGTAGCCCGCATCGTCCAGCCGCGGGACGAGTTGTTTGACCATCGCCGTCTTCCCTGAGCCGACCGGCCCGCCGAGACCGACCTTTGCGACGTCTCTGTACCCCATCAGTCGAGTTGCTCCTCGGTGTCGGCCCGGATCGGCTCGTGAACCGTCACGAGTTTCGTGCCGTCCGGGAACGTCGGTTCGACCTGTACCATGTTGACCATCTCGGGGACACCCTCCATGACATCTTCGCGGGAGAGCAGACTCGTCGCCTCCTTGCGGATCTCGGCGACGCTCTCGCCCTCGCGGGCGCGTTCGCAGACCCAATCGGAGATGTAGGCAACTGTCTCGGGATGATTGAGTTCGATACCGCGGTCCTTCCGCCGTCTGGCCAGCTCGGCGGCCATGAAGATGGTGAGTCGTTCGTTATCCTTGGGTGAGAGTTTCATAGCGTGTACCTCTGTGCAAGTGGCAGCTCCTCGGCCGGTTCACAGGTGACGTGTTCGCCGTCGACCTCGACCTCGAACGTCTGGGCGTCGATCTCGATGTTCTCCGGCGAGTAGTCGTTGTGCAGCATATCCGACTTGCCCACGTCACGGGTGCCCTCGACGGGCCGCACGGTCGAGTCGAGATCCAGTTCCTCGCCGATGCCATTCTCGTAGGCGGCCTGACTGACGAAAGTCGTGCTGAGTGCGTTTTTCGCCTTGCCGACCGCGCCTTCCCGGGAGCGCTGCATCACGGGCTCGCAGGTCATTAACGATCCATTTGCCTCGCCCATCTCGCTGTGGACCGGGAAGCCGCCCTTGATGACGGTTTTCGGTTTAATTCCGAAGAACGCCGGCTCCCAGAGGGCGATGTCGGCCATCTTGCCGGTCTCCAGCGAGCCGATGTACTGGTCGATCCCTGCGACCTTCGCGGGGTTGAGCGTGTATTTGGCGACGTAGCGCTGAATCCGAGAATTGTCCGCACCGGTGCCCTCGTCGGCCGGAAGCGGCCCGCGCTGAGCCTTCATCTTGTGGGCGGTCTGCCACGTCCGGCAGATCACTTCGGCCATCCGCCCCATCGCTTGGGAGTCGGAGGTCATCATGCTGATCGCACCCATGTCGTGGAGCACGTCCTCGGCGGCGATGGTCTCCGAGCGAATCCGTGATTCGGCGAACGCAACGTCCTCCGGCACGTCCGGATTGAGGTGGTGACAGACCATCACCATATCGAGGTGTTCGTCGAACGTGTTCGTGGTGTAGGGCATCGAGGGGTTGGTCGACGACGGCAGCATATGCTCGTAGCCGATCAGTTCGAGCACGTCGGGGGCGTGGCCCCCGCCAGCGCCCTCGATGTGGAAGGTGTGGATGGTCCGGCCGTCGATGGCGTCGAAGGTGTCCTCGACGAACCCGGATTCGTTGAGGGTGTCGGTGTGGATACAGACTTGGACGTCCTCCTCGTCGGCCACCGTGAGTGCAGTGTCGATGACTGCAGGCGTCGAACCCCAGTCCTCGTGGAGTTTGAGTCCACAGGCACCCGCGTCGATCTGTTCGTGGATCGATTCGGGTTGGCTGCTGTTGCCCTTCGCGTAGAAGCCGACGTTCATCGGGTACTCCTCGGCCGCTTGGAGGAAGCGTTTGATGTTCTCGGGGCCGGGCGTACAGGTGGTTGCCCCGCCGCCGTAGCCGCCGCCGAACATCGTCGTCACGCCGCTGGCTAAGGCGTGTTCGAACAGTTCCTTGCTGTTGAAGTGGACGTGAATGTCGAACGCGCCGGGCGTTGCAATGAGGCCGTCTGCTGGGACCGCATCGGTGCTCGCGCCGATGATGAGGTTCTCGTCGACGCCGTCCATCGTATCGGGGTTGCCGGCTTTTCCGAAGCCGGCGACTTCGCCGTTCCGAACGCCGAGGTCGCCCTTCTGGACGCCGAGGACGGGGTCGATGAGGACGACGTTCGTGTAGACGTAGTCGAGCGCTCCCTCTGCCTGTGTGGTCCCCGGCTGCATTCCCATCCCGTCGCGCATCGTTTTGCCGCCGCCGAAGACCGCCTCGTCGCCGTAGGTCGTGTGGTCGTGTTCGATCTCGGCCAAGAGGTTGGTGTCGCCGAGTCGAACCCGGTCGCCCTCGGTCGCCCCGAAGAGGCTCGTGTAGTTCTCCCGGGAGAGTTTGCGGCTCATTCTTCGGCCTCCATATAGCCCGCCTCGCGGGCGCGTTCAATGGCTGCCTGTTTTACTGCCTCGTCGTCAAGTGGCCCCTCGACGAGGCCGCCCATCCCCTTCATGATTCGGTTGCCGCCGAAGGCCACGAGGTCGACGTCCTCCTCACACCCCGGCTCGAACCGGATCGCCGTCCCCGCGGGGATATCGAGCCGCATCCCATAGGCCGTCTCGCGGTCGAAGTCGAGCGCCGGATTACACTCGAAGAAATGGAAGTGTGACCCGACCTGCGAGGGTCGATCGCCAGTGTTCTCGACGGTGACCGTGGCTGTCTCGCGATCAGCATTGATCTCGACCGGCTCGTCTGCAAGCAGCAACTCGCCCGGCACGAGGTCACTCATCGGCACTGACCCCCCGAGAAACCGATTCAGACGGTTGTCTTACGGACATCAACATAACGACTCAATTATCGAACAAACTGGATAAAAGACTTTCTCTTAGTGTAATAACGCCTGTTCTTGTCGGATGGTGTGAGATGTATTAGTATTTTTTAGGTGGAAACTGAGCACATAGACTATTTATTGCTGGTATGTGTGTCGTAGTTGAACCTTCGTTTGATTTTAGCAACACACAGACCAGTGTGTCCAGTTGATCGCCGACGTTCTGTCTGATCGTTCGGTAAATGTCCGTAGTCCTTGCGAGGCAACCTAAAAAGAGTGGCCGGCATCACTACCGCAACGACGGAGTTGGGAACGAATTCTACGACCCGGAGTCAGGCGACGAACGTCGGGACGATCCCGGCGAGCATATTGAGAGCGAACCCGAGGACGAACACGGAGGCGACGACCTGGGAGATCGCATGGACGCGGTCGCCCTGTGCCTTCGAGAACTCAAACAGCGAGCCAGCGCCGCCGCCGATCAGGGCCATCGTGGCGATAATCGACAGCGCGTAGGCGGCGACGACGCCGATCATAAGTGGCGGGCCGCTCTCGCTCATGGCGACCGAAATGAACGCGATCATCGAGACGGGCGGCGAGAGCGTAAAGAGAGCTCCGACGGTCCCGATCTTGAGATATTCGACCGTCGTATGTTCGTGGCCGTGGTCGCCGTGGGCCTCGGTCGACGGACGAAGCGATGCCGGGAGGTGGAGATGGTAGTGGGCGTGCAGGTCGGTGCCGTGGTCGTGTTCGTGTCTGTGCAGGAGCTTTCGCGTGCCCGTAATCCCGAGATACAGGCTCAGAAGCGAGAGGACGAGCCCGACAAACAGGAGCCCCACCTGCTCGTAGACGGCCGGGAACGATGTCGTCCCGAACACCAGATACGCGAAGACGATCCAGGAGACGACAAGCAGTGTGTGGCCGGTCGCGAAACAGCCACCGACGAGTGCCGAGAGCTTCGGATCCCCCGCTTCGTGTGTCAGTGCGGTAATCCCGGCGACGTGGTCCGGCTCGATTCCGTGGGTGATGCCGAGCACGCCCGCCGTCAACAGATGACCGACGCCGACGGTCACCCCTGCTTCGAGGCCGATCTCGCTCAGCAACTCAAACATCCGCATCGCCCCGAATTTCGCGTACGCCTGTTTTGTTTTCCGGGATAGTTCTGCGCGATTGAATCATTTACCTGGTCGTTGATTTGAGGATATGCTATTACTACTTGATGTTTACGTAATATCTGCCATCCAGACTGCGTGGTCTCGTCGACCGCGACCTGTCGGCTGACTATTTGTATACTCAAACACGATTATAATTGAAAACCTGGCAGTTGTCTTGGGTGTTTGCAAAGTAAGCGAGAAACTGTGCGTGTGTTCAGCAACATGCGAAGAGATAGTCAGAAATACGCCACATACTAAATATATAAGGGTATTTCAATACCTGTTACTCATCTCCAGAATATATTTTGTTGTATAATCCCGACTGAAAACATTTATATATAGATGTCATCTCCACCGTTCTGTCGAACATGAGTAGACAAACGATGTCAAAACAGACTGATCAAGCCGAATATGCACACAATTTTGCCGATACTATTGGTGATCGTCAATGAGGTCTGATCGCGTCTCTCGCCGCTCGGTACTGGCCGCGGCTGGGACCGGACTCGGTATGTCGGTTGCCGGCTGTTCGGGCAGTGGTGGCGGCGGTGACAGTGGCGGTCCAACGGTCGGTATCCTGGAGGACCGTTCGGGGAACTTCCAGCTCAACGGGACTTCGAAGTGGCAGGCCACGCGGCTGGCAATCGAGGAGATCAACGAGAACGGCGGGCTCCTCGGCGAACAGATCGAGATCGTCGACCCCGATCCCCAGTCCGACAACTCCCGCTACCAGGAACTCACCGAGAAACTGATCTTGCAGGATCAGGTCGATGCGCTGTGGGCTGGCTACTCCTCGGCGACACGCGAGGCGATCCGACCGATCATCAACGAAAACGAGCAGCTGTACTTCTACACCACCCAGTACGAAGGCGGTGTCTGCGACAACACCATTTTCCCGGTTGGCTCGACTGCTCGCCAGCAGCTGGGGATCGTCACCCCCTACTTGGCCGACGAGTTCGGCGACGACATCTACATCATCGCCGCCGACTACAACTTCGGCCAGCTGTCGGGCGACTGGGTGAACGTCCTCGCCCAGGAAAACGGCTACAACATCGTCGGCGAGGAGTACATTCCACTTTCGGAGACTGACTTCTCGTCGGTCATCAACCGAATTCAAGAGGAGGACCCCGACTTCATCATGTCGATGCTCGTCGGCGCGAACCACGAGAACTTCTACGACCAGCGGGCCACCAACGGGATGGAAGACATTCCGATCGGGACCTCAACCACGCTGGCGCAGGGTCACGAACACATCCGCTACGATCCGCCGGCGCTCACCAACGTCTACGCGGGCGTCAGCTACATGGAAGAACTCGGCGACATGCGAGAGGGCGGCACCTTCGTCGAGGACTTCTACGACCGGTGGCCGGACGCCAGCTACCTCAATCAGGAAGCCCAGAACAACTACTTCTCGGTGTACCTGTGGGCCGAGGCCGTCGAAGAGGCCGGCACCTTCGACCAACAGGAGGTCATCGACGTCCTCGAACAGGGACGGGATATCAGCGCGCCGTCCGGCGAGTTGACCCTCGATGGGGCGACCCACCACATGGAACACGAGATGCGTGTCGCCCGAGCCGACGAGAACCACGAAATCTCCTTTGATGGCCAGCGCCGCATCGAGCCGACCTTCCTCCGCGAGGAGGTTGAAGGCGGTGCAGGCTGTGACCTCACGACCGAAGACAAGACCACACAGTACGTCCCCAGCGACGTCTACGACGTCTAAGGAGCATCAATGAGCATCTGCAGACAACCACCAAGCCGTCGGAGGTCGGTGCGCCGTGATTGACGCGGCAGCGACGCCGCTGCAGCTATCGGCCCCCAGCCTCGGAGCGCTGTTGTTCCAGTTCCTGAATAGCTTCGGCTTCATCATTCTGGCGACGGTCGGACTGGCGATCATCTTCGGGATGATGGGCGTCATCAACCTCGCCCACGGCGAGTTCATCCTGATCGGCGTCTACGGCACCGCGCTCACCTACCACGCGGGCATCCCGTTGCCGCTGGCGATGGTCGCTGGCGTCGTCGTCACGACGATCTTCGGCGTGATCGTCGAGCGAACGGTCGTCCGGCATCTCTACGACCGGCTCCTGGATTCGATGGTCGCAACGTGGGGGCTGGCACTCGTCATCTCCCAGCTGCTGTTGATCGTCTTCGGGTCGAGTCTCGACAGTATCTCGACGCCGATGGGGAGCGTGAGCTACGGGCCGTTCAGCTCCTCGATCTACCGGAGCATCTTCCTCCCGATCGTCGCCGTCGCCGTCCTCGGCGGCCTCTACGTGCTGTTTACCCGCACCGAGTTCGGCGTCAAGGCACGGGCGACGATCAAGGACCCCGAGACCGCCCGCGCGATGGGCGTCGACACCGACCGGATGTACGTCTCGACGTTCGCTATCGGCTCCGCGCTGGCAGGGCTGACCGGCGCGCTGTACGCCCCCGCACTGGGGTCGATCACCCCGAACCGCGGGAGTACGTTCCTCGTCGAGGCGTTCGTCGCGGTCGTCGTCGGCGGGCCATCTGTGATCGTCGGGACGCTGTCGGCGTCAGCCGTCCTCAGCGTGTTCAACGCCACGGGGAGCTTCTTCTTCGGGACGTTCATCGGACAGATGCTGCTGTTGCTCGTGGCGATCGTCGCGCTGCGGCTCCTGCCGGATGGAATCACTGGCTATGTCAAAGACTGGCAGCAACGCCGGAGGGCTGAGCAATGAGCGACTCCGTCGACGCCGAGGCGTCGGTGCTCGACCGACTCCGTGGGCGGCTCGAAGGGCCCAACACCTACGGCAACTCGCTGACCTTCTGGGTCGGGTTCGTCGTCGTGATCGGGCTCCTGGCCGCCTATCCGCAGACGACAGATCCCTACACCGTGATCCAAACCTCACGTTACTTCGCACTCGCGTTCCTCGCGTTGAGCCTCAGTTTTATTTGGGGGTACGCAGGCGTCCTGAGCTTCGGTCAGGTGGCCTTTTTCGGCGTCGCGGCCTATACCTTCGGGATCATCGGTCTCAATTTCAGTTCGGCGACCGGGATCATGGCCGGAGTCGTCGGGGCGGTCCTCGTCGGCACCGCCGTTGCGGCCGTCGTCGGCTACTTCATGTTCTACGGCGGGGTGCGGGACACCTACGTCACGATCATGACGCTGGTCATCGCCCTCGTGTTGAATACGTTCATGGCCCAGACCGCTGGCAGTGAGTGGGCCGTCGGCGCAGCCCAACTCGGTGGGTTCAACGGAATGGATATTCCGAGTCTCACCCTCGGCATTGGCCAGACCGGCTTCGAACTCGAACGGGCCGCGCTCTACTACGCCCTGCTCGGCGCGCTCGTCGTCACCTACCTCGGCCTGCGCGTCCTCGTCAACAGCAGTTTCGGGTTGACGATGGTCGCCATCCGCGAAGACGAGGCCCGAACGAAGACGTTCGGTTACGACGTGCCGTTCATCAAACTGGTCGTCTTCACGATCGGCGGCGCGCTGGCGGCCGTCGGCGGCGTCTTCTACGGTAGCTGGGGCAACTACATCGATCCCACCGTCTTCGGCATCGCCTTCGCGGCGCTGCCGGTCGTCTGGGTCAGCGTCGGGGGCCGCGAGTCGCTACTCGGCGCACTCGGCGCGACGGTGCTCATCGAGCGGATGCGAACCGAACTCTCCAGCGGGATCGGTCCTATCGGTTCGGAGTGGGCGCTGGTCATCGTCGGCGGGCTCCTGTTGGGTGTGATTCTCTTCATGCCCGCCGGGGTCGTCCCGACAGTCGACGACCTGATCACCCAACTGCGCAGCCGACGAACCGAACGCGGACAGTCGACGAACACACCCGAGGAGGCAGTCGAATGAGCTCCCAAGATATCAACGTCAGACAGAAACCTGCCGTCGCCGCGACCGGTAGCAATACCGAGACCATACTGGCGACCAAAGAACTCACAAAGAACTTTGGTGGCCTCACCGCCGTCGACAGCGTCGACTTCTCGATCACCGAGGGAGAGATCCGGTGTCTCATCGGCCCCAACGGCGCGGGCAAGTCCACGCTCCTGGAGCTAATCACCGGCCAGCTCTCGCCGAGCGAGGGCGATATCTACTTCGACGGCGAGGATTTGACCGGCATGGAGACGCATGACCGGATCGACACCGGCCTCAGCGTCAAATTCCAGTCGCCCCACGTCTACGAGAACCTCTCCGTCGAGGAGAACCTGCAGGTCCCGTTGCAGCGAACCGACCGTGACATCGAGACCGTGCTGGCCGAGACCTTAGAGCGGATCGCCTTACGCGAGAAGGCCAATGTCCGGGCCAGCGAACTCTCCCACGGCGAGAAACAGCGGCTCGAAATCGGGATGGCAGTCACGCTCGATCCGACGCTGATGCTGCTCGACGAACCGGTCGCCGGGATGTCGGTCGACGAGACTGCTGACGTGGCCAACCTGATCCGCTCGCTGCACAACGACGGGATGACGTTCCTCGTCGTCGAACACGACATGGAGTTCGTCCGCCGAATCTCCGATCAGGTCACCGTCCTCAATCAGGGCGAGATCTTCCGGCAGGGACCGATCGAGGAGATCGAAGCCGACGAGGCCGTCCGCCGGATCTACCTGGGTGAGAACGCATGAGTCTGACCATCTCGAACCTTTCAGCGGGCTACGACGGCACGCCCATCCTCCGAGATGTCGACTGCACGGTCGAAGACGGCGAGATCGTCGGCGTCGTCGGCCGCAACGGCGTCGGGAAGACGACGCTGTTGAAATCGGTGATGGGGCTGCTTGATCCCGAAACCGGAACCGTCCAGTTCAACGGCGCGGACGTCACCGCCGAGTCGGCGGATGTCCACGCCCGGTCGGGAATCGGCTACGTCCCACAGGGCCGTGACGTGTTCCCAGGCCTCAGTGTCGAACAGAACCTCCTGATCGGCGAGAACATCGGCGCGGGCGAGGAGACGCTCTACGACCGCGTCTACGAGTACTTCCCGATCCTCGAAGAGCGCGCCGACCAGGACGCCGGGACGATGAGCGGCGGCCAACAACAGATGCTCGCCATCGGGCGGGCGCTGGTCGGCAATCCCGACCTCCTGTTAGTCGACGAGCCCTCCGAGGGCGTCCAGCCCTCTATCGTCCAGTCGATCACCGAGGATCTCACGCGGATCAACGAGGAGTTGGGAACGACGATCCTCTTCGTTGAGCAGAACTTGTCCGTGATTCAGGGACTGGCCGAACGCTGTTATGCGATGGATCACGGCCGGATGGTCGACGAACTCGACGGCGAGTCGCTGGCCGACCGCGACCAGCTCGAAGAGTACCTCGTTGTCTGAACAGTTCATTCCACGCTCATTTCTTTTTTTTTAATATCGACCGACAGCGTCCGCTGTCGTCTTGCGGTCGACCTGTCAACAACACCTATTCAAAAACAGTAGCTGTCGCTCACGCGTTTATAAAACAAAAACCCGAGTCCCGGATTAGCGGGCTGCGGCGGCGACGCGTTCGCGTTCTTCCTTCTGGTTGATCGCGTACGTGTCGACATCGTAGTCAGCCGCGCCGGTGAGCTGTCGGGCGAGTGCCTCGGCAGCATCCGTCTTCGACTTGTAACTCGCGTTTTTCGTGCCGGTTGCAATGAATTTCAGGGCCTCGTCGACACGTCGCTGCGGGGCGACGTCGACGGCCTTGGGCACCGAGATACCACCGTACTTGAGGCGGACGGTCTCCTCACGCGGGGCGGCGTTCTCGACGGCGGTGACGAGCACCTGGATCGGGTTCTCGTCGGTCCGCTCGTGGACCTCTTCGAAGGCTTCCTGGACGATGTTGGTCGCCCGCTGCTTTTTGCCCGTGTTCTCCTCGGTCTGCATCAGCCGGTTGATGAGTCGCTCGACGATCGAGATCTCGCTTTTCTCGAACTGTTTCGAGGCGTGTCGACCCATCGTATGGGCGATCGGCGTGACGTTGAGGTAGCGTTTGGTCGAGGGGTCGTCGTACTCGATCTCGCCGACCTCCCAGACACCGAACAGCTGTGCGCTCTCGACTGCGTCGTCGCTCTCTTCGGCTTCGGCGTCGGCTTCAGCTGCCTCGGCTTCGGCGTCGACTTCCTCGTCGACCTCATCCACGTCTTCGGGGGCGTCAGATTCGCTCTCGGACATTATCGCACCGGTTTCTCGGCGTTACCGCGAACGAGTTCGATCATCGAGACGCCATTTACCTTCTCGACTTTGTAGTTGACACCCGAAAGGTCGCCCATTGCGCGACCCTTCGCGCCACCGATCCCTGCGATCGTGACCTCGTCGTGTTCGTCGATGAACGAAATCGCGCCATCGCCGGGACAGAAGGCGGTGACCTGTTTGCCGTTCTTGATCAGCTGAACACGAACGCATTTTCGGATCGCCGAGTTCGGCTGCTTTGCTTCGATGCCGACCTTTTCGAGGACGATGCCGCGGCCCTGCGGCGCGCCTTCGAGCGGGTCGGACTTCTTTTTGAGCCCGCGCTCTCGTCGAGCGTACTCGGAGTCGGACCAGCGTCGCTTCTGCCGGTCTTTCTTGAGCTTCCGGGCGGCATATTTGCCGTTGGCCATGTAGCACTTACTTTCGGATACGGCTACTTAAGCGTCCCTCTTTCGAGCCAGCGAAACGGACTGAGATCGCTTCTTAGGGGTCGCTAATAGAATCTGAGACTGTTTTACATAACAGCCAGAGAGCGACTCGCAGGGCACGAAACGCATTGAGAGCCGCTTACAACGAGTCGACCGGCGGCGACAACGACAGTCAGTGACTGCCGTGTTTTTAAGTCAGCTGGATGTCGTCGATGTCGTGTTGTCGACGCGCCAGCCGCCGGGCGGTGTCGATATGCTGGCCGTCGGCACCGATGGCGACGCCCCGGTCGGCCTCGACGACCTCGACGTAGGCGACGGTGTCGCCCTGCTCGGAGATCGTCACTCCGCGGACCACGGCAGGGGCCAGCGCGTTCTCGACGAACGCTTCGGGCGTCTCGGCGTCCTCGACGAGGTCGACCGTGCGGCCGATCTTCTCCTCGACCTGCTGGACTGTCCGGCCGTCGGGGCCGATGGCATCGGCCATCTCACCGGCAGGGATCAGAAAGACGATCCGATCGCTCTCGACGAGACAGTCCGTCGGGCTGACGCCGGTCTCCTCGTCGAACAGCCCGATATACCGCCGTGCCTCGTCTGAGAGCGTGACTTTCATGCTAGTCGTCGGCAGGGGTGCTGTCGATCGAACCCATCCGGAGCTTCACATCGCCGGTACCGAGTGCGATCGGTTTGCCAGCGATGACGTTCTCGATGATGCCGTCGAGGTCGTCGCTCTGGCCGTGGATCGCAGCGTCGAGCAGGTGGTTGACCGTCACCTCGAAGGCCGCCCGTGCGAGCACCGAATCCTTCGAGCCGGAGATACCGTGTCGACCGATCGACTCGATTGTCCCCTCGTTGGTCATGATGTCGGCCACGAGCATCAGGTGGCGGATGTTCACGTCGTCGAGACCCTGTTCGCGGAGCGTGTCGCTGGTCTCGTTGATGATCGCCTCGCGGGCGGCCTCGACGCCGAGTTCCGACCGGATCTCGTGGATGTTGTTACAGGTCGAGCGGGTGGCGTCGACGCCCTCGATCGTGAGCACGTCGCCGAAGGCCGACCCCTCGGTGTAGAGGACGAACTCCTCGTCGTCGTCTGTTTCCTCCTTCCGAATGACGACGCGGCTGATCTCCTCGATCCCCTTGAAAACGATCTCGCGGAGTTGCTCGACCAGCTGGAGCAGCTCCCGGTAGCTCGGCTCGTTGGGGCCGAACTCGATGGCCATCCCCTGGTGGCGGGTCGAGACGCCGAGGTTGTCCTCGATGGTTTCGGCGATCTCAGTGGCGACGATTCCGGCATCGTCGACCGTGGGCCACCGTTCGAGCAGCGTCTCCTCGTTGAGATCGATCCGGACGAGCATGTCTGCGACGTTGGTCGAGACATCGCCCAGCGAGAGGATGTCGGTCGCTTCAAGCGCCCAGACGACCTCGTGGGCTTTCTCTCGTTTCTCGGCGTACTCGTCTTCGAGATACACCGTCATCATCGGCGTATCCGGCGTCTTTCGGGCATCCACCAGCTCGATGAGCCGGGGCAGTCCCTGGGTCACGTCGATCTCTGCAACCCCTGCATAGTGGAACGTGTTCATCGTCATCTGCGTTCCGGGCTCGCCGATCGACTGGGCCGAAACCGTTCCCACGGGTTCGAGGGGGTCGACACGGGTGTCGACGTATTGGGATTCGACCGCGCGGGAGATCTCGTCGGCCTGCTCGGTTGTCACGCCCTCGCGGTCCTCGATGGTGTCGTAGACCCGGTCTTTGAGTCGGCGGGGCAGATCGGTGTCTTCGACGACCGCCTCGATGTCGTCGGTGATGTGGCTGTAGTCGGCCAGGGAGTCGTACTCGGCGTCAGTCATCCGACTCCACCTCCTGGAACCGCGGCTCACTACGCTCTGAGAGGTTCGTCGGCGGCTCGCGCCGACCGAGGAACGATTCCTTTTCGCCCTCGCTTTCGAACTCGGCGTCGACGACCCGATCGGTGATCGACTCGACGTCGATATCGAAGTCCTCGTCCGAGGAGACACGCACCGGCGAGGTGCCGTCCTCGCCGAACTCGAACTGGATGACCGTATCCGACGTGTCCCGAACCGTGCCGTCGTACTGGACTTCGAGCTCGGACAGCGCGTTGATCAGGCGGCGCTGCAGGTAGCCGGATTTCGAGGTTCGGACTGCCGTATCGACAAGTCCCTCGCGGCCACCCATCGCGTGGAAGAAGAACTCCCGCGGCGTCAGGCCGCTGCGGTAGGAGTTCTCGACGAAGCCGTGGGCCTCCGCCGAAAGGTCGTTTTCTTCGTAGTGAGCGAGGGTTCGGTCCTCGTAGCCACGATTAATCCGCTCGCCGCGGACTGCCTGCTGGCCGACACAGCCGGCCATCTGGGTGAGGTTCAGCATCGACCCACGCGCACCGGAACGGGCCATGACGACCGCCGGGTTGTCGTCGCTGAAGTGGTCGTCGGCGATTTCGCCCGCCGAGTCCCGGGCCTTGCCGAGGGTCTGCATGATCTTCATCTCCAAGGTCTCGTCGACCGTTCGGCCGGGCAGGGATTCGAGATCCCCGTTTTCGTAGCTGTCGATCAGGTCTTCGATCCGGTCGTAGGCGTTGTCGATCGCCTCGTCGACCTGCTCGTCTGCAACGGGTGGAATCGACTCGTCGTCGATCCCGATCGAGAACCCGAAGTGCATGATCGCACGCATCGCCAGCGCAGCGACCTCGTTAATAAAGATTCGCGCGCGTGTCTCGGAGTACTCTTTGACGATGGTGTCGACGATCTCGCCGCCGAAGGCACCGACGGCGTCTTCGTCGATCGTCCCTTCGAGCAGTTCGCCGCTCTCGATGACGACATCCCCGCCGGTCGAGGAGGTGAAGTCGAGATTGAGCCCGTCCGGAAGGAGCAGCGAGAAGACGGTCCGACCGGTCCAGTAGGGGCCGGTCTCGTCCTCGCCGTCGGGGTCGGGCAGTTCGTCAACGCGCGTCGCCCGAAGCAGGTCGAGTGCCTGCGTCTCTGTGAAGTGGGGATTGTCGTTGGTCAGCAGATAGGTCCCCGAGATGTGGTCCTGGATCGCGCCAATAATGTTCTCGCCGAAGCGCGGCGAGAGGATCTGCTCCTGGACACGCATCAGCACACGAGCCTCGGCACGGGCCTCCTCGGTCTGGAGGGCGTGGAGGTTCATCTCGTCGCCGTCGAAGTCAGCGTTGTACGGCGGACAGACAACCGTGTTGAGCCGGAACGTCTTGTACGGCATCACGACGACCTCGTGGGCCATAATCGACATCCGGTGGAGCGACGGCTGGCGGTTGAAGATCACGATGTCGCCGTCGACGAGGTGGCGGTTGACCTCCCAGCCTTCTTCGATCTTCGTCGCGAGTTCCTCGCAGTTCTTCGGGGTGACTTTCAGTCGTCGACCATCAGGTCGTTTGACGTAGTTGGCACCGGGGTGGACTTCAGGCCCATTGGAAACGTACTGGCGGGCTTCCTCGGTGTTGCGGTCGGTGACGTTGATGGTGATCGTCATCTCGCTGGCAACGCGGTCGGGAATGCCGACCTCGTTGAGGCTCAGCGTCGGGTCAGGGCTAATGACGGTACGCGCCGAGAAGTTAACACGTTTCCCGGACAGCGAGCCACGGAACCGTCCTTCTTTGCCTTTGAGTCGCTGGCTGAGCGTCTTGAGTGGTCGACCCGAGCGGTGTCGGGCCGGTGGGGTTCCCGAAATCTCGTTGTCCACGAACGTCGTCACGTGGTACTGGAGCAGTTCCCAAAGGTCCTCGATAATCAGCTGTGGGGCTCCTGCCTCGCGGTTCTCCATGAACCGCTGGTTGATGCGGATGATGTCGACCAGTTTGTGGGTGAGGTCGTCCTCGGAGCGCTGGCCGTTGTCGAGGGTGATCGATGGGCGTGCGGTCACCGGCGGCACCGGCAGCACGGTCATGATCATCCATTCGGGCCGGGAGTTCTCCGAGTCGATGCCCAGCACCTCGATATCCGAGTCCGGGATGTCTTCGAACCAGTCGCGGATGTCGGAGGGCATCAGCTTGTTCATGTCCTCCTCGGTGAGGTCGACGTCGAGTGCCTTTTCGAGGGCGCGTCGGTCCTCATCGAGTGGGCGGAACTCGCCGCCGAGGATCTGGTTGATGCGCTCCAGGGAGATGCCGGTCTGGTCGGCCAGCTCCGAGGGGCTGATCCCCTCGTCGTCTTCGTCGTCCTCGTCGGGCTGCATCGCTTCGGCGATAACCTCGGAGTATTCGGATGCGAGGACGTTTTCGACCTCGTAGTAGGTCGTCGGCTTCTCGTGTTTGATGTCGGCCTGCGGCGAGCCGCAGTGTGGACAGGTGTTGGATTTCCGGGCCTCGCGGACCGCCGACTTGAGTACCGTATCGGGGTCCTTGCCGAGTTCCTCGGCGCGTTCGAGCTGGTCGCGGAACTCCTCTTTCTTTTCTTCGACCAGCGTCAGGCTGCCGCACTCCCGACAGGTCGCCCGCAGGAGTCGACGCATCAGCGTCGTGAAGCCGACGTGGATCACGGGAGCGGCGAGTTCGATGTGGCCGAAGTGGCCGGGACAGGAGCCGGAGTGCTGGCCGCAGGTCCGGCATTCGAGACCGGGGTCGATCACGCCGAGCCGTGGATCCATCAGCCCCATGTCGATGGGGTAGCCGTCGTCGTCGTAGGTGTCGGCCGTAATCACTTTTGTGGCCGACATATCGCGGTACGTCTCGGGATCCATCAGGCCGAAGCGGATCCCACCGAGTTGTTTGGGTGTTTGCATTGACATAGGGAATCTAAACTGCGTCCTCCAGTTCGAGCGTTGGTCGGATGCCGAGCGCCATCAGTTCGTCCAACAGGAGTTTGAACGCGTAGCTGACTTCGAGTTCGTGGATGTTGTCCTCGCTGCCGGTCACCTGATCGTAGACACGGCGCTGTTCGCGGTCCTGGACCGCGATCATCCCGGTGTCGGCCGAGACGTACACCGTCTCCTTGTCCGACGAATCCAGCAGGCGTTCGTTGAGCACCATCGCCGCACCGTGACCGATGATGGTGTCCCGCTCCATCTCGCCGACACGGAGGCCACCCTCACGGGCACGCCCCTCGGTCGGCTGGCGGGTCAGCACCTGCACTGGCCCGCGGGAGCGGGCGTGCAGTTTGTTCGAGACCATGTGGTAGAGCTTGTGGTAGAAAATCGTGCCGACGAAAATCTCGGCGTCGATCTTTTCACCAGTTACGCCCGAATACATGACCTCTTTGCCGGAGGATTTGAACCCGTGGTCTTCGAGTGCGCCACGGAGCTCCTCCTCGTCTTCGCCCTGGAACGGCGTCCCGTCGACGCGGCTGCCTCTGAGCGCGCCGACCTTCCCGCCGAGCATCTCCAGGACGTGGCCCACAGTCATCCGTGATGGGAGTGCGTGCGGGTTCAACACGAGGTCGGGAACGAGTCCCTCCTCGGTAAACGGCATATCCTCCTGTGGAGCCAAGTGGCCCACAACACCCTTCTGACCGTGCCGGGAGGCGAACTTGTCACCGAGCTCCGGGATTCGCTCATCCCGAACTTTGACCTTCGAGAGCTTCGAGCCGTCCTCGCCCTCCATCAGCGTGACCGTGTCGACGACGCCGTCCTCGCCGGAGCGCATCGTCACCGAAGTCTCACGCCGCTTTTGGGGGCTGAGGCCACCCATGTCGTCGGGTTCCTCCAGGAACCGTGGCGGGCTGGTCTTGCCGAGCAGCACCGAATTCTCGTCGACGACCGTCTCGGGATTCACGAGGCCGTCGTCGTCGAGATGTGTGTAGGCGTCTTCCCCGCGTGCGCCGCGCACGTCTTGACTTGGAATCTCGAAGTGGTCTTCCTGACCGCCGGGGTATCGTCGTTCTTCGCCCTCGTAGGTGCGGAAGAAGTGCGACCGCATGAGCGCGCGGTCGACCGACCCTTGGTTCATTACGAGTGCGTCCTCGATGTTGAACCCTTCGTAGCTCATCACGGCGACCGTGAAGTTCTGGGCTGCGGGCCGGTCATCGTAGTTGATCTGTTCGGTGGTCTGCGTCTTGACCATCGACAGCTGCGGGTAGTGCAGGAGGTGCTGGCGCGTGTCGGGCCGGATCCGGTAGTTGGCCGACGGGAGGCCGAGCGACTGTTTCATCATCCCTGCACCCATCGTAATCCGGGGGCTGGCGTTGTGTTCCGGATACGGGATCATCCCCGCACCGATCCCGAAAATAAGGGAAGGATCGATTTCGAGGTGGGTGTGTTTCTCGGTGATGTCGTCTTCGTCGACCGCGACGAGAATGTCTTCTTCCTCTTCGGCGTCGATGAACTCGACGTAGCCGCGGTCGACGAGGTCCTCGAATTCGAGGTCGCCCTCGTCGACGGCCTCGATCTCCTCGTCGCCGAGCAGCGGCTCGCCGTTTTCGACGACGATCAGCGGGCGGCGGGCCCGACCAGCGTCGGCGTTGATGATGACCTCTTGGGTTCGGCCACGTACGGAGACGTTGACCATATCGGAGACATCGCCGCGGCGGCGGGCTTCGCGGATCTGTTCGGCGAGCTGTTCGGGGTCCGGGTGGGTTCCAACCAGACTACCGTTGACGTATACTTTCGCTTCTCGTGCCTGAGCCATTGTTAGTCGTCCGCGGGGGTGCTTCGTTCAATGCTGTCAATGCCGGGGATCCCCTCGACTCCCATCGACGACAGCTCTCGTTTCAGTCCCTGTTCGTCCTCGATATCCTGACTCAACTCCATCGCTTGGGCGAAGTTTTTGACCAGGCCACAGTTCGGCCCCTCCGGCGTCTCGGAGGGACAGATGCGACCCCACTGGGTCGCGTGCAGGTCCCGCGCCTCGAAGTGCGGCTGTGATCGGCTGAGCGGCGACCGCAGGCGGCGCAGATGAGAGAGAACGCCCATGTAGTCAGTTCGGTCGACCAGCTGGCTCACACCGGAGCGGCCACCGACCCAATTACCAGTGGCAATCGGATGTTCGAGTCGCTCGGTCAGCACGTCGGAACGGACGACGGTGCCGACCGAGAGATCACGGTTTCGCATGTTGGCGCGTTCGAGCTGGTATTTCACGTCCCGCGAGAGTTTGTTGAGCGCGGTCCGGAACAGATCGGTCATCAAGTCGCCCGAGACTTTCAGGCGCTTGTTGGCGTAGTGGTCCTTGTCGTCGGCCTCGCGTCGGTCGAGGGCGAGTTCGAAACAGGCTTCGGCCATGCGGCAGAGGTAGTAGGCCTTGTTGATGCGGATCTCCTCGTCTTCGGCCCCCTCCTCGTGGAGGTGCGGCAGCAGATAGCGGTCGATGACGTAGTTGGCGCGTTTGAGCTGGTAGTTTTTGCCCTGCCCGGAGGCGACACGCTTACCCAGCGTCTCGATTGCTTCCTCGGTGGTCTGGACTTCGGCTTCCTCCAGATTTTCGAGCATGAACTTCACGATCTCGGGGTCCTCCGAGACGCGGTGGACGATCTCCTGGTCGGATTCGAGCCCGAGTGCTCGGACGAGCGTGACGAAGTCGACGCTCCCCGAGACGGATGGGAAACTGACTTCGAGCAGGCCTTCGCGGTTGCGCTCACAGAGGACGAGCGCACGGTAGCCCCGACGCTGGCTGAACGTTTTGGCGACCTGAATATCGTCGCCGTACTTGGTGTCGTGTTCGGCCAGGATCTTGTTCGGTGCGAGGTCCTCGCTTGTCATCAGGACGCGCTCGGAGCCGTTGACGATGAAGTAGCCGCCGGGATCGACGGGGTCCTCGCCGATCTCGATGAGTTCTTGATCCGAGAAGCCCTGGATGTTGCAGTTCTGGGAGCCGACCATGATCGGCATCCGGCCGACCTTGGTTTCGGTGGAGTCGACGACCTGCTCGGGTTCGTCTTCGCCACCGCGGATGATCGACATCTCCATGAAGACTGGGGCGGCGTAGGTGATGTTGCGGAGGCGGGCCTCCTGCGGATACAGGAGCTCTTCGGAGCCGTCGGCTTCACGCACGCGCGGCGTGAGGATTCGGATGTCGCCGAGTTCGACGTAGACGGGCTCTTGGCCCTCCTTGTCGCCGATGTCGGTGTCGATCGTCTCCTTTTCGTCGACGACCTGCTGCATGCCGCGGTCGAGGAACGCGTTGAACGAGCGGAAGTGGTGTTCGGCGAGTCGATCCTCCTCAAAGTACTCTCGGGAGATTGTGCGTCGGTCTTGCCGGTTCATTCGATCACCAGTCGGTATGAGGTCGCGGTGTCGGTGGTCCGCGAGTCACGAACGATCTCGATCACGTCGCCCGGCGTGGCGTCGTCGGGGAGTGCGGGATCGTTCAGTTTGATTTTCGGTAAGTCGGTACGACTGAGACCATACTCCTCTAACACCGAGTCGATCTCGGCGTCTTCGAGGACGGTATGATCCGGGACGAGTTCATGTTGGCTGACATCTACCATGGGTGAGTTGTCTGTCGGTGGGAAGAAGCTACTGTCACGAGATACTACAGCCAGTTACTGATCCGAGCCATATAACAGTTGCCAACTCCGCCCGACACCAGCGGCTCACCGACCGCAGGAGGGCGTGATACTGTATGGCAGGCCGTCGACTACTATAGGCTTTTGGGCCAGTTCGGTACCGGCTACCACGCGGTCTTCAAAAAGGAAGTCTTATTTGTGTCTCGGGGAGACGTTGTAGTACGGTTCGCCCGGATGGTGTAGTGGCCCATCATACGACCCTGTCACGGTCGTGACGCGGGTTCAAATCCCGCTCCGGGCGTTTTCTCGGATTCAATACCTCCGAGCGACCGGTTTACCGTGTCGCGACAATTCCTGAATCCAAGAAACGGCTGTCTGCGGATTTGAACCAAGGAGTGGAGCGAACGGAGTTCTCGTGAGTGGAACGAACGAGAGCATGGAAGAGCTTGCTCTTCCAGAGTGAGCGGAACGACTGAGGTTCAAATCCCGCTCCGAGATTATAAGAGTCGACCATCCACCGTCGACCGTCATATTCATATCGGGTTACCGATCCGCACCGCCCAGCCGCCGCAAGAGCGCGCCAGCCGCGCCGAGCCCGGCAATTGCGGTTCCGATGCCGAACCCCGGCGTTTCGAGATCCGTCGTCGACCCGGAGCCATCGTCGATCACTTCAGTCTCCACCTCTCGATCTTCGAGTGTCGACTCCTCGACAGGCAGCTCATCACTCGTCGAGACGTCGACCGGAGCAGGAAGCGGGCCGGATCGTAGGTTGATCGAGACGTTCTGAGCCGCTTCGGGGCTCCTCGTTGTGAGGATGAAGCTCGGATCTTGGGCCCACTCGCCGGTTTGCATACTGTTGGCGAGACCTGATGCCATCCCGAAGGCGTTGACGACCTCGCTGTCGCCGACGAGCAGGAGGCACGGCTCCGTGTTCTCCGGGTCTTGGTCGTAGGTACATCGGGAGCCACCCTCCTGTGCGACACCCATGTCGACGAGCTGCTGCTGGAATCGCTCGGCAGCGGAGAGGCGAACCGTTACCGGGACGTGCGGTCCGATTCGATCGTCTTGGATCGCCGAACCGACACTCTGGAAATCGGTTCTCGTGAGTGCCCCCTCTGCGGTCACATACTCCCCGTCGGTTTGATGATAGATGTTGATCCGGACGACGCCTCGATCGCCAATGAGATCCGCGATATCCTCGGCATCCCCACTGGGGACCCCGATCACGAGCACGAAGCCGGTGTCATCGCGTCCCTCCTGGACAGTGGCGTCGTCGATGCCAGCGGCCGCCAGTCTGCTCTGGATGACGCCGATCGCCTCATCCCGGGTCTGCTGTGTCGCGCCATCGGAGATCTCGTCGTCGCTGTAGCCGGCTGCATCCAGTGCGGTCTCGAACTGGTCGACAGAGACTTCGGGGTCGACGACTTCGACGGTTCCGACATCGTCTTCGGAGCCGAGTCGGGCGATCACGTCCCGCTCGGCCGTCTCGGGGAGTTCGTCGGCGACCGCAGCGGCGAGTTGGGCTTCGCTGTCGCCGCCGAAGTCGACGCCATCGGCGGTCCGTCCAACGAGTTCGGCACGAATCCACATCCGGTCGGCATCGCTCGACTGGAGGATCGAGGTGGCAGCCCCAGCGCCCGTCATCCGGACGCCGCCGGTACCCACGGCAAGCGTTGTCAGTACGGCTTGCCGCCGACTCAGTCTCACGTTCGAATCCGCCGATCCCCCGTTGTTGAAAACCATTAGTTCGTAGTTTGGACATGTCTTATTAGTAATTATGATAGGTTGATGTGTCGGAGGTTGTGAGTCCGGGCTGGGGAGTCGCCTGCGATTCTCTGATACCTCAGTGTTCGTCGGGACTGGTGTCGACCCCGTCCGACTCGTTTCCGTCGGTCGACTCGATCTCGGACTCAGAACCGTCGACAGTGTCCCCATCGTCACTATCGGTCCGTGGCGGTCGATACCAGTAGAGATAGCCGTCGTGGCAGACGTAGTAGGTGTCGTCGTCCGGATCTTCGATAACGCTGTTGTCGGTGTCGATGGCGAAGTCGACCAGTCCAGCCAGCGAGTCGGCTTCGGCCCGTGGGAGCTCAAACGCCTCGGAGGGGAGTTTGATCGTCGAGATCCACTCGTCGAACGTCTCGCGGTCGTCCTCGTAAGCCAGCATCGCCTGTTCCGTCTCGGAGAGCGTCGCTCGATCCGAGCGGACGACACCGCCGAGCAGTCCCAGCGCAACCACAAGCAGGAGCGGCCCACCGACGCTCCGGAGCGGGCCATTGCTCCGGTCGACGGTCACTGTCCGTGTGGTCTCGTAGGATTCGACCGTGGGTTCGGCGTCTGTGACGCTGTAGGTCGTGTCGCTGACAGTCACCGGCATGGTGTAGGTCGTCGTCTCGTCGATGCTGTCGCCATTGATTGTGCCCTGGGCAGTGACCGTAGCCCGAACGAACACCTCGATCTCGCCAGCAGAGCCGCCGAGTTCGTCCCGTATCCGACCGATACGCTCGCTGACCGCACTCATATCCTGTGAAAACGAGACCCGAACGGACTCTCCGGGCGGCACGGACTCGACAGTCACGTCGTCAAGGGCGCTACTCGTCTTCCAGTAGACAGTCGGCTCCTCGCCCTCACTGTCGGGATCGACCTCCCGGAGCACTAGCGACAGCGACATGTCCTGATCGAGGTCACCGCTGTCGCGCGCGTCGTAGGTAGTCCTAAACGTCCCGTCGAGTTCCGGTGAGAGACGGGTGTAGTAGACCGATCGGTTCTCCAGGCTCGTCCCGACCGGAAACAGGGAGTTGTCTTCCTCGACGGTCGCCGAATGATCGAACGCTCCGGTTTGCTCCCACGATACCGTCGACTGCTGCTCGGTCGTCGTTGCGGCCCCAACGTGTGCTGTATACGTCAGCCACCCACCCACAAGGACACACCCGAGAAGCACCGCACAGACGACCACAAACTGCTTGTCGAGAACGGCCCAAGCGCGGCGTCGCCAGTCATCCATATTGGTTGTTAATCAATCCGGTTTAGCTTAGTTATTCGAGCCTTTACACCAGTTAGGGACGGATTACTGTCGGTAGAGACTGTTTACTAGCCGACGGAGGCGCGTCGACAACGGGACCTCACGGCTTCGTGTGCGCATTTGGAGACGGTCGGTACCGACAAGCGATCGGCCGAACAGATAGAAGAGACCTCCGATCAGTGCGTCGATGGCGGCGATCGGGAGCCACGGGTGGATCGTGTACAGACCCCGGATCACCGGCGATGGAAGCACGGCGAGATACCGATACTCGGTGACGTACCGCCGGTAGTATCCGGTCTCGTCTGGAGCATCCAGTCTGACGGTTGCTGTCTCGGTCGCTCGTGACTGAACAGTAAGGGTGTGTGGCCGAACAGCAACACCCTCGCTTGCGGGTTCGATATAGGAGACAGTCGGGATGAAGCCGCCGTTGTCGACAGGGTATGCCACCTCGGCTGATTCGCCCTGTGGTATGACGGTCGGTTGGTCGGATTCGAAACTCGCACTCACGATGCCGTACTCATGGGTTCCGGCGGGAGCGACCATCGCCACTGTCGCAGTAACGACCAACAAGAGGGCACAGCCACCAACGATAACACGTGTATCGAGTCCAGTTTCTCGCGATGTATCGCGGCCAGCACGCGCGGGTTGATTATCACGGCGCTCACCGACCACATACCAGAGTAGCGTCCCAATAAAAAACGAGAGGGCGAGCGTCTGGGTGTCGACAAGCGAGCGGACACCAAGTGCTGCGGCGAACTGTCGTTGTGCCGTGTCCAACACGGACTGGACTCGTTCGACACCAGTGCCGAACCCCGGAATCACAACGACCTGCCCATTGACTTCCAGTACTTTCGCAACGATCTGTGGCTCCCGTACCGGCGGCTCATCACCGTCCTGATCGGTAAACGGGTTCCCATCACCGCGCGTAATGTGACCGCGGTCGGTTTCGTCGACGACACGGTGGGTCGTCAGTCCCCCCCCGTGGAGCTCTTCGGCCTTGAACACGACGACATCGTCCTCCTCGATTGGGCCAGCTACATGGGTGGGTACCGGCACGAATCCATCGCCGGGCTCCATCGTCGGCGACATACTCTCGGTTTCGACGTAGGAGAGTCCTACTGGCTGCCCAAGTGCTTGGCCAGCAACCAAAGCTAAAATAGTCAAAGTAGCAATGATGGTTACAACCTGTCCCACTGTCTTCTGAATAGTCATACTAGCAGAATGTACGTCATATAATTATTAGTATAGACCTGTTAACACAAAATTTTTCTTATCTTTTAGTTGTGTATTAAAGCCATCATGAAATAAGAGCGGGGCACGGGGGAGTTTTACATACATATCTGTATCGGTGTTCACGATTTTGAAAGGCTGTGCAGTAACTATGTGTTGGATGCGTCCCCAGAGAATTTTTGGAATATCTTCTGGATCTTCCTGTGGAGTAGCTGTGGCTCGTTACATTCGAAACTAATATTAATATAATAAAATGACAAATAATGTGTTTGTCAATCAGGCCCTCTGCTGGGCCAAGAAAATGAGAATGTATCGAGACAGCCCCCAGCCTGCCTCAGATGTTCTCGTCGCTGTTGTCAACAGTTTTGATTGTGATTGAACCTGTTTCCCAATCTTCTACTACTTTATTTGGTGTTTCAACTCGGAGACCAATATTAACACCGTAGCCAGAACTTATTCCACCCTTCCAATCACTATTTCGAGAACCAATTAGCTTACCGTTTGTCTGATGAGCATAGAATGTAAATGCGCTTGGATTGTCCAAGTCGCTTTTATCAATAGATAGGTTGAGTTGATCCTCTGTCGCATTCAATACTTGAAAAAGATTATCGAAATCAAATGTTGAGTCTGGATTCAATCCCTTAGCCTGCGATGCAAACCCACTATTGCTGGGCTCGCTGATTTGGATAGTGAGCTGTCCGTCCTCGTAACTCACGTACTCAGTATTCTCCAGACTACTTCCAGTAGCATTGATCTGGAGGAAGCCGTTACTATCGTTTGCAATACCAATATCAACGCTCCGGGATGACTGCGACTGGCTGACTGCACCAGTACCCATTGCAGCTGCCCCGCCGGCAGCGAGCGATCCAAGTCCGACCACGAATTTGCGTCGTTCCATTGTCGTTTGTGTCTCGTTTTGCGTGCCACGTCCGGATCCTCGATATCCGTCATCTCACCTTCTGTGGCACGTACTAATCCGAATAGACAGGTACCCACTTTGGAATGAACAACCTATCAGATTCACTGGTAGTGTTTGCAATTTCGTAGGGATTCTATGTAGCCTCCACATATACTCCCTGTCGACGTGGTAGGTTGCCTATCCGATAGAAGTGTTATTTGAGAGGAAGCAGGGACACAGTTCAGCCATTGACAGCGAGTTCGTGTAGACGATTAGTTAGTGTATACTAGTTTACAACGCCATACACAGACGTTGAGCAACTTTGACGACTCACGTTATAATGGTCCTTCTTGATTCGTAAACACTCTCTAACGGAGGTTATAGTCTTCATACTAAATGTCTTGGCAGCAAAACAGTATTTTGATTCGTTAGATGATTTTGAACAGAGTACACGATACGGAGGGGGCGTATGAACAAAGCTGAACAGATTAATAACCAATCTTCGGTAGAGGATATCGAGACAATCTCACAGGACGCGTTGCTAGAAGTACTTAGTAATCAACGCCGCCGGTTTACGATCCGGTATCTCAAGCAAGAGAATGGTCGAAGCACGGTTTCACAGCTCACAGAACAGATTGCAAGCTGGGAAAACAACAAGCGAGTAGACCAGCTCACTTACCAAGATCAAAAACGTGTCCGAAATGCTTTGCGGCAGTTCCACCTTCCAAAGATGGATGATTACGGGTTTATCGACTATGATTCTAATCGAGGGACGGTAAATCTCACAACTGCAACTGCCAATACCAATTTTTATGTTGACTCTCTAACTGGGGGAGATATTCCATGGGGACTGTACTACCTCGGATTCTCCGCGTTGAGCCTTTGTTGTTTACTCGGCTTTTGGATCGGTGTATATCCATTTACGTTCTTGTCCCCACTCAGTTATGCGATTATTTTCATGACAGCACTAACCCTCTCTTCGATCGTACATTTTTATGATAACTATTATCGGATGCGATTAGGCGCAAGCAACACACCACCTGAGATCAATAACCATGATTCAAAATAGAGAACGCCTTGTGCTAGCCGCGCTGGTTGTTGCCATTTTTTTCTCATTGGGCACTAGTAGCGTTAGTTCAGTAACAGCAGACCGGTCTATTGATATTATGATCGCCGACGACTCGAATGCGTACGTGGGGTTCGAACAGCAACGCACTCGGACACAGAATGGGACGACCGATCTCGAAGTTACCGTGCAAAATCAATACCCGTCTGGGACCCGTTTCACAACGGCTTCAGTCACGGTTCATGGAAGAGAGGTTGATTTATCCAAGAACAGTCCACTCGAACCGGGTGATAGTAGAACACATAGATTCAATTCGACACCATGTGATAGTTCGATTGCTATTGTAGTTTCAGGTACGGGGATAAGTGCAGAAATCCAACGTGCTGTTTCCTGTTGATGAACAGTACCCGGCGAATAGGCAAGACTGCTTCTGGTTTGTTGGCCCCGATGAATTGCTGAACGGCACCGATTTCAACCGGCAGAACGAAGCAAGAAATTGCCAATATTTTATTTGAGAATGAAATTATAGTAAATAAAATGCTGTTGATAATCCATAGTGGTACGGTATCGCCACACGGGGCGGGGACAACTAATAAGCCTTAAACGTCTCCCCCGGATACGAATGATTGCAGGAAGCCCGGATGGTGTAGTGGCCCATCATACAACCCTGTCACGGTTGTGACGCGGGTTCAAATCCCGCTCCGGGCGTTTCTACCGACGCTAACTGGTGAGCGAGGAGCATAGCGACGAGTGGACCCAGTGTCGGTGAAACGGTTCACTGAGGAATTTGAACCAGCGAGCAGCTTTGCTGCGAGTGGGGTTCAAATCCCGCTCCGGGCGCTTTTTCCGACGAACAATAACACTGAGCACACGCTATGCGGTGCTCAGTTACACCGTGTTAGTAAAACCGACGACCGATGAGTGTCGACCGCGCCGTCGCAGGACTCATCGAAAAAGGAAATAAAGACCGGCACCGATGAGAGCGGTCGCCAACAGCACAATAATAAACAGCCCAGCGACAGTCGGATAGACGAGTGCGAGCGCAATAAAAAACGTAAAGGCAAACAGAGAAAACAAGACAAGAAACAGGCCGATAGCTGGCTGTTGGGCGGTTGCGAGTGCGATTCGCTCCTTGATTGTAAGCTCGGTCAGGTCGACGTCCGCGGCCGCGGGCTCGTCGGTCGCAGGCTCATCGGCATCACCCGGCGGTTGTACTGAGTCAGCCACACACCCAATACGACTGGGGGATTCCTGAGTGTGTCGCTTACAGCCGCTCGTCCCAGTCGAGCCACTCGTACTCCCAGCCCGACGGCGCGAAATATCCCTGCTCGTCAAACTCGCTGTCCTCGCGTTCGGTCCGGTTTCTGACTGGGCTACTGGCCTGCTCGCCGTCGACCAACATCGGCCGGAACCGCACCGCGCCGAACTGCCCGGTCTCCTGGAGAGCGCCGCTCTCGGGATCGTGATCGAACGCGACGAGCGTTTGGCTGGTCGTCCCGCGGGGGACCACCAGCCGCCCGCCGGGAGCGAGTTGGTCGACCAGCGCCCGTGGTGGCTCGACGACCGCACACTCGACCAAAATCCGGTCGAAGGGCGCGTACTCGGGGAGGCCCTTCGCGCCGTCCCGCCGGTCGACCAGCACCTCGTCGTACCCGGTCGACCGAAGGTTCTCCCGGGCGACCGAAACGAGCTGGCGGTCGATATCGACCGCGTGGACGTGGCGGCCGCCGACGATTTCTGCGAGCGCCGCGGCCGTGTATCCGACGCCCGCACCGACGATCAGCGTCTCCTGGTCCGGCTCGGCATCCAGCGCAAGCAGTAGGCGAGCCACCAGCTCCGGCTGAAGACGACGCGAGCCGGGGCTGTCGCCATCCGTCTCGGGCTCGCTGAATTCGTGTTGTGGGACGGTCTGGAGGGCGTCGACGAGTGAGGCCCCGAGCGGCTGGTCGAGGCTGTACTCCAACCCGTCGACCATGTCTGCCCGAAGCGTTTCGCGATCCATTGTGGGGACTCCGGTATGGACTGTCTTTAACGGTCGGAACTGTCGGCTACCACGCCGACCACGCGCTGGTGGTCTCGTCGGTGCCGTAGATCCGTTTAATGTCCTTTGCGTACACCATATCGCCGCGCTCGTCGAACTTGTCGAAGCGGTAGCCCTCGGCGTCGTCACGGACGAAGATACCAGTAATCGTGAACTCGTCGTCGCCGAAGGAGTCGGTCTCACCGACGGTGAACTCGTAGTCGCCGGGGACATTGACCTTGAGGCTCCGTGTGTCGTCCCGCGAGCCGTCCTTGGGGTGAAGCGTCACGTTGACGCCGACATTGTCGACCGCGCGCGTCCAGACGGTTTCGACATCTTCCATGATCGCGCTCTCGAAGCGAGCGTCGCTGTCCGTGAGTTCGAGGCCAGTGACCCGGACCTGCAGGATGGCCTCGGGGGTGTCGACGATGAACTCGTCGCCGGTTTCGACCGTCTCGTTGGGGTCGGCTTCGAGCCGCGTGCTGAAGGAGTCGCCGTCCTGGGAGACGATGACCTTCTTGTCGACCGCGGGCGTCGACTCGATCTGGGTCTTGTGGACGTGGCTACATTCGCTACACCGGACAGTCACATCGCCGCCGGGTTTCAGCACCTCGTGGACCGTTTCCTCGCGTGGTGAACAGGAGGGGCAGGTGAGTGCCACCCTGTCACCGGCGTCTATGTCGCTCATAGGCGGTTCTCCGAGGGCGGCGGGTAAAAAGTCGTGCTTGTCGAGGCGGTATGCGGGTAGCTACCGTAGCGGACCCCTATTCGGGTAACTCGATTTCGACACCGTCGACGTAGACGGTCGGCTCCCGGAGAATCCCGTCGAGATGGAGCGGGGCCTCCGTCTCGCCGCCAATTGAAGCGTTGTCGCCGATGGCGATGTGGACCGTGCCCGCGGCCTTCTCGTCCAGGAGGACCGAACCGACGAGTTCGTCGACGCCGACGTTCGTCCCGATCCCCAACTCGGCGAGGTTGTAGGCCGCTTGGCCTGCCTCCTCGGCGGCAGTCTCGATCTGATCGCGAATTTCATCGTCGCTGATCTCGGTCACGTAGCCGTCCTCGACCTCGAAAGTAAGTTGCTGGTCGTCATCGAGGAGGCCGTGGGGTCGCATCGTCCCGTCGACGACGTAGGTGCCGGTCGTGCTCTCGGGGCTCACGAACACCTCGCCCGCAGGCAAGTTCGAAAAGTCGCCCGCCTCGTGGACGATCCCGGTATCGAGGTGCCACTCGCGGCTGCCGATCTCGAAGGTAATGTCGGTGCCCTGCGGCGAGGTGACCCGGATCTCGTCGGCGTTGCGGACCTGCTCGTGGGTGGTTTTCGAGTGGTCGGCAATCGCCTCGTAGTCAGCATCGAGCCCAGTTATGAAGACGTCCTCGGTGATTCCGGGGAGGGTCGCACCACGGGCCCCGGCCTCGCAGGCCGCGCCGCGAGCGCGCGTGTGACTGATGCTCTTTGTCGTCGGGGCGAGGAACACGTCGGCCTCGCGGAGCGCGGCGTCGACGGGTTCTGGGGGTTCAGCACCGTGTTGGGGACCCGGTGGGTAGCGGACGATCACGGGGTCGTCGGTGATCTCGCCCGCAACCGCATAGAGGGCCTCGCCGATCGGCTCGCGTTTGTCGTCGGTGATGATCAGGCAGGTCTCCTCGCTGCCGAGGTCGAGACACTGAGTGAGTGCCGTCTCGGCGGCGGCTCGAAGGTCGGAATCGGCCATACAGGCCATTGCCGTCGACACGGGTTAGCAGTTTCTGTGTTTGTTTCGGTGTCTCTCAGGCGTCTCGGCCGTAATCGGTGTTCATAACACCCTCTCTATAGTATCGGAATATAATGGAAGAGGCATCACCACAGGTCGGACAGGGAAATCGCATCCAACACATCGGCGAAGCGATTCTCGTTATTGTCGGTGCCTATCTCGCTGCGGGCCTTGCGGTGACTGTGTTCGATCCGCTGGTGACCGCTGCGGTCGGTGACGCGGCGTCGACCAACGCGGTTCGGATCGTTCAGACTGTGTTGCAGTTCGTGACAATGATCGCCGTCGTCGTGGGGTACGGACGGCTCGTCGACACCGAGCGACTGATCAGGGCTGTCGTCCCCAGTCGTCGTAGCGTCGGGCTGATCGTTGGCGGAACCGTCGTGCTGTTGGGCGGCCAGTACCTCATCAATCGGCTGCTCGAAGCAGTCGACCTCTCGCCGGGAGCCAATCAGGCGGTGCTGGCTGGTGTCGGTGATCCGTTTTATTATCTCGTGATGGTGGTCATCTCGTTGCTGTTCGTGGGTCCGGCCGAGGAACTGTTGTTTCGGGGGGCCGTTCAGGGTCGACTCCGCGAGTCGTGGGGGCCGTGGCCGGCGATCATCACCGCAACGGTGCTGTTCGGGCTGATCCACATTCCCGCGGTGAGCGGCGGGTTCGGGGCCCAGCTCTCGTATGCGCTGCTGGCAGGGGTACTCGGCGTCGTGCTCGGATATCTCTACGAGTACACCGACAACATCGTTGTTCCGGCAGTGACCCACGGCTGCTACAACGGGACGCTGTTCGCACTCCTGTATCTTGGCGAGATCGGGTATCTCGGCTGAGAGTCGACAAAACGGCCGCCGAGTTAGGCCGGATTTTTCCGCGTGAGGTCGCTGCCGCAGATCGGACACCGCTCGTGGTCGTCGTCGAAGGTGCGGCCACAGCCGCCACACTGGAACTGCCACTCGCGCTGTTCGGTGATCCCGTCTCGGGCGATCACCTGGACGGCAACGTTGAGCCGCTCGGCGACGTTCTGCATCGCGTAGTCGTCGGTGACCAAGGTGCCGTCGAGTTCGAAGGCGGCGGCGACAAGGAGGAGATCGGTCTCGGAGAGTTCGTCAGCGTCGCCGGTTTCGGTGGCGACCCGCTGGACTTTTTCAGCGGTCCCGTCGGCGGGGATATGGATGTGCATTCCCGCACCCTCCTCGGCATCGAATCGGAAAGCGTGTTCTCCCTCTAGTTCCTCCTGGACCTGTGGCACTGAAGCCGTGTCGTCGTCGGTATGATACTCGTGAATAAAAGCCGACGTGTCGAGAATTTCCATGCGTTAGCGAGAGACGACGATGTAGTCTTTGACGGCCTGGACCGTGTTGATCGGGATCTTGAGTCGACCGGCGTCGTCGGCCTCAAAGCCCGATGAGTGCGCCGAAATCCCCTCGTTGGGGACGACAAGTAGGTTTCGGAGCCCGCCCGTCTTCATTTCCATCGTAATGTTGTACAGGTCCCCGAGTTCGGTTCCATCCGCCCCCATCACCGCTTTCCCGGAGAGGTTTTCGGCGAGTATGTCTACCATACCTCTGCTAACCGGACGGAATTATATAAACGCCACGGGGACCGTCTGACGGTCGTCTGTCGCCCTTCGGATCTGCCAAGCAGTTATCAGTACTCCACGCGTCTAGTTGGCTGTCCGTGTCTTCCAGTGTGCTCACCGTTACGGCGATTATTTTGGCCCTCGGTATCGGGGCGCAGGTGGTCGCCAAACGTCTCAAGATCCCGAGTGCCCTGTTTCTCATTCTGATCGGTGTCGGGCTCGGGCCCTCCGGACTGGGACTTGTGACACCCGAGACGTTCGGGGAGGGACTGTCGACGATCGTCGGGCTCAGTGTGGCGATCATCGTCTTCGACGGGGCCTTTCAGCTCCGCCGAAAGAAACTCCAGTTGGCCCCGAAAGCCATCACCGGACTAACGACAGTCGGTGCGCTAGTGATGTTTATCGGCACGGCGCTGGCCGTTCGGGTGTTTCTCGGGACCGATTGGGGACTCTCGTTGCTCATCGGCGCGCTGTTGATCGCAACCGGACCGACTGTTATCACACCGATTCTGGATGTGATTACGGTCCGCGAACACGTCGAGACCACCTTCGAAGCCGAAGGGATATTTAATGATGTGACCGCGGCGATCCTCGCGATCGTCGTCTTCGAGACGCTGGTCGTCGAGTCGATGCCACTGGCGCTCCCCGGCGGCTTTCTGGCCCGACTGGCCATTGGCGTTGGTGTCGGTACTGCAGTCGCCATCGGTATCCGGGCGCTGCTTGTCTGGATGACGATCCCGGCCGATGATGCCCCCCGTATCGCCCGGCTCGTCGTGCTGTCGGCGGTGATTCTCGCCTACGGGGCTTCGGAGGCACTGTTTCCGGAAACGGGTGTTGCGGCAGTGGCTGCTGCCGGACTCGTCATGGGCAACATGGACCTCCCACACCGCGAGTCGATCCACGACTTCAACCGGGATCTGACACTGATCGTCCTGGCGATCGTGTTCATCGCACTGGCCGCGCTGATCGAGTTCGACGCGCTGTTGGGCCTCGGCATCGGCGGGATCGGTGTTGTTGTCGTCGTCACACTCGTCATTCGCCCGCTTGTCGTTCTGCTTTCGGCACGCGATCCACAGTTCAGCCGCAACGAGATGGTGTTCGTGAGTCTCGTCGGCCCGCGTGGAATCATCCCCGCCAGCATTGCCACCCTCTTCGCGATCGAGCTCCAGGGAGCCGGACAGTTCGACGAGGCCCAAATCCTCGCCGGAACCGTCTTTTTGGTCATTCTCGTGACTGTCATCCTCCAGGCCGGACTCGCCCGCCAGATCGCAACCGCACTCAACGTCATCCCTATGCGCACAATCCTCATCGGCGGCGGCCGCGTCGGCCGCATGCTCGCCGAACGACTGGAGAACCGTGGCGAAAACGTCGTCATTCTCGATATCGATCAGGAGACTGTCGACCAACTGCAAAAAGCAGGCCACACGGTCCGACAGGGCGACGGGACCGAAACCGACGTGCTCGAAGCGGTCGGAACCGGAAATGCAAAACGAGTGGTTGCGGTCACTGGTGATGACGATACCAACCTGCTTGTGGCCCAGATCGCCCGCACCAAGTTCGGTATCGAGAACGTGTTGGCGCGGGTCAACGAACCCGAAAACGTCCAAACGTTCGAATCGCTGGATGTGACCGGGATCAGTGCCTCCGAGGCGACCGCGTGGTCGATCGACAACGAGATCGAACGGCCGGAACTCGCCCACTGGATGACCAAACTCGGCGAGGGCCACGACGTCCAGGAGATCGAACTCACCGCCGACGATCTCGTCGGCCAGACGATACGTGAGGTCAACAGTGCGATCCCGGATGGCTGTATCATCGCTGTCATCGGCCGGGGTGAGGAAACACACGTTCCCTCCGCTGACGAGGAACTCGACTACGGCGATCACGTTACCTTCCTCGGGCGACACGAGGCCGTCGAAGGGGCAGTCCGACGGTTCCATCCACACGACTGACTGCCCGGAATGCCTCCCACCCGGCGTGGACCGGAAGTTGAAACACTTAACACCGACGCCACACTGGACTCCTGTAAAGCGACCTTTTGAGGTTTTATCCCATGTCTGATCAAGCCCACTCGTTACGTACACCCATCGTCGCCGTCCTCGGCCACGTCGACCACGGCAAAACCAGTTTGCTCGACAAGATCCGCGGCTCGGCGGTCAGCGACGGCGAAGCCGGGGCGATCACCCAACACATCGGTGCGACGGCGGTCCCCCTCGATACGATCTCCGAGATGGCGGGCAGCCTCGTCATGCCCTCGGACTTCGATCTCCCCGGACTGCTGTTCATCGATACCCCCGGCCACCACTCGTTTTCGACCCTCCGGGCCCGTGGCGGCGCGCTCGCCGACATCGCCATCCTCGTCGTCGACGTCAACGACGGCTTCCAGCCCCAGACCGAGGAGGCAATCGATATCCTCCAGCGCACCGGGACACCGTTTGTTGTCGCGGCCAACAAGGCCGACACCACGCCGGGGTGGAACCCGGTCGAGGATTCGCCGATCAAACCCAGCTACGACGGCCAAAGCGACGCCGCACGGAGTCGGCTCGACGAGAACCTCTACGAGCTGATCGGCCAGCTCTCGGATCGGGATTTCTCGGCGGACTTCTACTGGCGGGTCCAGAACTTCCGGAACAACATCGGCGTCGTCCCCTGCTCGGCGCTCACCGGCGAGGGTGTCCCCGACATCCTCGCGGTGCTGATGGGGCTATCCCAGCGGTTTATGAAAGCCGAGATGGAGATCGACGTCGAGGGCCCCGGCGAGGGGACCGTCCTGGAGGTCAAAGACCAACAGGGGTTCGGCGCGACTCTCGATGTGGTCGTCTACGACGGGATCATCCGCGAGGGGGATACGATCGTCGTCGGCGCGAGCAACGAGCCGATCGTCACCGAAGTCCGGGCCTTGCTCCAGCCGCGGCCGAACGCCGAGATCCGGGTCGAAAAACAGTTCGAACAGGTCGACAGCGTCGGTGCCGCGGCGGGTGTCAAGATCGCCGCGCCGGATCTCGACACAGCGATCGCTGGCGCACCCGTGCGAGTAGTCCGCGACCGCCCGGAAGAAGACGTCATCGAGGAAGTGAAGGCGGAACTCGCCGAGATCGAGGTTGACACCGAGGAGGAGGGTGTCGTCGTCAAGGCCGACACCCTCGGGAGTCTGGAGGCGATGGCCAACGCCCTCCAGGAGGCCGAGATTCCGATCCTCCGCGCCGAGGTCGGCGACATCGCCCCCCGTGACGTGGCGGTCGCAGGCACGGCACGGGAGGCCGAGAACAAAGCCATCCTGGGATTCAACGTCGACGTACTGCCGAACGCCGAACGCGAGCTCGAACAGGCCGAGGTGCGGCTGTTCAGCGACGACGTGATCTACCAGCTGGTCGAGGAGTACGACGAGTACGTCGAGGAGATGAAACGCAGCCAGCAGGAAACGATTCTCGACAAGATCATCCGCCCGGCGCGGTTCCAGATCCTCCAGGACCACACCTTCCGGCAGTCCGACCCCGCCGTGGTCGGCGTCGAGATCATGTCCGGGACGGTCAAAAACAACACCAACGTCGCCAAATTCGAGAACAACGAGCCGGATCGCGTCGGCCAGCTCTCGGGCATCCAGCTACAAGGTGAGGACGTCTCGGAGGCCCGTGCCGGCCAGCGTGTGAGTATCGCCATCGACGGGCCGACCGTCGGCAGGCAGATCGAGGAGGGCGACGAGCTGTGGGTCGACCTGCCCGAGAAACACGCCAAGATCCTCGAACAGGAGCTCTCCGACGAGATTCCGGCCGACGAGCTGGAGGCGCTGTCGGGCTATCTCAAAAAGCGTCGGAAACGCGACCCATTCTGGGGTAAATAACGGCGTGCTGCGGTGGCGACCGTGAGGCGGTCCGACGTCGAGACCTGTTTTTAAATCACTAAGAGAGGAAATCTCCTCGAGTACGCTACGATCCGTCGACTTGCTTCTATTGTCGGCTCTGTGGTCGACTTGCTTTTTATATTGGTTCCGTGGCCGACGAGGAGGGCGGAAATGTCAGTCCTAATATAAATAGATACAACATTGAAACTGATGGCAAAAATATTTATGATTAATCATGTGGTATATCTATTCATATGGTAAAGGATAGAAAAAAGATCAAGCAGACATCTACCGGGCCAGTATCCAGACGTCGGTTCGCGCAGATAGCCGGAACGGCTGGCGTGGCCTCGATAGCGGGCTGTTATGGCGGCAGTGGAACCGAGGGCATCGAAATTCTGGGGAACCAGAACCTCGCCCAAACCATGGACATACAGGCGTTTTACGACGCTGGTGTCTCCGAGGATATCGATATCGAGATCACTGCCGGTCCGGAGGATACCGACTCGCGGGCCGAGGAGTTCGTGACGCTGCTCGATGCCCAACAGGAGAACCCGGACATCATGGTGATGGACAACGGGTGGACGATCCCGTTTATCGTTCGGGAGAGCATCGTCAATCTCGAAGCCGAGATGGACAGCGGGTTCATCGACCAGGTCAAATCCGAGAGCTTCGAGATGCTCGTCGAGACGGGGAGCCATCCCGACACCGGCGAGCTGTGGGCGATCCCCTTCTTTCCGGACTTTCCGACGATGCAGTACCGGAAGGACCTGTTTCGGGACGCTGGCTACTCCGATAGCGAGTTCGACCGGTGGTCGACCGACCCACCCTCGTGGAGCGAGTGGAGCGCCAGCGTCGCGGAGGTCCACAACAACGCCGACGTCGACTACGGCTACGTCTGGCAGGCCGACAGCTATCCCGGCCTCTCGTGTTGTACATTCAACGAACTCATGTCGAGCTACGGCGGGGCCTACTTCGGCGGGCTCGATACCCTCTTCGGCCCGGTCGGCGAGCGTCCGGTCACCGTGGAAGAAGCGCCGGTCATCGAGGCGCTCAACGTCGCCCGAGATATGGTCACTGGCAGCAGCGCGGCCACCCAGGATATCACGCAGTGTTCGCCCAACGTGGTGTTCGGCTGGACCGAACAGGAGACCGACGGCGCGTTCGTCGGCGACGTGAATGCAGTGGCGATGCGCAACTGGACCTACACGATTCCGCTGGCCGAAGACCAGTTCGAAGCCGGACAGGAGTTGGGTGTAATGCCGATGCCGTACGGTGTCCAGGAGAGCGAGGCCGCCTACGAAGGCCTCGGTGGCACGGCCGCGGCACTGGGCGGCTGGCTGGTGGCGGCGAACCCCAACACCGCCGATCTGGAGTCGACCCTGGAGGTCCTCCAGGCGTTCCACTCGGCGGAAGTCCAGGAAGCACAGCTGAACGGCCCCGGCTTCCTCCCCCACCAGCCGGACCTCGTCGAGAGTCTCGCTGGCGAGCATCCAGCCTTCGGCGACTACTCCGAGACGCTGCGAATCGCCGGCGACAACACCGTCGCCCGACCGGTGACGCCGGTCTGGTCACAGCAGTCCCAGGAAGCCTACCAGGACATCAACGATGCCCTCCAAGGCAGAAAGCAACCAGCCGAGGCAATGAGCGATTTGGAAGGCTCGTTCATCGACTTGGAGAACATCTCGTGAGCACTCGATCCACAACCATGCACCAACCAACTCCCAGAGGAACGGACCATGGCAACTGAACAGCGACAACAGCAGCAGGGCTGGAATCCAGTCTCACGCGTCCTCAACTGGATGGAGCAGTTAAGCGAGGAGGCCTACGCCTATCTCCTCTTGGCACCGGCGTTTCTGGTGTTATTCACAATCGCCCTCTGGCCGCTGTGGCGAACGTTCAGAGTCTCGCTGTTCGCGGACAACCTGTTCGGCGCGGCCAAAACCGGCGGGTTCGTCGGCCTCCAGAACTACGTCGACGTCCTCACGAACCAAAATCCACTGCTGTCACGACCGCTGATCGACTTCACCGGCGGAACGCCGTTTTTCCGTCAGGCACTGCTGGTCACGCTCGCGTTCGCCATCATCAGCGTCGTCTTCGAGACCTTGATCGGCTTCGGACAGGCCTACATCATGTCCAAAGAGTACCGCGGTCGACGCTGGGTTCGCGTTGCGATCATCCTGCCATGGGCGATCCCAATCGTGATTCAGGGAATGTTGTTCTTCCTGCTGTTCAACCCCTCAGTTGGGTTCCTTTCCGATCCACTGCAGGCGATCGGCCTGTTCGGCTCGAACCCACTGACCAGCAGCACGAACGCGTTCGTGATCGTCACGGTTGCCGACATCTGGAAGACATCAGCGTTCATGGCGTTGCTGATTCTCGCGGGAATGCAGAGTATCGATAAAAGCCTCTACGATGTCGCGGAGGTCGCTGGCGCATCGCCGTGGCAGCGGTTCCGCCACATCACCCTCCCGCTGATCTTCCCGGCGCTGATGGTCGCCATGCTATTCCGAACCATCGACGCCATGCGTATCTACGGGATCATCGAAGCCTCGGGGGCTGGCTGTGGCACGGTTCCGTCGCTGTCGTGCCTGGTCGTCGACACGATGTTCGGCGTCACGCAGGCCTACGCCTCGGCGGCGACGATCGCGTTCATCACGGCGACGATTATTGCCCTGGTGATCGGCGGCTACCTCGTCGTACTCAAACTGAGTCCAGAAGGGAGTTACCAATGAGTCAACCAACAGGAACCGAACGTTCGGACGACGAAACGCGTGGTCCGCTCAGCAACTGGGTCGACAGCGCGATCAAGAACCCGAAAAAGGTCTACCGTGCGATGTTCTTCGTGGTGGTGATCTTCTTCCTGATTACGACGCTGTTCCCGCTCTACTGGCTGACGATGATCGCGCTCTCCGACAGTAGCCGCGTCAGCGAGGGCGTCGGCCTCTTGCCGACTGGGTTCGATCCCAGCTCGTTCGTCGAAATCTTCCAGCAGATCCCGCTGCATCTCTACCTGTTCAACAGCTTCGTGTTCGCAACGCTGACGACGATCTTCGTCCTGATCGTCGCCAGCCTCGCGGGCTACGCCTTCGGTCGGCTCGAATTCAGAGGCAAGCGCACGCTGCTGTTGACGGTGCTGATAATCAGCTTCTTCCCACCGGCGGCGTTCTTTATTCCGCTGTTCCAGCTGTTCACCCAACAGATCGCCTTCTTGGGACTGACGCCACCGGAACTGTACAGCACGCCCGGCGGTGTCGTCGTTCCCTTGAGTGCGATCTTCATGCCGCTGGCGATCTTCATTCTGACGACGTTTTACAGTCAGATCCCCGATGGGCTCGAAGACGCCGCCCGCATCGAGGGGACGACTCGGCTCGGCGCACTCTTTCGGGTCATCATCCCCCTCTCCGCGCCGGGTGTGGCGACCGCTGGGATTCTAACCTTTATTGCGGTCTACAACGAGTTTTTCTTCTCGTTTTTGATGACCGGCACGGCGGCCCAGGACTGGGCGCCGATCGTCGACGGCATCATCTCCTACCAGTCGCAGTTCCAGGTCCGGTATGACCTGATGGCGGCGGCCAGTATCGTCGCGGTCGTTCCCGTGGCGATCCTGGTCGTCGTTGCACAGGAAAAGATCGTCAGCGGACTCACCTCCGGAGCACTGAAAGAATAATGGCAACCATAACACTCGACCACATCAGAAAAGAATACGGCAGCGATGTAGCGGTAGAAGACATGAACCTCGACATCAGGGACGGCGAGTTCGTCACGCTCGTCGGCCCCTCGGGCTGTGGGAAGTCGACCACGATCGAGATGATCGCGGGGTTGACCAAACCCACAAGCGGCACCGTCGCAATCGGCGACCGTAACGTGACCGACCTCCCGCCGAAGGACCGGGGAATCGCGATGGTGTTCCAGAACATCGCGCTGTTCCCACACAAGGACGTCTACGACAACATCTCCTTCGGCCTGCAGTTGCGGAACTTCGACAAGGAAGAGATGGATCGGCGCGTCGAGGACGCCGCCGACACCGTCCAACTCTCCGGGATGTTAGACCGGATGCCCAGCGAGATGTCGGGCGGCCAGCGCCAGCGCGTCGCCATTGCGCGGGCCATCGTCCGGGAGCCCGATGTGTTCCTGATGGACGAACCGTTGGCGAATCTCGACGCCGAGCTGCGGGTCCACATGCGGGCCCAGCTTCAGCGCATCCACAACAAACTGGATACGACCATCGTCTACGTCACCCACGATCAGGCCCAGGCGATGACGATGTCGGATCGGATCGCGGTCCTCAACGACGGGAACCTCCAGCAGATCGATCCACCGCTAGTCTGTTACAACGAGCCGGACAACCGCTTTGTGGCTGGCTTCATCGGTTCGCCTGCGATGAACTTCATGACTGGCGAGATAACCCCCGACGGCTTCGAGTCGGATGCGGGCTACGCCGATGTCGAGTTCGATCCGGCGGCCATCGGGGTATCAGTCGGCAAAGACGTGACACTCGGCGTCCGGCCGGAACACGTGATTCCGGTCGACAACGCTGTTGGAGATGTGACCGCAACAGTCGAGACCTACACCGACGTCATCGAGCCAATGGGCGACGAGATATTCGTCTATCTCGTCACCAGCAAGGGCGCAACGGTCGACATGGAAGACCCCAGCGCCAGCGGTCAGATCCTGATGAGTGCCGAGCCGGACGCCCAGGTGGAGGAAAACCAGGAGCTGTCGGTGGTCTTCGACAAAGCGAATCTGCATCTGTTCGACGCCGAGACCAAGGCGGCACTCGCCCACGGGCTCTCCGAGCCGGTTCGGGTCGACACCGGCGTTGACACCAGTACGGACACCGAGGTGAGTGGTGACGACGACTGAGGTGTGTGCCACCGACGGGACTGTCGGCAGAGCGGAACGCGGATCCGACCCGCTTGCGTGGAGTCCGCAGAGCCCAGCCCAGCATAGTATATACGTAATCTGACTGCAATATATGTCGAATGGGTGAATCAGTATATGACTACGCAACCGGGATTCCGTACTGCGTTCGGAGGTAGACAGCTGACCTGGTTCGACCTCCTGCTGGCGATGATTTCCCTCGTACTGTTGGCAGGAGCTATGATCGCACACCTGTTGCCGGTCCCGCAGTTCGTCGGGATCGCGGTGGGTGCTGGGCTCACCGGGAACCTCGTTGGCTACGGTATCTACGCGGTCACGCGACTCCAGACGCCCACCGAGTCGGAGTCGACACTCGAGGCGAGACCGAACCGCATCGACTAACCTCCCTGTTTCACCCCCTGTTTGGAAGCTTGTGGTCGACCTACTACACCAACAGCCGACAGTAGCGACGCCGATCACGTGCCGACAGACAGCTGGCCCTGAACGGTGACAGCTATCGGATCATGTATAAGAATATAAGTATGATGGACTGTACATTATATCTAATTAGGTGGCTCGGTGGATGGCACAGACCCAACACACGGTCGACGAGACGAGACCGGAACTGAACTGCTCGCAGTTCGATCTCCTACTAGTAGCGATCCCACTGGCGCTGTTGGCTGGCGTCGGGAGCGTCGTCTTCTTCCCGATCCCACAGTTCGTCGGCGTCACGCTCGGTGCGGCTATTGCTGCGTGCCTCGTGGGGTACAGCATCTACGCCATCGCACAGTCGGCGTGCATGAGCGCCGAAAAAACCGCAGGTAGCCACCACACTACAGCTGAGTAAAAACAGTCTCGTCGAGCCTGTTAGATCGTGTTATCGGCCGGTCGGCGTGATCCCGTCGCCGACAGCGTCCATCACCTGCATCACGGCACTGGCCGCCAGTCCCTGGGCGACTTCCTGTTGGGTATCCGGATCGAGTCCGCTTTCGAGTTCGTCGGGGTCCGGCGAGTAGCCCGCCGTGACCGGATGGCCCGCTGGTGGGTCGACGGCCACCGTCGCAGTCGCTCCACTGCCGTAGGTCAGCTCGGAGCCGACCTGATACCCTTCGGGGAGATACGACTGGGTTTCGTCGACGATACCAGCAACCGCGACTCGGAGGGCGTCCTTCTGTCCAACCGAGAGCTCCTCGGCGCTCGTCGACTGTCCCCCACCAACCGGCGGTCCCCCTGTTCCGGTGTAGTTTCCGTTCATATGAATTGTAGCTACAGTTGGGGAGACGGTCGTAAAAAGGCGTCGCCGCATCAAACAGCCGTGTGAGCGACCACAACGGTACTACAGGATCGGCTCGCTCTCACCGTAGGCTGCCAACACGACTGCTGCTGTGTACTTCCCCGCGACCGGTTCGACAGTCGACAGATGGACGCCTCGGTCGGTGATCGTCCACTCCCGAAGCTCACAGCCAGCCTCAAGCCCACGCCGGATTTCGGCCTCGACCGCTTCGGGATCGCCCCCCGAAGCCTCGTAGAACAGTCCTGGACCGGGGCCGGTCGCCCAGCCGATGCCAGTCGTAATCGGCTCGTCGTTCTGTTCGGGCCCGGCGACGGTCTTGCCCTGGACGACCGTCAGCCGGTTGCCCGCCGGGCCGAGATCCGGTGCCTCGTCGACGACTTCGAGGCGGCCGTCGGCCGGGATCACCGACGAGACCGTGATCAGATTGTAGTTGTGGAGGTTCGCGTCGGCAAGCGCGGCGTCGTAGGCCGACATCTCGGTCGGCGCGACACCGACCCCGCCCGCGACGTGAATGGTAGTCATTACAGAAAACGAGCGGCGACGGCGGTAATCGGTTACGAATTACGATCGGAAAACGGTGCGACGAGTTAGTACTGGTAACGAACGACGCCGTGTTCGGTCTCGCCGCGGTCGAGCTTCTCGCGGGCGTGGTCGATGTCCTCGCGGGTGACCGTCGTCCGGTCGTTGCGGATCGCGAACATCCCGGCCTCGGTGACGAGGCTCTCGATGTCGGCCCCGCTGTAGTCGTCGAGTTCTTCGGCGAGTTCGGCGAAATCGATGTCGGGGTCGACGTTGATCTCGCGGCTGTGGATCTCCAGGATCTTCTCGCGACCCTCGGGGCCGGGTTTCGGCACCTCGATGAGCCGGTCGAACCGGCCGGGCCGGAGGATGGCCTCGTCGAGCATATCGAAGCGGTTGGTCGCCGCCATGATGCGGATCTCGCCGCGGTCGTCGAAGCCGTCCATCTCCGAGAGGAGCTGCATCATCGTCCGCTGGACTTCGGCGTCGCCGGAGGTTTTCGAGTCAGTCCGCCGGGAGGCAATGGCGTCGATCTCGTCGATGAAGACGACGGCGGGCTCCTCTTCGGCGGCGAGCTGGAACAGGTCACGGACCAGCCGCGCGCCTTCGCCGATGAACTTCTGAACGAGCTCGGAGCCGGTCATCTTGATGAACGTCGCGTCGCTCTCGTTCGCCACCGCTTTCGCTAGCATGGTCTTGCCGGTCCCCGGCGGTCCGTGGAGCAGCACGCCTGATGGCGGCTCGATGCCGACTGCGTCGAACTGGGCGGGGTTGTCGATCGGGTCTTCGACGGCCTCTCGGACCTCCCGGACCTGCTCGTCGATGCCGCCGATATCCTCGTAGCGAACGTCGGGTGACTCCGTCACTTCCATCGCCTGAGCCCGGGAGTCGGTTTCGTCGTCCAACACCATCTGGACGCCGAACGATTCGTTGATCGCAACCCGGTCGCCGTTTTCCATCTCCTCGTAGAGCTGTGGGGAGACCTCTGTCAGGACCTCTTGGTTGTTGCCGTGCTGTTTGATGATAACGCTCTCGTCGTCAGTCAGCTCCTCGACGCTGGCGATGTAGAGAGCCGAGGTTTTGAGCGCCTCGTTGCGCTCTTTAAGCTGGGAGACTTCCTCTTGGAGCTCGCTTCGACGGTCGGTGGCCTCGGTGAGCCGACCGTCGAGTTCCTCGTTGACCTCGACGAGCCGGACGAAGTGTTTGCGGATCGCATCGAGCCGCTCGGCTGTCGACATATCGGGATCCAGGTCCAGCCGTGGACGGTCGGGAAGCGACGGGCTACGTGACATTTGTTGTCTGTGGTTAGTGCCGGGCATAAATGGGCCTTTGGGTCTCGGGGAATGTTCGAGTCGCCCATCGATCGGCATGAGACACTGAGACCAGCCGTCCAGCAATCGACCAGCGTCAGTAGAGAGTGACTACCGCAGGTCGTCGACGCGATCTAGGTAGTCGCTGTACACCGATAGTGCCGACTCGATCGGCTCGGGCGAGGCCATATCGATACCCGCGATGTCGAGAGCCTCAATTGGATAGACGCTCCCGCCGGATCGGAGCATCTCTCGATAGGCTGCAGCCCCGTCACCGCCAGCCTCGCCATCGTTGAGAATCCCCTCGACGATGGCGACTGCCGCCGAAATTCCGGTCGCATACTGGTAGACGTAGAAGTTGTAGTAGAAGTGCGGAATCCGCTGCCACTCTCGGCTGATGTGGTCGTCGACCGCGGCTGGCTCGTAGTACGCCCCTTTGAGATCGCCATACAGTTCGTCGAAGACATCCGGCGTCAGTGGCTCGTCGTTTTCGGCACGCTCGTGGATCGACTGTTCGAACTCCGCGAACATCGTCTGGCGGAACAGTGTCGAGCGGAACCGTTCGAGGTACTCATCCAGGACGTGCAGGCGGAGTTCGTCATCGTCGACGGTCTCCAGGAGGTAGTGCGTAAGCAACGTTTCGTTGACCGTCGAGGCGACCTCGGCGACGAAGATCTCGTAGCCCGCATCGTGCCACGGCTGGGCCTCTTGGGCTAACTCCGAGTGCATCGAGTGGCCCAACTCGTGGGCGAGGGTAAACATCGAGGCGATGTCGTCCTGATAGTTCATGAGGATGAACGGCTGGGTGTCGTAGGTACCCGAGGAGAAGGCTCCCGAGCGCTTGCCGCGGTTCTCGTAGACGTCGACCCACCGACTGTCGAGACCGTCGGCCATTCGCTCCTGGTAGGCGTCGCCTAACGGTTCGGCGGCCTCGATGATCCACTCTTTGGCCTGTTCGTACTCGATGTCCGGGCCCTCCTCACCGGTCAGCGACATATACAGATCCCATGGCTGGAGGTCGTCGACGCCGAGGGCATCCCCTTTGAGTTCGGCGTGGCGATGAAGCAGCGGGAGGTTGTCTCTGACGGTGTCGACGAGGGTGTCGTAAACCTCGACCGGGACGTTTGGGCCATCGAGGGCGGCCTCGCGGGCGGTCTCGTAGTTGCGGGCACGGGCGACTTTGACATCCTTCCGGACCTGTTTTTTCAGGGAGGTGCCGACAGCGTTGCGGACGTCCTCCCATTCGTCATAAAAGGCCTCGTGGATCTGCTGGCGGAACGCCCGGTTTTCGTGTTTCTGGAGTTTGGTGAAGTTCCCTTGGCTGATCTCGATTTCTTCGCCGTCGGGATCTTCGACCGTCGGGAACGTCATATCGGCGTTGGCCAGCATCGAGTAGATATCGCTCGGCGAGCTTGTGACCTCGCCCAGTTCGGCAAGGAGTTCCTCGACCTCCGCCGATCGGGTGTGGGGTTTCGCCCGCAGCACGTCGTCGAAAAACTGGTCGTAGTCGGCCAGTTTCGGCTCAGCGTCGACGAACTCTTCGATGTCGGCTTCGGTCAGTTCCTGGAGCTCCGGCTCGATATACGAGACCGCACTCGATGCCTCCGAAGACAGCGCCTGGGCCTTCCCCGAGAGCGCCTGATACTCCTGATTCCGCGTGTCCTCGCTGGCCCGAAGGTTGGCATACACCCCGAGTTGAGAGACCTCGCGCATGATCTCTTCGCGGAGTTCCAGCAGTTCCAGGAGGGTTTCGGGACTTTCTGTGACCCGACCCTCGTAGGCGGTGAGTTCCTCGATTCGCCCGGAAATCGTCTCGAAATGGTCCTGCCACGCCTCGTCGGACTCGAAGATGCTTTCGAGCGCCCACTTGTGTTCCTCCGCCAGCTCCGACCGTTCGGGAACCGTACTCATGGCAGACTGAAAGCCGAGTGTGGGTGTAAATCTTGTTACTGGTCGCTCCGAATCGCCTCGCCGATCCCCCTCGATACCCGCCCACGGGCCAGTGCCTCGACGGCGCGTTCGCCGAAGGCGACCGCCCCGCTGTCGACGGCGTCCGGATCGCGCTCGAAGTCGACATCCAGATATCGAACCCCCGAGAGCAACAGTGGCTCCGGTGGTGCAGGCGGCGGCCGAGGGTCGACCGGTTCCGAATCCAGAAGCTCGTCGACCCACTCGATCGATCGCTCGCCGCTGCCGACGATCCGAACCACCGACACCAGCCGTCGAACGAGTTCGCGGGCGAACCCCCCGGCGGCGACCTCGATCACCAGCCACTCACCGTCGCGGTCGATGTGACCCGATAGCCCGCGCCGAGTCCCGTGATCGTCGGGCGTCAGGTTATGAAAATCGTGGAACCCACAGAGCGAATCGAGGGCGGCGGCGGCCCGCTCGTCGTCGACCGGTGGCCGACCATCGAGGCTTCGATCCGCCTGCTGGGGGGCATATACGTAATAGGTGTATACTCGGCGGACCGCGTGGTGAGTGGCATGGAATTCGGGGCCGACATCCGCACTGGCCCACGCTCGGATCGTCCCAGGGAGTTCGCTGTTGAACGCCCGCGGTGTCAGCCAGTCGGGACACTCGAAGGCGACCGTCTGGGCGACCGCTGACACCCCGGCGTCGGTCCGGCCCGCCGCCGCATACCCCTCTGGCCGGTGGGCGTCGGTCGACAGTACCGACAGCGACTGGAGCGCCGCGAACAACGTCCCCTCGACGGTCGGCACGTCGGGCTGACGCTGAAAGCCATAAAACGGGCGGCCATCGTAGGCGAGACGGAACGCACGCATTGGCAGATTCTCCGGTCCCGCTGTTTAAATACCTCGTGAGCCGCAGCCGAAAGCATGGGTGTCGACGGCAACCTGCAGGATACACGTGGTCAGTGTTCGGCAACTACTGCCTTACGACGAGTTGGCGTACTGTGTATACCATGTCCCCCGACAGCAGCCCCCCGCCGACAACGGACCCCCATGATCTTGGCGACGGGGACGACCGTCCGAACGTCGTTCTCGTCGTCATGGACACCGCGCGGGCGAAAGAAACTGTCCCCGCGGCGTCCCGAATCACTCCCACACTCGCATCGTTGGCCGACTCCGGAACCGAGTTCACCCGTGCCTACACCAGTTCACCGTGGACGCTCCCCTCCCACGTCTCGCTGTTTACCGGACTATACACCGCCGCTCACGGGGCCCACGGCGGCCACACCTATCTCAATGCCGACCACGAGACGCTACCGGAGGCCTTCCAGTCGGCAGGCTACGAGACGGTTGGGGTCTCGAACAACTGCTGGATCACCGGGGAGTTCGGGTTTGATCGTGGGTTCGACCGGTTTCGGAAGGGCTGGCAGTATATCCAAAGCGACGTCGACACTGGTGCGGTCGTCCGTGCCAGCGGCGTTAGTGAGCGACTAACGTCGTTCAAAGACCAGTTGCTCGCGGGGAATCCGGCGATCACGCTGGCAAACGTTGCCTACGAACGGTATCTCTGCGGCGACAACGGGGCTGCCCGGACGACTGACTGGGTCGACAAGTGGCTCACCGACCGGCAACACGGGCACACCGACCAGCCGTTTTTCTTGTTCTGTAACTACATCGAGCCGCATATCGAGTACGATCCACCCCGAGAGTACGCCGAGCAGTTCCTCTCGCCGGCAGCGGTCGACGAGGCAATCCAACTCCGCCAGGATCCGCGGGCCTTCGATGTCGGTGAGTATGACCTTACCGAGCGGGAGTGTGAGCTACTCCGTGGGCTCTATCGGGGCGAACTCGCCTACGTCGACGCCCAGCTCGGTCGGCTCCGCGATTCGCTTCGGGCAGCTGGCGAGTGGGAGAATACGGTTTTTGTAGTGCTCGGTGACCACGGCGAAAACATCGGCGAGTACGGCTTTTTCGGCCACCAGTACAACCTCCACGAGACGGTCGTTCACGTCCCGCTTGTGATCACCGGCGGTCCGTTTCAGGACGGCGGCCAACGCAATAGGTACGTCCAGCTGCTCGATCTCGTCCCGACGCTCCTGGAGACAACCGGTATCTCGGCCCCCGAGTTGGCGATGCAGGCACAGGGCCAGTCGTTCCACCCTCGATCGGCGACTACTCCCCGAGACGCAGTCTTTGCCGAACATATCCAGCCCCAGCCCTCGGTCGACTCGCTGGAAGCCAGATTTGGCGAGCTTTCCGAGCGGGTTCGTGGCTTCGATCGGTCGCTCCGGTCGGTGCGAACCGAGGGGGCAACGTATATTCGAGGGTCAGATGGCTCACAGTGGCTCTATCTGGCCGCCGATGGCGACGAACACCACAACCGGGGCGACCAGCGACCCGCACTCGCGGCCCAACTCGACACCCGGCTCGACGACTGGCTGGGCACCGTCGAGCGGGATAACACCACCGAGACCGCAGTCGAGATGAGCGCGTCGACTGAACAGCGGCTCGCCGATCTGGGCTATCTCTGAGCACCGTCCACGATCTGTGAGTACGGGTGGTTAGAGAGTGTCTACGAAGTGTTATACGACACCTACTGGACGGGGTGTTCGCACATCCAAACAGGTACAGAGACTATTCTATCGGTTATACAGAGGATAGCTAAAGGACCGAACGGTGTAGCCAGCGGTGGGATTGTCACTCTCGACGCGCCATCGATTAACCACAATCCTGTCGACGCGTACCGAGTGACACCACGAACAACTACCAATGTCACAACTACATCCACGAGTCTGGGACCGCAGTCGGGTCGGTCTCGCCGTCCTCCTGTGTCTCAGCCTCATCGGCAGCATCGTTGCCCCTGCAACCGTTGCAGCGCAGGACGCAAGCAGTGCGATGAACGTAACTGAGGAAGCCTACACCGAACCAGCACCCGAGCCCGGCGATGAGTACTTCGAGGCAGCAGCCGAAGACGGGAGTTGGGTGAGCTACGTCAACCCCCGCGACGAGTATCGCGATCCGTATCTCGGCGACGGCTCCGGAAAGATCTGCACCGTCCTGCTCAACGAAGCGGGCGAGCCGATCGTCGGCGAGACGGTTCCGAACACGACGGTCAGGGTTCCGACCGGTGAAACGCTGGAGTGGCACAGCAGTGCCGATCCGATGACCGTCGAGTACCCCCTCACCGAGCACTACGACCGACCACTCGACGCCGATCAGTTCGGTACCAGCGACGACGTAGCCCAAGGTGACGGCTACATGGATAGCCATTGTATCGAGTTCCACGGCCCGGCCATCGGCGACGAGATCGAGTACGGCGAGGCGACGGTCGACGGCGAGTACGCCGACGAGATCGATGTCGTCGGCTATATCCAGCGGGACGGTTACGCGTGGGAGACGGATATTGACCCCGTCGACGCCGCAACATCCTACGAGGAGGCAGGCGGCGGCTGGACCTACCGCGAATCGGAATCGCACGGACAGGTTGTTGTCGTATTGCAGTTCGCGTCGGCCAATCAACCGGAAACCGAGACTGCAGCAGCCACCGACACCAACGCGAATGGAACGGACGGAACCGATAGCTCTGCGACGGCTGACGAGGCTCCTGGATTCGGACTGGTTGGCAGCCTCGTGGCGATACTTTCGCTGGTCGCCGCCCTCCTTGGTCGACAGCAGTAGCCGTTGGCGCTGCTTCGACTGCCGTGGCTTTTTATGACGAGTATGACCGAGCCCAACGAATCATTGCTCGACGGTAGTCGACACCAATAGCGCGGACAGACGCGTGTAGCCAGCACTCCGTGTTTACCATAGACGCCGTCGCTACTACTCGGGACGTGAGTCCGTCTGGTCGGTGCTCGAAACGCGCCAACAATGTTTACGTCCGCACGTAGACAACCCATCAGGATCACGGCCCGACGCCCTGAGACAACCGTCTGGATTGGGAGTTCTGTTTCCGGTTACACGAACGTCTCACCCGCGCCCGCTGTGACCTCCAGCTACTGCAGGGAACTGACCACCAATCCACGATCCAAGAGCGACAAAAAACAGTCGTCGACCGCTCGTGTCGGCGTTATTCCCTTCGACGGTGGGGCGGGAAATTCCCCGTGATCGCTATTCGAAGACGAGCAGCCGATTGTGTGATCGGCTAGGAGGGGTCACCTGTTATCGGTCGAAGGTCTGTCCATCGATCTCGACTGTCTCTACCGCGGAGTTCTCATCGAAGATCGCATCCGCCTGCTCGCTCGGACTCCCACTTTCACCGTTTACTGAAGCGGGTTGGCCGAAAATCAGGATATCCGTGTCGCTCCCAGTCCCGTTATCGTTATCGACCGGCTCGAAGTCCTCGATTTCGAGCTCAAGGGTGTCAGCATCACTGAATCCAGGACCAGTAATAAACAGTGACTCGCCACCATCCGGCTTGACTGCCGAAGACTCTTTGATTCGGACCGTGGCATCTTCGACAAGCAGGCCAATCGCTCGATCAGCATGGACATTGCTGATTGTGAGATCGCCGATGAACGCATCCGGCTGACCAGCGTTTTCGATTCCGATTGCAGGTTCTCCAGGAGTGCCTGTGAAGCCGGGTGAGCGGACATCGAGGTCCTTTAGGACAGTCCCGGAAACCCCATCCCCGAGTTCCACAACGTCTTGATTGTTGTTTAGATCGATTCCTTCTTCGAAGTCGATCCCGGAGATACGGACGTTGTCCGCGTCAATCAAGATTGCCGGTTCGGAATCCTGGAACTGAGGCGTGGGCTGATTCTGCACGACTGGATCATCCACACCCACGAGATGAATCGATTCGGTCACACGAACGTTCTCTTCGAACGTCTCCGGTCCGCAGACAACGATCGTATCGCCCTCGTCCGCGTCGTCGACGGCCGCCTGAATCGTCTCGTAGCTCTCGCCTTGGTCGACGTTGACAACCGGTCCGGAGAGATCGGGTTTGCGTTCGGCTTTGCCGACGACGATCCCGTGGTGGTAAAGCGTGACTGACGCGTGACCGTACGGGGCGTGGACCCAGAAACTCGCTAAGCTAACGCCATCGCCGGGAACCGTGATTGTCCCGGTCTCGCCGGTCTCGGCAACGTAGTAGGAGAGCATCCGGTCGTATTCTGCATTGTCACTCACGGTGAACTGCACTCGTTCGTCGACCAGATCGAGTGCAGAGGAGTAGACTGTGACATCATCAGCACACTCTCGCTGGGTGTTGCTCGCCTTCACGTCGATCTGATCGTCGTCGTAGAAGAGTCGAACTGTCGCCTGGCCCTCCGAGCCGGTTGCCTCCACATCGAAGTAGGTCGTGCTCTGTGGTTCGACAGTCACCTCGCCGTCCTGGTCGGTGTTGTAGACATCGTACTCGACGGTCACCGACTTTTTGTTGTCGTTGTCGACGCGGAACCGTGCAGTGTTCCGCTTCGCGTCGAAACAGATCGCCACGAGCCCGATGTCATCGACATCGATATCGCCCTTCTTGTCGTACTCTGGGCGGTGTTTTTCGTCGCAGTTGGGGTTCTCGATCCGCTTGTCACCGATATCTACCGAGATGATCTCGTTGTCGGTGTCGACGCCGTGATCGTAGAACTGGTGAATGTTGAACACCCAGACGCGTTTGCCGTCGTCATCGTCGGGTTTGTGTCCCTTCGGCGGCTCAACGTCGTCCTCACAGATCCACTCGGGGAGTTCGTCCTTCTTTTTGTCGGGCTCGTCGTCTTCGTGGTCGCCCTTCTTTTTGTCGGGCTCGTCGTCTTCGTGGTCGCCCTTCTTTTTGCGGTCTTTCTTTTTGTCCGTCTCGTCGTCCTCGTGATCGTCCTCGTCGTCGTTCTTTTTATCGTGGTCGTCCTTCTCGTCGTAGTCGTCGGGGAGCTGCTCCCAGATCGGGTACGGGAGCAGGTGCTCGTCGGTGATCGTCCGTTCGATGTTCTCGAATCGGTTGGTCTCGTCGTTGTACACCCGAATTCGGATCGGGATCTCGTCGTGATCGTCTTCGAGGTGAACAGCCACCGCGTGGCAGCCTTTGAAGTAGACGTCTTTGACCGCGTCGACTTTCTTTTCGCTTGCACTGACCGTGCTCGCGGTCAGACCGGTACTACCGATGATCGCACCAGTCGCTGCGATACCTCGAAGGCTCGCTCGTCTCGTAATATGTGTTTCGTCGGACATAGGTCATCTCACTGGCCATCGTCGGACCAGAGAGTGACTGATACTCCATGATGTTGGGATATTGTAATCAATCAGCTACGAATCCGAAGACAGTCGCTACTAGAGACGTATTGGCTCGCTACTAGTCTCTCCAAGTAGCCTCGACGATGCCGTCGAGCAAACCGCGGAGACAGGAACTGCCTACGGTATCGGTAGGCTCTCTCTCATTTAAACCGCAGTCAGGCGAGTGTATTGGGGACCCATCCTCGGAGCGAATCGTCGGTCCGATCCATCCACTCCGTCAGTCGCTGACCCATCTCCGTGCGGATATCGACATACTGTGGATGGTCGACGAGGTTCTGGAGTTCGTGTGGATCGGCTTCGAGATCGTAGAGCTCGTTGCGGTCGGGCCCATTGTAAACGAACTTGTACCGGTCGGTACGGACCATCCGCTGGCTGTAGAGGCCGAACTCGTCGCCGTGGTACTGGGCGTAGACGGACTCGGGCCAGTCATCAGGCGTTTCGCCGCGGAGTAGGGGCTGTATACTCCGGGCGTGGAGCCCATCGGGAACGTCAGCGTTGGCCCACTCCAGGAACGTCGGCATGAGATCCTGGAGGCGAACGAACGAATCCGACTGGCTTCCGGCCTCGACGACGCCCGGCCATCGGACGACCAGCGGTATCCGGTAGGTCTCCTCGTACATCATCGGCCCCTTGTTGAACAGGCGATGTGAACCGGTGAGGTCGCCGTGGTCAGCGGTGTGAACGACTGCGGTTTCCTCTGCCAGCCCCAGCTCGTCGAGCGCATCGAGAACCCGCCCGATCTGATCGTCGATCAGCGTCATGAAGCCGAAATATTTTGCGACTGCTTCGGCCCACGTCTCCCAGTCGAATCCCTCTACGCCTCGATACTGCAGATACTGTTCGTGAACCTGCGGCTTGCCGTCGAACGTCTCGGCGTAGTTCCCCCACGGCTCGATCTCGCTCGGGTCGTACATCGAGGCGTAGGGTTCGGGAACGACATAGGGGTGGTGTGGCCCGAGGAAGTCGGTCCGGTGGAAACACGGTTGGCGGTCGCCGTCGACCCAGCGTTCGAGGGCGTTGATCGTCCGCTCGGCCAGAAAGTAGGGACGGGAGGCCTCGACCGGCACGGGGTCGGTCCCGGCGACGAGGATGCCGTCGTCGGCCGCCTCATTGTAGAGTCGATCCTCGACATCGGTTTCGGGCACCCTGATATCCCGAGACTCCCGATAGTGCTCGAAGGCGACTTCGAAGTTGTCGTGGTGGTAGTCGCTCCCGCCGAAGTAGCGAAAGCCGAAATCGCCGGGCGTGTGGTTGTGGCTGACGTGCCATTTGCCGAGGTAGGTGTTGGTGTAGCCGCTGTCAGCTAGCAGTTCGCCCAGCGTCGGCAACCCCTCGGGGAGATCGGTCCGGATCGCATCCGCCTCGTGGCTGTTGTTAAGCAGGCCATGAGCGTGGGGGTAGCGGCCGGTTAACAATGAGGCCCGAGCACTCGTACAGATGCTGGTCGGCGTGTAGGCCGACGAGAACCACATCCCTTGCTGGCGGAGGCGGTCGATATTCGGTGTCTCGACCGGCAGCCCGTCGGGGGCAACAAGGTCGGCACGCTCTTGATCGGTCAAAAGCAGGAGGACGTTCGGTCGGCTAGCGGACATACCACCGAGTTCGGCATCAGAGGACAAAGGTGAGGTGTCCGTTTCGGTGATCTATCGACTGGTCTGGATATGAAAATAGAACGCAAAAACAACGACTGTAACCGAACGTCAGTGTCGGTTACTCGTCGTCTTTGTCTTCGCCCGCATCTTCGAAGTCGGCGTCGACGTACTCGTCGCCCTCACCGGCTGCGCCCTCGGCACCGGGGCCGAAGCCGCCCTCAGGACCTGCCCCGCCTGCGCCACCGGGACCTGCCTGGGCCTGCTGGGCCTGCTCTTGGTACATCTGCTTGCCGATCTCCTGGAGCTGTTCGGTGAGTGACTCGGTCACGTCCTGGAGCTCTTCGGTGTCGGCGTCCTCGTCTTCGAGCACGTCTTCGACGTCGTCCATCGCGTCCCGAATGTCGGCTTCGAGATCCTCGTCGACCTGCTCTTCGTTTTCTTCGAGCAGCGACTCGGCGCGTTGGACGGCTCCCTCGGCGTCGTTCCGGGCCTCGATGCGCTCGCGGCGCTCCTGGTCCTCTTCGGCGTGCTGCTCGGCTTCTTCCTGCATCTGCTCGACTTCGTCGTCGGAGAGGCCAGCGCCGCCCTCGATGGTGATCGACTCGGCGTTGCCCGAGCCCTGATCCTCCGCCGAGACGTTGACGATGCCGTCGGCGTCGATCGAGAACTCGACTTCGATCTGCGGGGTGCCGGCGGGGGCTGGTGGGATCCCGCTCAGCATGAACTCGCCGAGCATCTCGTTCTCGGTGGCGATTTCACGCTCGCCTTGGAAAACCCGGACCTGCACCGAGGTCTGGTTCGCAGCAGCGGTCGTGAAGACCTTCGCGGCCTCGGTCGGGATCGTCGTGTTCTTGTCGATCAGTCGCTCGAAGAGACCGCCTTTGACCTCGATCCCGAGGCTGAGCGGCGTCACGTCGAGCAGCACGATATCGTCGACGTCGCCCGCGAGGACGCCGCCCTGAATTGCCGCGCCGAGGGCGACCGCCTCGTCGGGGTTGACGTTCTTTTTCGGCTCCTGGCCGATGATCTCCTCGACCTTTTCGGCGACCTGCGGCATCCGGGTCGAGCCACCGACGAGAATGACCTCGTCGATGTCGCTGTCGGAGATCCCGGCGTCCTCGATGGCCTGCTCTGTCGGGCCGACCGTACGGTCGATCAGATCCGAGGTGAGACTCTCGAAGGTCGCCCGGGTGATCGAGGTTTCGAGGTGGACCGGGCCCGAATCCGTAGCCGTAATGAACGGCAGATTGATCTTGGCCTCTTTGCGGGAGGAAAGTTCGATCTTAGCCTCCTCGGCGGCCTCCTTGAGTCGCTGGAGGGCCTGGCGGTCCTCTCGGAGATCGATCCCGTGGTCGTTTTCGAACTCCTCGGCGAGATGGTCGATGATCGCCTCGTCCCAGTCGTCGCCACCGAGGTCGTTGTCCCCGTTGGTCGCGACCACGTCGTAGACGCCGTCGCCGAGCTCCAGGACGCTCACGTCGAAGGTGCCGCCACCGAGGTCGTACACCAGAACGGTCTGGTCGGATTCGTCGTCGAGCCCGTAGGCCATCGACGCGGCGGTCGGCTCGTTGACGATGCGTTCGACCTCGAAACCGGCGATCTGTCCGGCGTTCTTGGTCGCCTGTCGCTGTTTGTCGTTGAAGTAGGCCGGAACCGTGATGACGGCCTTCTCGACATCGTGGCCGAGATACTCCTCAGCGTCACGTTTGATCTTCTGGAGGATCATCGCCGAGATCTGCTCGGGGGTATACGAATCGCCCTCGATGTCGACCTCGTAGTCCTCCTCGCCCATGTGACGCTTGATCGACTGGATCGTGTTATCCGGGTTCTGTACCGCCTGGTTTTTGGCTGGCTTGCCGACCAGCCGTTCGTCGTCATCGGAGAACGCAACGACCGAGGGCGTCGTCCGGTTCCCCTCGGAGTTGACGATGATCTCCGGCTCTCCACCTTCCATTACCGCGAACGCGCTGTTCGTGGTACCAAGGTCAATACCGAGAATCTTCTCGCTGGCCATGTTGGCCCCAATTACCGGCTTGGATCGGTTAAAGGTTACTAGATACTGCGACACACGCCCAGTGCCCGACGCACCGCTGTCTTGCGATTATCGAGAACAGAAATCGATCTGCCCGACAGGTTTAGTATGACCGCAATGCAACCGCCGCGTGCTCAGTCGTCACTGCTGACTGTCACTTGCGCGGCTTGGAGGACTTTCCCCGCCATCTCATAGCCGTCCTGATAGACATCGGCGACTGTGCCGTTGGGCTGGTCGCTGTCGACCTGCATCATCACCTCGTGGCGCTGGGGATCGACCGCCTCGCCCGGTTCCGGCGAGATGATCTCGACGTTTTCCTCCTGGAGGATGGCGTCCAACTCGTCGAGGGTCGACTGGATACCGGGTCGGATGTCAGCGTCGGCGTCCTGATCAAGCGCCCGGACGAGGTTCCCGCGGATCTTGGTAAAGCGGGAGACCAGATCCTCGGCCGCGCGGGCCTGCATTTCTTCCTGTTTGTTCTGCATCCGCTTTTTGTAGTTCTGGAAGTCCGCCCGCGAGTGCTGGAGCTTCTCGGTGAGCTCGTCGATTTCTTCGTCTTTCTCGTCGAGTTCGGCTTCCAACTCCTCGATCCGGGCTTCGAGCTCCTGGACCGATGGGTCGGCTTGGTCGGCCCCATCGGCCTCCGCCTCGAACGTCTCTGTGCCAGCAGTCTCGGCCACGTTGGGCTCCGAGTCCTCGTCGGCGTCGGTCGGTTCGGCAGCCGATTCGTCGACCGCTGCTGGGTCGTCGCTCATGTTGCAGCCCAGTCGCTTCGGCGGTTTAAGCATTCAGAAACTGCCCCGACCGGCTACTGATACATTCGTAGCGGCTGGGCGCGGCTGCTGTCCTCGGTGGCCTGCTGCATCCGCTGGATGAGCTGTTGGCGGGCCTGCTCGATCTCCTCGGCGCGGGTCGAGAGGTCTTCGGTCGGCACCGAGATCCCGGCGATCGGCTCGATCCCATTCTCGATGACGACTTGGGAGGCGATCGGATCCGGCAGCTGTGGGTTCGACTCGACGACGAGCCCGACCGCCGTGTTGTCGTGTTCGGTGGCGTGGGCCAACAGCGCGCCGGTCGGCCCCGAAATCAGTCCCATCTCAGCGGGCTGGTCGACCCCGGCGTCGGTGAGCCGGTCACCGGCAGCGTCGTCGGTTGCGACACCGTACAGCGACGGTGCCTCTTCGGTCTGTCGCGGGAGTCCGGAGACGTATACCGGCAGGATCTCGCTTTCGGCGAACCACCCCGAGACACAGTTGCCGAACTCGGTGGCCGCGTCGGGACTGATCGGCACATCACTCTGGAGAGCCAACAGATCCCGCTCGGCGTCAGCGTAGAGCCGAACCGGTGTCACCAGCTCCCGGCTGTCTTCCTGATAGGTCGCCACTGGTGGAAGCGTGTCACAGTAGACGTTGGCGTAGTGATCCATCTCGAAGGACGCGATGAGATGGTCGACGGCCATCTTCCCGACCAGCCCGACGCCGGGGAAGCCTTCGATGAGGACCGGGCGATCCAGCGATACCTCCTCGTCGAGAATGTCAATCTGTGTCATACTGGACTTACGTCGCCCCGGCACCTAATCGTTGGTGCTGAATGAGTCTCGCTCGGCCCGCAGCCACTCCGAAACGGACTAACGGCGGCACTCGAAAGGAGACGCATGAATCCGTTAGAGCGGTATGCCTCGCTCGTCGAGGACCGCGAGGCCTTTTTTGATGCCTGTGAGCGGCCCCTACCGTCAGTCGTTCGCGTAAACACGATCAGGTCGACGCCCGACCGCGCGCGACAGGCGCTTGACGAGGAGGGGGTCGGCTACGAGGAGGCCGACTGGAACCCCCAGCTGCTGCGGCTCGACGAGCGCGGACCGGGCACGTCGTGGCCCTACTTCCACGGCTGGCTCCACGGCCAAGAGGAGGTCTCGGCGCTCCCCGCGATCGCGCTCGATCCCCAGCCCGGCGAGAAAGTCTGGGATAGCTGTGCCGCGCCGGGGAGCAAGACCACCCAGCTGTCGGCGATGATGGACGACTGCGGTGTCGTGGTCGGCAACGACAACAACCTCGGCCGCCTGTCGGCGCTCCGGCACAACGCCGAGAGGCTCGGCGTGACGAACCTCGTGGTCACCAAGCAGGATGGCAGAAACTTTTCGCTGAAACCGTTCGGCTTCGACGAGTTCGACCGCGCCATCGTCGACGCACCATGTTCCTGTGAAGGAACCATCAGAAAGAACCCCGACACCCTCGACCAGTGGACGCTCGACCACGTCCACAGCGTGGCAGCCATCCAGAAGGGGATTCTCTCGCGGGCGATTCAGGCCACCAAACCCGGCGGCACGGTCGTCTACTCGACCTGCACCTTCGCGCCGGAGGAAAACGAGGCCGTCGTCGACCACGCCCTCGAAACCGAGGACTGCGAGGTCGTTGAGTTCGACAACCCCCTCGAATCGCGGCCTGGCGTCGCTGAGTGGGAGGGCGACGAATACGACCCGAGCGTCGAGAAGACTCATCGGATCTACCCACATCTCAACGATACAGGCGGATTTTACTGTGCGAAACTGGAGGTGACCGCATGAGCGACCCCGAGACTGGCGACACCGGCGAAAACAGCGAGGGCGACAACGAGGGGGACCTCCAGGACAACGTCGGCCAGCGGTTCGGCCGACTGCCCGCCACAGCTGACGACCGCGAAGTGAAAGGGCGGGCCTCCCGCGAGGAGGTGGTCGACTTCTTCGCCGAGCGGTTCGGGATCGAAGCCAGCGTCTTCGAGGGATTCACGTTTTGGGAGAAAGGCAAGGGGAAGATCTGGATCTTTGCCGACGAGATGCCGAGCCCGATTCGGATCGAGGGGCTTGGGATGACTGTACTCCGAACGCGGCAGGAACACTGGAAGCCGACCCACAGCGCTGTCGAGCGGTTCGGTCGCCACGCCACAAAGAACGTGGTCGACCTCACCCCCGAACAGGCTGCCACTTTCGCCCGCGGCGAGGATCAGGACTTCCCCGAGTGGGACGGCGACTGGGGGTATCTGATCGCCGCCCACGAGCTGGCGGGCGAGCGCGAACCGATCGGTGTGGGGTTATATGTCTACGACGAGCTCCGGTCGACGGTGCCGAAAGGCAACCAAGAGGCGCTGTCGGTACTGTAGCTCAGCCAGTCGGCTCGGATCGACCCATCGCCCATGCACGGATTTCGTCGCCGTACTGGTGCATCAGGATCGTGACCGCAATGCCGAGCGGCGACCAGCGGTAGGCCAGCAGGGCGACCCCGATCAACAGCGCGCCGACACTCCTATTGCCCTGGATGAGTGCCCGAACGCCGTTGTACAATACTGTCACGACGCTAAACAGACGCGACCACTTCGAACCAAGCAATCGTTTGAGGACCATAGCTAACGGAGAGCCCGAACCAGCAAAAAGCTCGTGGCGAGACGTGCTGTCTCGGCGGCCGGTCGACCGGCTACCGTTTTGTAAGTACGCCGCCGGTCAGTCCCTCCCACTCGACGCGGTAGCCGACCGCTGCCAGCACCGCGCTGGCATCGGTGGGGCCGTGCTCGGCGATGACTGCTTCGGCGTCGGCAAATGACATCCCCACCGAGAGTTCGGCCTTAATGGTCGACAACACGCTAGGACGAACCAACCACCGGCCGACGCGCCGGTGGTCGGGAAACGTCCGGTCTTCGATCACGTCGACCGAGACACTGTAGTCGGCCGCGAGCGTCTCCAGTTCGATCACGTCGGCCTCGGGCTGGAGTTCATCTGGAACTCCGGCGGCGGCCGCCTCGACGAGGTCGGTTTCGTACTCCCGCAGCACGTCGACCACGTCCTTCACACGCACTGATCCCGTGTACGGAATCGCCCGGTGATCGGTCGCCTCGATCGCCTCGCCGACGCCCAGCGACTCGTCGACCGCGACAATGAGGTCGACGTCCTCGACAGTCTCCAACTGGCCGAGTTTCTTGTCGACGTATTCGGGCGTCCAGAAGCCCATCACTTCGAAGTACACCCGGAACTCTCCATAGCGGTAGTCGAAGGCAAAATCCGGGATCATCACGCTGGTGCCCGTCTCCAGGAGATCGGGCTCACGACGCAACTCCCAGTCGAGATCGAGGCTGGAAAACCGGGCCGCGAAGTCGGCCTCGATGCCGCTGTCGTAGCTCGGCTCGGCGACCGGCTCGACACCAGGCACCACCACGTCGTTGTCGGTCACCACGAGTTCGCGTTCGGTGCCGCGGTCGTCGATGGCCGCCCGAAGTTCCCACTCGGTGCTCGCCGCGACCGACCGCAGCAGTCGGGCGAAGGCAGTGCCGTACCGGCGCGTGCGGCGAAACAGCCGATCGGGGCCGGTGACGACGACCGTCCGCTCGTCGGGGCCAGCGGCCTGCTCCTCGCGGTTGATCTCGTACATCAGGCCGAGCCGTTTGATCGCCGAGATGAGTTTGCGGGGCTCGTCGCTCGTCACCGCGACCTCGGTGGCGTCGAACAGTGCAGTTTGGGCCAACGAGAGGTTGTACTGCTCGATCAAGTCGTCGGGGTCCCACCGAGAGTCGAAGGCCGTCAGTCGCTGATTGCAGTCACGATCGGCATACAACGATTCCTCGACCGCAGCGGTGCCGACCGCCAGCTCGTCGGCAGCATTTATAAAAGCCTGCTCGCGCTCCTCGGTGGTTGCGACGCCGACGGCCTCGGCGGCCTCGAAGACTCGCCGCCGCGTTCGTTCGGGTGGGAGTGGTGTGACCGTCTCGAAGGTGGCCTCGCGGTCGAGGAGGGCTGCAAGGCCGCGGACGAGCTTGAAATCGGACTCTTCGCGTTCGATGGCTTCGACTGCCTCGTCGACCGCCCGGTGCGGCTGATCGACGTGGTCTGAATAAACATCAATCAGCCGAGCGGCGAGTGGCCGACGCTCATGACCGATGAATTCCGGGCGGTAGCTGCCGCCGCGACGCGAGACGCGAAGGAGGTCCTTCGTCAGCACGGCTGTTCGTTAGCCGCCGACTATTTATAAACACCCCGAGAAACGATCCGTCTCGAAACGGGTCAGCGTCGACGTTCTGCCACTCGCTCCTCAGCGGTTTCGGCACTGACGAGTTCGTAGAGTATTGCCCGGCCACCGTCGTCTTTCGGCCGCAGGATTCGCCCAAGTCGTTGGGTGAACTCCCGTTCCGAGCCGCTGCCCGAGAGGACCACGGCGACGTTGGCGTCGGGGACGTCGACGCCCTCGTCCAGGACGTTCGCGGCGACGATCCGGCTGTAGGTCCCCTCGCGGAACCGTTCGAGGGTCTCGCGTCGTTCGCTGGCTCCCGTCTCGTTGGTGATCGCGGGCAGCAGGAACCGCTCGGAGAGCCGATAGACGAGTTCTGTGTGAGCGGTGAAGACGATGATTCTGTCATCCTGGTGGCGGTCCAGGATCCGCGCCAACTGGTGGCGCTTGTTTGCCGCGTTCATCATCAGCTCGCGGGCGCGCTGTTTGGCCAGCAGGGCCTCCCGAGCTGCGGGATCGTTGCCCGAGCGCTTGACCAACTGGAGGTAGTCGCTACCGCTGGAAAAGGAGATGTTCGCTTGGCGAACGTAGTCGACAAAGGTTCCTTGTGCCTCGTCGTACTCGGCGCGCTCGTCGGGAGTGAGTTCGACTTCAATCCGACGGATCTCGTAGGGCGCGAGGTGGTCGCCCGCCAGGTCGTCGACCGCGAGCTGGGAGACCCGCGGCCCCACGAGGTCGCGGATCGCCTCGTGGGCCTCGTCAGGGCGTTCGAAAGTCGCCGTCAGTCCGAGACGGTCCGGCGCAGCCATGAGGCGGGCGATGTCCTGGTAGCCTTCAGCACCGAGGTGGTGGACCTCGTCGAAGACGACCAGCCCAAATCGGTCGCCGAGTTCGTCGGCCCGCAAGTAGGCCGAGTCATACGTTGAGACTGTCACGTCCTCGACCCGTTGCTCGCCGCCGCCGAGGCGGCCGATCGGGACCTCGAACTCGGTTTCGAGTTCGCGCTGCCACTGTTCGAGGAGGTCGATCGTCGGGACGACGACGAGGGTTGGCCGCTTGGTGTCGGCGATCGCAGCCAGCGCGATGACGGTTTTGCCCGCGCCGGTCGGGAGTTCGAGCACGCCGCGACGGTTGCTGTCGATCCACGCATCGAGAGCCTCGCGCTGGTAGTCGCGGAGTTCGTAGGAGGTTGCGAGGGCCAGCGGTTCGGGGGTGAGCACAGCATCTGCTACGTCGGCGTCGAGTTCGCGGAGCACGTCGCGGATCGGGGCGTAGAACTGGGCAGGTGCGCGGGCTGTGTCGCTCCGCGGGTCGGCTTCGACCCCCGGCAGCCCGCCGAGCGGCGGATCGCTCTCGCGGTCGCTTTCGATCCGGAGCGTGCCGTCCTCGAAGACGAGCCGGACTGTCACTGTCGAGAGTCGACCGGCGGGCGATAAATGCCCACCGGCTCAGGCGTTGAGTTCCTCGCCGACCAACTCGGTGGCCTGTCGGATCGCTCGCACGGAACTCAGATAGCCCGCGCCGACGCTGGCTTTCAGGGCCTTCGCTGGCTTGCCGGTCACGACCTTCGGACCGACCTGTGCGACCGCGCCATCGCCGACCGAGACGATCCACCCGGGCACGTCGAACCTGAACTGCGACAGCCGCGGCTCGAACCCATCGCCGTCCGATAGCTCCCAGCCGACGAGTGTCGTGATGTTTTCTGCGGCCACGCGAGCCGACCGGGTTGCCGCCGACGCGCTGGCGGGGACTGCCTCGCCATCGGCGTCGACGATCCGCGTGGCATCGCCCAAGGCGAACGTCGAGTCGGTGAGCCGGAGGTCCGATCGCACGATCGGCCGGTCGCCAGCCATTGCCGCCGAACCGCCAATGCCGCCAGTCCAGACGAACAGATCGTAGTCGATAGCATCCGTCTCGCCGGTCGGTTCGTGGCGGGTTTCGATGGTCGACTCGGTGGCTTCGACGACTGCCGTTTCGGTGCGGATCTCGATACCGCGGCTCGATAGCTCTGCCTCGACGGCTTCCTGGAACGCCGCGGGAAATGCGGGCGCAACCGACCCTAGTTGTTCGAGTACGACGATCTCGATGCGGTCAGCCGCCCCTTCCTCCTCGGCGAGCGTCGCCAACTCCCCGGCGACCTGCACCCCCGAGAGGCCAGCGCCACCGACGACGAACCGGGCGTCGTCGCCCGAATCGATCGCGTCGAGTGCCTGCTTTCGAACCTGCTCGGCGTCGCTGATCGATTTGAGCGGCACTCCGTGGTCTTCGATCCCCGGCAGGTCATAAAAGGCGGTTTCGGCCCCCAGACAGAGCCCGGCGTAGTCGTAGTCGAGCGTCTCCCCGGAGTCGAGGGCGACGCGGTTGGTGTCGGTGTCGACGTCCTCGACACGCGCGGTAATGATCTCGGCACGGTCGAACAGCGACTCCAGTGGGACTTCGATGGCGTCTGTGATCGAGGGGCGTCTGATGACGCGGTGGACTTCGTGTTGGACCAGATGCGTCTCGCTGGAGTCGACGAGCGTAAGTGTCGCGTCGGCGGGCAACGAGGCTTCGAGCTTGCGCATAAGTGTTACACCTGCGTACCCGGCTCCGAGAACAACGACGTGCATACGCTCGTTTGGGTCGCCAGCCGAATGAATATGCCGCCGGGTGGATGTGTTAGTCGGCTCCGCCGAACACGAGTTCGATGTCGTCACCGGCAGCGAGTCCGAACGCCTCGTCACCGCGACCCTGATTCACGTCACACTCGACATAGCCGTGACTGCCGATGGTGAGCAGTCGATCGCCAGCGTCGACACGGTCGAAAGTGTCGACGACTGGGGCCACCACGTCGTTGACGACCGCCCGTTCGACACCCGAAAGCTCCGCGCTCGGAACATTGGTGATGACATTACCGAAATCGTCGACGACCAGTACTTCGCCGCGGATCGTCTCGCCGTCGCGGGTCGGCGTCGGAAATTGAAGGTCGACACAGGAGTCGAGATCGATGGGCGACAGCATATCGAGATCGTCGAGTCGGTCGACTCCCTGCTCGTGGATCTCGGCAGCTGCGGGTGCAAACACGTCCCGGCCGTGGAACGTCGTCGAGGCCGGATCGTCGACGGTGATCTCGTAGGCTTCGGTGAGTGGGTTGCCGCCGTTCTGGTCGGCGAGTCGGCGGACCACTGGCCGAAGCAGCCCGTTGTCCGGGCCAACGAGCGCATGGTCGCCGACGCGGATCGCGATGGCGCGGCGACCGGTGCCGACACCGGGGTCGACGACGGCGAGATGGACGGCTGGCGGGAAGTAGGGGATCGTCTCCCGGAGCCAGAAGGCGGCGGCTCGCGGCTCCTGTCGGGGGAGGTCGTGGGCGATGTCAACCAGCTGAGCGTCGGTCCGCGAGAGGATTACCCCCTTCATTGCCGCCGGGTAGGGAGTCCCAAAGTCGGAAGCCAGCGTAATCATCGACCGGTGTGGGTCGCGCCGTCGGAGCTGGTGACCTGTTGGATGCGCTGGACGCCGTCACACTCGTTTATGACCTCGGCGGCGGGGTCGGGGACCAATGACTCCCAGTCGGCTCCGTCGATCATCCGTTCTCTCAGTTCGGTGCCCTCCAACACTTCGCGGTGGAACATCGGTGACTGCCGGACCTCGACGCCGGCCTCCTCGAACAGTCGAATGACGAGCGGGTTGTTGGAGAAGGCGACATCGAACGACGGGGACATACTCTGGACGTGGCTGACCCACACCGAGTTCCGTTCGAGATCCTCGATGGGGACCACGTAGGTCGGCATATCGAACTCCGCGACCGACTTCGTGATCATCATCACGCGTTCGCCCGCAGTGAAGGGATTCCGCCGGGAGTGAGAGTCTCCCGCACTCCCGACGCCGAGCACGAGTTCGTCGACTTGGTCGGCGATCGCTTCGACCATGTGGTGGTGGCCGTCGTGGTAGGGCTGAAACCGACCGATATAGAACCCTCGCATACCATGGGCTACCACGCCGCTATTTATAAAGTCGGCGAGTCATGACGGATCAACGGATCAACCGATAGCGGCCCGCTGTACAGTGATTATAGTGTAGTGGCAGTGTTGGTGAATGGGAGAAAGTATATCAAGCGCCAGTTCGTCTTTTCTGACAGCGAAAGAGTTCTATGAGCAACCCTACGGACACTGACGACGGCCCCCCCGATTCAGGGGTGAACGACGAGACACCGTCCGACACCGACGAGCAGTCCGTCGAAGACGAGCACGTCGTCGAAAACGGGCAGCGTACCGACGATGGCTCCGACGACGGGCAGCCGAGCCGCAATGGCTCGGCCGACCGAGAGCCAGCGCCATCGGAGCCGGTGGTGACCGACGACGACCTCTTCGAGTCGACCGAGACCGGCGATCCGCGGTCCCGCGGAAACACGCCCTCGGAGACCGGTGGCGACGAACCGCCGACGATCGACGAACTCGGCAGCGATGTCGAGGTCGACGCTCCGATCGCCGACGATGTCGACGAGGACGACCTCCTCGGCGGCCTGCTGATCGACTCCACCGAGGACGTGTCGATCCCCGAGCGGCTCGTGGATCAGGTCATCGGCCAGGAACACGCCCGCGACGTGATCATCAAGGCGGCCAAACAGCGCCGCCACGTCATGATGATCGGCTCGCCCGGGACCGGCAAATCGATGCTGGCTAAGGCGATGACCGAACTCCTCCCCAAAGAGGAGCTCCAGGACGTTCTCGTTTACCACAACCCCGACGACGGCAACAAGCCGAAGGTTCGGACCGTCCCGGCAGGCAAAGGCGAACAGATCGTCGACGCCCACAAGGAGGAGGCCCGCAAGCGCAACCAGATGCGGACCTTCCTGATGTGGATCATCATCGCCGTGGTGCTGGGCTATGCGCTCATCATCGCCGGCCAGATCCTCCTGGGCATTCTCGCAGCAGGGATCATCTACCTCGCGTTCCGCTACGCCTCGCGTGGCAGCGACGCGATGGTTCCCAATCTCTTGGTCAACAACGCCGACACCACCACTGCGCCGTTCCGCGACGCGACCGGTGGCCACGCTGGCGCACTGCTCGGCGACGTCCGGCACGACCCCTTCCAGTCCGGTGGGATGGAGACGCCGAGCCACGACCGCGTCGAGCCGGGTGCGATCCACAAAGCGAACAAAGGTGTGCTGTTCATCGACGAGATCAACACCCTCGATATCCGCTCCCAGCAGCACCTGATGACGGCGATCCAGGAGGGCGAGTTCTCGATCACGGGCCAGTCCGAGCGGTCCTCGGGTGCGATGGTCCAGACCGAGCCCGTCCCGACGGACTTCATCATGATCGCCGCCGGGAACCTCGATGCGATGGAGAACATGCACCCCGCGCTCCGCTCGCGGATCAAGGGGTACGGTTACGAGGTCTACATGGAGGACACCATCGAGGACAATCCCGAAATGCGCCGGAAATACGTCCGGTTTGTGGCCCAGGAGGTCGCCAACGACGGTCGACTGCCCCAGTTCGAGGACGAAGCCATCGAGGAGATCATCCTCGAAGCCCGCCGTCGGGCAGGGCGGAAAGGCCACCTCACGCTCAAGTTCCGTGATCTCGGCGGCTTGGTGCGTGTTGCAGGCGATATCGCACGCGCCGAAGAGGCAGAGTACACGACCCGAGACCACGTCCTGCAGGCCAAAGAGCGCTCGCGGTCGATCGAACAGCAGTTGGCAGACGAGTTCATCGAGCGCCGGAAGGATTACGAACTGCAGGTCTCGGACGGCTACCAGGTCGGTCGGGTCAACGGCCTCGCCGTCATGGGCGAGGACTCCGGGATCATGCTGCCCGTGATGGCCGAGGTGACGCCCACGCAGGCTGGTGGGCAGGTCATCGCCACCGGCCAGCTCAAGGAGATGGCCGAGGAGTCCGTCCAGAACGTCTCGGCGATCATCAAGAAGTTCTCGGATCAGAACCTCTCGGAGAAGGACGTTCACATCCAGTTCGTCCAGACCGGTCAGTCGGGCGTCGACGGCGATTCGGCGTCGATCACGGTTGCGACCGCCGTCATCTCGGCGCTGGAAGATGTCGGTGTCAGCCAGAACCTGGCGATGACCGGCTCGCTGTCGGTTCGCGGTGACGTGCTGCCGGTCGGTGGGGTGACCCACAAGATCGAGGCCGCCGCCAAGGCAGGCTGTAAGACAGTCATCATTCCGAAGGCGAACGAACAGGACGTGATGATCGAAGACGAGTACGAGGAGATGATCGAGATCATCCCCGTCAGCCACATCAGCGAAGTCCTCGAAGTCGCCCTCGAAGGCGAAGGCGACAAGGATTCGCTGATTGCCCGGCTCAAATCCATCACCGGCTCGGCGCTCCAGGAGGGGAACGTCGCCGGTCCATCCAGTCCGAGCCCACAGTAACGCAGTGTCCACATGGCGCAGTGGACGACTTTTGTCGGATTCGTCGGTGTGATTCTCGGTTTGCTGCTCGCGTTGACACACGCCTCCAAAGCGATTTTCGAGGATGCCTCGGGTTCGTCGACCGACTCGGCCGGAAGGACCCCGTCGTCCGAACCAGCCGATCAGCCGACTGGAATAAGAGACCAGCCAGCCGAGAACGCAGACCAGCCGACCCTCTCGGGCAACGGCGCTCCGCTGCCGACCGACAGTTCGACTCGGACGGTCGACGGATTGGCCGTCGAAGACGAGGAAGGATATAAATCAACGCCAGCCACAGGACCGGAGCTGTCGACGCCCGCCCTGCTCGCGAACGTCACCGTCTCGCAGGGGCTGTTCGCAGTGTTGTTGGTCACGCTGGCGTGGTACACCGAGATTCCGGCGTGGGCGTTCGGTCTCGCCCCGGAGTCGTTCGCCCTCAGCGGGGTGGCCACCGGCATTGCCGTCGGCAGTATTTTGTATATCCTCAATGAGGCGGCGGCCACGGTCTGTCGACAGTGGGGGTTCGAAACCCCGACCGGCCTCCGGGAGGCACTGGCACCCGAGACGGCCGCCGGGTGGGCTGTCCTCCTGGTGATCGTGTTGCCGATCATTGCGGGCTTCGAGGAGCTGCTGTTTCGGGGGGCGCTGATCGGCGTTATCTACGCGGGGTTCGAGGTCCCGCTGTGGCTGCTGGCGGTCGGCTCATCAGTGACGTTTGCCCTCGGCCACGGCGCACAGGGTCGGCTGGGAATCGTCGTCACCGGACTGCTCGGGCTCGGGCTGGCGGCCGTCTTCGTTCGCACCGGCAGTTTGGTGGTCGTGATCGTCGCCCACTACGTCATCAATGTCCTGGAGTTCGTCGTTCACGAAGGGATCGAGCCGACGTGATTCTCTCACAGATAGTACTTTGAGAGATACTTTCAAGAGGGGCGGTTTCCTTGTCGGCTGCATGGATACCGAGGGGCTCTTCGCCGTCGACCCCGACGACATCCCGCTGTTGGTGGCGACCGGGATGATCACCGTCGGCTGTCTCCTGGTTATAACTGGCCTCGGATCGGGCCATCCGTTGGTTCCGGTGTTGGTCGTCGGCGGGACCATTGCCTTCGTCGCTCTGACGCTGTTTCGGATTCCCGAACGAAACCTCACCGTCGGGACGGCCGCTATCAGTATGATCCTCGGAAGCACGTTGGTCAGCATCGAGTTCCGGCTCGCTTTCGAGTTCGACGGCCCGATCGGGGCGGCCTTCTTCCTGTTCGGCGCGATCGGACTCTCGCGGTATCTCGACGACTAACTGTCGTTTTCGAGCCGCCGGAGCGCCGCGGCTATCTGCGGGGGCGTCGCACCCTGTCCGTCACGAACACGATGATCGGGGATGAAGATCGGAAGCGGATTTGCTCGGAGGGCATCCCGGACCGTTGCGATATCGTCGTCGTCCGCAGGGTCGAGCCCGGCGATCCGGGCGAGCCGCGAGACCGTGACCGTCGAGCCCGGCGGCACGGAGTCGAGGGCTTCGAGCACTGCGCGCTGGTCGGTCGGCACTGTCAGTCCGAGCTCGGCATCGTCGACCGCAGACGGGTCGCCACCGAGATACTGTTCGATGGCATCCAGCAGCTCGTGGTCGGCCTCGGCGTCGGCCGGTACGTCATCCGGAAACGAGACGTCGATCGCCCGGCCGCTCGCAATGCCCAGTTGCACCACGCAGTCGAGCGAATCGAACTGCCGTGCGAAGATTCCTGCAGGAGTCATTATACACCCGCTCACGCCTTGGGTGCCTTCAAGGGTTCCGTCTCGTGGCGGAAGTGTTATGTACACATACGTACATTAGTGTACATAGATGAACCATACTGCGGATGAGTTGGCTCCAGCAGTCCAGGAGATCCTGGCGTCGGCCGCCGAGCGGCCGGGCGGCGAGAGCCGAGTGTCGGTCGAAGCCCGCTCGCTGCCGGCGGCGTTCGTGGCGGCCGAATCGCGGGGACGCGTGCCGATCATCGCGGAGGTCAAACCCACGAGTCCGACCACGGAGGGCACGAACACGGCTGATCCGGTCGACCTTGCCGAGGCGATGGTCGAGGGCGGGGCTGCTGCGCTCTCCGTGCTCACCGAACCCGACTACTTCGGCGGCTCCGTGGCGAACCTCGAACGGATTCGGGCGGCGGTCGACGTCCCCGTGCTACGGAAAGATTTCCTCCTGCGTGAGGAACAACTCGACGCCGTCGAAAGCGACTTGGTGCTGCTGATCGCCCGGTTCCTCGGCGAGGATCTCGAACCGATGATTCGGGCCGCCGAGGACCGCGGTTTCCAGCCGCTGGTCGAAGTCCACACCGAAGCCGAACTGACGGCGGCGGTCGAGGCGGGCGCGGAGATCATCGGCATCAACAACCGGGATCTGGGCCAACTGGAGGTCGACCTCGCCACCTTCGAGGAACTAGCCCCGCAGGCACCCGACGACGTGACGCTGATCGCGGAGAGTGGCGTGTCGACGGTCGGGGATGTTCAGCGAATGTACGAGGCAGGGGCCGATGGACTGCTGATCGGAACTGCCATCATGGACGGCGATCCAACGACGAACACACAGCGGTTTACAGGAGTTACCAATGAGCACTGACGGCAAATTCGGCGACTACGGTGGACAGTACGTACCCGAGGCATTGATGCCCGCGATCGAGGAGTTAGACGACGCCTACCAGCGGTACGTGTTGGATAACGAAGACGGGTTCATGGACGAGTTCCGTCAGCGACTGGCGGATTTCGGCGGTCGACCCACGCCGCTCCAGCGGGCCGACCGGCTCTCGGAGCGCTATGACCTCGCGGTCTACCTCAAGCGCGAGGATCTGCTCCACGGCGGGGCACACAAACTCAACAACGCGCTCGGACAGGTCCTGCTGGCGAAGTATATGGGCAAAGAGCGGATCATCGCCGAGACCGGTGCGGGCCAACACGGCACTGCGACCGCCATGGCGGCGGCGCACCTCGATATGCCCTGTACCATTTATATGGGCGAACGGGACATCAACCGCCAGCGACCCAACGTGTTCCGCATGAAGCTCAACGGCTCGGACGTGAAGCCGGTGACGGCAGGTCGTGGTACGCTGAAAGAGGCAATTTCGGAGACGATGCGCGACTGGGCGGCGACCGTCGAGTCGACCCACTACGTCATCGGCAGCGTCGTCGGCCCCCATCCGTTCCCGGCGATGGTTCGGGATTTCCAGGCCGTCATTTCCGAGGAGGCCCGCGAGCAGGCCCACGAGAAACTCGGTGGCTTGCCTGATTCGGTCATCGCGTGTGCGGGCGGCGGCTCGAACACCATGGGCACCTTTGCGAACTTCGTCGACGACGAGTCGGTCGACCTCTATGCAGTCGAGGCTGGCGGCTCCTCGCTGGCAGTCGACGAGGAGACCGGCGTCGCACCGAACTCCGCGTCCCTGTCGACGGGCGACGAAGGGGTTTTGCATGGCGCGCGAACGAAGCTTCTCCAGGATTCGGTCGGCCAGATCATGGAGTCCCACAGCATCTCTTCGGGGCTCGATTACGCCGGTGTCGGGCCGGAGCTGGCCTACTTGGTCGACGAGGACCGCGTAACGCCGGTGGCAGTCGACGACGATGCCGCCCTCGAAGGGTTCCATCGGCTCTCCCAGACGGAGGGGATCATCCCCGCCTTAGAGACGGCCCACGCCTTCGGCTATCTCGAAGAACATCACGCGGAGCTGTCGGGAAGCGTGGTCGTCAACGTCTCGGGTCGCGGCGACAAGGACCTCCAGTCGGCAATCGAGGAGACCGACGCCCGCGACGTGCCGAATGCGCCGGATATGTCGATGTTCTCGGAGGGGATCTAGATGGCCGAAAACGAAGCCATCGCCGAGGCGTTCGCCGACGGCCCCGCGTTCATCCCGTATCTCGCAGTCGGCGACCCCAACTACGAGGCCTCGAAGGCCTACGTCGAGGCACTCGCCCGCGGCGGCGCGGACATCATCGAACTCGGCCTCCCTTTTTCGGAGCCGATCGCCGAGGGGTCGACGATTCAAAACGCGATCGTCCGCGCCCTAGAGGGTGGGATGACCCCCGACCGATTTTTCGAGTTCGTCGACGAGTTGGATGTCGACGTGCCACTCGTCTGTATGACATATTATAACCTGATTTACCAATACGGACGCTCCCGAGGGGGCGAGCCCGGTCCCGAAGCGTTCGTCGAGCGCGCCGCCGAAGTCGGTATCTCCGGCTTCGTGGTGCCGGATCTCCCCGCAGAGGAGGCCGACCCGCTCCGTGAGGCCTGCGACGAACACGGGCTCGATCTCGTCTTCATCGTTGCGCCGACGACAGCGGGCGACCGGCTCGAACGGATGATGGAGCGTGTCTCGGGGTACGTCTACGTCCAGGCACGGCTCGGCACCACGGGGGCGAAAACCGACGTGTCGAATCAGACGAGCCAAAGCCTCGAACGACTCGCCGAGTGGGACGTTCCCAAAGCAGTGGGCTTCGGGATCTCCTCAGGCGACCAGGCGGCCCGTATCGTCGCCAACGGGGCCGACGGGATTATTGTCGGCAGCGCCTTGGTCGACATCGTCGCGGCGGGAGCCGAGTCGGATCGGCCAGTCGACGAGACGGCCGAGAAACTGGCGGCGAAAGCCCGTGAACTCGCCGATGGCACCCAAGAGGGCGCGGCGCGTCGAGACGCCGAGGCCGCCGACGTCGACACCGCCTGAAGGGCCGGTGTCGGTACCGGAGTCGCAAGCTACATAGCCCACTACTGACAGAGAGTGACACAACAACTATGTCCGCAGGACTCAGCGCACGACTCGAACGCATCTCCACAGACGGTCGCTACCTGATCGTCCCGATGGATCACGGGATCACACTCGGGGCTGTCGACGGACTCAAAGACCTCGAAGGGACGGTCGACGGGATCACCAGCGGCGGTGCCGACGCTGTTCTTACCCAGAAAGGCGTCGCCGGTCGCGTTCACCCGCACAAAAACGGCAGCGGCTACATCGTCCACGCCAACGGGTCGACGACCATCGGTCCGGACGAAAACGACAAGCGCGTGACCTGCTCCGTGGAGGAGGCCATCCGCGCGGGTGCCGATGCCGTCTCGTTCCACATCAACGTCGGCTCGAACTACGAGCCGAAGCAGATCGAGGATCTCGCGGAGCTGACCGGCGAAGCCGACCGCTACGGGCTCCCCGTCCTCGCGATGGCCTACGCCCGCGGCCCGGGGATTCAGGGCGACGAGCCGGAGTATCTCGGCCACGCCGTCCGGCTTGCCGAGGAACTCGGTGCCGATGTCGTCAAAACGGGCTACAGCGGCAACGCTGAGAGCTTCCAGCACGTCTGTGAGTCGACGAGCCTCCCGATCGTGATCGCCGGCGGGAGCCGCGGGACGGACGCCGAAACCGTCGAGATGGTCCGCGGCGCGATGGATGCCGGTGCGGCGGGCGTCTCGATGGGCCGGTCGATCTTCCAGCATGAAGACCCCGAGGCGATCACGCGTGCGGTATCGGCAGTCATTCACGACGATATGGACGCCGAAGACGCACTCGCGGCCGCCGGACTGACCGTTGAGGCCTGAGCGGCGCGGACGGTTTTGTACTGCTGTAGTTCGTCTCCCGTGACGCGGATTGTGGTTCCGTCACGTTCAAGCCGCCCCGCTTTGACCAACAACTAATGACGCGAACGGTTTGGCTGAAGGCCGACGACACGGTCGGCGAGTGGGAGACACGTAAAAAGCGAATCACGACCGCGATCGAAGCGGGCGTCGATTGGGTACTGGTCGACGAAGCGGATGTCGGCCGGGTCCGAGAACTCGGTGACATCAACATCGCCGCCTTTCGGTCGGATGCCGACATGGTCGACGAAGCCGAGACCGAGACGGCAGTCGCCGACGCCTACTTCGTCGGCAAAGACGGCGAAGGCGACGGGACGGTCGATCTGCCCTCCGATTTCTCCGGCTCTGCGGATCTGACGACCCTCCGACACAGTGACAACCGGGCACAGGGTGCCTACGTCCGGATCTTCGATCAGGAGTACGAAGCCTTCGCCGAGGCCGCAGCCCACGACGCCGACTATACGATCGTCATCGGCGAGGACTGGACGATTATCCCGCTGGAAAACCTGATTGCACGGATCGGCGAGGAGACTGACCTGCTGGCGGGCGTGACGACCGCCGACGAGGCCCAGACCGCCTTCGAGACGCTCGAACTCGGCGCGGATGGGGTCCTCCTGGACTCCGACAACCCAGACGAGATCCGCGAGACTGTCGAGGTCCGGGACGCCGCCGAGCGCGAGACGCTGGATCTCAACTACGGCGAGGTCCTGGAGGTCGAACGCACCGGGATGGCCGACCGGGTCTGTATCGACACGGGGAGCCTGATGGATCACGACGAGGGGATGTTGATCGGCTCGATGTCCCGTGGACTCTTTTTCGTCCACGCCGAGACCGCCAAGTCGCCCTATGTCGCCTCTCGGCCGTTCCGGGTCAACGCCGGTGCCGTCCACGCCTACGTCCGAACGCCCGACGGCGGCACGAAGTATCTCGCTGAACTGAAAAGCGGCGACGAGGTCCAGGTCGTCGACACCGAGGGCAACACCCGCGAGGCGATCGTCGGCCGCGTGAAGATCGAGAAACGACCCATGTTCCGGGTCGAGTTGGATGTCGACGGCGACCGGATCGAGACGCTGCTGCAGAACGCCGAGACGATCAAGGTCGCCACAAGCGAGGGCCGAAAGGCCGTCACCGATCTCGAAGCCGGCGACGAGATGCTCCTCTACTACGAGGACGTCGCCCGACACTTCGGCGAGGCCGTCGAAGAAAGTATCATCGAAAAGTAATCGGGTACGTACCACTCAGTAGGATTTCACTGTTCTTTATACTACATGGGCACACAGAGTGGTATATCATGATCGGGGTATCCGACACCCAGCCGACGAACGACAAGTATCCTGCGGCTGGCCCCTGTGTACTCGGCCCCGTAGGCGACGGGACAGTCCGGCGACGCGCCGCGTCCCTCGCCCACGCCCTCGCCACGAGCCGCAATCTCGACCTGCTGGTCAGCAGCGAGCTGTCGTCGACCAATGCCGAGCTGCTCCCCGAGAGCCACCGTGAAAGCCACTGTTCGTCGACAACCGGCATCGAAACCGGGGAGACGCTCGATCCGGTCGTCAGTCGGCACAACCCCTCGGCGCTCGTCGTCAAACGGAATACAGGAGGACGTCTGTTCGGCGGACTGTTTTCGGACCGTGCCGAACGACTCTCGACGACGACCGACGTACTGACCGTCGACGGTCGGGGTGACACCGACCGAATCGCCTCGGTGTTAGTCCCGATCGCCGGCGGCGATCACAGCCAGTTGGCCGTCGAGACCGGCCTCGCAGTCGCCCGTGCGAACGATGCGGCCGTCGACCTGTTTCACGTGATTGAAGACGACAGTGAGGCCGCACGTGATCGGGGCCAAACGCTCCTTGACTCGGTTATGGCGGCCATCTCCGACGCCGAGGCCGACCGCGTCGACACGTGGCTCTACGAAGCTCCTGACGCGCCCGAGGCGATCACCGAACAGTCGAGATACTACGATCTCACCGTCATGGGCGCGCCAACTGACGGCCCGCTCGAACGCTTTGTCTTCGGATCGACCTCGAAACAGGTCCAACGCGAGGCCGACTCGCCAGTGATCGTTGCTCACGCAAAAAACGTGGAGTAACGTCCGTTTTGACGAACTCGCAGACAGTACCCGCTAACTACTAGTCACTTCTCTTGATGTGGCCGCTGGTCGACCGGCGAGACACCCGCGTTAGTCGTCGCCGACGCCGTCGGCCAGTCGGTCAGCAACTCCGGTGTAGCCGGTCGGCGTCAGCGCGAGTAGTTCCTCGCGGACCGACTCGTCGACTTCTAGGGACTCGAAGAGCTCGTAGAAGTCCTGGATCGTTACCTGTTTGCCGCGGGTGAGCTCCTTGACGCGCTCGTAGGCGTCGGTGTCGCCCTCCCGCCGGAGGATCGTCTGGACCGCCTCGCCGATGATCTCGGGGGTGGCTTCGAGCTCCTCGGTCATGACCTGTTCGTTGGGAACAATTTTGTCCAGCCCGGCGGCGGCCTTCTTGTACCCAATGAGACAGTGGCCGAAGGCCGCGCCGATGTTACGTTTGACTGTCGAATCCGAGAGGTCCCGCTGGAGCCGCGAGGTGGTAACATAGTCGCCGAGGAAGGTGAGATCCGAGTTGGCCTTCGAGAGGTTGCCCTCGCTGTTTTCGAAGTCGATCGGGTTGACCTTGTGGGGCATCGTCGACGAGCCGGTCTCGCCCTCGACGGTCTGCTGGCCGAGGTAGCGATCCGAGATGTAGAGCCACATATCCCGATCCATATCGATCAGGACGTTGTTGACGCTGCGGAGGGCGTCGAAGACGGCTGCGAGATCGTCGCAGGGGTTGACCTGCGTGGCGAGTTCGGTATGGTCGAGGCCGAGGTCGGCGACGAATGAACGGGAGAAGGTTTGCCAGTCGACGTCCGGGTAGGCGGCGTGGTGGGCCGCATACGTGCCGGAGGCACCAGCGAGTTTACCCGAGAGATCGTCGGCTGCGGCCTGCAGGCGGCCGACAGCTTTGCCGAGTCGCGAGGCGTAGACGGCCATCTCCTTGCCGAACGTAGTGGGGGTGGCGGGCTGGCCGTGAGTCCGGGCCAGCATCGAGAGATCGCCGTGTTCATGGGCGAGGTCGACCAGTTCGTCGCGGAGAGCCTGCAGTTCGGGGACGAGGACGGTTTCGACGGCTGGTTTGACCAGCAATCGGTGGGCGAGGTTGTTGACGTCCTCGCTGGTGAGGCCGAAATGAATCCACGGGTAGAGTCGCTCGGCGTCGCCGACGGCCTCGGCGTCGTCGAGCTTGATGCGGAGGAAGTATTCGACCGCCTTCACGTCGTGGTTAGTCGCCGAATACCCATGTGATCCGTCGACTTCGAGTTCCTTGATCAGCCGGGCGTCGTCGGCATCGAAGTTGTCGTAGGTCTCTCTGAGGGCGGTCGACTCGGCCTCGGAGAGCTCGATCGGGACCGCATCGAGTTCCGCCAGTGCCAGCAGATAGTCGGCCTCGACCTGGACACGGGCCTGCATGAGTCCGGACTCGCTGGCGTACGGTGACAGTGGGGCCGTCCGTCTGGCGTATCGGCCGTCGAGCGGCGAAACCGCCGCCAGCGGGTCGGATCGCGGGAGTTCAGTCATACCGAAATCTGGTGGTGGTACTCGCAAAAGAATGTCGATACAAACCACCACTCCCGTGTATAAGATTCCGGTCGGGAGCCACGTTCGATGGGGTATCTATCCGTGAATGTGTACACCGACCGCGGTCGACCGCAACTGTTTTTCGGTCGCCATGGGTGGCTCACATATGGTCAAAATCGCTGGCTTAGCGAGCAATCGCGGCCGAAATCTGCTGCATATCGCCGACCGGATGCCGGGCGGTGCGGAGCTGTCGATCGTCCTGACGAACGAAGACGGGGCCCCTGTCCTCGAAGGAGCTTCCGAGCGTGGTATCCCCACCGAGGTCGTCACCCGCGAGGAGGGCGAATCGCGTGCATCCCACGAGGAGCGTATTCTCGACACCCTGGAGGGCTACGATTTCGACATCGTCTGTCTCGATGGCTATATGCGCGTGCTGACCGACGGGTTCGTCGACAACGCCCCGACGACGCTCAACATCCACCCCTCCTTGCTCCCGGCGTTCCCCGGCATGGACGCCCACGAGCAGGTGCTTGATTCCGGCGTTCGGATGACCGGCTGTACGGTCCACGTCGTCACCGAGGAGGTCGACGCCGGACCGATCGTCACCCAAGAGGCCGTCCCAGTCTACGAGGACGACGACACCGACGACCTCAAAGACCGCGTGCTCTACGAGGCCGAGTTCACGGCGTATCCGCGAGCAGTCCGGTGGTTCGCCGAGGACCGCGTGAGCGTCGACCACGAGGCCGAAACCGTCGAAATCGAGGGCGACACCGGCGGAGATTTCCCGCAGCGTCGACTCGTCTCGGACGACCTCGACAGCACGCTCCGCTACGGCGAAAACCCTCATCAGGAGGCCGGAGTGTACGCCGATGCCACCTGCGAGGAGGCGAGCGTCGTGGCCGCACCGCAGCTCAACGAGGGCGCGAAGGCGCTGTCGTACAACAACTACAACGACGCCGACGGCGCGCTCAATCTGATCAAGGAGTTCGACGAGCCCGCCGCCGCGGTGATCAAACACACCAATCCCGCGGGCTGTGCGACCGCCGACTCGGTCGCCGAGGCCTATGATAAGGCCCTGCGGACCGATGCCAAAAGCGCCTTCGGCGGGATCGTCGCACTCAACCGCGAGTGTGACGCCGACACCGCAGAGCAGGTCGTCGACTCCTTCAAGGAAGTTGTCGTTGCCCCGGGGTACACCGATGCCGCCCTCGACGTGCTGACCGACAAAAAGAACCTCCGCGTGCTCGATGTCGGCGAACTCGGCGAGGTTAGCGAGCGCCTAACCGAAAAACCGCTTGTCGGAGGACGGCTCGTCCAGGAGCGCGATCTGGCCTCGCCGTCGATCGACGACTTCGAGGTCGTCACCGAACGCGAGCCGACCGACGAAGAGTTAGAGACGATGAAATTCGCGTGGCAGACGCTCAAACACGTCAAATCCAACGGGATCATCTTCGCGTCGGGCACCGAAACAGTTGGCCTCGGCGTGGGACAGGTCTCGCGTGTCGACGCCGTCGAACTCGCGGCCAAAAAGGCCGAACGCGATGCTGACGGCAAAACCGCAGAAGGTGCCGTGATGGGATCGGACGCCTTCTTCCCGTTCCCGGATGGGATCGAGGCTGCGGCCGAGGCCGGTATCGAGGCGGTAATTCAGCCCGGCGGCTCGGTCAACGACGAGGACGTGATCGAGGCGGCCGACGAACACGGGATGGCGATGGTGTTTACCGGGATGCGGTGTTTCCGGCATGATTGAACGAAGTGAATGAATGCCGGAAAGCAGCGTGTGAGCGGAGCGAACACGCACGCCTTCCGACACGATTGAGCGAAGCGAAAGCGTGGCAGAAATCAGCGAACGAGCGCCAGTGAGTTCGCGCGATTTTAGATGCGACTGAACGGAGTGAAGAGTGTCTAAAGCCAGTGCGTGGGCCCACATATTTTAATTACCGAGCGGAAGCAGCGATGAGTAGTCGACTTCTATTTATAAATAGCCGAAACGGCCAGCCGTAGGCGAGTCCAGTAGTCGGCGTCTACTTATAAACAACCGACAGGAAGCCGCCGAGCCTGTTCAGTCGTCGCCCGTTTTCGGGCCAGTTTTTGACGTACTTCCGGAGAGGTACCGCTCCTGGACAGTCTCGAAGTCCGCATCGTCTTCGGTCAGGTCTTCCCAGGCGGTCAACCCACGCCCCTCGGGGGTGCCCGGAATCGTGAGATCCAACAGGAAGCCGATAACCCCGCCGACCGCGATGCCGGTTGTCCCAACAACGAACACGGTCTGAGCGACGAGTTCGGTCCCGAGGACGACACCCGCCACAGGCACCTCGGCGAGCAGTGCTTGGATGGCCGCCGCCCCCGAATCACCGGCCAGATTCGAGACGTACGAGGGAATCGACAGGCCGCTGAGCAGGGTAATGCCGATAATGAACACGTTGCGGTTCTCGTTGAGGTCGACGTACTGGAGCTGTGAGAGCCCGACGCCGATGATCTGGGCGAACATCACGAGGAAGAGTCCACCGACGATCGGGCTGGGTATCGTTGTCACGAGCCCGCCGACGAAGCCGAGATAGCCCGCAATGAGCATGACGACCGCGCCGACCTGGACGACATAGCGGGAGGCAACACCCGTAATCCCGATCGCGCCGATGTTCTCGGAGTAGGAGGTCGAGCCGTTGCCGGTGCCCATGAGCCCGGCGAAGACGTTGCCGATGCCTTCCATGCCGAGGCCGTGGTTGATCCGTTGGGCGCTGGGAGCTTTCTCGCCGGAGATGCGGGCGACGGCGTAGTAGTCGCCGAAGCTCTCAATCATCGAGGCGACGACGCCCGCGAAGATCCCGACGATGAACGCCGGGGTGAACTGTGGCATACCCCACTGCAATGGGACGATCGGCTGAAGCAGGCTCGTCTCAGTCGCTTGACTGAGGTCGACGAACGCACTCGAATCCGCGGGGATTGCTCCGGTGACCGAAAGCACCGCCGCGATGAGCCACGCGCTGGCCAACCCGAGCAGGACCGGATACAGTTTGAACAGCCGACTGGTCTCGCTGAGATACTGCGAGAAGCCGATGATCAATACGAGCGTGAGTCCGAAGAGCCAGATGCTCTGTGAGCTGGGGTCAGTTATCTGTGGCACGTCGAACAGGGCCAGGCCGATGAGTGCGATTATCGGTGCAATGACGACGGGGCTCAAAAACCGTTTGAGGTAGCCGAACAGCCCCAGATAGCCGATGAGGATCTGCAGCGCGCCCGCGACGATCATCGCACCCTGGAGTTCGACGATCATCGTCTCCCAGCCGCCGCCGGCGGAGGAGACGACGCCGACGATGGCCAGCGCAGGCGCGAGGATCGCGAAACTGGCACCCTGAACCAGCGGATAGCGGTTGCCGATCGTCGTCTGTGCGAGCGTCGCGATCCCGGAGACGACAAAGAAGGTGCCGACAAGCCGCGCAGTCGCGTCGGAAGGCATCCCCATCGCGCCCGCCAACACGAGCGGCACCGCGATGTTCGACCCGATCATCGTCAGATAATGCTGGAGCCCCAGCGCTATCGACTGACCCGTTGGTGGTTTCTCCTCGATTCCGTACTCGACCATCTGCCCGTCCGTCGACTGGTGGTCCGGTTGATTGTTCACGGTAAGTTACCCATAGGGTCCCAGTAGTGTGACGACTGACCGACGCACCACTGAGACACTGTCTTGCTATCCGTTCTCGGAGTAGAGTACTTTTATTAATCGCTTTACGATCCGGCAGTAGGACTCCAGAAATGTGACGTTAGCAAGAAAGACGGATCGGAGCGTGCGGCACGGGCGGTCGGCTGGCAGCGGTTGGCGTCGGCCCTACGCACCGGGCACACCGAACGCGCCGATTCCGAGGCCGAGGACGGTGTTGACGATGAACAGGATGAGCAGTGCGGAGAGCCATGCCCCGGCACCGATGATCGCGGCCTTCCTCCAGCCGCCGGGATACCGCCAGTTGATGACGCCGACCCAGACGACCAGCGCGATCACGGGCCCGATGAGCGGAATCCACGACGTGAGCGCCCAGCCAACCGCGCCGAGAAATGCCGTCACGACCGCGTGGCTGTAATCGTCGACATCAATAAGTACACGCGCACTGAGATAGATGGCCAGACCGCCGATTAGGAGGGCGATAACAAAGGCAAAAATCGAACCAAGAAATGGAATTGGCATACACACTGAACAGTCGCGAGCGGTGTATAGTTGGTGATGGGTGTCGGTGAGACGTATCGTCTCTCGGGGTTGTCCCCGCACGTTCAGCACGCATATGTAGGTATAAGATTAATACTTCAGAAGTTGAATTTGGGTGTAGATGACGACACTCGCGAAAGTACTGCTCCCAAGCCGTCGGTGGTCTCCGTCGGCGTCTGCGGGGCAGCATCGAACCGAGACCGGCGACCGAACCGATGGTTGATGATCCGACAGCAGTCGGAGCCTCGCAACTCACCGACGTGACACTGTTGTTGGTCGACGACGACGAGCAGTGGGCTCGTGTCACGGGCCGACTGCTTGAATCGGCCCACGAGGCGTTCGATGTCGACCTCGCAGACAGCCTCTCGGCGGGCCGAAGCCGGTTCGAGGCGACCGACCCCGACTGTGTGATCTGTGATTACCAGCTCGGCGATGGTACCGGGCTCGACCTCCTGGAAACCGTCCGCGAGACCGATGCCGACCGGCCGTTCGTGCTGGTCACCGGCAAGGGAGACGAGGCAGTTGCCAGCGAGGCCATCGGCCGCGGTGTAACCGACTACATTCCCAAGAACCACGACGACACCGACGCGACGCTGCTGGCGAATCGGGTCACGAACGCCGTCGTCTCCGCCCGTGCCCGCCGCCAGCTCGATCGCGAACGCCGCGGGAAGGCTGCCGCCCTCGAACTGCTCACGTCGACGACAAATATGAGCGACCTGTCGGCGGAGTTCTGTCGAGTACTCGTCGAGGATCACGGCTACGCTGGGGCGTGGATCGGTGCCGTCGAGGACGGCGAGATCGTCCCGCAGGCCGTCGAGGGCTGTGGGGCGTATCTCGACGAGATCACCGACTCCGGCGTCGTGACAACCGACGATCCGGTGGTGATGGCGGCCAATCGTGAGGAGTCAGTCGCTCTCTCGCCGACCAGTGTCGGCGGCGGAGCCAGCGAAACGGGTTCCGAACAGCAGGCCCCACTCGGCGGTGGCTGGCAGCAGCTTGCCCGGGACCACGGCTTCGTGACCGCAGTAGGGGTCCCGATCCGGCGAGAAGGGGTCCGGATCGGTGTGCTCGGTGTCTATCGGTCGGCACAACAGTCTCCGCTCGATGAACGACAGTGGACGCTCCTCGAAGAGTACGCCCGTATCCTCGGCTATGCACACCGAACAGCTGAGTTGAAGCGGTCGCTGTTGGCCGACGAGTCGGTTCACCTCGATATCGAGATCACGGACACGACGGCCCCGATTGCCGAACTCACCGACCAGTTGGCTACCGGAGTCTCGGCGGAGGTTCCGTCGACGATCGAGCAGAACGACGGGACGACACTGTATCTGACGCGACTGTCGGGAACCAATCGAGAGGCCGTCCAGGAGGCCACGGAGGCCTGCAAGTCAGTCGATCTTGGCGACATCACCAGCGACAAGGATGGGGTTCGGTGTGACCTATACAGCACTGTCAGAACGCCCGAAGACGTGTTGGCAGCCAACGGTGCCGGGATCGAACGGACGGTCGGGATCGACGGCACAACCACGATTTCGGTGTCGCTGTCGGACCGAAGTTCCGTTGGCGACGTTACTGAGGCGCTCAGAACGGCCTACGACGACGTGACGGTCAGTCGGGTCTGGAGCCATCAGGATCGACAGCCCCGGACCAAGAGCGAAGCGCCGCTGGAATCGCTGACCGAACGGCAGCGGAGCGTCCTGCGCCACGCCTACTTTGACGGCTACTTCGAGCAACCCCGCGGCGTTAGTGCGACGGAGCTCGCAACGAAGTTCGACCGCTCGCGGACGACGATGACACAACATATGCGAACCGCCCAACGGAAACTGTTCGGCCAGCTGTTCGACCAGTGATCGACCCCGGCAACGCTCGGTCGAGAGCTGAAACGGGCGCACAAGGCAGCGAGGTCGGTTCGACGGTGTCAGTTTCATATGTAGGTATTCTATTTATACTGGTATAGGAACAGGATATGAATGGGAGTGTGGGTTGGGTACCAGCTGGGAGACTGGTATGCTACCTCCGGGGGAACCACGCAGCGTTCTGCAGACGGCCCCCACAAACGGCCCTCCACTGAGCCCCCGCACACTGCCCCCTCCTCGGCGATTTCTCTCGATCCGAGCCGATCAGCCACCGCACTGCTGTGGCCGACACATCATTGGCTCGTCTCGACCTCGAAGCGGGCCCCGCCGGTGTCGCTGTCGACCACGTCGATCGTCCACCCGTGGGCTTCGATGATCGTGCGGACGATGGCGAGACCGAAGCCGGAGCCCGAGCCGGTTCCCATCCCGTACTCGAACAGTTCGTCCCGCTGCTCCGGACGGATACCAGGGCCGTCATCTTCGATATAAAACCCATCAGGGAGTGATCCGACTCGGACGGTGGTCGCCGTGGAGTGGCGGTCACTCTCAGTGTCACCGCTCACAGTGGCGATGACGGCGTGTGTCACCGTGTTTTGAAACAGGTTCTCGAAGGCGCGCTGGAGGCGCTCGGGGTCGGCACTGAGCGTGCAGGTCGACTCGACCCGGAGATCGAGTGGGCCCGTATCCACGACGTTCCACGCGGCTTCGGCGACTGTTTGGAGGTCACACGCAGCCGACTCGTCGACGTCCGTACTCTCGCGGGCTAACCGTGGGAGATGATCTGCAAACTCCCGCAGTCGTTGGTGTGTGGCTTCGAGATCCCGCAGTGACTGCTCGACTCGTGAGTCAGTCTCGCCGAGATCTGCCCGCAAGAGTCCAGTGAGCTTTTCGGCCGTCGACAACGGTGTCTGGAGGTCGTGGGAGACGATCTGTGCCAACCGTTCGAGCTGTTCGTTTTTCTGTTTCAGTTGCCGGGTCAGTCGGGTCAGTCTCTGTTCGCGCTCTTTGCGCTCGGAGATGTCCCGGACGTTGACGACCACGCCCTCCAGGAGCGGATCGTCGAGATGGTTGTGTCCGCGGGCCTCCATCCAGCGGTAGCTGCCATCGCTCGTCTCTGCACGGTACTCGATGTCGATCTCTAGCTCCGGGTTCGCGAGCGCGTCGACGAAGACATCGTGGATTCGTTCCCTGTCTTCGGGATGCATATGCTCGAAGGCATCGGTCCCGATCATTTCGTCGGGCTCGTATTCGAGTACGTCTTCGACCCCCGGCGTGATGTCGATAATCGTCCCCGACCCGTCGACGACGATCACGTAGTCGGTCGACAGTTCGAACATCCGCGAGTAGCGTTCCTTCGTCTCCGCGAGGGCGCGTTCGGCCTCCTTGCGGTCCGTAATATCGGTTTTGATGCCGAGCAACCCGTCGGCGTTCCCCTCGTCGTCGTACTCGGCGATCCCGCGGCTCTGTATCCAGCGCTGGTCACCGTCCGGCAGTTCGATACTGAACTCCGATTTGAACTGGTGGCCGTCCGCTATCGCCTCGTCGACTGCCTGCTCGAAGGCCGCGAGGTCGTCGGCCGAGAGTCGGGCTTTGACCGCCTCGTAGGTGCCGGGGAACTCGCCGGAATCGAGGCCGAACAGCTGCTCGCAGGCCTCGTCCCAGACGATCTCGTCGGTCGAGAGATCCCACTCCCAGACGCCGGTATCGGTTCCCTCTAACGCGAGTTCGAGCCGCGTGGTGAGCGCTTCGAGTTCACGCTCGCGTTCCTTCCGATCAGAGATGTCCCACACGTTGGCCAACACGCCATCGATCAGTGGGTCCTCAAGGTGGTTGCTGCCACGGCCTTCGAGCCAGTGATACTCGCCATCTGCACCCCGGACACGGAACTCGACGTCCAGTTGGCGGTCCGGATTCGCAACCACCTCCGCAAACGCCTCGACGGCTCGCTGTTTGTCCTCGGGGTGGACGTAGCTAAACACCTTCCGACCGATTATCGCCTCGGGTTCGTACCCCAGTATCTGTTCGACTCCCTGTGTAACGTCGAGGACGGTCTTGGATTCGTCGACGATTGTCACGTAGTCCGACGACTGCTGGAAGATGCGCCGGTAGCGCTCCTTGGTCGTCTCTAAGGCCTGTTCGGCGGCCTCTCGCTCGGTGACCTCCCGGAGACTGATCACTGTCCCTGTCGCCCCGCGGCCGTATTCGAGCGTCGACGAGTGGGGATCGAAGAACCGTGTTTGTCCGTCAGTCCAGAGTTCGATGGTGGCGGTCTCGGTGTCTTCGAGGGCGGTCGACAGCGCCGAGTTGCGATCACGGAGTTCCTCGCCGGTCATCCCGACCGAGACATCGAGTATTTTGGTCGCCCGCTTGTTGACATCCGCGACGACGGAATCGGCATCCAACACGAGGACACCGTCGGGGATGGTGGCCAGTGTTTGTTCCAACGGGGCCGGTGACTGCTGGAGGAACTGATGGCGGGTAATCGTGGCCGCAAACAACAGCCCTGAAAGCGTCCACCCGATCGGAGTGGGATCAATATACGGTGGGACAACGCCGAGCACTTTTATAGCCCCGAGGCTGGAGACGATCAGCATCGACAGTAGAATGACTGCGGCCTGTCGCTTGCGGGCGCGCTGTGTCGACCGTAGCAGCTCGCCGAAAACCATTCCGGCAGCCATCACGGTCAGCGTATACCCCATGCCGATCGTCACAAGTGGCCGAATCGACCCCTCGTTTGCGGGAATGAGAATCTCGTCGGCGAGGTGTGGCTCGGCCATCGTATACACGAGGTTCTCGGGATTGAACCACGCAGCCACGAACAACAGGATCGGTGGCACGAACAGCCCGAACACCACCCGCGGCGGTTGCGTTTTAAATGTGAACTCATAGGAGAATATGAAATAGCAGATGCTCGCTGTCGGGATGATCAACACGAGCACGTTCGTCACGACAAACCGGAATTGGGGCGTCTCGACGAGCGCAAGCAGTCCGAACGATACCGACCAGACCATCCCACACACCATTGCTCGCTGAAACCACAGGACGGCTGGCTGATCCCGATCGTTTCGCAGCCAATACACCGCGAGCAGCGGTGGAATCCCACCGGCCATCATGATCAGTCCGGCAGTCGACGGTGTGGGAACACCGAACATGAGATGAGAACAAAACAACTGGTTAGCAAATAAGTCTTTATTTACATCATATTTCAGTGACTATAACGGTCACAGCCGGCAGCCAATCACTACAGCGGATCATCGCCAGCAGACACAAACCGTCGACCGGCACTCAAAAATCAGGATCGGAGTGCGGGGAGCCGTTTACAGGAAGTCTTCGATCGAGTCGGCGACCTCTTCGGGGGTATCGCCGACCGGCACACCTGCGTCGTTGAGCGCGCTGATCTTCGATTCTGCGGTGCCGGTGCCGGATCCGGAAACGATGGCTCCGGCGTGGCCCATGCGCTTTCCTGGAGGTGCGGTCCGCCCGGCGATGAAGCCTGCCACGGGCGTGTCCATGTTCTCGGTGATGTACTTTGCTGCTTGCTCTTCGTCCTCGCCGCCGATCTCGCCACACATCACGACCGCGTCGGTGTTAGTGTCGGCCTCGAAGGCTTCCAGCGCGTCGACGAACGACGTACCGATGATCGGGTCGCCACCGATGCCAATCGCGGTGGTCTGGCCGATACCGCGCTCGGTCAGATTGGAGACCACCTGGTAGGTCAGGGTTCCCGACCGCGAAACGAGACCGACGTTCCCGGACTCGAAGATGTTGCCGGGCAGAATGCCGAGTTTGGCCTCGCCGGGGGTGATGATGCCCGGACAGTTCGGGCCGAGCAGTTTGGTGTCGACCTCGCCGAGTCGCTTGTTCACTTTGGCCATGTCCTGCGTCGGGACGCCCTCAGTGATCGCAACGACGAGATCGAGATCGGTGTCGAGGGCCTCGAAGATCGCATCGCCCGCAAAGGCTGGCGGGACGAAGACGACCGAGGCGTTAGCGTCCTCGGCTTCGACCGCTTGGTCGACGGTGTCGTAGACGGGGACACCTTCGACCTCCTGGCCACCCTTGCCGGGCACCGCGCCCGCGACGACATTAGTACCATAATCCAGCATCTGCTGGGTGTGGAACTTCCCCTCGCCGCCGGTGATTCCCTGCACGACTACACGCGTGTCATCATCTACGAAAATGCTCATTGTGCCACCTCTTCGGCGTTTGTAACCGCACGCTGGACTGCCTCAGCAAGCGTCGCTTCGACCTGGACGAGGTCGGTGTTCAGAATCTCCATCCCCTCCTCGGCGTTGGTCCCGGCGAGCCGGACGACCACGGGTTTGGGGATCTCGTCGAACTGTTCTAAGGCTTCGTTGATCCCTTTCGCGACTTCGTCACCGCGGGTAATCCCGCCGAAGATGTTGAAGACGACGCTGTCGACGTTCTCGTCGGAGAACACCATATCCAGCGCGTTAGCCACGCGTTCGGCCTTCGCGCCGCCGCCGATATCGAGGAAGTTCGCTGGCGTGCCGCCGTAGTAGTCGACCAAATCGAGGGTGGTCATCACGAGGCCTGCACCGTTGCCGATAATGCCCGTGTTACCCGAGAGTCGGACGTAGTCGAAGCCGTACTCTCCGGCTTTGCGTTCGAGATCGTTCTGGTAGGCGTCTTCTTCCATCTCGGCGAGGTCGGGGTGGCGGAACAGCGCGTCCTCGTCGATGTTCATGACCGCGTCGGCGGCAATCACGTCGTCGTCGGCCGTGATCATCACCGGGTTGACCTCGATGTCGCTGGCGTCGTTGTCCTCGTAGAGGTCGTAGAGTTTCGAGAGGATCGACGTCACATCCCGGGCGTACTCCGCTGGAACACCAGCATCGTACACGACCTTTCGGGCCTGATACGGGTGGAGCCCGAAGGCGGGGTCGATGTGTTCCTGGGCGATGGCGTCGGGATCTTCCTCGGCGACGGCCTCGATGTCGACGCCGCCCTTGGTCGAGACCATCGCGACGGGCTTGCCTTCGCCGCGGTCCATCGTCACGCCGACGTAGTACTCGTCGACGAAGTCGACGCCCTGCTCGACCAGCACTTGGTCGACGGTGTACCCCTTGAGGTCCATCCCAAGGATGGATTCGGCAGCCTCCCGGGCTTCGTCTTCGTTGGTTGCGATCTTGATCCCGCCGGCCTTCCCGCGGCCGCCGACGTGGACCTGTGCCTTGACCGCTGCCGGATAGCCGATCTCTGCGACGGCGTCGAGCACGCCCTCGACACTGTCAGCAAGTTGAGATTCAGGTACCGGAATCCCTGCGTCCGCAAAGATCCCCTTTGCCTGATACTCGTGAAGTTTCATACGTCCATATGGCGGCGTGACAGATGCTTAAATCCCGTTCATTTGCCGCAGTCGACAGGTGAGAGAGTCGGCTCAGCGTGACTCTCAGCGTGGGCTGAACTGTGCCTTTGAGGCGTCGGCCCGAAGGGACCCTATGGCATCGCAGATTCTGGTCCCACTCGACGGCTCGCCGCTCGGAAACAACGCCCTCACCGTCGCCCTCGAAGAGAATCCCGACGCAGAGATCCACGTCCTGCACGTCGTCGACCCGAGCGAACCGGGGTACAGCTACGCGTCGCTGGGCGTCGACGCCTACGACAGCCCCCAGCACGGCAGCGAGGCGTGGTACGACCGCGCCGACGAGTACGCCGAAGAACTGTTCGAGACCGCCCGCGAACAGGCCGCCGACCACGACGTCGACCTTACGACCGAAACACGGGTCGGGCGGCCCGACCGCGAGATCATCCGCTACGGCGAGAGCAACGACATCGACCACGTCATCCTCGGGAGCCACGGCCGCGACCGGGAGTCCCAGACGTTAGTCGGTGGCGTCGCCGAGGCGGTCGTCTTCCGGTCGCCCGTGCGCGTGACGCTCGTGAAGTAGTCAGTCGACGCTCGACCGCTCACGGAGGACGCCGCCGAGACCGACGACGAGGCCAGCGAGCCCGGTGTAGGAGCCGACAGTGTAGGCAGGCTCGTGACCCGGACAGGCGACGAGCGTGCTCTGCATCACGAGTCCGTCGACGACGGCCGACACCAGCGCCACGCCCAGCCCGACCCCGAACAGCAGAATGGCGACGCGCTTGAGTTTCATAGTCTCGGATTTATACCCACTACTAACTATTTTTGGGTTCGGTCGAGGGTACAGCCCTCAGTCGTCGAGATCGGCGTACCACCGGACGAGCCCGCATTCGGGACAGATGTAGCCGAAGACATCGACGGTCTCTTTCGCACCGAGCGAGCCGAGGATTCCTTCACGGGGTTCGTCGGTGCGGAGGCGTACTTTTTCGCGGTCGAGGGCCGTCATGGGCGTGGCTCGTTCGAGGCTCACGCCGCAGTCGGGACACCGGGGGTCCATGGTGGTCAGTTGGTGGGTATGCGTGTAATTCTGTGGGCGGGAATCGACCGGAGTGAAAAGAAAGGACTATGTAAATCGGTAGCCCGAGTTGTAGGTGGAGTCCCGTGGTGTAGTGGCCAATCATATGGGCCTTTGGAGCCTATGACGGCGGTTCGAATCCGCCCGGGACTATTTTGCGGCGAACAACGTTCGTGAGTCCCAACTGTCGCTCTGTGGATTCGAACCAGTGAGCGAGTCGTGCGAGCGACCGCAGTTCGAATCCGCCACCCGGCTCGAACGAATGGCGTATTTTAATACGGTCTTTGTCTGTAGCTACACGTACCACGCGCTCGGCTCCAGGAGACCCACGCAGTCGAACACGCCTCCAGGACCGAGACGCCACCCACGCAGCCGGGCGAACGAGGAGACACAATCCATGACAGACGACCATTATCAGGTCACCCTCGGCTCGACGTCCAGAGTACGGGCCGATCTGCACGACGTGACCGATCTCGACGCCGTCGATTGGGCGTTCGAAGGCTGGGATACCCACGAGTACACCCACGGCCTCCACCCGTATCCGGCGCGGATGGCTCCCCAAATCGTCCGGGCACTGCTCGGCTACTACGAAAATCAGGGCGTCATCGCGCCCGGTGACCTCGTCTATGATCCGTTTTCGGGCTCCGGAACGACCAGCGTCGAGGCACGGCTCGCGGGCTACAACACGAAAGCCAACGACATCAACCCGCTTGCGAAACTGCTCACACTCGCCAAGGCGCGACCGCTGCCGCTCGACCAACTGACTGCCTTCCAGGATGACCTGATGGACGGGCTTGCCGTCGAACTCCGCGAGGTTCGCGAGCGGTACGATGCCGGGGATTCGTTCCCCGATATCGACGATCCCGAGGTTCGAGACGGCTGGTATCCCCAGCCACAGCTCTGGGAGTTGTGTGTCATCCGCGACCGGATCGACGATCTTGAAGCCGACTTGGAGACTGGCCACGCTGCGGATATCGCTCGGTTCGCCCGGGTCGCCCTCTCGAAGACGACCCGCACGACGAGCTACCAGCGGAACGGCGAGTTCAAACGCTACCGGCTGGCCGAGGCCGACCGCGAGAGCCACGATCCGAACGTCTACGTCGGTTTCGAGAGCGAACTCACAGCGAACGTCGAGATGATGCGGGAGTACTCTGCGGCAGTCGATCACGACCGCTCGTCGGCGGTCTATCTGGCCGACTCCAGGACTGCCGCAGACATCGAGACGAACAGCGTCGATATCGTCATCACCTCGCCGCCGTACGGCGACCACACCACGACAGTTGCCTACGGGCAGTTCTCGAAAGATCCCGCGATCGTCGCCTGGAGGCGCTCCTACGACGAGATGCAGCGCGTCGACAAGATCGGCCTCGGCGGGTCGACGCGGACACTCGAAGCGCTCGAAACGCTCGAACAGTGGTCGCCGGCGCTTGCGGCCACGATGGAGACACTCCGCGACAAAGAGGGGCGAGCCGACGATGCGCTCGAATTTTTCACCGACTACTATGCCGTGATGGAACAGGTCGCCCGCGTTCTCAAACCCGGGAACCCTGTCGCGTGGGTCGTCGCCAACCGCACGATGTCGCGGGTCAACATTCCGACCCACCTCATTACGAAGGAACTCTGTGAACACCTCGGATTCGAACACCAGCAGTTGATCGCCAGAGAGATTCCGAGCAAAACTCTCCCGTGGGAGAATGCGCCCGAAAACACGCCCGGCGTCACGGGCGACCTCATGGCGAACGAGAACATCGTCGTGATGACCGCACCCGAGGAGTAGTCCCGGACTAGTCGCCGTCGAAGACCTCGGTAACCTTGTCGCGCGGGATCCAGTGGACGCCGGGATCGTCCTCGATTTTGACCCAACTGTGGTAGATCTCGACGGTGACGTCGTTGTACTCTCCCATCTGCGTCTGGACGGCCGCGACCTCGATCCGCGTCACGAAATCCGTATCACTCATCATCAGTCACCACCGTCCGGTTTCTATTCAAGATACCTTACTGTTGTGCCGGTCGACACGGCCGGCCGATGCGAACGCGCTTTTATCCCAGCAACTGAATATTCCGAACTAATAAACGAATCAGTCGACCACGCCCGAGACTGCGATCACGGCGGCCGCGAGCCACATTTATAAGCATCTCACGGGCGGGGTCGATCCGGACCTCGACACAGCGGTCGAGGCGTGGTGCGAACAGCAGGGGCTCGACAGCGAGACGGTCGCGGCGTTGGCCGCGCGGTTCGATGACTTGCGGGCGGCCGCCCGCGAGAACACGGAGCAGTCGACCGAGGCGGCAATCACGGCGATCGACGAGTTGTTGATGCGGGTTCGGTAGCGAAGAGTTAGGTCGACAGTTCGAAGGTCCAGGAGCCGAACGAGAGAACTTCGATGTAGCCGACACCGCCGACCTCCTGGGAGAGGCTTTCGTCGGCCTCACCGTTCACACTGAATACAGTCAGCGACTCGCTTCCCTCACGATCGGTGACAAAGACCCTGTGGAGTCCCTCTCCGGTCACTGAAAAGTTGAATTCGGTGTCGGCCTGCTCGCCGAAATTGATCGGCCCGATCACGTCGTACTGCTCGCCCTCCCGTTCGATCGGCAGCGAGGTGCCGACGCCGTCCTCGTAGACCGGCAGGTCGTAGACGGTCGCGGTCCATTCGGCATCCGCTTCGACCACCCGAAACACGTAGGAGCCCGCCGCAACCGGCAGCAGTGAGCGGCCGTCGTACGGTCCGACAGCAGTTACAACCGAGGAGACCACCGACTCGTCGACCTCGGTCCCGGCGGTTTCGTTGGCCGCCGAGACGGCCGATTCGTTGCCGGAGGGCGCTTCGGAGCTGTTCGTTTCGCCCGTTGAGTCGTTGGCAGCCTGTGTCTCGGTGTCGTCCGTCGCGTCCGGATCGGCGAGGACGACAGTGAAGTTGTCCGCGCCCATGTGTTCGACATCGACGAGCGTCGGGCCGTCAAGTGAGATCTCGAAGCGATCGCTGGTCTCGACCCCGTCGCCGGAGAGTTCGACCGTCTCGCTGTCGGGATAGGGAGGATACTCGCTGCCGTCGGCGGCCGACGCACAGCCGGCAACCGATCCAACAACACCCGTCGCCGCAAGCCCGAGATACGTTCGTCGCTGCATACTCCGAGCAGAGTATATCACTGCCTAAGTCTGTTGCCCCGATTCTCAGCGCTGAAATTCCCCTCCGACCCACGGGCGCTACGGCTCTGCCATCCGTTCGACGTAGTCGACCGCTGCCGCGGGTGTCTCGACGGCTTCGATCCACGGCAGGTCGTGGGTTCGGAGCCCCGCCACAGGCCGGTCGTAGACGCCCGCGAAGCCGAGTTCCGAGAGCGTCCCGCCACTGCCCGTGATGGCGATCACCGCCGCGCCGTTGAGCGGCACCAGGACGTTCCGGGCGTGGCCCATCCCGGTCGCGATCGGCGTCGACACGTACTCGTTGGCCGCCGAGCGGTCGTCGACCGGCAGGATGCCGATCGTCTCGCCGCCCGCCTCGCGTGCGCCGCGACAGACTGCCTCCATTACGCCAGCCATGCCACCGCAGACGACCGTATGGCCCCGCTCGGCCAGCAGCCGTCCCACCGCCTCCGCGTCGGCCTCGGTCCCCGTATCGAGCGCCGAGCCGCTGCCGATCACGCTGATTCGCATACCAACGGGTCGACTGGCCGACAGCATAGGCGTGTCGACCGCTGATTGGTTTCACACAGTGAGAATCCGACGGCCATTCATAACCCGGAGCCCCGATAGATCAGATATGGCAACAGTAGTGGTAAGTGATGATGCGATGATTCGCACCGAGACGCTCCAGTCGGTCCTCGGCGACGAGGCGACGGTCGTCTCGGCTGCGATGGACGACGTCGAGGACACCGTCGCGGCCGCCAGCGAGGCCAGCGGGCTGGTCGTCGACGTCAATACGCCGGTCCCGAGGGTCGTCTTCGAGGAGTGCGACCGGCTCCAGATCGTCGCCCGCGCCGGTGTCGGCGTCGATCAGATCGATTTCGAGGCGGCGGTCGAACACGACGTCACGGTGACGAACGTCCCGGACTACTGTACCGAGGAGGTCTCGACACACGCGGTGTCGCTACTGATGGCCGGTGTGCGACGACTCACCACCTACGATCGGTCGATCGAAGCCGGCGGCTGGGACTGGACCGACGGCCAGCCGATCCACCGGCTGACCGAGTCGACGGTCGGCTTCCTGTCGTTCGGCGGGCTGGCCAAACGCACCGCCGAGAAGCTCTCGGGATTCGGTTGCCGACTCGTCGCGGCCGACCCGTACGTCGAACAGGAGGCGATGGACGAGTACGGCGTCGAGAAGGTGGCCTTCGACGCCCTCTTCGAAGAGGCCGACCACATCTCGATCCACGCCCCGCTCACCGACGAGACGCACCACCTGTTCGATCGTGAGGCCTTCGAGCGCATGAGCGACACCGCCGTCCTCGTCAACGTCGGCCGCGGGCCGATCGTCGATGAGGCGGCGCTGCTGTGGGCGCTCGAAAACGACGAGATCGCCGCCGCCGGACTCGACGTCCTGGAGGACGAACCACCCGAGAACTCGCCGCTAGCCGAGCGCGACGACGTGATTCTCACGCCCCACGCGGCGTTCTACTCGGAGGAGTCGGTGACCGAACTCAACGAACAGATCGCCCGTGGCATTCTGGCGGTCTTCGCGGGCGAGCAGCCCGACAACTACGTCGACCCCGAGGCCGACTGGCTGTAATCCCGTCGCAACGCTGGTGAGAAACGTTTAGGAACAGTCGGGTCGCACCTTCGGCCATGACAGTAAGCGACTGGGGCGACTGGCTCCCCAACGCCGTCGAGGAGGCTGACCCTGAAACCGTCTCGTTGTGGTATCTGGGCTGTAACGGCTTCGTCATCAAAGGCAGCGAGGGGACGACACTCTGGATCGATCCCTACGTCGGCCTCGGCGACCCGCCGCGGACGATCCGCATGGTCCCGGTGCCGTTCGATCCCGCAGATGTCAGCGAGGAGGCCGTCGACGCCGTCCTGGCGACCCACGAACACACCGACCACACCCACGGCCCGAGTCAGGGTCCACTGCTCGAACGTGGGGCGGACTTTTATGCCCCGGACGACAGCCTCGCAGTGGCGTTCGACGACGACCAGTGGCTCGAAAACTACGACATCGGCGAGGATCAGTTCACCGAAGTTACCGAAGGCGATACCATCGAAATCGGTGAGTTCGAAGTCGACGTCGTCGAAACTGAGGATTCTGATTCGACCCATCCGGTCGGCTACATGATCCAACACGAGTCGGGGACCATATTCCACGCAGGCGACAGCAAACCCGCCGACAACTTCGCTGATCTCGGCGAACAGTACGACATCGATCTCGGTATCCTGGCGTTCGGCGCGATCGGCAACATTCCCGACAAGGAGACCCGCGAACCGGTCCGGACGAAGTGGTATGCGACCGAAAACGAGACGGTCAAATCGGCTTCGGACCTACAGCTCGACCGCTTGCTGCCGACCCACTGGGATATGTGGAAGGGAATGACCGCCGACCCGACCGCCCTCCATCACCACGCGCAGTCCTACGAGTACCCACAGCGGTTGGAGATCGTCGAAATCGGCGACTGCGTCGACCTGTAGCCGGTCGACGATCCGAGATGTGTGGTCAGTCGGCCACCGGGAGGTCGACGACGAACACCGCGCCCCGCGGGTCGTTGTCTTCGACAGCGACCGCCCCGCCGTAGCGGTCGACCAGCGTGTCGACGAGGTAGAGGCCGATTCCCGTCCCGCTGCTGTCGAGACCCTGCTCGCCGCGACCGAAGATCTGTTTCTTGTGGGCATCAGAGACGCCGGGGCCGTTGTCGGCGATGCGGATGGTGACGGTGTCATCGTCGACAGTAGCGTCGATACCGATCTCGGGGGCCTCCGTGTCGTTGTGCTGGACGGCGTTCTTGAGGAGGTTCCGGAACACCGCCTCCAGGAGGTCGTCGGCCAGTACGTGGACCCGTGGAAGCTCACCCGTCACGCTGACAACCGTCGTCGACTCCGCCGACAACAGCCGGTCGATCTGTCCCTCGAGCGTCCGGGCCAGCGGTACCGGTCGGCGGTTGGCATCGGCCTGCAGCATCGTCTCGGCGAGGTCCCGAGCGGTCGTCGTGAGTTCGACGGCGTTGTCGGCACTCCGGGCGATAATGTCGAGAGACGACTGGGCCTCGGCGTCGAGGGTGCCGTCGAGCATGGCCGCGTACGCCGCAATCAACTGGAGATCGTTGCGGATGTCGTGGCGGACCACCTGGTTGAGGATATCGAGGTTGTCCCGCTGGGACTCCAGTTGCCGTTCGTAGGTCTTGAGGTCGGTAATGTCGCGGGCGTAGGCGAGCACGGCAGGTTCGCTACTGTTGGCGGTCTCGTAGGGGATCTTGACCGTGCTGAAGATCCGGGTCTCGCCGTTGGCGGTCGACAACGACTCCTCGGGAATGAGTTCCGGCTCACCGGAGTCGATCACCGCGAGATCGGCCTCGCGGAAGTCCTCGGACTGGTTCGCATCCGGCAGCAGTTCGGATTCGTGCCGGCCCTCGACGGTCGTGGGAGTCCCGCCGTACGTGGCGGCGATCGCCCTGTTTGCCAACAGATACACCCCGTCGCGGTTCTTGACGAAGATCGGGTCCGGGATCAGGTCGATGATCTGTCGGAACTCCGTTCGGGCCTGTTTCAGTTCCGTTTCGTAGCGTTTCCGGTCGGAGATGTCCTGGAAGATACCCAGCACGCCGACGATCTCACCGTCGTCGACCTGTGGGTCGGCGACCGTCCTGACCCACCGGGTTCGGCCCTCTGCGGTGACGATCCGCAACTCGAGGTCGTAGGGAGTGGCCTCGGTCACCAGCCGGTCGAACGCCTGCCGGAGCGTCGGTTCGTCGTCGGGGTGGTAGAACTCCATCGCCTCGTCCACCATCACCTCGTGGTCGACTGGGAGGTCGTGAACCCGGTAGACCTCGTTGCTCCAGTGGAGCGTGTCCGCAACGAGGTCGACCTCCCACCAGCCGATGGCGGCGTTTTCCTGGGTCTGTTCGATGAGGTCACGGCTTCGTCTGAGTTCCTGCTCACGTTCTGTTCGCTCGGTGATGTCGGTGACGACCCCGACCAGCCGCCGGGCCCCGTTCTCGCCGGCGACCAGTTCGGCGCGGGTTTCGCCCCACAGCAGTCTGTCGTCGGCGGTCCGAATCCGGTACTCCGTCTGGAGCGTCTCACCGGTGGTGACTGTGTGTTCGATGGCCGCTTCGAGTGTCGGCAGATCGTCGGGGTGGACGTACTCGGCGAACGCCTCGTAGGTTCGTTCAAACGTGCCGGGTTCGATGTCGAACAACCGTTCCATCGACGTGGTCCACACCACCTCGTCGGTCTCCAAGTCCCACTCCCAAACGCCGGTGTTGGTCCCTTCAAGCGCGACGTTGAGCCGCTGTGTCGTCGCTTCGAGTTCCTGTTGATACTGCTTCCGTTCGGTGATGTCCGTGGTGATCCCAGCAACCCGTCTCACAGTGCCGTCGGCGTCGGTCACGATGTCGATTTGGGCCTCGATCCATCGCAGCCCCCGCTCGGGGTGCTGGATGCGGCACTGCTGGCTCAGCGTCCCGTTGACTGTCCCGCTCCGGAAGTCCTCGACCGCCACCAACAGGGCTGGCCTGTCGTCGGGATGGACGTGCCGGAGCCACGACTCGGGGTCGGCGTAGGCCGCTTCGGGCGTAATGCCGTAGATCCGCTCGACGGCATCGTTGACGTACAGCGTCTCAGAGTAGTCCGCCGACACGAGGAAGAAGGCATCCTGGACGTTGTCGGCGAACTGCTCGAACCGCTCCCTGAGGCGGGTGAGTTCGGTTTCCCGGCGTTGCTCGTCGGTGATGTCGACGGCCCGTTCGGAACCTCTCTTCCCGCCCGTTGTCCCGAGTTTGCGGGCAACGACAATCAGTCTCGACTCCCCGTCGACCGTGGTGTGTGTCGGGTGAAGTTCCTCGTGTAGTACGTCGTCGTCGTTCGTCCGGACCTCCCATTCGACTGTCCCGTCGTCCTCAGCAGCCCGGTACAGCCGATCGACGAGCGTGCGGTCGTCGGTCGACGACTGAGCGGCGAGTACGTCGAGCGTCGAACCGACACACTCACCGTGGCCGTATCGTTCGCGCGCCGCGTGGTTCGCATCCAGAATCCGACCGGCAGTATCCGAAATCAAAACCGCATCGCTGAGCGTATCAAAAACCGACTGCAGCGCGTCGACCCCCAGCTCAGGCAGAGAGATCGACCCCAAACCGTCTCTATCCATCAGTATAATATATGATTGTGCAGATATATTACTGTATCGCCATTACGAACCGAAATGTATAATAATAAAACAGAATTAATATAAAATCTACTATAAAATTGCTATTAATTCGTCGTGTGTTGTGTGAACGGAGGCCTATTCCTGCCGCTACAGACCGTAGCAGAGACGAGCGACATTCACCCCGACCGGCGATTTCTCCAGCAGGAATTAAAATAAACATACAAATATAACAGGTATAAATGAGTGAAAAAACTATTATATTCTGTTTCAAGAAACATTTCGTAACGAGATGTTAGAATAAGAAAACGAGCCGTCAATTTAAATACATTGGTACAGTATGCCACAGTGCAGACCAATACGAATCGCAGACACCCATCCTCCAGAACGGAGGGGGAGACACAATGACAACAGACTACCAACTTCCCACGTGGTTTTGGGACCCGGAGACGACCGACGAAGACCGGCATATCTGGATGACACAGGACCGCTGTCGACGCCAAGCGATGCGGCAGGATACGCCGTGGGCGCGGGCGGTCCGCAAGCAGATCAAGCGCGAAAAACGCCGCCAAAAGGCCCGGTCGGGGACCGTCGACGTCACGGATTACTGTTGAGTCGGCAGTCCGAGGCTCTTTTTTGTCCGCCGACGCCGTAGCGGCAGCACTCACTCTTGTCAGTCGATGAGCGGTTGGCTATCAAACACGAAAACCAGCCCGTACATTTTAAGACGCTGGTGTGAAACACCCTTTTATGAGCCAGGGGTCAGACAGTAACGAGCCTGTGACAGTTTCGAAAGACGGGATCACCGTCGAGAAAACTGTCACTGCCGAGGAGTTCCCCGTCCCAGCGGTCGTTTTTCTGCTTGCCTCGAACAAGCCAGAGTCAACCCACGTTCGGTTGACCGACGAGATCCCCGAGTCGTTCCCGATGGAACGGGTGGGGTTCCACCCGGAGTTCGAGAGCGACCAGTGGACGGCGTACAAGGACCACCGCGTCGAGTTCGAGCGTGATCTCGATCCGGGCGAGGAAGTCAAAACCGTCTACGGGATTCGTACCGACGATACGGGTGATCTCTCGTCGTTCCTCATCGAGCCGACGCTCAAGGAGCTCTCGGCGAAAGAACAGGAGGAGGCCGCCGATATCGAAGGCGTGCTGGGCCCCGACAACAGCCAGCTCGTCCGGGACGTGCTGTCGGGTAATCGCAGCTCGCTGCCCGGCGTCGACGGTGAGGACGGCCCACAGGATCCGCTCAGCGACGATGGGGCCGATCCACTCGCGGATGCAACTCCGGGCTCGGTTTCCGACGGTGAACTCGGTGACGTAGGAGCCGCCGACGAGGAACCGGCGGAGCCAACCGGTCTCGATGCAGCGGCCGACGACTCGGAGCCGTCTGCCGACCAACAAGCCGACGAACCGATCCCGGAGGCCGAAACCGAGGAGCCGACAGTCGACGAGAATGCGCCGTTCGCCGATGATGACGACGACACCGCATCGGTCGAGCAAGCCGACGACACATCGGTCGATCAGGCTGACGACACATCGGTCGATCAGGCCGATGATACCCCATCAGTCGGCGATTCCGGCGAGGCGGTCGCTATCGAAGACGACGGCGACGTGAGCGCCAGCGAGAGCACCCCGTCGACCGATGGCGAATCGGCCGATCCAGACGCACTGGACGCGGACTCGACTGACGATGCCCCAGTAGAGATCGATCCGGACGACAACGAGTCGGCGACAGTCGACGACGCGGAACCGGATGCTGACAGCGACCCCACAGCCATCGACACGGATGACAGCGAACCACAAGCCGACACAGAACACGACGATTCACACGTGACAGCCGACCCCCAAGCCGTCGACGACGACCTCCAGCCAGCGATCACAGCCACCCCCGCGGTCGACGGCGAGGCCGACGACTCCTCGTCGGTCGTCGCCGTCCAGGGTGGCATCGCCGCCGTCCTCGCGGCGGAGCTCAGAAACGACAACGTCTCCGAGGAAGATCGGGCCCTCCTCGAAAAGGAACTCGGCTCCGGCGTCCCCCGAAGCGTCGACGTCCGGCTCAACCGGGTCCAGTCACAGGTCGAGGATCTCGCGGCCTACACCGACGCCCTCGAAGAGTTCATCAACGAAAACGGGACGGCCACCGAGATCTTCGGCGACCTCCGGTCGGACGTCGAGGAGCTCTCGACGGAGATCGACGAGATCTCGGTCGAACTCGATTCGGCGGGCTCCGAGCGGGCCGATCTCAGTGCGGACTTGACGAGCCTGCGGACCGGCGTCAACAGTGTCGAACGCGACGTCGAGGCACTCGATGACCGCGTTGAGTCGGCAGAGGGCTCGGTCGAGGACCTCGGCGAGCGCGTTGAGGAGGCTGAAGCGACCGCCGACGGGGCCGAAACAGAGGTTGACAAACTCGACACCTCGGTCTCCAAACTCTCGCGTGATGTCGAGAGCGCGACCGACACCGCTGAGAGCGCCACAGCCGACGCCGAAAGCGCCGTCGAGACCGCCGAAAGCGCCGAGTCGGCTGCCGCAGAGGCGACCGACGCGGTCGAGGATCTCGATACGGATCTCGACCACGCCTTCGACGAGATCGGCGAGATCGGCGAGACGGTCGACGCGCTGGACGCCGACCTCTCGGATATCGACGGGGATCTCGGCGAGGTGAACGAGGAGCTGGTCGATATCAACGACGACCTCGACAGCCTCGACGATACCATCCGATCGACCAAGCGGCGGCTGCAGTCCGATATCAGTGATCTGCGGGACGATCTCGATGCGCTCGACGACCTCGATTCGAAAGCCGACGCCGGAGAGGTCGCGTCGGTCCGCGACCGTGTCGACGAGTTGGAGGCCGAGATCGATGCCCTCGAACAGTTCCGTAACCAGCTCAGCAGCGCCTTCGGCGGCGTCGGCGGTGGCGGCGGTGATGGCGTCGGTGGCGGCGACGGCGACAACTGAGCGGCAGCGACAATCGAGTGGCAGCGGCAACCGAACGACAGTGGATGGCAGTGACTGACGTACGGCGGGCGAAGCGGAATCTGTTTACGAGGTGGTTCCGACACTCCGACAATGAGCCGAACGGTTCCGGTGGCGGTTCCCAGAAAGGGTCGACCGCTCGAAGCGGTGCTCGAACGACTCGCCTCCGTTGCGGATTGTGAGGCACTCGCCGACTCGGTGAGTTCGACACTTCGCTACGAGAAAGCAATCACGAAAGGCACCACTGACCCGGACCATGGCCCCTACGAACGGCTCGCCGACTACAGCGATCCAACCGACCCCTTTGCTCCCGAATACACGCTGCTGCGTGACAGCCGCGATGGCTTTCCCCGGCGGGTGGTCTTCGATAGCGCGACGGTCGACCTCGGTGACACCAAGCTCCAACTCATCGGCCGCGAGGAGCCGTTCCGCGCGCTGCGGACCCACGAGTTCGCCCTCGGCTTCGACAGCGCCGATCTGGTTCTCGAAGAGGTCGTCGAACTCCAGGCGGCGGGGTTGGGCTCGCTGGCCGAAATCAACCAACGCATCAACCCGAAAGACACCGATGTTCGCGTCGTCACCGGGCTTGGTGATACGGTCTACCACACGCTGATGGCGACCGCGGAGCTGCTCAACGGCGAGGACCTCGACCGCTCGTTCGTCGACGCCCACGAGGGGCCGCTCTGTATCTCGCCGCGGTATGAACGACTCGTCGAGGCGGTGCTCGGCACCGACACCATCGAGGGCGTCGACTTCGTTTACCCCGACGAAGAGCGTGAGGAAGAAGCCGCCATCGCCGACAGCGGGCTCGGCGTCTACCTCACGATGACCGGCTCGACGGCTCGCGACTACGGCCTCGTGCTCGGCGAGCACCTGTTCCCCAGTGAGACGGTGCTGATGGAGAACGCCTCGGAGGGCGACGCAACCGTCGACAATATAAAAGCGCTCCTGAGCGAGGCCGTCGAGGAGACCGAACTCAGCGTCGCTTAAAAAGGCTTACCGCTCGGCGAGCTCGGTGTACGGTTGCCACGCAGGCTCGACTGCTGGTGCGACGATCCGCATTGGTAGCCCACGGTCGTCGACCGGCGGCTCGGCAGGCACCGACGCCAGCGGCTGCTGACCGGCGGCACACAACACCAGCGCGTCGACGATGTCGTCTCGGGCAACCTGATTGAAGTAGTACTCCTCACAGGCGTCTTTATAAATCGACTCCCAGTTCTCGGTCCACTCGTCCAGGACACCGAACCGAGCGGCGCGACCGATTGCGCCCGATTTTGGATGTGCAATCGGATACCCTCGATTCAACCGTGCGAAACAGAGCTCCGGGTGGCTCTCGTAGACGTCGGCTGGTGGCGATTCCTCCCGCAGATACCGGTCCATCGCGGCGATCTTGTCGGTGATGTTCCAGGCCTGCTGTGAGATCCCGGCGTCGAGGTGCTCCCGCTGAATCTCGTTCGCCCGGTCGTAGCTGGCTGCCTCGCCCGCCTGCTGACGGTACTCAACGACAGCCCGACAGGGGGCCGGAAACACCGAAACGCCGCGCGAACCGAGCCGTTGGCGGGCAAGCCGGTCGCACTCACGGGCAGTCGACGACTCGAACCCGATCGGAATGTCGACGAGCAGGCGGTCGGCCTCGCTGTGATCCGCAAACAGGCCTCTGAGACCTTTATAAAGGGCGTGCTGTAATCCGTCCCCATCACTGCCGTCGGCCCACACCGCAAACCAGCCGCCAACACAGCCGTCGACGCCGACGACGCGGCCGGTCGGCTCGGGAGTCAGCCGTGAGTCGTCAGCCAGCTGTGGGTGGTCAGGCATCCTGTTCGCTCCAGGAGCCGCCCGCAATCGAATCCAGTGGCATTGGTGTTACGTGGTTACAGTGAAGTCCGCGAACTGATATATCGGTTCGGACCCTAGATGGGACAATGAGCGATGAAACCCCCGTCACCGCCGAGCAGCCCGAGAGTGCGATCAGCGTGACGGGCACCGACCACATCTCGATCATCGGCAGCAACGAGGAAGATACGGTCGCGTTCTACCGCGATATCCTCGGGATGCCACTAGTGTTGCGCCAGCCGAACCTCGACGATCCCTCGATGACCCACCTGTTTTTCGATACGGGCGACGGTCGGATGGTGACCTTCTTCGTCTCCGGCCAGCCCTCAGACCGCGGCGGCCAGCGGCCCGGTATTGGAGCCGTCCACCATCTCGCCTTCTCGGTCGACCCCGACCGGTTCGACGAGACCAAAGCCGCCCTCGACGAGGAGGGTATCCGCTACAACGAATTCAATCGCGGGGCGTTCCACTCGCTGTACACCACCGACCACAACGGGCTCGTCATCGAGTTGGCCACCGACAAGTACGACATCCCCGACGACCGCCGCGGGGAGGCGCTGGCGACCGCCCAGCGTATTCGAGTCGCGGCGGGGGCCTCCTACGTCGAGGACGACCACCTTGCGGCCGCACTGGACGAACTCGGAATCGACGCTGATCCGGTCGACCTCTCGGAGGCCGACTCCGGCGTCGGTGGAATTTAAATGCCGAGCCGCGACGGCCCGCCGGATGCGTTCGGCTCCGCGTATCGGCTGCTGTCTACGGCGGTCGCCCCGCGGCCGATCGGCTGGATCAGCAGCCAGAGCGAGGCAGGTATCGACAACCTCGCGCCGTACAGTTTTTTCAACGTGGTCGCGGTCGACCCGCCGGTCGTCATGTTCGCGCCAGTTGGCAGCAGCGATTTGAAAGATACGCCGCGGAACGTTCAGGAGACCAAGGAGTTCGTCGTCAACGTCGTGACCAGCGACCTGGTCGACCAAATGAACGCCACGAGCGCGACACTTGGACCGGGCGAAAGCGAGTTCGACCACGTCGGCATCGAACGGGCCGAATCGGTCGCCATCGATCCACCACGCGTGGCCGCCGCAAAAGCAGCCTTCGAGTGTGAACTGTACGACTGGATCGGGGTCGGCGGCAGCGTCCTCATCCTCGGCGAGGTTGTCCATGCCCACGTCGACGAGAGTGTGGTGACCGACGGGGCGATCGACATCGAGAACCTCGATACGGTGGGTCGGCTGTCGGGGAGTCAGTACGCCTCAACCGCAGAGCGGTTCGGCATCGATCGCCCGTCCTGATCTCTATTTAAATAGTCACTGTGTACCGTCAGTTCGGCCACCAGCCCTAATTAAGTAGTCGCCGCCTAACTGGCGGCAGTCTGGCTATCACCTGCTGTATTTTCGGCCGTGCGTTTTTGTACTCACAGGCGACAGGTCCGGTATGATACGGGTCTCGGGTTTGCGGAAGACGTACGGTGATTTTGCGGCCGTCGTCGACAGCTCCTTCGAGGTCGAAACGGGGGAGATATTCGGCGTCGTCGGGCCGAACGGGGCCGGAAAGACCACGACGCTCAAGATGCTCGCCGGGCTGATCGAACCGACCGCTGGCACCGCCGAGGTCGCGGGGTTCGACGCCGAGGATCCCGCGATGCGCCATCGGCTCGGCTTCCTACCCGAGGAGTCGCCCTTATATGAGGATATGACGCCCACCTCCTATCTCACCTTCTTCGCCGATCTCTACGACGTGCCGCGGGGCGTCGCGAAATCGCGGATCGCCGAGACGCTCGACCGTCTGGATCTAGAGTACCGCGACCGCCGGATCGGCGACATGTCGAAGGGAATGAAACGCAAGGTCGCTATCGCCCGCTCGCTGATCAACGATCCCGACGTCCTGATCTACGATGAACCCGCGAGCGGGCTCGATCCGCTGACGACGAACTCCGTCCTGGAGTTCACCCGCGAACTCCGAGACGACGACAAAACGGTGATCTTCAGCGCCCACAACCTCTACCACGTCGAATCGGTCTGCGACCGGATCATCATCATGAACGAGGGGCGGATCATCGCCCGCGGGACCGTCGAGGAGATCCGCGACGAGTACGGCGAGACGACCTACCACGTCTTTAGCGACATCGACCTTCCCGAAACCGAGCCCACAAGCGACGATCGACACCGGGCGGTCGTCGACTCGATGGGCGAAGTCGAGACCCTCCAGGACGCCGCCGCGGACGCCGGTGGGAGCGTGGTCGACATCCGAACCCACGAGCCGAGCCTCGAAGAGTTGTTCCTGGATCTCACGGGCCGACAGATGGCCGGGCCACGAACCGCGGCGGCGACCAAGCCAGTCGGTGACAAAGGTGTCGACACAGCGGCCGACACCGCGGGCGAGCCGGAGGAGTCTCCGTGAGTCTCAGGACTCGCCTCCGCCGCATCTGGCGGATCGCCCGCTGGGAAGTGAGTCTCGGCTCGACTAGCCTCGACCGCCAAACGCTGCTGGCCGGAGTGGCGCTGCTGCTGTTGGCCGGTGGGATCGCTGGCGCGGGACTGGCCCTCGGCGTCGACGGCCTCTCGCCGACCCAGGACATCTACCGCGTCGGCATCGACGACGACAGCCCCTACTACAACGTGGTTGCGGACCACGCGGCACTCTCCCCGCAGGAGCCCGACCGGGAGAAACTCGAAACCGGCGAGCTGGATCTGATCGTCGCCCCAGCGGGCAACAGCGGGACCGTCTCGCTCACAGTCGGCGGCGACGACGGTGAGGGGGTGGTCGAGGCTGGCGCGCTGGGCCAGTCGACGGTGTCGGTTGCCCACGCACCGACCGAAAAGGGGACGGCGGCACTGACCTCCTTCCGGGCGGCCGTCCAGGGCTACAACGACCGGCTGATGGCACTCGAACCGAACCGGACCGCCGCCTATCCGGTGTCGGTCCGCCTCCAGTACCGGCCACAGTCGTCGCCCACAGGAGCCCGTGGCGGTGGAAGTAGTGAAACCGACGCCGGGAGCGACGATGGCACCGACACGGAGGGCGGTGATGGAGCAGCTGACGACGGGAGCGACGGATCGAACGGTGGGAGTGATAACGACCAGTCGACCGACGACGACACGAACGACGGGTCGACGGGCGATGCGAATCTCGATGTCGACGACGAGCGTGACGATCCCGATGTCGACAACGATGACGATTCGTTGCTCGATGGGCTGCTCAGCGGGGGGAACTCGCAGGGATCGCCCGCCGAAATCAGCCCGCCGTTCCCGTTCAGTTCGCTCGTGTTGGCGTTCGTCTTCCTCGTGCCGATGAACTTCATCATCCAGGCCTACGGCGGGACGATCCTCAACGAGCGCATCAACCGTCGGGGTGAGCTGCTGTTGGTCGCGCCGATCCAGCGGCTCGATATCGTCGCGGGCAAGACACTCCCCTACTTGCTTGCGGCCGTCGTCGCTATCACAGGGATCAGCCTCGGCGTTGGTGGCGGGCTGCTGTCGGTGGCGGCCGTGCTCCCGATCGCCCTGGCGTTCCTCGCGTCGACGTTCGTCGGCGCGATGTTCGCCCGCTCGTTTAAGGAACTCACGTTCGTCACCGTCACCGTCTCGGTGTTTTTGACGACCTACGTGTTCGTCCCGGCGATCTTCACGAACGTGACGCCGATCGCGCTCATCTCGCCGCTGACGCTCGTGGTGATGGAGCTACAGGGCGAGGCCGTCGGCCTCGGCGGCTACGTCTTTGCGACCGCGCCCTTCTTCCTCGGCTCGACGATCCTCTTCCTGCTGGGAGTCGGCGTCTACCGCGAGGAGGATATGTTCACCCAGAAGCCGGTGCCGCTGAAGTTCCTGGATGCGATCGACGCGCGGCTCCGCGGCCCGAAATCGGTTGCCGTCGCCTCCGCGCTGACGATCCCGTTCGTCTTCATCGGCGAACTGTTAGCGATTGCGGCGTTGTACGTCATGCCGATCGAGATCACTGTGCCGCTGATCCTCGTGACGATCGCGGCCATCGAGGAGGTCGCCAAGAGCATCCACATCTACGCGGGCATCGAGAGCGACCGGTTCGACCGGTCGATCAAAACTGCGCTACTGCTGGGCGGCCTCTCGGGGCTCGGCTTCTTCGTCGGCGAGAAGTTCACCGCCATCGCCCAGATCGTCGGGCTCCCCGAACTCGTGTTGGGACAGGCGACGCTCACCCCCGCAGGGGTGACACCGGCGACGACGCTGGCGTTGTTCCTCGGGCCGCTCGTGTTGCACACGGTGACGGCGGCCATCTCCGCGCTGGGTGCCCGGAAGGACTTCCGGTGGTATCTGGTGGCCATGCTGGCGGCGACGCTGGTGCATGCCGCCTACAACTTCGCGGTGGTGAGCGCCTATGTCTGAGCAAGGCGTCGTCGAACGGCTGCGGGCTCGACTCCGAAGCCAGCGGCTCACGATCGCCAAACGCGAGCTGCAGGTGTTGAGCCGCGAGAAGACGATCGTCCTCGCGTTGGTGATCCAGTTGTTCGTCGCCGGCTTTTCGGGGTTCCTCGTCGTCGGGCTGGTATCGCTCTACGACCCCGGCAGCGTCGAGGGGTACGGCATCGACGCGGCCGTGACCGGCGAGGCCTCCGACGAGATGCTGGCGGCGATGGACGACAGCGACACGCTCACCGGCACCGAGTACGACTCTCGGGCGGCGGCCTTCGAAGCCTTCGACGAGGGGCGCGCACAGGCGGTGTTCGACACGGCGCTCCGTGAAGACCGGATCACGGTAACGCTGACCGCGCCGGAGGGGTCGATCGAGACGACGCTGGTGGTCGCCGAGAGCCAGGAGGCCTTGCGCGCGCTCGAACGCCAACAGCGAACCGAGCGCGCGGCCTCCCTGGAAGTCATCCCATTAGACCTCCCGCCGGACCGCGGTGGCAACCCCTACTTCGACTTCACCTACACCGTTTTGCTGCCGCTGCTGGTGTTCCTGCCGGTGTTCATCAGCGGCTCGATCGCCGTCGACTCCATTACGGAGGAAGTCGACCGCGGCACCCTCGAACTGCTGCGGGTGGCTCCGGTCTCGCTGACGCAGATCGTCGATGGCAAAGCCCTCGCCATGATCATCCTCGCGCCGCTGCAGGCAATGACGTGGCTGGCGCTGCTCTCGCTGAACGGTGTGTCGGTCGCCAACGGCGCGTGGCTGTTCCTGCTGGCCACCGCCGCCACGGTGGTCGTGGTCGCATTCGCAATCGGCATCTCGCTGGTCGCGTCGGATCGGCGGTCGGCCCAACTGCTGTTTTCGGTTGGGGTGCTGCTGTTGTTCGCGGCGGCCTCGTTCCTCCCCGGCAGCCCCGCGAACACCGCTGCGTTGCTGGCAATCGATAGTGCAACGGCGTCGACGTATGCGGCGGTCGTGGGCTATCTAGTCGCGGCGGTCGGTGCGGCTGCCGTGGTTCGGTGGCTGACGGGGCAGGTCGACCCAAACGAATTATAAAAATTGGAAGATGGGCCATAATTTAGGGGACCTCCCGATCTGATCGAGACACCGCCGACCGGAGTCAGTGACTGGCGAGCGGCTAAGCAGAGCCGACAAGCGGCATACGAACGTCGAAACAAGTTGCACGGCGAACCCCTATTCGAGTAAATACATGCTCATTTATAATTCTGATTTAAATTTTATATTATAGCTATAATTCAGTTAATTACATATATCAAACCACCGTGGTATTTGATGTCGTGAGTATCGTTCCGTTCGTAGACAATTTTTCGAGTATACTTACACCGACGACTGCCGGACTCGTTATGATCGCGAGTGCGTTCCCGCCTGCCCTCACCATTTATTGGCTTCGGGACGAACGACACAGACCAGCCGTTGTTTGGTTCCAGTACGCGATGTTGAGCGGAATCCTTTGGTCGCTTTCGTTCGGTCTGATGAGTTTGATTCCAACGCCACCAGTACGTCTTATTGCAACGAACTTTTATATCGTTGCTGTACCGCTCGGTGCGATCTTTACGTTCATGTACTGTTATGAGTTCACATTCAAGAAGCCGGTTCCAAAAGGCACGTATGTGTTGTTTATTCCGGTTTTGGTCATGTTTGTTCTGTCTTGGTTCAACCCATACGATTTGATTTATACGATCGATAATCCGTATCAATCGACCGAAATACTGGTTCCGGCTAATCCCGGCTCGATTAGGCCAGTAGTGACTGTCCTCATGGGGTTCCCCCTCGTTATGATGGGTGGGGGAATGGTCGTTGGAGAACTGATGCGTAGTTCGGACCCCACGAGGAAAATCCAGTCATCTATTATTTTGTTTTTGATAGCGATTACTGCTGCCCTCGGGATGACCAAGGTGCTTGATCTGGTGCCTGCGTATTTCGATCCAACGCCGATCGGGTGGACAGTGGCCGGGCTCCTGTTCGCCGTCTCGATCAAGCGGTATCAGTTCCTCCAGGTCTCTCCTGCCGCCGAACAGCAGATCATGGACGAACTTACACATCTGATTTACGTGTTAGATCCCACAAACACCGTTGCAGGCACAAACGAAATCGCTACCGCCGCGCTTGATATCGAACGTGGAATGACAATCGAGGAGTTAGAGCGGCGTAATCCCGAACTCGAACACGCGGCTGGTGACGACGGATCGGACGAAATCACGATATCCGTCGACGGTGATACCCGTGTGTTTACCCACAGTACAGCAGTTCTCGAGTACGGGCATGGAGCCACGGGCGAAGTAAATCTACTCCGAGATGTGACAGAACTCATTGCGAAAGAAGACGAGCTACGAAAACAGAACGAGCGACTCGGTGATTTTGCTAACGAAGTCAGTCATGATCTCCGCAATCCGCTCAATGTGGCCGTTGGACACACGCAACTCGCGAAAACTAGTCAAGGCGTCACCGAACACATCACGCAGATTGAACAGTCGCTTGAACGAATGGATGATCTCATCCAGTCAATTCTCGCGCGGGCCCATAGTGGACGTCATCCCGACCGGGAGCTGCTCTCCATCGAAACAGTCGCGGAGACTGCATGGGGGAATATACAAACACCAGCGGCATCCCTAGATATCGATACCGATCGAGAACTGTATGCGGACTCCGGACAGCTACTCCAACTGTTCGAGAACCTCTTCCGGAACAGCCAAGAGCACAGCAACGGCCCTGTACAGATCAGGATCGGACCGACCGCTTCTGGATTCTTTGTTGCCGACGATGGTCCTGGAATCCCACAGGATCGGCGAGAAACCGTCTTCCAACAGGGGGTAACATACGCAGACGACGGAACGGGGTACGGGTTATCGATCGTTTCGAACGTGGTCTCCGCCCACGAATGGTCAATAGACGCATGTGAAAGCGAGTCCGGGGGTGCACGGTTCGATATTTCGGGTCTCGACTCCCAACAGGACAACTGAGCGCCGAGTCCGATACCGGAACTAGTCAGAGTAAGCAACTGATCCCCACGGGGTGGACGACCAGCGCAGTTAGGTAAGCACGGCCGTATTGCCACGCGTCTCGACCAACTCGGCGTCGACTTTCTCAGCCAGTTCGTCAGCCAGCTCTTCGGTGTCATCCGTGCCGCGAGCCGCCCGCAGGAATTTGACCTTGACGAGTTTGCGGTCCTTGAGTTGGCCGCGAAGCTCCTCGGTCACCGCATCGATCCCGCTCTTGCCGACCCAGACGGTCACGTCGAGGTCGTGGGCCTCCTTCCGGAGTTCGTGATCTACCATATGCCCAGTAGAGACGGTCGACCCGTTTCAACCGTTCGACTGGGAGCCGCCGGGGCTGTCGCTCCAGTTGCCGCCACCCGATCAAGCAGTACCTATTTGATCGTGTGTGAGAAGATCGAACCAATGAGTGACGATCCGTTCTTTTGTGAGGACTGTGACATGGACCTCGGCCACGACGAGATCGAGACCGTCTCGCAGGTCCCGCAGGTCGACGTCGAAACGTTTGAGATCTCCGGCCAGCCAGCCGACGTTCACAAATGTGCCGGTTGCGGGCTCGTGATCGGGCTCACGCTCCAGTAACGGGAAGGTCGCTACCGCTCGATCTCGTCTTTCGACGGCGGCGGACTGACGTATTTGAAGAAGCCGAACAGGCCGATCGCGAGCAGGACGTAGTAGACGGCTTGTGGCCACGCTGCGGGCGCGTAGGACCACGCCAGCGAGATTGTCAGGAAGATCAGCCCCGACATGACGACGTCTTCGATGACGTTCGTCTCGTATTTCCGCAGCCGATCGAGCAGCGAATCCGGTCGGCTCACCGACCCACCCCAGCGCGTCGACCAATCGGCTGCAGTTGGTGTCTCATTACCACACTGTTGTCCTGAACAATTTATAAAGGGCTAGTGACTCCCGACGACCGCTTCGATCTCCTCGTCGGTCGACTGTGGCTCGCCCCGGTAGAGGACGACCAACAGCCCGGCCAACAGGAGTTCCAGGAGCTTCGAGAGCATATCGAGCGGGCTGGCGAGCAGATGCTCGGCGACCAGACTGACGGTCGACTGGTCGTGGGTAATCGGCGCGGGGGCCCACGGCCAAAAGAAGCCGCCATGGCCCGAGTAGGCGTGCCAGACCACGTAGCCGACGAGATAGGTGAGCATCAGGCCGATTCCGGCGAGATAAATCGGCTCCGGATCGCGGCCATCCAGGATCTGGGCGATCCCGAAGAGGATGGCGACTCCCGAAATAATAAACAGCGCTGGGCGAGGATCGGGTACCATCCCGGCCTGAAACTGTGTGAAGAGCCGTGGAAACGCCCAGTAAAGGTGGATCGCAGCCACCGCAACCGCAAGCAAGCCTGCGGCATACCGGACTCCAGTCCGTGACATAACCGCAATAGGAAGTCGACGCTACTGAGCGTTACGAAGCCGGGTGGCCTCCATGACCCCACACGCGGTTCGACGGGCGAGCCACTAACGGCTCGCCCATCGAATGTAACAAAAGCTATCCTGTCGGCCGAGAGCAGGTAGAGTATGACAGGGTTTTCCTCGCGCGTCGAGCGCATCTCGATCAGTGGTATCCGCGAAGTGTTCGAAGCCGCCGGTGACGACGCCATCAACCTCGGGTTGGGCCAGCCGGACTTTCCGACGCCGGACCACGCCCGCCAGGCCGCCGTCGACGCCATCCAGTCGGGGGAGGCCGACGGCTACACCGGCAACAAGGGGATCGAACCGCTCCGCGAAGCCATCGCCGCCAAACACGAGCGCGACCAAGGAATCGACATCGACCCCGCCGACGTGATCGCCACCTCCGGGGCCAGCGAGGCGCTGCATCTCGCCCTCGAAGCCCACGTCGACCCCGGCCAGGAGGTCATCATACCCGATCCGGGATTCGTCTCCTACGACGCACTGACCAAACTCGCCGACGGCGAACCGGTCCCAGTTGGCCTCCGCGAGGACCTCACCCCCGATCCCGCCGCTATCGAGGACGCCATCACCGACGACACCGCTGCCTTCATCGTCAACTCGCCCGCCAATCCGACCGGCGCAGTCGCCAGCGAAGATGATATCCAGGAGTTCGCCCGCATCGCCGACGAACACGACGTGCTGTGTGTCTCCGACGAGGTCTACGAGTACACCGTCTTCGACGGCACCCACCACTCGCCCATCGAGTACGCCGACGGCGACAACGTGGTCGTGGTCAACTCCAGTTCCAAACTGTACTCGATGACGGGCTGGCGGCTCGGCTGGGTCACCGGCGCAAGCGAGCGCGTCGACCGAATGCTCCGGGTCCACCAGTACGTCCAGGCCTGTGCGAGTGCGCCCGCCCAGTACGCCGCCGAGGCCGCCCTCACCGGGCCACAAGGGATCGTCGACGAAATGACCGACTCCTTCGAACGCCGCCGGGACATCCTCCTGGATGGCCTGGCCGACCACGACATCGACTGTGCGACCCCCCGTGGGGCGTTTTATGCGATGCCGGAGGTGCCCGAGGGGTTCGTCGAGGAATGTATCGATCGCGGTGTGATCGTCGTTCCGGGCGACGCGTTCGGTGCGGGCGGCGAGGGGATGGCCCGGATCTCGTATGCAACCGACGAGGCAACGCTGCGTGAGGCCATCGAAATCATGGGCGAGGCCGCCGCAGCAGTGCGCTAATACGGCCGTCGAAGCGACTGGCCGACTGGCCGGAGAGTCGGCCAGTCGGGACGGTGCTAAGGGGTTTTGCTGTGCGGACCGCTGTCCGTATCATGGATGATCGACTGCTCGTGCTCAACCGGGACGACGACTGTGTGTCGGTCGTCGACCCCGAAACCGGTGACACGGTCACGGATATCGAGACGGATTTCGACCCGATAACGATCGAAACCTCGCCGGACGGGGTCAAAAGCTACGTGACCTGCGCGCAGGGCAACGCGCTGAACGTCATCGACAACGAGACGTTCTCGGTCACCGGCCGGATCGAACACGACCTGTTGGACCACCCCAGCGGACTCGCCGTCCGGACGCGTGCCAACGAGCTCTGGTTGGTCTCCCGAAACAACAGCCGAGTGTTCGTCTTCGACATCGAGACCGACGAGGTGCTGGATGTGATTCCGACTCATCAGTCGGTATCGAACACGCTGTCGCTGAACGGCGACGAGTCGACCGCCTACATCACCAACAGCAACGGCAACACCCTCACGGTGATCGACTGCGACCAGCGACGCATCGCCGTCGACGTTCCCGTCGGCGACGGCCCCGAAGCAGTGGCGGTCAATCCCGATACCGACAACGTCTACGTGACGATCCAAAACGAGAGCCGACTCACCGTTCACGACCCCAAACACCACGAGACGATCTACAAGACGGGATTGGGGAGCGCGCCGATCGGCATCGAGTTCTCGCCGGATGCGTCGATCGCACTGGTCCCAAACCGGATGTCGAACGACGTCTCGGTCATCGAGACGCGGTTCCACCGCACCGACGAGGGTCGGCCCTGGGAGGTCGAACGCATCCCGGTCGGGATCTGGCCGGGCGAGGTCGTTTTTAATAGCGATGGCTCGACGGCCTATATCTCGAACAACAAAACAAACGACGTCTCGGTAATCGACACAGAAGTCCGCGAAGAGGTAGACCGGATCGATGTGCGAACCCGTCCCAACGGGATCACGTACCTCTCGCGGGACTGAACAGCGCAGCGACGGCAGCTATCCCGTATTCTTCATGCCTGCCGCGATGCCGTTGACCGTCAGCCGGAGGGTGCGCTCCTCGGCTTCGGTGAGGTGGGTCTGGCTCAGCAGGTGGGTCTGCAGCAGGTTCAGTGGGTCGACGTAGGGGTTCCGCCGTTCGAGGCTCTCATCGAGCCAGTCACGGCGTAGCAGGTCCTCGCGGCCGGTGATCTCGGCGGTGTAGTCGACGGCCGACTCGTACTCGCCTTCGATCCGTGGCTGGAACTCCTCGCGGAGCTCGCTGTCGGCCAGCGAGGCGTACTCGTCGGCGATTTCGAGGTCCGTCCGGGTCAGCGACAGCGCCGCCCGGTCGAAGGTGGTCCGGAAGAAGGCCCACTCGTCGTACATCTCTCGGAGGGTCTCCATCTCGCCGCCGTCGTCGAGGTAGGCCTCGACGCCGGAGGCAAGCGAGAACCAACCGGGGAGAATACACCGCGACTGAGTCCACGAGAACACCCACGGGATCGCCCGCAGGTCCTCGACGGAGCGATCCTCCGAGCGGGAGGCGGGCCGCGAGCCGAGATTGAGGTCTTCGATGACCGTGATCGGCGTCGCCTGCTCGAAGTAGGAGACGAAGCCGTCGGTCTCAAGCAGGTCACGGTAGGCCGCGCGGGCCGCGGTGGCCATGGTATCCATCGCCTCGGCCCACTCGTCGGGGACCTCCTCGACGGGCTCCTGGAGGGCGTTGTGGCGGGCGCGGATCTGGGCATCGAGCATCTGTTCGAGGTTGCGCTCGGCGATCCGCTCGTTGCCGTACTTCTCGGCGATGGCCTCACCCTGCTCGGTGAACTTGACCTGACCGGTAACCGTCTCGTTCGGTAGCGCCAGCAGCGCCTTGTTCATCGGGCCGCCGCCGCGGGAGATCGAGCCGCCGCGGCCGTGGAACAGCCGCATCGTCACGTCGTAGTCGTTGGTGATTTCGGCGAGGCGTTTCTGGTTCTTGTAGAGGTCCCAGTTCGCAGCCAAAAAGCCGTTTTCCTTGTTCGAGTCGGAGTAGCCCAGCATGATCTCCTGGGTATTGCCACGGGCTTCGAGGACCTGTTTGTAGGCCTCGTTCTCGAACAGCGTCCCCATGATCCGGTCGGCTCCATTAAGTGCCGACTCAGTTTCGAGCAGCGGCACCACGTCGAGGCCAGCATGATCGGGCAGCGAGACCGCGCCGACCTGATCGGCGAGGAACAGCACCTCCAGGACGTGACTCGGCTCCTCGGTCATCGAGATACAGTAGGTGTCGATCGCCTCGACGCCGAACTCCTCCTGCCAGTCGCCGAGTGCGGCGAACCGGGTGAGCACCTTCTCGGCGACCTCCGAGACATCACCGG
>Ga0306901_1000005_pt1 | contig 224700 bp, 204 predicted proteins | sample AntRauMFilla3767_FD_190431 | JGI IMG/M metagenome (GOLD analysis project Ga0306901, IMG submission 190431) | Saline lake microbial communities from Rauer Islands, Antarctica - Metagenome Filla 3 #767 (v2) (version 2) | ecosystem: Environmental > Aquatic > Non-marine Saline and Alkaline >... | reverse complement strand
AGTCCGGTCAGGCGGATCAGACTGCTGTCGGTTGCCGGGTCAAATGCTGGAGGCTGCACGAGATGATCCAGTTGTTGCAGCAAACGGCTCAGCTCGACCTGAATAGCCTGGGAGCGACTGCTGAGATCATAGCCCTGGGCTGTTCTGACCAGCAGAGGATCGTCCAGACTTTGACGCAGACGGGCCAGGGCGCGGCTCACGGCTGGCTGACTCATCTCCAGGCGTTCTGCAGCCTTGGATACATGGCGCTCCTGCAGGAGAGCTTCCAAAACTGGAAGAAGGTTAAGATCCAGTCCTCTTAAATTTATTTCACGCATACCCATTATCACTTCAATGCATTAGACGCATAGATACTAGTCGCGCAAACTCTATTTAGCAATCAGGAGAAAAATGATGCCCTTGACTCAACAACTGACCAATTCACACAAGCAATATGGCTGGATCAGCATCCTGCTGCATTGGCTGGTTGCCTTGGTAGTGCTTGGACTTTACCCCCTGGGGCTATATATGGTGGAGCTGGGTTACTATGATCCGGGTTACCGCTTTTATCCGCTGCTGCACCGTAGTCTGGGACTGCTGTTGGCTTTTGTGATTCTGGTGCGACTGGCCTGGAAGCTGCTCAACCCCACTCCGCAACTCCTGGTCGATAAAGCCTGGGAGCGCCAAGCAGCAAAAGCAGGCCATCTGCTGCTTTACCTGCTGCTTCTGATCACAGTAGCCTCCGGTTACTTACTGTCCACTGCTGATGGACGCAGTATTGAAGTTTTCAACTGGTTCCAGGTTCCCGCTATTCCCTGGCTGGCAACACGCCAGGAAGAGTTGGCAGGCAGCATCCATTTTTATGCGGCCACCAGTCTGATGGTTCTGGTCGGACTGCATGCTCTGGCTGCACTCAAACATCATTTTATTGACCGCAACCCCACGCTCAAGCGTATGCTGGGCATTCAATTGGAGAAATAAACTATGCAAATCAAATCAGGTTTAAAAGGTCTGGCTCTGGCCACTGCTTTTGCAGCGACCCCCGCCCTGGCTGCTGACTATGTTATTGATACCCAGGGAGCCCATGCCTCTATCAATTTCAAGATCAACCACCTGGGCTTCAGCTATGTGGTGGGCCGTTTCAATGATTTTGAAGGCAGCTTCACCTGGGACAAAAACAAGCCTGAAGACTCCAGCATCCAAGTCACCATCAACCCCGAGTCTGTGGACAGCAACCATGCTGAACGCGACAAGCATGTGCGTTCTGATGATTTCCTGGATGTCAGCCGTTACTCTGAAGCAAAGTTTGTCAGCACCAACTATGAAAGTCTGGGAGATGGCAAAGGTGTGGTTACCGGTGACCTGACCCTGATGGGTGAAACCCGCAGCATCGAAATCGATGTGGAAAAAGTGGGTGAAGGCCAGGACCCCTGGGACGGCTACCGTGCCGGCTTTACCGGTAGCACCAAGCTGCATCTGCCCGACTTCGGCATCAACTTCAACCTGGGCCCGGCTGCAGAAACCGTTTACATGGATCTGCATATTGAAGGTGTGCGTCAGTAGCTAGAAAGCCGGGATTAAATCCACCACTAAGGGTGGGTTTAATCCCGGATCACCCCAACGGCAGCTGCTGACATTGGCACTGGCATAGCGTCGCCGTGCGCTGGGTGGATAGTAGCCATACCCCTCATGAATATGCCCAAACACATGCAGCTGCAAGTCAGGCAAACGGGGCAGGTGCTCAGCCAAGGCTTCACAGCCAGCGCTTTCACCGGTAAAGGTCAGGTCTCCCAGACCCTGGGCAGGGCCATGAGTAATCAGGAGTTGGGTCTCTTTGGGGATGTGCGCCCAGCGCTCAGCCATGGGTCTTCCTCTGGGGAGCATGAAGGCATAATCAAAAAAGCGAGGCGTCCAAGGGCTGCCATGAATTTTGAGGCCTTCCAGAGTCAGGGCTGAATCCTGCAAATAATGCGCCCAGCCTTTAAACAGGGCTTGAGCATCCTGTGGAAAGTCTTCAAACAAGAGGTCATGGTTACCCGCGATCAGAACCTTGTGACGGTGGGGCTGGGCCTGAAACCAGTGTGAGAATTCCAGCAGTTCCTCCCAACTCCCTTCTGAGCTGAAATCTCCGGCATGGATCAACACATCACCTTCAGGTAATTGCAGCTCCCTGTGACGACCATGGGTATCACTGATCAGCACCAGCCTCATTCATGACTCCTTGTTTCTTTCTATTCGGATTTTCTTTTAGCCTAACCTATAAAGGGAAGGGATAGTTCAATAGCTGCGTAAAAACAAAGCGAAGGAGCAGGAGTCACCCTTTATTGGCAGGATGGTCTGCTCTCTTCCACACTGTAGGGCATAACAAAATTGATGCTGAAATTTTGAGGAGAGCCTTATGCAACATCCTGTTATTGCGAATAATTCGCCATCAGAAGTCGACCTTGAACAAGACAGGGAATATTTTTTCTGTCAGTGTGGACGTTCCAGCGATCAACCTTTTTGTGATGGCTCCCACCAGGGAACCGAGTTTCAGCCTCTGCCTTTTACCCCCGAGAAAGAAGGCTCTGCCGTGCTTTGCCGATGCAAGCACACAGGCAATGCACCCTATTGTGATGGTACGCATCAGCAGTTCAGTGATGATCAGGTGGGCACTGAAGGGCCGGGGAAAGATGAAAAGGAAAGTAATCAGGCGCCCGAAGCCAAGAACACTGCCGAAGAACCCCGTATCGAATTCATTCATCAGTTGGCCCAGGAAGGGCTCGAAGGTGTTGGCTCCCAGGGGCCAGTGGAAGCCATGGGGGTTCCCCGCCATTCATTACCTGACTGGGATGATTTACAGCTTCTGACAGCTCAGCTGGCCATCCAGCCTTTGGCCGATGATGCCAGGGTGGATACCTGCCTGGTGATAGGGCCTAAGGCCAAAAAGCCTCTTACCCTGGAAATGCCCCTCCTTGTCTCGGATATGAGTTTTGGCGCTCTTTCGCCCGAAGCCAAACTGGCTCTGGCCCGAGGTGCCGAGATGGCCGGAACCGGCATCTGCTCGGGCGAAGGCGGTATGCTCCCTGAAGAACAGGAAGCCAATTCCCGCTATTTTTACGAGTTGGGTCCGGCTGAATTTGGTTTTGATGAACAACTGCTGAAAAAGGTTCAGGCCTTTCATTTTAAGGCGGGTCAGGCAGCCAAAACCGGGGTTGGCAGCCATCTTCCCGGTGACAAGAACCGTGGGAGAGTTGCAAAGGTTCGCAATCTGGCAGAAGGCGAGTCGGCCATATCCCCCTCGACTTTTAAAAACCTGCACAGCGTTCAGGACTTTCGCAACTATGCAGATCATGTGAGGGAAATGACCGGCGGTATTCCCATCGGCTTTAAACTCAGTGCCAATCATATTGAAGCGGATATCCAGTTTGCTCTGGATGCCGGCGCAGACTACCTGATACTGGATGGCCGTGGCGGTGGCACCGGGGCAGCACCCACCCTCTTTCGCGACAATACTGGCATCCCGACTCTTCCGGCTTTGGCTCGTGCCCGTCAGTATCTGGATAAGCAGGGCGCCAGCAGGGATGTCACCCTGATTATTACCGGAGGGGTGCGTACCCCCAGTGACTTTATCAAAGCTCTGGCCCTGGGTGCAGATGGTGTTGCTCTGGCCAATAGTGCAATTCAGGCACTGGGCTGCGTTGCTGCCCGTATCTGCAATACCAATAACTGTCCGGCAGGGATTACCACCCAACGGGAAGACCTGCGCCAAAGACTGGATGTGGATAAGTCAGCAGAGCAACTCAATAAATTTCTGACCTCTTCGGTTTCCCTCATGCAACTGATGGCCCGTGCCTGCGGTCACCCCAGCCTTGCCGGGTTCAATCGCAAAGACCTGACCACCTGGAATAGAGACATGGCGCTGCTTACTGGTGTGGACTATGCCGGACTGTTGGATTCAACCATCTGATCCGGTAAGGGAAGAAAGGGTTGGGTCGCTCCCTGCAATCGGCTAAGATACCGCCCCTTTCTTCCCACAGCTGTTCCTGAAACCACCAAGAGGTTTATTGATGTCCGCCACTTCCACAGCCCTTTCTTATATTCCCGGCCAGCGCTGGATTAGTGACGCCGAAATTGACCTGGGGCTGGGTACTGTTTTACAAAGCGACCGACGCAGTATCACCCTGCTCTTTCCAGGCCAGGGAGAAACCCGTGTTTATTCTACTTCTACAGCACCTTTGACACGGGTTATTTTCAGCGAAGGCGACACCCTGACTCACCAGGACGGCTGGACCATGAAAGTGGAAGACACCAAGGAAGTGGATGGCCTGCTGATCTATCTGGGAGAAGGTGATGATGGTGAATTTCTGGAGATACCCGAAACCCAGCTCGACCCGGAAATTCGTTTTCAAGGCCCGCGTGAACGACTGCTGACCGGCCAGGTTGACCGCAATAATGAATACACCCTGCGCGCCCTGAGCCGCCAGGCGCAAACCCAGCTTTCCAAAGACGCTCTGAGAGGGTTGCGTGGCCCTCGCGTTGGGCTGGTCCCTCACCAGCTTTATATTGCCCACGAAGTGGGGCAGCGTCTTGCTCCCAGGGTTCTGCTGGCGGATGAAGTCGGACTGGGCAAAACGATTGAAGCCGGCATGATTCTGCATCAGCAGCTGATTACCGGGCGGGCCGAACGCGCCCTGATACTGGTGCCAGCCAGCCTTTGCCATCAATGGCTGGTCGAGCTTCTGCGCCGCTTTGGTTTGCCGGTCACCCTGATGGATAAAAGCCGCACCGAGGCCAGTGATACACCCTTTGCTGACGCTCAGATTGCGCTGTGCAGCCTGGACTGGATGGTGGAGGATGACCTGGCTTTCACCCAGGCCCAGGAAGAAAGCTGGGATCTGTTGATTGTGGATGAAGCCCACCATCTTAGCTGGTCACCCACCCAGGCCAGCCCCGAATACCTAAGAGTCAAGGAGCTGGCTGAACAGATTCCCGGCTTGCTGCTACTCACGGCGACCCCAGAACAGTCCGGCGAAAGTGGTTTTTTTGCCCAGCTACAGCTGCTTGATCCAGCACGTTACCCCAGCCTGGAAGCCTTTCAAAAAGAAGAAGGCGGTTACCGGGTCTGCGCTGAGGCCATCAACCGCCTGGAACAAAACCTGCCTCTGGAACCCCATGAGCGTGAAGTTCTGCAAGGTCGCCTTAGCCAGGACAGTCAGGCTCTACTGGAGGTTCTTGAGCATCCAGAAACTGATGATGAACAAAGAGACGAAGCCCGACAGCAGTTGATTACCCAGCTTCTGGATCGTTACGGCACCGGCCGGGTTCTCTTTCGCAACCGCCGAGCCAGTGTACCCGGCTTTCCCGGTCGTGAAGCTCATCCGGTGGGTTTGGATTGCCCTTCTGCTTATCTGGAGCTACTGGAACAGTACACTCAGCCGCACCGCCAGATGATGGCCGAAGCCATGACAGGCACAGCCTGGCCTTTTGCGGCCCTCTATCCCGAGCGCCTTTATGCAGCCGGCACCCAGGATGAGGGTGATTGGTGGCAGTTTGATCCCAGGGTGGACTGGTTGCTGGAAAAACTCGAAGAGCTGCAGGATGAAAAGGTATTACTGATTTGCGCCCATGCCGAAACGGCCCTGGAGCTAAGCGAAGGTCTGCGCCGTCGGGCCGGAGTTCTGGCTGCGGTTTTCCATGAAGGTATGGATTTGTTTGATCGCGACCGGGCTGCGGCCTGGTTTGCTGAGGAAGAAGACGGAGCACCTTTGCTGATCTGCTCGGAAATTGGTAGTGAGGGGCGCAACTTTCAGTTTGCCCATCATCTGGTGCTGTTTGATTTACCTTCCCACCCTGACTTGCTGGAACAGCGCATTGGTCGCCTGGACCGGATTGGTCAGACCCAGACCATCCAGCTTCACCTGCCTTACCTGGAAACCACCGCCCAGGAAGACTGGCTCAGTTTCTGCCATGAAGGCCTGGATCAGCTCACCACCCCACGCCCGGTGGGTGCCAGCCTTTGGAGCGAATTTCAGGAGGAAATCATCCAGCTTCTCAATGGGGAGCTGGCTACTGACAGCCTTCTACCCAGAATCCAGGATGCCCGCGATGCTGCAGAAATTGAACTGGAAGCCGGTCGTCATCGTTTGCTGGAACTGGCTTCTCATCGCCCGGAAGTCAGCGAGCAATTGGTCGAGCAACTTGCTGAGGCGGATCATGACAAGCTACTGCGGGAATTTCTGGAAGTCGCTCTGGATGTGTACCGCATTCAGAATGAAGACTTGGATGCCGACACCTGGTACTTAAAGCCTGGCAAGGAATCCGATACTGCCATCTTTAATGATGTCCACTTTGATATGGAAGAAGGCAACTCGGCCACCTTCTTGCGCGACAAGGCCATGGCCAGGGATGATCTGCATTTTCTGACCTGGGAGCACCCTCTGACCCGCAATTGCCTGGAAGCAGCCACCAGCACAGTAAAAGGCAACACAACGGTCGCCCTACTGAAAAACCCGGCCTTGCCTGCCGGAACGCTGCTGGTGGAAATCTTCTTCTGCCTGCACCTACCCAACCAGCACCCCAAACAGGTTGAACTCTACCTGCCACCTCAAAGCCTGCGCCTGTTGCTGGATGGGCAGGGCAACAACCTGGCACCCAAGGTCGGCTTTAAAGGGCTTTCCAAACAGCTGGTCAAAATGAAAAAAGGCTTGGCCAGAGATATTGTCAAGCTGCGCCAGGATCAACTTCGCAGCCTTCTGGATCAGGCGGAAACCCAGGCCAGCGAACAGTTGCCTTCTTTCGTTGAAAAAGCCCAGGAACTGATGCGCAGTCAGCTTGACCCGGAGATCAGTCGCCTGGAGGCTCTTGCCCAACATAACCCTGCGGTAAGAGATACCGAGATCAACAGCCTCAAAGAGCTGCGCCAGCAACTGGATACCAGCCTTAATGACGCCACTCTGAAAATGGATGCAGTGCGTGTGGTTGTCGCTGCAGGCAAAGATGACGGCACCTAAGGTATTCGCCCGGCTCTTTTCAGCCGGGCTGATTTCAGCTTTGTTTTTTTTCTTCCAATATTTCAGATGCAAGCTGGAAAGATTTCAAACGCGCCTGATGATCATAAATAGCACCGGTAATGATTAACTCATCAACCTGAGTGCGATTCAAGAATTGATCGATCCATTTTGACACTGACTCTTTGGAGCCCACTGCTGTTTCTGCAAGCGCATGATCGACTTGTAATCGCTCAAAAGGAGCAGCCAGGCTGGAAATATCCTTCACTGGAGCTTTCATCTTGCCGGGTCTGCCCTGATGAAGTGCTATAAACTGCTGCTGTACCGAAGTCATCAGATAACGGCCTTCCTCATCGCTATCCGCCGCAAAAACATTGATGGCTGCGGCTGCATAGGGTTTGCTTAGCCAGCGCGAAGGCCGGAAATGCTCACGATAGGTCTGTAAAGCCTGCATCAACATCGAGGGTGCAAAATGCGAAGCAAAGGCATAGGGCAAACCCAGATGGGCAGCGAGCTGAGCCCCAAAAAGGCTGGACCCCAGAATCCAGATTGGCACCTGAAGCCCTTCACCTGGGATGGCCAGAACAGCCTGGCCGGGCTGCCTGGGTTCAAAATAGTGCAGCAGCTCCTGCACTTCATTCGGAAAGTCATCGGCACCTGGCGCTTGCTTGCGGCGCAAGGCCCGCATTGTTACGCCATCGGTTCCCGGCGCTCGACCCAACCCCAAATCGACCCGCCCAGGATAAAGAGAAGCCAGCGTACCAAACTGCTCGGCGATCACCAGCGGTGAATGGTTCGGCAACATCACCCCACCAGAAGCAATACGCAGCTTACTGGTTGCTTCGGCAATATAGCCCAGGGCAACTGCGGTGGCCGCACTGGCAATGCCTTCCATGCTGTGATGCTCTGCCATCCAGAAACGGTAATAACCCCATTGTTCGGCATGCACTGCCAGGTCACGAGAATTGAGTAGTGCCTGACGGGCATCGCTGCCGTCGGTAATGGGTGCCAGGTCAAGCAGGGAATAGGCTTGCATTTCAACTCCTCAGGCCGGAATAGACTTAACAGTCTAACTCACCCTGCAATAAAAAACCGCCTCTTGGAAGACCCGGTTAACAAAATTAACACGGCTCCCAAGCAGGCGGCGAAAATATTCCAGGCTTTTGGAGTAACTTACATTCCCAGATAGGCCTCACGAACCTTATCGTTACTGAGCAGCTCTTTGCCGGTTCCCTCAACCACAACTTTACCGGTTTCCAGTACATAGCCGCGGTCGGCCAAAGCCAGAGCCTGAGAAGCATTTTGCTCGACCAGGAAGACCGTAATACCTTCTTTTTTCAGGTCCTTGATGGTGTTGAAAATCTCTTCAACAATCAAAGGGGCCAGGCCCATGCTGGGCTCATCCAGCAGCAAGAGTTTGGGTCTGGCCATCAGGGCACGACCCATAGCCAACATCTGTTGCTGACCACCGGAAAGCTCACCGGCCAAGTTATGGCGTTTCTGACGCAGAATCGGGAACTTGCTGTAGATTTTTTCCATATCTTCCGTGACATCTGAGGTGTCAGTACGGCTATAAGCACCCAGAAGCAGGTTGTCCTGCACACTCATATCCTTGAACACCTGGCGACCTTCAGGAACCTGAACGATACCCTGGGCAACCCTTTTATCACTGGAAATCTTGTTCAGCTCCTGGCCCTTATAGGTCATCTGACCTCTATCCAGGGGCTGCAGACCGGAAATAGCCATCAATAAGGTGGATTTACCGGCACCATTGGCCCCCACCAGGGAAACGATTTCACCGGCATTGATGGTGATATCCACCTCATGAAGCACTTCGATTTGCCCATAAGAAGTCACTGCACCCTTGATGGACAGCATCTCCTGATGGTCATGGTAAGCAGTCACTCGTGATGAGTGAACCACACCCAGACCACCCAGGTGTTCAGGGGTCATACTGATGATTTTATGACGCAGCTCACGAAACTCTTCACGCACCCGTTCCCCAAACAAGGGGTCCTGAGTTTGGTCGCGGGCGTCAGCAATCAGCTCCCAGTCTTCCTGGGTCAGGCTTTCACGGGCGCGGGGAATCACCACACCCTCTTCTTTCTTAATGTGCTTGCGCAATGCCTGGGTAAAGCGGGTCAGGGCATGACTGAAAGCTTCACGGCCGTCCGGCCAGTTGCTCATACAGTTTTGCAACAGGCCACGCAGCTCCTGCAAACGTTCGTGGCCGACGCGGTAACCTTTTTCCAGCTTGTCCAGCAACTCACTGGTATCCGGTGCTTTTTCGCGCAACCGTTTGTAGAGCATTATTTCTGTCGGCTGGCTGTGTACCCGCTTGGAGAAGTGCTCTATATAGTCAAAAATAGTGTTGAACAGCAGCTCATCCGGCTGATTGGCGTTTACATTCATATCCTGCTGGAGCTGATCCAACAAATCGATAATACGCCACAGGCCCTGATGTTCCTGAACGATGGTGCGTATGACCTGATCACTGCGCGACCGGGCAGGAGCTGCCTGTTGTTCTTCTTGCGTCATAAACCTTGCCTCCGCACTCAGCCGCCCAGATAGGCAGCAATAACATCGGGATTGTTACGAATTTCTTCCGGTGTACCTTCGGCCAGCTTGCGGCCATAATTGATCACCAGAACCCGGTCAGAAATCCCCATGACCATTTTCATATCATGCTCAACCAGAACCACCGTAATGCCCTGGGCAGCAATTTTCTGGAGTAATTCTTCCAGTTCTGCTGACTCCACCGCATTCAAACCGGCTGCTGGTTCATCCAGCAAAACCACCTTGGGCTTGGCGGCCAGGGCGCGGGCAATTTCCAGACGTTTCAAGGCACCGTAGGACATGGCACTGGCTTCGGAGTCAATGTAATCACCACAGCCCACAAACTTCATCAGCTCCACGGCGTGATCACGGCAATCCTCTTCATCCTTGAGCAAGGCAGGCAAACGAAACAGCGTGGTGAAAAGGTTGCTCTTCAACTGTAGGTGACGCCCCAGCATGACATTTTCCAAAGCAGTCATGTTCATGCAGATCTGCATTTGCTGGAAGGTGCGACACATACCCAACTCAGCCAGTTTGTTCGGGGATATCCCCGTCACATCCCGGTCACTCAGTTTGATTTCACCCTTGGTGGGGGTGTAAAGGCCGGTGATCAGGTTAAACAGGGTGGTTTTACCGGCACCGTTGGGACCAATTACCGAATACACCTGACCTGCATCCACAGAAAAGCTCAGGCCTTCAATGGCATGAACCCCGCCAAAGGCTTTATCCAGGCCCTTGACTTCGATTAACGCACTCATGCCTGCTCCCCCTTTTTCTTACTCAGCCGGCTGCGAATAAAACGCTGGGTTGTTGGCAGCAAACCTTTGGGCATAAAAATCATGGTCAGCATCAGAATCAGACCGAACATCATCATTTCATAGTCATGGAAGTCAGCCAGCAATTGCGGCAGGAGGGTCAGCAAGACAGCCCCCAGAATCACGCCAATGGTTGAGCCCATGCCACCCAAAACCACCATGGTGACCAGAATGATGGATTCCATAAAACCTGCGATATCCGGGGTAATAAAACCCTGAAAATGCGCATAGAGGCTGCCCATCAGGCTGGCATAGACTGCTGAAATCACAAACACGAGATTTTTGAACTTGGCGGTGTCCACACCCACTACGCTGGCAGCCACTTCTGAGCCATGCACTGAGCGCAGCGCACGACCAATGGGCGAATCGATCAGGTTCTGGGCCAGCCAGACACCGAGAATCAGCAGCACACCCGCCAGCCAGTACCAGGCCAGAGAGCCACTGATGGTCATGCCCAGAAAGGAATAGCTACTGAAGGTGCTCAACTCCCAGCCAAAAACACTGAGTGAGGGTACGGGCATGCCATCCGGGCCACCGGTCAACCAGCCTTCATTATTGATGATAATGGCAATAATGAAGCCCAGCGCCAGAGTCGCCATGGACAGGTAATAGCCTTTCAACCTGAGAATCGGACGTCCCACGATAAAGGCCAGAAAACCGACCAATACCGCACCCAGCAAAAGAGTGATCACCGGCGGCCAGCCATAGACCCCAGTCATGATGGCGCTGAAGTAAGCACCTATCCCGAAAAAACCGGCATGCCCCAGACTGATCTGCCCTGCAAAACCCACCAGCAGATTCAAACCGACTACAGTCGTGGCATAGATGGCAATCTGGGTTGCCATGTCATAATGAAAAGGGTTATTGAAAAAAACAGGCAATACAAAAATAATAATGGCCAGTAACAATAAGCCACTCAAACGGTTATGCAGCAAAGACTTCAGCATTACACACGCTCCACAACGCGAGCACCCATCAGACCTCTGGGCATAAAGAAAAGCACCAGAATGATCATGCCGAAGGCCACAGCGTCTTTGTAATCAGAAGAAATATATCCGGCGGTCATGGCTTCCACTACACCCAAGAGTAAACCACCGACTATGGCGCCCATACCACTGCCCAAACCACCCAAAGAGGCGGCAACAAACCCTTTGAGTCCCAGGATGATACCAATGTCATAAGAGGTGAAAGTGATGGGGGCAACAATAATACCCGCGATCGAGCCCAATACGGCAGACAGCAGGAAAGCCAGCATCAGTACCATTTCTGTTCTGATACCCACCAGGCGGGCTGCAACCTTGTTCATGGAAGTCGCCAAAATCGCCTTGCCAATCATGGTACGGGTGAAAAAGAGTACCAGCGCAGCCACCAGTACTGCCGCGACACCCAGAACCCAGAACGTCTGGGTGCTAACTACAGCACCACCAATATTCACCGGCTCGTTACCGCTGAAATTGGGCATGGAATGATAACCACGACCCCAGACCAGCTGGGCAATACCGCGAATAAAAATGGATGCGCCAATTGTAATGATGATCAGGGTCACCGGGTCAGCCTGTTTTGCCGGAGCAATGGCAAAACGTTGCAAGGCAATACCCATGACAGCTGCCAGTAAAATAGCACCGATCATGGCGACCGGCAGCGGAAATCCTAGTCCTATCAGGGAAACAGTAGCCATACCACCGATCATCAAGAACTCACCCTGAGCAAAATTAATGACATGGCTGGCGTTATAGATCAGGGTAAAACCCAAAGCAATCAGAGCGTAGGTCGCACCGATGGTAATACCTGTAAACAGGTACTGTAAGAATTCTGCAAACATGGTTAAAGTCCCGTCAGGCAAGGGCCAGGAGCAGGTGCCTGTTAAAGGCACCTGTCCAGAACCAAAAGGAAGGGGTTAGGATTTATTCAATCAGCTTCCAGTCACCGTCAACCACTTCCAGAATCCGGAAAGAATCCGCATTCAGGCCATTATGGTCTTTGGATGACATGTTATAAGTACCGGTTACGCCCACATGGCCCTGAATGCTTTCCAGTGCTTTGCGAACAGCTTCACGGTCTGTAGAGCCTGCTTTTTCAAGAGCGGCAACCGCCAAGTGCAGGCCATCGTAAGCGTAAGCACCAAAGGTGGAAACAGATTCATTCCAGCGAGCTTCATAGGCTTCTTTGTAGGATTGCACCACAGGTTTTTGTGGGTCATTTGCCGGCAGTGAATCTGGAACCAGCAGAGGAGAAGCAGGCAAACGCAAGCCATTAGCCGCATCGCCAGCCAGATCCAGGAAGCTGTTGGAAGCAACACCGTGAGACTGGTAGAAAGGCAGTTCAATACCCAGCTGGGCATAGTTGCGCGTTACAATGGCAGGACTTTGCCCGAAACCAAAGTTGAACACAGCCTCTACTTCAGAGTTGTTACGGATACCCGTGAGCTGAGCCGTCATATCAGTATCAGAAGGGCTGTAGGTCACATCTTCCACCACTTCCATACCCATGCTCTCTGCCATGGCCAGAGTCTGTTCACGACCTGAGCGGCCAAAACCACCGGTACCGGAAATCAAACCGATTTTAGTAAAGCCGCGTTCTTTCATGTCAGTCAGAACACGTTCTGCAGCCATGCGGTCGGACTGAGGGACTTTGAACACCCACTTTTTGACCGGGTCAGCAATAACCACCGCACCTGCAAGCGACAGGAAAGGTGTACGTGATTGCTCGATCAGAGGAACGGCGGCCATGGTCGCACCTGTGGTACTACCACCGACGATGATATCAACACGGTCAGAACGCACCAGGCGACTGGCATAGTTGCGCGCCGAGGATGCACTGCCCTCATCATCATAATGAATCAGTTCCAGCTGACGCCCCAGAACACCGCCATCTTCGTTGATTTTATCAACATACATGCGCAATGTTTTCAGCTCAGGATCACCCAGAAAGGAAGCTGGGCCTGTGACGGAAAGGAAAGAACCGATTTTAATGGTTTCCGCAGCCTGTGCACCGGTGAAAATACCCGCTGCCAGAGTTACGGCCAGTAAGCCTGTACGACGCAAGAGTTTTTTACTCATTGTTTTTGTACTCCAAAGTTGGGGCAGTGACTGCCCTCGTTTATTGTTGTTGCAAAAAAAGCAAAACAGATCTGCATACTTATTACGCAAAAGCTGTATCACTTAGGCTATCAGTATAGCTGAGCTTCTGAACATGAAAAGCCCGAACTGTCAACTGGAAGCCAAGGACTCCCGACTCGATTTGCCATCAAAAGTGACACATTTGATGAGCTAGATCAAAAACTATTGTATCATAACCTTGATGTCAACCTGTTTCCTTGCTCAGCTTGGCGAAAAAAATAACAACAACTGAGGCGATTAAGCACAAAACCCTTGATCCAAAGGGCTTTACCTGAGGGTTCACAACCGGATAATAGCCCTTCGTGTTTTTTCACCTCACCTAACACTGAATCCAAGTCTATGGCCGCAAAAAACCAGCTGGACCTTCTGGTCAGCAATTTCCAGCAAAAACGCCCACTGCGTGCTGGCTCTCTTATTATCACTGCCTACGGTGATGCCATCGTCCCGCGAGGCGGTACCGTCTGGCTGGGCAGCCTGATGAAGCTGCTGGAACCTGTTGGGGTCAGCGAACGCCTGGTGCGCACTTCTGTCTTCCGACTGACCCGTGAATCCTGGCTCCAGGCCGAAAAAGTCGGACGCTGCAGTTACTATAGTCTGACCGGCCCGGGCTTGCGCCGCTTTGAACAAGCCTTCAGGCAGGTCTACAACATGGCCACTGAAGAGTGGGTCGGTAACTGGTGCCTGGTGTTTCTGTCACAACTGGACAACGGCAAACGTCGCAGCATTAAGGAAGAGCTGGAGTGGATGGGTTTTGGTAGCCTGGCACCCGGCGTGATGGCCCACCCCCGCATGGAAAGAGCGGAGCTTCTCCCTTTGCTTCAGGAAAGAGATGCATTGGATGAAACCATTGTCATGCAAAGCGAACCTCAGGAACTCCTGACTTCCAAGGCTCTACGTTTACAGGTTAAGGAAAGCTGGAACCTGAATCTTCTGGGCGAACGCTATGACAACTTCCTGAATCAGTTCCGCCCCCTCTGGAATGAACTCAAGATTGAAGACAGCCTCTCCCCTGAAGACTGCTTTATAGCCCGCACACTGCTAATCCATGAGTACCGCAAAGTGTTGTTGCGTGACCCTCTTCTACCTGATGAATTGCTTCCCGGTGACTGGGAAGGGCGCAGTGCCCGGCTCTTGTGCCGCAATCTTTACCGGCGCATTTACGCCCGATCTGAAGTGTGGCTGGATGCAACTCTGGAAAATGCTTCAGGCCCCCTCCCTGCGCCAGCCCCCAATTTTTATCGGCGTTTTGGCGGCCTCGACTAAAGTCCAAAAGCGACACATAAAAATGACCAAAATCAACAAAACGTTGTCATTTTGCTGTAGTTCTTGCGACTTTAGTTGGGTATAGTCACTAGCAATCGACTTCCTCCCGACTCTCAAAATTATAATTGAGGCAAGTCCTATGCTTTCATTCGTGCGTAATATTTCCATTCGCTACAAGCTTCTTTTGCTTGTGGTGCCCCCTTTGCTGGGTATGCTCGCCTATGCTGGCCTGAGCACTCGCAATGACCTCCAGTTGTACTCCAGCCTCCAGCAGCAGCAACAGCTGGCCCAGGCACGTAATCAGTTGAATCGGGTTTTTTCCACATTTAACCAGGCACGTCATGACGTCATTCTGGGGCAATCAACTGACGCCGAACTGCTTGAGGAGTTGCGCCAACTGGAAAGCCAGGCCCAGAACCTGTCATCCGAACTGCAGGCTTCATTGGAAGGTACTTTTGATCTGGCCCAGGCGCTGCTGAACAGTGAACCGCAACTGGATACCCTTTTGGACCAGAGTGCCAGCCTGAATCAACTCGCCAGGCGCCTGGAGCTGTTTTCTACCCAGCTTGCCGGCCAGGCGGGCGGTATAACCACTCGCTGGCACTCGGCACACCATGCCTTGATGCAAGCCATCAGCCGCATTCATGAAGAGCAGCTGCTACTCAGTCTGGCTTTTCAGGAAACCTATTTCCCGGACGGTGCCTACCCACGTTTTATTCGCTTGCTGAGCGAACAAAATGTTTTCCTCAACACTTATAACAATCATCTTCAAAATGCTCCGGATTTACGTCTGGACAATTGGATGAATAGCGAAATTTACCAGCAGGTGCAGGAAGTTCGTCGTACTTCTGAACAGATCTATCTGGATGGCAACTTCGGCCTCAGTATGTCGGGCGGTGGCAACTGGCAAGAGCTGAGTAACGCTCTACTCGACGAACCAGAGAACTTACAAAGGGAAGTTCTCGACACTCTAATTCTCAGAGTGCAAATGGAACTGGATTCAGCGCGCAATCGCTTGATAATGGTTGGTTTTTCCAACGTCTTCCTGGTTTTTTTGGGTATTCTGATTGCCTGGTTTATCTATCGGCAGATCAGTCAACCGACTTTGCAATTAACCCGCAGCATGGAAGGCGTTGCCAAAGATCTTGACCTCACCCGTCGCCTATCTCTGGCGGGCAAAGATGAGACAGCTCAGGCCGCCAAAGCATTTGACCAGATGATTGGACAGGTAAGACAACTGTTAGAAGAAGTCATCAAAGCCACTGGCGAAGTGGCCACTAGCTCTAACCTGGGCAAACGTGTTGCCAACAACCTGGAACAGCAGGTTAGCCAGGGACAGGAAAGCCTTCAATCCATGTTAACCAGCGTGGAAGAGCTGCACTCCGCTATTCATGAAGTGGCGCGCAATGCCGAAACCAGCCAGCAGACCTCTCAGGATGCCAGCCGACTGGCTGCCAGTGGCAGTGAGTTAGTCACCACTTTGCAGACCCACAACCGTTCTCTGGAAACAAGCCTCAGGGATTCCGGCTCGAAAGTCACCGAACTGGCCGAACACAGCGACAAGATCAACAACATTCTGGAAGTGATTAACGACATTGCTGAGCAGACCAATTTGCTCGCACTGAATGCCGCTATAGAAGCAGCCCGTGCCGGAGATGCCGGACGCGGTTTTGCCGTAGTGGCCGATGAAGTGAGATCCCTGGCCGGTCGCTCACGCGAAGCCACTGTGGAAATCAGCCAACTCCTGGAGAACAATCAGCTCGCAGCCAAGGAAGCTGTCAGCCGCATGGACTCCAGCCTGGCCCAGGCCGATGAAGTCAGCCATTATCTGGAGCAGGCCGGAAAATCCCTGCAGGAAATCAATACCGCCGTAGAAGGCATTCATACCGCCAACGTAGAAACCGCTTCAGCCGCCAACCAGCAAAGAGCAACGGCTGACCAGCTCAGCGACAGCGCCCACCAGATGAACGCCCTCTATCAGGAAACTGGCCGCGAAGTGGAAGAATTGGAAAACAACAGCAGCAGTCTCGAGCAGCTTTTGCAAAGCCTGGATCGGCAGCTCAAGCGTTTCAAAACCTGATAGAGGTATCATTTTTTGTACCAAAATGGCGATTCTACGTGAACACTGGAGTACTTTTCATCCTGGGAACACCAGAGTTTACGTAGGCTCGACAAAATTTCTTAAAAACTGAAACCTCTTAGTTTTTTTACAGCCTGAACGCCGCCATCACGCGCGGGTTTGTTGTGGAGGCGAAGCCGCAACGACAAACCCCTCGCTGTGCTTGGCCTTGTTAACTTTTGATGCTCATTTTAACGATGTGCTTCATAAAGGAAGACGTCATTTCAAATATAAACTCAACCTCCTCCTCTACAACAGCATCATTATGCTTTACAAAGGTATTTTGATACTTTGAATAGTAGTCAACTAGCGTCTTAAACATGTTGGTGAATTGCTTTGATCCACCATTATTACTGATAAATGCTCCGATCTCCGAAATCTGGTTTTCTAGTGATTTGCCATTTCTGAAGATTACCTTGAGAAGCAATTCCATTGAAAGCCTGAGATCATCTAACAAATTACGCTCAAACACCCCATTACTGAACTTCATTAAAGACGACTCATATAGCCTCAAGCTATCGGGGAAGCCAGCTAGCCAGTGCTTTGCCTCATCAACGAGAGTCACGTTCAGCGTTTCAGAGCTAACAACTCCGAATTGGGAACCGTACCTTGCAATTAACTGAATCTTTAAATTATTTATGGAATCTGAAACCGGGTGAGGAAGCCTCGGATGCTCGCAAAGCTCCTTGATGATTCTGTATTGATCTTTCGCCTCAAAAGAACGCAAATTTTCAAGTAACGCCGTTCGTTTGTTCGGAGCATCGAATGGATATGAGGCATGGGAATAGTCACATTCAAGTCAAGTGCGTAGCTAACAAATGCTCTGACAATATTGTTCCCCGACAATCCTTGATCAGTATCACCCAGGATATCTGATGCATGAGTAAGAAACATGTCTGGTATAGACTGCACTTATAGCTCCTGTGGAAGTTAACGCCAGCCATAACCGGACGAAAAATGCGCAGCGCAGCGTAGCTTTTTGCGGTCCGCGTTTATGGCATTGTTATGTATTTATCGCACTCTTCGATTACATATGAAGGAGTCGTATCAAACTTTTCTGGACTCAATTGGCTTATGAATTCGTTCTCGACATGGTATGTTTCATTGATGAACTTTTGTATTACTGAGTTGTTAACATCATAATCAAACAGCCTAAAAATTTGCAGCTTCTCATAGCCGTTATTGCATGATAAATACAGTGCCTGCATATCCGCTTCTTTAGACGCTCGCATCAGCAGAAGTTGATAATCGAATCCATTTATGTATTCAGATATTTCTGAGCATCCAGCATGAAAAAGGCTATTTTCCATTCCCGGATATTCGCCCTCTATGTTCATCGGTTCTCTCATGTCGATTGCATTCTGTCGCTTGTGAAATAAGTTGGAGAGAACCTGGTATCCATGCCCTTTTTCGTCTGTTATCTCTAAAAACCTTCTCAAATAGATAGCCTTAATAAGATCGTCCTTGTCTGAAGCTAGGGCGTTCTTGCAGATTTCTGAAAATGTTTGAATGTCGCTCTTCTCAATGGCCACCTCTGAAACTATACCCTGATCGTATCTAAGGAATGCGGCCGTAGTCTGATTCTGAAACTGGCGCGCGACTGCCTTAACGGTATCAATTATTGGCTCTACATCGTGAGTCAGCATTAAGACCGTCTTTCCTTTTAGGCATGAGTCTGATTTCCTTCTAAATAGCATTTCTAGTATTGCGTATTTCTTATTCTTATCAAACGAAGATATCGGGTCATCCAAGATTATAAGGTCCGGTTTTTTCGATAAGCATTCATACATAAACAATACAATTGCAAACGCATTCCGCTCACCGAAGCTTAGGTGCTGCTTCCCGCCACTCAGGTGGTCACCGTAATCCATATGTAGCAATTTTAATTGCGACTCAGCATCATCTCCGGAAATTTCCACTTTGTATCTATAGCCAGCATAAGCTAGGAAATCATTTATTTCAGACTGATGCTTTTGAATTACTTTTTGCATTTCATTGCGCAAAATATTTACTTTTCCCTGCAAAACCCCCGCTTGCTCTATTAGCTCATCAATAGAGGAGTTTATGGATGAGACAGCCTCATTGGTTTTGTCTGAGTTCAATTCAGAAAAAAACTCAAGGTCCAACTTGTATGTAGGGAGCTTGTCAGAAACGTTATCTCCGTCCTTGAAATCGAAACCTGTCAGCGTTCTCAGACTTTCGAGCTTTTCAACAAAGTTATCAATTTGTGTTTTTGTATTGACCAAAAATGCCTCGTGCTCACTTTCGGGGGCATCTTTTAATGTTGTTATTGTTTGGAGTCTTGATCTAGTCTCGTCAGAGAAATATTCTCCCAGCTTATTTATGATATCAATTATTCCAACCAAATTCTTAATAGTAGCTTTGTCATACTCTTCGCTGACCTTCTTAATTTGTTCTCTTTTGCTTGTGGCGTCCGACGTACAAAACGGGCAGTTGTCTGATAACTCGACATATTCATTACCTTTGATTTGCCAATCAATCCAACTAATATTTTTATCGCTTTGAATAAATGGAGAAAATGACTCAAGCCCAACTGGAACATGTTGAACTTTGTTGCCCCCTGCCAAGCCTTTCATGCCTGTGGACGCTTTAGATATGCCAGTTTTTGTTAGCTTAAATGCCCCGCCAAGCTCTTTGAGATTGGCGATCAGATTTTCAAGTTCTTCGTTATTCACAAACAAAGACTTGATTTTTTGCATTATGACTTCTATTTCGCCCTCGATCTTCTTATATTTGTCATTCTTTACGAAAACATCAAAGCTGTTGGTTACAAGCTCATCCGGTTGAAACGCGATATTGTTGACGTAATCTTCGTTAAAACACATCACACTTGAGACTTGCTCCGCTCCAACCACTTCAGGAGAAAAACCATTTGGATTGTCATTCATTAGTTTAAATGGCATTAACTCATCAAGGGTTTTATCACTATCATCCATACAATACTGAATGGCTTTCGCAATAGTGCTCTTTCCTACACCATTGGGCGCGAATTTTATATTTAACCTGCCTTCTGTGATTTTGATCTTCGCGAAGTCCAAGTTATTGCAATGTTTTATTTCAAAGTCCATGTTGCGCCTTTATGCAGTATGAGATTTCTACGTCAAGTTTATCCATGTGGGTTTCGCCGCAACCACCAAGGCATCTTTAGACATAACGCCGAAGCACAGCGGCGACCTTGGAGTGGCGACGAAGGAGCCTCGTAAAAGGCGTCCGGCGGCCATCGGCCGCGAACTGCTGCGGCTTGTTAAATACCGTGTTCAAGCTGATAACCCAAGCTTGCAGTGAACATATCTACCTGCGCATCTTTGAGAACATACTGAGGGATATATTGCATTCCGTCAGGGAGATCTTCTACCGGACTCAACAATGCGCCCCGACCAGGCCCGAAACGGTCGAGAATATAGTCTTTTAGGATGCTACGACCGTTTATGGAGTATGCAGTTCTAAAAATGGATAAATCACCAAGGTAACCGTTGACCTCAATCCAACAGTGACCACCCCAACTTTTCTGCACAATTTTCCCTGTACCGCTTGGCTCAGGCAGCTTCTCCTTGTACTTAAAAATTCGAGCGCCGGAGATTTTCAAGTCGCCGGCCACAACTATGGCAGGGATGGAAAAATGATCTTTAAGGTAGCTTGCCCAGGCACAACTCAGCATTACGCAGGAACCGAATGAAGGCGGCACCTCACGCATTAGTGCTTGTGCGCTCTCGCCAAACGGAGCCGGGTCATGGAACCGATAACCGAAATAGGCTTCTGACTCAGCAACTCCGCGAGATCGAGCAATTTTTTGCTTAAGCTTTATTTGACGTGTGTTCATAGGTATTTAACGCCGAAGCACAGCGGCGACCTTGGAGTGGCGACGAAGGAGCCACGTAAAGGGCGACCGGCGGCCATCGGCCGCGTACTGCTGCGCTTTGTTAAAAATCTTGACCAAGTTTTGCCCAGTTCTGAGTGAAATAGGCTTGAATCCCCTTACCTGGCAAATACTGCGGATAGAGCTTTTGAAACTCGCTGGACGCAGAACTATAGGAGCTATCGTCAATTACGGCGAGTGTCCGGGCAAGGAATAACAGAGCTAGGGATGGCGCACGCGATTCACCCTGATTGCAATGAATAACTAGCTTTTTGCCATCGTCCCAGTGCTTCTTTGCAAAGTTCAGAAAGCTAGAAAAGAGCTCTGGCTTAAAGAGCGGTATCGGTGGATCAATGATGTTGAGATACAGATCTGAACCACGCTCCAAGACCAAATAATTTGGATGCGAGTCCGAGAGCTTTCCTTTGTACCCGACAGCGCCCTGATGACATGGGCTCTTACAGGCATGAACAACTGCAACGTCATCGGAGCCCCTCAAACAGGAGGTCGCGTCTGTTACGAATACCCTTTCATACACTTCCTGCATACAAGCTCCTTGGTATTTTTAACATTTTCATATTAGGCATGCGTGTTTCGCTGCTTTTAATATCTGCCTACGTTTTCCTCTAACCTACCGGCCTTTCTGAGCTTTTACTAGAACTCAGGTCAAGGTTTCCCGACAAACCTTGCATCCGGCCTATCAGCAATAGTTGTGCGCACACTATCTGGTGCACTTGAATTCAAATAACTAAGCGTGCATTTGATCTGGAAAAACGAGCATCACTTTTTGCCTCAATGGAAATAGGCTGTATATTCATACAGAGTGGTGTCAGCCCAGCTTAAAGCCACTAACCAGCTCTTTAAGCTTTTCAGCACGCCCTGCCAGGCTTTGGTTAACCTGTTCGGTTTCTTCCACAGCCTGGGCACTCTGGTCTGCCAGTTGATTAATCCGCGTCATACTGGCGCTGATATCTTCAGCGACTGAGCTTTGTTCCCTGGCTGCCTGTTCGATCTGCATGCCTCTTTCCGTTACCTGGCGCACACTCTGGCTTATGGCATCCAGCGCTTCACCGGCTGCCTGGGCCTGGCTAGCACAACTTTCTGCCTCTTCACTTCCGTGAGTTATGGCTTCTGAAACATCCGAAGCGGCAGACTGGACTTCAGCAATAATCCGATCAATTTTTCCAGTGGCATCCTGGGTTCGGGTCGCCAGCTGGCGTACCTCATCAGCCACCACCGCAAAACCACGCCCCTGCTCACCAGCTCGGGCGGCTTCTATGGCCGCATTCAGCGCCAGCAGATTGGTCTGTTCGGCAATTTCGGTAATGGTGTTGATGACCTGACCAATGTTTTGGCTACCAGTATCCAGCCGTTCGATCACTTCCAACAAACCGTGCATGCGAACAGCAAGCTTACCAATTGAATCAATAGTCTGTTCGACTACCTGCTGACCTTTATCTGTCTGCTGCTGGGTTTGTTCAGCCGCTGCCAGGGTTGCGCCAGCATGCTCTGAGACCTCACTGGAAGACGCCGCCATTTCTGTGGTTGCCGAGGCAACCTGGTCAGTTTCATTTTTCTGCTGCAGAGCCATACGCGCACTTTGTTGACTGGCATTCAGCACCTGGCTGGTTGATGCCGCCAAATCCTGGGAGGTTACTGCGACTTCCCGCAACACACTGCTGAGTGCAGCTGAATTGCGATTAAAGGCCGAAAAAAGCTGACCCAGTTCATTTTTCTCACTGGCCTGCAAACGCAGGCTCAAATCTTTATCAGCCTCTGCCAGACGGCCGGCATTGATGGTCAGGGGGTTTACGACACTACGCTGCATGATATGTGCAAAAAACAACACCATCAGTACACCGATCAGTGCCAAAACACCAATACTCAAAGCCAACTGCCAGAATTGGGCGCTGACATCATCAATATAGATTCCGGTGCCGATCAGCCAACCCCACTGCTGGTCAGCTGTCACATAAGAAAGTTTGGTGTAGCGCTCTTCACTCACTCCACCGCCGGACAGGGGCTTGGGCCACTGATACTCCACAAAACCGGAACCATAGCGTTTGACGGTTTCCACAAAAGCGGTAAACAAATTGGCTTGATCAAGAGTTTGCTGCTGGTCACCTGACTTGTTACGCATCAGGGTGGCATGTTCAAAGCGATCACCATTCAGCAGCTGTCCATCCAAAGCAGGAACGGTAGGGTGCATGACCATTTTGGGTATGGGGTCGCCCAGATCATTCACCCAGATGTATTCGGTGGTGTCGTAGCGAAGGTTACGCAGGGTTGCCAGGGCTTCCTGCTGAGCCTGGGATCGGCTCAACTGGCCTTCCGCTTCCAGAGTTTGATAGCGATCGACAATACCCAGAGCCAGATCAACGACACCGATGACCTGGCTTTCTTTTTCCTGAATCAGGGTTGAGTTCAAGGCCTGAAGGGCGACACCGGCCATCAGTACAAAACCGATCAAGGAAATCAGGGGAATGATTTTAAGACGCAGCCCCAGGCTGTAGATATTGAACATCCTGTTATTCCTTCTTTATTGTTGTTATCTGTACCTTTTGCAGGCATCAGCAACCGGGCTGGAAAGAAGGTGGAAACCGGCTTTCCTTGTCCGGGTTTAAGGAGCATTCTAGTGAAAAGTTCTGTTAATAGCTATGAAGAAACGCCTGATTAGCGGTTATTGAAATCCGGTTTGCGTTTCTCGACAAACGCCTGCATGCCTTCCTTGCGATCCTCAAAAGCAAAACTGCTTTGGAAAGCGCGACGCTCAAAGCGCAGACCGGCACTCAGGGTGGTTTCAAAAGCCTGATCCACAGCTTCACGAATCATCATCGTCACCGGACGTGATTGAGCTGCAATGCTGGCTGCTGTTTTCAGCGCTTCTGCAAAAAGCTGGTCAACCGGTAGAATGCGACTGACCAAGCCAGCGCGTTCAGCTTCTTCAGCATCTAGCATGCGTCCGGTCAGGCACATTTCCATGGCTTTGGCCTTACCCAGAGCGCGGGTCAGGCGTTGAGTACCACCAGCGCCCGGCATGGTTGCCAGCTTGATTTCCGGCTGACCAAAGCGGGCCGTATCACTGGCCAGAATAAAATCACAGGCCATCGCCAACTCACAACCACCGCCCAGTGCCATGCCCGATACTGCCGCAATCATTGGCTTACGGCGGGATTCCATCACTTCCCAGCCGTCACCTTTCAAGTAGGGAAAATCTGACTTGAAAAGATCGGCATATTCTTTGGATGCCATTTCAGAAATATCAGCGCCAGCTGCAAAGACCTTTTCACTGCCCTTGATCAGAATACAACCAATCGCGGCATCCTCTTCAAAAGCCTTCACCGCCTGACCGACTTCACTGATCAGCGCCATGGACAGGGCATTATGAACCTGGGGGCGGTTGAGGGTAATCACCCCCACTGCATCTTGTGCTTCAACTTGAATATTTTCGTAAGGCATAAGGTATCTCTTATTTCTTCGGCGCATGCAGAGGTTGGCTATTGCCTGCATCCAGCTGGGGTCGATTGGGTTCTATTTCGGTTAGTGGTTCACACTCTTTCAGGCTGGCATGACAACGCTCGGTCAGGCGCTGGTACTCTGCTGTACCTTCCTGCTTCCATTTGATTTCATCGGCAGACAGTTGGCGGTGTACCTTGGCTGGAGATCCGATAATCAGGGATTCCGCTTCGCAGGTGAAGCCAGCTTTCACAAAAGCCGTGGCAGCAACGATGGAACGCGGTGCAATGCGGGCCCCATCCATCACTACGGCATTCATGCCGACCAGGGCATCTTCTCCGATCACACAACCGTGCAGGATCGCGCCGTGACCGATATGACCATCTTTTTCAACCACGGCATCCATTCCCGGAAAGGCATGCATGACGCAAGTATCTTGCACATTACTGCCTTCTTTCAGGACAATGCGGCCAAAATCACCGCGCAGACTGGCAAAAGGGCCAACGTAGCAGTTGGGGCCAACCTGAACGTCACCAATCAAAACGGCGGTGGGATGCACATAGGCGGTCGGGTGAATAACCGGCACGACCCCTTCAATTTTGTAGCAGGGCATGACTTACTCCTTGGGGTTACTCTAGGCAATTATCCGGGTGCAAGGACTACTTGTCAGGACGCGTAAATACTTCCCTGTAAGCTCTGGCAGAATTCATTCCAGATGAACCTCTGCACTTCCCACGTCCATGTGGGTCGGCTGCAACTTCCTGTTGCAGACAGCCTGACATAGCAGCCTCTTGCACCCTTTAGTGCTATAGCGACTTTACCTGATGAGCCTATACGTGCCGACGGCTCTGAACGACTACAAAGCGATTGACCACAAACGCTGTGTCGGTCAGGGAGGCGTTGGCAGCCGGGTTGCCACCGGTGGCGTGGAAGTCACTGAAGGCTGCTGACTGGTTGACGAAGACGCCACCATCCAGGTTGTTGGACAGAGCCACTTTGACATCCATTGCCAGTTCTTCAGCTTCTTCCAGGCGTTTGGCATCGGTGGAGTAGAAGCCCAGGGTAATAGCGCCCTGTTCATGCAAAACCTCACGTGCCAAACGAATGGAGTCATCGGTGCTTTCGGTAGCGATCAGGAAGGAAACCGGACCAAAGCGCTCTTCCGAGTAGGTCGCCTTGTCCTTGCCATCCACCTTAAGGATCAGCGGGGTGTGGATACGGGCATCAGGGAATTGCGCATGTTCACGCGGTTCACTGTCCAGCACGATTTCACCCAGCTTGCGGCATTCATCAATGCGGGCTTCCGTCGCTTCCGACTGGATGGCACCCAACACCATGCAGGCACGATCATTATCGGACAGGAATTTGCTGGTGGCGGTGGCCAGGGCCTGGGCAAATTCATCAAAGCTGACTTTACCGTCCGGTGTGTTGATCCCGTCTTTGGGGACATAAATGGCCTGGGTGGTGGTACACATCTGGCCAGAATAGAGGCTCAGGGTGAAGGCCAGGTTTTTGGTCACTGCCTTAAGGTCAGAAACACTATCAATGATGATGGAGTTAACCCCGGCTTTTTCGGTAAACACACGGGCCTGACGGGCATTTTCTTCCAGCCAGTTACCAAAGGCACTGGAACCAGTGAAGTCAATGACCTTCACTTTGGGGTTCAAAGCCAACTCTTTGGTGATGGGTTCAGCAGAGGTGTCCGGTACCAGGCTAACCAGGCAGGTAGGCAGGCCCACTTCCTTCAGAACTTCCTGAGCAACCTTGACGGTCAGGGCCGCAGGCAGGATGGAACCAGGGTGGGGCTTAACGATGACCGGGTTACCGGTCGCCAGGCTGGCAAAGAGACCGGGGTAGGTATTCCAGGTCGGGAAGGTGGAGCAACCCACAACCAAAGCAACACCGCGCGGTACGATATGGAATTTCTTATCCATGACCAGTGGATCCATCTTGCCCTGGGGCTTTTCCCAGCGCGCTGATTCAGGAATCCCTTTCATGGCATCCCAGGCATAGGCGACAGCTTCCAGGCCACGATCCTGGGCATGGGGCGCACCGGCCTGGAAAGCCATCATCAGGCCCTGGCCACTGGTGTGCATGACGGCCTGCCCCATCAAGGGACTCATGTCATTCAAACGCTGTAGAATTTCGGCGCAAACACCCACGCGACCTTTGGCACCGGCATCACGCCATTGCGGCAAAGCCGCCTGCATTTCATTCACCAGGGCATCCAGATCAGGCTGGTCATAGCTGGTTCCCAGATCAAAGCCATAAGGTGAACGCTCACCGGTGATTTTTTTGACACTTTTAACACTGCTCAACTCAAAAGGCTGATCACACAGCGCTTTGAAGTCAGAGCTGGCTGATTTTACCTTCTCTTCAGGGTACTTTTTCATGTTCTCTGAGAAGGGAGACCAGTATTCGCGGGTATGCAAAACCTCAACCGCCTTATCAAGAAGGGGCTGATGGCGCTCAAAAAGGGCGCTGGGGGTCGTAGCTGACATGGGGAAGCCTCCAAAAGTATTCAGTTTAGAATAAAAATTGAATCTTCGCTTTCCACGCCAACATGGCAACAACAATTCAGATCAAGACCTGCTTTTTGTATCATATTCATGCTGCAAAGCAAAGTAACGAGGCTTTTTAAAGCCCTCTAAAGCGGAAAAAATGTGACCGGAGCGTTTTCAGGTTTTTGGCACTAAGTGCCTAATCTTTCATCAAATAGCCAGCAATATTGTGCCAATTCAATAACTTGCAACTTATGACTGCCTGACAATCCAGAAAGCGATACACAAATTTGAAATTATTTTCTTGATGAGTGTCAAATTTTAGATATACTCCAAGTCAGATCTTCGCCCCCGCCAACCTGGTGGAACAATTAAGACAAGACAAGGCGAAAGTGAAATAAAACAACAAAGGTTGCTTATGCCGCAAAACCTGCTCCTCAAGGGGCCGGACAAGGGTGTGCGCATCATCACCCTGCATCGTCCCGAAGCCCTCAATGCCCTGAACACTGCCCTCCTGGGTGAACTGGCCGCTGAACTCCAGGCTGCTGACACTGACCCGGAAACCCGTGCGGTGGTGCTGACTGGTAGCGAAAAAGCTTTTGCTGCCGGCGCCGACATCAAAGAGATGGCCGCACGCGACCTGGTGGGTATTCTTGAAGACCCCCGCTTGCAATCCTGGCAGAGCATTTCCCGATTCAGCAAACCGATTATAGCTGCCGTCAATGGCTTTTGCCTGGGTGGTGGCTGTGAACTGGCTATGCACGCGGACTTGCTGCTCGCCGGAGAAAATGCCCGTTTCGGTCAACCGGAAATCAACCTGGGCATCATGCCGGGCGCGGGTGGCACACAAAGGCTGCGCCGTGCAGTTGGTCCTGCCCTGACCATGCAAATGGTATTGACCGGGGAACCCATATCAGCACAGCGCGCTCTGGAAGCTGGCCTGGTCAGTGAAGTCTGTCCTCCTGAGTTGACTGTTGAGCGGGCCGTACAACTGGCAGAAATCATTGCCAGCAAAGCTCCTATAGCTGTACGCCTCGCCAAAGAAGCCGTGCACAAAGCCGGTGATACTGATCTGGCCAGCGGCCTGCGTTTTGAACGCCATGCCTTCACCTTGTTGGCCGGAACCCAGGATCGCCAGGAAGGCTTGAATGCCTTCCAGGAAAAACGCAAACCTGAGTTCAAAGGCTGTTAAGGCCTTGTATTCCCCATTTTAATATAGAGGATCCAGCCACCATGTCTCAGCCCAGCATTCTTCTTGAAATTGATCAGGGTGTCGCCCTGCTGACCTTGAATCGCCCTGACAGTCTGAACAGCTTTAATACCGAGATGCATGCAGAAATCCGCTCGGCCATCAGCCAGGTTCGCAAAAGCTCTGAGGTTCGCGCCTTGGTCATCACTGGCTCTGGTCGTGGTTTCTGCGCCGGACAGGATCTTTCCGACCGCAATGTTGCCCCAGGTGCGGAAGCACCTGATCTGGGTGAATCCATAGAAAAACGCTACAACCCCCTGCTGCGCTCAATTCGTGAATTACCGATGCCGGTGATTTGTGCAGTCAATGGCGTTGCTGCAGGTGCCGGTGCCAATATCGCCCTGGCCTGTGACATTACTCTCGCAGCCAAATCAGCCAGCTTCATCCAGGCCTTTTGCAAGATCGGTCTGATTCCCGATTCCGGCGGCACCTGGTCACTACCTCACCTGGTCGGCATGGCGCGCGCCAAAGGTATGGCCCTGCTGGGTGACAAGATTAAAGCTGAACAAGCAGAAAGCTGGGGGCTGATCTGGCGCTGCGTCGAAGATGACCAGCTGATGGAAGAAGCCATGCAGCTGGCCCGTCATTTGGCAACCCAGCCCACCAAAGGCCTGGCCCTGATCAAACGCGCGCTGCATGCCAGCACCAACAATACGTTTGATCAGCAGCTGGATCTGGAACGCGACCTGCAGCGTCTGGCCGGACGCACAGACGATTACCGTGAGGGCGTGGGCGCTTTCATGGAAAAACGCACCCCGAACTTCAAAGGCCAATAATCATGCAAGCATTGGATACACAAATCAAAATCGCGGTCGTGGGTGCTGGAGCCATGGGCTCGGGCATTGCCCAGGTTGCTGCCCAGGCCGGCCATGAAGTTTTCCTGTTTGACCAGAGTGTCGAAGCGGTGGAGAAAGGCAAAGCTGGCATTGCCAAACAACTGCAACGCCGTGTTGATAAAGGCAAGATGCAGCAAGCCGATGCCGATGCCATCGTCAGCCGTGTTTTACCCGCCAACCAACTCAGCGAACTGGCACCGGCTGGCCTGGTCATTGAAGCCATCGTGGAAAACCTGGAAATCAAACAAAAGGTTTTCGGTGATCTGGAAGATATCTGTGGCGATCAAGTCATTCTAGCGACCAACACTTCTTCACTTTCCGTGACCGCTCTGGGTTCTGCCCTTAAGCGCCCGGAGCGTCTGGTGGGTATGCACTTCTTTAACCCGGCTCCCGTCATGGCACTGGTGGAAGTGATTCATGGCCTGGCGACCGACAAGCAGGTGGCTGAGCAGATTCATGCCACGGCTGCAGCTTGGGGCAAAAAACCGGTTTTTGCCACCTCTACGCCTGGCTTTATTGTTAACCGTGTAGCACGCCCTTTTTATGCCGAAAGCCTGCGCCTGATGCTGGAACAGTCTTCTGATCCGGCCACTCTGGATGCCCTGCTGCGTGAAGCGGGCAACTTCCGCATGGGTCCTTTCGAGCTGACTGACCTGATTGGCCATGACGTCAACTATGCCGTGACCTGCTCAGTGTTTGATTCCTATTATGGCGATTTCCGCTTCCAGCCTTCCCTGATTCAAAAATCCCTGGTGGATGCTGGCCGTCTGGGCCGTAAATCTGGCCAGGGCTTTTATTCCTATGCTGAAGGGGCAGAACGCCCTGAACCCGCCACTGCAGAAAGCTACACCAGCAGTGAAAAGCAGCTGATTGTTGAAGGTGATGTGGGAGCAGCTCAAGGATTGGTTGACCGCTGCCAGGAAGCTGGTCTGGAAGTGGTTGAGCGTGAAGGCCATGGCCTGTTGCGTTTTGGTCAGGCCACTCTGGCGTTGACCGATGGCCGCATGGCCACTGAACGTGCAGTGACGGACGGCCTGCACAATCTGGTGCTTTTTGATCTGGCCCGTGATTATCGCTCTGCAACTCGCCTCGCGCTGGCGACTGCTGAACAAACCGACCTTCAGGCTACTGAAGATGCCATCGCCTTGCTACAGATGCTAGGCATTCAGGTCAGCCTGATTGCTGATGCCCCCGGTCTCGTGGTGATGCGCACCCTGGCCATGCTGGCCAATGAAGGTGCGGATGCTGTGCTTCAGGGTGTCGCCAGTGCTGCGGATGTGGATCTTGCCATGAAAGCAGGCCTCAACTATCCCGAAGGACCACTGGCCTGGAGTGATCAACTGGGTCTTGGCGTGATTCATCAGGTACTCACCAACCTGCAAAACAGCTACAACGAAGACCGCTACCGGCCTTCACTGCTGCTGCGCCGAAACACCTTTGCCAAAAGTGGCTTTTTTACAGAAAGCTGAACAGCCAGGAAAGCAGGTCGTAGCGAAGTAAAACAGGAGCCAACAGGCGGGGGACATGAGCGTGACCTGCTTCCTGGCAACTGAGCAAACTAAAAAAATCTTTGTAAAGAGAACAATAAATGATGACCACTGAACTCACCCCACAACAACTGGCCGAAGCCTGCGCGGATTCCATGTTTTCCCGCGACCAGGCCAGCCAGCAATTGGGTATGCAGATCCAGTCCGTTGCACCCGGTAAAGCGGTGCTCACCATGACCGTTGATGAGCGCATGATCCAGGGTCACGGCAACTGCCATGGCGGCTACCTTTTCACCCTGGCCGACTCAGCCTTCGCCTTCTCCTGCAACACTTACGATAAGGCGACCGTCGCTTCCGGCTGCAGCATTGAGTACATGCGACCCGCCCGACTCGGCGACCAATTGACAGCAACTGCCGAAGAACATGCCCGTGGCAGCCGTACCGGTGTTTATGACATCACCATTACCAATCAGGACGGTAAAAAGGTTGCCCTTTTCCGTGGCAAATCCTACGAAGTCAGCGGCAGTGTGCGCCGCCTGGAGGAAAACTCATGAAAGATTTAACCAACGCCTACATTATTGATGCCCTGCGTACCCCGGTGGGCCGTTATGGTGGTGTCCTTTCCAGCGTCAGAGCCGACGATTTGGGCGCTCTTCCCATCAAGGCATTGATGGAACGGCACCCCAACCTGGACTGGTCACAAGTGGATGATGTGATCTACGGTTGTGCCAACCAGGCCGGTGAAGACAACCGTGACGTGGCACGCATGTCAGCCTTGCTGGCAGGCCTGCCCACCAGCGTACCCGGCAGCACCGTCAACCGCCTATGTGGCTCAGGTATGGATGCAGTGGGTACAGCGGCACGCGCCCTGCGCACCGGTGAAACCGATTTGATGCTGGCCGGTGGCGTGGAATCCATGTCCCGCGCTCCCTTTGTCATGGGCAAGGCGGAAACCGCTTTCAGTCGTCAGGCTGAAATCCACGACACCACCATCGGTTGGCGTTTCGTCAATCCGCTGATGAAAAAACAGTACGGCATTGACTCCATGCCCGAAACGGCAGAAAACGTCGCTGAAGATTTCAATATCTCCCGCGAGGATCAGGATGCCTTTGCCCTGCGTAGCCAGGAAAGAACCGCTGCCGCCCAGGCCAATGGTCGCCTGGCCGAAGAAATCGTTCCTGTCACCATTCCGCGTCGCAAACAGGAACCCCTGGTTGTTGATAAAGACGAACATCCTCGTCTGACCAGCCTGGAAAAGCTCGCTGGCCTGCCTACACCTTTTCGTGAAAACGGCAGCGTCACCCCTGGCAATGCATCGGGCGTCAATGATGGTGCCTGTGCTCTGCTGCTGGCCAGTGATGAAGGTGTGAAAAAGCACAGCCTTAAGCCTCGTGCTCGCGTTGTGGCCATGGCAACTGCTGGTGTGGAGCCACGCATCATGGGTATCGGGCCAGCACCTGCCAGCCGCAAGGTTTTGGAAAAGGCGGGTCTTAAGCTGGAAGACATGGATGTCATCGAACTCAATGAAGCCTTTGCTGCTCAGGCTCTTGCCGTACTGCGTGATCTCGGGTTGCCGGATGATGCGGCACACGTTAATCCCAATGGTGGTGCCATTTCCCTGGGCCACCCCCTGGGCATGAGCGGGGCTCGCCTGATCACCACCGCCCTACACGAACTGGAAAAACGCCATCGTGAAGGCCAGAAAGCCCAATACGCCCTTTGCACTATGTGTATCGGTGTCGGCCAGGGCATAGCGCTGATTATTGAAAGAGTTTAGGAACTGACTTGCTGCAATGCAGCTGGGTTTGCTTGCTCAGGCTGTCTGCAACAGGAGGTTGCAGCCAGAGCTTACAGGGATGTATTCACGCGTCCTGAGAAGCAAGACCCAGCTGTAGCTCAACCTACTGAACTGATAAAAACAACAGGATAACTACCATGACTTTACCCCTGCAAAAACTTGGTAAGCTCGACCCTCTGGAAACCGCCAGCCTTGATGAGCTGCGCAGTGTACAGCTACAGCGTCTGCGCTGGAGCCTGAGCCACGCTTATACCAATGTACCTTTTTACCGCAAGGCATTTGATGACAAGGGTATCCACCCGTTGGAAATCAACAGCCTGGAAGATCTGGCCAAGGTGCCTTTTACGACCAAAGCCGACCTGCGAGACAACTACCCCTACGGCATGTTTGCCACACCCATGCGTGATGTAGTGCGTATTCATGCTTCCAGTGGTACCACCGGCAAACCCACGGTTGTTGGTTACACCAAAAACGACATTGATACCTGGGCAACTGTCGTAGCCCGTTCCATCCGCGCAGCGGGTGGCCATGCTGGTGACAAGGTGCATGTGGCCTATGGCTACGGCCTCTTTACTGGTGGCCTGGGTGCTCACTATGGTGCCGAAAAGCTGGGCTGCACCGTAATTCCTATGTCTGGTGGTCAAACCGAAAAGCAGGTTCAGCTGATCCAGGATTTTGAACCTGACATCATCATGGTCACGCCTTCCTACATGCTGAATATTGCTGATGAGCTGGATCGCCAGGGTGTTGACCCGCGCAAACTGCCCCTGCGCATCGGTATTTTTGGTGCCGAACCCTGGACAGACTCCATGCGCAAAGAGCTGGAAGAACGTCTGGGCATCCAGGCTCTGGACATTTACGGTCTGTCTGAAGTTATGGGGCCAGGTGTCGGCCAGGAATGTGTAGAAACCAAAGATGGGCCAACCATTTGGGAAGATCACTTCTACCCTGAAATCATTGATCCTGCCACGGGCGAAGTATTGCCTGATGGTGAATACGGGGAACTGGTGTTTACCTCCCTGACCAAAGAGGCCTTGCCCATTCTGCGCTATCGCACCCGTGATCTGACTCGCCTGCTACCGGGAACGGCAAGGCCCATGCGCCGTATTGACAAGATCACCGGTCGTAGTGATGACATGCTGATTATCCGTGGTGTGAATGTATTCCCCACCCAGATTGAAGAACAGATCCTAAAAGTGTCACAGCTTGCCCCTCACTATGAGATAGAAGTGTATCGTGATGGCAACCTGGACTGTGTAGAGGTGCGCACTGAGCTGAAGCCGGAAGCAGGCTCCACCGACGCGGAAGGTCGCCAGAAGCTGGCCAAGGATCTCCAGCATCACATTAAATCCTACATTGGCATCAGCACCCGTATAGAGGTCTGCGAACCGGGCCGTCTGGCTCGCTCTGAAGGCAAAGCCAAACGGGTTTTTGACCGTCGCTAAAAGCCTCTGAAATTCTTTCTCCGCCCTTTTTGCCCTGCATATTGCAGGGTTTTTTTTGGCTTGAAAAACCCTCTTTTATTGATTCATGTCAAAAGAACATATGATACATAATCTTAAATATTGATAGTTCTTTGCGTGTCATATACAAAGACAGTGTGGCTGAAAAACAGCCATCAACAACACAAAGCAATGCTTACAAAAACAACAAGCCAAAGAGGTCACAGAACATGGCTAAGAATGAGCAACTCGCCAAAACCATGGAATTTCCGCCAGAGACACCGCAGCCGAATGTTTATCCGCTGTCCTGGCACTCGGGAACCGAGAAAATGGAAGAAGTCTGGGACGCTGCCCAGCGTGAAAACTGGGACCCTAAAGAGCTGCCCTGGGATACTTTGGATGTAGAGTCCTACTCCTGGGAAGAGCGCGAAGCTATCGCTTACTGGTGGACACTGCTGTCCGTCTTTGATGCTTCTGCCCCTCCTGTTTTTGCTGAAGCCTTCATCAAAACTTATGAAGTCCACGAAGAAGATGCCGTACGTCGCTGTTTCTTCTCGGTCACCCGTGATGAGCAGAACCACGAACAAATGTGTGGCCTGGCCATCACCAAGCTCCTTGAGCATCCAGACCCCCTGACTTATGAGCCCAAAACTGAGCTGGGTAAGCGTCTGCAGAAAAATGCCAAGTGGCTTTACTACAATGGCGGTCGCTACTGGAATGGCTACAAGCAGGCGGTTCCCAAGTACTCTCTGGCCGTTCTGTTCAGCTCCTTCCTGATGGGTGAAATTGCTGCTGCCACCATCTTCAAACAGATGCACGACAACAGCCGCGAGCTGGTGTTCAAGGAAGCTTTCAAGAACATCGGTCGTGACGAAGGCCGCCACATGGCGATTTGTATGGCCCTGATGGAGCGTGATTACCCAGGTCTGGAAGATGAAGACCGCGCCATGGTGACCAAGCAGATTCGTGCTGGCTACCTCTTCCTGTCTGCGGTTCTTTTTGAGCCACCCATGGAATTCTGGGACGTGCCTGACGACTTTATCGCGAACCAGCGTGAAGCTGAAGAGTTGGCTCGCGGTGCAGGCTTTGGCGTACCCAGCTATGACGCCAAAAAGGAAAACTGGCGTAATGCCATGTTGAACCTGAAAGGTGTGCTGGATCGTTACAACATTCCTTTCCCCGCCATCCCTGAAGTGGGTATCGACGGCCAAGAAGTTTCTGACGTGGATATGCAGGACATTATTCCTGTCTTCTAAAACGCAGTGACGAAAAGGGTCACGATGGTTGAGACTATCGTGACCCTTTGCTGTTAAAACAGCCTTGAACCGTCTTCCTTCAAACAACCTCAGCAAGAGGTAGGTTATGCAAAAAATCCTCCTTCACCCCTCCGGCAAGGAAGTTGAGTGCAAACCGGGCGATACCGTTCTGGCCGCTCTGGAAAACTCTGGCTATGCCCTGCCCAACAACTGCCGTGCCGGTGCTTGCGGTGAATGCAAAGTCAAAGTGGTGTCCGGCCAATTTGACCAGGGCATGGTTCTGGATATGGCCCTCAGTCAGGAAGATCGACGCGAAGGCTATGGCCTGATGTGTATGGCCAAACCTATTTCTGAAGAACTGGTGATTGAATGGGGCACAGATGATGCCAAGCCCAAGCTTTTCCCACCGAGGGAAAACCAGCGCTACATGATCACCGAAATATCTCAGTGCACCCCACGCATCAAACAGCTGCGTCTGCGTCCTCTGGCTGCCCCCATGCGTTTTTGGCCCGGCCAGTATGTGACTCTGGGTGACCCGCGCGCCGGAGCACCCGAACGCTGCTACTCCATTGCCAATGCCCCGCGCCCTGATGGCGAACTGGTGTTGCAAATCACACAAGTGGAGGATGGTAAAACCAGCAACTGGGTTCACAGTCAGTTGGAAATCGGCAGTATGGTCAAGCTTAACGGCCCTTATGGCACCTTTATTGGTGATCCTGCCATGGAAACGCCGGTGCTTTGCCTGGCAGCCGGCTCGGGTCTGGCGCCCATTTTATCGCTGGCTGAAGCCGCATTACGCCGCAGCTACCGCAAACCCGTCACTCTGATGTTTTCTGCCCGCACTGAAGCAGACCTCTATGAGTTGGGGAGCATGAAATACTGGGAAGCCAAGCATCGTAACTTCAACTACAAGCCGACCCTGACTGAAGAGCAAAAAGAAGGCTACTTGCACGGCATCATTCCTGATGTGCTGCCCGAGCAGTTTAAGGATCTTTCTGAGCACAGCATTTTCATTTCCGGCAGCCCCGCCTTTGTGAATGCCTGCATGGAAGCAGTCAAGAAGCTGGGTGCCACGGATGAAATGATCCATACCGAAGGTTATTTTGACCAGGCACAGCCACAAACGGCACCCGCCAGTCACCTGGTTTCCTGACCTTCAGCCACCTCTCATCTTTAGTATTTTCAGCCCGGTCATTTGGCCGGGCTTTTTTTCTGGCCACTCCTCTCAGGTTTTCAACCTAGGCCACTTTTTTTGTATCACATTATTTCTTTGATTTCTGTCAAGGAAGCTGCCATACCTTCATTGATGCGCATCAATGAACTTTTTCCCAATTTTTTAGCCAAAAATAACGTGACACACAAAATCAGTGGTTGCTATTCTTTTAAGTATCATATAAAACTAGCAGCCTACTCAGACAAATCATCTGGGTTACCTATACCTACAAGAAACGCGAGCCAAGCCCTGGAGGCCGATTATGTATGCTCAACTCGTAGAAACCGGCGTAAAACACATTAAGACCCTGGAAGAAATGACGCCTGAAGAGCGTGATTTTCAGGAAAAAGTCGATGCAGAAGTGAAGATAGAGCCTAAAAACTGGATGCCAGATGCCTATCGCAAAACTCTGGTTCGTCAGATTTCCCAGCACGCCCACTCCGAAGTGGTTGGCATGCTGCCTGAAGGTAATTGGGTTACCCGCGCTCCCACCTTGAAGCGCAAGCTCCAGTTAATGGCAAAAATTCAGGATGAAGCCGGTCACGGCCTGTATCTCTACAGCGCCATGGAAACCCTGGGTGCCAGCCGTGATGAAGAAATTGAAAAGCTTCATCAGGGCAAAGCCAAATACTCCAGCATCTTCAACTACCCCACCCTGAACTGGGCGGATATGGGTGCTGTTGGTTGGTTGGTTGATGGTGCTGCGATCGTCAACCAGGTCGTTCTACAGCGCACCTCTTATGGCCCCTATTCCCGCGCCATGGTTCGCATCTGTAAGGAAGAGAGCTTCCACCAACGCCAGGGTTACGAAATTCTGCTGACCATGATGCGTGAAGGTACACAAGCCCAGAAAGACATGGTTCAGGATGCCATCAATCGCCTCTGGTGGCCTTCACTGATGATGTTTGGTCCTTCCGACGACCAGTCACCCAACTCTCAGCAATCCATGGCCTGGAAAATCAAGCGCAAGAGCAATGATGAGCTGCGCCAGATGTTTATTGACCAGACCGTACCGCAACTGGAGTTTCTGGGCTGTACTGCACCCGACCCTGATCTCAAGTGGAACGAAGAAACCGGCCATTATGATTTTGGTGAAATCGACTGGCAGGAATTTTACGAAGTCCTCAAGGGTAACGGCCCTTGCAATCACGAGCGGATTGCCACACGCAAAAAAGCAATCGACGAAGGCACCTGGGTTCGCCAGGCCGCAAAAGCCTACGCCGAGAAACAACAACAAAAACAGCAGAACGCTGCTTAATTTTTCTGGAGAAAATTTATGTCTGAATGGCCACTATTCGAAGTTTTTGTACGCAGCAAGCACGGCTTGAACCACAAACACGTTGGCAGTGTACATGCCGCCGATTCGCGGATGGCACTGGAGAATGCGCGCGACCTCTACACGCGTCGTAATGAAGGCGTGAGTATCTGGGTGGTGCCTTCCAACAACATCACTGCCTCTTCGCCTGATGAGAAGGAGCCTTTGTTCGATCCTTCCCATGACAAGGTTTACCGTCATGCCTCCTTCTACAAGCTTCCAGACGAAGTCAACCAGATGTAAGGAGTCCTGTTATGGATCAGCAACAAGCTTTACAAGACTACCTGCTGCGCCTGGGTGATTCGACCATGATTCTGGGTCAGCGCCTGTGCGAGCTGTGCGGCAAAGCCCCGGCTGTTGAAGAAGAAATGGCCCTGATGAACGTGGCTCTGGATCTGGTCGGCCAGGCCCGTAACTGGTATGAATACGCCGCCGAGCTGGAAGGTGAAGGCCGCTCAGCTGACGACCTGGCTTTCCTGCGTGATGCTCACCAGTATCGCAATCTTTTGATGGTAGAGCAGCCCAACGGCGATTATGCCGTGACCATGGCGCGCCAGTTCTTCTTTGATACCTGGCATTACTTCACTCTTCGCGGCCTGTCCGAATCCAAGGACGAGCGCATTGCCGGTATTGCTGCCAAGGCCTTGAAAGAAGTGACCTATCACCTGCGCCGTTCTTCAGAATGGGTCAAACGCCTGGGCGATGGCACTGAAGAAAGCCATCAGCGCATGCAGGATGCCTGCGATCTGCTGTGGCGCTTCACCGGTGAGCTGGTTACAGCAGATGAAGTCGACCAAACCCTGGAAGCTGCAGGTATCGCACCCAACAACGAGCAACTGGCCAGCGACTGGAAAGGCCTGGTCAAGGAAGTGCTGAGCGAAGCCACAATTGATCAACAACCAGACGATGCCTGGATGTACCTCGGCGGTAAAAAAGGCGTTCACACCGAACACCTGGGCTTCATTCTGGCTGAAATGCAGTTCCTACCGAGGGCTTATCCAGATGCCAAGGTCTGGTAGCAAAGCACCGCAACCGGCTGGCGTTCCTGGCTTTGCAGAAGAACTGCTGGCCAGCGACCGGGTTCCCGGCAATGCGTCGGGCGAACCTCTCAGCGAAGCCCAACTCTGGGCTTTGCTGGAAGAGGTCAAAGACCCGGAGGTTCCGGTGGTCAGCGTGGTTGAACTGGGCATAGTGCGTCGCCTGCAATGGGAGGGGGATGAACTGCGTGTTGAAGTTACCCCCACCTATTCAGGCTGCCCGGCAACCGAACTGATTGAGCAGATGATCGAACAAGCTCTTCAGCAGGCAGGAGTTCGCAAGCTCCAGGTGGTCAGCGTCTTGACACCCGCCTGGACGACCGACTGGATCACTGAAGCTGGCCGTGAAAAGCTGCGGGCCTATGGCATAGCGCCACCCCAGGGCAGCGCCAGCAAGATGTCACTGCTGGGGCATTCGGAACAGATTGTCTGTCCCCTTTGTGGTAGCGAACACACCAAGCAGATCAGCGAGTTTGGATCCACAGCCTGCAAAGCGCTGTATCAGTGCCAGGACTGTCAGGAGCCATTTGATTACTTCAAATGCATCTGAGCCCTTTGCTTTGTCAGCTATATCAGCTTGCGAGCAGGTGGCTAGCGCAAGCGAGTCATGGATAGACGAGCGCGGGTGTCCATTCAGGACAGAATGGCCATCCGGCAAGTCAGCTACCTGCTGAAAGCAAGCCAAACAAGATCGTTTGCTGGTAAAAAACAACTATTTTAAAGAGATAACTATGAGCCAATTTCATTCCTTGACTGTAAAAGAGGTCAAACCCGAAACACGCGATGCCGTGTCTTTGGCGTTTGAGCTGCCTGAGAGCCTGAAAAATGACTTTCAGTTTGCCCAGGGCCAGTATCTGACCCTGCGAAAAGAAATCGACGGTGAAGACGTGCGCCGCAACTACTCCATCTGCAGCTCAGTAAAGGATGGTGAGTTGCGTGTGGCTGTCAAAAAAGTACCCGGTGGGCGTTTTTCAACTTTTGCCAATGAACAGCTGACTGCAGGTGAAAAACTGGAAGTCATGCCTCCACAGGGCAACTTTTACACCCAGTTGGATCCGGAACGGGAAGGCAGCTACCTGGCCGTAGCGGCAGGCAGTGGCATTACACCCATTCTGTCGATCATCAAAACCACGCTTGAAACCGAACCTAAAAGCGAATTCACCCTGTTTTATGGTAATCGGGCCACAGGCTCAACTCTTTTCCGCGAAGAGCTGGAAGACCTGAAAAACCGCTATATGAATCGCTTTAATCTGGTGTTTGTGTTTACTCGCGAACAGCAGGATATTGAGCTTTACAACGGTCGTATCGACAGCAGCAAGTGCGATGCCCTGTTTGACCACTGGATGAATGCCGAAAAACTCACCGCCGCTTTCATTTGTGGCCCCCAGGCAATGACCGAAACGGTTCGTGATTCCCTGGAGCGTCATGGCCTGGATAAAGACAAGGTTCACTACGAACTCTTTACCCCTGCAGGGGGCGCACCCGTTGCTCGCAAGGATCGTGCTGAAGTTACGGTAGATCCCAGTGCAGTCAGCCAGATCACCGTTATTTCCGATGGCCGCACTCTGCAGTTTGGCCTGACCCGTGATACCCAGAGCATTCTGGACGCAGGCAATGAGGAGGGTGCCGACTTGCCTTTCTCCTGCAAAGCCGGGGTTTGCTCGACCTGCCGCGCCAAGGTGATTGAAGGGGAAGTGGAAATGGATGCCAACCATGCCCTGGAAGACTACGAGATCGAAGCCGGTTACGTTCTCTCCTGTCAGTGCTACCCAATTTCTGACAAGGTCGTTCTCGACTACGATCAGTAATTCCCCAGGCCAGGGAAGGCCGTCCCAGCTAGTTGAAAACCCTCTGTAACGCCTGATCCAACTTCGGATAACGAAACTCAAAACCCGCTTCTTCCAGTCTCTGTGGTTGCATGCGATCACTCACTAACAGCAGATCAGCCATCTCCCCAAACATCAGCTTGAGAACGAAAGCAGGCATGGGCATCAATGCAGGGCGCTTGAGTGCTTTGCCCAATGCCTGGGTAAAGTCCTTGTTTCTAACCGGATGAGGAGCGCTGGCATTGAACACTCCCTTTTGCTGTTTGTTTTCCACCAGCCAAACATAAATTCTGGCCATATCCTCACGGTGAATCCAGGGGAACCAGTGCTGACCATTTCCCAGAGGGCCACCCAGACCCATTTTGAAGGCAGGCAACATTTTCGCCAGAGAACCACCGCCCTGATCCAGCACAACCCCGGTTCGCACCAGACAAACACGAATGCCCTGTTTTTCAGCTTGCAGGGCCTCGGCCTCCCAGGCTGCGCAGAGGTCGTGGGTAAAACCCGGTGCAGCGGGGGTGTCTTCGGTAATGATCCTATCACCCTGTTCGCCGTAATAACCTACAGCCGAAGCAGACACCAATACCTGGGGAGGCGAATTCTGGGTAACCATCCACTTCACCAGCTGTCGGGTTGTTTCCACCCGAGAATTCACCAGCTTTTTTTTGCGTTCATCGCTCCAGCGTTTATCAGCAATTCCAGCACCAGCCAGATTGATCACGGCATCAATGGAATCTTTTTCCAGCTCCTGCAACTGGTTCACAAATTCTTTTACGCCCTGCGGCAACCGGGGCTTGAGTTGACGTGTCAAGAGTACGACCTGATGCCCTTGCTGCAACAAAAGCGGGCATAAAGCCTGACCGATAAAACCGGTACCACCTGTAACCAGTACACGCATCTTGCACCTCCATTAATTTATACGCTATCTATACAATACTTGAACAAAAGAAATTAGGCTACTAAGATAGCTTTATCTAACACTCTAGCTCACCGGAAAAGAAAGTGACGATGACTTCAGCTTCCATTGCAATTATTGGTGCCGGACTGGCTGGCTTGACCTGTGCAAGAGAACTGACTCAGGCAGGCCGAAGTGTCACTGTTTTTGAAAAGGCACGTGGACCAGGAGGGCGTTTATCCAGTCGCCGCCACCTGAGCTCCACTTTTGACCTGGGTGCCCAGGAGTTATCCGCTCAACATTCTGGTTTTGCTGAACAGCTACGTGTCTGGAAGGCAGAAGGCTGCCTACAACCCTGGAAAGGCTGTGGCGACCTGACCTCCTGGGTTGGCAGTCCAAGAATGAGTGCCCTGACCCGACATCACAGCAAGGGGCTGAACCTGATCACCGCCACGCGCATCACCCACTTACAGGCAACTGATGATAAACAGTGGTCTCTCCTTGATGCCTCCGGAAAAGTCTGGGGACCTTTCACTCAGGTGGTGCTGGCAACACCTGCCAGCCAGGCACTGTCCTTGATTGGCCAGGCTTCAGTCAGCCTGCAGCGACTGCTCGTTCAGGTAAAGGAAGATCCTGTCTGGGTGGCTTATTTTGCCTTGCAATCCAGCTCTTCAACACAAACCAACTGCCATCAACCGGTCAGCAGCTTTTTGCGGCGAGCCAGCTTGCTGAACAGCAAACCTGGCCAGGAGTCGGAACTTCAGCGCTGGGTGGTCGAAGCCACCCCCCAATGGAGTCAACAGCATCTTGATTTGCCCAAAGCAGAAGTGGCTCGACGCCTCTTCAACATCTGGGCAAATGACATTGCCACTGAGCTGCCTTCTCAACCGCATCTGCTCAAAGCTCATCGCTGGCTTTATGGATCAACCTCCACTTACCTGCAACAGGATTTTCTGGAAGATACAGAGCAGCAACTCTTTGTCTGCGGCGACTTCTGCCAGGGTTTCACGGCCGAAGCAGCCTGGCAGTCAGGCCATGAGTTGGGACAGGTCTTGCGAAAGACTATACAATAGTTATACCCTTGACTATTGACGGGATAATTTTTCAGTAAACCCCAGGTAAAGCCTTAATCAATTCACAGGTAACCACCATGATGCCAGCCGAAGTGGAAGAACAAAGTGCCAGCCCACTTTACCCGATACGTGAAGTATCACGCCTCACCGGTGTCAACACCGTCACTTTGCGCGCCTGGGAAAGACGTTATGGCCTAATTTGTCCACAGAGAACTCCGAAAGGACATAGGCTGTACTCAGCTGAAGACATTGAAACCATTCGTCGTGTTCTGCAATGGCTCGACAAGGGGGTTGCAGTCAGCCAGGTCAGTGATCTACTGGATCAGACCCCACAAACTTCTCTGGAGAGTTCAACAGAAGGTGACTGGGACCAGGTGATCAGTGAACTGCAACGCAACCTTGCCCAGCAGGATGAAGAACAGCTTGACCAACTCTACAGCCAGCTTTTTTCCAGCTGGTCAGGCAGTCAGTTGGTCAAAAACCTACTGTCCCCCCTTGCCTCACAGCTACCGGACGAATCGGCCTCAGCAGCTTTTCTGGCCCGTTACTTACGCAGCTGTGTGGGAGCCCGACTGCATCATCGTCGCGCTACCCTGGCAGGACCCAAGCTTTTGCTTCTGCCACTCAGTACGCCCCAAACAATAGACTGGCCCCTCTTGTTTGCCCTGCAAAGCCTCGTTGATCTCGACTTTCGAGTTTTCTGGCTGGATACACCCTTAAGTATGGATGAGGCAATTCACTTGATCCAGCAGCAGCGACCCCGTCTGCTACTCACCACCAACCCCCAGTTGGTGGAAGCCTCCGAGCTACTGGCTCTTTGTGAGAAGCAACAGTTGCCCGTGGCTCACCTGGGAGATCGCACTGATCCTCTACTCAATCAGATGCAGTGGCTGGATTCCAGGCAACTGCATCAGCTGCTTCAGAACAAAGACCCGGACAACTGATGGCCGCATCCCTCGTCTGGTTTCGGGCTGACCTGCGCTGCCATGATAATCCGGCTCTTTTTGAAGCCTGCCAGGCAGCAACCACCCGAGACGAAACCGTAATTGCGGTTTTTCTTGTCACGCCAAAGCAATGGCTGGAACACGGCCAGGGCGGTAATCAGGTGCAGTTTTTATTACGCAACCTGGCCAGCCTGCATCAGCAACTGAATCGTCTCAATATACCGCTGAAATTTATTGAAGCCGCTGATTTTCTGGAAGCACCACAAAAGCTGGCTGACTTCTGCGCTCAACACCAGATCAATCATGTTTATTGCAACCAGCAATATGAATGGAATGAACGTCAACGCGACACTGCCGTAGAGCAAAGGCTCAATGAAAGCGCTATCTCATTTCATTCTTATATCGACCAGGTTATCTTTTCGCCTGGCCAGATATTAACCGGCAAGGGCGATTACTACACGGTATTCACACCCTTTTACCGCAACTGGATCAGCCAGCTGCGTGCTGAACCCTTGCAGCCTTTACCCAGCCCGGAACCTTTGCAGCAGGAAGCGGGCAGCTCTGACCCTCTGCCTGAACTGGCTGTTTTTCCTGTACAAGTCGAGCAACTGCAGGAGCTCTGGCCTGCGGGGGAGGCTGCGGCTTTGCAAGGCTTGCAGGAATTTTGTGAAAAAGGGCTAAAGGATTATGCCAGCCAACGTGACTGGCCAGCACTACAAGGAACCAGTGGCTTATCCGCCTGGCTGGCTCTGGGTGTGCTGTCACCACGCCAATGCCTGGCTGCCGCCTGGCAGGCCAGTGAGGGTCGAATAACGGACAAAAGCAGCAGAGCGGGTGTCTGGGTTTCCGAGCTGGTCTGGCGGGAGTTTTACCGGCACATTCTGGTTGGCTTTCCTCGTGTCAGTCGTGGCAAAGCGTTTAAACCGGACACCGAAAAACTGGCCTGGCGCTCTCTGAACAACCCACAGGTTCAGCAGCAATTTCAGGCCTGGAAAGAAGGGCGAACCGGCTTTCCACTGGTGGATGCTGCCATGCGCCAGCTCAAGCAAACGGGCTGGATGCACAACCGACTGCGCATGCTGACCGCCATGTTTTTAAGCAAGCACCTGCTGATTGACTGGCGAGTTGGGGAAGCTTATTTTGCCCAGCAGCTGATTGACTGGGATCTGGCCGCGAATAATGGTGGTTGGCAGTGGGCTGCCTCCACCGGTACGGATGCTGTACCCTATTTTCGCTTGTTCAACCCTTACAGCCAGTCCCAACGCTTTGATCCTGAGGGTGACTTTATCCGTCGCTGGGTGCCGGAGTTAAAACACTTCAACAACAAACAGATCCATCAACCCCCTGTGGATAAATTAGATCTCTTTGCCAGGCCCAGTTACCCACAACCCATTATTGACCTCAAGGCGGCCCGAGAAAGAGTCATGCTTGCCTTCCAGGCCATCAAGCCTTCTTGACGAACTCCGATTTCAGCTTCATGGCACCCACGCCATCAATTTTGCAGTCGATATCATGATCACCTTCGACCAGACGGATATTCTTGACCTTGGTGCCTACCTTCACTACCGATGAAGAACCCTTGATTTTCAGGTCCTTGATGACGGTCACACTGTCACCATCCTGCAGCGGGTTGCCGTGAGCATCGGTAATTTTTGGCGTGTCTTCATCACCAACGGCTGCGGCATCTTTTGACCACTCATGAGCACACTCAGGGCAGACATACTGGATGCCGTCGTCATAAGTAAACTCAGAGCCACATTCAGGACAGAGGGGAAGAGTACTCATAAGCCAGCATCCGCCTTCAGAGCTTCAACCCTGTCGGTTTTTTCCCAGGGGAAAGCGGTGAAGTTCTCGGTAAACTCTTTGCCTTCGGTGTCTTTCCAGGAATAGCTGCTTTCAAAAGGTTCACGACCCAAATGACCATAAGCGGCAGTCAGCTGATACATGGGGTGCAGCAAATCCAGCATCCGGGTGATGGCATAAGGGCGCAGATCAAAATGCTGGCGAATCAACTGTATGATTTTGGCGTCACTGATTTTGCCCGTGCCAAAAGTATTGACTGAAACGGATGTGGGTTCCGCCACACCGATGGCATAGGACACCTGGATTTCACAACGATCCGCAATGCCCGCAGCCACCAGGTTCTTGGCGACATAACGACCGGCATAGGCTGCAGAGCGATCCACCTTGGACGGGTCTTTGCCAGAGAAAGCACCGCCGCCATGACGCGCCATGCCGCCATAGGTATCCACGATGATCTTACGACCGGTCAGACCACAGTCACCCACAGGGCCACCTATGACAAACTTGCCGGTAGGGTTGATATGAAACTGGGTATCCTTGTGCAGCAATTCGGCAGGCAATGTTTGTTTAACAATCAACTCCATCACCGCTTCTTTCAAGTCCTTCTGGGAAACATCAGGGTTATGCTGGGTGGAAAGTACAACAGCATCAATCCCCACAACCTTGCCATTGTCATAACGACAGGTGACCTGACTCTTGGCATCCGGACGCAGCCAGTTCAATAGGCCGCTCTTGCGAGCTTCTGCCTGGCGTTCAACCAGACGGTGCGCAAAGGTGATGGGGGCAGGCATCAGTACATCGGTTTCATTGGAGGCATAGCCAAACATCAAGCCCTGGTCACCTGCACCCTGATCTTCAGGTTTCTGGCGATCCACACCCTGGGCGATATCCACCGACTGTTTGCCGATGATATTAATGACCCCACAGGTATCGCCGTCATAACCCACATCGGATGAGGTGTAGCCAATATCCTTGATCACACCCCGCACCAGATCCTCCAAATCCACCCAGGCATTGGTGGTAATTTCACCACCCACTACGGCCACACCGGTTTTCACCAGAGTTTCACAGGCCACACGGGCATGCTTGTCACGCGCCAGCAGGGCATCCAATACCGCATCGGAAATCTGATCAGCCAGTTTGTCAGGATGACCTTCGGAAACAGATTCAGAAGTAAACAAAGAATATTCGCTCATAACCGCCTACAACTCCTGATTGCTTTAAAAAAGTTGCAACCATTCTACCCAGCTGGAGCAAGGCTTGCACAGGAAAAAAACCCACACCTTGGGTTACCTTCTTGCCTTATGGGTTAAAGCTCGTAACCAAAATTCTCCAGGCAGGCCTCAAAGTCACACTTTATATACAGCTTTAAACTGTATGGTTATTAACATACCACTAGAATACCGCTTAAAACGAGATCTAAAAAACACTGATAAAAAACAACCCAAGGAATACCCAACCATGCAAAGACACCTTCGTATTGCCCAGGATCAGTGGCAAGCTTTTATCAATGACCTGGAATTCTTTCCCAGAGAAGGCACTGCCAAGCTGGAGCAAGTCGACAAACAAACCTGCCCCAAGTGCCCCAACCATTTGATTATTCAAGACGGGCTGGTGCAAAGAACCCTGGAAACCGGTGAAACCATCAAAGAATCAGTTAAAGCCTACCTATTACGTTGGCGCTACCAGCTACCCGCGCGGATGCACTTTCATCATTAATGGGTGTGGGGGTTTGCTACTCAGGTAAAGATGCGGGAAAATAGCGCACTATTTTCATTAGCCCTGCAGAGCAAATACCCCTAGGTGAGGAGAGCAACACCCATGACTTCCCGTTTTGATCGTGCCAATGCCATTCGTGCGCTGGCCATGGATGCCGTGCAAAAAGCCAAATCCGGCCACCCCGGCGCGCCCATGGGCATGGCAGACATCGCCGAAGTGCTGTGGAATGACTATCTGAAACACAACCCACAAAATCCTGAATGGGCCAACCGTGACCGTTTTGTGCTCTCCAATGGTCATGGCTCCATGCTGATTTATTCCCTGCTGCACCTTTCCGGTTACGATCTTTCCATTGAGGATCTGAAAAACTTCCGTCAACTGCACAGCAAAACTCCTGGGCACCCCGAATACGGCTATACCCCCGGCGTGGAAACCACCACCGGCCCCTTGGGGCAGGGTCTGGCGAATGCTGTCGGCATGGCGCTGGCCGAGAAAACACTCGCTGCCCAGTTCAACCGCCCTGGACATGCCATCGTCGATCACCACACCTACTGCTTTTTAGGTGATGGCTGCCTGATGGAAGGCATTTCCCATGAAGTCAGCTCTCTGGCCGGTACGCTGGGTCTGGGCAAGCTGATTGCTTTTTATGATGACAACGGTATTTCCATTGATGGCGAAGTGGATGGCTGGTTCACTGACAACACCGCCCAGCGTTTTGAAGCCTATGGCTGGCAGGTGCTGCGCGTTGACGGCCACAAACCGGATGAAATAACAGCAGCTATTGAGACCGGTCGTCAGGACACCGAGCGACCCACCCTGGTCATCTGTAAAACCGTCATTGGCTTTGGGTCACCCAACAAGGGTGGTAAGGAAGACTGCCATGGAGCGCCTCTGGGCGAAGATGAGGTTGCCCTGACCCGCAAAGAGCTGGGCTGGAATCACGGGCCCTTTGAAGTTCCCGAAGAGATTGCTGCTCAGTGGAATGCCCGTGAAAAAGGCCAGCAAGCCGAACAAAGCTGGAATGACCAGTTTGCAGCCTATGAAAAAGCTCACCCGGAACTGGCGGCAGAATTCCAGCGTCGTATTCAAGGTGACCTGCCCGCCAACTTTGCAGAAAAAACCAGCCAGTATATTAACGACCTGCAGACCAAAGGTGAAACTGTTGCCAGCCGCAAGGCCAGCCAGAATGTCTTGAATGAATTGGCTCCGGAACTGCCCGAACTCCTGGGTGGCTCAGCCGACCTGGCCCCCTCCAACCTGACTTTCTGGAAAGGTGCCCAGGCCATCACTGATAAAGAAGCAGGTGGTAACTATGTCCACTATGGTGTGCGCGAATTTGGCATGGCCGCGATCATCAATGGTGTTGCCCTGCACGGCGGCTTTATTCCCTTTGGGGCCACCTTCCTGATCTTCATGGAATACGCCCGCAATGCCCTGCGCATGGCGGCCCTGATGAAACAGCAGCACATTGAAGTTTTTACCCACGACTCCATCGGCCTGGGCGAAGATGGCCCAACTCACCAGCCCATCGAACAGCTCGCGAGTCTGCGTGGTACCCCCAACATGAGCGTCTGGCGCCCTGCCGATGCCGTGGAAACGGCTGTCGCCTGGAAGGCCGCACTGGAACGCAAAGACGGTCCCACGGCCTTGATTTTCTCGCGCCAGGGTCTGCCTCACCAGGAAAGAGATGCCAACCAACTGGCCAACATCAGCCGCGGTGGCTACATCCTCAAAGACTGTGACGGTGAGCCCGAAGTCCTTCTGCTTGCCACAGGCTCGGAAATCAGCCTGGCCATGCAAGCGGCTGAACAACTGACAGCCAAGGGCAAGAAAATCCGCGTCGTCAGCCTGCCATCCACCGATGTTTTTGAGCAACAGGATGCCGCTTATCGTCAACAGGTACTGCCTGCTGAAGTCGGCACGCGTGTTGCCATCGAAGCGTCCCATAAGGACTGGTGGTACAAGTATGTCGGCCTGGAAGGTGCAGTCATTGGCATGGACACCTTTGGTGAATCCGCACCGGCCGGACAACTCTTTGAAGAGTTTGGTTTTACCGTTGAGAACGTGGTTTCAACTGTAGAAGAACTGCTGGAAAGTATTGATGACTAGAACCTGAGTTTTAGTTAGTCAAACAAGTGAAAATCGGAGCCCAAAGTGGCTCCGATTTTTTTGGCCAGGGGCTGGTATTTGCGGGCATTGATGCCTTCCTGCAATTTCTTACCGGCGCCTGTTGCAGGGCCAAGTGCCAAATACACCGCCTAATTGAATCAAATAATGAGCCGATTATGGCGATTATTCGGCTCAAAGACCTGCACCCAAGACGCAGCCCGTCAAAAAATGGATAATGGCGGGCATCAGACCCTCCGGTTAATATTTTCACCCACGCAGGTTTTCCCTCATGGAAATCAAAGTTAATTTTCTCGACAATCTTCGGCTTGAAGCCAAGTTTGACGATTTCACGGTTATTACTGACCAGCCCATTCGTTACAAGGGTGATGGTTCGGCTCCCAGCCCTTTTGATTATTTTCTGGCTTCTTCGGCGATGTGTGCCGCTTATTTTGTGAAGGTTTATTGCAAGGCACGCGATATTCCCACCGAACACATCCGTCTGTCGCAGAACAATATTGTTGATCCTGAGAACCGCTATAACCAGATTTTCAAGATTCAGGTGGAGCTGCCGGAAGATATTTCCGACAAGGATCGCCAGGGAATTCTGCGCTCTATTGATCGCTGCACAGTCAAGAAGGTGGTACAAACCGGCCCGGAGTTTCAGATTGAAACAGTTGAAAACCTGGATGAAGATGCTCAGGCCCTGTTAATGGCCGCACCCCAGGGTGATGCCCAAACCTGGATTGAAGGCAAGGATCGGCCTTTGGAAGAAACCATCGCCCGCATGTCGAAGTTGTTGGCCGACCTGGGCATGAAAATTGAAATTGCTTCCTGGCGCAATATTGTGCCCAACGTCTGGTCACTGCATGTCCGAGATGCAGCTTCGCCCATGTGTTTCACCAATGGCAAGGGTTCCAGCAAGGAAGCGGCTCTCTGCTCGGCACTGGGCGAGTTTATCGAGCGCCTGAACTGCAACTTCTTTTATAACGATCAGTTTTTCGGGGAAGACATCGCCAACAGTGATTTTGTTCACTACCCCAATGAGTGCTGGTTTCAGCCCGGTCCCGGGGGCGAATTGCCGCCAGAAATTCTCGATGAGCATTGCCTGAGCATCTATAATCCCGAAGAAGAACTGTTGGGCTCTCACCTGTATGACACCAATTCCGGGCGCAAGGATCGCGGCATCTGTTCTTTGCCCTATGTGCGCCAGTCCGATGGCCAAACGGTGTATTTCCCTTCCAACCTGATTGAAAATCTCTACCTGAGCAATGGCATGAGTGCCGGCAACACCCTGGCAGAAGCCCAGGTGCAATGCCTCTCGGAAATTTTCGAGCGGGCGGTAAAAAAAGAGATTATTGAAAACGAGCTGGCCCTGCCTGATGTACCGGACAAGATACTCACCCGGTATCCCGGTATTCAAGCGGGTATCAAGGCACTGGAAGACCAGGGCTTTCCAGTGTTGGTCAAGGATGCTTCCCTGGGCGGCCAGTTCCCGGTGATGTGCGTCACCCTGATGAACCCGCGCACGGGTGGTGTCTTTGCCTCCTTTGGTGCCCACCCCAGCTTTGAAGTGGCACTGGAGCGCAGCCTGACCGAGCTGTTGCAGGGTCGCAGTTTTGAAGGGCTGAATGATTTGCCGCCACCCACGTTCAATTCCATGGAAGTCAGTGAACCCAACAATTTTGTCGAGCATTTCATTGACTCCAGCGGCGTTGTTTCCTGGCGTTTTTTCAGCAGCCAAGCAGACTATAAATTTGTGCACTGGGACTTTTCAGGCGGTGCAAAGCCCGGCAGCAATGAAGAAGAAGCGGCCACCCTGTTTGGGGTTCTGGAAGATCTGGGTTATGAAGCCTACATGGCGGTTCATGAAGATCTGGGAGCCCCTGTGTGCCGGATTCTGGTTCCCGGTTATTCGGAAATCTATCCGGTCGATGACCTGGTCTGGGACAACACCAACCAAGCTCTGGAGTACCGTGAAGACATCCTCAATCTTCACCGTTTGAATGATGAGCAACTGGCGGATTTATTGGAACGCCTGGAAGAAAGCCAGCTGGATCTCTATATGGATATCGTCACTCTGATTGGTATTGAATTTGACGACAATACCCCCTGGGGACAGCTGACGATTCTGGAATTGAAACTGCTGATCAACCTGGCTTTGGAGCAACATGAAGAAGCCCTCGAAGGCATTGAGACCTTCCTGCAATTTAATACCAACACCGTGGAGCGCGGCTTGTTTTATCGAGCTGTGCAGGCGGTGCTGGAAATCACTCTGGATGAAGAGCTGCAACTGGAGCATTTCCTGCACAACCTGGAGCGTATGTACGGCAAAGAAATCCTGGAGGCAGCCGTTGGTTCGGTCAGTGGAGCGGTTCGTTTTTATGGTCTGACCCCAACCAATATGCAACTGAAAGGTCTGGATCGTCACCTGCGTCTGATCGATAGCTACAAAAAACTTCATGTAGCACGGACTGCAGCCAGCACCTCCCACTAAAGAGGTTTGCGACTTCCCGCTGGATGCGGGAAAATAGCGGTTTTCATTCAGGAAAGGCGTTTACCCTCATATGCTCCAGCCACCGCGTTTGGCAATCAATGGTTACGGTCGCATCGGCCAGTGCATTCTGCGTGCTTATGTCGAGCGCCAGGATTGCCGGGGCCTGGAGTTGGTTGCGTTGAACGAGCTGTCCGATCTGGAAACCGTGGCCTACCTGACCCGCTACGATACGATTCATGGTCGTTTTCCTGGTCAGGTTGCCATCAGCAACCAGCAGTTATTGATCAATGATCAACCAGTCAATGTCTTCTCTCACTCGAAGCCTGAAGACCTACCCTGGAAACAGCTGGGCATTGATTTACTGCTGGAATGTTCGGGGAGTTTCAAGGATCGCACCACTGCAGAGCGCCACCTGCAAGCGGGTGCCGGCAAGCTTTTATTTTCCCAGCCTGCTGAAGCCGATGTGGATGCCACCATTATTTATGGCGTCAACCAGCAGGAATTGAGTCCTGATCAACAGGTGATCTCCGCCGGTTCCTGTACCACCAATTGCGTGGTTCCGGTTTTGAAGTTGCTGGATGAAACCTTTGGCATTGAACACGGCACCACCACAACCATTCATTCCGCCATGAACGATCAACCGGTCAGTGATGCCTATCACCAGAACAACCTACGCCTGACCCGTTCCGCCATGGCCTCCATCATCCCTGTGGATACAGGCCTGGCCCGCGGTGTCAGCCGCCTGTTACCGCATCTTGATGGCCGCCTGGAAAGCCTGCACCTGCGTGTCCCCACACTGAATGTTTCAGCCATGGACATGACACTTTGCCTGCAGCGTGACACCAGCGTGGAGGAAGTCAACCAACTGCTCCAGCAAGCCAGCCTGGGGCCTTTAAAGGACATTTTGGGTTATACCGAAGAGCCTCATGCTTCGGTGGATTTCAATCATGACCCTCGTTCAGCGATTATTGATGCCACCCAGACCCGGGTTTCCGGCAAACGTCTGGTGAAGCTTCTATGCTGGTTTGACAATGAGTGGGGCTTCGCCAACCGGATGCTGGATATCGCCCTCCACTGGCTGAATACGCCCCCTTCCCAACACTGATGTTTATATTCTGACAAAAATAGAGGATTACCCATGCAAGTCACCAAAATGACCGATCTGGATTTAAAAGGTAAGCGAGTATTGATTCGTGAAGACCTGAATGTACCCGTCAAAGATGGACAGGTTACTTCCGATGCACGCATCCGCGCCAGCCTGCCCACCATCAAGGCGGCTCAGGAAGCCGGAGCCAAAGTATTGCTGATGTCCCATTTGGGTCGCCCTGAAGAAGGAGTGGTGGATGAAAAAAACTCCCTTGCTCCCGTTGCCCAACACCTTTCCGGTCTGCTGGGCAAGGAAGTCAGGCTGGTCAAAGACTACCTGGACGGCATTGAAGTGGCAGAAGGTGAAGTGGTACTGCTGGAAAATGTACGCTTCAACAAGGGCGAGAAGAAGGATGCTGAAGAGTTATCCAAAAAATATGCCGCGCTTTGCGATGTCTACGTCATGGATGCTTTTGGTACGGCCCATCGTGCCCAGGCCTCCACCCACGGTGTGGCCCGTTTTGCCCCTGTCGCCTGTGCCGGCCCTCTGCTGGCCGCCGAGCTGGAAGCCCTGGAAAAAGCCCTGGCCAAACCTGCACGCCCATTGGTCGCCATCGTCGGTGGCTCCAAGGTTTCCACCAAGCTGGAAGTCCTCAACTCTCTTTCTGACAAATGTGACCAGCTGATTGTCGGCGGCGGTATTGCCAACACCTTCCTGGCGGCAGCCGGCAAGCCGGTCGGCAAATCGCTTTATGAAGCGGACCTTCTGGATGCAGCCAAGGCTTTGCTGAATAAGGTGGATATTCCTTTGCCTTCTGATGTCATAGTTGCCAAGGAGTTTTCTGAAAATGCCGAAGCAACGATCAAGTCAGCCGATGACGTCGCCGAAGACGAAATGATTCTGGATATCGGCCCCCAGTCTGCAGCCACCCTGGCAGCCTTGCTGAAAGATGCTGGCACTATTCTCTGGAATGGCCCGGTGGGTGTTTTTGAAATCCAGCAATTCAGCAGTGGCACCCAGGTGCTTTCCAAGGCCATTGCTGAAAGCGAAGGTTTCTCAATTGCTGGTGGGGGTGATACCCTTGCCGCCATTGACAAATATGGCATAGCTGACCAAGTGTCCTACATTTCCACTGGCGGTGGCGCCTTCCTGGAATATGTTGAAGGCAAGTTGTTGCCGGCTGTGGCGGCGCTGGAAGCTGCTGCCAAGAAGTAATCAATCGACTCTAAAAGGGGTTCGGGTGTTGCTTTTCAGGCTGTCAACAACAGGAAGTTGTTGCCAGAGCTTACAGGGATGTATTCACGCGCCCTGAAAAGTAATCCCGAATTCCGTCAGCAGAACTGAAAAGACCAACTCAACGAATACGAAGTATTTTTTCAAGAATCCAACCAAAAAAGGTAATCAATCATGGCTCTGATCTCCATGCGCCAACTGCTGGACCACGCCGCTGAACACGGCTATGGCGTTCCGGCTTTTAACGTCAACAATCTGGAACAAATGCGCGCCATCATGGAAGCAGCCAACCGTACAGACTCTCCGGTGATTGTTCAGGCCTCTGCCGGTGCCCGCAAATACGCTGGTGCACCCTTCCTGCGTCACCTGATTCTGGCTGCTATTGAAGAATTCCCCCATATCCCTGTGTGCATGCACCAGGATCATGGCACCAGCCCCAGTGTCTGCCAACGCTCCATTCAGCTTGGCTTTAGCTCGGTGATGATGGATGGCTCTTTGGGTGAAGATGGTAAAACACCGACCAGTTATGAATACAATGTCGATGTCACCCGCCGTACGGTAGAAATGGCTCACGCCTGCGGTGTTTCCGTAGAAGGGGAACTGGGTTGTCTGGGCAGCCTGGAAACCGGCCAGGCCGGTGAAGAAGATGGCATCGGTGCTGAAGGCACCTTGAGCCACGAACAAATGCTGACCGACCCTGAAGAAGCCGCTGATTTCGTCAAAAAAACCGGCGTGGATGCTCTGGCGATTGCCATCGGCACCAGCCACGGCGCCTACAAGTTTACCCAGCCCCCCACAGGCGACACCCTGGCCATCAGCCGCATCAAGGAAATCCATGCCCGCATTCCGCATACCCACCTGGTTATGCATGGCTCCTCTTCTGTTCCCCAGGAATGGCTGGAAATCATCAATGCCCACGGCGGCAAGATTCCTGAAACCTATGGTGTACCGGTTGAGGAAATTGTGGAAGGCATCAAGCACGGGGTACGCAAGGTTAATATTGATACAGACCTGCGTCTGGCTTCTACCGGTGCAGTGCGTCGCTTCCTGGCAGAAAACCCCGCCGAATTTGATCCGCGCAAATACCTGAAAGCCTCTCAGCACGCCATGGCTGAAGTCTGCATCAACCGTTATGAAGCTTTTGGCACAGCCGGTCACGCCAGCAAGCTGCGCGCCCTGAACCTGGAAGAAATGACCGAACGCTACCTGAGTGGCGAACTGGAACCGCGTATCAACTGATACCTTTCTCTAGGCATCTGATCTGGGTGTCTGGTTACTGCTATTCCAGGCCATCCACAACAGGACGTTGTGGTTGGAGCTTACAGGGACGTATTCACGCGTCCTGGAAAGTAGTGCCAGATCATCCCAGCCAATCACTGAAGATTACTCCCTTGTCCGGCAAAGCTCCGCTGGCATCCATAGGCTTTGCATCATGTAGGTCTTGAATTCCGGTGTGTACTCCTGCTGATCCAGCGCCACCTGCATACACTGCAGCCAGGCATCTCTTTCCTCAGGGCCGATATCCAGATGGGCATGGGCCTGGGGAATCACGATAGGGCCATACTTGTCCCGATAACGAATCGGGCCACCCAGCCAACCACACAAAAACAGGCTTAACTTGTCTTCCAGCTCACTGAGATCTTCTTTGTGCATCGCCCTGATCGTCGCCGCTTCGGGCAACTCATCCATGGCGCGGTAAAAAGCTTTGCAGAGTTGGCGAATGCCCGCCTCACCACCAGCGGCCTGATAGGAAACATCGTCTTCCCCAAAATAACGCTGGGAAAGGGGATCAAGTATTTTCTTGGGTTTTGTCGGAAGCATTGAGCAACTCAATCAATTGATTCAAGGGAACAGGATAGCCAATATAATAACCCTGGCCGATGTGACAACCGGCTTTTTCCAGCAGGTCTCTCTGCATTTGTGTTTCCACCCCTTCAGCCACCACCTTCATGCCCAGCCCCTGCCCCAGACCTATGACTGCAGAAATGATGCTGGTATTGCTTTCGCTGGAATTGAGATCGCTAACAAAAGTCTGGTCAATTTTCAGGGTGTTAACGGGGAAGTTACGCAGGTAAGCCATGGAAGAGTAGCCTGTACCGAAATCATCAATCGCCAGGCGTACACCCAGGGCTCTGAGACTGTGCATGGTGGCAATGGCTTCGTCGACCTTCTCCACCACCATGCTTTCGGTAATTTCCAGCTCCACCTGCTGTGGATAAATACCAGTTTCCTCCAGAGCTTCCGCAACCATGGCGCTCAGGCCCGGGCGATGGAACTGGCGCATGGATAAGTTGACTGCAACCTGGAGGGGGTAGCCAACAGCCTGACTGGCTTTTACGGCATCACTCAGGGCCTGAAAGAGTATCCAGCGACCCAGTGGGTTGATCATACCGGTGTCTTCTGCCAGAGGAATAAATTCACCGGGAGTGATCATTCCTTCATCTGTTGGCCAGCGAATCAAGGCTTCCATACCGGTAATCTGCCCGCTGTTCAAATCCTGCTTGGGCTGGTAATGGAGTACAAAATCCTGGTTGGCAATGGCATTGCGCATCCGTGCTTCCATGCGCACACGTTTGGCGCTGCTGATATTGAGGTCTTCTGCAAAGAAGCGGTAACCTCCTTTCCCTTCTCTTTTGACTTTTTTCAGCGCCGATTCTGCACACTGCAAAAGCGCATCTTCGTTATCAGCATTATCCGGGTAAACAGCCAGTCCCAGACTCGCCGAGATATAAATCTCTTCATCCCCGATATAAAAAGGAGCTTCCAGGCAGTTTAATAGACGTTCGGCTACAATGCCGGCATCATCCGGCTTTCTCAGTTCACTTAATATAAAGGAAAAGTCATCACCACCCATGCGCGAAATCAGATCGGCATCGCGCTCCTGCCGATGCTCCTGACGCGCCAGCAGGTCAGTACGCCGAATCCCTCCCTGCAGGCGCTGGGATATCTCCACAAGCAGCTTGTCACCGGCTGAAAAGCCAAACGCATCGTTAATGATTTTAAAGCGATCCAGATTCAGCAGCACCAGACCAGTCCGCGAATGGTGGCGATTGGAAATATTGAATTCATGTCCCAGACGGTCACGAAATAGAATACGATTGGGCAGCTCGGTCAAGGGGTCATAATGGGTGAGACGTTCCAGTTCAGCGCTGCTGTGCAGTTGCTCCGACAAATCGCTGAAAAGGGCGAAAAAGTTCTGAACCCGCCCCTCGGCATCTTTAATGGCTTCCAGGCTCAGGTGCTGTAAATAGGCCGTACCATCGCTGCGATAATCCCAGAGCTCACCCTCCCAGATTCCGTTTTGCTCCAAACCCTCCCAGACTTTCCGGTAAAAGTCCGGGTTATAGCGACCCGAATGATTCAAATCAGTTATTTGTCCCAGAGCCTGATGAGCTGTAATGCCTGTCAGTTTCTGGTAAGCCGGATTGACATAAACAATTCGTTTGTCTGCATCAGTGATAACCAGAGCGTGGCGAATCCTGTTGGCCAGTGCTGCCAACAAGGGGTTGCTCATGGCTTCCATAGCATTCACTTCCTGCCGTCCAGTACTCATGCCCCACTCCCCTTTCCATCCTTTTAACAAGGTATTAAATTAACAGCTATTGACCGCTCTGTCATTGACTCGCCGGGTTGGATTCCAGCTCGTGGCGCAGCTGAGCAATTTTTTCATCCTTGCGCTGCCAGATCCCACCGACCCAGGCATGAAATTCTTTGCGAAACTCCCTGTCTTCCTGATAATCACCTTCACACATCCGGGCCGGTAAAGGCTGGTGTTCAAGGTCAATAATCACCTGTCCCACCTGACCGCTGAGCAACTCCCAGAAGGTGGGGGGACGTTTACCCGGATAGACCAGGGTGACATCCAGAAGGCTGTCCAGCTGATGCCCCATGGCTTTGAGGGTGAAAGCCACTCCCCCGGACTTGGGTTTCAACAGGTAGCGGTAAGGGGAGTTTTGTCTGGCGTGTTTAGCAGGAGTAAAGCGTGTGCCCTCCAGATAGTTGACCAGAGAAACCGGGCGCCCCTGGAGTCGATCGCAGGCCTTGCGGGTGATCTCCAGATCCTTGCCTCGCAGATGCGGATTTTTGGCCAACTGCTCTTTGGTGAAACGGCGCATGAAGGGGTATTCCAGCGCCCACCAGGCCAACCCCAGAAAGGGAACATAAAGCAGTTCACGTTTCAGAAAAAAGGTGAAAAAAGGTGCCTTGCCATGAATGGCGGCAATCAGGGCAGGGATGTCCACCCAGGTTTGGTGGTTACTGATCACGAGCACCGACTGGTTGCGACTGAGCTGTTGCTGACCTCTTATATCCCAATAGGTCGGTGTTAAATGACGAAAAATCCAGACATTAATACTGGCCCAGGTGCTGGCAATCCAGCGCACTGCTTCAAAGCAATAATCTCTGACCCAGGCAATAGGAATCAACAGCTTGAGCAGTGCAAAAAACATCATGGGCACCAGACCCACAAGAGTGTTCAATAACAACAGGGTAGAGGTCATCAGTCCAGTCAACAGGTGTCGCATCTTTAGCCTCGAGGCGTTATTCTGATTCATTAAGAAATTGATAAAAAGCAGCTTGTCCCTACCCAAAATATGTTACTTTTGAGGAGTCGTGATGGCATCTTTACAAGACCAACTCAGCGGCCTGGTCTATTCTACCGAGCAAGGCGATATCTGTCCTGTCTGTCGCGAAGCAAAATCCGCCTGTCGCTGCGATGAAATCGCTGACAACCAGCGTCTTGAGCAACTGGACGGGATAGTGCGTATCCGCCGGGAAACATCCGGCCGCAAGGGCAAGGGAGTGACCACAATCAGTGGTATACCCCTCCCGGCAGCAGAACTGAAGAAACTGGCTGCAAGCCTTAAAAAACGCTGTGGAACGGGTGGCGCCTTGAAAGACAATATTATTGAGATCCAGGGTGACCAACGCGAAACCTTGCGCAGGTTACTGGAAGCCCAGGGTTTCAAGGTTAAGCTGGCCGGTGGTTAGCTGCCTGTAAAACAATAAGAGAGCAAGTGTGAAAGTCAAAATTTTTTTGGTATTCCTTATTATCGGCCTGTCGGGTTTTATTCTGACCCAGGCAACCGGACAGATTCTGGCCTCCCAACTGCCGGCACGCTTTTTTGAAGAGTACGGCGCAGTGATGCTGGTCATTGACCCTGAGTCCGGCCAGATACGCGAAGCCAATCAGGCCGCAGCTGAGTTTTACGGCTACAGCATGAATCAGCTGCAAGGCATGAAAATTCAGGAAATCAATGCTCTCGACCCTGAAGATGTTGCTCTGGAAAGGCAACTGGCCCACCAGGAAGATCGTAATTATTTTGTTTTTCCGCACCGCCTGGCCAACGGTGAAATCCGCACGGTGGAAGTACATTCCTGGCCCATGGAAACCGATGAAGGTGAAACCCTTCTTTTTTCCGTAATCATTGATATTACCGGCAAGAAAATTGCTGAGGCCAGCATCATTGAATACAAGGATCGTCTGGAACAACTGGCTGAACAGCGCTACCAGGCGCTTGCCGAATCCCAGAAGCGAAACTTTCAATTAATGTGGATGGCCATTGCCACCCAACTTCTGGTTATTTCTTTGCTGATCTGGAATATCCTGAACCGCCGCAGGGCCGAAAGAAACCTTCAGGAAAAAACCACCATGCTGGAAGCTCTGCTCAACTCCATTCCAGACCTGATTTTTTTCAAGAACAAAAATGGCAGCTACCTGGGGTGTAATGAACAGTTTGCTCACTATGTAGGCAAGGAGCCGGAAGATATTCTGGGCAGTTCCGACTATCAACTGTTCGAAGACAAGCATGCCAAAGCATTTCATCAAACGGACACTCAAGTCCTGGCCAACCGCCAGGTGGTGCATACTGAAGAGTGGACCCATTTTCCGGATGGCAGTGATCGCCTGCTGGATAAACTGAAAGCCCCTCTGGTAAACAGCAAGCAGGAATTCATCGGGGTGCTGGGCATCAGTCGCGACATCACAGAGCGCCATGAGAATGAACAGCGCATCAAGTTTCTGGCCTATTTTGACCCCCTGACCAATCTGCCCAACCGCTACCTGTTTCAGGAAAAATTTGCAGCAACCGTCCATGAACTGGAAGATAACTCTTCTCTTGCTGCCCTGGTGATCATCGATCTGGATCACTTCAAAAACATCAATGATGCAAGAGGCCATTCCACAGGGGATCAGCTCTTGATCGCCCTGGCTCACCGCCTGACCGACCTGTTGCACGACCATGAAGCCCTGGCTCGATTCGGTGGCGATGAGTTTGTACTTCTTCTGGTCGACCAGCAGGCAGGCAACCGGGAACAAGCTGAACAAAATCTACATGAACGCCTGGATCTTTTTCAGACGGCCCTGGCCCAGCCACTACAACTGCCTGACAGCGGTGAGTTTCTGCTCAGCAGCAGTCTGGGTGCTGCCTTTTTCAGCAGTAGCAAAAGCAGCTTCAATGCTCTTTTGAAAGAAGCCGATATTGCTCTTTATGCTGCCAAGGAAGCCGGGCGCAGCACCTGGCGGAGCTTTAAACCCAGTATGCAGGCGCAGGTCGAGGATCGCTTCGAGCTGGAAGGTGAGCTGCGAAAAGCTCTTGAGTTGGAACAGTTCCAACTGTACCTGCAGCCCAAAACCAACCGTGACGGTGTGATTTACGGCAGCGAATCCCTGGTCCGTTGGGCTCACCCGGAAAAAGGCATCGTACCCCCGGATGCTTTCATTCCTCTGGCTGAAGACACAGGCCTGATTCTTCCTCTGGGTGAATGGGTACTCAGGCAAACCCTTTTATTGATGCCTCAACACCCAGAGCTCTACTTTGCTGTCAACATCAGTCCACGTCAGTTCCGCAGCCCTGATTTTGTCGACCGGGTGCGTAGCCTGCTGGATGAAACCGGAGCCAACCCCAGACACTTGACCCTGGAAGTGACCGAAGGCCTTTTGATCACTGATTTCACCCAGTCATCACGGCGCATGCTCAAACTGCAGGATCTTGGTGTCAGTTTCTCAATTGATGATTTTGGTACCGGCTACTCTTCGCTTTCTTATCTGAAAAAACTGCCCATCAATGAACTGAAGATAGATCGTTCTTTCGTCAAGGATTTACCGGCTGATTCCAGTGATGCCCTGCTGGTGGAAACCATGATGGCAGTGGCCCACCATCTGGATTTATCGGTGGTGGCCGAAGGTGTGGAAACGGCCGAGCAGCGTGACTTTCTTTATTCACTGGGCTGCAATCTGCATCAGGGTTATTTCTATGGCAAGCCTGAACCGGCTGAACAACTCCTGGCGCGCTTACAGGATTAAGAACCCGGGAGTTTTCTCCCGGCTTACCTTTACCGCTTTGAAACAGCATCACATCAGACCAGCTCACGATTCGGCTCACTTTTGCAACCCAGCCTGCTTTTCACTGCGTTCGGCTTTCCTGCCTCAAGCAGTGCGCTTCGCTTTCCCTGCTACGCTTGGCGCAGACAAGGTTGCCGTGAGCCTTCCGGGCAAACCATAGAAAAACCTCTTAATCCAGTGGAGTCAGGGGCGCAAATCCCAGCACCAGCCATTTTTCCCCGGCTGAGTCGAAATTGATCAGTAGGCGGGTGCGATCACCCTCACCTTCGGCATGCAAAATGATGCCTTCTCCAAACTTCTTGTGAGCCACTCTCTGCCCAACCCGCAGACCCGAGCTGTCGGCTGAACCTCCAGGATTCAGCGGATTGCCAGCACCCCCTATTCGGCCTGCAGGGCGGGGACGGCTGGCGGGTGTTTGCATGGGGCGGCTGACTGCAGCCCGCAGACGCACTTCTTCCAGAAGCTCCCGGGGCAGCTCAGTCAAGAAGCGTGAAGGCCGACAAAAAAGATCGCGCCCATACATGCGGCGGTTTTCGGCATAGGTGAGATAGAGGGTTTGCATGGCACGGGTAATCCCGACATAGCAAAGCCGGCGCTCTTCTTCCAGGCGGTCCGCGCCTTCTTCCATGGCCATCTGGTGGGGAAAGAGGCCTTCTTCCATGCCTGCCAGAAATACCAAAGGAAACTCCAGGCCCTTGGCGGTATGCAGGGTCATCAGCTGCACCGCATCCTGGTTTTCTTCGGCTTGGTTGTCGCCGGCATCCAGGCTGGCCTCGGTGAGGAACACCGCCAGGGCTTCACGACCTTCCAGATTCACCACCTCTTCATTCTGTTCTTCCAGGGGCAGCACTGGCTCATATTGCTGGACTGCAGAAACCAGTTCCTTCAGGTTCTCCACACGTGCCTGACCTTTTTCACCTTTTTCCTTGGCATGAAAGTCGATCAAACCGGATTTTTCAATCACGGTATCCACTGCTTCATGCAGGGTCAGGCTAAGCGTTTCTTCATCCAGGCTTTCAATCAATTCCATAAAGCTGCGCACATTGCTGGCCCCACGGCCGGTCAACAAGCCCTTGGCCAATATGTCCAGGGCTGCATCCCAAAGACCCGTGCCTTCATCCCGGGCATAAGCGCGCAGCTTCTCCAGGGTGGTGTTGCCTATACCTCTTGTGGGTGTATTGATGACCCGTTCAAAGGCGGCATCATCCTGACGATTAACCAGCAAACGAAGATAGCCCAGAGCATTTTTGATTTCCAGGCGTTCATAAAAACGCTGACCACCATACACCTTATAGGGAACGCTCTGACGCAGCAGGGCCTCTTCCAGAGTGCGCGACTGGGCATTGGAGCGATACAAAAGCGCACACTCACTGCGCAGGCCACCGTCCCGAACATGCTGCTGGATAATATCCACCATGAAACGGGCTTCATCCTGCTCGTTGAAAGCCGCATAAACCCGGATGGGATCACCCGCCTTATCATCAGTCCACAACGACTTGCCCAGGCGTCCGGCATTATTTTTGATCAAGGCATTGGCAGCATCCAGAATGGTGGAGGTGGAGCGATAGTTCTGCTCCAGACGCAAGAGTTCGGCATCCGGGAAGTCGCGGGTAAAATTCTGGATGTTTTCTATTTTGGCCCCGCGCCAGCCATAGATGGACTGGTCATCATCACCCACAGCCATGATCCGGCCCTGGTCTCCACGCAAAAGGCGCAGCCAGGCATATTGCAAACCATTAGTATCCTGGAACTCATCCACCAGCAAATGGGAGAAACGCTGGCGATAATGATTCAGCAACGGCTGATTGTCCCTCAACAGCTCCAGGGCCCGTAACAGTAATTCGGCAAAATCCACCAGACCCTGGCGCTGGCAGATTTCTTCATAAACCTGATACAGCTCCTGCATTTTGCGTTCAAATTCACCCCGCGGCAGGATATTGGCTGACCTCAGCCCTTCATCCTTATGGCTGTTGATAAAAGCTTGCAACTGTTTGGGTGGATATCTTTCGCTGTCGACCCCCAGATCTTTCTGAATTCGTTTAATCAGGCGCAGCTGGTCATCCGAATCCAGAATCTGGAAATATTCCGGCAATCGGGCTTCCCGCCAGTGGGTCCGCAGCAGTCGATGTGAAAGGCCATGAAAGGTACCCACCCACATGGACCTCAGGCTCATGCCCAGAAGACTTTCCAGACGCAGGCGCATTTCCTTGGCCGCTTTGTTAGTAAAGGTAACTGCCAGAATCTCATAGGGTGACAGGCCGTCATTACGGATCAACCAGGCAATTCTCTGAACCAGAACCCGGGTTTTGCCACTGCCTGCTCCGGCCAGCACCAGCAGATCCTGGGGCGGTGCCGAAACCACTTCGGCCTGGGCAGGATTTAAGTCTTTCAATAGTGGCGAATCGAGCAATGAGGGCATGGTTTAAGCCTGGACCTTAGATGGAAATGTTAGATGCTATGAACAAAATAGTAACATAGTCTGGATAGCCAGCCTGTCCTGAGTCTGTTATATATCGGGGTCTGGTGACAGCCAATTACAATAAATCACCCAGCAGAGACATCACTAGACTATGGACACCCAGCAAGACTTTCTGGCAGAGCGCCTGGTTTCATCCTACAAGGATGCTGATCTTTTTTACAGTATTTCATTGCTTGCTGCCAGCTTAACGCTTCCTTTGCTGTGGAGCACTTTACCCGGTGCTCATTGGTTGCCTGCCTGGTGGGCGGGCATGGCTCTGTTGTTTGCCGGTGGCAAGCTTCGCTCGTTCTTTTTGCAAGAGAAAGACAGCTCACCCGAAGAAAATTTGGCTTTTTTACGCCTCGGAGCACTTTTGATCGGTTTCTGGTGGGCTCTTCTACTCGGCTGGTCACTGCCCTGGTTAAATGAAAGCCCTGCCACCATTGGGCTCACTTTTACCCTCTGGTTTGCCACGCTGATTATTGCCACCAGTATTTATGTGCATTTTGTCAGTGCTGGTTTGCTCTTTGCTTTACCCGGAGTCACTGTCATTCTGGCCATGTCACTGGTCAGTAAACAGCTACTTCCACCACTCATGCTGACAGCTCCCCTTCTTGCTTTGCTCGGCAATGCCTGGCGTAACAAACAGCTACTCAAACACCTGCATCAGGGACATCAGCAAATTCTGACTCTCAACCAACAACTACAAAGGCAGCAGGCCAACCTGGAACAAGACGTCATGAATCGAACCCTAGACTTACAAACAGAAATTGCCCGACACCGGAAGACGACCGAGGAACTGGAGCATCAACGCCAGCGGATCAGCCAGGCCATTGAAGCCAGCCGCCTGGGCCTGTGGGACTGGGATCTGACCACGGATTCCATCTACCACTCCCACTTTGAGCAGATTTTTGGCTATGCCGAAGATGAAATCCCGCATTTTATGGGGCACCTTAAACCTTTGGTGCACCCTGATGACTATCCACAGATGCGTCGTACCCTGCTGGAAGCTCTCAAAGGCCACTCAGAGCACTATCAATGTCGCTTTCGAATTCGTCACAAGTCAGGACAATGGCGCTGGCTTGAAGATCACGGCGAAGTGGTTGAGCGCCATGAGGTCACCGGGAAGGCACAGCGCATGCTGGGAACCCGGCGCGACATTACCGACGAGCAGGAAAAGGATGACTATCTGCAGCTGGCCTGGCGGGCTTTTGAAGCTTCAGGTGAAGCCACTTACATTGTTGATTCCGACAGCCGGGTCATTTTTATCAACCAGGCTTTCGTAGACATCACCGGTTATTCCCGCCAGGAGGTAATTGAGCAGAATTTCTGGGATCTTCCCTGTTTTTCCCAACACACCAAAACCTACAGGGGAATTTCCCGCAGCCTGCGCCATGAAGGGCGCTGGGAAGGGGAGCTCACCCAGCAGCGCCACAATGGCGACAGCTACCCGCAATGGCTTCGGGTCATTCGGGTGACCAGTGGCTTTAAGCAGGAAGCCTATACCATAGGCATTTTTTCGGATCTGACCGACAAAAAAGAAGTGGAAGCCCGTCTAAGCTATCTGGCTGAATATGATGAGCTCACCGGCCTGGCCAATCGCAGCCAGTTTTATGATCGTCTGCACCAGGCTCTGGCTGAGGCACGCGTCAAAGGCCAGGAGTTGGCTTTGGCGGTATTTGATATTGATCGCTTCAAGGCCTACAACAACTCTCTGGGCCACCATGCAGGCGACCAGCTGCTACGCAAGGTTGCCGAACGTATCAGCCAGATCCTGCCTGATGCCATTATTCTGGCTCGCACCGGAGGCAACGAATTTACCATCCTGCTGAGAGCCGATGAACACCAGGCCCTGATCACACTGGAAGAGCTACAGGAAAAACTGCATTTTCCTTTTTATATTGATCAACAGGAATTACGCCTCACCATCAGCGGCGGCCTGAGCTGTTATCCAGAGCACACCCACGAACTTCAAGTCATGATCAACCAGGCTGACCAGGCACGCCTGAAGTCAAAAAGCCTGGGGGGCAACCGGCTTCAGGTGTATAACGAAGATATTCGGCAAAGCAGCCTTGAGCAATTGCGTCTGGAACAGGACCTTCGCAAAGCACTGGAACAGGATCAAATCCAGGTTCATTTCCAACCCAAACTCAACCTCCATACCGGCAAACTCAATAGTGCCGAGGCTCTGGCCCGTTGGCATCACCCGGAACAGGGGGCCATTCCACCCTCCATCTTCATACCCTTGGCCGAACGTACCGGGTTGATCAACCAGCTGGGCAGCGCGGTTTTGCGAGCATCTTGCCAGCAGGCTGCAGCCTGGTATCAGGCGGGTTACAACATCCAGGTGGCTGTGAATATTGCTGCTCAGCAGGTGGAAAGTGGCTACCTTGTTGAAGAGGTCAGCGTTTTGCTTGAAGAGTTCAGCCTGCCCTCACGCTTTTTGCAACTGGAACTAACGGAAAGCACCTTGATGGAAGATGCTGAATCTGCCACCTTGGAAATGCAAAGTCTCAGAGCCAGAGGAATTTCCCTGGCTATTGACGATTTTGGTACTGGTTATTCCTCCCTGAGTTATTTGCAGCATTTTCCTTTGGATGTACTGAAAATCGATCGCAGCTTTTTGATGTCCGACAACGCCCAGACCACCGAGGGCACTCTGACCCGTGCCATTATTGCTTTGGGCCACGGCCTGGGCATGCAGGTGGTTGCCGAAGGAGTTGAAGAAGAGGAACAACTGGGCGCCTTGAAACAGCTGAGCTGTGATTATGCTCAGGGCTATGTCATCAGCAAACCCATACCCGCAGATGAGCTTACCGAGCTACTAAAACAACAATAAATCAAAAAGCCCGCAAAACTCCAATTAACGCAGGCGGTCAGGCAAACGCAACCCCTGCAAGCTGCGTTTAACGGCTTGCAGGTGTTCCATCAACTTCGGCCCGCGCATTTTGGCAACCCCCACAGCCAGCACATCAATCACCACCAGGTGCACGATGCGCGAACTCATGGGTGTGTAGATTTCTGTATCCTCGGGCACATCCATGTACAAAGGCAAGGTGACCATGTCCGCCAGGGGCGAACCGGAAGGGCAGAGGCCAATCACGCTGGCTCCGGCTTCCTTGGCCAGTTGTACACTCTGCATCAGGGCCTTGGTACGCCCGGTCTGGGAAATGGCGACGACAACATCCCCGGCGGTCAGGGTAACGGCCGACATATTCTGCATATGTGGATCAGAGTAGGCTGCAGTCGACATCTGCAAACGGAAAAACTTGTGCTGGGCATCCACAGCCACGGCTCCTGATGCCCCAAAACCATAAAACTCCACCCGGTTGGCACTAGTCAGCAGTTGAATGGCTTCCTGCAAATAGGTTGTATCCATCTTGTCCCTGACCTGCAGCAGCACCCCGATGGTTGAGTCAAAAATGCTGCGAGAGAACTCAGCAACCGTATCCCCATCATTCATGGAAAACTGGGTAAAACTGCCATCTGTGGCCAGAATCTGGGCCAGGCGCAGCTTGAAGTCCTGAAATCCATCACAACCCAACGCCCGACAAAAGCGTACAACGGTCGGTTCGCTGACATGCGCTTCTGTCGCAAGGTCGACAATTCGCATATGGATTACTTCATTGGGGTTTTTCAGTACATAGTTGCCCACCTTCTGCTCTGAACGGCGGAAGGTATCCAGGGTTTTACGCAGATGTTCCAGAATATTGATCACGGCATTTCAATCTTTTAATGACTTTATCACTCTATTCTACCCGCGACAGCCACTCAGCATGAACCCATTTTTACATCTAAAGTCAAAAGACTTGCCTAAAACGGTCATCTTGGCGTAAAAAATGCAATGTAGCCTTGGTGTTGCTGACCCGTGTCAGTTACCTGGAGTACTTCTGAGAGGAGAGTCCTTATGCGTCATCATCCATCAGTCGATCAGGTTAAAGCCGATATCCTGAACGTTTTCAAAAGCATAACGGAAATGGAAGCAGAGCAGCGGCAAAAAAGCGAAGCTGAACGCCTGCGCCGGGCCCGTCAAACCATTGAAGAGCTGCATGAACAAAAGCTGCTGCGTGAAGAGCTGAGCAATGGCTGGGATCTGGAGCTGCATTAAAGCATCCAGGCAACACGGAGGCAGGGAACTTCACAGGCTGCTTGAAGTTTAATAAGCTGGCTTTAAACTTTTACGCACCTCATTGTTAAGGAACCTGCCTTGTCTACTTCCCGTTTACAGACGCGTTTATCGCGTCACGGCATACTGCTGACCCTGCTCGGTTCTCTGGGCATCCTGGCTGCTGCCTTTGCCTATGAAGCGATCACGGGGCTTTTGCCTTGCCCTCTTTGCTGGCTACAGCGTGGAGTCTTTGCTGGCCTGGCTGGTCTGAGCCTGATTGCTTTCTTCCTGCAAAAATATCAGTGGATGCGCTGGCCGCTGACTGCTTTATACCTGCTTATCAGTGTCACGGGGATTGGAGTTGCTCTTCGCCACCTGTATATCAAGATGAACCCGGAAACCGTCAGTTGTGGCCTGGACGTACAGACTCTGCTGGATTTTTTCCCCTTGCAGGAAGCCATCACCCAAATGCTGATTGGTAGTGCTGACTGTGCACAACAAGCTGATTTTCTGGGTCTGCCTTTACCGACCTGGAGTCTGACCGGCTACCTGCTTCTGGGCGGTCTGGCCATTTATTCACTGATCTCAACACGGCAAGCATAAAAAAGCCCCCGGTTGAATGCCGGGGGCAGGAGATTCAGCCTGAGGGGACTGGAGTTAAACTACTCAAAAGTGCGTGGTTTGAGGACATTCCAGGGCTTAAGGAAGTCTTTTTCACCGACATTGTCATGGTCACCCAGCAAACGACCCTGTTTTTCCAGCCCATAGTAGCCATGCTTGTGAAAAGTGTCGGAATACTTGGCCCGGGTTTCTTTGACATCTCCAGTATAGCGTGGGTCCTGAGGACGTTCGTGGCTGTTGATGTATTCAGCAAGATCCCAGGATTCCTGCACACTCATGCTGTAGGGTTGCCCCAGAGGCATATTGTTGCGGATAAACCCGGCCAGGGTGAAGTGACGAATAATGCCGGCACCCCAATTGTAAGACAAGTCTCCCCAAACAGCAGGAAAATGTGGTTCGCCATTTACTCTCATGCCACTGCCATCACTGGAATGACAAATCGCACAGTTATCCTCATAAAGTACCTGTCCGCGTTCATAGGAAGGCTCTTCTTCGGGTTTTTCAATTGGATAACCTCGGCCATAGTAGTCCCCAAGCTGGTAGATGGGCACACCTTTAGCGAGCCAACGGTGGTAGGCTGTCAGAGCAATCATATCGTCACTGCCATACTCAGGTGACTGACCATTCATGGAGTAACCAAAGCAACCGGCGATGCGCTCTTCCAGGTTATTGACATGCTGGTTTTTGGGGCGGAAATTCGGCAGCACCACGGCTGCGCGCCAAACCGGTGCAGCAAAAGGCAGGCGACCTTCCCCCATATGGCAACTGGAACAATTCATGTCGTTGAATACATTTTTTCCACGCAGTTGCTGCGTGTCCATGAAAAGGTCATAACCGCGACGGATAACGCGCTTGAGTTCCGGGTGCATTTTCGCTTCTTCCAGATCCTGCATGGTAGGCGGGGTATGCACCAACTGGCCTTGTTTGGGTTCAGGAATATTGACAGGAAAACGCAGTTCCTGTTCTGCATGGAGAGGGAAGGCTAAAAGTCCGACTAGAGCACCACCCAGAATCACTTTCAACATTGAATTTTTCATGGGGCTTCTCCCTTACTGGGCAGGTTGAGTGGCAAGCCAGGCAGAAACAGCCTGAATGTCGCGGTCATTCATGCGTTCGGCAATCGCGGCCATCAGATGCAGCGGGTCGTTATCCCGATTCTGGGTTTGCCAGTCCTTCAGGGTTTGTTGCAGGTAACCAGCATGCTGTCCAGCAATACCCGGGAAGTCAGGGCCTGCGCCTTGGTTACCCGGTCCATGGCAGGAGGAGCAGGGAACAATATAACGATCCCAATCACCTTGGGTTGCCAAGTGTTTACCCCAGGCCAGTAGCTCTTTATCGGCTTGCTCACCACCCTGTCCAGATGTTACTGGCAGCTGGCTGTAGTAAAGAGCAACATCTTTTATTTGCTGGTCATCCAGCATTCCTGCAAAAGGCTGCATGGTTGCATTAACGCGGAGACCCTTTTGGAAATCCTGCATCTGCTTGTAGATATATTCGGCATTCTGCCCGGCAAGACGTGGCCAGGATTCGCCATCCGGGTTGTTCATGCCACTACCATCGGCCTGGTGACAGGCTGTACAGACTGCAGCAGCAACCTGTCCTCGTTCGGCATCACCCTCCAGCGCCAAGGCTGGCAAACTGAAACTCAAGCCGATAAACAGTATCAGAGTCAGGTATTTATTGGTTTTCAGGCTTTGCATAAGCTTTCCCCTTTATAATAATTGCTGTCCACGCAGCTACGGCAACCTTATATTTCCTATGGCCTTCAGGGTATTGGGACTTTCACCTAATTCCCTAAAGGATTTTCTTAGTCTGATTAATAGGCTCGAATCCGTTAGAATGGACAGTCTAAAATATGAAAACTTTATGGACTGCCTGAACCCATGAAAATAAGTTGCCGGGGATTATTGACCACTCTACTCCTGACTCTATCTGGAGGACTTCATGCCGAGCTGCTGGCTCTGGTCTGGGACAACGATATTTTTTTCAATACGGATGGCAACTACACCAATGGATTGAGACTCTCCTGGCTAAGCGATGAGCAGACCACCAGCGCCTGCAGTCACTGCCAGTTGGTAGAAGTGGCCCAGGGTTTAAGTTTTTTACCCGGCTGGGGTGAAAAAGAAAGCCGTTACTCCATGAGTTGGAGTTTGCAGCAGCTGATGGTGACGCCCAGCAACATCAGCTTATCCAGACCCCAATACCAGGATACCCCTTATGCTGGCGTCCTGCGTTTGGAGTTGGGCCTCTTTTCCCGCCACCAGCAACAAGTCACCGGTTATGGAGTGATCCTGGGAGCCACAGGCAAAGCCAGCCTGGCAGAGCAAAGTCAAAAGCTGGTTCACAACTTGACGGGGTCAACCCACCCGCAGGGTTGGGATCACCAATTGCAGGACAAACCTGTAGTGGGGTTCAGTGGCATTCATGCTCGCCTGATCAAGCGTTGGTCCAACAATAACCTGGAAGGTGAATTTGGCTGGGGAACTGCGGGAGAGCTGGACTCCTGGATGGTTCAAGTGCAAGGTGGTGCTTTTGTCAAACTGGGGCACAACCTCTCAGCTAACCTGCTGCCGGCCTATTCCGTTCTGGGGTCTGCAGCTTCTTTGCCTGGGCTTTATACCAGCCACCTAGCAGGCTGGTCATTACATGCGGGTGTCAAAGCCCAGCACCTTTTCTGGAGCTATCTACAAGAGGAAGGCCGCAAGGCAGGCTATGCTCAGGGAAAGCAAAACACTCTTGTGGCTGGTTTTGCTGGCGCCAGCCTACACAGCCAGGGCTGGCTGTTGGCTTTATCTCTGGAAAAAAGCACTCCAGTTGGCGAGCTGGGGGGTGAAACCATCAATTTTGGCAGCCTAGGCCTGATCTGGTCTTTCTAAAGCAATCCAACCCTGTCGGTAGCTCAGATGAATGAGCTCGGCCAGACTGCGCACCGCCAGCTTCTGCATTACCTGGTGACGATGAACATCCACTGTCTTACTGCTAATAGCCAGACAATCTGCTATCTGCTTGCTGGATAACCCGTCAACCAGTAAAAACATGACCTCTTTTTCACGTCGAGTCAGGCTGGCCAGACGTGAATTCCAGTGCTTGTCTTTTTCTTTTTGCGCCAGGAGCGACTTGTGTAGCTCCAAAGCACGATTGATGCTATCCAGAAGCTCTTGATCATTGAAAGGTTTTGCAAAAAAATCAAAAGCTCCCGCTTTGAGGGCTTTGACTGCCATAGCAACATCACCATGTCCTGTCAGTAAAATAACCGGCAGGATTTCAGAACTTTTCCTCAGCTTCTCCAACAAATCCAGACCGCTCATGCCCGGCATGCGGACATCCAGAAGCAGACAGCCCGGCTGCTGGCTTGAATTGGCCGCCAAGGCCTGCAACAAAGCCTGGGGGGAATCCAGTAGCTGCGCATGCCAGCCCACGGACTGTAACAACCAGTCAAGAGACTCTCTGACTTGTAGCTCATCATCAAGGATCCAAATTTGAGGTGAATTCACCGACATAGATTGTTCTCTTTTTGCTGTGGGTAAACCCTTTTCAAACTAGGCAACAGGCAGTTCCAAGATAGCAACGGCTCCTGTGGAGGAGCCATTGTGCAGACTGAGCTGACCATGATGGGCTTGGGTTAAACTCAAGCTTAACCCAAGCCCCAGTCCCATGCCCTGCTTCTTTGTTGTAAAAAAAGGCGTGAACTTCTGTTGATTTGCTTCTTCAGTCAAGCCTGGCCCCTGGTCACTTATCTGGATATGCAAATGGTTGCCCCAATGCTTGCAAGTAACTTCTATTTGTCGCTGTGCAACAGGCAACTTCTGCATGGCGTCAGAGGCATTGGTCAACAGATTGATTAGAATCTGCAGAAGCTGGACGGGGTTTCCACGAATAAGCGGTAGGTTCTTGGAGTAGTAACGAGTAACGCTCACAGCCTCATACCGGAAATGGGCCTCCATAAACTCCAGAGCCTCTTCGATTAAGGCCAAGGGTTCCAGATCCTGCCATTCAAGGCTTTCCTTGCGTAAAAAGCTGCGTAAATTTTTAATGGTTGCAGCCGCCTGTTCAGCTTGGCGAACAATTTGTCCCATGGCTTTTTGCAGTTGCGGGGCCTGGGAAAAATGTTGAGCATCGGGTTGCTGCAAGTAACGGTCACTGCCCCGCGCATAGTTGATAATTGCGGTCAGCGGTTGATTCAATTCATGGGCAAGTCCAGCCGTCAGTTCACCCATCAGGGCAAAACGCGACAGATGAATCAGTTCCTGCTGTTTCTGACGGGTCACAATTTCGGCCGCCTTCAATTCCTGGCTTTTTTTACGAACCAGGTAACCTGCTCGCATATCATGAACAAAAACAACCAGCAATAACAGTAAAGCAACCAGCAACCAGTAACGGTGTTGTTGCACAAAGGCCAGGACAGGGTTTTTGGGGAAATCTGCAAAAGGCCCCAGATGCAAGCGCTCAAAAAGCTGGTAAACCGGCTGATAGGAAAGGGGTGCTGTCCATTGATAACCCGTCAACAACCCTTCCTGGAGACGACTGGATAAAAGTGCAACAGTCACCTGTCGGGCCAGCTCAGGGTCAGTGGAACCCAGCCTCAAGAAAGGCCAGTCAGGATAGAGGCTACTGGAATGCAGGCAGGGATAGTCAGCCTGCTTTTGCTCACCCAACACCCGATAATCGGATAAATCCAGCAATTCAGCTTCCGCCAGGTTTTCCAGCAAACAGCTACGCAGCACCACAGCATCAACCTGACCGGCATCCAACCAATCCAGCAGTTCTTCCATGGGAAAGCCACTGAACGTCAGGGATTCCAGCTCTTCCTGCCAATGAAAACCAGCCTGCTCCATGGCATCCTGAATCAACTGAAAGCCACCAAAAGCATCCGGACTGACTGCAGCCAAACGTTGGCCGTGCAAATCCCTCCAGTTATTCAGCTTCTTGCGGCTTGACAGAGCCACAACCACTGAGCCGATGGCCTGTTGAGGAGGGTTCACACTCGGATTCTGTAAACTGGCCAGAGGTGCCAGTAAATAGCGGCTGGACAAATCCACATAATGCCCGGGGTTGGTCAAGACAAAATCCAGCTTCTGAGCAGCAATTGCCTGCTCCAGCTCCTGAAAATCCAACCAGTGAACTTCCAGATGATAGCCCGTTAGCTGCTCTTCCAGAGCCTGCAAAGTCGTTTCCCAGCCCTGCTGCAGTGAGGGGGCGTCACGCCAGGCCAGTACGCCCAGATGGATGGATCGTGCAGGCTCGGAAGCAAAAACCATCGCACTGAATAAAACAGCAAAAAAAACGTGCAGACCCTTGAAAAGGCAAATTTTCAACTCTATATATTCCTTAAGAAACACAAGGTTTAATGATTTATTTCCTGCAACCCACCCTTAAGATAAGGAGGTTATTATGGAACTTGAAAAACTTAATCCTTGGAACTGGTTTAAACACGAAGAGCCTCAAAAAAGTGAAGGCCCTGTTCCGGTAAAACGTGAGCAAAACCCTGCCACACTAGGCCAGCACGGCTTTCCTGGTGATATCTGGCAATTGCACCGGGAAATGGATCGCCTTTTTGATGAAACCTTCAAGAGTCTGGGTTGGTCTTCCCACCGCAACCCCAGCAAAGTTGGGAAAGGCGGCTTGGCATTTACCCCCAGTCTGGATGTCGCCAGTGCTGACAAGGAATACACCATCACTCTGGAAGCACCTGGATTGGAAGAAAAAGACATTCAGTTGGATTTACAGGATCATACCCTGTTTATCCGCGGGGAAAAACGTCAGGAAAATAAAGAGAAGGACAAGCACTTCTATCGTATCGAGCGCAACTTCGGTCAATTTCAGCGCGTATTGGAGTTGCCACAAGACGTAGATACGGAAGCTATTCAGGCAAGAATGAAAAAGGGTGTACTGACGTTGACACTGCCTCGCAAGGAAAACACCAGTCAACCCCAAACGAAAAAAATCGAGATTCAGTCCTAACTCATCAGGCGGCTTTTTGGAGCCGCCTGATTTATCAGATCCGCTTACAAATTGGCAAAGAACACCACGATCACGCCCAGAGGGGCAAGATAGCGCACGATGAGATTCCAGAGACTGAAATCATAAACATCAAGCCCCAGCTCCTTGCGTACATCTTCTTTATCCAGACGCCAGGCCAGGAAAAGAATCACACCCAGGCCTGTGAGAGGCAGGAAGAACTTACTCGTCAGGGTATCCAGCAGGTCAAAGATATTCAGACCCAGAACCAGAAACTCACTCAGAACATTGAAGGATAGCAGTGCCAGCACCCCCAGCGCCCAAGCAGCCACACCGGCTACCAGAGTTGAGCCTGCACGGCCCAGAGGACTTCTTTCTTCCACAAACTCGACCACTGGTTCCAGCAGCGAAATAGCCGAAGTCACTGCAGCAAAGGTTAGCAGCAAGAAGAAAGCCAGACCCACCAACCAGCCAGCAGCAATATTTCCAAAAGCCACAGGAAGAGTAACAAAAATCAGGCCCGGGCCTTGGCCCAGATCCAAGCCTTTGGCAAATACAATGGGGAAAATAGCCAGACCGGCAGCCAGGGCAATCACAGTATCCATGATAACCACGGTACGCGCAGACTTGAGGAGATTGACATCTTCACCGAGGTAAGAGCCATAGGCCATCATAATACCCATACCCAGCGACAGGGTAAAAAAGGCATGACCCAGAGCGGCCAGCACGATACCCCCATTAACCTGTGACCATTCCGCCTTGAACATGAACTCCAGTGCCTGACCAAAACCACCGGTGGTCATACCATAAAAGACCAGCAATACCAGGAGAATACCCAGCGCCGGCATCAACAAAGTGGCTGCTTTTTCCAGGCCTCGGGTGACGCCTCGGGCAACAATACCGACGGTAACCAGCATAAACAGACTGTGCCAGAAAATCAGGGTAGCCGGACTGTCTAGAAGACCGCTAAAAATAGCACCGATACCCTCGGCATCCTGGCCACTAAAGCGACCCATCAGGGCATCTTTGACATAAGCCAAAGACCAGCCACCGATCACACTGTAAAAAGACAAAATCAAAAAAGCACCCAGCACACCACCCAGGCCCACCAGCACCCAGAGTCGGCTACTGCCACTGACTGCTGCCATTTCCTGCATGGTATTAATGGGATTTTTCTGACCACGGCGACCCAACAGCCATTCACTGACCAAAATAGGCAGACCAATCAGAAAAATACAAGCCAGATAGATGAAGACAAAAGCAGCACCGCCACTTTCACCGACCATATAAGGGAATTTCCAGATGTTACCCAGGCCCACGGCAGAGCCGGTGGCGGCCAGGACAAAACCCATGCGTGAAGACCATTGCGCATGGGCCTGTTTTGTTGAAGACATAAGCACCTCGTTTGACCCCTGGTTTTGTTGTTTGAAGGCTGTCAGATAGCGGCACCGCGGCCCTACAGCCAATAATCAGCAAAACCTTCCTGCTTCCCTGGGGTAACAGGAAACAGAAATGTCAGGCAGGATCACTGCTGCTAACAACAGGGGCGGTGCCGGAAGGTAAGCCAGCTCGCAAGCCTTTTCTCAGGAGGGGATATCCCGTCCATACACATGTTTGAAAAGGCTGATGAGGGCATTTTCCCAGAATTATGCCGCGAGGTCACCTGAAGTTGTGGTGAAGGTGCGACTTTCCAGTCAAGCGTCTGGTAAACTGGATAATAAAATTGGTGTTATTTTACTGGAGCCAGACACTTATGACCCAACCGCACTCATTATCTTCCGGTGGACGTTTTAATGAACCCACCGACACCTTTGTCGAAGCTTTTACGGCTTCGGTCAACTTTGACCAGCGTCTCTACAGCCAGGATATCCAGGGCTCCATCGCGCATGCCACCATGCTGGCCAAAGTAGGCGTACTGACCGATATTGAAAAAGATGCCATCGTCCAGGGACTCCAGGAAATCCGAGAAGAAATTGAGCGTGGTGAATTCAACTGGTCGGTTGCCCAGGAAGATGTCCACATGAACATCGAAGCGGCGCTCACCGCTAAAATCGGTATTATCGGTAAAAAACTGCATACCGGTCGTTCACGCAATGACCAGGTTGCCACGGATGTACGCCTGTATCTGCGTGATGAAATGCAACAGGTTGCACGGGAATTGACACGCCTACAGAAAGGCTTGATCGACCTGGCTACAGCTGAGGCCGACACCATCATGCCCGGTTTCACCCATTTACAGACCGCACAGCCGGTCACCTTTGGCCATCATTTGCTGGCCTGGAACGAAATGCTGCAACGTGATTATGAACGCTTGATGGATGCCCGCAAGCGAGTCAACCTTTCACCGCTGGGTGCAGCCGCACTGGCGGGTACCACTTATCCCATAGATCGTCTGCAAACGGCTGAACTACTGGGTTTTGATCGCCCTACGGAAAACTCTCTGGATTCCGTTTCGGATCGTGACTTTGCCATTGAGTTCTGCAGTTTTGCCAGTCTTCTACTCATGCACCTGTCACGTATGAGTGAAGAGTTGATTCTCTGGACCAGCGCCCAGTTCAACTTTATTGATCTGCCGGATCGCTTTTGTACTGGCAGCTCCATTATGCCGCAAAAGAAAAACCCGGATGTGCCCGAACTGGTGCGTGGGAAAACAGGTCGTGTGTACGGCCACCTGATGAGCCTGCTGACCCTGATGAAATCCCAGCCTCTGGCTTACAACAAGGACAACCAGGAAGACAAGGAACCGTTGTTTGATACTTTGGATACCGTTCAGGGCTGTCTGCGTGCTTTTGCCGACATGATTCCAGCCCTGGAGCCCAAGCGTGAAGTCATGCGTGAAGCCGCACGGCGCGGCTTCGCCACAGCCACTGACCTGGCCGACTATCTGGTGCGTAAAGGTCTGGCCTTCCGGGATGCCCACGAGGTGGTCGGACAGTCGGTCGCTTATGGTGTGGCTGAAGGCAAGGATTTGTCGGAAATGTCCTTGAGCGAACTGCAGCAGTTTTCCAAATCCATCAGTGACGATGTATTTGAGGTGCTAACCCTGGATGGCTCAGTCGCTGCACGCAACCATCTGGGCGGCACCGCTCCAGAGCAGGTTCGAGCGGCTGCTCAACGTGCTCAGACCTTGTTGCGTCAACGGGGTTAAACATCATGCGGGTTCCAGATTTCAAAAAGGGTTTGTTTTTGCTGCTCATCCTGGGTCTGCTGCTATCCGGCTGCGGCCAAAGGGGTGACCTTTATCTGCCCGAGCCGGAACAAGAGTTCACTTCCAATTTTTGATAAGGCCAAGCTGCAATGGATTTTTTCAACTATCAGAACAACCAGCTTTTTGCTGAAGATGTCAGTGTTAAAGACCTGGCTGACGAGCTGGGAACGCCTTTATATGTGTATTCCCGTGCCACCCTGGAAAGGCACTTTCAAGCTTATTCCGAGCCTTTGGCCGGCCAGCCGCATTTGATCTGTTATGCCGTTAAAGCCAATTCCAATCTGGCCGTACTGAATGTGCTTGCCCGCCTGGGTGCTGGTTTTGATATCGTTTCAGTGGGTGAGTTGGAGCGAGTTCTCGCTGCTGGTGGCGACCCGGCACGTATCGTGTTTTCCGGTGTTGGCAAACAAGCTCATGAAATCCGTCGTGCCCTGGAAGTCGGCATCAAATGCTTTAATGTCGAATCCGTGCCCGAGCTGGAGCGACTGGAACGGATTGCAGAAGAATTGGCGGTCACTGCGCCTGTCTCCTTAAGAGTTAATCCTGATGTTGACCCCAAGACTCATCCCTATATTTCCACAGGGCTGAAAGCCAACAAGTTCGGCATCGGCTTTGAGCTGGCCCGAGAGGTTTATCGCCAGGCCGCCAGTATGCAACATGTGCAGCTTGTGGGTGTGGACTGCCATATCGGCTCACAAATCACTCAGATTGATCCATTTCTGGATGCCCTGGATCGTCTGCTGGTCCTCATCGACCAGCTTGCTGAAGATGGCATCCACCTACGGCATCTGGATCTGGGCGGTGGTTTGGGTGTGCAGTACAAAGATGAAACCCCGCCCCTTCCGTCAGCCTATGTGGAAGCCCTGCGCAAGCGTTTGGCAGACCGTAGTTATGAACTCATCTTTGAACCTGGGCGCGCCATTGCAGCCAATGCCGGCATTCTGGTCACCCGCGTGGAATACCTGAAAGAAGGCCAGGAAAAGCATTTTGCCATTGTTGATGCCGCCATGAACGACCTGCTGCGTCCAGCTCTTTATGATGCCTGGCAGGATATTATTCCAGTGGTGCCGCGCAATGATCACCCCAGTCGAATCTGGGATGTAGTCGGCCCGGTTTGTGAAACCGGTGACTTTCTCGGCAAGGATCGCAAGCTGGCACTGGAGCCGGGTGATTTGCTGGCTGTCCGCTCAGCAGGCGCCTACGGCTTTGCCATGGCATCTAACTACAACAGCCGTAATCGTCCCGCAGAAATCATGGTGGACGGCAACAACTGGCACCTGGTTCGCCAGCGTGAAAACTATGAACAGCAGATGGCAGGCGAGTTTACCCTGCCACAGCAGTGAGATATCCCATGTTGCTTCATTTCACCAAAATGCATGGCTTGGGCAATGATTTCGTGATGGTTGATCTGATCAGCCAAAAAGCCCGGTTACGCACCGAACAAATCCGTCGCCTGGCCGATCGCCATTTTGGTATTGGCTTTGATCAACTACTGACCGTTGAGGCTCCAAGCATTCCAGAAGCTGATTTTCGCTATCGAATTTATAACGCTGATGGTTCCGAGGTAGAAAACTGTGGCAATGGCGCACGCTGCTTTGCTGCTTTTGTTCGTGATCGCAAACTGACCAGCAAATCCACCCTGCAGGTCGAAACAGCAGGCGGTCCCCTAACCCTTCAAGTCAGGGACGATGGTCAGGTTACAGTCAACATGGGTGTGCCGCGCCTGGAGCCAGAGCAAATTCCTTTTCAGGCGGAACGACAGGCCAAGGCGTATTCTTTACAACTGGATCAGGAAAATTATTTGATTGGTGCTGTCTCCATGGGCAACCCTCACGCTGTATTACGGGTTGAAAATGTGGATAACGCAGAAGTTGAGCGCCTCGGACCCTTGATTGAGCATCATCCGCGTTTTCCCAATCGGGTTAATGTTGGTTTTTTGCAGGTACAGAACCCCCGCCAGGCACGCCTGCGGGTTTTTGAAAGAGGTGTTGGAGAGACCCTGGCTTGTGGAACCGGAGCCTGTGCAGCTATGGTCAGCGGCAGATTGCAAGGCTGGCTGGATGCTTTTGTCGATATGCAACTGCTGGGCGGGCATCTGCAGCTGGAATGGCAGGGTGAAGGACAGCCTGTAATGATGACCGGTCCGGTTAAGAAAGTCTTTGAAGGGCAGGTTTACTTATGATTGATGCTGACAAGGTCGCCGACTGGCTCCAAAACAATCCTGACTTTTTTCAGGGGCGCGAAGACTTGCTCTGCCAAATGCAGCTGGAACACTCCTGTGGAACCGCTGAATCACTGCTTACCTATCAGCTGCAACGTCTCAGGCATCAGGTGAGTGACCAGGAAGAGCGTTATCAAGAGCTACTTGCCAATGCCCGCGACAATGAAAAACGCCTGCGCAGAATCGAACGGCTGCTAATCAATCTTCTGGAAACTGAAACCGCTGAAGAGCTAGTCACGGTTCTGTCGGAAAGGCTTCGGGAAGATTTTCAACTGCCTTATCTGCGCTTCTGGAGCTACACCAACCTGAACAGTCTACAAAGAGCCAGCGAGGAGCTCCAGCAGCAACAGCAGGCTTTGCTCAATCAGCAGCAAGCCTGTTGCCTGAGTCTGGAAGAAGAGACTGCAGAAATTCTGGGGCTGGAGGATATTGATGCCCAATCAGCAGCCATATGCCTGCTGAGCCATACCCGCCCTCTGGGGCTGATGGTTCTGGCGCACCCCGACCCCCTGCACTTTCGTTACCATCAGGATACGTTGTTTGTTGAGTACCTGGGTAGTATTGTCAGTCGTCTGCTGGCAAAGGATCGCCGGGGTTTTCCGACTCAACAAGCACTGGGTTAGACCAGTCCAGCCAGGAATCCAGTTGGGCCCAGGCTTCGGCCCGACCATCCCCCTTCAGGGATGAGAAAAGCTGTACCGTAACCTGGCCCGGCAAGGTTTGCAGCTCTTTGCGCACAGCAATCAGCTGGTTTTTGGCTGGCCCCCGCTTCAGTTTGTCTGCTTTGGTCAATAAGATATGCACAGGCAACATGCGGCTCGCAGCGACGTCCAGAAGCTGGCAGTCAAAATCAGTCAGCGGGTGACGAACATCCATCATGACCACCAATCCTTGCAGGCACTGGCGCTCACTGATGTAGGCTCCCAGATGCTTGCCCCATTCACGGCGCAAAGCATCGGGAACCTTGGCATAACCATAGCCTGGCAGGTCAACCAAACGGCGATGGCTGTCCAGGCTGAAGAAGTTGATCAATTGGGTGCGCCCTGGTGTTTTACTGGTTCGGGCCAGTCGTGCACTGGTGAGACAATTTAACGCACTTGATTTGCCGGCATTGGAGCGTCCCGCAAAAGCAATTTCTATCCCCTCATCCGGCGGGCACTCTTTCAGGCCGGGGGCACTGATCAAAAAGCTGGCCTGGGCGAAATGTACAGGCTGTGGCTGAGGTTTGGTTTTTTTCTCAGGCTCATAAATAATTTTTTGTTGCGGCTTTTTCTTCTTGGTTGGACGCATAAATAACCACTTGCAGGCAAATTAAACAGAAGGGATAAGGTGACTGGCATTCCAGTTAGCGCAAGGCTTAGCTATAATGCGGAAACTTTACGGTGATAGTCTATCACTGGACGTCCGTAGGTGCGATCAACACCAACAGAGCTGGAGTCTTTTGCCAGCCACCGGGCGGCAGCTTCCCAAGACTAGCAAATGATGAGACTGGACGAACGATGAAAAAACTATTAATTGGCTTGACCCTTGCAATCAGCACCGCTGGTTTCGTACATGCCGCTGATCCTGCAGCGGGCGAACAAAAAGCAGCCGTCTGTGCTGCCTGTCATGGCAGTGACGGCATCAGCTCTGTGGCCCAGTGGCCCAACCTGGCTGGACAGCATTTCAGTTACCTGGAAAAGCAGATGCTTGATATCCGTGATGGCCGTCGCGATGTCCCTGAAATGGTAGGGATTATCGACAACATGAGTGATGAAGACCTGCGTGATCTTGCTGCTTTTTATGCTCAACAGTCTGCCAATGTTGGCCAGGCTAAAGAAGAACTGGCCATGAAAGGTCGTGACATCTATCGGGCTGGCAACATTGCCAAGGGCATTCCCGCCTGCACGGCATGCCACATGCCCAATGGTAAGGGTAACAGCCCTGCAGCCTTCCCTGCTGTATCCGGCCAGCACACCACCTACACCATCAACCAGCTGAATAACTTCCGCAGTGGTGAGAGAGATAATGACCCCAATGCCATGATGCGTGTCATTGCTGAAAAAATGTCGGACTCAGAAATCGAAGCTGTAGCTGAATACATGTTTGGCCTGCACGGAACCAACCGCTAGGCTATCGATTGCAAGGGGGCCTCTGGCCCCCTTTTGTTTCACCTGGAGAAAATTATGACTTTATTGCGCACAGGCCTGCTGCTGCTTCTCGTCGGCCTTTCCGGAAACCTGCTGGCCGACAACTATAAAACACTCAGCGACCGGGTCAGGCCTCAAGTCAGCTCTGAAAAAATTGAAGTCACAGCTATTTTTTCCTACACCTGTCCCTATTGCTACCAACTGGAACCGCAACTGCAAACCTGGTCAGAAAGCCTGCCGGACGACGTGGAAGTGGTTCATCTTCCCGCTGCTTTCAACGCCCAGTGGGAACATCTGGCGCGCGCCTACTATATTATGGATGCCCTGGACATGACCGACCAGGTGCACATGGCGCTTTTTGACCGGATTCATCAGGAAAATGCCAACCTGGGCAGCCAACGTGCCCTACGCAACTTTTTTGCTGATTTTGGCGTGGATGGAAAGAAATTCGATGAGCTTTATTCCAGCTTTGGTGTTAATAGCCAGGTCAAACAGGACACAGCTCGTCTTCGCAACTACAAAGTAACTGGGGTTCCCGCTTTGGTTATTGATGGTCAATACGTTGTGGACGGCAATTCTGCAGGGAGCCTAGGCAATATGCTCACAGTTGCCGATGACTTGATTACCCAGGTCAGAGCAAATCGCTAAAACTTATTCTCTAAGTTACAGGTTGAAACGGACAAAGACACGACTAGCCTCTATTATGGCTACATCTCTCTTGATTAGGACACAGTGGCTTTAACTGTGAATAGCTCAGACGATTTGCCTGGACAGATGCCAGCCACCTCTGGTTCGGCTCAACAACCTGAATCCATGACTTCACGGCAAAAATCCGCCGAAGAAGAAGTCAAGGAAAGTCGTGCTGCGCGCGAACGCGAGCGTTTGCAATGGGAAGAAGAAGAACGCCAGCGTAAAATTGATGAGCGCCAGCAAGCCGAAAAAGAAAGGTTGGAAGCAGAAAGGCGCAGCCTCTATGCCGAACTTGAAGGCATGGACTACGATCTGCTCTCGTTGCTCGATTACCCTACAGATCATGAAATCTACGCTGCCAAGCGCGCCCGTACCCTCTGGTTTATTGCTCTGGGTTCGGCTCTGTTTCTTTTTCTGGCCAGCCTGCTAAGCCTGACCAGCCCTTGGGTAGGTGGTATTGCCGGTGGTATTGCTTTTGTTCTCTGGCTGACCCATGGCGCAGGAATGATGTCCTATTTTCCCTCCCTGAATCGCTACCCTATGCTGGTTAACCAGCGCAAGAAGCTCAAACGTGAATTGATCGAGTATATTCGCAATATAGAAGGGCGACTCGGCTACATCCACCGTATTTATCCTCTGGTGGAATTTAACCCCAGGCTGGGTACACGCCGTTTCAAGCGCTTGGCACTGATGTCCAAAGAACACACCCTTCTGGCCAACCTGCGCACTCTTCAAGACACCAAAAGCTACTATGAGTTTATGGTCGAAGCACTCAAGGCCTACCAGGAACTGCTGCAAAAAGAAAAAGAGGATGCTTTTGTACAGTCGATGGACTTTGATCCCGATGTACTGGAAGAGCAGGCCCAGGAACATGAGGAGCAGCAAAAAAAGCCTGAGGAACCCGAGGACCAGGAAACACAGCCCACCAATCAGGATGACCCCTCTCTCATCCCACCCAAGGATTAAAGGGGCTTTAAGCCTACTTTAACGATTGTATCCCCCTCAACCTTGACCACCACCCAGTGAATACCGTGCCAGTCCATCTGGTCACCAACAACGGGGTGGCCGCCAAAACGGCGGGTCAGAAACTCACCCAACGACAGCTCAGCCTGATCCGCGCTAATGGTCAGGCCATAAAGATCCGCAACATCCCGAAGCGGTGCACTGCCATCCAGTGTAAAGTCACCAAAGAAACTGCGTGCTTTTTCTTTTTTCGGGGCCGGCTCTTCATTAAACATTTTATTAAATACGGGCAAGTCGGCATCACGGCCAATAATACAAAGCAGATCACCTTGCTGTAATTGTGTGCTACCTGAAGGGTGTATCAACTGTTTGTCGCGGAAAAGTGCTCCTATTCTTGCGCCTGATGGAAAGCGCAAACGCCTCAGCTCCACTCCTTCAAGGGTTTCGCTCTTCACCCTGTAAACAAAAGCTTCGTAATCATCTTCCGGAAAAATACCCAGCAGACTGCGTTGTTTGGGTGCAAACTCCGGTGGCACCTCAACTTTCAGACGCTTAGCCATCCAGGGCAGGGTTGCACCCTGTATGAACAGAGAGATCAGAACGACGTGAAAAGCAATATTGAAGTAGAGAGCTGCATTTTCTGCACCTGCAATCACCGGAAAAATAGCCAGCACGATAGGAACAGCACCTCTCAGCCCCACCCAGGAAATAAATCCCAGCTCCCTGGTATTAAATTTGAAAAAAGGCAGCAGGCACAAAAGGACAGCCAGAGGTCGAGCAATAAATATCAGGCCCAGTGCCAGCAGGGTTGCAGGAAAGGCTATGGCCAGCATTTCATGTGGAGTCACCAGCAAACCAAGAATCAGGAACAAACCAATCTGGCTTAACCATGCCAAGCCATCATGCACTGGGAGGATATGCTGCAACTGTGGACTCCGGCTATTACCCAGCATGACACCGGCAAGATAAATAGCCAGAAAGCCACTTCCGCCCAACAGGTTGGTAGCCGCAAACAACCCCAGACCACCGCCCGTGACCAACAGAGGGTACAACCCTGTCGGAAGGCTGACACTCTTGAGAAGACGAGAAAACAGCCAACCAGCGCCCAACCCTAGCGGTAGACCCAGACCAAACTGCTTCACAAACAACCAGACAGCATCCCAGGGGTTAGAGGCATCCTGAGTGATCAGAGTAATCAAGGTGATGGTCAGGAAAATCGCCATAGGGTCATTGGTGCCCGACTCGATTTCCAGGGTGGCACTCACCCTTTCATTCAGATGCACACCTTTGCCACCCAGCATCGAGAAAACCGCAGCAGCATCCGTGGAGCCGACTATCGAGCCCACCAGCAGGCCCTGCAATAGGGAAAGATCGAACAACAACATCGCCAGCAATCCCGTCAGGCTGCTGGTCACCACGACACCCAGAGTTGCCAGAGACAAGGCTGGGCGCAAACCAACCCGGAAGGTTTTCATCCGGGTTCGCATCCCACCATCCAACAAAATAATTGCCAGAGCCAAGTGGCCGATCGTGTAAGCCACCTCAAAATTGGCAAAATCAAGGCCGCCCAAACCATCTTCACCGGCAAGCATGCCAATACCCAAAAAAACAAACAGCAAAGGCATGCCAACCCGTGCCGAAATCACACTGGCAAGAATACTCAAACACAGGAGTGCCGAGGCGATCAGAAAGATTGAATTTATATTATCCACAGAGGCAGTTCATCAAATGACCAGGATGCTTCTATTCTCGCATAAAAGCATCCTGATAAAGCAGCGGGTTTTACAAGGGTGCATCTTGGTGTGGTATCAAACAACCAGGGTAGGGCATTTGGCATGGCTGGCTACTTTCTGGGAAACACTGCCAAGGAAGTAGCCTTCAACATCACCATTGGTACCCCGTGAGCCCATAACAATCAGATCAACATCCTTGTTTTTGGCAAACTTGATAATGGCTTTAGAGGGGCGGCCACCTTTGACGAATGCGCGAACATTTTCCGAACCCCGCTCTTTGGCCATCTGCTTGGCATGCTCCGCCACCTGTTTGGCATATTCCTGCAAGGCACTGTCCGGAATCTGGATGTTATCTGGCCGCACCATGGAAAGCGATGCTTCGAACAAGCTATGGTGCTTGTAAACACACAGCAACAATAGCTCGGCCCCGGTCAATTTTTGCAGCTCTACCGCCTTTTCAAGGGCAGCCAAAGCACCTTCAGAACCATCCACAGGCACCAGGATTTTTTTAAACATTGAGCACTCTCCTTGGTTTAAGAAAGGGGATTACCCGTTTCCGGCTGTTGGCTAGGCATAAGCCAAATCTCTTAAGAACAAAGCTATCTGAGGGAAAATGATGATCAAAGCTGTAGCGAAGATCAGCATTAATACAAAAGGAGGTGTTCCCTTGATCACTTCCCAGTAAGGGCGTTTGAAAATCGCAATGGCGGTGAAGATATCGCAACCAAAAGGAGGCGTTGCGGAGCCGACGGCAACCATCAAAGTGATCAGCACCCCAACCAGTACCGGATCCAAACCCGTTGCAGCTATGGCAGGAGTGAAAATAGGCGTCAGTACCAGTATCACGACAATGGGATCAACGAACATACAGGCAATAAAAAATGCCACTGCAATGGTGATCAGTACACCTGCACCATCCATTTCACTGATCCCGACAGCACCCAGAACCGCTTGGGGAATTTGCGCAAAAGAAATAATCCAGGAGAAGCCATTCCCAACTGCGACGAGGATAAAAACCACTGCCGTTATCAGGCCGGTTGATTTGGCGATTCGGTAGATATCAGCCATTTTCAACGAACGAAATACCACAAACTCCAACAGCACGGCATAAAGTACGCAAACAGCGGCTGCCTCTGTAGGGCTGAAAATACCGCCATAAATACCCCCCACAATAATGACAGGAAAGCCCAAAGGCCAAAGAGCTTTTTGTACCGATTGCAGGCGCTCCTTCCAGGTCGATTTGGGTTCAGTGGGAACCTTATTGATATAGGCATAAGCAATGCAGTAAACAGAAAAGAGGGTCAGTATTAAAAGACCTGGCCCAATACCGGCAATAAAGAGTTCGCCAATGGAGGTACCGGAAATAACCCCATAGATAATCATGCCAATACTGGGAGGAATCAAGAAGGCAATATCACTGGAGTTGATAATCAATGCCAGCGCAAAGGAGTCCTTGTAACCAGCCTCCAGCATTTTAGGGCGTAAGGGTGAGCCTACAGCAACCACAGTGGCCTGAGTGGACCCTGAAACAGCACCAAAAAGAGTACAGGAGGCGGCTGTACTGACAGCCAGGCCACCTTTGATATGCCCGATAAATGCCATAACCATATTAATCAGGCGATTGGCTGACTGCCCACGGGTCATAATGTCTGCAGCAAGGATAAACATAGGAACTGCAATCAGAGCTGCTGGCCTTATACCACCCAACATTTGTTGGATAAAGGTTCCCATCTGTCCGAAACCATCGAACATCATATAAAAACCAATGAGTGCACCGATGGTCAGGGGAATCATCATTGGAAAACCCAGCATCAACAGCAGCACCATGGCTGCAAACATGATCATTCCCATTGTTATACCTCAGTCTCAGTTTCTTCGTAACCATCCAGAACACTGGTGGACAGGTAGACATCCCGGGAGAAGATATTCTTAATACCGGTCATAAAGTACTGGATGGCAGTCACGACCAGCCCGATGGGCACCCAGATATAGATCCAGAACAGCGGCAGGCCCAAAGTTGGTAAAATGCGGCCCCGGTCATAAATACTGTAAATATATTCCACGGCAAACCAGGTTAAAAACAGCATGACTGCAGAAGTAAAAAAAGCCATGAAAATCATCAGGTAACGTCGAACTTCTGTAGGAAAGGCATCATACAGAGCCGACATTCTGATGTGGCGCCCATGCCGGGCGGCGTAGCCAATACCGGCAAAGGTAATCATCACAATAAGAATTCGGTTCACTTCCCCGGAAAAGTGCAGGCTTTCACCCAATACAAAACGCCCTACAACATTGGCAGTGGTATTAACAGCCATTAAGAGTACGCCCAAAGCCAGGATTACTGCTTCTACCTTGCTAATACCATTATCAATCTTGCCTAAAAAACCGGGCAGGGCAGACTCGCTGGAGGAAGGAAGATCATCCTGCATACTGTTTTCTCCTCTGTGACAGGCCTTCCCTGGCCTTGAAAGAATCTCTGTCCTGCGTTTATTGGCCGGAGCCGGATACAGCTTCCAGGTCAGCTTTGAACTGCTCCAGTAGCTCTTTGCCACTTTCGCCGGTCATTTCAATGAATTTATCTTCAACCTGAGGCGCACGCTCCTTGAATGCTTTGAGCTCTTCTTCAGTCAGGCGAGTGACCGTGACTTCATCACTGGCTTCCTGAATAGTCTGAAGTTTTTCTTCACTCAGGCCTTTGATGTATTCAATGATTTCTGCAAAGGCATAATCAGCAGCGTTTTGTACCAATTTCTGGTCTTCTGCAGAAAGACCTTCATAGAATTCCTGGTTGGCCATGGTGGCAGTGGTAAACCAGCCGTGACCGGTAAAGATCAGATTGGGAGAAACTTCATAAAGACCACCGGACTCAATCCAGAAAATGGGGTTTTCCTGACCCTGGATGATATTGGTCTGCAGGGCACCATAGACTTCACCCCAGGGCAAAGGAGTTGGCGTAGCACCAAAGGCTTCATAGGTTTCAGCAAGAAGCGGATTGGTCATGGTGCGGATTTTCTTGCCATCAAAATCTTCGGGGGTGCGCACAGGCTCATCCGCTGTCACAACCATTTCACCTTCAGGATACATTTTCAACAGTTCCAGGCCCTGCTCAGCATAAAGCTTGGGGAACATTTCGTTGATGGCTTTGCTGGTTTTGAAGAACTCAATGACTGTTTCTTCATCGGTTGGCAAGAGGTAGGGTACGAAAAAAATCTGGGCTTCAGGGATCAGGGAGCCGGTGAAACCGGGAGACTGGTTTACAAACTGCAGAATACCTTCCTGAGTCTGCTCCATGATGTCATCCGATTCACCCAGCTCACCAAAACGGAACACTTCCAGGGTGTGGGCAGAGTTATCTTCGATATATTCCTTAAATTTATGCGCAAATACATCCTGTACATCGCCTTCATATTCTTCGTGGGCATAGCGCCAGTTTTGACCTTGGGGTTCCGCAGCTGCATTGCTGCTGGAATTGGCTTCTTCCGAATCACTGCCGCAACCGACCATTGAGGCCATCAAAACACCGGCAACTGCCGTGCCTAGCACTTTTTTCAACATCATTGCTGTTATCCTCGTTGCTTGGTTCAGCCGAGTAAAACATCCCGGCCAGGGGTCTTACACTTTTCTCAGTCATTTCAGAATGGCAAAGGAAATTATAGATATCAAGGCTTTTGATTATTTTTTATTATGCCAACAAAGGCATATTTGTATTTTTTAAGAGGCAAATTCATGAAAGCTTTGCTGCAGCGCGTCAAACATGCAAGGGTAAGGGTCAACGATCAAGTGGTCGGAGAAATTGGCACGGGCCTGTTGGTTTTTCTGGGTGTGGATAAGCCAGATACTCAGGAGGTGGCTGACAAATTACTGGATAAAATTCTCGGCTATCGCGTATTTGCTGACGAACAGGATAAAATGAATCTGAGCCTTGAAGATATTCAAGGTGAGCTGCTGGTCGTCTCTCAATTCACCCTCTCGGCCAACACCAGAAAAGGCCTAAGACCCAGTTTTTCATCGGCAGCCACTCCCGATCAGGGTGAATTACTCTATAATCATTTTCTGGACTCTGCGAATCAACGTCTTGCCAGGGTGGCCAGTGGTCAGTTTGCCGCCAATATGCAGGTGGAGTTGGTGAATGATGGCCCGGTAACTTTTATGCTGGAAATCCACAGCTGAAATCTTGAGGAGAGAACATCTTGAGCGATGCCAAGCGCAAACCCGTTGCCCTGGTGACCGGTGGGGCCCAGGGTATTGGACGTGCCATTACCGGTGCGCTGTTACAACAGGGCTGGCAGGTAATGATGGCGGATATCGATGGCGAAGCAGGTACCGAATGCATCCACAGGTATGACAGTCTGGGCAAAGTGGCTTTTCAGCCCGTCGATATTTCCCAGGAAGACCAGGTTCGCAAGCTGATACAGGCAACGCAGGAAGAACTGGGACCCATTTCATTGCTGGTCAACAATGCAGGACTTTCCAGCCCCTTCACCGGTGCTCTGGAGGACCTGGACTTATCCACCTGGCAACGTTATCTGGATGTGAACCTCACAGGTGTATTTCTGTGCTGCAAGCATGCGGCCAATCAGCTGAGAGAAACCCGGGGCAGCATCATCAATCTGGCTTCAACCCGTGCCTTGCAGTCGGAACCGGATACCGAAGCCTATTCAGCCAGCAAGGGTGGGGTGCTGGCCCTGACCCATGCTTTGGCCATAAGTCTCGGGCCTGATGTCAGGGTCAACTCCATCAGTCCCGGCTGGATTGAAGTGGGTGACTGGCAAAAAACCAGCTCCAGCTTCCAGCCTTTCCATTCTGATGAAGATCATGACCAGCACCCGGTCGGGCGTATTGGCAAACCTGATGATATTGCCGGTCTTGTGCTCTGGCTGGCATCGGATCTGGCTGGATTTGTTACCGGTCAGAATTTCGTGGTCGATGGCGGCATGAGCCGCAAGATGGTCTACAAAGCAGACTAGGACGCTGGATCACAAACCCAGCTCCAGACTCTTCTCATCCAGCTCTTCGCTGGCTTCCAGCCACTGCATCTCCAGCTCATCCAAAGCCTGCTGCTGACTTCCCTGGTCTTTTAGCAGGCTTTGCAGCTCTTCTTTACGACTGGAGTCACTATAAAGCTCGGCATCGGTTAGGGCTTGCTCGGTTTTTTCCAATGCCTGACGGGCTTTTTCCAGTTTGCCCTCCAACTGGCTGATTTGTTTCTTCAGGGGTTTCAGCTGTTCTCTCAGGCGCGCAGCTTCCTTGCGGTCCAACTTCTTGTTCACAGGTGCAGCAACGGGCTGTACTTCTTTTTTCTCGTCTTTTTCTTCTTTACGCAGGTTGGCCTGACGATCCTTCAGCCAGCGGGCATAGGTGTCCAGATCACCATCAAACTCTTCCACCCGACCATCAGCAATCAACCAAAAATCATCCACTGTGTTTTTCAAAAGATGACGATCATGCGAAACCACCAGTACAGCCCCGGAAAAAGCCTGCAATGCCAAGGTCAAGGCATGACGCATCTCCAGATCCAGGTGGTTGGTGGGCTCATCCAGAAGCAGTAAATTGGGTTTATGCCAGGCAATAATTGCCAATGCCAGGCGGGCTTTTTCACCTCCCGAGAAACGGCCCACACTGGCCAGGGCTTCATCACCATGAAAACCAAAACCGCCCAGAAAATTGCGCAGGGTTTGCTCCTTGGCTTCGGGAGATAAGCGTTGTAGATGCAGGAGAGGAGATGCCTGGGTGTCCAGAGCTTCCAACTGGTGTTGGGCGAAATAGCCTATATAAAGGTGCTCACCTTCCACCCGCTGTCCGCTGACCAGCGGCAAATCACCCACCAGGCTTTTGATTAGGGTGGATTTACCGGCGCCATTGGGGCCAAGCAGGCCGATTCGTTGATCGGGATGCAGGGTGAAGCCCACATCTTTCAACACTGGCTCCCGGGCATAACCCAGTTGGCCTTCACGCATTACCAAAAGGGGATCCGACGTTTTATCAGCTTCAGGGAAGCTGAAGTGAAACGGGGAATCGACATGGGCCGGAGCAATTTTTTCCATACGCTCCAGTGCCTTGACCCGACTTTGTGCTTGTTTGGCCTTGGTGGCCTTGGCCTTGAAGCGACGGATAAAATCTTCCATATGCGCCACTTCACGCTGTTGCTTTTCAAACATTGACTGCTGCTGGGCCAAACGTTCAGCACGTTGTTTTTCAAAGGCTGAGTAACCGCCTTTATAAAGATTCAGTTGACGCTGCTCCAGGTGCAACAGGTGAGTAACGACCCGATCCAGAAAATCCCGGTCGTGAGAGATCAAAAGCAGGGTGCCGGGATAATTACGCAGCCAGCCTTCCAGCCAAAGAGTGGCATCCAGATCCAGGTGGTTGGTGGGCTCATCCAGAAGCAACAGGTCCGAGGGCATAAAAAGTGTGCGGGCCAGATTCAAGCGGATTCGCCAACCCCCGGAAAAACTGTTCACCGGGTTATAAAAAGTGTCTTCTGCAAATCCCAAACCGGCCAGCAACTGCTCTGCTTCCGCTTTTTTGGAGTAACCCTGTAACAGGTCATATTCGCCATGCAATTCTGCCAGACGATGGTTATCACCTTCAGCTTCGGCTTTCTGCAGGCCCAGCTCAACCTGCTTCAATTCCTGATGCCCGTCCAGAACATAGTCCAGAGCAGGCTGGGTCAATTCCGTGATTTCCTGCTCCAGATGGGCAATACGATCATAACCGGACATTTGCAGCTCACCCCCTTCTGGGGTAAGTTGACCCAATAAGAGCTTAAACAATGATGACTTACCTGCGCCATTAGCCCCGGTCAGACCCACCTTCCAGCCCGAGTGCAAGCTGACGCTGGCATCATCCAGCAGCCGAAGTTGGCCGCGTTGAAGGGTTAAGTTGCGAAAGGTCATCATAAATTTACTGCTCCCGATTGACGTTCCTCTGGAAGGACTGAAAAATGCTGCTGCATGATAACCCTTTCTGGCGCTTTTCGCTGAGTCTCTATCAGCTCCAGCGTATAAAAACTGCCTGCCTTCAACTGCAAGATGAAAGTGGTGCCAACATCAACCTGATTTTCTTTGCTCTCTGGGTTTCCCGGCAGCAACTGCGCTTCAGTCCCGATTGGCACCAGGCCTTCCAGCAACTGGAAAACTGGCACCAGGATTACACCCTGCCCCTGCGCCGCCAGAGAAGTGAATTGAAACTTCTTGCAGAGAGAGCCGACCGGCATGAAAACGGCCCTTTGCATCAAATGCGTGAGCATATTCTCAAGGCCGAGCTTCTGGCTGAACAGCAGGAACAAGCGGTACTTTACTACTACTATCAGGAGCGCAAAGGGCTGATCCCTTGTGAAGACAGGCAAGCAGCCCTGATTGAAAACCTGACCTACTGCATTGATGATCCAACACGTGTGGATAACGAACCTCTAAAAGTCTTGCTGGCCGTTATGCTGGAAGAACAGGAAGTTGAAGTGGCCTGCATCAAGCTACGCGAACAAATTGAAAAGCGTTTTTTACGTCAATAGTGAACTTCTATAGTATTCCATAACCTAAAATCATCATAAATAATGACCGACCAAGGAGTAAGCATGTTGAAACCCCTGAGCCAGTTTGCACTGGCGACCTCTCTAAGCCTGACACTGGCCCTGCCAGCCACCCTGATGGCGGCACCAAGCTCAGAAGAAGAGCGCATTGGTTACAGCCTGGGCATCATGGTGGGGCGTCAATTGCAGCAGGATGTTCGTGACCTGGATATCGATAGCTTCAGTGAAGCGTTAGAAGACATCTATGCCGGCAAGGAACCGCAACTGAGTGACGAGGAAATTGCTGGCGTTTTGGAAAACCTCCAGAAGGAGCTGCAGCAGCAGGCCCAGCAAGAAGCTGAAGCCAGTGCCAGTGAAAACCTAGCCAAAGGGCAGACTTTCCTGAAAGAGAATGCCGAAAAAGACGGCATCAAAGAAACCGACAGCGGCTTGCAATACAAGGTGATTTCCCAGGGTGAAGGTGACAAACCCTCAGCCGATTCGACTGTGAAGGTTCACTATGAAGGCTCCTTGATTGATGGCACTGTTTTTGACAGTTCTTATGAGCGCGGCGAACCCGTCAGCTTTCAGGTCAACCAGGTCATTCAGGGCTGGCAGGAAGCCTTGCAACTGATGCCTGAAGGCAGTGAGTGGGAACTCTACATTCCAGCCGACCTGGCCTACGGCAAAGCCGGAGCCGGTGGTGCAATCGGCCCCAATGAAACCCTGATTTTCAAGGTTGAACTCCAGGAAATCCAGAACTAACCCTGGTTTCGGACTGACCTAAAAAAACCCCCGATTGCTGGCAATCGGGGGTTTTGTTTGGAGTTTATGACCTTGAACTCAAGGCTTCATATCCTCAAAAAACTTTTTCACGCCATCAAACCAGTTGTTTTTCTTCGGTGAGTGCTTTTCCGCCTGAGTCCCTTCATGGAATTCACGCAGCAAATCTTTTTGAGCTTCGCTCAGGTTCACTGGTGTTTCCAGAACAACTCGGCATAGAAGATCACCTCGGGGACCTCCCCGAACCGGTTTGACACCCTTGCCCCGCAAACGGAACAGTTTGCCAGTCTGAGTTTCAGCAGGAATCTTCAACTTGACGCGTCCATCCAGCGTGGGCACATCCAGCTCGCCACCCAAAGTGGCATCGACAAAACTGACCGGCACTTCACAATAAAGGTTGGCACCATCCCTCTCGAAAATCGGATGAGGGCGAACATTGACCTGGACATAAAGGTCTCCAGCCGGGCCACCCATACGTCCCGCTTCACCTTCACCGGACAGACGAATCCGGTCACCGGTATCGACCCCCGCAGGAATTTTGACTTCCAGCGTCTTGGAGTTTTGTACCCGGCCTTCACCATGGCACTTTTTACAAGGGTTCTTGATGACCTGACCGGCACCATGACAAGTCGGGCAGGTTTGCTGAATGGCAAAAAAGCCCTGTTGCATGCGCACCTGCCCCATACCATTACAGGTTCCGCAGGTTTCCGCTTTGCCATCTTCTGAACCACTGCCGCTACAGGCACCGCACTCTTCCAGGGTGGGAACCTTGATCTTGACTGAAGTACCTCTGACAGCATCTTCCAGATCCAGGTCCAGCTGGTAGCGTAGATCTGAGCCGCGCTGAGCACCACCACGGCCACCACGGGCACCACCACCGCCGCCAAAGATATCGCCAAACATATCGCCGAAAATATCGCTGAAGTTACCGGCACCACCCTGGAAACCACCAGCGCCACCACCCATCTGGGGGTCAACACCGGCATGACCAAAACGGTCATAAGCTGCTCGCTTCTCTTCATCAGCAAGCACTTCGTAAGCTTCTGTCGCTTCTTTGAATTTATCAACTGCCTCGGGGTCATCCGAGTTGCGATCCGGGTGGTATTTCATCGCCAGACGACGGTAGGCCTTTTTGATGGCCTTCTCGTCGGCGTCGCGTTCGACCCCCAGGATTTCGTAATAATCACGTTTTGCCATGGTTTCTAGTCACCGCCCGTTTTTGTCCGCCCGTAGGTAAAAAACCAACGCGGGATCTAAGTCCCGCGTTGGCTGGCTGCTGAAGTTTAAAGCAAGAGAGAGACTTACTTCTTGTCGTCTTTCACTTCTTCAAACTCCGCATCGACTGCATCATCCGGGCCTTTGCCAGCGTCTTCCGACTGACCCGCTTCGGCACCCGGTTGAGCTTCGCCACCCTGTTCGGCATAGAGCTTCTGTGCCAGACCACCGGAAGCTTCCGTCAGTGCCTGGGTCTTGGCTTCGATCTGCTCTTTGTCATCCGACTTGAGAGCTTCTTCCAGTTCGGCAATGGCTTTTTCGATGGCTTCTTTCTCGCTGGCTTCCGCTTTGTCACCAACATCCGCTAGAGTCTTGCGGGTTGCGTGAATCATGCCATCAGCCTGGTTGCGGGCCTGTACCAGTTCTTCAAACTTCTTGTCTTCCTCAGCATGTGCCTCGGCATCTCTTTCCATCTGTTCGATTTCTTCATCGGTCAGGCCGGAAGAAGCTTTGATCACGATGGACTGCTCTTTGCCAGTGGCCTTGTCTTTGGCCGACACATTCAGAATACCGTTGGCATCCAGATCGAAGGTGACTTCAATTTGTGGCACACCCCGTGGCGAAGGCGGAATATCAGCCAGGTCAAAGCGACCCAGAGACTTGTTCTGTGCAGCCTGTTTACGCTCGCCCTGGAGCACGTGAATGGTTACCGCACCCTGGTTGTCTTCCGCGGTAGAGAAGACCTGGGATTTCTTGGTCGGAATGGTGGTGTTCTTCTCGATCAGAGAGGTCATCACGCCGCCCATGGTTTCAATACCCAGAGTCAAAGGGGTAACGTCCAGCAGCAGAACGTCCTTAACGTCACCGGACAGAACCGCACCCTGGATGGCAGCACCCACTGCTACCGCTTCATCAGGGTTCACGTCTTTACGGGCATCCTTACCGAAGAACTCGGCAACCTTGGCCTGAACCTGGGGCATGCGTGTCTGACCACCGACCAGAATCACGTCATCAATTTCCGAAGCGGAAACACCGGCATCTTTCAGGGCCGTGCGGCAAGGTGCCAGAGAACGCTCTACCAGTTCTTCAACCAGGGCTTCCAGCTTGGCACGGCTGACCTTGACGTTCAGGTGCTTGGGACCTGACTGGTCAGCAGTGACATAAGGCAGGTTCACTTCTGTTTGCTGGCTTGCAGACAACTCGATCTTGGCTTTTTCTGCAGCCTCTTTCAGACGCTGCATCGCCAGTGGATCGCCCTTGAGGTCAATACCGCTGTCTTTCTTGAATTCTTCTGCCAGGTAGTCGATCAGGCGCAGGTCAAAGTCTTCACCACCCAGGAAGGTATCGCCATTGGTGGCCAGCACTTCAAACTGGGTTTCACCGTCAACATCGGCCACTTCGATGATGGAAATATCGAAAGTACCGCCACCCAGGTCATAGACCGCAATGGTTTTGTCACCACGGGACTTGTCCATGCCGTAGGCCAGAGCGGCTGCGGTTGGCTCGTTGATGATACGCTTAACTTCCAGACCGGCAATACGACCCGCATCTTTAGTGGCCTGACGCTGACTGTCATTAAAGTAAGCAGGAACGGTAATAACCGCTTCAGTGACTTCTTCGCCAAGATAGTCTTCTGCTGTTTTCTTCATTTTCTTAAGAACTTCAGCAGAAATTTGGGGAGGTGCCATCTTCTTGCCTTTCACCTCAACCCAGGCATCGTTGTTATCTGCCTTGACGATTTTGTAAGGCACCATTTTGATGTCTTTCTGCACAACTTCTTCATCAAACTGGCGACCGATCAGGCGTTTGACTGCATAAAGAGTGTTGTGAGGATTGGTAACAGCCTGACGTTTGGCACTTTGCCCTACCAGGATTTCACCTTCTTCGGTGTAAGCAATGATGGATGGCGTCGTACGACCCCCTTCACCATTTTCAATCACCTTGGGTTTGTCGCCATCCAGAACGGCAACACAAGAGTTGGTTGTACCCAAGTCAATACCAATAATACGACCCATAATTTAATCTCCAAAATTCGGTTTTAAAAAAATTAGCTGCTTGCTTTTGCTGGCGTCTGCTTACTTTATTTGTTCGCAGTGGCTCAATTTCAAGCGGTCTCGTCAATTTTTTTTGAGGTCCCGCCTGTGGTCACGACAACCATAGCCGGACGCAGTAGCCTGCCGTTCAGGGTATAGCCCTTCTGCAGCACATCCATGACCGAGTTGGCTGGCAACTCAGGGTTAGGTACCATGCTCATGGCTTCATGGTACTGGGGATCGAAGGTTTTCCCCATTGGATCCAACTGGTCGATATTGAATTTGCCCAGTACATCCTGAAAAAGCTTGAGGGTCATCTCAACCCCTTCTTTCTGGGACTCTTCCACTTCACCCAGTGCCTCTGTTGCTTTCTCCAGGCTGTCGGCAACCGGCAAAAGTTCTCTGGCAAATTTTTCCAGAGCAAACTTGTGCGCCTTTTCAACATCGGCTTCTGCTCTGCGCCGCACATTCTGGGCTTCAGCCGCAGCACGCAGCATGTGATCCTTGGTGTCATTCAACTCCTGTTGCAGGCTTTCAACCTGAGCGGCCAACCCGGCAATCTCTTCTTCCGGGCTGGCTTCTGAAACAGTTTCCGCTTCAGTTGCCTGGGTGGCTTCGACTTCATCCTGCTGCTTGAGCTCCTCATCTTTGCTCATATCTCACTCCGGTAAGCGGGGCGAATCAGCGCCGCCCGATAAAAATCAGTTAACAACCTGTAAGGGGTGACTACCTAAATAGGGACGATTGGGATCAGTTTCAAGGCAAACCGTAAATTTAATCCCACAACTTGCTACTCGCTGCCAGCTGAGGTATAAGTTTTACTGTATAAAAAATCAGGGGAGGTGCCATGCTTATCAATCTAAGTATTCAGCAACTGGCCATCGTTGAACAACTGGAACTGGAGTTCCGGCCTGGCATGACGGTGATCACCGGCGAGACCGGGGCTGGCAAGTCAATTTTGCTTCAGGCCCTGGGCCTGGCGCTGGGTGACCGCGCTGACAGTGACAGTGTTCGCTTTGGTGCCAAGCGTGCTGAAATCACAGCCTCCTTTGATTTAACCGCTTTACCCGAAGCCAGAAACTGGCTGGAATCCCACGAGCTGGACAGTGATGAGTGCTTTTTGCGCCGCAGCCTCCTGGCCAACGGTCGCTCCAAGGCCTGGATCAACGGCCAGCCCTGTCCGGTGCAGCATTTGAAAGAGCTGGGTGAGCTGCTGCTGGATATCCATGGCCAACACGCCCACCAGTCCCTGCTGCGCAAGGATACCCATTTACCTCTGCTGGATAGCTACGCCGGCTTAAAAAGTGATGCCGAAAAGCTGGCTGGCAGCTATCGCACCTGGAGGCAGGCTCACAAACGCCTGGAAAACCTGCGCCAGCAGGATGATGCCCAGCGTGCACGTATTCAATTATTACGCTACCAGGTTGAAGAACTGGATCAGTTGGCTCTGGGCGAAGATGAACTTGCCGAACTGGAAGCCGAACAAAAAGAGCTCGCCAATGCGGAAAACCTGATCCAGACCAGCCAACAGGCTCTTAATTGCTGTGATCAGGAAGAAGGTGCCGCCCTGCAACAGGTCAACCAGGCTTTGCAATTGCTGGGCAACCTAAACACTCCGGCACTGGAAGCTGTCAAAGGCTTACTGGGTGATGCCCAAATTCAATTGCAGGAAGCCAGCCATGATCTGGAAGTTTATCTCAGCAAAATTGAAATTGACCCGGCCCGACTGGAATGGGTGGAAGAACGCCTGAACAGCATCTACCAGACTGCCCGCAAACACCACCTTCCTCCAGAAGAGCTAACTCAACATCATCATCAGCTACGTGCTGAGCTGGAGGAACTGGATGCCGGTGAAGGTAGTCTCGACCAGCTGACCCAAGAGCTGGAAGAATTGACTTTAGCTTTTCGCACCCAGGCAGAAGAACTGAGCCAGAAACGACATGAGGCTGCACAGAAGCTGGAAGCCGCCATTGATCAGCAGTTGTCGTATTTGGGTATGGAGAAAAGCCAGTTCAAGGTCAGTTTTCAACCACTTCAAGGCCTCCATCCCCAGGGCCAGGATGAAGTTGAGTTTTTGATTGCTCCCAACCCCGGACAACCCCCCAAACCTTTGGTTCGTATTGCTTCGGGGGGCGAGCTGTCACGCATCAGTCTGGCCATTCAAGTGGTCACAGCAGCAACCAGCAGTATTCCTACCCTGGTGTTTGATGAAGTGGATGTGGGCATTTCCGGTGCAGTGGCAGAAATTGTCGGCAGAATGCTCAAACAGCTTGCTGGACGAGGACAGATACTTTGTGTCACCCACTTACCGCAAGTGGCCGCTCAGGGAAGTCAGCATCTGCATATTCACAAGAAAACCCAGGACGACAACACCCAAACACACATGCAGCTACTGGATGAACAGGGTCGGGTGACCGAACTGGCAAGAATGCTGGGAGGGGTCAAGCTGTCGGATTCAACTCTGGCCCATGCCAGAGAAATGCTCCAGGAAAGCCGCCATTAAGCGGCCTTCCGACAACAGGGCCAGAAAACTGGAACTTAGCGCTTTTTCTTCACGTAAAGAACCAAGGCATGGTCGACCAGATCCAGGCCCTGCTCTTCCGCCAACTGGTGCTGACGTTTTTCAATTTCTTCATCGTAAAATTCGATGACTTCACCTGTGTCGACATTCACCATGTGATCATGGTGGTCGGCTTTGGACAGCTCAAATACAGCATGTCCACCATCAAAATTATGCTTGTCAACAAGACCGGCCGCCTCGAACTGTGTCAAAACTCGATACACCGTAGCCAGACCCACATCTTCGCCGGACTCAATCAGGGTTTTGTAAACATCCTCAGCACTCAGATGGTCATCCGACAGCCGCTCCAGCACCTGTAGAATCTTGATTCTGGGCAGGGTTACTTTCAGGCCTGCCTTTCTTAATTCCTGATTTTCGTCAGCCATTGGAACTCTCTATGCTAAAGTGATCAGAATTCTTCGCAGTAGTGCAAAGTTTTGAGTATCATTCACTGCCTCTATTATTCACTGAAGCGGATCAGAGTTAAACCCATTTGTTATGAAAAAACCCACTAAAATACTCATCTATGCACTTCTGGCGCTCTTGATTACGGGTTGCAGCTGGCTAGGGCCTTATAAACGTGATATTCAACAGGGTAACCTGCTGGATGATGAGGCATTGGATCAACTGGAAGTGGGAATGCGACCCGATCAAGTGAAGTACCTTTTGGGCACTCCTTTGTTAACCCCGCTGGGCCAACCCAATCAGTGGGACTATGTTTATCAAGTACGCAGTGGTCAGCAGCTCAAAGCACGCAAAAGAGTCAGCCTGGTTTTTGAGCCGGATGAAAATAACCGCTTGCAGGTAGCCAGTATCAATATCAAGGAAAACCAGGTAAATGTGGAGTCTCTGGATCAGTTGATCCCCAGCGCTGATGAGGGCGTACCAGCCACAAACAATATGCCGGCTCAGCCTCGTCAGCCTGACCCCCAGCAACGGGAGCCTGGTCAGGTACCCGGAGGCCCACGTGGTGGCCTTTAATTTTTCTCGGCTCGCTTAGCGCGGGCTGCCTTGGGATCGGCGATTAAGGGGCGGTAGATTTCCACCCGATCGCCTTGCTTAACAGACTGCTCATCGGGCTTGGCAACCAGCTTACCAAAAATGCCCAGCTTGGACTGACTGACATCCAGACCAGGGAAAAAAGCATCCATACCGGACATTTCAGCCGCTTGACGCACACTGGTTCCCTCCGGCACCTGCATTTTCAGCAGTTTCTGTTTTTCGGGCAGACCATAAGCCACTTCGATTTCAGGCATTTTTTCCATACACTTCATCGGCACGTTTAACAAAAGCATCGACAAGACTGGCCGCCACCTGGCTGAACAAAGGGCCGAGAGCGGCCGATACCACCCGGCCCGCCAGCTCAAACTCCAATTCCAGGCTCACTTTACAGGCCTGCTCATTGAGAGGTTGAAAATGCCAATGGCCTTCAAGCTTTTTGAAAGGCCCCTCCACCAGGGATAAGTCGATACGCTCGGGATCAAATAACTCATTACGGGTTGTGAAGCGATACCTCATGCCCGCTTTGGAAAGCTCCAGTTCACCAATCAAATAGTCATCTTTTCGCTCAATCAGACGTGCATCACTGCAACCGGGAAGAAATTTCGGGTAAGATTCACAGTCATTGACCAACTCGAACATTTCTTTTGCCGAGTGCATGACCAAAGCCGAACGGCTGATACGGCTCATATTTAGTCTCCAGTTCACAGCTGCTGTGCAGAGGATTCTAACATGAGCCAGATTTTCTGCAGACTTTCTCGGACACCTTAGGATTATTAATCAGGATTCGCCTATTTATGGGTAAAAAATCTAAAAAACAGCCGGACAGCAATACCATTGCCGTTAATCGCAAAGCCAGACATGAGTACCACATCGAAGAAACCTTCGAAGCTGGACTGGTACTGGCAGGCTGGGAAGTGAAAAGCTTACGGGCCGGCAAATGCCAGCTCACGGACACTTATATACTCATCAAGGATGAAGAGGCCTTCCTGTTGGGCTCTCACATCACACCGCTGAATACCGCCTCTACTCACGTAGTGGCCGATCCAACGCGCACCCGCAAGCTTCTGCTGCATAAAAAAGAAATTGCCCGCCTGGTTGGCAAAATCAATCAGAAAGGCTTTACTTGCGTCCCCTTGTCTCTTTATTGGAAAGGCAATAAGGTGAAATGCAAGCTGGCCCTGGTGAAGGGCAAGCAACTGCATGACAAGCGGGCTGCTGACAAGGATCAGGATTGGCAGCGCCAGAAAGGCCGCATCCTACGCGAACAAAACAAATAAACCGGGAACTTTTTAAGTTGCTTGTGGTTTAACTGTTTGACTGTGTTAAAATGCAGTCACACATTACGGGGACGTCCTGGCTTCGACGCCGGTAGCGAAACCTGAGGTGCATGCCGAGAGTGAAGTGGCTCTCGTAAATCAATCGCTTCAATTGTTATAGTCGCAAACGACGACTCTTACGCTCTAGCCGCGTAGGCTACTCCTGAAGCCATGTTGCCTATCGCAGGTGGACGGAGATTATGAGCGCAGCCAGATAGGATCGCAGCAAAGATCGCCTTCGTCGGCGCTGTTAAACTCAAATCGAAGGATCGCTGAAGGGTATCCTGTTCGTCGGAGACCCGACAGTTAAAACAAATGACGAAACTAAGCATGTAGATCCAAGGGCAGAGTGTCGGCGGACGCGGGTTCAACTCCCGCCGTCTCCACCAAATTCTGACAAAAAAAGCTCTGATTTTTCAGGGCTTTTTTTTGTCCTGAATTTCTAGAACATCCCCCAGTTACCATTAAATGACCACTCAACCCTTTTCATCAATGCGTCGCTACACCTTGGCGCTTCCCGCCATTTTGCTGTAAAAAGAACTTTATTATTTCAATGACCCTATAAATGGACAGCTGCATTTATGGACAAGAAAAAGCTCACAGAACGGGACATCTGCTCCAAGTTCATCAACCCGGCCTTGAAAAAAGCAGGCTGGGATCTGCACAGCCAGGTCAGGGAAGAAGTTTCTTTCACCGCCGGCCGTATTATTGTCCGTGGTCGCCTGCATACTCGTGGCAAACGTCGCCGCGCAGATTATGTTCTCAGCTATAAGAAAAACCTGCCCATTGCGATCATTGAAGCGAAGGATAACAAGCACAGTCTAGGCGATGGTATGCAGCAGGCTTTGGCCTACAGTGATGCCCTGGATGCTCCTTTTGTGTTTAGTAGTAACGGGGACGGCTTTCTATTCCATGACCGTACTGGCCTCTATGGTGCCACTGAAACGCCACTTAGCCTGGACGAATTCCCCTCACCAGATACCCTTTGGGATCTCTACTGCCAATACAAAGGCATCGACCAGGCTGCTCGGCAAACCCTTGAGCAGCCGTATTACGATGATGGCAGTGGGCGAGTTCCGCGCTATTACCAGACCGTTGCCATCAATCGCACGATTGAAGCCGTCGCTAGAGGCCAGCAACGCATCCTGCTGGTGATGGCCACTGGCACAGGCAAAACCTTCACGGCTTTTCAGATTATCTGGCGGCTGTGGAAATCGAAAAAGAAGAAACGCATTCTGTTTCTGGCGGATCGCAATATTCTGGTAGATCAGACCAAAAACAACGACTTCAAACCCTTCGGTCAAGCCATGACCAAGGTGACCAACCGAACAGTAGACCCTTCCTACGAGATTTACCTGTCGCTTTATCAGGCAGTGACCGGCAGCGAAGAAGAGCAGAATATCTACAAGCATTTCTCGCCCGATTTTTTTGATCTGGTGGTGATCGACGAGTGCCACCGGGGCAGTGCTGCAATTGATTCGGCCTGGCGGCAGATTCTGGATTATTTCTCAGCAGCGACCCACATTGGTCTGACGGCCACCCCCAAGGAAACCAGCGAAGTTTCCAATACCGATTACTTTGGTGAGCCGGTTTACAGCTATTCTCTCAAGCAGGGCATTGAAGACGGTTTTCTTGCCCCCTACAAGGTGGTCCGTATTGACCTGGATCGTGACCTGCAAGGCTGGCGGCCCAGCAAAGGGCAGACGGACCGCCATGGTGAAATCATAGAAGACCGCATCTACAACCAGAAGGATTTTGACCGCACCCTGATACTGGAACAGCGTACCCAGGTGGTGGCACAGAAGGTCACTGAATTTCTGGAGCAAACCGACCCCTACCAGAAAGCCATCGTTTTCTGTGAAGACATTGATCATGCCGAGCGAATGCGTCAGGCGCTGGTCAACCTGACCCCGGAGCGCATCAAGGAAAACCGCAAATACGTGATGCGGATTACTGGTGACGAACAGGAAGGCAAAGCCGAGCTGGATAACTTCATCAACCCGGAAGAGCGCTACCCGGTCATTGCCACCACCAGCAAACTCATGACCACCGGGGTCGATGCCCAGACCTGCAAACTCATCGTGCTGGACCAACGCATCCAGTCGATGACTGAATTCAAGCAGATTATTGGCCGGGGCACCCGCATCAATGACGACTACAACAAACACTGGTTCACTATCCTCGATTTCAAAAAGGCCACTGAACTTTTTGCCGACCCGGATTTTGATGGCGACCCGGTGAAGGTCTATGCCCCTGGTGCAGATGATCCGGTGAACCCTGATGATGAACAAGCGCCAGCAGATGATGAAGCCGACAAAAATCTGGCTGAAGAACCGGGCCCCTATGAAACTGAGCCCGACTCAGGTTGGGAAAGTGATGACCACCCGGACACGACAGGCGGGCCTGGTGAAGGCAGTGGTCGAACCCGCTATGTGGTTGGCAATGTTTCTGTTTCCGTCATTGCCGAGCGGGTTCAATATCTGGGGCCAGATGGCAAACTCATCACCGAAAGCCTCAAAGACTACACCCGTAAACAGGTCAAAGAGCGCTATGCCACCCTCAAGGACTTCCTGCGCGACTGGAAGCAGGCCGAGCGCAAGCAAACCATCATCGAAGAGCTGGCCGAGCGGGGTGTGATCTGGGATGACCTGACCAAAGAGGTCAGCAAGAAACTCGGAGCCGAACCGGACCCTTTTGATGTCATCTGCCATCTGGTTTACGATCAGCCGCCCCTGACCCGCAAGGAGCGCGCCGAGCAGGTGCGTAAACAAAACTACTTCAGCAAATATGAAGGGGTCAGCAAGCAGGTGCTGGATGCCCTGCTGGATAAATACACAGATGCAGGCATAGAACCCATCGAAGATGTCAAAGTGCTCACTCTGGCCCCTTTTAGCCAACTGGGCGCGCCCATGGAGCTACTGCAAACCTTTGGCGGGAAATCCGGCTACACCCAGGCCGTAAGGGATCTGGAGAGCGAGCTTTACCGGCAAATCTCTTGATTCAGGCGCCAGCAATACCCCTCTTTTTTTGAATACCCAGGAAACCTCAACCCATGGCAATCAGCAGTACCATTAAATCTATTCAGGACATTATGCGCAAAGATGTTGGCGTAGACGGTGACGCCCAGCGTATCGGCCAGCTGGTCTGGATGCTGTTTCTGAAAATCTTCGACGACCGGGAGCAGGAATGGGAAATGTTCGATGACAACTACCGCTCACCCATTCCCTGGTCACTGCGCTGGCGCAACTGGGCGGCTGACCCGGAAGGCATGACGGGCGACGACCTGAAAGACTTTATCGACAACCGCCTTTTCCCTGGCTTGCAGAACCTGGAACCGGCCGGTGACGACTACCGGGGTGTGGTGATTCGCAATGTCTTTGAAGATGCCTACAACTACATGAAATCTGGTCAGCTTTTGCGCCAGGTTATCAACAAGCTGCAGGATGGGATCAACTTCAACAAATCTGCCGAGCGCCACGAACTGGGCGATATGTATGAACAAATCCTCAAAGACCTGCAAAGTGCTGGCAATGCCGGTGAGTTCTACACCCCCAGGGCAGTGACCGAGTTTATGGTCAACCGCGTTAACCCCAGGCTGGAAGAAAAAGTCATGGACCCCGCCTGTGGTACCGGTGGCTTTCTCACCTGCACCATTGAACACAAACGCAAAAACTATGTGGAAACACCCAAGGACGAGCAAATCCTGCAGAAAAGCATCCACGGCGTGGAGAAAAAGCCCTTGCCGCATCTGCTGGCCACCACCAACCTGATTCTGCACGGTATCGAGGTACCGGATCAGGTGAAGCACGACAATACCCTGGCCCGCCCGCTCATTAGCTGGGGTCCAAAAGAACGGGTTGATGTCATCGTCGCCAATCCTCCTTTTGGTGGCATGGAAGAAGACGGCATCGAAACCAACTTCCCCAGCGCCTTTCGGACACGGGAAACCGCCGACCTCTTTATGACCCTGTTCATTCATTTGCTCAGGAACGGGGGTCGCGCTTCAGTGGTACTACCCGATGGTTTTCTGTTTGGTGAAGGCATGAAAACCCGCCTCAAGGAAAAACTGCTGGAAGAGTGCAACCTGCACACCATCGTGCGCCTGCCCAATGGCGTGTTTAACCCCTACACTGGCATTAAAACCAACCTGCTGTTCTTTACCAAGGGCAAACCGACGGAAAACGTCTGGTACTACGAACACCCCTATCCCGAAGGCTACAAGAGCTACAGCAAAACCAAGCCCATGAGGTTCTCGGAGTTTCAGACCGAAATCGACTGGTGGGGCACCGAGGCCGACGGCTTCGAAGGCCGTGTGGAAACAAAGCAGGCCTGGAAAGTGTCTATCGATGACATCAAGGCCCGCAACTACAACCTGGACATCAAGAATCCCTGGCGGGGCGAAGAGGTCAACCACGACCCGGAGGAACTGCTGGCCAAATACGAACAGCAACAGGCCGAAATCCAGGAGATCCGCCACCAGCTGCGGGATATCCTGGCCGATGCGCTAAGCCACAACACCGACGGAGGTGGGGCGTGAGTGCGCGGGAGCTGATTACTGAACATCTGGATTTATGGACCAGTGCGGTTAAAAAGAAATCCACCAGTGGGCGAGGCAGTAATGGCAAGATTGAACTGACGGGGATTAAAAAGCTGCGGGAGTTGATACTCGGGATGGCAGTACAGGGAAAGCTCACAACTCGCGAGGCATCTGACGAAGCAGCCTCTGAGCTGTTGCAACGAGTTTCGGAGCATCAAACTCAGTTATACACTCAAGGCAAAATTAAAAAAACGAAAAAGCTTCCAGGTGTTTCAGCAGAGGAGCAGTACTTTTGTCTACCCAAGCATTGGGAGTGGACGAGACTCGGGACATTGTTTGATTCAATAATGAGCGGAGGTACACCAAGTAAACAGAATCCCCGTTTCTGGAATGGAGGTATTCCATGGGCTAGTGTGAAGGATTTGGGAAAGACAAAGCATCTCGAAAAAACTCAAGATTACATTACCGAAGAAGGCCTCAAAGCAGGAAGCAAATTGGCAGATGCTGGCGACATCCTGATTTGCACCAGAATGGGTTTGGGAAAAGTGGCGATCTGCTCAAAACCCATTGCTTTCAATCAAGACCTGAAAGCAGTCAAGGTATCTCCTATGGTATCGCTAGACTACTTTTTCCTGGCGTATACGACTTTGGATATCACCGGCACTGGCACGACTGTCGCTGGAATCACTCAAGATAAACTGCTTAATTATGTAATCGGCCTGCCACCAATAGAAGAGCAGGATCGCATCGTCCAAAAAGTCGATGAGCTGATGGCGCTCTGCGACCAACTTGAACAGCAAACCAGCGACCAGCTTGCAGCCCTTGAAACCCTCGTAGACACCCTACTGGGCACCCTCACCCAATCCGAAAACACCGCTGAACTCGCCGACAACTGGGCACGCCTCGCCGCGCACTTCGACACCCTGTTCATCACCGAACAGAGCATCGACAAGCTCAAGCAGACCATCCTGCAGCTGGCAGTCATGGGGCGGTTGGTGGAGCAGGATAGTGACCAACCGGTTGACTCTCTAATCTCCGCCTTAACAGCTGAAAAGCTTGAGATGTTTCACGCAGGCACCATTCGAAAGCCCAAGAAATCATCGCCAGTTGAAGCGCGGGAGCATCCATTTTCAATCCCGCAATCTTGGCGCTGGACTAGACTCAATTCCCTGACATCCATCTTGGGAGACGGGCTTCATGGCACCCCGAATTACGATACCCGTGGCGAATTTTATTTCGTAAACGGCAACAACCTTTCAGATGGAAAAATCAAGCTATCCCACCTGACAAAGCGTGTCTCACAAGAAGAGTTTAACAAACACAAGAAGGAGTTGAACGACAGGACCGTACTGGTCTCGATTAATGGAACGCTAGGAAGGATAGCGTTCTACGCTGGAGAACAAATCATGCTTGGCAAAAGCGCCTGCTATTTCAATCTTCTGCAAGGCATATCGAAAGAGTACATAAAGCACTTGATACAAAGTCCATTTTTCATGAACTACGCAGTGATTCAAGCCACTGGTTCTACAATAAAGAATCTGTCATTGAGGGCTATGAATGAGTTGCCCGTGCCACTACCACCGACCCAAGAGCAACATCGCATCGTCCAAAAAGTCGATGAACTGATGGCGATCTGTGACCAACTACTGGAACGTCTTAATCAGGCCAGCGAAACCCGCTGCCAGTTAGCCGAAGCTGTGGTGAAACAAGGACTTTCAGCATGACTGCCGAATACAATGTTTACTGTGACGAATCCTGTCATCTGGAAAACGATGGACATAAGGCCATGGTGCTGGGTGCGGTCTGGTGCCCGAAAGACAAGCGCCTGGAAATTGCCGAGCGAATTCGTGAAATCAAGCAGAAGCATGGCTTAAAGCGTCATTTCGAGATCAAATGGACCAAGGTGAGCCCTTCAAAACTCGCCTTTTATATGGATGTTGTCGATTACTTCTTTGATGATGACGACCTGCATTTTCGCGGACTGGTGGTGCCTGACAAAAATATTCTGAACCATAGCCAGTATCAGCAGGATCATGATCAGTGGTATTACAAAATGTACTTCACCATGCTGAAGACTATTTTTGATCCTGACTCCCGTTATTATGTCTACATCGACATCAAAGACACTCTGGGTCATGAAAAAGTCGAAAAACTTCAGGATGTTCTCTGTTCAAACGCCTACGACTTTTCACGGAAAATGATTGCAGATGTTAAACGGGTGCAGTCCCATGAAGTTGAGCAGCTGCAAATAGCCGACCTCTTAATAGGTGCCTTGTCTTATTTGCATCGTGAATTGGCTGGCAACAGCGCCAAGGAAGCCCTGATTGCAAGAATCAGGCACCGAAGCGGTTATCACCTGACACTTAATACCATGATGCGTGAGCTGAAGCTTAATCTTTTGATCTGGAATAGCAGGAGCTGACCATGGATGGAGTGCCCGAATGGCTGCCTAAGCTAGAGCTTTTCTCGGACTATGGCGGTGACTGGGATCAATATCTTGAGGCGATCTATAAAATCTTCTGTCAGGATTTTGTAGACTCCAGGCCTGGTTTTCGCGGAAAACCTTTGGCTCTTAAGCGCCACCCTATTGTTGATGGAAAAGAAGCAACCTTTTGGCACATGACAAGTGAGGGTGCGGTGGAGTCGGAAAGAACGCCGGATTTCAGGAGGTGTGAGCGAATCCGGTGGCCGCGTCCTGTCATCGAAAACGAACAAGACTCTGCCTTGAAAGTATGGTCAGAAAAACGGGGTAACGAAAACCGGATTCATTTGTGGTTCGAAGCAGAAGGCTATCTGGTGGTTTTGGCAGAGCGATCAACCTACACGCTGCCCTGGACGGCTTTTTACATCGAGCGCCAACACCAACGGGACAAGCACACAAAACGCTGGAAACGAAATACGGGCAGGAAATAAAGCTGGCCGCGCCCTCGAAAAGGACGGGGCCGTAACTCCTTCTACACTTACGCACGCTGACTGGTAGATGAGCTTTTATAAGAATAGTTATATTTTGACCAAACTTCAATGGCTACTCTGCTTATTGCCCCAAAAGCATGACTTCAGAAGCAGGCAAAAGGGACAGGAGCATACCCTGGCGCGTGTGTTTTTGCTCTTGTGCGTGATTCAGCATCTATTGACCGCAATTAACCCCAACTCACATTTTGACAAGCTGCTTATACGGTAAAAGAGCTTACCCCATGACAACTTAGACTTTTACACCCGAAACGAACCCACAACCTCACTCAGTTGATCCGTTTGCTGCTTGAGGGTAACGGCCAACTCGTTCAGGCTCTTGGAGGAGTCATTGCTTTCAGCGGAGTAATCAGCAATAGCCTGCAGGTTCTGATTGATTTCGGCCACCACGTTGGTCTGCTCTTCTGTGGCAGTGGCCGTTTGCAGTGACATATTGCTGATTTCCTCTACAGCCTGCTGAATGCTGGCAAAGGCCTGAGCCGATTGCTCCACATCGGTTACTGTTGTTTCCACCAGTTTCAAGCCCTGGCGAATGGCAGTGACGGATTCATCCGCACCAGCCTGCAAGGTTTCTATTTTCTGGCGGATATCTTCTGTGGAGCTTTGCGTCTGGCTGGCCAAAGCCCGGACTTCTTCAGCCACCACGGCGAAACCACGACCCTGATCACCGGCCCGGGCGGCTTCAATGGCTGCGTTAAGAGCCAGAAGGTTGGTTTGCTCGGCAATTCCTTTTATAACATCCAGCACACTACCCACACTTTCAGCCTCTTCGGCCAGACGACTTATGGCTGCAGATGAGGAATCCAGCTGATCGGCCAACTGTTTGACTCGCTCACTGGATTGCTGAGAAATATCCACACCCTGATTCACTGAGTTACTGGCACCACTGGCTGATTCAGCACCACTATTGGAATTATTGGCAATTTCCCTGGCTGCCGAGTGCATTTCTTCCATGGCCACCACCACCTGATCCACCGTTTGCTGTTGCTGTTCGGTAAGCTCAATATTGGAAGAAGCCGTGTCATGCAAAAGACTGGTGCGCTTGACCACCTCATCATTCACGGTCTTGACCACAGAAATGGACTGGTGCAGCTTCTCCATAACCTGGTTAAAAGCTGCTGCCACCTGGCCGAGTTCATCTTTGGAGTTGACTTGAATTCGTGCAGTCAGATCCCCTTCACCCTGGGCCACATCGCGCATCCGGTTACGCAGAAATTCAATGGGGCCCACCAGCAGTTTTGGGGCCAGCAGACCTGCCAGCAAAAAGGCCAGTATGAGTACCAGTAGCTGTACCAGCTGCATGAAAGTTTGCTGGTCTGTTGTCGTGGCTGCTTGCGTTGAAGAGGCCTGGGCCAGCTCATCAATGCGTTCACCCAGTTCATTCAGAAATTCTCTGGGAGCTTCGAACAATGCTTCTTGTTCTGGCAGATCAGGGTTGGCTGTCAGCTCCCGGGTGTGCTTCTGCCAGGCCGTCATCAGTGCCTGATACTCACTTTCGGCACTCGTGGAGGCTTGTTCACCCAGCAGTTCTATGGCTGTCAGGCCACGATCCAAAGCCTGCTGGTAATTTTCTTCAATAGCCTGCTGCAATGCTTCGCGATTCGCGGAACCGCCTTCTTCCTGCTGCAACTGACGCACTGCCACCAGGTTCTGGTAAAGATCCCGGTCGGCATTAAGAACGGCTGAAATAGCGGGAAAGTATTGCTCATCAAAGCTTTTCACCTGGGTGGAAATGCTGTTCATGGCAAGATAGGAAGTGATACTCATAAAGAGTATCAGCAAAGCGGCCAAGCCCAGCGGCAACCTGATTTTGGTACGTAGAGACCAGTCTTTGATTGTTTTCATTGTTTTATCTCCATTTACCCATCAGGTTAGGCAACTCATAAAATGAACGCCAGTTTAATAGGTTAGGAAGACAGGTTTATTGATTGTTGTCAGGCAGCTGGAGAATGTTGATCCAGTAATCTCCCAGGCTTTTAATCACCTGAATGAACTGATCAATATCGATCGGCTTGGTGATGTAACCCGAGGCTCCCATGTCATAACAGCTTTCAATGTCCTTCTCGGCATCAGAGGTTGTCAGTACCACCACTGGAAAACGCTTAAGCTCAGGGTCGGCTTTGACTGCAGCAAGGAATTCCCGGCCATTCATTCTGGGCATGTTAAGATCAAGGAGAATCAGGCCCGGGGTGGGAGCAGTTGCATAGGGTGGCTGTTTTCTTAAAAAAGCCAGGGCTTCGCGCCCGTCCACAACCAGATCCAGTGCAATATCCAACTGGCTTTCTTGGAAAGCCAGGCGTACCAAGTGGGCATCCGCTGGCTCATCTTCTACCAGCAATACCTTGAGTGCGGCCTCAGAGGCCTGGAATTTAGTCATGCGTCCACTCATTGTTATGTTTTTTCCCTAAATTTATACATACCGTTACTCAATGTTAGTCTTTACAGTAGTGAAATCAAGTCATTCCTTGTCCAGTGCAATCCACATCTTATGGTACAATCAGGCTTTGATTCTTCCAGGTAATCTTTAACTATGCGTGTACTGTTTCTTTCTGATTATCAGGCCTTGTTTCAGGCATTGGAGGAAGAGGCACAGCGTTACTCCGGCCTGGACATCCAATGCACTGACTCCCAAACTCAACCACTGGCACTCCCGGATTTTGACTTTCTGCTTCTTGCTCCCCTGGGGATGGGCGGTGAAGTCAGCTACCTGCCTGATGAAAACAGTTTGCACTTCTGGCTGGAAGCATTGCCCCAACTGGTTGAACTCTGTACTTCACGCAATGCCGGCCTGTTACTGGTTTCATCTGACCTGGTTTTTATGCCTGAACAGCAGGCTGTCAGCGAGCTGGATCAACCTGAAAACACCAGTAAACTGGCCCAGCAACTTCTTATCCTTGAAAGTCAGGCTGCCCTTTGCCATCAGCATATTATACTAAGAACGCCTCCCTTGCTGAGCAATGCTCCTGATGGCGGTCTCGCTCACCTGATCAACCGTTGCAAAGAGCACCAGGCCCCTGAAGATATTGATTATCGTGGCCTCCAGTCTTTACATGACCTGGCCAGAGTCCTTCTGGGTATGGCGTTACAGCTGGATTCCGGTGCCCAGGCAACAGGTATTTATCACTATGCGGGCAGCGAACCGGTCAGCCAAACCGAGCTGATGCATACGCTTGCGCGCCAGTTAGGTACTCCACCTTACCCGGCAGACCACTCGGGAACCAATCGCCACGGTATGAATACCCAGCACCTGCTGGAAACTTTCGGCGTTCACCCCCGAGCCTGGCGTGCCAGCTTACCAGCTTTACTGGAGGAGCTGAATGAACTCCCAACAACCCACCACTAAAATACCTGCCAGTCGTTATGTCCGTAAGCCTCGTCCCCTGGGGAGCCTGGCTTTTTATTTGGGCTATTTCTTTGCGCTGCTGTGCATCGGGGCCCCTCTGGCATTGCTGGTCTGGCCACTGCCTGCAAAACAGCGCTTCAGGCTGCTTAATTTGCACAGCCGTTTTGTCATTCAGTGGCTGCGGTTTACCTGCGGCATCATCTATGACTTTAAAGGCCTGGATAATCTCCCTGACGACTCCTTTGTTCTGGTTGCCAATCACCAAAGTGAATGGGAAACCATGTACCTGCAAACCCTGAAACCACCCATCTGCACCGTTCTCAAAAAAGAATTGCTGAAAATTCCGGTCTTTGGCTGGGGCCTACGCCTTCTTCGCCCGATCCCCCTGGATCGCAGCCAGCCCGCCAAAATGATCCGTGTTGTACTCAAAGTGGGAGCCGAAAGAATTCAGGAGGGTATTTCTGTACTGATTTTTCCAGAGGGCACGCGAGTTGCACCGGGAAAAAGCAAACCCTTCAGCAAAAGTGCAGCCATGATTGCCTGCCGAGCTGGCGTACCTCTTGTACCCATTGCACACAATGCCGGGGAGCACTGGAATTCTTCAGGGTGGATGAAGTACTCCGGCGTATTAAGCATGCGCATTGGCAAACCAATCGCCACCAAAGACAAGAGGGCTGATCAGGTCACACGTGAAGCTCAGGAGTGGATCGAGGGCCAACTGGCCGAAATATCAGCGATACCTCGGCCAGCAGCAATACCGCAAGAGGATTAACCCTGATAACGCTGGAACACCAGACAGGCGTTGGTGCCGCCAAAACCAAAGCTGTTGGATAGAACACGGTTCAATTCAACATCTTCCCGGGCTTTACCGGTCACGATATCAAAACCTTCTGCCGCTTCATCCAGTTCCTCAACATTGGCTGAAGCAGCAATGAAGTTATTTTCCATCATCAGCAGGGAGTAAATGGCTTCTTGCACACCTGTTGCCCCCAGGGAGTGACCCGTCAGCGATTTGGTGGAACTCATCGCCGGAGTTTGGTTGCCAAACACTTCACGAATGGCTTTCAACTCAGCAACATCACCCACAGGTGTTGAAGTACCATGGGTGTTGATGTAATCAATGCTGCCATCCAGACCCTGCATTGCCTGCTGCATACAGCGAGCAGCACCCTCACCGGAAGGCGCAACCATGTCGTAGCCATCCGAGGTGGCACCATAACCCACCAGTTCTCCATAAATCTTGGCACCGCGAGCCTTGGCATGCTCCAGTTCTTCCAGAACCAGCATCCCGCCGCCACCGGCAATAACAAACCCATCGCGAGTCTTGTCATAAGGGCGGGAAGCCTTGTCAGGTGTATCATTGTAGCTGGTCGTCAAAGCACCCATGGCATCAAACAGGCAGGACAGGGTCCAGTGCTCTTCTTCACCACCACCGGCAAACACTACATCCTGCTTACCCAGCTGAATCATTTCCATGGCATTGCCAATACAATGAGCCGAGGTTGCACAAGCAGAAGAAATGGAATAGTTGACACCCTTGATCTTGAAGGGTGTGGCCAGGCAGGCAGAAACGGTGCTACCCATGGTACGGGTGACACGATAGGGGCCAACACGGCGCAGGCCTTTTTCACGCAGGATATCAGCAGCCTCGACCTGGTTGGCTGATGAAGCGCCGCCGGAGCCTGCAATCAGGCCAGTGCGCACGTTGGAGACCTGCTCTTCGGTCAAGCCGGAGTCGGCAATCGCTTGCTGCATGGACAGATAAGCAAAGGCGGCTGCATCACCCATAAAACGCTTGAGTTTGCGATCCACCAATTCATCCAGATTCAGATCAATGCTGCCAGCAACATGGCTGCGGAAACCCTTGTCTGCATAATCCTGCTTGAACTTGATACCGGAACGCCCAATTTGCAAAGATTCCAAAACGCTTTGTTTATCTGCGCCCAGGCAGGAAATAACGCCCAGGCCTGTAACAACTACTCGTCTCATTGATTTGCCCTCTTTTAGAATCCACTGGTGCTGGTAAACAGCCCTACACGCAGATCCTTGGCTTCATAGATTTTACGGCCATCCACTTCCATGATGCCATCAGCAATGCCCAATACCAGTTTACGGTTCATGGTACGTTTAATATCAATTTTGTAAGTGACCAACTTGGCTTCAGGGAGCACTTGACCGGTAAACTTGACTTCACCACTACCCAGTGCACGACCACGACCAGGGTTGCCTTGCCAGCCCAGGTAGAAACCCACCAGCTGCCACATGGCATCCAGACCCAGACAGCCCGGCATCACAGGGTCACCGGGGAAGTGGCACTCAAAAAACCAGAGATCAGGATGAATGTCCAGTTCAGCGATGATGTGGCCTTTACCGTAAGCGCCCCCATCGGCTTTGATTTCCACAATACGATCCATCATCAGCATGTTGGGAACAGGTAGCTGGGCGTTGCCGGGACCAAAGAGTTTGCCATGGCCACAATCCAGCAGTTCTTCATAAGTGTAGGAGCTTTGTTGAGTCACTGAGTCCATCCGCTAGTAGGTTATTAAGATCAGGTTTGTAGTTTTAATCAAGGCTAGTTTACTGCCTTGAACCCCAGTTTGCATCTACCTGCGAAGCAACGCCTTGCCTGCCTGGACGAAAACCTCATAAAAATGCGATGCTTGGCTTTTGAGGCCATGCCTTGGAAAGGCTCGCCTGTAGCATTATGTATTTTTTGGTTGCAAGACTTAACCAACACAGGCAGCTTGACACTGATATAATCATACCTTATTTACTCCACTTGCTCACGCCACTGCTTCCTTCTGGCAAGCAGCTCATCCACAGTAGCCAGCAATTATGAAAACAAATTTACCTGTAACGGACAAAGAAGTTTCCCTGTCAGCAGGAGACCGCCTGGTATCAACGACAGACCTTAAAGGCATTACCCGTTACGCCAATGAAGACTTCCAGCGTATCAGCGGGTTTTCAGCTGAAGAGCTGGTTGGCAAAAACCACAATTTGGTACGCCATCCGGATATGCCACCCCTGGCCTTTGCCGACCTCTGGCAACGCCTGAAAAAGGGTGAGTCCTGGATGGGCGTGGTTAAAAACCGCTGCAAAAATGGCGACTTTTACTGGGTGGATGCCTATGTCTCGCCTATTTATGAAAACGATGAGCATGTGGGCTATCAGTCGGTTCGCGTCAAAGCTGGTAGCAAGCTGGTGGATCGTGCCCAGCAAACCTACCGTGACATCAACAGCGGCAAACAAAAAGCACCCAAACCCCGCTGGTCAGTCTACGGGCTGCTCCTGGGCATGGTGTTAACACAAATTCTTTCTACCCTGCTGATTCTCTATCTGGTTGATAGCCGAACCCTGGCCGGCTTTCTGGTGGGCTGCGCCGGATTGGGTATTTTGGGTGCCTCGGCCTGGTTTCTCAATCCCCTTAAAAACATCTACGGCAAGGCCCTCAGTATTATCGACAATCCGGTTGCCCAGCAAGTCTATAGCGGCAATATGAGTGAATTCGGTGCATTGGATCTTGCCATGCGCATGCAGGAAGCTCAGCTAAGAACCGTCATCGGACGCATTGAAGATGCCACCCAAACTCTCAACGAAGTAGCCACCACAACGGATCAGGCCATGCACGATGCCGAAGGCGGCGTGCGCGAACAGGAAGGCCACATTGACCAACTGGCCGGTATGGCAGAGCAGCTGGCAGGAAGCATCCATGAACTGGAACAAAACATGCAGGGTATCAATACTGCCAGCCAGGAAATGAATGCAGAAACCCAGCGTGGCCAAACCAGCGTGGCAGAAAGTGTGAACAGTGTCCGGCGTATGGCGGAGAGGTTTGAAACAGCTGTCGAGCGTATTGAAACCCTGCGTAACGATGCCGAAGCCATCAGCGACAGCATTGGCTCCATCACCGATATAGCCGATCAAACCAACCTTCTGGCACTCAATGCAGCCATTGAGGCGGCCAGAGCCGGTGAGTCCGGGCGTGGCTTTGCAGTGGTTGCCGATGCTGTAAGACAACTGGCCGGAAGCACCCAGGAAGTCACGGAAACCATAACCCAGCGTATTGAAGCCATTCGCACAAACATTGGTGTCGCAATTGAGCAGGTACTGGCCAGCCGTGAAGACAGTCAGCAGACAGTGGAACAAATTGAAACAGCAGGCAATGTACTTGGCAGTCTCACCCAGGCCGCCGATGAGGTACTGGCTGCCAGCCAGAGAGTGGCTGCAGCCATTGAGCAGCAGGTTACCGCCAGCGACAGTGTTGTGGACAGCCTGGCTCAAGTCAGGGATCTGGCCCACAGTACCCGAAGCAGAGCTGAAGACACCTCACGAAGTGCCGACAACCTGACTGACCAGGTCAGACAAATGCATTCTTTAGCAAGAGCCTTCGGGCGTAGGTAATTAATTTATGTGGCAAGCGTCTTACACCTTCACCCTATTACTAGCCCTGGCGATACTGGCTATTGGCTTTACCCTGGGCGTGGGCTTTAGAAAACGCAAGCACAAAAACCGCAAGGTTATTTTTCGGTTACTCAAGCAGGTTTTTGACCATACCCATGATGGTGTCACCATCACTGATCCGCAGGGCACTATTATTGCCGTCAACCGCACCTTCACTCAGGTCACCGGCTATAGTGAGGCGGAAGTTCTTGGAGAAAATCCGCGCATCCTCAGCTCCGGCTACCATGATGCCGAATTTTACGAGAACTACTGGCAGACTCTGATGCGCGAGGGCATCTGGCAAGGCGAGATTTGGAACCGTCGCAAGGATGGTGAAGTTTATCTGGAGTGGCTGACCAGCAAAGCAGTAAAAGATCCGGATGGTGAAGTCACCCACTATGTAGCCATCTTCACCGATATCACCGAACACCGACGCCAGGAAGCACGCCTGGAGCATGCCACTGAGCATGATCGTCTGACCGGCCTACCCAACACCGCCAACACACTGCGCGAACTTTCCCGCCAGATTCCCAATCTGCAAAAGCGCTGGTGCCTGGTGCTGGTGGATATCGACAACTTTCGACTGGTGAATGCCAGTTATGGTTTTGCCGTGGGTGACCAGCTTTTGGGCAGCCTCGCCCGACGCCTCAAGGAATGCACCCAGGGCCTGGTTGCTCGCCACTCTGCGGATGTATTCATCTGCGCCCTGCCTCTGACCTCAGGGGATGATGAGGGTGAAAGAAGTGCAATGATCGACCAGACCAAAAAGTACCTGAGCAAACCCTTTTCCATCAAGGGTCGCTTAATGGAATTCAGTTTTTCCATAGGCACCAGTACCTGGCAGGATGCCAGCCAATCCGTCAACGAACTGCTTCAGGAAGCCGAACTGGCCCTACATGCCGCCAAATCCAGGGGAGCAGGGCAGATTCGCCACTTCACTGAAGATCTGCGCGAAGACAGAAATCCCCTGATCCTGCTGCAAGGCCTGCGCGAAGCCTTGTCCAACAATGAACTCAGTCTCAACTTTCAGCCCCTGGTGGCTTCAGGCTCCCGGAGCATTCATGCTCTGGAAGTCTTGTTGCGTTGGGATCACCCCACTCTGGGTCGCATTCCACCTGACCAGTTTATTCCCCTGGCCGAGCGCCATGGCCTGATGGAACCCCTGGGCCAGTGGATTCTCGAACAATCCCTTAAGCACTACGCCCAGTGGCAACAACAAGATATTGCTCCCAGTCGCATTGCCGTGAATGTTTCACCCCTGGAATTTCAGGCCGAAAACTTCGTTGACAATCTTTTTTCCCTGCTGAAAAAACACAATTTGAATCACGAAATTCTGGAATTGGAGCTTACCGAAGGCGTGTTCGTCCAGCGTGACAAAGAAACACTGGATCGCCTGGATGCCCTATCCTCTTCAGGTATTCATCTGGCCATAGATGACTTTGGTACGGGTTATTCCTCTCTGGCCTATCTGAAGCACCTGCCGATCAACCAGTTGAAACTGGATCGGACCTTTATTCGCAGTCTGCCCGCCAATGAAGCAGACCGGGCCATTGTCGAATCCACTCTGGCACTCTGCCGGGGCCTGAAAATGACCGTGGTTGCTGAAGGTGTGGAAGAAGAAGCCCAGGCTGATTATCTGGCCCGCAAGGGCTGCGACCTTTTGCAGGGCTATTATTTTGGACGCCCTGCAGATGCCGAGGAAACCACCGAGCGCCTGATACAAAACAAGGTGCGCACGGCCAGGGTTTCCTGAACATCAGTCAGCATTGCTGAACTGACCAACCAGGTTGGCTCTGCGGTTGGCAGGGCGAGCCAGGAGCAGTTGACTGGTGCCAATGGCTCTTTCCATAAAGGCCCCCTCACAGTAGCAGAGATAATACTCCCACATACGCACAAAGCGCTGATCATAGCCCTGCTCTTTGACAGCCTCCAGCTCCTGCAAAAAACGTAGCCGCCAGTCACTCAGAGTGCGGGCATAATGATCACCGATCTCCTCCAAGTGCAGCAGATTCATATCCGTCTTGCGCGTCAACTGCTCCAGCAAAACCCTGTGGCTGGGCAAGAAGCCACCCGGAAAGATATGCTTCTTGATAAAGTCCACCTGCTTGAGTGCCTCCTTATAACGCTGATCAGGCACGGTAATCGCCTGCAACAATGCCAATCCTTCGGGCTTCAGGCGCGCTTGCAGGATTTCCAGATAGGTCGGCAGATACTGGTGGCCCACTGCCTCAATCATTTCAATAGAAACCAGTTTGTCGTACTGGCCGCTCAAATCCCGGTAATCTTCAAACAATAGGGTGACCCGGTCTTCCAGGCCTTCTTCAGCCACCCTTTTTTGTGCATGCAACAGCTGCTCACGGGAAATCGTGGTGGTGGTTACCCGGCAGCCATAATGCTTGGCCGCATAAACCGCCATACCACCCCAACCTGTACCTATCTCCAGCAGGTGGTCCTGCGGCTGCAAATCCAGCTTTTGGCAAATACGTTCCAGCTTATAGCTGGAGGCTTCTTCCAGAGAGGCTTCTGCATTCGGGTAAATGGCACTGGAGTACATCTTATGCTGCTTGTCCAGGAACAGCCGAAAGAAATCATTACCCAGATCATAGTGAGCACTGATATTGCGACGGGAGCCTTCACGGCTATTGCGATTCAAAAAGTGCGCCAGTCGATTCAGGGGAGTACCCAATAGTTTGAGAGGGTTGTCCAGGCGTTTATTCAACTCATCAAGATTGCGCCCCATAATGCGGGTTAGCAATACCAGGTTGCTGCAGCTCCAGCGCCCATCCATATAGGCTTCCGCAGCAGCCAGGGTGCCGCCGAGAATGACTTCACGCCACATCTGGCGGTCATGAAAGCGAACGATGACCGACAGCTCAGCATCCGGCTGGCCCAGTAGCCAGACTCCATCAGGATCATGGATATGAATACTGGCTCCCTGAAGCTTGGCCATTCCGCGCAACGCCAACTTTCTGAACAGCCGGGTCGTCCAGCCTGCCTGATCTTCCGTCGTTAGAAACTTTTCTGCTTTCATGAATCACACTCCTTTCTTGCCAGGATGAGCATAAACCGGATTTTCCTTCAGCCACAGACGCAAAGCCTCAAAATGAATACCGGCAATCACCTTCAAAGTCATCCAGGGATGACGTAGCAAAAGGCGGTTTATTGAAGTTCCCAGATCATCGCGTCGTTTAAGAGTCAGGGTCGAGTCAAATGGAACATGGCCTTTCTTATCCTGATTTTCCATATGCATCACCAATTGTTTTCCAGGAGTAGTGAACTGCCAGATATAGTCCTGCTCCATGGGGTTGAAAGGTGAAACATGCATCTGCTTGGCCAAACGAGCAGAATGTTTGCGGCTATGAGGGTCACAGGAAACAATATAAGGCTGACGCTCCTGCCAGGGCAGGTTGGAAACGTCACCAACAACCGCCTGCAGCTCTCCAGCTTCATTAAAACAATAATAGAGGCTGATGGGGTTGAAACAAATGCCCCCATAACGCAGGTGAGTCAATAGATAAACCTCGCCCTTTGGACGCTGTCCCGTTTGCTGTTCAACCTGGTCCAATACCGCCTCTTTCAAGGGTAGGGAGTGGGGTCGCAAATAATCTTGACGCCGGAAACGAACCCAACGCCAGCGCCGGCCACTTCGGGTAAAAGGCAGCTCCTCCAGCTCATCCAGATTCAGCCAGCACATAAACAACTTGAAGGTGAACTCGTGTGATGCCGGACTGAAACGCCGGTGTCTCAAGGTGCCGGTGTAAAAGCGGCTACTCAATTGCGCTTTCTTCATCAGAGTGTCACTCCCAGCTTTTCGGTGACGGCCAGCGCACTGGCAACACCATCCTCATGAAAGCCATTACGACACCAGGCGCCACAAAACCAGGTATGCTGCTGACCATTCATTTTCTGGATATCCTGCTGGGCCTGCATGCCTTTCAGGGTAAAGACCGGGTGTGCATAACGATACCGCCCCAGCACCTTGTCCGGGTCTATCATGGGACTGTCGTTCAGGGTTACACAGAGATGTTCATCCAGCTTCAGACCCTGCAGGCGGTTCATGTAATAAGTCAGGCTCACCAGAGAGAGATCATCCTGGCCGGACTGCAAACGTGCCGGATCACGACGACGATAGTTCCAACTGGCCCAGGCACGTGACTGCCGGGGCAACAAGCGGGCATCCGTGTGCAAAACCACATCATTCATCCGGTAGGGAACAGCTTGCAACAACTCCTGTTCACGATCACTGGCATCCTTCAACAATTCCAGTGCCTGATCGCTGTGACAAGCCAGTACCAGCTCATCGAATTCTTCTTCTCCAAACCGGGAAGTCACCTGCACCTTGTCATTCCGACGATGAATGCCGGTCACCGGTGTGGAGAGACGGATGCCTTCTGCAAAAGGCCTGACCAGAGGTTCAATATAGGCCCGGCTTCCTCCTTTAATCACCCGCCATTGGGGACGGTTGGAGACATTCAGCAGGCCGTGGTTTTTGAAAAAACGCACAAAGAAAATGACCGGAAAATCCTGCATGGCGGTCATCCCCGAAGACCAGATAGCCGCGCCCATGGGAATCAGATAATCCTGAACGAAAGCCGGGCTATAGCGTTTACGTTTAAGGTAACTCCCCAGAGTTTCATCTTCTTTGAGCAGGCCCGCCTCCAATTCTGCAGGGGCCTCCTTGTTAAACTTCAGCACATCCCCCAGCATGCGCAGAAATTTGGGTGAAACTATATTTTTGCGCTGCGCAAACAAGGTATCCAGATTATGGCCATTGTATTCCAGCCCACTGATCTCACAGCTGACCGAAAAGCTCATTTCCGTTGGCTGGGAAGCCACACCCAGTTGATCCAACAGACGGATAAAATTGGGGTAGGTCCAGTCATTAAAAACAATAAAGCCGGTATCAACAGCCAGTTTCTGGCCAGCGATCTCCACATCCCGGGTGGCCGTATGCCCTCCCAGGCGATCTTCAGCTTCAAACAGAGTAACCTGATACTGGCGTGACAAAAGGTGGGCAGCCGTCATGCCGGCAATACCAGAGCCCACCACAGCAATTGATTTCCGGTTATTCATTAGCGCACCATCCTTTGAGTCAAACGGGTACGAAGGAAAAAGGGCAGGCGTCCCAGCCTGCGAACCATCTCCACAAAAAACCGGGGGACACGAATTTCTGCTTTGCCTTTTTCCAGACCTTTGATGATCTGTCGGGCCGCTTCTTCAGCTTTGATTCGCATCGGCATGGGGAAATCATTTTTATCACTCAGGGGTGTTTTCACAAAGCCCGGATACACCACTGAAACTCCAACACCCTGGGCAGCCAGATCCACGCGCAGACTCTCCATGAAATAACTGACGGCAGCTTTGGAAGCCCCATAGGCTTCTGCCCTGGGCAAGGGCGCATAAGCCGCAGAGCTGGAAATAGCAACCAGGTGGGGAGTTTGGGATTTGGAGAGCAAGGATTGAGCAACCTCCAGGGAGTACACCAGGCCCATAAAATTGGTGTCCATAACCCGTTTTACGAGTGCCGAGTCCACCCGGCCTTCTTCCAGATACTCACAAGTACCGGCATTCAGAATCACCATATCCAAGCCGCCCAATTGCTCATCAATCAAGTGGGCCACTGCCTGCAAAGCATCCGGATCAGTCACATCGGCTGGGGCCACCTGAATGCGGCTGTAACGACTGGCCAGATCCTCAAGACTGGCAATTGATCGAGCGGTGACCACCAGCTGGTGACCAGCCTGTGCCAGCTGTTCCGCCAACGCCAGACCAATGCCCGAACCGGCACCGGTAATCCAGATACGACTTGTAGTCTGCAACTGCTGCATCATCTCCACTCCAGCACAGCAGTTCCATAAACCTAGCCTGCCATGCGTTTTTTCAGGACTGCTATCACGCTTCTCAGAAGCGGTAGCTGCTCCCAGAGCATTTGTCCGCCATCAAAAAAATCTCTGTGGCAAACCACCTTGTTGTCCTGCCAGTCCAGACGACTGGCCCCTTCCACCCGAACCGGATCGCCGGAGTTGATGCGCGGATGTCGATAAGTCATCACCCAACTGCACCAAACCCGCTCACCGACAATATCCGGCTCGGAAAACTCAAACCCAATCTCGCTGACCCGAGCATAAAGCCGATCAAAGTAAGCAATCAGTTGCTCTAAACCTTCAACCTGATGCAGGGGATCCGTAAAACTCACCTGCTTTGCATAATATTGATCTAGGCTATTGGTAGAATTCTTGTCTAACTTTTGATAAAAGTCAAAGAATTCTTGTACCCTTGCTTTACAGAGCATGGACAAACTCCTTTGTGAAAGGTTTCAAAACAGGTTAGGTCAGGAGGTTTTTTCTTCCACCAGCGGCCAGGTTAGCTCGCTGATTTTCTCATTGCCATCCCAGCTTTCCAGTTTAACGGGGAAACCCCAGAGGCTGTACAGATGACGCAAGACTTCCTGAGTCGGTTCTCCCAGGTTACGACGGTTGTGGCGCACATGCCTGAGAGTCAGGCTGCGATCACCCCGCAAATGAGCTTCCCAGACCTGAATATTGGGTTCTCTGAGGCTCAGGTTGTATTGCAGGGCCAGGGCTGAGCGTACCGAGCGATAGCCGGATTCATCGTGAATGCAGCTGATTTCAATCTGGTTGTCCCGGTCATCATCCACTACAGCAAAAAGGTGAAAGTCACGAATCACCTTGGGTGACAGGAATTGCTGGATAAAGGATTCATCCTTGAAGTCGCGCATCGCCCAGTGCAGGGTTTCCAGCCAGTCTTTTCCGGCAATATCCGGGAACCACTGGTAGTCTTCTTCTGTGGGGTTCTGGCAAATGCGTTTGATGTCCGTGTAGATAGCAAACCCCAAGGCATAAGGGTTGATGCCTGAATAGTGAGGACTGTCGTAGTCCGGCTGCATGACCACGCTGGTGTGGGATTGCAGAAACTCCAGCATAAAGCCTTCATCGACCAGACCTTCATCATAGAGATCGTGCATCAGGGTGTAATGCCAGAAGGTGGCCCAGCCTTCATTCATCACCTGGGTCTGGCGTTGTGGATAAAAGTACTGGGCAATCTTGCGGACGATACGCACCAATTCTCTTTGCCAGGGTTCCAGCAGGGGCGCATGTTTTTCAATAAAATACAGCAGATTTTCCTGGGGCTCTGCGGGAAAGCGCTGTCTTTGCTGGTTGGTTTCTTCCCTGTCCGGGTTCATATTGGGCAGAGTGCGCCAGAGGTCATTGACCTGCTGCTGGAGAATCGCTTCTCTTTCCTGCTGACGCTCCCTTTCTTCCTGAATCGATAGCGGGCGAGGGCGCTTGTAACGATCCACACCATGACTTTGCAGGGCATGGCAGGCATCCAGCAGGGTTTCCACGGCATCAATGCCATAGCGCTCTTCGCACTCACTGACGTACTGACGGGCAAACACCAAGTAGTCAATGATGCCTTCGGCATCCGTCCAGGTGCGAAACAGGTAGTTGTTCTTGAAGAAAGAATTGTGCCCATAGCTGGCATGTGCCATCACCAGCACCTGCATCATCAGGGTATTTTCCTCCATCAGATAAGCAATGCAGGGGTTGGAATTGATCACCAGCTCATAGGCCAGACCCATCTGGCCGCGCTTGTAGGCCTGCTGTACCTTGAGAAAGTGTTTGCCATAGGACCAGTGGTGATAACCGACCGGCATACCCGTGGCGGCATAGGCATCCATCATTTGTTCGCTGGAGATAACCTCAATCTGGTTAGGGTAGGTGTCCAGCCGGTATTTTTCCGCCAGGCGGGCAATTTCCTTTTCATAGTCCTGCAGCAGATCAAACGTCCACTCGCTGCCTCTGGCCAGGGGTTCGCGCTTGCTCATGTCTGCCTCTCCTTCTGGAAGAGTTCCCGAAATACGGGGTAGATTTCACTGGGCTCATAAAACTGACGCATGGCAAATTGATCGGGGAAAGTGGACTGGATTTCAGAGTAGGACTCCCAGAGTGCCTGATGGGCGTGGGGAGTGATTTCCACATAGGCGAAATAGCTGACCCGTGGCAGCAGCTTGTTGCGCATCCAGTCAGCACAAACCCCGGAATCATCATCCCAGTTATCACCGTCCGAGGCCTGGGCAATATAGGCATTCCAGCGGTTTGATGGATAGCGGGCTTCCAGAATACTGGTTGCCAGTTTCAAAGCACTGGAAACAATGGTGCCCCCGGTTTCCCGCGAGTAGAAAAACTCTTCTTCACTGACTTCTTTTGCTGTGGTGTGGTGGCGAATAAACACCAGCTCAACTTTCTTATAATTACGCTCCAGAAAAAGATACAAAAGCAGAAAAAAGCGCTTGGCCAGCTCCTTATGGCGCTCGGTCATAGAGCCGGATACATCCATAATACAGATCATCACCGCTTGGGTAGCAGGCACTGGCTGCTGCTTCATATGGCGGTAACGCAGGTCTTCATCATCCAGGAAGGGAATGGCTGCCAGACGTTTCTGTAGTTGCTCAATGCTTTCCTTGAGTTCACGAATTCTCAGCGGGTTTCGTAAGGCCTGATCCTTGGCTTCTTCTTCAGCCAGGGCTTCTTCGCATTCGCGCAGTTCGCGCTTACTACCCGCACCCATGGCTAAACGACGGGCATAAGCTGAGCGCATGGAACGCACTACATGCAGACGTGAAGGAGTACCTTGACGAACAATGCCGCCATGGACGGGTCGGGTTTCATCGGTTTCGGTCAGCTCCTTGCGTACCAGGTTGGGAAGCTCCAGATCATCAAACAGAAAATCCATGAATTCATCACGAGTCAGGGTAAAAGCAAACTCATCTTCTCCACTACCGTCCTGACTGGCTCCCTGGCCAGAACCGCCTCCGCCACCACCACCCGATGGCCGGTCAATACGATCACCCTGGCGAAACTCCTTGTTACCCGGATGCACAATGCCCTTACGCCCCGCCCGACCGTGATGAAAAATCGGCTCACTGATATCGCGATCGGGAATGCTGACTTCTTCGCCCCTTTCCATATCCGTGATGGAACGTTTTTTCACAGCCTCGTTGACCGCACGCCGGATATGCTTGCGGTAGCGCCGTAGAAACCTTTGGCGATTAACCGCACTTTTGTTTTTGGCATTGGAGCGCCGGTCGATGAAATAGCCCATTCTCACCTCACTTGGTGACCAGAGTTACTGGGATTTGCGTACCCGCAGATACCATTCTGACAACAGGCGAACCTGCTTTTCGGTATAACCCCGTTCTTTCATGCGATCGACAAAGTCTTCATGTTTTTTCTGATCCGAGGTGGAAGCTTTGGCATTGAAGGAAATCACCGGCAGCAGCTCTTCGGTATTGGCAAACATCTTGTGCTCAATCACACTGCGCAGCTTTTCATAACTCTGCCAGCTGGGGTTGTTGCCCTGGTTCTGGGCACGTGCCCGCAGCACAAAGTTGACCACCTCGTGGCGAAAGTCTTTGGGGTTTGAGATTCCAGCTGGCTTTTCAATTTTTTCCAGCTCTTCATTGAGCGCCTGGCGATCCAGCATCTCTCCGGTTTCCGGATCACGAAATTCCTGATCCTGAATCCAGAAGTCTGCATAGGTCACATAGCGATCAAAGATGTTCTGACCGTATTCACTGTAGGACTCTAGGTAGGCTGTCTGAATTTCCTTGCCGATGAAATCAACGTAACGCGGCGCCAGCCATTCCTTGATAAAGCTCAGATAGCGATCATGCACTTCATCGGGGAATTGTTGCTGTTCGATCTGCTGTTCCAGAACATACATCAGGTGCACCGGGTTAGCAGCCGTTTCGGTAGAGTCAAAGTTGAACACCCGTGAAAGGATCTTGAAAGCAAAGCGGGTGGACAGGCCATCCATACCTTCATTGACACCGGCAGCATCCCGGTATTCCTGAATGGACTTGGCCTTGGGATCGGTATCTTTCAGATTTTCACCGTCATAGACCCGCATTTTCGAGAAGATGTTGGAGTTTTCCGGATCTTTCAGACGTGAAAGCACTGAAAACTGCGCCAGCATTTTCAAGGTGTCTGGAGCACAGGGAGCCTCAGACAGAGAAGAGTTTTCCAGCAGTTTTTTGTAGATATTGATTTCTTCCGAAACCCGTAAGCAGTAGGGCACCTTGACGATGTACACCCGATCCAGAAAAGCCTCGTTATTACGGTTATTGCGGAAGGTCTGCCATTCCGATTCATTGGAGTGGGCCAGTACGATGCCTTCAAAAGGAATTGCACCCATGCCTTCGGTGGGGTTGTAGTTGCCTTCCTGGGTTGCAGTCAGCAGGGGATGCAGCACCTTGATGGGGGCCTTGAACATTTCCACAAATTCCAGCAGCCCCTGGTTGGCATGACAGAGGCCACCCGAGAAGCTGTAGGCATCAGGATCATCCTGGGCAAAGTGTTCCAGCTTGCGGATATCCACCTTGCCGACCAGGGCCGAGATATCCTGGTTGTTTTCATCGCCTGGCTCGGTTTTGGCCAGGGCCACCTGATTCAGCCGGGAAGGATAGAGGCGCACTACCTCGAATTTGCTGATATCACCTCCAAACTCCTCCAGGCGCTTGGCAGCCCAGGGGGAAGGGATGGCCTTCAGATAACGCCGGGGAATGCCGTATTCTTCTTCCAGCAGTTGGCCGTCCTCTTCGGGGTCAAACAGTCCCAGAGGGGATTCATAAACAGGAGAGCCCTTGATGGCATAAAAGGGTTGATGCTCCATCAAGAGCTTCAGGCGTTCGGCCAATGAAGACTTACCCCCACCCACAGGACCCAGTAAATAAAGGATTTGTTTACGTTCTTCCAGACCCTGGGCCGCATGACGGAAATAGGAAACGATCTGCTCAATGGCTTCTTCCATACCAAAGAACTCAGGAAAAGCCGGATAGCGGCGGATGACCTTATTCATGAAAATGCGGGAAAGGCGGGGATCTTTGGCGGTATCAATGACTTCTGGCTCACCAATCGCCAGTAGCATACGTTCGGCTGCCGTGGCATAGGCTGCCGGTTCTTTACGACAGAGTTGCAGGTAGTCCTGCAGGCTCATGCTCTCCTGTTGAACCCTTTCATAACGGCTTTGTACACGATCAAAAATACTCATGGCGTCACCCTCTTTGCAAAACCCGTCCCTGCATGAAGCAGGAATGCCTTACTTTCAGCATAGACAAAAGTCAGGAAAAAGAGTGCCTTTGGTTTGCAACTTAGAGTGAAGGAACGTTTCCTTCACTCATTTATTGGTGACGTTGCTGCACCAGGGCGTCAATCGCTTCAATCAACTCCTGGCTGCACAGCTCGGTTCTTGCCATGGCATCCACGATGGCCTCACGCTCGGTAATACCCTGCCCGGTATAAAGCTGCAGGGCTTCCTGGATGCTGGCCTGTACGCTTTGTTCCTGTTCCTTAATGCGTGCAAAACCGGGCAGCTGTGCCATTTTGGTGCCTTCTGTTCGGGCAATCCAGCGCTGGATGCGATCCTGTTCTTCCGCTTCCAGATTCTGATTGTGCTCAGCCGAATTCAGGCCTGCATAGCCCTGTTGCTTGGCAATGATATGATCCACTTTCAATAGGGAGGCAAAGCTCTGATCCTTGATAAACTCCACCTGATCCAGAGTGGTGTCCGCGTCTTCTGCAACCTCGGCAAAACGTTGCTGGAAACCCTCCACTTCTGCAGAAATATGTTCAGCCAGGGTGTTGCTTTCACGTGCACCTTCCAGGGAACTTTCCACCTGTTGGCTGAAATTTTCCAGGATCTGGCTGACACTCTGGGCCGCTTCCTTGGTTTTATTGGACAGCTGCTTGACTTCATCGGCCACCACCGCAAAACCACGCCCCTGCTCACCGGCTCGTGCGGCTTCAATGGAAGCATTGAGAGCCAACAGGCTGGTCTGGTCGGAAATATCGGTGATTGCCTGTAAAGCCTTGGAGACAGACTCACTCTGCTGGTTCAACTCTTCCACTGTAGCACTGACCTGGGCCACACTTAAAGTGATTCTCTCCAGTAGCCCGCCCAGTTGTTCAGCGCTTTTCTGGCTGGTACGGGCATTACTGGCATTTTTGTTGGAGCTTTCAGCAATTCCGGCCATGAGCTCACTGATTTGTTTTAAATCCTGCTGGCTTAGCTCCAGATTGGAGCGTAGGTTTTTGGTATTCAGTTCATGCAATTGGGAGGACAGCCGGTTTTGTTCGGTAAAAGCTTTATTGGCCTGCATGGCCTCAATCGACTGATTGATACTATCCAGGGAGCGGGCAAATTCACCGGGCATGCCCTTGGACAGGGTCTGGCGGGAGTAGTCCCCCTGGGAGACTGCACCAAAAGCGGAATTGACCTCTTTAAAATAGCTTTCGATCAGATCCAGAAAGTCATTCAAATCCCAGCTTACCTTGCCCACTTCGCCCAGGCCTTCGGTGTGGGTAATCCGGTGGTGCATTTCACCCACTCTGGCTTTTTGCAGGGACAGATCAATCAGGGCCAGTGTGATCAGTGGTTTACGTGAGTAGTGCCAGGCATAAAGAGTGAAGCCCAGGGCCAGAACCGAAGGCAGCCAGATCCACAGCCAGTGGCTGGTAAAAATGACAACGATCGCGGTCGCCATCACCAGAAGATTAAAAACAATGCAGGCAATCAGAAACTTGCCGCTGAGAAAAGGGGAGCCTTTGGAGCGATGATGGGCGAGCTGTGCTTTGTACATGGCCTTACTCCGGTAACTCTTCAAGCTGATTAATCAAGTCCATATAGCTGACCCCTTGTTGGTCGACTTGCTCAAGCAGCCACTGCATGGAGACTTCGGGGGCCTTGCTTGGGGTTTCCCGCGCTTCCAGGGCACGCATTTGCCGGTACCAGTCACTGACTTGAGCAACAGCTGCAAAATTGGGCCTTCTGCGCACCGAAAAATAACCCGCCAAACTGGCGTCGGAAGTGTAATCCGGAGTGATATTGGCAAATACCCAATAGTAGCCGCCATCTGCCGTTCTGTTTTTGACGTAACCAAAAAACTCCTGCTGAGCCTGCAGGGTTTTCCACAGGAAACGAAACACACCACGGGGCATATCGTCATGACGAATTAGGCTGTGGGGCTTACCCAGAAGTTCGGGCTCAGAGTAGCCGGCAATCTCCATAAAACGCCGGTTGGCATAGGTGATACGCCCCTTGGGATCTGTTTTGCTGACAATCAGATCATCTTCATCCAACCTGATTTCCACTTCACTGGCCATGGAAGCTTGCTCCTTCATAGTAAATTTCCGGCATCAATGAAGTGTAGCGCTCCGGCAAAATCCGTGCGCGAGCAATAAGCTGTTAAAAATTAATACAAATCAACAAAACACTAGATAAGGATTATCTTATATAAGGAGGTGTTTTTATCCACAATCCATCAAGACGTTTTATCCCCCTGTTTCCACAAACTTATCCACAAGCCTTGAAATACAATCAGGGCTCATCAGTTGATTCCCAGGGGGTGGGATGTCTGGTTGACACTCATCAGCAGGCTGACCCCCAGCAATAGAATGACCAAACCTCCAAGACCACCCAGCAGCAGGGCCAACCAGGCCATGATACGACCCTGCAGCCCCAGAAGGCGATAAGCCAGATCACGGGTTTTGACAGCCAGGGTGGCCAAAAACATCACGGTCAAAGAGGTACCCAGGGCCATGGTCATTACCGCAGCCACACCCATCCACCAGAGACCGAGCAAATTGGCCACCACAAGCACCAGTACGGCACCCGAGCAAGGCCGCAGGCCAATGGACAACAACAATCCTGAAGTTTGCAAAAAGTTTTTGCCATCAGTTTGCTGGGGTGTGACATGATGAGCTTTACCGCAGGAAGGACAGGCCTGTGGTTGTGGGCTGCCGTTTGGAAGAGTAGGTTGTATTGGCTTGAGGCTAATAAACTCCTGTTTTAGCCCCTGCTTAGTCGGCGTGTATTGCAGGTTTGGGGCAGGAGTGAAACGCAGCTTCCACAAACGATTCAGGGCTGTAACCAGCAAGCCCAGCCCCAGCAGCGCAATCGCAGCAAAGCTGGCCATTTCCACGTAAATCACACTGGCAAAGGCTTCCCGGGCAAGACGGCCCAGAAGGTGCACCAGAAGGGTAACCAGCAGAATCGCTGTAATCCCCTGCAGAAGAGCAGCTACAAAGGATAAAAGCAGCCCCCTCTTGAGTTTTTCCGGTTGGGTTACCAGGTAGGCGGTTAAAACAGCTTTCCCGTGCCCAGGGCCGGCAGCATGAAACACTCCATAAAGAAAGCTGAGCAGCAGCAAGGCCCAGGCATTATTCCAGGTTACCTGCTCGCTCAGTTTTTCCATGGCACCAGCAAGGCTGCGGTGAAACTCCCTTTGCTTTTGCATAATCCAGAAGTTGAATTGCTGCCAAGCATTACCGTGGCTCGCTTGTTGTTCAGTCTTATCTTGCTGATGCACTTCAGGTGCTCTTTCGGGGGTTCCGGGCAAGGGGGCTGCCAGACTGATACCGGGGAGCAGCAGAAACAGAAAACAAAGTAGAAGGGGTTTCATGGTTGGCAGTCTAGATTGACAGTTTCGGCAAAATACTCACCCAAACGGGGGTCTTCTGGTACTTCGTCTTTATCAAGTGCCAGGGCTTTCTCAACCAGATCTCCGGGTGGGCTGGGTTCCTGAATGTCCACTTTGCAAGTTGCAGGCAACTGCTGGGTATCCAGCTCACGCCCGGAAGAATGCAGAATTTCAATGTAATAGGAGGGATCATAAACCTGATATTGCAACCGCTCACCCTGCAGGGCAACAGGTTTCTTCAAGGGCAGAACAAAGCTGAACTCAATCCTGCGGCCCACCTGCATCAGATTGTATTCAATCACCGACTCAAAAGCCTGATGCTGGCCCGCAGCTGTGACCCTCGTAAAAAAATCAAAATTCTCCAGATTCTGGACAACTTCCAGCGCCAGTTGATCCATGCGCTGATCCTTCTCTTCTTCAGGTCCACCTTTTTCCAGCTCTTCAATCAGCACCAGGCTGTAAAAGGGATCAAAGCGCCAGGCCTGGCGCAAAGCTGTTATCTGCCCCTGCTCATTGACTTGAGGACTGACCCGCAAATCAATCCAGACATGTGGATGAGCCTGAATACTGCCAGTCAAAAGCAATAACACAAGGAACAAAAAGCAGTGGCGATGCAGCATGAGTCAACAAGCCTGATCAGAATGAAAGCCTATAAATTGCCAGAATATGACCGGGATGACCAGCTAGGGTTCCAGAGCTGAAAGCAAAGTATCAAGATTGTGGCTCACCATTTCAAGGTAAGTGCCAGCCGCTTCATCCTCTGCTGAAAGAGCATCGGAGTAAAGAGTACCCCCCAGCTTGGCATCTGTTTCCCTTTGTAGTTGTTCCACCAGACGGGTATCACCGATGTTTTCCATGAATACAGCGGCAACCTGGTGATCGCGAATCTGGCGAACCAAGGCTGCCATTTCTGAAGCAGAAGGCTCTGAAGCTGTACTGACTCCCTGAGGGGCTACAATAGTCAAGCCATAGGCTTGTGCCAAATAACCAAAAGCATCATGGGGTGTCATGACTGTACGGCGATCATCAGGCAGGGCATTAAAACGTGCTTTCATATCGGCATGCAGCTTTTGCATTTCCGCCTGATATGCTTGGGCTCTTTGCTGATAATAAGCCTTACCTTCCGGGTCTACTTTGATAAGCCCCTTGAGAATATTGTCCACATAAACCTGGGCCTGGATCAGGCTCTGCCAGGCATGAGGGTCATAACTTCCGTGATCATGGTGATCGTCATCATGATGATCCTCAGCTCCCATCCTGATTCGCTTGATGCCATCACTGGCGGTGACCAGCTCTCCGTGATAACCACTGGCTTGCAATAACCGCTTGACCCAGCCATTGAAACTCAGACCATTTTCTATGACGAGATCGGCTTCCGCCAAGGTGCGAGAATCCGACGGCCGTGGTTGATAAACATGGGCATCTTCATTAGCGGCAACCAAAGTGGTTACTTCCACCCGCTCTCCACCCACAACCTGGGTCATGTCTTGCAAAATACTGAAGGTAGTAACAATTTTCAGGGGTTCATTTTTTTGCTCAGCCAGAACATGGGTACCCACCAGGATTGCAGCGGCAGCCAGCAGCCAGCTCAGAGGTTTTTTAAAAACCATGTTTGTCTCCATTATTGACTAGGACTTCAAGTGTTTGCCGGGGTGTACCCAACGTTTCAGGAGGCCATCACGACCCATAAACAGTGAAAAAACATGCAAAATGCCCAGCACCAGAATAATGGCCGGTCCGGTGGGCAGATCTCCGTGCCAGGACAGTAACAGGCCACCCCAGGAACCCAGCAGACCCAGCCCGACAGCGACAAACAGCAGCTGATCCAGTTGTCGGGCCCAGAAACGCGCTGCAGTCGCAGGCAAAATCATGATCCCCACAGCCATCAGGGTTCCCAAGGCCTGGAAGCCAGCCACCAGATTCAAAACCACCAGTGCCAGAAAAATAAGGTGGGTCGGTGTCCCTATGCGGCTTTGCCTGTTCAGAAAACCCGGGTCCAGACACTCCAGAACCAAAGGCCTTAAAAAAACAGCCAACAAAAACAGCGTGACAGTTGCTATTGCAGCCAAAAGCAACAAGGCCTCATTATTCAGGGCCAGAACACTGCCAAATAGCAGGTGCAATAGGTCAATATTGCGGCTTTGTGTAGACACCAGAAGCACACCCAAAGCCAGGGAAACCAAATAGAAGACGGCTAAGTTGGCATCCTCTTTGAGCACCGTGATTCTTGCCAGACCACCAGCCAGAAGAGCAACGATCCAGCCTGCAACCAGCCCTCCCAGAGTCATGGCTCCCAGCGACAACCCCGCTACCATATAACCCAAAGCCGCACCGGGCAGAATGGCATGAGCAATGGCATCACCGGTCAGGCTCATACGACGCAACATCAGGAACACACCCACGGGTGTAGCGCTGATACTCAGGGCAATACAACCCACCAGAGCACGACGCATAAAACCAAATTCAAAAAAGGGAGCCAACAAAACCTGGTAAAGAAAATCCAACATCAGTGAGGCTCCTTGAAATCGGCCTCACAAATGGCCGCCAGGGGGTCAAAAGGTGCTTGCATACGTCTGGCTCTGGCCAGGTTGTCTTCAGTCAAGACCTGCTCCGTTGGCCCCAGGGCCAAGGCATCTCTTGCCAACAATAACGTTTTCGGAAAATGCTCGCGCACCTGACGCAAATCATGCAATACCGCAATCACCGTTCGTCCTTCCCTGTTCCAGGTGTGAATCAGCTCCAGCAAATCCGCTGTTGTCTGTTCATCAACGGCCGCAAAAGGCTCATCCAACAAGAGCAGTTCAGCATCTTCCAGCAACAAACGGGCAAAGAGTATTCTTTGCAGCTGACCCCCGGAGAGGGAGTCCAGAGAGCGTCTTTCAAACCCCTCCATACCAACCTGGGCCAGGGCTTTGTCTACCGCTCTGCGCTGCCGGCGACTAACGGCTGAAAAAGCGCCCAATCGTGGCCAGTGGCCCAGGCTGACAAAATCCGCAACCCGCAACGGGAAATCCAGATTCAGCCCGGAGCGCTGAGGCAAATATGCCAGGCTGGGCTTACCCTCTGGCCACAGAATTCTGCCCCCGAGCGGACGCAACTCATTCATCAGCCCTTTCAGAAGGGTTGATTTACCCGCACCATTGGGCCCCACCAAAGCCAACAGGTCACCGGCCTGAATTTCTCCCCGCAGGTGGTGGACTGCGGGGTGCCGCTCATAACCCAGGGTCAGATTCTCAAAAAAAAGTAATGCTTGCCGCTTTTGCATAATGATCTAACCCATTGCCCAGAGCACGAGAAGCCACAAAACAACCAGAACCGGCAGTAATGCCAGCAGGCGAACCAGAATGCCCTGCTGCAGCAAGGAAATATAATTGAGTCTCATCTCAGCTCCATAATGTTATAACATAACAAAGTATTCTGCAAAAAAAGAGCGCAACCGCTAAATGGCTGCAGCTCAGGGTTGCATATTATTGAGTGGCTTCATTGTTCTTTTCACTTTCATCCTCATCGCCTTTCAGCTCAGCCTGGCTGGGCGCATCCCCCAGCATGACTCCCAGCCAACGAGTTGAGGGCGCATGTTCAAGTGCCAGCTTGACGATCATGGTCAGAGGAATGGATAGAAACATACCCACAGCGCCAAACATCCATCCCCAGAGTATCAGGGACAGGAAGACAACCAAGGGGGAGAGCCCCAGGCCTTTGCCCATAAAGCGGGGCTCCACCAGATTGCCCATCAAGACATTGACGACCAGATAGCCGCTGGCAACCAGCAAGGCATCGGGAACACCCAATTGAACCACAGCCAGAAGCACGGCAGGAATAGCCGCCAGAATGGAGCCGACGTTAGGGATAAAATTCATCAACAGGGCAATCAAACCCCAGAGCAGGAAAAAATCCAGGCCCAGAAACCAGGTCCAGCCAGCAATCAGTACACCCGTCACCAGGCTGATGGTGGTTTTGATCGCCAGGTATTTATTGACCTGACGAATAAAGTCACTGGCATTACGCAAAGATTTTTCGGCATCCGGTAAGGCCAAACGCAGTTTTTTTGACAGGGTGGCTTCTTCCAGCAACAGGAAAACCACAATAAACAGCATTAGCAAGAGATTGGTCAGCAAAGCACCCAGGTTGCTCAGGGCACGGCCCACCCAGTCCATCAATTGAGAGGGGTTGAAGTGATCCAGCAATTGCTCGCGGTTGACCGGCGCCCCCAGCCTCTCAAGCCAGGGTAAAAGTCCCACCATTTCCGCTTCCAGGCGGCTTTGGTATTCCGGCAGGCGAATAATGAAATTATCAATGGCACTACCCACAAAAAGCCCCAAAAGCCCTCCAAAAACCACCAAAAAGGTCATGATGATGAGGATGGCAACAACAGGCGGAACCTTTCTGGAGGTCATAAAATGCAGGGGAGGCGTACAGATAATGCCGATAAAAATGGCCAGAAGGAAAGGCAGAACAATGGTTTCAGCAGCCTTGAGTCCGGCCAGGATAACCACCAGGGCTGCCAGCCCGACCAGCCAGTTGAGGCCGGATGTCGGTAATTTGATGTTGTCTGACATGATTGAACACTATACCCGGAAGCAAAAAAGCCAGTTTACTCTATTCCGTCTTGCAGCTACACAGCCCCGGGGAAAGATGGGTCAGTTTTTCTGCAGCTCCTTTTTCAACTCTTTGACCCTTTCCAGACCTTTTTTGCGCTGGGCATAAATGACATCCAGCTTGATTTGCAACTCATCCTTTTCATCTTCCTGTTTGGCAGAAAGTTTTTTTAATTCCTCTTTCAGTTTTCTTTCTTTTTTCTTGAGCTCTTTCAAAACCTTGCGAATGGAATTGATTTCCTTCAACTGGGTTTTTCTGTCGGCATCCAGAAACTCATTAAGACTTTCCATAAGTTTTTTCAGTTTCATGGTTCTACTCCTGTTTCCTTGGCTTCATCATCAACCAGCTGCCTGATTTCCTGTCTATCCAGAGTCAGCTGGTCTGAGTTATCTTCCAGCTTGGGCAACAGGAGAGTATGTACGGCATCAATCAGGTTTCTGCTGATATCACTGACATAGGATTCATCATTCATGATTGAGGTAGCCACTCTGGCCTCAATGCGACGATGACGAATCATTTCATCCAGATCATCAATCAGCTGACGACTGGACTTCTCCAGAGATACCCTAAGCGCATCCAATGACAAAGCGGTGACATCTTCAGGATTCGCCTTGAGCATTTGGCGCAGTTCCCGTAACAGACGTGCCAGCTGCAGGCGTATCAGATCATAACGTTCGCGGATGGCCGGATTTCCTGACAACCCATGGCGGCTTAGGTTTTTATGCAGGTGTTTCATCCCCTTGACAGCTTCCACCAGGTTACGGCTGGCCTGGCGCAGAACATAAAGATCTTCACTGGCGCTTTGCGTGGACTCACCCGCCTGGGCCTTGGCAATGAAATCGACAATATCACTGTGCAGGCTTTTTATTTTTTCCTCGTAATAATCATCCACATCCACGGGGAAAATCTTACGGGTGTATTTGACCTCATCAGTGAGGGAAGCATCTGAATCGATCACTGAACGCTTCAGACTGACACCATGTGCCAACAAGCCATAGGCATTGTCGAAAAGATGCTTTACTTCTTTGCGTACAGCATTGACTGCTGTTTCCGGTGTTTCCAGAGCTTCAGGGTAAAGGTACTGGGGAATCTCAGCCGATTTTTTCTGGTAGGTGATACGGGCCACCAGCAGACTGGACAGAGGTTTTACAAAAGGGGCCAGCAGGCAGACGCCCAGAACATTGAAAAGAGTGTGAAAAAGAGCCAACTTCAGCAAATAATCCTGATCACCTATACCTAGCAGGAAGGCCCCCTGATCAACCAGCCAGGCCAGCTGGCTGATAAAGGCAATAGCCACCGCTGCGGTGAGCACATTGAAAAACACGTGGGAGGCAGCCAGACGTTTGCCACCCAGATTGGATGCAAAGGCACCCAGGATAATGGTCACCGTACTGCCCAGGTTGGCCCCGATGGCCAGAGCCAAAGCATTTTCATAATTCACCTGGCCTGCCGAAAGGGCAGTAATGATAATCAACAAACTGGCATGGCTGGACTGCATGATGACCGTAATCAGCATGCCCACCAGAGTGTAAACCACCAGACCCAGAAAACCGGGCAATGCATAGGTACTTAAGTCAAAGTTACCCTGGAAGGCGTCAAAGCCTTCCTTCATGTAATGAATGCCCAGAAACAGGAATGCAAAACCCAGTAACAGGTTACCAAAGCCCTTTAGAGCCTTGCTTTTCTGCATGATCAACACCATACCGAAAATCAGGCCCGGCATGGCATAAGCCGCTATATCCACCTTCAAACCCAGACCCGCTATGAGCCAGGCCCCGGTTGTAGTGCCAATATTGGCCCCCATGATGATACCAATACCCGCTGCCAGGGTGATCATTTCAGCACTGACAAAGGAAACCGTAATCAGGGAAACCAGTGAGCTGGATTGCATGGCTGTAGTGCTTAGCATGCCAAAGGTGAGGCTCTTCCACAGGCGGTCAGTGGATTTGCGCAACAGAGTTTCCAGGGTGCCGCCAGTGAAAGTCTTGAAACCCTCTTCCAGGCACAGCATGCCAAACATAAAGAGCGCCACACCGGCTGCAATACCCATAAAATCGCTGCTGGCCCAGAGAGCATAAGCCAGCAGAATTAGTACTAATGGTAACGTAAATCTTTTCAACATCAGGTCAGCGTCCTTGTAATTGTTCTTATCGAGTTAGCTTACTCAGTATCGAGAAACAACCTGGGCTCCACACGCGCAGCATTCAAACTCATGGTCCAGTGTAGATGAGGGCCGGTGGATCGACCAGTGGTGCCTACCTTGCCAATGATCTGACCAGCTTCCACCCGGTCGCCAATTTGCAGGTCAGCAAATTCATGCATATGACAGTACATGCTGGTCATGCCCTGTCCATGATCAATCACCAGGGTTTTACCATTAAAAAAATAGTGATTCTTCGCCACAATCTTGCCGGGTAAAGCGGCCTGGATGGGAGTTCCCTGGGGCGCTGCAATATCCAGTCCCGAATGTGGGTTGCGTGGCTCGCCATTGAACACCCGGCGAAAACCAAACAGGCTGGAATAGCGGCCCTCCACGGGTTTAACCACTTTCGCGGGCAACGGTTCAGTAACCGGACGAAAATGATTCATGGCTCCTCTGAGTTCAGGCAACTCCCGCCGGTATCTGGCCAGATCCTCATCCGAAAGGGAGACGTACTCATAGTCCACATCCAGATGCTGGGCCGGGTACTCCTTGTCAGTCACGGTAAAATCCAATCCCAGGTCACCATCACGGGTTCGCCACCAGGCCTGTGTTTTTCCGGGTTTCTGACTGAGAGGAATACCAACCCAGGCGTACCAGACACCCTCCTTGCGAGCGGTATAAACACGCTGATCATTAAAATACACATGCGGAGGGGCTTCACTGCGCTGGGGTACTTCCACCAGAGCTATTCCTCCTGGAACTCTGGATTCCCGAGGCCAGAATTCAGCGTGAACCTGACTGGAACAAAAAACAATCAGACCAACAAACAACAGACGCAGGGTCGATAACATAAATTTTCTCAGCAGACATAGGGTTAAAATTTCTGATTAACCTGGGTGTTTGGGAGTCGTGTTTTGAACCCGGCACTCCAGCTGACCTTCAGCCAACTGCACCTCAACCAGATCACCTGCCTTCACTTTGTCAGCAGAGTACAAAACCTGCCCCGCTTGGTCTCTGGCCAAGGCATAACCTCGTGCCAGAGTTTGTAAGGGGCTGATTGCCTGCAGCCGTAGGGCCAAGTTCTGCAGTTTTTCCTGTTGAAGACCCAGGTTTTGCTGGCAAGCCTTGGCAGAACGCTGTCTTAACTCGGCCAGTCTCTGCTGATGACGTGACAATTGACGTTGCGGAGAGGCCGCCTGTAAACGCCCCTGCAAACCCGTTAGTTGCGCACGCATCTGCTGCAAACGCCTTTGCGGCTGCTGGGCGATCAACCGCTGATAAAGCCGGGACAGAGTCTCGGCCCGGGTATCCAGAGTTCTCTGAAAACCGGCGGTTCGAATTGACAGGCTATCCAGATGCTGCTGTTCACGTCGCAAGTAACTGGCCGTGGCATGGCTGAATCGGCCATACAGGGAGTTGAGCTGCTCCATCAGGCTTTCAGTATCAGGGCTGACCGTTTCTGCTGCTGCCGAAGGTGTCGGGGCTCTCAAGTCACTGACAAAGTCCACCAAAGAAAAATCCGTTTCATGGCCGACGCCCGTCACGACTGGCATGCCACTGGCTGCCACCATTCTGGCCAGGGTTTCATCGTTAAAAGCCTGCAGGTCTTCCAAACTGCCGCCTCCGCGAGCCAGAATCAAGACTTGTGGTTGGCCATGATACTGTGCCTGGGCCAGCGCACGACGCAAAGCAGCCGGAGCTTCAGCTCCCTGCACCAGAGCCGGGTAAAGCAAGACCTCAGCCAGTGGCCAGCGGCGTTTGAGTACTTGCAGGATATCGCGTAAAGCCGCACCCTGCTCGGAGGTCACCACCCCGATTCTTTGCGGAAAAGCAGGCAGAGAGCGCTTGTGTTCCGGGCTGAAAAGCCCTTCGGCCTGAAGCTTTTTTTTCAGAGCTTCCAGCCGTGCCAGCAGATCACCCTCACCACTCAGGCGCAACTCCTGAGCCAGCAGTTGATATTGGCCCCGGCCTTCATAAAGACTGACCTGGCCACGCAGTTGTAATTGGTCACCATTTTTGGGCTGATGCAGGGCCAGCTGATTACGACCGGCAAACATCACACAGCTGACCTGTGCCCGGGCATCCTTGAGGGTGAAATACCAATGCCCCACGGCTGATGCCATAAAGTTGGAAACTTCACCCTCCACCCAGACTTGCGCCAAACCCTGCTCCAGCAAAGCCTTGGCTTTGCCATTCAGTTGGCTGACACTCAGGCTGGTCAGCAACTGACTCTCCGCACCGGCCTGAAAATAAGCTTTAGACATTACGGCTTACAAGCCAATAAAACGTGCCACCGGCATACCGGCAGCCTGGGCCAGAATACCCACCAGAACATTAGACAGCAGGTTGATGCCCAGAAACACAAAGATAGGGGAAAGATCCAGGCCACCCAGGCTGGGTATGAATTTGCGAACAGGCGCCAGCAGAGGCTCAATCAACTGATACACGAGCAGTGCACCGGGATGACTGGCCTGGGGAGCGACCCAACTCAGAATGATAGAGATAATCAGCGCAAAGAAATACAGATCCAGAATGGTTTTAACAACCCCGGCAACGCCACCAATAAAAATACTGCCAATACCGGCAGGCTGGCCACTGATCTGCAAGGCCAGAAAAATGCCCAGGGCTTTTAACAGCACTGCAAGCAACAAGCTGGCCGAATCCAAACGCCCCATAGGACGTAAAACTGTCTGCATGGGCAGTACAACCGGATTGGTTGCTTTAACAATACCCTGGGTAATCGGATTGAAGTAATCGGCCTTACTCAGATGCATCAAAAAACGCAGTACCACGATAAACGTAGCCAGGTGAAACAGCAGTTGTATAAAAGAAGCCATTCCCGAACCCATACCCATAAAAATCTCCGATTATTTAATTCATTCTGATTATTCTACGTCAGCCAGGACTGAAGGTCAGTTAATAGCCAGATTTATTGCCCACCTTTCAGCTCTTCAGCCAGCTCCTGTGCCCGTTTGGCAGCAGCCAGAGCAGCCTGTTCAACCATCAGGCGCAGTCCCTGGGCTTCAAAACTTTGAATGGCCTGGGCTGTCGTGCCGCCCGGTGAGGTCACCTTGGCCCGCAATTCTGCCGGGCTGTCCTCTGTGCCCAAAAGCATTTTACCGGCCCCGAAAGCCGTGTTTTCAGCCAGTTTCAGCGCCATCTCAGCAGGCAGACCCAGTTTTTCCCCCGCAGCGGCCAGAGCCTCCGTAAACAGAAAATAATAGGCAGGCCCCGAGCCTGACACTGCCGTAACCGCTTCCAGAAGGCTTTCTTCTTCTACCCAGAAAGCCTGACCAACCGCTTCACTGATTTGCTGCACCCAGTCTTGCTGCTCTTGGTTGACTTCAGCTGTGGCATAAAGACCTGCCACCCCGGCCCCCAAAAGGGAAGGGGTATTGGGCATGGAGCGCACCAGTGGCAGCTTACCGCCCAACCAGGTCTGCAGGGTGTCACAGGTCAACCCCGCAGCAATACTCACCACCAGGGGTTGATGGGCTTGAAAACCGGTCTGCAAAGGCTTGAGCACCTGCTGCATCATCTGGGGTTTGACGGCCAGAACCACCACCTGGGCTTCAGCAATAGCCTTGCTGTTATCGGTTGTCGTATTGATGCCGGTTTCTTCAGCCAGAGCCTTCAGCTTTTCTGCACCGGGATCTGCTGCCCAGATTTTACTGGCCGGATAACCTTGTTGCAGCAATCCGCGCAGAATAGCACCGGCCATATTGCCGGCACCGATAAAAGCCACACTGGGCGTTGATTTGTTTTGCATTGATTCAGCCTTTCTTTAAAGAAGTGTTATTGACGGGCTCCAAAAATAGCCGTACCGATACGAACCAGGGTACTCCCTTCAGCAATAGCTGCCTCCAGATCACCGCTCATTCCCATTGAGAGGGTATCCAAACGGGCAGCAGGAAAAGCTGCCTGAAGACGCTTTTGCAGAGCCGCCATCTGTGCAAAGGCAGCCCGCTGTTGCTGAAAATCTTCAGTTGCGGCCGGAATACACATCAGGCCACGCAATTGCAGATGCGGCAAAGCCATAACTTGTTCCGCCAATACCAGAGCATCGCTTGCAGCAATTCCTGACTTGCTGGTTTCATCACTGATATTGACCTGAATCAGCACCTGCAAAGGTGGGAGTTTTTCCGGGCGCTGCTCACTCAAGCGTCGCGCCACCTTGAAGCGATCCAGAGTGTGCACCCAGGCAAAGTTTTCAGCCAGATCCCGGGTTTTATTGGATTGAATGGGGCCAATAAAATGCCATTCCAGATCCAGATCAACCAGCTCCTGTTGCTTTTGCAAACCTTCCTGCAGGTAGTTCTCCCCAAAAGCCTTTTGACCCGTAGCAGCAGCTTCCCGGATGGCTGCCGCTGGCTGTTTTTTACTCACCGCCAGAATTTTGACCTGTATCGGGTTTCTAGCAAACTTATGACAGGCTTGCTCTACCTGTTGGCGAACCTTTGCGATATGCTGGGCAATTACTGATTGCAACATCTTGTATACCTTATTTGATTCACCGCTTCTCCCCTGCCAGGGAATTCAGTCAGAGGTCAGTTGATGGATATTACCGAATTGCTCGCCTTCTGCGCAAAGCAGAACGCCTCCGACCTGCATCTTTCTGCAGATTTGCCGCCCATGATCCGTGTGGATGGCGATATTCGCCGCGTCAATGTGCCGCCTATGGATCACAAAGAGGTTCACGCGCTGGTTTATGACATCATGAATGACAAGCAGCGCCGTGACTATGAAGAGTTCATGGAAGTGGACTTTTCCTTTGAGCTGCCCGGTTTGGCGCGCTTTAGGGTCAATGCCTTCAACCACAATCGTGGTGCAGGTGCCGTTTTTCGCCTGATTCCATCCAAGGTACTGACCCTGGATGAGTTAGGCATGGGTGATATTTTCCGCAACCTCTCCATGTTACCGCGTGGTCTGGTACTGATCACCGGGCCAACCGGTTCCGGTAAATCAACCACCCTGGCTGCCATGATCGATTTTGTGAATGAGCGTAAAAATGCCCACATTCTGACGATTGAAGACCCCATCGAATTTGTTCATGAATCCAAAAAATGCCTGGTCAACCAACGCGAAATTCACCGTGATACCCTGGGCTTTTCCGAAGCTTTGCGCTCAGCCTTGCGTGAAGATCCAGACATTATTCTGGTGGGGGAAATGCGCGACCTGGAAACCATTCGCCTGGCCCTGACGGCAGCAGAAACAGGCCACCTGGTTTTCGGCACCCTGCATACGACCAGTGCTGCCAAAACCATTGACCGGATCGTGGATGTCTTCCCCGCTGAAGAAAAGTCGATGGTACGCTCCATGCTCTCCGAATCCCTGCAGGGGGTTATCTCCCAAATGCTGCTCAAAAAAGAAGGCGGGGGTCGTGTTGCCGCGCATGAAATCATGATCGGTACCGCTGCCATTCGCAACCTGATCCGTGAAGACAAGATTGCCCAGATGTATTCTGCCATCCAGACAGGGGCGACGCATGGCATGCAGACAATGGATCAGTCTCTGAAGCAGCTGCTGACCAAGGGACTGATCAGCAAAGAAGTTGCGCGTGAAAAAGCCAAACAACCGGAAAGTTTTTAAGCCATGAAATTTACTGACTTCCTCAAACAGATGGCCGAACGCAAAGGCTCGGATCTTTTTATCACCACCGGCATGATGCCTGCCATGAAGGTGGATGGACAGCTGACACCTCTCACTGAGCAAAAACTGTCACCTGATCAGGCCCGGGAGTTGGTGTTTGGGGTCATGAACCAGGAACAAAAGGATGAGTTCCGTAGCAGCAAAGAGTGTAATTTTGCCATCAGTGCACCCGGTATTGGCCGCTTTCGGGTGAGTGCCTTCTACCAGCGCAATCAGGTAGGCATGGTACTGCGCCGTATCGAATTTGATATTCCCCAGCTGGACACCCTGCGCCTGCCGGAAATTATCAAGGACCTGGCCATGACCAAGCGGGGCTTGATTCTGTTTGTGGGTGCCACCGGTACCGGTAAATCCACTTCCCTGGCTTCCATGATTCAGTACCGCAATGAAAACGCCCGCGGCCACATCATCAGTATTGAAGATCCTATCGAATTTATTCACCCCCACAAGCAAAGCATCGTCACCCAGCGCGAAGTGGGTATCGATACCGAAAGCTTTGAGGTGGCCCTGAAAAACACTCTACGCCAGGCCCCGGATGTCATCATGATTGGTGAGGTTCGTAACCAGCAGACCATGGACTATGCCATGGCCTTTGCCGAAACCGGCCATCTCTGCCTGGCCACTTTGCATGCCAACAATGCCGACCAGGCTTTGGAAAGGGTGATCAACTTCTTCCCTCAGGAAAGGCACAACCAGGTATTTATGGATTTGTCACTGAACCTGCGTGGCATTGTGGCCCAGCAATTGTTACCCACGGTGGATGGCAAGGGCCGACGCGCAGCCATAGAAGTTCTGCTGAATACACCGCTGGTCAAGGACATGATACGTAAAGGGGATGTGCATCAGCTGAAATCCCTGATGAAAAAATCCCGGGAAACCGGTATGCAAACCTTTGATCAGGCCCTGTTTGATCTCTACAACGAGGGTGAAATCAGTGAGGAAGATGCGCTCCAGCATGCCGACTCACCCAATGACCTGCGCCTGATGATCAAGCTGGGTTCAGCTGAAGCAGGCAGTAGCTCGGCAGCCTTTGACAAGGCCGCCAGCAAATTCAGCCTGGAGGATGACTAGGCAAAGGCAATTCCGGGAGCTGGCGGTGCATACCCTGCATCGCCAGTTGATTGAAATAGCGGCTTTTTTGCTCATCTCCCAAGGCGGAATAAAGCCTGCTCATTTCTGCACAAACCTGGTCTTTTGGCTCCAGCCTTTGGCTGGCCTGGAAGTATTCCAGTGCCTTGCCCCACAAACCCAGCTGTTGACTGATCCGGGCCAGAGCATGCAGGAGTACGGCATCATTGGGTCTCTCCTGTAACCATTTTTCTGCTTCCAGCAAACGCCGCTTGGGTTCTGCCTCTGCAGGCAATACACCATACTCGGCAATCAACCGGGGTGACCAGTGATCCCTGAGGGTACGCTTAAGCAATTGTTCTGCTTCAGCATAACGCTGCTGCTTGATCAGAACCCGAGTGTAGGCAAGAACCAGCTCATCTTCCGCTTTTAACCGACCCGGCAGCGTTTCCCAGAGTTCTTTGATGGCTTTAAAGCTGCCCTCTGAGGTGGGTGAGGAACGCAAAAGTTCATCAAAACGGCGCAGATAAACCTCACGCTCCAATAACTCCAACTCTTTTCCAGAACAAATCTGGTACTTGCGAAACTCCGGCAAAAGCTGCATCAGAGGTTTCCAGTCAGCCAGAGCATAGTGGACCTCTTTCAGTTGCCTTAGCACCAAGGGGTGATTGGGTACTTTCTGATGCAGGCGCACCAGAGTGGCCAAAGCCTGCTCATAGTGACCATGATCCAGCTGGATACGGGCCTGACTGAAATCAACGGCAAGACTTGCATCCGGAGTGGATTCAGCAGCTGCCTTGAGAAGATTCTCAGCGGTTTCTTCGCGTCCTTCATAGTGGGCAGCCTGAGCAGCAGCCAGATAATTGATCAGGGGGGCACCGGAATTTTTTGCTGACTTGGCCAGAAGTTTTCTGGCCCGACGCCAGCGGCCTTCCGCCAGATCCACCAAACCCTTCACGGTGAGTTTCAATGCCCTTTGGGCCCGGTTGCGCTTATGTCGATCCTTCAGGCCCGCCAGGGGATGACTGAGCCAACCCAGAAGATTGAACAACCAGGCTGCTGCCAGCCAACTCACCAGAAGTATCACCAGGCCTGTCCAAAAGGACATTTCAATGCTGGTTTTTCCATCAGGAAGTACCAACAGCAGGTAGCCGGTTCCTTTCAACAGTTGTTGACCCGCCAGAACGGCCAGTGCCAGTATCAGGAGTATAAACAAACCACGCTTTATCATTCTGCTCCCTCCTGAGAATCAGTACTGGCTTCCTTGTTTTTTTCAAGCAGGGGTAGGAGACGACCATAGCGTTCAGCAATAAAAGTCTGTAGTTGATCCAGGCTGCTTTCTACATTGGGCAGCTGCTGTTCAACCTCTTGTGACTGAAGCTCGGTAACCCGGCTCAGAAAGTCCCGATTGCCGTCAGCTTCCAGATCAAAAGCCTGCAAACGTGTCTGCACCCTTTCCAGGCTATGCTGATAAAGATTTTCCTTGGCTCTTAATGCCGCCCAGGAGGCTTGCTGAAGAAGACTGCTGATCTGATGCCGCAAAGCCAGCTCATCTTCGGCAAAAGGCAGGGGTTCAATGGGCAATTCGCGTTTTTTGATGACCACCAGACTTTTGATTTCCTGCCACAGGTTCCAGTACCAGGGCTGGCTCGACTCCTGGCTGGCTGTTTCTTTCAGATCAAGGGAAGGAGCGGGGTTGAGGGGTTGTATTTGCAAGGTCAGCGCTCTGTCAGCCAAACCCTGTAATTCCATGGCCAGGGAAACACGATCCAGAGGATTCAATTCTTCCAGTTCGGCAATATTCTCTTGAAGCTCCTGGCGTAGAGCCAGGGTTCCAGGAACCTGGGCCGCTTTCAAACGTTGTTCGGCTGTTTTGAACAGGGTCAGGGCACCGGTTACATCTCCTTCCAGTTGCAGGCGTTGATTAGCCAGGCGCAGGAGATATTCCACCTCTGCCAGTTGCCAGTCTTTGGGCTTGGGTTCGCTGGCTTTCAGCAGGTCATCGTGCAGCTCCTGAAACTGTTGCTGGTGTTGCCTGACATTGTCCTGGTAGGTAGCCAGTTTGTCTGCCTGTTGCTGCTGGTTGCTTTGTATTTCATCCAGAGCATGAAGGCTGCTTTTCAGTTGCTCCACCGCTTCCTGGTCAGGCTTGCTGCTGATCGTCTGGCGCATTTTGCCCAGTTGGGCTTCCAGTTGCCGGGATTTGTCATGGCCCATCCAGGCTAGAGTGGCAGTGCCTGCCAAAGCGATCAGGGTCAGCAGCAGAACCAACAGCAATAACCCCTTGGATGATTTGGGCTGTGTAGCTGTAGCTTCTTCAGGGAGGTTATTATCCAGCTTTTCCTGTGGCTCTTCTGTCTGGTTATTGGATTCGGTTTTATTCTGGTCAGACATGCTGTTTCCTCTTGATTAGCTGCCACCCGGAAAATGCTTGAGCAGTGCCTCAAGCACTGCTTGGGGACCGGCACCCTGGCTGTTGATTACCTGAGTAAAGCCTGCTTCCCTGGCCTGAGTAACCAGACGTTCACTGGGCAGCAGCAGATGGAGGTGGTAATTACTTCCATCTGTAAACTCTATATATTGTTGCAGGGCTTCGCCACTACTGATCACGATGACCGGCCAACTTTCTGACTGTAACCCATGAATTTGCTTCTGGCTCAAACGCGGTTTGATGCGTGAATAGAGCTCCAGAACCTGGATGGAAGCTCCACGTGAAACCAGGGTGTCATAGAGAAGTTTACGTCCTCCCTCGCCTTTGACCAGGAGAAGCTTTTGTCCGGCCAGATCCTGTAGCTCGGGTAACTGCAAAAGATCTTCACTTTTATCCCCAGTGGCCGGATAGCTGACGTTCAGACCTTGATCTTCGAGTTTTCGGGCGGTACCCGCTCCAACGCTGAACCAGTCCACACCCACCGGCCATTGTGGCCAGTAATCATCCAGCCTTTGCAGTAGCTGGTCAGCCGCAGTAGGGCTAATAACCACGACTTTCTGATAATGATCCAGGTCGATCAAAGCCTGACGTTGTTTGGGCTGCAGCTCCAGGGGTTCAATTTCCAGAAGAGGGATATTCTCAACTTCCGCCCCGGCCTGTACCAAGGGTTCAACCAGACGAGAGGCCAGGTTTTCCGGGCGGGTAGTCAGAACCCTCAATCCATCAAGAGACTGTGGCACTAGGAAACCTTAAAACCATAAACTTTTTCGAGAATATCACCGGCTCCTTGTTTCAGCAGGTCTTCAGCCACCTGGATACCCAGAGCTTGAGGGTCACTGGCAGGCCCTCGGGCTTCTGAGTACAAAACCTGACTGCCTTCCGGTTCACCCACCAGGGCACGCAACCAAAGCTGATCACCTTCCAGTAGAGCATAGCCACCGATGGGGACCTGACAGCCACCCTTGAGACGGGTATTCATGGCTCTTTCAGCCAGAACACAGGTCGCAGACTCAGCGTGTGCCAAGGGCGCAACCAGTTCGGCTGCCAGATGATCATCACTGCGCAGCTCAATACCCAAAGCACCTTGTCCACAAGCAGGCAAACTGACTTCTGCAGGCAGCTCCTGGCGGATACGTTCAGCCAGCCCCATACGCTGTAAACCTGAGGTCGCCAGGATGATGGCATCATAGTCACCGGCATCCAGTTTACCCAAGCGGGTTTGCAGGTTGCCACGCAGCCAGTTGACGGTCAGATCCGGGCGATTGGACAGAATCTGACAGCCCCGGCGCAAACTGGACGTCCCGATGATTTTGCCGGCAGGCACTTCATCCAAGCTGTTATAGGTGTTGGAAACAAAAGCATCAGTAGGGGCATGGCGCTCCAGGATCGGTCCCAGATAAAGACCGTCAGGAAATTCCATGGGCACATCTTTCATGGAATGAACGGCAATATCCGCTTCGCCGGACAGCATGCTGGCTTCAAGCTCCTTCACAAACAGCCCCTTGCCCCCAATTTTGGCCAAGGGGGTATCCAGAATCTTGTCACCCTGAGTCTTGATGGGCACCAGCAAAACCTCAAGACCCGGATGCAGCTCTTCCAAACGGGCTTTCACATGTTCTGCCTGCCAGAGAGCTAGAGGGCTGCGGCGGGTTGCTATACGGATTCGTGACACAAGAGCTCCAGATTTTTCAGTTTTCAAAATTATTCAACAGTGACTGATTTTGCCAGGTTACGCGGCTGGTCGACATCTGTGCCCTTGAGTACTGCAACATGATAGGAAAGCAGCTGTAGGGGCAGGGTGTAGATAATCGGAGCCAGGAGTTCGTGAACTTCAGGCAGGTGAACCACCTTCATCCCTTCCTCGGGTTTCAGCAGAGTGACCGGGTCGGCGAAGACATAGAGCTCACCACCACGGGCGCGCACTTCCTGAAGGTTGGATTTGAGTTTATCCACCAGATCATCCCTGGGGGCCACAGCAATCACCGGCATATCTTTATCCACCAGCGCCAAGGGGCCGTGTTTCAGTTCCCCCGCAGGATAGGCTTCAGCATGGATATAGGAAATTTCCTTGAGCTTAAGCGCCCCTTCCAAAGCGATGGGGAAGTGGCTGCCACGACCAAGAAAGAGGGCATGGTGTTTTTCGGCGAAATCTTCGGCCAGCTTTTCAATCTCACCATCCAGCTTGAGGGTTTCTTCAGCCAGCCTGGGCAGGTGCCGTAAAGCTTCCACCAGTTCTGCTTCCAGGGGATCATCAGACTCACTACCCTGATTCAAGCAAGCCCGACGCAAAGCCAGGGTTAAGAGCAACAAGGCCGTTAACTGGGTAGTGAAAGCTTTAGTGGAAGCCACACCGATTTCCGGCCCCGCCTGGGTCATCAGACTGAGATCGGATTCACGCACCAGAGAAGAGCCGGGTACATTACAGATAGCCAGGCTGGCCAGATAACCGGCACCCTTGGCAAAACGCAGAGCGGCCAGGGTATCCGCAGTTTCACCGGACTGAGAGAGTGTGACAAACAGGCAGTTGTCAGCCACCACCACATCGCGGTAACGGTATTCGCTGGCCACTTCCACCTGGCAGGGTAGGCCGGCCAGTTTTTCAATCCAATAGCGGGCCACCATGCCGGCATGATAACTGGTGCCACAGGCAATAATCTGTACCTGTTTAACCTGGGGAAGCAGTTCCATGGCCGCACTGCCCAAAGCCTGGGGAAGGACACGACGATCGGAAAGACGACCTTCCAGAGTGGCCGCCAGAACAGCTGGCTGCTCATGAATTTCCTTGAGCATAAAGTGCTTGTAGTCGCCTTTTTCGGCAGCCTGGTTGCCGTGTTCCCACTGGCAGACTTCACGTTCAACCCTTTCACCTTGGGCATTGAAAATTTGATGCTCTTCCAGGCTCAGGCAAGCCAAGTCACCTTCTTCCAAATAAATAAAACGATCTGTCACCTGTAAAAGAGCCAGGGGATCGGAAGCACAAAAATGCTCACCCATACCCACACCGATCACCAGAGGGCTGCCTTTACGGGCACAAACCAGTACGTCGGGCTGGCTCTGATGAATCACAGCCAGGGCAAAGGCACCTTCCAGCTGCTGAATGGCTTCACTTACGGCCTGGGTTAAATCCTGGCTCTGCTGGTAATGCTGATGGATCAGATGGGCGACAACTTCAGTGTCTGTTTCTGAAGTGAACGGATAACCAGCCTGACTGAGCTGCTCTTTTAAACTCAGGTAATTTTCAATAATCCCATTATGCACCAGCGCCAGCTCATCACTGGAAAGGTGGGGATGAGCATTGCTTTCACTGGGTACGCCATGAGTTGCCCAACGTGTATGAGCCACACCCAGATGACCCTTCATGGGCTGGTTCTCCAGGCAGTTTTCAACCTGCTCTACCTTTCCTTGAGCACGCCGACGCTGCAGTTGACCCTGGTTATCAATGACAGCCAGGCCAGCCGAGTCATAGCCACGGTATTCCAAGCGCTTTAAACCTTCCAGCAGGATGCCGGTGACATTGCGTTCAGCGATGGCCGCTACGATTCCGCACATACTGAGTATCCTTTATTCGGTTGTTTTTTTGGCAGGGCGGGGCCAGTTGTTTTTTTGCAACTGCTTGGCCCGGGTCACAGCCAGAGCTTCATCGGCCACATCTCGGGCAATGGTTGAACCTGCACCCACTGTGGCACCGGAACCGATATGCACCGGAGCCACCAAGCTGGAATTGGAACCGATAAAGGCTCGTGCACCAATTTGAGTGGCGTGTTTATTAACACCGTCATAATTACAGGTAATGGTTCCTGCACCAATATTGGCGTACTCACCAATCCAGGCATCACCGATGTAACTGAGATGATTGACCTTGGCACCCTGACCCAGGTGAGCTTTTTTGATTTCCACAAAATTGCCAACCTTGGCCTGGTTTTGCAAATGTGTTCCGGGGCGCAAGCGGGCAAAAGGACCCACTTGATTGTTACCATCCAGATCACAGTCTTCCAGTACTGAGTGAGAGGCAATTTTGACATCTGGCCCAATGCGAACATTTTTCAGCACACAATAGGGGCCGATCTCTACACCTTCCGCCAGCTCAACCCGGCCCTCAAAAATGCAGCCAACATCAATAAAAACATCGCGGGCGGTATTCAGTTCACCCCGGACATCAATACGGCTGGGGTCTGCCAGAGTGACACCTGCGAGCATCAACTCCTGTGCTTGATTGGCTTGAAAAGCACGCTCCAAAGCAGCCAGCTGCAGGCGATTATTGACGCCTTCCACTTCTTCACGGCTGGCAGGCTGAACACTGGCAATCCGGGTTTTTTCACGGTAAGCCAGATCAATAATATCGGTTAGATAGTATTCACCCTGGGCATTTTCATTGGATAATTGGGGAAGCCAACGGCGTAATTGTTTGGAGGTCACGGCCAGAATGCCGGTATTCACTTCAGTAATCTGGAGTTGTTCTGCCGAGGCATCTTTTTGCTCAACAATGGCAGACACTTCACCAGCCGCGTCACGCAGAATACGACCATAACCTTGAGGGTCAGGCAAGTCCACGGTCAACAAGCCCATCTGTTGATCCTTGACCTGTTCCAGAAGGTGCTCCAGGGTTTGTTTGCGAATCAGGGGCACGTCACCATAGAGAATCAAAACCCGACTGTCTTCAGCCAGAGAAGGCACGGCCTGATCAACGGCATGCCCTGTACCCAGTTGTTCTTCCTGAACCACAAACTCAACATCATCAGCCGCCAGGCTAGAACGCACCTGTTCAGCACCATGACCGATCACCAGATGAATTTTTTCAGCAGCCAAAGCACGAGCAGTATCCACAACGTGACCGGCCAGAGGCTTGCCTGCCAGACGGTGCAAAACTTTGGGCAGAGCTGAGCGCATGCGAGTTCCCTGACCCGCGGCAAGAATAATGACTTCCAGTGACATGCTTACCTCGTGCAGTTGTATCCAGCTTTAAAAGTTAAACGCCACCAATTTTCAGTATTGAGCTGGCAATACCAAAATAAATCAGAACGCCGATAATATCGGCAATTGAAGTAACCAGAGGTGCGCTGGCGGTGGCTGGGTCCCAGCCCAGTTTATTCAAAATAAAAGGCAGGCTCATACCGATCATGCTGCCAACTATAACGATGGCCAGCATGCTGTAGGCCACCACCTGCGCGATATCCACGCCACCGCGCCACAAACCGATTCCGGCAATAGCTACAGCCATCGTCAAACCCAGAGACACAGAAACCAAAAGCTCACGACCCAGCAGCTTGCCCCAGTCTTTGGCGCCCACATCACCCGTTGCCAGACCCCGAATCATCAAGGTGGAAGCCTGGGAGCCGGCATTACCTCCACTTGCAACCAATAGGGGTAAAAAGAAAACGAGTACAACATAGGTTTCGATGGTTTCTTCAAAGAAAGCAATGCCAGCACCGGACAGTATGTTGGCAAATACCAGCAAAACCAGCCAATTAATCCTGCGTTTATAAAGATTGAATATGCTGGCCTTGCCAAAACTTTCATCCAGTGGGCCGACCGAAGCACCCTTGTGAATATCTTCCGTTGCCTCCTGTTCGGCAACATCCATGGCATCATCATAGGTCACGATGCCAACCAGACGCTCCATGTCATCCAGAACCGGAAGGGCCAGGATATCGTAGCGACTAATCTTGCGAGCCGCTTCTTCCTGCGCATCATGAACATTAATGCTGACCACTTCACTGGTCATCAGTTGTTCGAGTGTTGCACCGGGTTTGGCCAGAATCAATTGCCGCAGAGACACTGTTCCCACCAATTTTTGTTCGGTGTCGAGTATATAGATCTGATAGATGGTTTCAGCATTGGGGGCTGTTTGCCGAACAATTTCCAAAGCCCTGGTGACCGTCACGCCATCCGGTACAGTGACATAATCACTGGTCATCACCGCACCAGTCGTGCCTTCTTCATAACTGGCCAAACGCCGCAAATCTTCTCTTTCTTCCTTGGCCAACCGACGCAGAACAGCCTGCTGACGATCTTCACTCAATAGATTAAACAGGTCGGCCCGTTCATCCGAGTTCATCCGGGTGAAGAGTTGTGTCAGACCCATTTCCGACATTTGTTCGGCAATTTCAGATTGCCTGCCGGGTTCCAGGTAAGCAAAAGCATCAGCACGCTGCTCAAGGGGCAGATGCGTCAAAAGTTTGAGTGTATCTTCCGGGGTTTCATGAACTACAAATTCAGCCAGATCCGCTGGCTGAAGTTCGGCAATCAGTTGTTCAATAATCAGGGTGTCATCCTTGATTATTGCCTCATGCAGTGCTGAAGCGAGTTCTTGATAAGTCATCCAGCCCCCTGAGTTACCCGTCTAAGGATTAAGTATTTTACCGGTCAATTCACTGCCCAGTTGCTCTTGCATGGCTTCGGACAGCCAGGTTTCCCAGGTTTCTCCCTTGCGACTGATCAGCAACGCCTTGATATTTTCGCGTCTGGCGGTCTCCAGGCTCTCTTCTACGCCCATAACCATAAAAGCCGTAGCCCAGGCATCCGCCACAGCATTACTGGGATGCTGAACAGTTGCAGAAGCCAGATTGTGGTCGATCGGCCATCCCGTTTTGGGATGAATAGTATGAGATAACCGGCGTCCTTCAAGTTCATAGTAATTACGATAATCTCCCGAAGTGGCAATGGAAGCATCTATCAATGGAAGAATATGGTGAGCTTGTTGAAGACTGCCATCCGGTACTTCCACACCGATACGCCAAGGTTGCTCGGGTTTACGTTCACCACCCACGATCAATTCACCGCCAATATCCACCAGATAGTTTTCCACACCCTGGGATTCCAACCAGGCAGCGACCTGGTCTACAGCATACCCCTTGGCGACAGCAGACAGGTCAATATAAAAGTCTTTCAAGCGTCGAACCTGCTGTTTATCAGCATCCAACTCAAGATATTGATAACCAGAATTTGCCAAACGTTTCTGAAGCTCTTGAGTGTCTGGGATTTCTTCCGGACGATGTTCAGGACCAAAACTCCAAAGATTCACCAAACCACCAACAGTGACGTCAAAAGCACCAGAACTGGCCTCTGAAATTGTCTGGCTTATTTGCAGTATTTCAAACAATTCTTCAGAAACCGGCAACCATTCCCCCAGTTCATGTCGGTTGAGACGGTTAAGTTCAGAGTCTTCCCGGTAGGTGGACATGCCTGCATCCACTGCCTGCAATTCACGCTGGATACCGGCTTCCAACTGTTCAGCTTGTTGCTCTGACCAGTCATCAGGAAAAGTGGCCAACCAAAAGGTGCCGAATATCTGCCCCTGAAAACGCAGGGGTTTGGTTTCTTCCTGCTGGCTGCAGGCCGATAGAAGTACAAAGGCAAGGAGGAAAACCGTCAGTTGCAAAGCTTTCATAAAATCACCAGAAAAAGTACAGCAGAAGGATACCTAACAAGACTCGGTAGGCAACAAAAGGCTGCATACCCAAGCGTTGAATGAATACCAGAAAATAATGAATACACAAGTAGGCACTGATACCTGAAAGCAGAGCCCCCCAGAAAAGAGCCCGCCATTCTACTGGATTGCCACTTTCCAGAAGATTTAACGTTTCAAGCATACCTGCCAAAGTAATAACAGGAATGGACAACAAAAAAGAAAAACGTGCTGCTGCCTCACGACTCAAGCCCATCAGCAAAGCTGCAGTAATGGTAATCCCCGAACGTGATGTGCCTGGAATCAAGGCCAGTGCCTGTGCCAAGGCAATGAAGAGTACATCTTTCCAGTTCATTTGCTTTTCAGAGCGTACCCCTTTATTACCCCAGTCAGCATAAGCCAGCAGCAAACCAAAACCAATCAAACCAAAAGCCATTACCAAGGGGCTGCGCAGCTCACTGGCAATCCACTCATTGAAAATAATTCCTGCCAGACCGACTGGAATAGTAGCAAAAATAACCGCCCAGGCCAGTTTGGCATCCTCATCCAATTGCCGTGTCTGTAATGAACGCCCCCAACTCAAGGTCATTTTCATCAGATCGTTACGGAAATAAACAATGACTGCCGAAAGGGTACCGACATGCAGAGCCACATCAAAAGCCAGACCCTGATCTGCCCAAGGAGTCACCACTGGAACAAGAATAAGATGAGCCGAACTGGAAATAGGCAGAAACTCAGTTAGTCCCTGCACCAAAGACAAGACGATCAGTTGCAGCCAATCCATTTAACAATACCTGTCTAAAAAATTGATACTACGACAAAAAGGCGGCACAAGGCCGCCTTTTTTAAACTGCAGTTGCCTGCAGACTGAGCCAAAAGGTAAAACCTATTTGCCCATTTTCTTTCGCAGTTGCTGTATGGCATTAAGCTGTGCTGATGCCTGAGCCAACAAGGAGGCCGCTTGAGCGTACTCCATTTCTGCGCCTTTGTCAGACATGGCGCGCTCAGCAGCTTCAATGGCTTCCTTGGCAGCAGCTTCATCCAGATTAGCAGCACGTTCAGCAGAATCTGCAAGAACGGTTACTGTACCTGGCTGCACTTCCAGAAAGCCGCTGGAAACATAAATCAGCTCTTCTTCGCCACCCTGTTTTCTGATCTTGATTGTGCCCGGTTTCAGTTCAGTCAGAAGCGGGGTATGGCCAGGCAAAATGCCCAGCTCACCCTGTACACCTGACGCCACCAAAATTTCAGCACGGCCATCAAACAGTTTCTTTTCAGCACTGACGATATTGCAATGCAAAGTCATAGCCATGTGGGCTCCCCCTGGGTTATCCCGCCAGACTTACTTCATGTCCTTGGCTTTTTCGACCGCTTCCTCGATGGAGCCAACCATGTAGAAAGCCTGCTCTGGCAGATGGTCGTAATCGCCATTCAGGATACCCTGGAAACCACGAATGGTATCTTTCAGGGAAACGTATTTGCCCGGAGAACCGGTAAATACTTCTGCCACGAAGAAAGGCTGAGACAGGAAGCGCTGAATTTTACGAGCGCGAGCTACTGCCTGCTTATCTTCTTCGGACAATTCATCCATACCCAAAATGGCAATGATGTCTTTCAGTTCTTTATAACGCTGCAGAACTGTCTGCACACCACGTGCCGTCTCATAATGCTCGGTACCGATAACCAATGGATCCAGCTGACGCGAAGTGGAATCCAGTGGATCAACTGCCGGGTAAATACCCAGAGAAGCGATATCACGAGACAGTACGACCGTCGCATCCAGATGCGAGAAAGTAGTGGCAGGCGATGGATCGGTCAAGTCATCCGCAGGCACGTAAACGGCCTGAACAGAAGTGATGGAGCCTGTTTTGGTGGAGGTGATACGCTCCTGCAAAACACCCATCTCTTCAGCCAGAGTTGGCTGATAACCAACCGCAGAAGGCATACGACCCAGCAGTGCTGATACTTCAGTACCGGCCAGGGTGTAACGGTAGATGTTGTCCACGAAGAAAAGTACATCGCGACCTTCATCGCGGAACTTTTCAGCCATGGTCAGACCGGTCAAGGCTACGCGCAGACGGTTGCCGGGAGGCTCATTCATCTGACCGTAAACCAGAGATACCTTGTCCAGTACGTTGGAGTCTTTCATCTCGTGATAGAAGTCATTACCTTCACGAGTACGTTCACCAACACCGGCGAATACAGAAAAACCGCTGTGCTCGATGGCGATGTTACGGATCAGCTCCATCATATTAACGGTTTTACCAACACCTGCACCACCGAAGAGACCGACCTTGCCACCCTTGGCAAATGGGCAGACCAGATCGATAACCTTGATGCCAGTTTCCAGCAGTTCTACTGAGCTGGACTGTTCATCATAGCTAGGTGCTTTACGGTGAATACCCCAGCGTTCTTCTTCCCCGATGGGACCGGCTTCGTCGATAGGACGACCCAGAACATCCATGATGCGACCCAGAGTCTGGGTGCCTACTGGAACTGAGATAGGTGCCTTGGTGTTATTAGCCACCAGGCCACGCTTGAGGCCCTCAGTGGAGCCCATAGCAATGCAGCGTACGGTGCCGTCACCGAGCTGCTGCTGTACTTCAAGAATCATTTCGCTACCGTCGACGGTCAGGGCGTCATAGACGTTAGGTACGTCTGCCCGGTCAAATTCTACGTCGATAACGGCACCGATGATCTGTACGATACGTCCGCTACTCATCTTGGTTCCTCTCAAACCTGCAAATGAAACCTGCTACCCTCATCAGATGGCTGCAGCCCCGCCGACTATCTCGGCGATTTCCTGAGTGATTGCTGCCTGACGAGCTTTATTGTAAACAAGCTGCAATTCATCAATAAATTCGCCCGCATTGTCGGTTGCGCTTTTCATGGCAACCATACGTGCCGACTGCTCACAGGCAATGTTTTCAACTACAGCCTGGTAAACCTGGGATTCGATGTACCTGACCAACAAGTTATCCAGAAGATACTGGGGTTCAGGTTCGTAAATATAATCCCAGCCGCCTACCTTGCTCTGGTCTTTTTCAGCTGTTTCAGCTTCCAGGGGTAACAGCTGCTGGACGAACGGCTTTTGCGACATGGTGTTAACGAACTCGTTATACACCACATAAAGCCGATCGATCTTACCTTCTTCATAGGCATCCAGCATGACCTTGACACTCCCAACCAGCTCACTGGCTTTGGGGGCATCGCCCAGCCCGCTCTTGGCAGCTACCAGATTACCGCCATAACGACGGAAGAAAGTACTCGCCTTGCTGCCGATGGTGCACACATCAATTTCTGCACCTTTATCCTGCCAGGTCATGATGTCTTTGAGGGCCGCCTTGAACAGGTTTATGTTCAGACCACCACAAAGACCACGATCCGAAGACACGATGATATAGCCGACCCGTTTTACATGACGCTCTTGCATATAAGCATGCTTGTACTCGGGTGTCGACTCGGCAATGTGACTGACTACTTTTCTGATCTGGTTAGCATAAGGGTGGCTGGCGGCCATGCGATCCTGAGCTCTACGCATTTTTGACGCAGCAACCATTTGCATGGCGCTGGTAATTTTCTGCGTATTTTTAATACTCCCAATCTGGGAGCGGATCTCTTTTCCGACTGCCATACGCTTTCGCCTTCTTAGCCAACAAGTGGCAGAGTCAGGGAAGTATTAATCTCTGACTCCATCCACTTACCAGGACTGGGTGGCCTTAAACTGCTCAACCGCAGATTTGAGGGCCGCTTCGATTTCTTTGTTGAAATCGCCCGTTTCGTTGATCTGTTTCATCAGATCAGCATGCTCACTGTTCATGTAGCTGTGCAGCGCCTTTTCAAAAGGCAGAATTTCGCTGATCTTAAGATCAGTCAGAAACTCATTTTCTGCTGCGAACAGGGATACACCCATATCAGCAATACTCATGGGGCTGTACTGGTTTTGCTTCATCAACTCAGTAACACGCTGACCATGCTCCAGCTGTTTGCGGGTCGCTTCATCCAAATCAGAAGCAAACTGGGAGAAGGCTGCCAGCTCACGGTACTGAGCCAGAGCCAGACGGATACCACCGCCCAGTTTCTTGATGATTTTGGTCTGGGCAGAACCACCGACACGCGATACCGAAACACCGGCGTTCATTGCAGGACGAATACCTGCGTTGAACTGGGCGCTTTCTACGAAGATCTGACCATCAGTGATGGAGATAACGTTGGTCGGTACGAAGGCCGAAACGTCGCCACCTTGGGTTTCAATGATCGGCAGAGCCGTCAGAGAACCGGTCTGGCCTTTCACTTTGCCATCGGTGAATTTTTCAACAAACTCTGCGTTAACGCGAGATGCACGCTCAAGCAGACGTGAGTGAAGATAGAAAACGTCACCAGGATAGGCTTCACGACCGGGAGGACGCTTCAGCAGCAGGGAAATCTGGCGATAAGCCCAAGCCTGCTTGGTTAGATCATCATAAACGATCAAGGCATCCTGACCGCGGTCACGGAAGTATTCACCCATGGTACAGCCAGCATAAGGAGCAACAAACTGCAGGGCAGCCGCTTCCGAAGCAGAGGCAACCACCACGATGGTGTGAGCCAAAGCATCATGCTCTTCCAGCTTGCGCACTACGTTGGCAATGGTGGACTGTTTCTGGCCCACAGCAACGTAAATACACTTAACGCCGGAGTTTTTCTGGTTGATGATGGCGTCAACAGCAATGGCTGTTTTACCGATCTGGCGGTCACCGATGATCAACTCGCGCTGACCACGACCAATTGGAACCATGGCATCAACGGCCTTGTAGCCGGTCTGCATAGGTTGGTCAACACCCTGACGCCAGATAACACCCGGTGCTACCTTTTCAACCGCATCGGTTTCTTTGGCATCAATCGGGCCTTTACCATCAATTGGGTTACCCAGGGCGTCTACAACACGGCCCAGGAGTTCTTCACCAACTGGAACTTCAAGAATACGACCTGTACAGCGAGCGGTTTGGCCTTCAGCCAGACCCAGATAATCGCCGAGTACGACCACGCCGACAGAGTCACGTTCCAGGTTCAGGGCCATACCAAAAGCGCCCTGTTCAAATTCAATCATTTCGCCATACATGACATCGCCGAGGCCGTGAACTTTCACGATACCGTCAGCCACACTCACGATGGTGCCCTCGTTTTGGGCTTTCGAAGTGACATCCAAGTTACCGATGCGCTTCTTGATAATGTCACTGATCTCGGATGGATTCAGTTGCTGCATGCCTTGTCCCTCAAAATCAGGATTTCAATGACTCGGCCAGTTTCGCGAGCTTGCCGCGAATCGAGCCATCGATCACCAGGTCACCGGTGCGAATAACAACACCGCCTATGAGACGCTTGTCGATAACTACCTTGAGGTTTACCTCACGGTCGAGACGCTTGCGCAGTGCATCTACCAACAGCTTTTGCTGTTCAGCATTGATTTCAAAAGCAGAGGTGACTTCAGCTTCAACTGATTTTTCCTGTTCTGCTTTGAATGCCTCGTAGATTTCGGCAATTACCGGAATCAGGGGTAAACGATCTTTTTCACTCAGTACCAGAATAAAGTTGCGGCCCTTGTCATCGATTTTTGCATTGCAAATTTCGAGCAGGATTCCTGCTTTGTCCTGGCTGCTTAGTGAAGGGTTTTTCAGCAGATTGGCTACTTCCTTGTTGGAAGCAGCTTCTGCAACGAGCCCCAGCATTGCTGACCAGTCAGCCAGCTTGCCTTCACTTATTGCAAACTCAAAGGCGGCCTTCGCATAAGGCCTGGCGAGTGTATTCAAATCAGCCATCTGACACCTCGCTTAAAGTTGTTTGGCGAGTTTGTCGACCAGCTCGCTGTGTGTCTTTTGATCTACAGAGCTTTCGAGAATTTTTTCAGCACCCTCAATGATCAAATCTGACATCTGACTGCGTAACTCGTCCTTGGCACGGTTGACCTCTTGACTGATTTCACCTTTTGCTGCTTCAACCAGGCGCTCGCCATCGGTTTTAGCCTGCTCTTTGGCTTCTTCAATCAAAAGTGTAGCCCGTTTATTGGCCTGTTCCAGAATCTGGGCAGACTGTTCCTTGGCTTCGCGCAGTGTCTGGCCGGCTTTTTCTTGTGCCAGTTCCAGATCACGCTGAGCGCGGCTGGCTGAATCCAGACCTTCGGCTATCTTCTTCTGACGCTCACGCATGGCCTCAGAAATGGGTGGCCATACATATTTCATGCAGAACCAGACAAAGATAGCAAAAGCAACTGATTGACCCAGCAGAGTCATATTCATATTCATAGCGCTATACCTTTTGCCATTGCGTTAGGTTTAAAAAGCAAAGTGGGGTCAACTTCAAATACTTGCATGCCAACCCCTCTACTCGGCCTTAACCTGCGACAACAAAAATCAGGTACAGAGCGATACCAACACCGATCATGGGTACGGCATCCAGCAGACCGGCCATCAAGAAGGTTTTGGTTTGCAGCTGTGCGCCCAGTTCAGGCTGGCGTGCAGAGGATTCGAGCAGCTTGCCGCCCAGAATACCAAAGCCAATACCAGTACCTACGGCACCCAGGCCGATCATCAGTGCAGCGGCAACGTAAACAAGTTCCATGACTTACTCCTAAGTTACTAAGGTTAGTTGAAGGTGAGTTGAGGTTTAAACTTACTAAAACTCCCTGCCAGCTCAGGCCAGCAGGGAGAGATTACTGCTTAATGATCTTCGTGAGCTGAACTCAGGTAAACGATGGTCAGCACCATGAAGATAAATGCCTGAAGCGGGATAACCAGAAGATGGAATACAGCCCATACCCACTGTAGACCCAGCCCCAGAACACCCATAAAGAGTCCAGCACCAAACATCAGGGCAATCAGAATAAAGACGACTTCACCAGCATACATGTTACCGAAAAGCCGCAGGGCCAAACTGACAGGCTTGGTGAAGAGGGAAATCAGTTCCAGTATCAGGTTAACAGGAATAAATAGCCAATGATTGAAAGGGGTAAAAGAAAGTTCTTTGGAAAAACCACCCACGCCCTTGATTTTGAAGCTATAAAAAAGAACCAGAATAAAAACACCAATGGACATGCCAAAGGTCGCATTAGGATCTGTCGTAGGTACTATTTTGAAGTAGTCTGCACCCAAGGCATGGGCAACACTGGGAATCCAGTCAACCGGCAGCCATTTCAGACTGTTCATCAACAGGATCCAGACGAAAATCGTCAATGCCAGGGGAGCGATCAGAGGATTACGGCCGTGAAAGGTTTCCTTGACCAGCTTGTCAACAAACTCAAAGCTCATTTCCACCAGATTCTGCAAACCACTGGGCACACCTGTCGTTGCCATTTTGGCTGCTTGCCTGAATAGAAAGAGAAACAGGATACCCATAGCAATGGACGATCCAAGGGTATCCACATGGAACGCCATAAAGCCCATGTCGGAAGCTTCTTGAGCGGTTTCAGCCATCTTCCACCCCAATTCGGGATGCTTGCCATACGTCAAATTCTGCAAGTGATGCTGGATATACTCTACAGTTGTACCTGCCATAATCAGCCTCGAAGGTTAATGCGGTTTCATCCCCTGGTGCATGAGCCTTGGTGCCAGCCAATGCACTGAAACTACCGCAATATAAGTGCTTAAAAGAAAAATTGGGTTTGACGGTTGCACTAGACCAAAAACCAGACCAAATAGTGCAACGGTCAAACCAAACTTTACTGCCTCTGCCACAAACAAGCTTTGGACTGCTTGTTGCATTCTTCTTGCGCCTCGATAGCGGAAAGCGAGAAGAAAGAAAATGCTCTGAGGTATAATGGCAATCATACCTCCACATAATGCTGATACCCCTGCTTCGAGTGTTTGAAATGTCGCTACGAGAGCAAGAATTCCTGTTGTTAGCAATTGCACCCAGAGCAGGCGGTAATAGGGTGGACGGGGTATCAGTGCCATCGAAATTTTTGCCCCTGTCATTTTCCCACTCTACAGCTGCTACATCATACAGCTACTTTAAAAAACCACCGGATTATAGAGACTAACCACTAAAGCTTCAATAGCCACTGTACCTGAAGGACATCGATTACGACCAAGGTACTAGACCTTCTCTTTAATTGATATGACGGAGAATCCCATCCAGTTCAGCGAGGCTGGTATAGCGAATTTCCAGTTTACCCTTGCCCTTGGCTGAGTGCTGTATTTTGACTGCTGCCCCCAGGCTCGCCTGCAATTTTTGCTCCAGCCGTCGGATATCAGGATCCTGAGGGGCTTTGGCAGATTTTGTTTCGGGGGTTTCCAGAAGTTTACGCACCAAAGCTTCTGTCTGACGAACCGACATGCCCTTGGCAACAACCTGACGTGCAGCTTCCAGCTGTTTGCTTTCATCCAGGCTCAAGAGGGCCCGTGCATGCCCCATTTCCAAATCACCATGTTCGAGCAGGCGTCTCACATCCTTATGCAGGTTCAGCAGTCTCAATAAATTGGTAATCGAGCTGCGTGATTTACCCACGGCTTCGGCTACCTGCTGCTGGGTCAGCTCAAATTCTTTCTGCAGACGTTGCAGAGCCAGAGCTTCCTCGAGAGGATTGAGATCCTCGCGCTGAAGATTTTCAATTAAGGCCAGGGCAATCACATCCCGATCACTAACATCCCTGACTAAAGCCGGTATAAATTCCAATTCTGCCAGCTGGGCGGCGCGCCACCGCCTTTCCCCGGCAATTATTTCAAATTCGGTTCCTGTAGGCCTGACCACCACCGGCTGCATTATTCCTTGCTGGCGAATCGAGGCAGCCAGCTCTTCCAAGGCTTCGGGGTGCATATCCCGGCGTGGCTGGTAGCGACCAGGCCGGAGTTTTTCGATGGGCAGTTTTTTCAGCTCACCTTCCGGCTGGCGGGGTATTGTTTCCGGGGTAGGTGCAGCCCCTGAGTCCACTTCGGCCGGTTCCGGGTTGGCAGCACCCAAAAGAGCATCCAGTCCTCGTCCCAAGCCACGTTTTTTTGCTGGTGTCATAGTCAGTTATAAATTGAATTATTCAGTTTTGGCGCTTGATCTGCGCAGAATTTCCCCAGCCAGAGCAAGATAAGCCAGGCTGCCCTTGGATTTTGCATCATAAGTCAGTACCGGCATGCCATAACTCGGTGCTTCAGCAAGCCGAACATTACGCGGAATCACTGTGCCAAAAACCTGATCCTGAAAATAATCGGTCAATTGTACGGAAACATCCCGCGTCAAACTGTTGCGGGGATCATACATGGTGCGCAGGATACCCGTCACTTCCAAACCGGGATTAACTGAGCCAGCCACCCGTTTGAGGGTTTCCAGCAAAGAAGTCAAACCTTCCAGTGCATAATATTCACACTGTACGGGGACCAAAACACCTCTGGCTGCCGTCAAAGCATTAATGGTCAGCAGGTTCAGTGAGGGTGGACAGTCGATCAGAATAAAATCATATTCGTGCTTGATGGGTTCCAGGGCTTCAGCCAGACGCCTTTCCCTGCGTGACTGATCAATTAGATTGACCTCGGCACCGGCCAGATCAACATTGGCAGGTAGAAGGTCATAGGCTGCTGGGTCGGTGGTGAGTCTTGCCGAAGCAATATCACTGTCACCCATCAAAACATCATAAACAGAAAGCTGGAGATCTTTTTTGTTAATTCCACTCCCCAGGGTGGCATGCCCTTGAGGATCCATATCCACCAAGAGTACTTTGCGCTTGGTGGCGACCAGCGAAGCTGCTAGGTTGACGCAGGTTGTGGTTTTTCCGACCCCGCCTTTTTGGTTGGTCACTGCATAAATCTTGGTCACAGCTTTATCCTTTTTCTGTTTGCCTTTGAAGTATCAACAGATGACGCTGCCCCTCCTGACCGGGTACTTCTAGAGAGTGACTTTCCAACAAGCCAAATCCCTCGGGTAGTTCTTCAAGCTCCTGTTGGGGATACTGTCCTTTCATGGCCAGCCAACGTGCATCATCTGTTCCCAGAGATTGTGTCAAATTCACAAAGTCCTTCAGACTAGCAAAGGCTCGACTCACCAACTGTTGGCTTCTTGTAGCCGGATGAAAGTTTTCCACACGGGTTTGATAGACTTCAAGATTTTCCAACCCCAAGGCTGCCTTAACCTGAAATTGAAAGCGTGTTTTTTTTCCGTTGGAGTCCAGTGAGTTAACCTGTAAATCTGGACACAGAATGGCCAGGGGAATTCCCGGAAGCCCGGCACCCGAACCCACATCCGTGATTTCAGGCTGCTTAACATAAGGCAGCAAAGCCAGGCTGTCCAGAAGGTGGCGCTTGACCATCTGTAAAGGGTCACGCACTGCCGTCAAATTATATGCCTTATTCCACTTGATGAGCAGAAGCAGATAATCCAGCAACTGCTGTTTCTGCAAAGAGGTAGCTTCAACCTTCAGGGTCTGTAGCCCTTGGTCGAGATGAATTTGCAATTCTTGAGATTCTGTCATGCCTGTTTGGCCACCAGTTCTCTTTTCTTCAAATAAATCAGCAGCATGGATATAGCTGCCGGAGTCACGCCGGGGATGCGTCCAGCCTGTGCCAGCGTAGCGGGTTTAACACTCGTCAGTTTATTTTTCATTTCATTGGACAAACCATCCACCCGCGAATAGTCCAAATCCACTGGCAGGGCCATTGCTTCCTGCTTGCGAATTTTTTCTATTTCAACAGCCTGACGATCAATATAACCGGCATATTTGACCTGGATCTGCACCTGCTCTTGAACCTGGGGGTCATCAGGCAAGTCACCCAAGGCCAGACCGGCCAGATCCTGATAATTCAATTCCGGGCGTTTGAGAAGATCCAAAAGAGCAGCTTCACGGCTTAATGGCTGGGCCAATTTGCTACTGAGTTTTTCACTGGCTGCTGTATTGGGGTGAATCCAGGTATCCTTGAGTCGTTCTTTTTCCTGTTCAATAGCATCCCGTTTACGGCTGAAAGCCTCCCAGCGGATATCATCCACCAAACCTAATTCCCTTCCCTGATCAGTCAGTCGAAGATCGGCATTATCTTCCCTCAAGAGAAGACGGTATTCGGCCCGTGAGGTGAACATACGATAGGGTTCGGAAGTACCCAGAGTAATCAGATCATCCACCAAAACACCCAGATAGGCTTCATCTCTCCGGGGACACCAGGCTGGCTTGCCCTGACATCGCAATGCTGCATTACTCCCGGCAAGAAGTCCTTGAGCAGCGGCTTCTTCATAGCCGGTGGTACCGTTAATTTGCCCGGCAAAAAACAGGTTGTTGATCACTTTGGTTTCTAAGCTGGGCAGCAGGCCTTGTGGATTGAAATAATCGTATTCTATGGCATAGCCAGGGCGAGTGATATGTGCCTGTTCCATACCTTGGATGGAACGTACCAGATCCAATTGCACATCAAAGGGCAGCGAAGTGGAAATACCATTGGGATACAATTCATGGGTTTTCAGACCTTCCGGCTCAACAAAAACCTGGTGGCTGTTTTTGTCGGCAAACCGATGAATCTTATCTTCAATTGACGGACAGTAACGTGGACCAATTCCTTCAATGACTCCGGAATACATCGGAGAACGATCCAGGTTGTTGCGAATGATTTCATGAGTGCGTGCATTGGTGTGTGCAATGTAGCAACTGACTTGTTCAGGATGTTGCTCCACTTTGCCCAGAAAAGACATAACCGGTAATGGAATATCACCCGGTTGCGCTTCCATTTTGGAGAAATCCACACTGCGTGCATCAATACGCGGAGGAGTTCCTGTTTTCAGTCGTCCTACCGGCAGTTGCAATTCCCGTAAACGGGCGGCCAATGACTGGGCAGGAGGGTCTCCGGCACGGCCACCGGAATAACTCTGCATGCCAATATGGATTTGTCCACCCAGAAAAGTACCCGTAGTCAAAACTACTGTTTGGGCATGAAAGCGTAATCCGGACTGGGTTATTACACCGGTCACCTGATCATTGGCAACAATCAGATCATCTGCAGCCTGCTGAAATATTTGCAGATTGGGTTGGTTTTCCAGAATTTCTCGTATGGCTGCCTTGTAGAGAATCCGGTCTGCCTGAGCACGAGTGGCCCTGACAGCAGGGCCTTTACGTGAATTCAGTACACGGAATTGAATTCCGGCCAGATCCGTTGCTTTGGCCATGGCACCGCCCAGGGCATCCACCTCTCTGACCAGATGGCTTTTACCAATCCCACCAATAGCAGGATTGCAGGACATTTGCCCCAGGGTTTCAATGTTATGAGTGAGTAGTAAAGTCTGACAGCCCATACGTGCAGCAGCCAAAGCGGCTTCCGTTCCTGCGTGGCCACCGCCAATTACCAGAACATCGAAGCGGGAAGGATAATCCACAGGTGCACCTCAAAACGAGCTAATAGCGGGAAAACGACTCAGTATAACGCTTAAAGCTTTCGACTACAGCTTTTTCCTTCAGCAACAATAACTATAATAAGAGTTATAGAACTTCTTTTATTACTGTTATTATTAGTGTGGACAGTTTCTGTGGATAACCCACTCAAAAGCACGTCAGTAAAGCGTTTCAGGTTTGAATAAGTTTGCGGACAGGCGCTGTAAGAAGCTTGTAGAAGCTGATTTTAGCCTGTGCATAAGCAAGCTACTAGTCCACAGGTCTGTTTTATCTCCGGATTAGTACCCTGTTCTTTCCTCGCTTGTTTGCCTGCTTATACACAGATTTTTTTTACTTCCCGATGCAGAATTCTCCAAAAATCTTGCCCAGAAGATCATCAGCAGTAAATTCCCCGGTGATTTCACCCAGAGCTTCCTGGGCTAAACGTAAATCTTCAGCAAGTAATTCACCGGCACCCAACTCTTCCAGTTGATGCTTTCCTTGAATGATGATGCTTTCAGCACGTTTCAGGGCATCCAGATGTCTGCGTCGGGCTGAAAATCCACCTTCTGTTGTTGCTTGATACCCCATGACCTCTTTAAGGTGTTCTTTTAGTTTATCCACACCCTGTTGCTGTTTAGCAGAAATACGCAGAACCGGAGGGGATGTGGATAAATCTGAGGCTTCATTTTCACCACTTAGATCGATTTTATTGCGCACCAAGGTCAGTCTCTCCGGATGAGGCAGACGCTGGACGAACTCCGGCCAAATCTGTTCCGGATCAAGACTGGAAACAGTCTGGGAATCAACCAGCAGAAGAATGCGATCTGCTTTTTCAATTTCTGCCCAGGCTCTTTCCACACCCAGCTTTTCCACAAGATCTTCAGTATCTCGTAATCCTGCAGTATCGATAATGTGTAAAGGCATACCATCCAGGTGAATATGCTCTTTTAATACATCGCGGGTCGTACCGGCAATATCAGTAACCAAAGCTCTGTCATGTCCTGCCAGCAGATTCAAAAGACTGGATTTCCCAGCATTGGGACGACCGGCGAGAACAACATTCATGCCTTCACGCATTAGACAACCTTGCCTCGCTTCCTTGGCTATATGGTCCAATTCGGTCAGCAATCCTTGAAGATGCTGGTTGACGTGGCCATCACTGATAAAATCAATTTCTTCTTCCGGGAAATCAATCGCAGCTTCAACATACATTCGTAAATGAATAAGTCGCTCGACAAGCTGGTGAATGCGCTGAGAGAAAGCTCCTTGCAAAGACCTGAGAGCATTATCAGCAGCCTGTTGTGATGAAGCTTCAATCAAGTCAGCCAAGGCTTCCGCCTGGGCCAGATCCAGCTTGTCATTCAGGAAAGCTCTTTGACTGAATTCACCAGGCTCAGCAAGTCGGGCACCGGCAGACACAAGGTTGGTAACCAATCGATCCAATAGAACCGGTCCCCCATGCCCCTGAAACTCCAGCACATCCTCACCGGTAAATGAGTGGGGTGCGGGGAAAAAGATGGCAATACCCTCATCAATAACCTGACCTTCCAGATCATAGAAGGGGCCATAGTGGGCATAACGTGGCTTCAGAGAGCGTTGGAGAAGCTGTTCAGCCATTTTTTGGCAGAGGGGGCCGGATACGCGAACGATGCCTACACCGCCGCGTCCGGGAGCCGTTGCCAAAGCAGCAATGGTTTCCTGAGAGTGCATAACTTTTCCTCTTAAATAGCAAAACCCCCTCACTGGGAGGGGGTTGAACAGTTAACTTATCCACACCGGGAAAGCTTTAACTTTTGGATGCTTCTCTTGCTTTATCTTCATTTTCTATCTTGTGGGTGATGTACCACTGCTGAAGAATCGACAAGATATTGTTGACCAGCCAGTAAAGCACCAGACCTGCCGGGAACCAGAGGAAGAAAAAGGTAAAGACGACAGGCAGCATCTTCATAATCTTCGCCTGCATGGGATCCGGAGGTGTCGGATTAAGCTTCTGTTGCAGGAACATGGTCAGCCCCATCAGAATCGGCAGGACAAAGTAAGGATCCTTCATTGACAGGTCGGTAATCCACAGGATGAAGGGCGAATGACGCAGCTCAACCGATTCCATCAGCATCCAGTAAAGGGCAATGAAAACAGGCATCTGTACGAGAATAGGTAAACAGCCACCCAAGGGGTTGATCTTTTCCTTTTTATAAAGCTCCATCATCTGCTGGGAAAGCTTCTGGCGATCATCACCGCATTCTTCCTTGATGCGTGTCATCTTGGGTGCAACACGGCGCATGTTAGCCATGGAGCGGTATGCCGTAGCAGATAACTTGTAAAACAATGCCTTGATGACCACAGTAACCAGAATAATCGCTACACCCCAGTTACCTACAAAACCGTGGAACCAGTCAAGCAGCCAGAAAAGAGGCTGGGCAATAAACCACAACCAACCATAATCAACGGTCAGCTCCAGATTGGGAGCCGCCTCTTCCATTTCACTCTGATATTTGGGACCCAGAAACAGGTCGGCGCTCAGAGTCAGGCTGGAGTTCGGTGCCAGATTTTGTTCACTGCCCTTGAAGCCGGCAATGTTATTGCCAGAACCATCCGTACGGGTGCTGAAAAAGCTGGTCTGATTCTGGGGTGGAATCCAGGCACTGATAAAATAATGCTGGAGCATGGCGACCCATCCACCTTCAGAGTAATTCTGAAAGCCACTGCCCTGAATGTCATCAAAATCTACTTTTTGATAACGGGTTTCCTGGGTTGAAAATGCTGCACCCAAGTAGGCGCTCATACCCATGGATTCACCCTGGCTGGGGTCGGGTGAGTTATCACGCTTGATCAGACCAATAAAGCTGGGTTTTACCTGGTTTTCAGAGTTGTTGATCAGCTCATACTTCACACCGATTTCATAGCTGCCACGAGTAAAAGTGAAAATTTTGGCAATTTCAATACCATTCACATCACCTTTGAGACGCACCTGTAGCTGTTTTTCACTTTCATCAAGCTGATATTCGTAGCTTTCCGGCTGCAGTTGAATACGTCGCTCATTACCCAAACCGGACACATCACTCTGGATTACATAGTGACGTTGGGCGTTATTCTGGAGAAGAACAAAAGGATTATCTGAATCCACCTGGGTTTTATGCTCCAGCAAGGCAGCATAAACCAGATCACCCCCTCGGGGATTGATGCGGACATCCAGGGTATCGGTGACAACCTTGATCAGATTTGTGGAATCATTTTCTGCTTCGGAGGGTGCAGCAGTTTTCAGCTCAGGGGCACTGCGATCCGATAATTCCAGGGTAGCATCAGCTTCATCCCGGTTAGAGCTGGGAGACGTTGACTGTTGATATGATTCGGGTGCCTGAATTACTTCTTCCGGTTGGGAATAGTCTTTATTCCACTGAATCATCAGCAGATAGGCGACTATCGCCAGGGAAGAAAAGAGCACAATGCGTTTTACGTCCATGGGGTCACTGCCGCTTTATTTTGTTGAAAGGTTGACAGACGTTTTGCTTAAACGTCTATTGAGTTGTTGCCAGGTTTTGTCCAGATTTTGACTGATGTCTTCAGGGCTGGTCTGGCCTGCTCCCTTGATTGCAAGAACAATAATGTCTACAGGGGGGAGCTGATGCTGGTTAAGGCGAAAGGACTCACGAAATCTTCGTTTGTACCTGTTGCGCATGACGGCCAGCTTGATGTGTTTTTTACCGATTACAAACCCCAGGCGGGTTTGATCCTGTCGACCGGGTGCAGCCAGCAGGAGAAATCCCTGGCAATAGGTTTTGCAAACAGAGTTTTCAAACACATAACGGAAATCCCCGGCATTGAGGAGCCTCAATTTCCGGGGAAAACCGTAAGACGTCATAACGTAACTAACGCTTATGCGCTGATACGCTGACGACCTTTGGCACGACGGCGAGCCAGTACAGCACGGCCATTTTTGGTAGCCATGCGGGCACGAAAACCGTGGTTGCGCTTGCGTTTTAAAACACTGGGTTGAAATGTACGTTTCATGGTTTTTGCTTTCCACAGGGTGAAGATGGATTGAAGGATCCCCGCGGGTCAATTTTCCCCCAGAGAATCTTTACTCATACAAGAGCGGGGATTTTAGAGAATTCTTGGCTGGAGCGCAATTTTTCTCTTGTTTTTTATTAGCCATCCCCATCTACAATAACGACTATAAGAGTAGTTAAGAAATTCTTTTATTACTGTTATTACTAGGTAGGATAAAATCTGTGAAAAAGTGACTATTTTTTAGTTTTATCAGCATCTTAGAGGCTGGATAACTAGTCTTGTTTAGAGTGATCATAGCGGGATTAAGCGGTGTTCAGGCTGTGTATAAAACAGCATCTTATCCACAACGATTCTTTTCCACGCTTTTCTACCCGGGTTTTCCTTTACTTACCCGACTCCTTGTCCACAGTAAAAAAATGGCATTTTTGCTGCCGTAATCATTTAAGGTCGAATGCCAGTCTTTTTTCCTTGAGTTCAAGTCTCCTTCTGCTGTGGATAACTGTAGGTTGAAAAGGTAGAATGGCCTGATTCAATCTAGGAGTGAGCCAGTGTCAGTTGAAGAGTTATGGTTGCAATGTACTGCAACTCTGGAAGAAGAAATTCCTGCACAGCAGTTTGCAACCTGGATCAAGCCTTTGCAGGCTGAAATCCAGGGTCGCAAGCTTCACCTCCTTGCACCCAATCGCTTTGTTCTTCAATGGGTTTCAGATAAGTATTTGAATAGAATACAAAAATTAGTTGAAGAAAAGTCTCAGGGTCAATTGCCCCATGTGGTTTTGGGTGTGGGTAGCCGTAAACCTGCACAATTAACCAACCGTGCAGCACCCGTGCAGGCATCCAGTACTCAGGAGATGCATACATCAACACGTGCACCAGTTGATTATCAATCGACCCTTTATGACCTCTCTGATGAAATTGGTGAAGAGGTTCCTGAGAAAGTGGTTGCTGAAAAAAACCAGCCAAACCTAAAAGCCGCCACAGCCAAAAAACCGGCCCGATCCAAGGTTCAGGTAGAAGGGGCAATTAAGCACCCTTCAACGCTGAACCCCATGCATACCTTTGATACTCTGGTTGAAGGTAAGTCCAACCAGTTGGCCAAAGCGGCATCCTTTCAGGTGGCTGAAAACCCTGGAGGGGCTTATAACCCTTTGTTTATTTATGGTGGTGTGGGTTTGGGTAAAACCCACTTGATGCATGCTGTAGGGCATCAGATTCTCAAGCAGAATCCGAATGCCAAGGTGGTGTATCTCAACTCTGAGCGTTTTGTTCAGGATATGGTCAAGGCCCTGCAGTTGAATGCGATCAATGAGTTCAAACGTTACTACCGTAATCTTGATGCCTTACTGATTGATGATATTCAGTTTTTTGTGGGTAAGGACCGTTCCCAGGAAGAATTTTTTCATACGTTCAACTCACTTTTGGAAGGTGGACAACAAATAATCCTCACCTCGGATCGCTATCCCAAGGAAATCGGTGTTGAAGAGCGTCTAAAAAGTCGATTTGGCTGGGGACTGACAGTTGCCATAGAACCACCAGAGCTGGAATTGCGGGTTGCCATTCTGATGAAAAAAGCGGAAATTGCCCGAGTTGATCTTCCTCAGGAGGTGGCTTTTTTCATCGCCCAGAAAATCCGTTCTCATGTTCGGGATCTTGAAGGTGCCTTGAATCGTGTGATTGCTGATTCGCGCTTCAAGGGCCAGCCTATCAGCGTTGAGCTGGTGAGGGAGTCCCTCAAGGATTTGTTTGCTGTTCAGGATAAGCAGGTGGGTGTGGATAACATACAAAGAACTGTGGCTGAATATTACAAGATCAAGATTGCCGACCTGCACTCCAAGCGCCGCAATCGCTCCATTGCCCGACCGCGGCAAATGGCCATGGCTCTTGCCAAGGAACTGACCAATCACTCTTTGCCGGAAATCGGTGATGCCTTTGGTGGTCGCGATCACACGACAGTACTTCATGCCTGCCGCAAGATCGTTTCCTTGCAGGATGAAAGCCCGGATATTCGTGAAGACTGGAAAAACCTCCTCCGACTACTGACCAGCTAAGAAGGCTAAAAACATGAAGTTTACTGTTGCTCGTGAAACTCTTTTGCGCCCCCTTTCTATATTGGCCGGTGTGGTTGCCCGTCGTCATACCTTGCCGATTCTTTCCCATATTAAAATTGATGCTCATGAGCAGGGCCTGACACTCACGGGTTCGGATCTGGAAGTTGAGTTGATGTGGCACGTGGGTCTGGAAAACTTATCATCGCCCGGAAGCATCACCGTTCCAGCAAAAAAGCTGTCTGACATCTGCAAATCCCTGGCTGAAGGCTCTATCCTTGATTTTGAACTGACAGAGCATCGGGCTGTGGTTAAATCCGGCCGTAGCCGTTTTGTGTTGGCCACTTTGCCGTCTTCTGAGTTTCCCGGTATTCAACCCAGCCAGGTAGTTCAACAAGTCAGTATTCCTCAACGTGAACTCTTGAATCTGATCCACCGCAATGAATTTGCCATGGCCAAGCAGGATGTTCGTTATTACCTGAATGGTATGTACTTTGAGCTGCAAAGTGGGCGTTTGCGTGCCGTTGCCACTGATGGACACCGCTTGTCTCTGGCTAATGCCTCTGTAGAAGGTGGTGAAGAAGAACCAGTCATCATGATCGTACCTGCCAAAGCTGTCCATGAGCTGGCTAAACTGCTGGACAATATTGAAGAACCGGTTAGTTTGATTTTTGGCGAACAGCACTTTCAGGTCAATACCGGTAGCTCGACCTTTGTGTCGAAGCATATTGAAGGTCGTTATCCGGACTATGAAAGAGTTATTCCCAGACAGGGTGATAAACTGATTGTCTGTGATCGCCTTGAGCTAAGGCAAATGTTGTCGCGAATCTCCATTCTGGCCAATGAAAAATTTCAAGGTATTCGCTTAAACCTGTCTCCCGGTACTTTGAGTGTAACGGCCAATAATCCAGAACAGGAGCAGGCTGAAGAATCCATGGAGATTAACTACCAGGGCGAGAATTTGGAAATTGGTTTTAATGTTGGTTATCTGATCGATGTCATGGATAACATTGGTGAAAATGTTGAACAGATTCAGTTGGCTTTGTCAGACCCGGCATCCAGTGCCCTGATTCAGGCTGCAGGTGGTGGTGAGGCTCTTTATGTAGTCATGCCCATGCGACTTTAACTGTGCATTGATTTATGGCTATTCAGCGGCTGACGCTGCAAAACTTTCGTAACCTTGAAAAAGTGGATCTGCAACCAGCCGCTGGACTTAACCTTATCTATGGGGAAAATGGCAGTGGCAAGACCTCTCTTCTGGAAGCCATTTATCTTTTGAGTCTGGTGCGTTCCTTTCGCAGTAAAAAGCTCAAGAATCTCATTGCCCACTCTGGCACCAGCTTTACTGTATTTGCTCAACTGATTGATGATGAAGGTCATCTCCTGCCCTTGGGTATTCAGCGTCAAGAAACCAGTGATGAGACTGAAATTCTCTTGCGTGGCCAGCGGCCTGCCAGTATTGCTGAATTAACTGCACACCTTCCTGTCCAGCTAATCAACCCTGATGCTTTTCGTTTGCTGGAAGGTGGCCCCAAAGAAAGGCGACAGTTTCTTGATTGGGGAGCGTTTCACGTGGAACCTCGGTTTATTTATGCTTGGCAGAGGTTCCAGAGAGCGCTCAAACAGCGCAACAGCCTGCTCAGGCATGCTAGAATAGACACCTTGCAGCTGGAGCTGTGGGAAAAGGAAATAGCTGCTACAGGGGAAGAGGTAACCTTCTACAGGGAAGCCTACTTGAAACAATTGAAGCCCCTGTTTGTAAGGCTATTATCCAGGCTATCGAACATAGAAGGCTTTCGTCTGCATTTTCTGCGCGGTTGGGATAAAAACCTGGCTTTGCTCGATAATTTGCAAGCCAGCCGCCAAAAAGATAGTGAACAGGGTTTTACCCAGACAGGCCCGCAAAGAGCGGATTTGCGTGTCACTCTGGATGGCAGGTCAGCCATTGAAGTTTTGTCTCGAGGTCAGCAAAAACTGGTGGTTTCTGCATTGAAACTGGCACAGGGTGAACTTCTCGCCAACAGTGGCAATAAACGCTGTATTTACTTGATTGATGATTTACCTGCAGAGCTGGACCAGCATCATCGTGAGGTTTTCTGTCGTGTCCTGGAAGAACAGGCCAGTCAGGTTTTTATTACCAGCGTTGATGAAGCCGCTTTACGGGTTGCTTGGAAAGATCCGGAAAAAATTCTTTGGTTTCACGTGGAACAAGGGCAAATCAGCCTAAAACCTGACAGATGCAGCTCTTAGTTGTAATGCACAGGTTCGAATGGGGAGTAGGTAATGAGTGAAAGTAATTCCTATAATTCATCCAGTATCAAAGTACTGAAAGGTCTGGATGCGGTACGCAAACGTCCAGGCATGTATATCGGTGATACAGATGACGGTACTGGTTTACACCACATGGTGTTCGAGCTGGTGGATAACTCAATTGATGAAGCCCTGGCAGGTTACTGCAGTGAGATCAAGGTTATTATTCATCCCGATGAATCAGTCAGCGTAACGGATGATGGTCGGGGTGTACCGGTTGATATTCATGAAGAGGAAGGAGTGTCAGCTGCTGAAGTCATCATGACTGTACTGCATGCTGGCGGTAAATTTGACGACAATACTTACAAGGTTTCCGGTGGCCTTCATGGTGTGGGCGTATCGGTGGTCAATGCCTTGTCGGAAGAATTAACCCTGACGGTATGGCGTAAAGGCCAGGTGCATGAACAGGTCTATCATCATGGTGTACCTGATGGACCTTTGGGAATCGTGGGTAAAACGGAAAAAAGTGGGACCCTGGTTCGCTTCAAGCCTTCAGCGGAAACCTTCAGCAATATCGAATTCCATTTTGATATCCTGGCAAAACGCCTGCGTGAGCTTTCTTTTCTCAATTCGGGTGTGCGCATTGTCCTTCAGGATGAGCGCAATGCCAGAGAAGAAGTTTTCCATTATGAGGGTGGCTTGAAAGCTTTTGTTGATCATCTGAATACCAACAAAACCACTTTGGGCAAGACTTTTTATTTTTCCACCCAACGCGAAGACGGTACGGGCGTGGAAGTGGCCATGCAGTGGAATGATGGCTTTTCAGAAAATATTTTCTGCTATACCAATAATATCCCCCAGCGCGATGGCGGTACTCACCTGGCGGGCTTTCGTGCCGCTTTGACCCGTATGCTCAACCAGTATATCGAAAACGAGGGTATTGCCAAGAAAGCCAAGGTCAGTACCACGGGTGATGATGCGCGGGAAGGTTTGACTGCAATCATTTCCGTGAAGGTGCCGGATCCCAAGTTTTCCTCCCAGACCAAAGACAAGCTGGTTTCTTCAGAAGTCAAAACAGCAGTTGAGCAGGAAATGTCGCGCTCGTTTGGTGAGTACCTTCAGGAGTTTCCCCAGGAAGCCAAAGCCATCGTCAATAAAATGATTGATGCTGCACGTGCCCGGGAAGCGGCTCGCAAGGCTCGCGACATGACCCGGCGTAAAGGAGCTCTGGATATTGCTGGTTTGCCAGGTAAATTGGCAGACTGTCAGGAAAAGGACCCTGCTCTTTCCGAGCTGTACCTGGTGGAGGGTGATTCTGCCGGTGGCTCGGCCAAGCAAGGCCGGGACCGCAAAACCCAGGCAATTTTGCCTTTGAAGGGTAAAATCCTGAATGTCGAAAAAGCCCGCTTTGACAAGATGCTCTCATCTGCTGAAGTGGGTACCCTGATCACTGCCCTGGGCTGTGGTATCGGACGCGAAGAATTCAATGCTGACAAGCTGCGCTACCACTCCATTATCATCATGACGGATGCTGATGTGGATGGCTCTCACATCCGCACCCTGTTACTGACCTTCTTCTTTCGCCAAATGATGGAATTGATTGAGAGAGGACATGTATTTATTGCACAACCTCCTCTCTACAAGATCAAGCGTGGCAAGCAGGAACAATACCTGAAGGATGAAGCGGCTTTGGTTGAGCACCTGACTCAGAATGCACTGGAAGGAGCAGCTCTTTATGTCAACCCAGAAGCACCCGCTCTGGCAGGACAGGGTTTACAAAAACTCGTGGAAGATTACCGGGGTGTGACCAATCGTATTGAGCGACTTTCCCAGATTTATCCGGAATTCGTTCTGGAACAGATGATTGATGCGCCCAGTCTCACTTTTGATGATCTTCAAAACGAGGCTGCTGTCCGTGACTGGATCACTCAGTTGGAAGAATTGGTGGTGAAAGCTGCCAGCGATACCACCCAGGTTAAAATGCGTATTGAAGTGGATGATGAACGGGGACTTTTCCTGCCGGCTGCAGAAGTTATTGCTCATGGTGTACCCAGTGAATATGTATTTGGTATCGATTTCTTCAAATCGGGTGATTACAAGGCGATGAGAAGCTTGGGCGAGCAGCTGGAAGGCTTGTTGGAAGAAGGGGCCTATGTCGCCAGGGGGGAGAAGAAAAAGCCTGTCAAGCGCTTTGTGGAAGCTCTTAACTGGCTCATGGCAGAGGCCAAACGGGGGGTCAGTGTTCAGCGTTACAAAGGTTTGGGTGAAATGAACCCCGATCAGCTCTGGGAAACCACCATGAACCCGGAAACACGCCGAATGCTGAGGGTATCCATTGAAGATGCTGTGGCCGCGGACATGATGTTCAACACCTTGATGGGTGATGAAGTTGAGCCGCGTCGCCATTTTATTGAAAGCAATGCTTTGTCGGTGGCCAACCTCGACGTTTAATCAAACTATCTATCACTCCTGGTTACCTTTGCAGGTAGCCAGGGGTTATCTGGCAAGAAGCTGATCGGCCAGCTCAGACAGATCATCAACAACTTGAACACCTTCTAAGCCCTCACCCTTATCCAGAGTTTTCTGACCTTTTCCTGTTCGGACTAAAACGGTTTGTTTGCAGCCTGCGGCTTTTCCAGCCTCTAGGTCACGCAAAGAATCTCCAACCATTATTGCCTCTTCCATATCCAGGTTTAATGCCCACCTGATCTGTTCCAGCAAACCGGGCTTGGGTTTGCGACAGTCACAGCCATCGTTCGGGCCATGCGGGCACCAGGCAATATGGTGTAAATCCCCTCCAGCAGCATGAAGTGCATGCAAAAGCTTGCTGTGCATGGCATCCAGATCCTCTTGGCTCAACAAACCACGGGCAAGGCCGGATTGATTGGTGGCTATAGCCAATATCCAGCCGGCTTTGTAGAGGCGGGCCAGGGCATCAATAGAGCCTGGCAGAAAAATGAATTCATCAGTATTTTTAACAAAAGCATCGGAATCCTGATTAATGACTCCGTCGCGGTCCAGAATAAGAAGTTTGGTCATGGCAGAAAAAACTTATAAAAAAGGGGAGCAACTGCTCCCCGAATTGGTTTGGTTTTAGTGTTGTAACTGGGCAATATCAGCAGTATGCATAAATAGCGATTGCAGGGAGGAAAGCAAAGCCAGACGATTGTTTCTTATAGCTTCATCATCAGCCATCACCATTACCTGGTCAAAAAAGCTATCCACAGGCTCGCGCAACTCGGCCAGCTTGTTGAGTGCTGCTTGATAGTCACCCTGGGCATAATAGGGAGCCACATCAATATCCTTGATGGCTAGTTGTTCTGCCAAATGGATTTCTGCAGGTTCAGTCAGCAGTGATTTGTTGATTTCTGCGGAAACCGAAGCAGATTGTTTGCTGAGTAGATTGCTGACGCGCTTGTTGGCTGCAGCCAAGGCCTGGGCTTCGGGTAGCTTGTTGAAACTGGCCACGGCCTGAACCCGACGATCGAAATCATAGGGATGCGTGACATCACGGCTGCGCACAGCCAGGAAAACGCCTGTAGCAATATCCTGAGCCTGGTACCAGGCACGAAAGCGATCCAGCATATAGCTGAGCAGATCTTCTTCAACTTCACTGGCCTTGGGAAGCTCAGCATGTTGAGCCAGGGCAAGTTGAATCAGTTCACGCAAATCCAGATCCAGTCGCTTATTGACCAGAATATGGAGTACACCCAGGGTGGCTCGGCGCAGGGCAAAAGGATCTTTAACCCCTGTGGGTTTCTGGCCGATGCCAAAGATCCCGGTAAGGGTATCCAGGCGATCAGCCAGAGCGAGACAGATGCCTGTCGGTGTTTCTGGTAGATCATCACCAGCATGACGGGGCAGGTAGTGTTCACGGATGGCCTGGGAAACCTCAGGGTCTTCACCATCATTCAGGGCATAGGCTTCACCCATCAGGCCTTGCAACTCGGGAAACTCCAGAACCATCTCGGTATTTAAGTCACATTTGGCAAGCTGGGCGGCTCTTTCCACTTTGTCAGGTACAGCCTGGATGCGTTGAGCGATTTCCCCGGCCAGAGCAGTAACCCTGCGAGCCTTATCAGCCAGGCTACCGAGTTGCTGTTGAAAAACCACCTTTTCCAGTCCAGGGCGGCGAGAGGATAAAGGTGTTTTTTTATCCACTTCAAAAAAGAAAGCCGCATCTCCTAGGCGGGGACGAATGACCCTCTCATTACCCAATATAATGGCAGAAGGGTCACGGCTTTCAATATTGCTGATGGTAATGAACAGCGGCAGCAAACTTCCTTTTTCATCGACCAGATGAAAGTACTTCTGGTGAGCTTTCATGGATGAAATCAGGCAGGCATCAGGCACTTCCAGAAAGCTTTCCTCAAAGCTTCCGGTCAAGGCAACAGGCCATTCGACCAAACCGGTCACTTCATCCAACAACTTGTCATCGATCACAGCTTGGGCCTTGCGACTGGTAACCTGAGCAAGCACCTGCTCACGAATCATTTCACGTCTTTCAGCAAAGCTGGCAACAACCTGGGCAGCCTTGAGGGCAGGCAGGTAATCATCTGGCTGTGCCAGACTGATGGCTTCAGGAGCATGAAAACGATGACCAAAGGTAATGCGGTCACTTTGCAGTCCCAGGATTTCTGCAGGAATCACTTCCTGGCCATGCAGTAAAACCAGCCAGTGTACCGGGCGGGAGAATTCAATACGGCTCGAGCCCCAGCGCATGCGTTTGGGAACCGGCAAAGACTGAACTGCTTGGGCCAGTATTTCCGGTAGTAAAGCAGAAGTTGCCTGGCCGGGTTGGGTACTGCGAAATATCAGCCAGCTACCCTTGTCAGTCTCCAGAGTTTCCAGCTGGTCAATTTCCACACCACACGAACGAGCAAAACCCTGCAAGGCTTTGGTGGGTTCACCATCCTTGTAAGCAGCTTTGACAGCAGGCCCTTTGCGTTCGATAGCCTGATCAGGCTGTTCACTGGCCAGTTTTCTGATGATGACAGCCAAGCGCCTGGGTGTGGCATAGACCTCCAGCTCGCCAAAAGGAATGCCTGACTTTTCCAGACCTTCTTTAATAGAGGTTTGCAGGGCTTGAGACAAGGGGTTTAGGAGTGTGGGGGGAAGCTCTTCACAACCCAGTTCAAATAGAAAATCAGCAGCTGACATCAGGCTTTCTCCTCTTCTGAAGCCAGTACTTCCTGGCGCAGTTGTTCGGGTGCCAGGGGGAAGCCCAGGGCCTTGCGGGAGTTGAAATAAGCCAGAGCCACTTCACGAGCCAGAGTTCGGACTCTCAGGATAAAGCGCTGGCGTTCAGTAACGGAAATGGCATGGCGGGCATCCAGCAGGTTGAAGGTGTGGGATGCCTTGAGTACCTGTTCATAGGCAGGCAGGGCAAGACCAGCTTCCAGAAGCTTATTGCATTCTTTTTCGCAATGATCAAACCAGCCGAAGAGAGCATCCACATCAGCATGTTCAAAGTTATAGGCGCTCTGCTCTTTTTCATTTTGCAGCCAGACATCGCCATAAGTGACGGGCTCACCCTGGGGATCCAGTGTCCAGACCAGGTCATAGACACTGTCCACACCCTGCAGGTACATGGCAATGCGCTCAAGACCGTAGGTGATTTCACCGGTCACCGGGTAGCACTCAATCCCACCAGCTTGCTGGAAATAGGTGAACTGGGTGACTTCCATACCATTCAACCAGACTTCCCAGCCCAGACCCCAGGCTCCCAGGGTGGGGGATTCCCAGTTATCCTCGACAAAACGGATATCATGGACCAGGGGATCAATACCCAGAGCCTTTAAAGAACCCAGGTAACGTTCCTGAATATCGGTGGGAGAAGGCTTCATGACGACCTGAAACTGGTAATAGTGCTGCAGGCGATTGGGGTTTTCACCATAACGGCCATCCGTGGGGCGACGGGAAGGCTGTACGTAAGCTGAGTTCCAGGTTTCAGGACCTAGAGAGCGCAAGAAAGTGGCTGGGTGAAAAGTACCCGCCCCGACTTCCATATCCAGTGGCTGTAGGACGACACAGCCCTGATCGGCCCAATATTGCTGCAGGGCCAATATCAGGCCCTGAAAAGTTGCGACGTCTGGCGTAGACGGGTTCATGGTAGGCTGCCCTTGCGTTAAATGAATGGTCAACGAATGGGCGGGAATTATACCTTATCCTCTTTTGGCTTTCAGGTTCTTAATCAGGGCTTGATAAACAGCCAGATGCTTGAGGGCAATTTTGTCCGGAGTGACATCCTTGAGCTCACGGTTGGCATCACGGGTCAGGCGGGTTCGTAACTGGGTGGAGTTGTAAAGAACTTTGATCATTTCTTCCAGGGAACTGATGTCACCTTTTTTGAAGAGCAAACCATTACTACGGTGGCTGATCAATTCAGCAAAACCGGAAACCTTGCTGGCAATCACCGGGATATGAAAGCTCATGGCCTGAAGGATACCCGTACAGGAATCGGCGCGGTTGGCTGGGTCAACAAAGAGGTTCATCACGGAAAAGTAGTCACCGGGATGCTTGGGTTCACCCACCCAGTCTATATTCTCGCGATCTTTGTATTTTTTCTTGAGGTGCTCATAGTCCGGACCTTCGCCCAGAATGACAAAAATCATGTTGGGGAAGTCAGCCTGCATCTGCTCTGCACATTTGATCAGGTGTTGCTGCCCTCCGGCTTTTTGATCAATCCGACCCCAGTGACCGATAACAAAGCGTCCTTGATAATGACTGCGCAGCTCGGTCATTTTCATGGGATTGGTATCGAGAGTAATGGCAGCATCGGGAATGCGTTTGACCGGGCTGTAGGCTTTTTCGCGCATGGCCAGTTCAGCAGAGTAAGAGGTGACCAGTACTGCTTGTACCTGTTTAAGCAGGCTGCTGGTAAGCTGTTCTGTGGACTCAGCATCCGCTTGGTGCCAGCTCAGCATCCAGGGGGTTCCACGCAGTTTGCGTTGCCAGTGTGCCCAGTGGGCTGCGGCAAGATCGTGAGCATGCACCAGCCCTGATCTGGGAACTTTAAAGTGGCCATGAAAACGGCTGCGCACCTGAACCAGGTGCAGACTGCGCAGATGTCTGAGTCGGTTGTAAAGTATGGAGCCGGTTTTACACACGACCTGTTGTTTTATTTTCTTTTCAGCCAGAGTACGGATCAGCAACTCGACCTGCTGGGTCTGGGCATCATAGTGATCACTTAAGCAAACCTGTATCAAGCGCATGGGCAGGGCCTTTCCTAGCAGCTTCCAATGAACCAGTGGTCAGTTTGGCAGTAACTCACTTTAAATGCAGTGAAAAGAATAGGGTTTTTTGCAAAAAGGTGTTTCCGGCTTTAACCCGCCTGGTAGCCTTTCAGGAGCCAGGTTTGCCAGGTGTTGGCTTTTTGTTTGTCGAGCTTGACGAAAGCCCGGTGTAAACGAAACAAATTGTCAGTGGCAATACTGGTGTCAGGTTGCAAAAGTAGGCAGCGATCAAAATCAATCAACCAGACATCCAGGCTTTCGGGATGGATCAGGATATTGCGGGGATTCAGATCCGTATGATTCAGGCCTGCCTGATGAAAGCGCTTGATAACCCTGGCTGCAGCTTGCAAAGCCTGTTTTTGCAGCTCCTCGGAAGCTCCTGGCAGATAGTCGGCAAGTGGCAGCACACCGGGAATCCGTGCGGTAATCAAATCAGCCCGATAAGTGAGACCCTGACGTTTTACCCCTGCAGCCAGGGGCTTGGGAACCGGCAGATCCAGATCGTACAGCTGCTGGGTCAGGTGCATTTCCCGCCAGGAACGGCTGGCTTCGAGACCCTGCCAGAGGTAAAGATCCTTGATGAATTTACCCGGCAGACCGCCACGGTGGTAATGTCGCCACACAGCTTCGCCAGCTGGTGTTTCCAGGAACACACTGGTACCTCGTCCTGGCGCGCCTCCCAGTATAGACTTCTGTTCTTGCCAGTATTCCAGAGTAAACCAGTCTGCATGAATTTGTGGGATGTGTTCAGGGTCATATAGAATAAACTGCCCCTGATCTTCTACTTGCCGGAAACTTGCCATGTCATCTCAGTTTTCTAACCCATCCCAGCAACCCGTGCGGGATTTGTGTATTTTGCGCCTGTCTGCTCTGGGTGATGTCTGTAACCTGGTGCCCAGTGTCAGAGCGCTTCAGAAAGCCTACCCGGATATTCAGATTACCTGGGTGATAGGCAGCGCTGAGTATAGCCTATTGCAGGGTTTGGAAGGTGTGGAGTTTCTGGTTTACAACAAAAAGACTGGCTTGAAAGGCATGCTGGAGCTGAGGCAGAAATTAATGGCCAAGCGTGAAGGTCGACCCTTTGATGTCCTTTTGCACATGCAGGCTGCTTTGCGAGCCAGTGTGCTCTCGCGCTTTATCCCGGCACACAGGCGAGTGGGTTTTGATCAGGCCCGGGCCAAGGATTTTCAGAGCTGGTTTGTCAATGAGCAGGTGGCGGCCAATCCCCATCAGCATGTCGGAGAAGGTTTTCTGGATTTTGTCCGCCATCTGGGCATTAAGCCGGGTGAGCTGCGATGGGATATTCCCTTGTCGGGCTCAGATACAGAGGAGGCCGCCAAATGGCAGCCTGAACAACAGGAATATCTATTGCTCAGCCCCTGCTCAAGCAATCGCGCACGCAACTGGCGCAACTGGTCCAATGAAGGCTATGCCGCCCTGATCGATTATGCTAATGACAAATATGGATTAATGACCATCATAACCGGGGGTAAAACACCTCTGGAACAGCAGACTTTTGAAGAAATCAACCAAAGAGTCAAAACACCTGTGGTCAACGCAGTGGGCCAGACTTCCCTGAAAACTCTGCTGGGCATGATTAAAGAGGCTCGCCTGGTGGTCGCGCCTGACTCCGGTCCCATTCATATGGCGGTGGCTATGCAAACACCTGCTTTGGGCCTTTATGCCACTTCCAACCCGGATCGAACCGGGCCCTGGCTGGGCAGAGAATACGTCGCCAACCGTTACCCGGAAGCCGTCCAGAAGTTTCTGGGTAAAGACGTAAACCAGGTCAGTTGGGGGCAAAGGGTTCGTGACCCGGCCGCGCTGGATTTGATAACTCTGGATGATGTGAAGGAATGCCTGGATAGGATCATGATGAATAACCCACAGTTAGGAAACAATGAATGAAAATTAATCTGGCCGCTTTTGAACAAGCCAGGGTACTGGTTGCTGGCGATGTCATGCTGGATCGTTACTGGCAGGGGGCAACCTCGCGCATTTCTCCTGAAGCACCAGTTCCTGTTGTCCAGGTTCAACAGACGGATGATCGGCCCGGTGGTGCGGCCAATGTGGCTTTGAATCTGGTGAGCCTGGGTGCCCTGGCCAGCTTGGCAGGTATAGTGGGTCAGGATGAAAATGCACAGCTGCTGGAAAACAAGCTTCAGCAATCCGGTGTTTTGACCCACTTTCATCCTTCCAGCAAACATCCGACTATTACCAAACTCAGAGTCATGAGCCGTAACCAGCAGCTGATCCGCCTGGATTTTGAAGAGCAGCTGGAAACAGAAGCAGGCTTTACCCAGGCTTATAAACAAGGCCTGAAAGAAACGGATCTGGTTATTTTGTCGGATTATGCCAAGGGGACTCTTCAGGAAGTACAAAGCCTGATCCAGGAAGCCCGGCAGCTGGGTAAAAAAGTGCTGATTGACCCCAAGGGTAAGGATTTCAGTATTTACCGTCAGGCAACCCTGTTGACGCCTAACCTGAGTGAGTTGGAAGCGGTGGTGGGCTCCTGTCAGGCCGAAGCTGATCTGGAACGTAAGGGCGAAGCTCTGCGTCAGGAGCTGGAACTGGAAGCCTTGCTGGTGACTCGCAGTGAAAAGGGTATGACTCTGCTACGAGCGGGCTACTCCCCCTTGCACTTGCCGACCCGTGCCCAGGAAATTTTTGATGTTACCGGTGCCGGTGATACGGTAATAGCGGTATTAGGCTTGGCGCTGGCATCCGGGCATGATTATCCCGAGGCCATGATGCTGGCCAACCTGGCTGCGGGCTTGGTGGTTGCCAAGCCTGGAACAGCCACCATCAGTGTCGCGGAAATCTATACGGCTTTGCATAGTGAAAAGCTGATTGAATACGGTGTGCTTTCTGTGACGACCCTGGTGGAAGCCGTACAGGCGGCCCAGGCCCGGGGTGAGAAGGTGGTTATGACCAATGGCTGTTTTGATCTTTTACATGCCGGCCACGTTGCTTACCTGGAAGAAGCCCGCAAGCTGGGTGACCGCTTGATCGTGGCTGTGAATTCCGATGCTTCGGTGAGCCGCTTGAAAGGATCTGGCCGCCCCATTAATCCGGTTGATCGACGTATGCAAGTGCTGGCTGGCCTACAAGCCGTGGACTGGGTGGTGCCTTTTGCAGAAGACACGCCTGCCGAGCTGATTGCCAGGGTGGTACCTGATCTGCTGGTGAAGGGAGGTGACTATAAAACGGAAGATATTGCCGGTGCTGATACCGTGCTCCAGGCTGGTGGAGAAGTGAAGGTGCTCAGCTTTGAGGATGGCGTCTCCACCACGGCCATCGTCAAGTCCATACTGGACAAACGCTGATGTCTGCCTGGCCGCGATACCTCTACTCAGGTCTTTTGACCCTGCTGTCCCCCTGGGCAAAAAAACGTCTGGAGCGTGAACGCATCAATGAACTGTCTGAGCGCCAGCGGGCCGGGCATATTTCCCCCAGCAAAAAAGAAGTCATCTGGGCCCACTGTGCTTCTGTAGGTGAAGTGTTGGCTGCCGAACCTTTGCTGAAACAACTACAGGACAGGCACCCGGATAAACAACTGGTGGTGACCACCATGACGGCCACCGGAGCAGCTCAAGTCAAACAGAGGTTCCCCGAAGCCAGGCATTACCTGCTTCCCCTGGATTTGCCCTGGAATACAGATCGTTTTATCCACACCCTCAAGCCCAGACTGGCTTTGATCTTTGAAACGGAAATCTGGCCCAACCTGATTCACAGCTGCACAAAAATGCAGGTGCCGGTGATGATTGCCAATGGTCGTTTGTCAGAAAAGGCATTCAAGTCCTATAAAAGAATCCGGCCTCTGGTTTCTGAAACCCTGGGTGAAGTGGAGTTGATCGCTGCTAAATCGGATGCAGATGCCCAACGCTTTATCCAGCTGGGTTTTCCCGCTGAGCGTATGCAGGTAACGGGGAGCATCAAATATGACCTGCAACCCCCTGAAGACCTTCAGGCGCAGGCGGATGCTTTGAGAAACTCCTGGGGAACCAGACCGGTCTGGATTGCAGCCAGCACTCATGAGGGTGAGGATGGTCCTGTGCTGGAAGCCCATCAGAAGCTTTTGGAAATCTACCCCAAGGCTTTGCTACTGCTGGTGCCGCGCCATCCTCAGCGTTTTGATGCCGTGGCTGATCAGATCAAGGAGCAAGGTTTTTCTTGCAGCCGTCGCAGCCTGGAGCAGCCGGTGGAGCCTCAGACCCAGGTTTATCTTTGCGATACTCTGGGGGAAATGTTGCTGTTTTATGCAGCAGCTGATGTGGCCTTTGTTGCGGGTAGCCTGGTGCCTATTGGGGGACATAACCTGCTGGAACCAGCCGCCTTGAACACTCCCATTATTACCGGACCGCATTTGAAGAATTTTGCCGACATTGCTGATCTGCTCAGGCAGGCTGGTGGCCTGCGGGAAATTGAACAGGCGAGTCAGTTAACCGACCAGCTAATTCAGTTGTTTGAAAATCCGGCATTGGGTCAACAACTGACACAAGCAGCGTTTGAAGTGGTCAAGGCCAACCGCGGGGCCTTGGATAAACAACTGCAGCTGACGGAAACCTTTCTGAAGGATTAACCGCAGTAATCAGCACTTATGCCCGGAAGTCCAACTTCTGCTAAGCTGGAGATTCAAACACTTGTTTGTCATCCTCTTCTTTCAGGAGTTTCACATGCTGACCTTGCACCATCTGGAAAAATCCCGCTCCCACCGTATTGTCTGGCTGCTGGAGTTGCTGGAGCTGGATTACAGGATTAAAACCTACCCGCGTGATCCCGAAACACTGCTGGCACCTGCGGAACTCAAACATGTGCATCCTTTAGGCAAGTCACCAATACTCAGTGATGATGATCTTGTGGTTGCAGAATCCGGTGCCATTATTGATTATCTGTTACAGCGCTATGGTCAAGGGCGTTTACAGCCTGCCACGGAGGATACTCAGGACTGGGTGAATTACCGTTACTGGTTGCACTATGCTGAAGGCTCCCTGATGCCTTTGTTGTTGATGAAGCTGGTGTTTACCCAGATTCCCAAACAGCCCATGCCATTTTTTGTGAAACCCGTAGCCAAGGGAATCAGCGGCAAGGTCATGCAAAAGTTGGTGAACCCCAACCTCACCACCCACCTTGCATTTATTGAGCAACAGTTGCAGGGCAAAACCTGGTTTTTGGGTGATCAACTCACAGCTGCTGATGTGCAGATGAGCTTTCCCATGCAGGCCCTGGCGGCACGAGCCAACTTAACGGAATATCCACGAATTGCTGCCTATGTGCAGCGGATAGAAGAAGAACCGGCCTGGCAGAGGGTCGTCAGCAAGGCCGGAAAGCTGGAGTTGCCGGCTTAGACTTTTGCAGTCAGGCGCTTAACACCATCTTTACAGCCTAGTAAAAGCACATCAGCGGGACGCTGGGCAAAGATGCCATTACAAACGACACCGGCAATGTCATTGATTCTGGATTCCAGTTTTAAAGGATCATCAAGAAGGAAGTTGTAGCAGTCGATGATCCAGTTACCATTGTCGGTTTTTACATTCTCACGCCACTGGGGGTCAGCACCCAGCTTGACCAGCTCACGACCCAGGTGGCTGCGGGCCATGGGCAGAACCTCAATAGGTAGAGGGAAGTCGCCCAACACATCCACAAGCTTGCTTTCATCAGCAATGCAGATGAATTTTTTGCTGCAGGCTGCAACGATTTTTTCGCGGGTTAGAGCCGCACCGCCGCCTTTGATCATCTGTAGACGATGGTTGATTTCATCGGCTCCATCAATGTAAACATCCAGAATGCCGGCAGCATTGAGGTCATAGACGGGAATGCCATGGGCTTTCAGGCGCTCAGCAGTAGCTTCTGAGCTGGCAACCGCGCCATCAAAATCCATTTTCACCCTGGCCAGCTCATCAATAAAGTAATTGGCTGTAGAACCAGTGCCAACACCGATAATACTGTCCTTATGCAAGTCATTGCCGACTTCTTCCAGGGCTGCTTTGGCGACAGCCTGTTTGAGTTCATCTTGAGTCATAGTGAATCCTGGTGTGAGAGTGAGTCTTCATCAAGGGTTAATGAAGTATAGCAATTTACAGCTATGAACTACGACTGGACGATTTGAGATCATCAGGCCACAATGTGCGGTTATTTCCCCAGGAATTGAGGCTGCACCCTATTATGCTTGAACACTACGTCAAGAAAATCCTACAGGCGCGGGTTTATGATGCCGCACTGGAAACACCCTTGTCTGAAGCTCGTTTTATGTCCAAGCGCTTGAAAAACCAGATTTGGATCAAGCGTGAAGATCTTCAGCCCGTGTTTTCCTTCAAAATCCGTGGTGCCTTCAACAAGATGGCGCAGCTATCTCAGGAAGAGAAGGATAAGGGTGTTATAGCGGCTTCGGCAGGCAACCATGCCCAGGGTTTGGCCATGGCGGCCAAGCAAATGGGGGTCAAGGCTGTCATTGTTATGCCCAGGATTACTCCTGATATCAAGGTTCAGGCCGTGCGTGCCCGCGGGGCCAAGGTCATTCTCAAGGGGGATGCTTTTGGTGAGGCCCTTGAGCATGCCCAGCAGTTGATTAAGGAAAAAGGCTACACCTACATTCCTCCCTATGATGATCCTGATGTGATTGCCGGTCAGGGCACCATCGGCATGGAAATACTGCACCAACATCCTGACCCTATTCACGCTATTTTTGTACCTGTAGGCGGCGGCGGCTTGATTGCCGGGGTGGCTGCTTATGTGAAATACCTGCGCCCGGATATCAAAGTGATAGGTGTGGAAGCAGAAGATTCGGCCTGTCTGGATGCTGCCATGAAAAGCGGCTATCGAGTCAAATTGGAGCAAGTTGGAATTTTTGCCGAAGGGGTGGCCGTTGCCCAGATTGGTGAAGAGCCCTTCAAGGTATGCAAAGACTATGTTGATGAAGTGATCACCGTCACCACGGATGAAATCTGTGCGGCTGTAAAAGATATTTTTGAAGATACACGGGCTGTGGCCGAACCTTCAGGTGCACTTTCTCTGGCGGGTCTGAAAAAGTATGTTGAGGCCAGCGGAGTCAGTGATTCCACCCTAATCTGTATCAATTCAGGCGCTAATACCAACTTTGACCGTTTGCAGCATATTGCTGAACGCACTGAACTGGGTGAAAAACGCGAAGCCATCTTGGCTGTGGGTATCCCTGAGCGTCCGGGCAGTTTCAAAAACTTCTGCAAAGTCATTGGCCGTCGCCGTATGGTCACGGAGTTCAACTATCGCTTTTCCGATCCTGAGCAGGCACAAATCTACGTGGGTGTTCAGGTCAAACCGGATGACAATGATCGCGAAGAACTGATTCTGGCTTTGCAGGAAGCTGATTATCCGGTAGTCGACCTGACTGATAATGAGCTGGCCAAGCTGCATATCCGCCATCTGGGTGGTGGCCGGACTTCCACGGAAACCAACGAGGAAATTTATCGTTTCGAGTTTCCCGAACGTCCCGGCGCTCTCCTGAACTTCCTCAATCATCTGGGCCATGACTGGAATATTTCCCTGTTCCATTACCGTAACCACGGTGCCGCTTACGGCAGGGTTCTGGTTGGCTTTCAAGTGGCCCAGGAGAATCGCCCTCAGGTGGAAGAGTACCTGGATAAAATCAGCTACCGCTACTGGCGGGAAACAGAAAATCCAGCCTATCGCCTATTTTTGTGAATTGAACAACTTGTTAACAACTCGGAAAAGAGATAAATTAAATAGACCTTGAACTTATTAAGGTCTAATCAATTCACCAGGGGACGGTGAAAGGAGTTTTACAATGAAAAAGAAACCTGACGTCCTGGTCATACTGGTGCTTGTGTTTTTGGCGGGCCTAGTGATTACCAGTTTTATTTGAGGAAGCACAGATTAACTGTTGAGTTGGGCAGATACTTAATCTGAAGCTTTCTGGTTTACGTGACTGCAAGGCAGGTAGCCTTCGGGTGTTGCAATACCGTTGAGCGGTACATCCCAGGCCGCTTGGGGTAAATGCGGTACCTCCTGGCAGTTATGTGCAAGACCGATCAGCAAGGGTCGCCTGGGGTGGCTTTTGCTGACATCAAAAGTGCGATCATAAAAACCACCTCCCATTCCCAGGCGCCCCCCCTGCCTGTCAAAGCCCACCAGGGGCAAAAATACCCGATCCACAGCCCATGGATGAATCTGTCTGCACCTGTCCAGACCATACCCTTTTAGCCGGGGTTCGCGTATCCCGAAACGGTTTTTGACCAAGGGTGTCTGACCGGGAACCCAGCGGATAAACCAAAGGAGTCGTGGTTGGAAAGGATGCAAAACCGGCAGGTAAACTTTTTTATTCAAAGCCGTCGCCATTCTGGCCAGGGGTTCAGGATCCAGCTCACCGTCATTGGCTAAATAGACAACCAGGGTTTTTGCTTGAATAAACCAGGTTTGTTGACGCAGGTGGTGAGCCAGCTGCCAGGCAGCCTGCTGCTGCTGTGTTTTAGACAAGGAGCGTCTTCGGGCACGTAGTGTTTGGCGGAGTTGCTGGCGTTGTTGCATCGCAGGTATTGGCATAGGCAGGAAGAGTAAAGCCCCAGAGTGCCGCTGTTGTCGTGGCCCTTGAACCCTAAAGTTCAAGGTGGAAGCAACCGGTCTACCTAAGGCTTTCCGCTGCATGGCGGACTTGCACACGGGTAGAGCCAGGCGGCGTCCTGTATATAAATCATAGGCTCGAGGACGTGAGCAACTGGCGTACACCCCAGGGTTGATTTCAGTTTAACAAAAAATGAAGGAATTATGGTAGTTTTCGTGACTCTTGCTGGCTATCCAGTTCTTCCAGAGCAGAGTCCAGTTTCTGGGTCAGGCGTGTGATCAGTACTTCATGGTTGTGATTTGTATCATCGCGCTGGAGCATTTCGTTGGTAATATTGAGAGCAGCCATAATCGAAAGGCGTTCCATGCTGAGGATTTTACCAGCCCGGCGTATTTCCGACATTTTCTGATTGAGGTGGCGTGCCGCACGCAAGAGATCGTCCTGCTCATGAGGTGGGCAGGCAATCAGGTATTTACGGTCTAACAAGGTTATTTCAGTGGTATTCTTGTCACTGCTCATGCGTACGGCTCCGAAGCCTGATAATGCAAGCCTGTACTATAGACCTGCACTTTTTAACGGTCAATTGTAAAGATAGTTGGTAAGCGCTTACCTTTGCTTATAAAAGTTAACCAATATTAAATATAGATGAGGAATCATGTCTTCCGATGTAGAAAAGAATACCGCCATCAGCTTTGAAACCCTGGCCAATTTTTGTCTTAAACACCGCTGCTTTCAATCGCCTTCCCTTTTTCATGGAGTCCTGACTGGTCAGCTGTGTGGTCAGGAACGCTTGCCCAGAGAACAATGGCTGGCTCTGTTTGCCCAGTTGCTGGGTGAACAAACCCAATTGCAGGATGAAGACAGCAAGCTGGCCCTGGAATTGCTGGATCAGACTCTGGAACAGTTGGGTGCCGGGCATCTGGAATTTGAACCCTTGTTGCCGGACGAGCTTTATGAAGTGGAGGAAAGGTTTAGCGGTTTGGTGAAATGGGTGCAGGGTTTTCTTAAGTCCCTCAAAGCCACTGATATCAGCAACAAGGAACTGACCGCTGAAGCCAGAGAGGGTCTGCAGGATCTGGAAAAAATTGTCGAGATGGGTGATGCAACCCCGGCAGCAACAGAGGACAATGAGAAGGATCTGATCGAACTGACTGAGTTTGTGCGCCTCTTGGCGATGATGCTTTATCTGGAGCTGCATCCCGGTCAGCCCAAAGTTGAAAAGCCTCAGTCAGGTTCCACCCTGCATTAATGGGAGTCATTATGTCCTATCAGCCGTTTCACCAACGCCGTCAGGATCTTCTGGAGCTGCTTCCCGATAAAGGCCTGGCACTGATCCCTGCTGCTGCCGAAGTAACCCGTAGCCGGGATACCGAATATCCTTTTCGGCAGGCCAGTGATTTCTGGTATCTCACCGGTTTTACCGAACCGGATGGTTTGCTGGCCTTGATGAAAGGGCGCAGTGAGGGTGAAAGTCTGATTTTCACTCTGCCCAAAGATCCGGCCATGGAGGTTTGGACTGGTATCCGTCTGGGGCAGGAAGAAGCTGTAACCCGGCTGGGAGTGGATCAGGCCTTTAGTCTGACAGAACTGGATGAGCAGCTGATCGAGCTGATTGGTGAAGCGAGCGAGGTCTGGTTGCCACTGGAAGACTTCCGGTTTTATCAACGCTATCTGGATTGGCGTCAGGGCGTCAGAAGTAAAAGAAAACGCTCTGCAACTCTACCTGACCGCTTGGTGGATGTGGCGGCCCAACTGGCAGAAATGCGCCTGATCAAGTCTGCCGATGAAGTCGAGCTGATGCGTCGTGCAGCCCAAATCTCGGCTGATGCCCACTGTCGGGCCATGAAAGTCTGCCGCCCCGGCCTGTATGAATACCAGCTCCAGGCAGAGCTGGAACATGAATTTGCCTTTCAGGGTGCTGCGGCACCAGCTTATGCCAGTATTGTCGGATCGGGTGCCAATGCCTGCGTGCTGCATTATATTGCCAACCAAAGCCGGATGCAGGACGGCGACCTGGTACTAATTGATGCCGGTGCGGAATACCAGGGCTATGCCGGAGATATCACCCGCACCTTTCCAGTCAAGGGCCGGTTTACCCAGCCCCAGAAACAGCTTTATGAACTGGTGCTCAAGGCCAATGAGGAAGCCATTAAACTGACGCGTCCCGGCACGACCCTGGAAGCCATTCATCATGCGGTCCTGAGAATTCTGACCCAGGGCTTGCTGGATTTGGGCATCCTTTCCGGTGAGCTGGAACAGCTTCTCGAAGATGAAGCCTTCAAACCCTATTTTATGCATGGCACCAGCCACTGGCTGGGGCTGGATGTTCATGATGTTGGTCGCTATCGGCTGAATGGAGAAGCCCGACCCTTGCAGTCGGGCATGGTGTTGACGATTGAACCGGGCCTTTATTTTGCGCCGGATCGTGATGAAGTGGACCTCTGTTGGCGCGGCATCGGTATACGTATTGAAGACGATGTCCTGGTCACCCCGGATGGCTGCGAAGTACTCAGCCGAAGGGTGCCGAAAACGGTGGCTGAGGTGGAAGCCCTGATGGGAGGCGAGGATGCGAAGATTTGAAACGGATATTGCCATTGTCGGGGGCGGCCTGGTAGGAGCCAGTCTGGCTTTGGCCTTGCAGCCTCTGGTAAAGCGCGAGGGTTTGAAAATCACTCTACTGGAAAGCCACCCACCGTCTGAACAGCAGCCGGATGTGCAATGGCAACCCAGTTTTGATGCCCGCTCCTCAGCTCTTTCCTGGGGTACCCGCTTGATCTATGAGCAACTGGGTTTATGGGAAAAACTTAAAGCCCACGCTTATCCGATCAAGCATATTCATGTTTCCGACCGGGGCTACCTGGGCTCTACTCAACTGAATCATCAGGAACAGCAGGTCGATGCCCTGGGTTATGTGGTACCCAATGCCTGGCTGGGACGTATCCTCTGGGAGGGCCTCCAGGCGGCAGGCCCGGATTCGGTTGAAGTTCTGGCTCCGGCACAGATAGAAAAACTGAGTTTTCCACAGCCCGAGTCGGCTGAGCTGAAGGGTCAGTTGGATGGCCAGGCCATCCAACTGAAAGCACGGCTGGTGGTGCTGGCTGATGGTGGTCGTTCAGGCTTGAAAAAGCAATTGGGCATTGCTGATGAACAGCATGACTATCACCAGACTGCCCTGGTCGCCAATGTGCGCATGTCCCGTCCTCATCAGGGCTGGGCCTATGAACGTTTTGCCGAAGATGGCCCCATGGCTTTGCTGCCTTTGCAGGGGCGTAATATGGCGCTGGTTTGGACACGTCCCGGCAGTGAAGCCCAGGCTCTGGCAGAATTGCCGGAAACGGAGTTTCTCCAGGCCATTCAGAAAAGCTTTGGGAATCGCGCCGGTCGCTTTGAACAGGTGGGGGAGCGTTTTGCCTATCCTTTGAAAAAAGTCAGAGCTAAAGAGCAGGTTCGGCGTAATCTTGTGGTGCTGGGTAACGCAGCGCATTATCTGCATCCGGTTGCGGGCCAGGGCTACAATCTCGCCATTCGCGGTGTGACCAGTCTGGCAGATGCCCTGTTGGATTCAGCCCTTCAGGCTCACAATCAGGGACGCAGCTTTCATCCTGGGGAGTTGCCCGTTTTACAGGCCTGGCAGGCACAGCGTATGCCGGATCAGGATGCAATTGTGGGATTCAGTCATAATTTGATTAACCTGTTTGCCAACAGTCAGCCCTTGCTGGGTCATGCTCGTGCGGCTGGATTGATCGGTTTGAATCTCTTCTCTCCAGCCCGACGTTGGCTGGCGAAAAAAGCCATGGGACTGGAGGTTTGATATGCAGCAATTTGACTTGGTGATCGTGGGTGGGGGGATGACCGGCCTGGCCCTGGCAGCAGGCTTGGCTGAAACCTCGTTACAAATAGCTATTATAGAAGCAGCCCCTCAGCCACCCGTCTGGCACCCGGAAAAACTGGAAATCAGAGTGAGTGCCCTTTCTGAAGCCAGCAAGCAACTGCTGGACAAACTGGGTGCCTGGTCGCAGATGCAGAGACTAAGAGTCAACCCTTATCAGGGCATGGTGGTCTGGGACAGTGAAGGCACAGCAGAAGTGGCTTTTAATGCCCGTGAGGCTGGGGTCAAGAATCTGGGTTACCTGGTGGAAAACTCGGTGACTCAGCTGGGTCTGCTTGAGGCGGTTAAGCAACAGGCCAACCTTTACTGGCTGCGGGGTGTTAAGCCTGTAGAAATCAGTGAACCACTTGATGCTGCAGGTTGCAGAGAGTTGACGCTGAGCAATGGTGAAAAAATCCAGGCAGGTCTGGTGGTGGCTGCCGATGGTGCCCATTCCTGGCTGCGTCAACAGGGTGATTTTGCCACCCGCGAATGGGATTACAACCACCATGCCCTGGTGACCAGCGTGCGTACTGAAAAATCTCATGAAAATGCAGCCTGGCAGCGTTTCCATGCTTCCGGCCCCCTGGCTTTTTTGCCTCTGAATCGGGAGGGCGATGACCACTGGTGCTCCATCGTCTGGTCCACCAGTCCTGAACAGGCTGCAGAACTACTGGCTCTGGATGAAGCCGCTTTCAATCAACGCCTGACTTCGGCATTTGAAGGGCGGTTGGGTAAAGTTCTGGTCAGTGAAGAGCGTGGGGTGTATCCGCTGCGTCAGCGCCATGCCGTGGACTATGTCAAGCCCGGCCTGGCTTTGATGGGGGATGCGGCTCATACCATTCACCCTTTGGCAGGTCAGGGGGTTAACCTGGGTTTTCTGGATGTGGCCACTTTAACCCAGGTGATTGAGCAGGCAAGCCAAAAGCGACAGCCTCTTGGCAGCCTGGCGGTACTGAAAGCCTATCAGCACAAGCGCAAGCCGGATAACCTGGCGATGATGGCTTTGATGGAAAGCTTCAAGCGCCTGTTTGCCACTCGTGCCTTACCGGTTCTCCTGTTGCGTAACCTGGGCATGAAAATGGTGAATGCCCAGCCCTGGATCAAGCGTCAACTGATTGCCCAGGCACTGGGCATAAGAACCCTCGCTAAATCCTGATATTCACTGAGTTGCTTGCGAGCTGTCTTTACGCTTGGTTTCTGAAAAAATATTGAGGCCCTTCAGCAGATTGAGGGCTTCATTGACTGCGTAATCATCCGGTGAAGTCAGTTTTGATTTGGATGTATTTTCGGGTGGTTTCTGCTGACCTTCGAGATGGCCTTCAAGGTCAGCTTCCCGCGGTGTGCTTCGCTCTGATACCGGAGTAATGCGAGCGTTGATCACTTCGATGTCAGGATGAATGCCGTCGGCCTGAATGGAACGCCCCTTGGGTGTGTAATACAGTGCGGTGGTCATTTTCAGGGCACGGTCATTGTATAGAGGCAGAACCGTCTGCACTGAGCCTTTGCCGAAGCTGGGTGTGCCCATGATCAGGGCGCGGCGGTGATCCTGCAGTGCTCCGGCAAGAATTTCCGAGGCAGAAGCTGACCCTGAATTGATCAGAACGACAATCGGTGTGCCCTGCAAGGCATCTCCAGGACTGGCATCAAAGCGCATCTCTGTATCCGGTAAGCGTCCTTTGGTATACACGATCAAGCCACTGTCTAGAAAGACATCACTGACATCGGCTGCAGCCTGGAGCACGCCACCGGGATTATTGCGTAGATCCAGCACCAGGCCTTGCAGGTCACCCTTATTGGCTTCCCGGAGTGTTTCCAGGGCCTGGAGGGTTTCTTCGCCACTGCGGGTCTGAAACTGGCTGATGCGCAGGTAGCCATAGTCTTTTTCCAGTAATTCCTGGCGGACACTGGCGGTACGTATCAAGTCACGGGTGAGCTTAACCTCAAAGGGCTGACCGGAAGTTTCGCGCAAAATGGTGAGGGTGATATCGGTTCCTGGCTCGCCCCGCATCATCTCAATGGCTCGGTCGATGCTTAGTTCGCGGGTTGAGGTGCCATTGATACGGATAATCAGATCCAGAGGTTGAATGCCTGCCCGTGAAGCAGGAGTGTCATCGATGGGGCTGATGACCCGGATGTAACCATCCTCAATACCAATTTCAATGCCCAGGCCACCAAATTCACCCTGAGTGGACTCCCGCAGTTCCTTGAAAGCTTCGGGTTCCAGGTAATCGGAGTGAGGATCCAGGCCTGAAAGCATGCCGCGGATGGCGTTTTCCAGTAGTGTTTTGTCGTCCACTTCATGGACATAGGCTTGTTTGATGCGCTCATAGACTTCTGCAAAGCTGCGCAGCTCATCCAGGGGCAGTTCATTGCCCGGCAAAGTCAGAGGATAATCCAGAGACTGGGCATCCAGGGTTTCTGCCTGAAGTGGAAGTGTGAAAGCCAGCAGGAGACCAGCCAGGCCCAAGCGGCTATAGAAGGGGGTGGCCCTGTCAGGATTTTTGGCGTACATCTTCTGCTTCTCCAGTTTTATTGTTAGCGGCCTGCAATCCAGGTGATGGGATCGAGGGGTTCACCCTGGCGCCGTATCTCAAAATAAAGGGCAGTACGTTGCTGGCCCCCTGTAGCACCCGCAGTGGCTATAACATCCCCGGCATTCACCCAGTCACCCGTCTGGCGGCGCAGAGTCTGATTGTGTCCATAGAGGCTCATGTAGCCATCACCATGATCTATGATGGCAAGAAAGCCAAAGCCCCGCATCCAGTCGGCAAAAACAATGCGTCCGCCATGGATAGCCTGGATTTCATCGCCACTGTTGGCCTGAATGGTAAGGCCCCGGCTGACCAGACGGGTATTCTGCTCACGACTACCAAAAGCACTCAGCACGCGGCCTTGTAAAGGCCAGGGCAGGCTCCCCCGCATATCAGGGAAAGGGCGGGCATCTCTGGGTGGTGGCAATTTGACGATGGCTTCGGTAACCGCCTCCAGCAGCTCCTCCAAGCGCTTCTGATCGGCCTGGAGTTTCAAGAGTTCATCGTCTCCGTCAGCGATTTCCCGGCTGAGTTCATTGACCAATAATTGCCGTTGGTCCTGCTCTGCCAACAGTTCGCGGCGTCTTTCCTGCAAAGAGATGCGTACCTGTTCCAGAGCCTGGCCGCGGGTAATGATTTCTGATTGCACCTGATCCAGCTGGCGGGCTATACCCAGATACTGCTCAATTCTCTGGGTGCGCTCTTTGTTGATGTAATCATAGTAGCGCAGCAGGCGGGCAACACGATCGGGCTTCTGTTGGTTAAGCAGTACTTTCAAATATTCCTGGCGGCCCATGGAATAGGCTGCCCGAATTTGCTGGCGCAAAAAGCCGGATTGCTGATCCAGCTGCTGCTGAAGGTCTTGCTGCTCATTGCGTAAGCGACGCATCCTTTGTTCCAGCTCTTGTGCTTCGTTGGTATTTTTCTCAATCCGGGTGACCAGTTGGCCGATTTGTGTTTCGGTTTTTCTGAGCTGATTTTGCAGATCAGACTGCTCACCCCTGGCTTCTGTCAGCCAGCCGCGCAGTTCGGAAATATCCTGCTTTAATTCCTGTAACTGGCGTTCACTGACTTCTTCATTGGCAAAAACTCCGCCAACCATCAGCAGGCAGCCAACAAAAAATCCAGTCAGAAGGGCAGGAAAACGCATCTTCACTCGACAAACTCAACCAGGGCCTGGCCGGTCATTTCCGGTGGCTGGGGCAAGCCCATGGCTTTCAGCAGGGTGGGAGCCAGATCACACAAACGCCCGCCATCAAGAAGGCGGGCTTTTTTACCCTGGGGAGGCAGATAAATCAGGGGTACAGGAAAAGTGGTGTGGGCGGTTTGTGCCTGACCGGTTTTGGCATCCAGCATCAGTTCGGCATTGCCATGGTCGGCAGTGATAAAACACTGGCCATTAACTTCCTCCAAAGCAGCGATGACTTGTCCAATGCAGGCATCCAGAGCTTCGATGGCTTTGACAGCCGCAGTAAAATCACCGGTATGCCCAACCATGTCACCATTGGCATAGTTGCAAATAATGGCGTCGTAGTCCCCGGATTTGATGGCGGCAACCAGCTTGTCAGTTACCTCCGGAGCACTCATCTCCGGCTGTTGGTCATAAGTGGCCACTTGGGGGGAAGGCACCAGAATACGGGTTTCACCCTCAAAAGCTTCTTCGCGACCACCGGAGAAAAAGAAGGTCACGTGGGCATACTTTTCGGTCTCAGCAATACGCAGCTGGGTTTTGTTCTGACTGGCCAGGTATTCACCCAGGGTGTTTTTCAGGTCTTCAGGTGGAAAAGCTGCTGCTGCGGGAATATCAGCCGCATAGCGCGTGAGCATGACAAAGTCAGCCAGGCGCGGCCAGGCGCGGCGGGCAAAGCCCTGAAAGTCCGGTTCTACAAAAGCACGGGTGATCTCGCGGGCACGATCAGCCCGGAAGTTCATGAAAATAACGGCATCACCATCTTCAATCTGGCAGACCTGCCCTTCAGGTTGAATCGCCGTGGCTGCAACAAACTCATCGTTTTCACCACGTTCATAAGCCGCCTGCAAACCTTCCAGGGCAGAGCCGGCAAAGTGCTCGCCCTGTCCCAGGGTTAACAGGTTGTAGGCTTTTTCCACTCTGTCCCAGCGGTTGTCCCTGTCCATGGCATAGTAGCGACCGACCAGGCTGGCAATGCGGCCTCGACCCAGTTCAGCAAACTTGGCTTCCATGGCTTTGATTGAGGCCTCGGCGCTTCGGGGCGGGGTGTCTCGCCCATCCAGAAAAGCATGCAGGTAAACTTGGCGGGCACCTTTTTTGACCGCCATTTCTGCAGCAGCAAAGAGGTGTTCTTCATGGCTGTGCACACCACCAGGGGAGAGCAGCCCCATCAGGTGAACAGCTCCCTTGTTATGAATGGCTTTATCCATGGCCTGATTTAGCTGGCTGTTGTCATAAAAGCTGCCATCCGTAATGGCCTGGGTGACGCGGGTGAAATCCTGGTAAACAATACGCCCCGCACCCATATTCATATGGCCCACCTCTGAGTTACCCATCTGGCCATCGGGTAGACCCACCTTCATGCCATCGGTAAAAATCTGGGTGTTGGGAAGTTCAGCGCGCAGCCTGTCCATCACCGGTGTTGAGGCGTGATAGATGGCATTGTGGTCAGAGGCCGGGTTATCGCCGTAGCCATCCAGAATGATCAGGGCTGCTGGTGTGCGTTGGGTTGTCATGATTAAAAAATAACTCTTGGTTGGGGCAACTAAGTATAAATTTCGACCATGATAGCTTTACAAAGCGCAAATCACCATCCCGCAGGTGTCAGCGAAGCCTCTCTGGTGTATCCTTGAGCGTTAAATTTCCACCTGGTACTAACACAAGAGATCCGAGATGTTTGAACAAATAATCGAGTTTTCCCTGAATAACCCCTTGCTGGTGGGTGTTTTTATCCTTCTGCTGATCCTGGTGATTTTCAATGAAACCCGTGGCACGGCCAAGGGTGTGGATACTGCTGAAGCGGTACGTCTGATGAACAGGGATGAAGCTGTAGCTCTGGATATCCGTGATCGCAAGGATTTCAATGCCGGGCATATCACTGGTGCTGTACATATTCCTTTGAATAGTCTGGATAGCCGTATTCACGAGCTGAACAAGCATAAGGATAAAAAGATCCTGGTGGTTTGCAAAATGGGCAACTCAGCCAATATGGCTGTTTCCAAATTGCAAAAAGCCGGTTTCCAGGAGGCCATGCGCCTGAAGGGCGGCATGATGCAATGGCAGACAGACTCCATGCCGGTGGTCAAAAAATAAAAGATGTAAAGTTTTTCTTGTCAAAAATCTGAAATTAGGAAAAAAACCATGAGTGAAGCAACCAAGCCAGAGTTTGCCCTGCAACGTATTTACCTGAGCGATGTTTCCTTTGAGGCACCCAATAGCCCTGAAGTTTTTATGATGAATGAAAAGCCTCAGGTGGATGTCAAGCTGGACACCTCCAACCGCAAGGTGAATGGTGAGCTCTATGAAGTTACGGTGAAAATTACCGCTCAGGTCACTTTCGGAGAGAAAACCGCTTTCCTGGCGGAAGTTCAGCAAAGCGGTGCTTTTCGTGTGGTGGGTATTGAAGGTGACAACCTCGATCACACCCTGGGTGCTTTCTGCCCCAACATTCTCTTTCCTTATGCCCGCGAAGCCGTTGACGGCCTGGTGGTAAAAGGTGGCTTTCCACCACTGATGATTGCTCCGGTTAACTTTGAAGCTATTTATGCCGAGCGCAAACAACGCGAAGCCCAGAAAGCTGAGCAGCCTACCCAGCAGTAGCATGCGCCGCTTTTATTCCCCTCAGCCCCTGACTGCCAGTCACGTTACTCTGGATGGTCAGGTGGTTCGTCATATGGTTCAAGTGCTGAGGATGCAATCCGGCGATGAGCTGGAGCTTTTTGATGGCCGGATCAGCTTCAAGGCCCGGTTGCTGGAAGCTAATAAAAAACAGGCCCAGCTGGAATTGCTGGAACAGTTGCCTGATTTGGCTGTTTCGCCCGTTAACACCCATCTCGGTCAGGCAATCTCCAAGGGTGACCGCATGGATTGGGTGATTCAGAAAGCGACAGAGTTGGGCGTCAATGCCATTACTCCACTTTATACCCAGCAGGGTGATGTGCGCCTCAAAGGAGAGCGGGAAGCCAAAAAGCTCAATCACTGGCAGCAAATTGCCATCAGTGCCTGTGAACAGTGCGGACGCACGGATCTTCCTGAAATCCATGCGCCCCAGAGTTTGTCGGCCTGGCTGGGAGAGCGTGGGGAAGACCTGAAGCTCACCCTGCACCCAGGCAGCCACAATACAGCTCTGAAGAAACAAGAAGTCAAAAGGGTTGCCTTGCTGATTGGCCCTGAAGGTGGGCTCAGTGAGATGGAAGTGAACCTGACCCGTGATGCGGGCTTCTTACCTTTGAGTTTGGGCCCCAGGGTGCTGAGAACTGAAACGGCTCCGGTCGTTGCCTTGTCCTTATTACAACACTGGTGGGGCGATTTTTAAGCTCTGCTTTCAGGGAGTCAAACATGTCGCAGACTGAACAAGTGATAATCGGTGTCGTGATGGACCCCATTGCGGACATCACCTACAAAAAAGACACCACCCTGGCATTATTGCTGGCTGCAAAAAAACGCGGTTGGCAAATCAAATACATGCACATTGAAGACCTTTATCTGCGTCAGGGCAAACCTCACGGCCGCATGACGGATCTGGATGTTTTTGCCGATCCTGAACACTGGTACGAACTGGGGGAAACAAACAATCAACCCCTGGCTGATCTGGATATTTTGCTAATGCGCCAGGACCCTCCTTTCAACCTGGAGTTCCTAACCTCCACCTGGTTGCTGGAAGCAGCAGAAAAAGAAGGGGTACTGGTCGTCAATAAACCCCAAAGCCTCAGGGACTGCAATGAAAAACTCTTTGCCCAGGAGTTTCCGGAGTGCTGCCCGCCCACTCTGGTGGCCAGCCAGACCCAATTGATCCGTGAATTTCACAAGGAGCACGAGGATATTATCCTCAAACCCTTGGATGGAATGGGTGGCATGGGGGTGTTTCGGGTCAAAGAAGATGGCCTGAACCTGGGTGCAATTATTGAACAGCTGACGGAAATGGGGCGGCGCCAGATTATGGTGCAAAAATACCTGCCGGAAATCAAAGCAGGAGATACCCGTATTCTCTTGATTGATGGTGAACCCCTTCCTTATGGCTTGGCGCGTATTCCTCTTGCCGGAGAAACCCGGGGGAACCTGGCTGCTGGTGGCAATGGTGTGGCACGCAAGTTGACTGAGAGGGATTACTGGCTGGTCGAACAGATTGCTCCTACGCTGAAAGCGAAGGGACTGATTTTTGTTGGGCTTGATGTCATCGGGGATTACTTTACCGAAATCAACGTCACCAGCCCGACTTGTGTACGCGAACTAGACGCCCAGTGTGACCTGGACATTGGCGGCCAGCTGATGGCCCATCTGGCCGAACGCCTGGGCCGAGGCTGAATAGCGGCGGCCCGAAATTATGCCGACCCCCTTCTGGCAAAAACTGCTGCAGCCTGGTCGGCCCTTCCTTTGGGCTTTGCTGCTGGCGTTGCTGGCACACCTGGGTCTGCTGCTCTACCGCCCGGCTTTTCTACAACCTGAAGAGAATCTGCAGAAAAGCTATCGGCAAGCTACCGAAATTCTTCTGGAAGATTTTGATGTTGCCGTTCCGCAAGAGGAAGCGGTTGAACCAGAACCAGAACCAGAACCAGAACCAGAACCAGAACCAGAACCAGAACCAGAACCAGAACCAGAACCAGAACCAGAACCAGAACCAGAACCAGAACCAGAACCAGAACCAGAACCACGCAATGGTAGCCTGATTGCTCGCAGTCGAGAAATAGCACGGCTGGAAGCTGACCTGGCCAGCCAACAACAAGCCTGGAATCAGAGGCCCAGCGTTCGCCGGATCAGTTCAACCAGCGAAATGAGCAGTGAAGAAGCCTTTTATCTTCAGCAGTGGGAAAAACGGGTTGAAAGGATTGGCAATCTTAACTACCCGAAAGCAGCCAGAGAGCAAGAGCTGAGTGGTCGTCTTCGGCTGCTTGTGGCCATCAATGCTGACGGTAGTATTCGAGAGGCCCAGTTATTGACCAGCTCCGGCCATCAGCTTCTGGATACAGCCGCTCTGGATATCCTTAACCTGGCTGCTCCTTTTGCGCCTCTGCCAGCAAGTGTTCAGGAGCAAGCAGATGTTCTGGAAATTGTTCGTACCTGGCGTTTTGGCAGCAGCTGGCGGGCCAATTAGGCTTTCATTCCGCGTATAATTTGGCCAGAATCGGGTCAACCTGACAAAGAGAGAAATCTGTGACCAGTTTGCGAGACAATTTTCTACTAGCCATGCCCCAGTTGAACGATCCACATTTCAGTGGCTCGCTGACCTACCTGTGTGAACAGGGCAGTAAGGGTGCTTTGGGTCTGATCGTCAATAAACCCATGGATCTGATTTTTTCCGAATTGATGGAACAGATGCAGCTGCCCGGTGAATTCTGTAAGCAGGCCCATCAACCCATCTACCGTGGCGGGCCTGTCCATACTGATCGTGGCTTTGTGTTGCATACCGGCAAAGCTGACTGGAAAGCATCCATGCCCATCAGCGAGCAACTGACTCTGACAACCTCCGTGGATATTCTGGAAGCTTTGGCCGCCGATGAAGGGCCGGAAGATTTTTTGATTGCCCTGGGATGCGCGGCCTGGGAAGAAAATCAGCTGGAAAACGAGCTTAAAGAAAACTCCTGGTTAACCTGCCCGGCTTGGCAACAGGCGCTTTTTGAATTGCCTGCTGATCAGCGCCTGGATGCAGCGGCATCCAGTCTGGGAATCCAGCTGGATCTGATCAGTGGTCAGGTGGGACATGCCTGATAAATCGCGACCCAGGGTACTGCTGGCCTTTGATTTTGGCAGCAAACGCCATGGCGTTGCTCTGGGTAATGAATTGACGGCGACGGCCAACCCCCTGGATGTTATCCCTGCCAAAGACGGAATTCCTGCGTGGCAGCTTCTGGATGCACTGGTTGCTGATTGGCAACCGGATGCTTTTCTGGTGGGTCTTCCCCTGGAAGAAGATGGCTCTCCCACTCCTTTAAGCCAAAGAGCCAGCAAGTTTGCCCGGCGTCTTTTTGGCCGCTATGGCAAAAGCTGTTATGGAATGGACGAAAGAGGCACCACCAAAGCGGCCAAGCGTCTGGTGAAATTGGATGGTCACAAGGGTAACTATCGTCTTGACCCGGTGGATAGCCTGGCCGCAGCCTTTATACTGCAGGCCTGGCTGGATTTGAATCGACAGCCGCAAGAAGCAGGTGAGGCGGTGCGCTTTCTGGAGCCTATTGCGGGGCCTCAGGTCAGGAGTAATCAGTAGCCTTTTTGGGAGTAATATACTGGATGACAAGAACTCAAGATGAACTGCCACAACTCAATCCTCTGTTGGATCGCCTGGCCGCTTCTTTGCTGGCCAGAGTGAAGGAACACAAGATACCCGACCCTCTGTTGGTGGGAATTCATACCGGTGGCTATTGGGTGGCTGAAGTCCTGCGCAAAAAAATGCAGGTCAATTGGCCGCTTGGCGGTCTGGATATTTCCTTTTACCGGGATGATTTTACCAAAAAGGGTTTGAACCCCAGGGTCAAACCCTCCAGCCTGCCTTTTGCCACTGAAGATCAGCATTTGATTTTGGTGGATGATGTTCTTATGTCCGGGCGCACCATCCGTGCTGCCATGAATGAGCTCTTTGATTACGGCAGACCTGCTTCCATTACTCTGGTTACTCTGCTGGACTTGCCGGGCAGGGAGCTTCCCATTCAGTCCGATCTCGTGGGTCAAAAATTACAGCTGGCACCGGGACAAAGGATCAAGCTTTCGGGCCCTGATCCACTGGAGCTTAATCTGATCAGTGTAAAGGAGGAAGGCTCAGTATGAGTTATCCCGCCAACCCGCGCGATGTGCAGTTGACCGCTGATGGCCAGCTCAAGCATTTTTTAAGTATCAGCGGCTTGCCCAAAACCCTTCTGACTGAAATTCTGGATACAGCAGAATCCTTTGCCAATATGGGTGAGCAGTCAGTCAAGAAGGTGCCTCTGCTCCGAGGCAAAACCCTGGTTAACCTCTTCTTTGAAAACTCCACGCGCACCCGGGCCACTTTTGAACTGGCTGCCAAACGCCTGTCTGCAGATGTACTCAATCTGGATATCAAAACCTCCTCCACCGCCAAGGGTGAAACCCTGATGGACACCCTGCAGAATATGGAGGCCATGCATGCGGATCTTTTCGTGGTGCGTCATGCCGACTCCGGGGCAGCGCATTTTATTGCCAGCCAGGTAACTCCTAGAGTTGCCATCATCAACGCCGGAGATGGACGTCATGCCCATCCCACCCAGGCTATGCTGGACATGTTTACCATTCGTCGTCACAAGGGAGCCTTTGAAGGACTCAAGGTGGCGATAGTCGGGGATATTCTGCATTCACGCGTGGCCCGTTCCCAGATCAGGGCCTTAAATACGCTGGGTGTTGAGGAGGTACGCCTGGTTGCTCCCAACACCCTGTTACCGGTGGGTATAGAAGACCTGGGAGTCAAAATCCATACCTCCATGCAGGAAGGCATCAAGGGCGTTGATGTGGTGATCATGCTGCGTCTGCAAAAAGAACGCATGACCGGTGCTCTCCTGCCTTCAGAGTCAGAATATTATCGTCTTTACGGCCTGACCACCGAAAAGCTGGCTTATGCCCACCCTGAGGCGATCGTGATGCACCCCGGCCCCATTAACCGGGGTGTGGAAATTGAATCAGCCGTAGCAGATGGTTCACGTTCGGTTATTCTGCAACAGGTTGGCTATGGTATTGCCATCCGTATGGCAGTCATGAGCATGGCGGTCAGTGGGCAAACGCAGGAAAGGGCACAGATTTCATGAGACTTTCAATTCTAGGCGGCCGGGTTATTGATCCGGCTCAGAATCTCGATCAACAGCTGGATGTTCATCTACAGGATGGCAAGATTCTGGCGCTGGGTGACGCCCCACAAGACTTTGTGGCGGAACAAACTCTGAGTGCCGAGGGGTTGATCGTAAGCCCGGGCTTTATTGACCTTTCCTGCCACCTGCGTGAACCCGGCCCCAGCTACAAGGGTAATATTGCCAGTGAAACCCAGGCTGCCTTGGCAGGTGGTTTCACCAGTGTTTGTGCCCGTCCGGATACACAGCCACCCCTTGATAATCCCGCAGTCGTAAGGGTGGTCAGGGAAAAAGCCGAAGCAGTTGGTCAAGTGAGGGTTCTGCCGGTGGGTGCCTTGACCCAAAACCTGGAAGGCCAGTTACTGACCAACCTGTCCGGTTTACAGGCTTCCGGCTGCGTGGCTTTCAGTAACCTGCGATCGGCCATACAGGACAACCTGGTGCTGCGTCGCTGCATGGAATATGCAGCCACCTTTGATCTCCTGCTGATTTTTTACCCTGAAGATGCCAGTCTGGCTGCTGGCGGCTGCGCCCATGAAGGTGCCATGGCATCCCAGTTGGGGTTGCAGGGAATACCGGAAACTGCCGAGACCCTGGCCGTTGCCCAAAATCTGTTGCTGATAGAACAAACCGGAATCCGCGCCCATTTCAGCCATCTTTCGTCAGCACGGGCCCTGAAGCTGGTGACCGAAGCCAGGCAGCGAGGATTGCCCGTCAGCGCTGATGTGGCTGCCAGTCATTTGCTCTATACGGATCGCCAGCTGGAAGACTTTGACAGTAATTACCACCTGCAACCTCCGTTGCGAAGTGAAGCGGATCGCCAGGCCTTGATCCGGGGCCTGTCCCAGGGTGAACTCCAGGCAGTATCCAGTGGTCACTTGCCTCATGAGCAAGCCGCCAAGATGGCTCCTTTTGCTGCATCCGAGCCAGGCATCAGCAGCCTGGAAACTCTTTTGCCGCAACTGTTGTCTCTGGTGGAAGAAAACCTGCTGGATTATACCGCCATGCTGGCCAGCCTGACTTCCGGTCCGGCGGCCATTTTGGGTGAAAAACTGGGTAATCTGGAACCGGGGATGCCTGCCGACCTGACCCTGTTTGACCCGGAAAAAACCTGGGTACTCAATGAACAAAACGGCTATTCTGCTGGTCATAATACGCCTTGCTGGAACCGGGAATTGAAGGGGCGTGTCATGGCAACCCTGGTGGGAGGTGAGTTGCGTTACTCAGTCCCTGAAGATCCGGAAACTACCAAAACGGTGGAGACTGTTAAAGCATGAGTCAGAAAATAGATCCCTTCATGCCCAGACTTCTGGGTCAGGACTGGCAAAGACCCTTGGGTAAGATTGTTTGTGTCGGCCGCAACTATGCTGAGCATGCGGCTGAGCTGAATAACCCAGTGCCTGCCCAGCCTTTACTGTTCATGAAACCGGCAACGGCAGCCGTACAATTGGGTAAAGCACTTCAGCTACCGCTTGATCGCGGCCCGGTGCATTATGAAACCGAGCTGGCGCTGTTGATTGGCAAGCCCATCAGTAAAGCAGCACCGGATGAGGTTTTATCTGCTGTTGCCGGAGTTGGCCTGGCTCTGGATCTGACACTGCGTGAGCTGCAGTCACAGTTGAAACAAAAAGGACACCCCTGGGAACTGTCCAAAGCCTGGGATGGTGCTTGCCCCCTGTCGGATTTTGTACCGGCCAAGCAGGTTGAAAACTGGCAAGAGCTGGAGTTGTCACTGGCTATCAACGGGGAAGAAAGACAGAGAGGCAAAGCCAGCCAAATGCTGACCCCCATTCCGGAGTTGCTCAGTTATATCAGTCAGTATTTTACGCTTTTACCGGGTGACCTGGTAATCACCGGTACTCCCAGTGGGGTGGGTGAGCTGGCCAGTGGTGACCGACTGGAGCTGCAGTTAACCGGTTTGTTAACCAGCAAAACAGTGATTCTTTGACTGTAATATGACTTGACAGGAAACTTGCTAGCCTTATAGTGTTATTAATATCGGATTAAATTTTTTGGCTATTTTCCCTGTGAGGGTTTAGTCTGAAAATGGATCTATTAAAGGAGCAAGGGGACATGCTAGAAGCGAGTTTGGTCAAAGAACTGAGTCGTTATCGAACATTGCCGGACAAGTTACGCTTTCTGGGCGTTCGTATTCGCCAGAAAAACACCCATGTTGAGCGCTTTTCTGTTGCTCTCTACCAGCCGTCTACCGACAAGGTAAGAACCTTCTTTACAACCAGCCCGACCCAGGAAGCCATTAGTCACTATGATTTCCCTCTGGTTGAAGCCTGGTCGCTACGCCAGATTGCTCTGCAACGGCATCCCAGAGTGATCAATGATCTCACCCAGTTGTTGCCTCCTATACAAACCGGCAAGGTTAACCCTCATACAGAAAAGCTGGTTGAGCAAGGCTGGAGATCCAGTTTCACTTCACCGCTTTTGTGTGGCAATGAGCTGATGGGCTTTGTGTTTTTCAATTCCCATACAGCCTATACTTTTCGGGGGGATCTGCTTAATGAACTGGAACTCTACAGCCAGTTGATCGCCCAACTGATCTACCAGGATCATGCTGCAATACGCACTCTGACCGCTGCCGTTCGTTCAACCATGGCTCTGTGTGCCGGTCGTGACCCGGAAACGGGCGGCCATCTGGAACGCATGGCCCAGTATGCACAATTGATTGCCGCCAATCTGGAACCAAAATGGACTTTCAGTGACCGTCAGATACAACACATGCTTTTGTTTGCACCTTTACATGATCTGGGAAAGCTGGCGGTACCGGATCGAATTCTTCTGAAAAAGGGTAAGCTGACTCATGAAGAGTTTCAGGAAATGCAGGGGCATACAACCCGGGGCATTGAACTGTTGGAGAATGTTGTGCGTACCCACGGTCTGGAAGATTTGCCGGATGTGAGGATGCTAAAAAATATTGTGCTGTATCATCACGAAAAAATGGATGGTTCCGGTTATCCGCAAGGCTTGAGTGGAGAAATGATCCCCATTGAGGCCCGTATTATTGCCGTGGCTGACGTTTTTGATGCTCTCACCAGTGAGCGTCCCTACAAAAAAGCCTGGCCTGTTCCTGTTGCACTGGAAGAGTTGCAACGCATGGCAGGCCAGCACCTGGATGCTGACTGCGTGGAAGCCTTACTCAGTCAACAACAGGTTGAGTATATTCTTGAACAGCTGCAGTCTGATGTTGTGGAAGCCTGAGTGACTATTCGAGATAGGTGTAACCACTCAGGCCTTCTTCAAACAGCTGCAGGAAGCGCACTTTTTCTTCAGGCTCGAGCTGACTGAGGTTTAATTGCTCCCGCAGAGCCTGAAGCAATTCGCCCGGGTTGAAATTGACATAACCCAGTACTCGGTCAACCGTATCGCCTTTGATGATATTTTCCAGCTGTGGTTTACCTTCATCATCCAGAACCACATCCACCGAATCGGTGTCACCAAAAAGGTTGTGCAGATCACCCAGAATTTCCTGGTAGGCACCGGTCAGGAAAAAACCCAGCAGCTTTTCTTCATCTTCAGACCATTCAGGTAAAGGCAAAGTGGTTTCCAGCCCTTGTCCATCGACATACTGATCAATGCGACCATCCGAGTCACAGGTAATATCCTGAATCACCCCGCGACGAGTCGGCGGCTTATCCAGGCCGGTTAGCGGCAGAACAGGGAAAACCTGCTTGATACCCCAGACATCCGGCAAAGACTGAAAGAGTGAAAAGTTGACGAATAGCTTGTCGGCCAGCTTTTCGTTGAGCTCATCATGAATTTCCCGATGGGCCCTATTGCTAAAGCTCAAGAGCTGCTGGATACGAGCCAAAGTGCAGGTGTAAAGGCGCTCGGCCAGTGCCCGACCACGAAGGTCAAGAAGACCATGAACATAGAGATCCTGAGCTTCGGACAAAGCCTGAACCACATCATGCCAGGTTTCCACCAGGGAGCGTTCATCCAGTTGGTCACCGACCTGTTCAAAGGCTCGCCAAAGTTCGTGAAGCACGGGTGCCTCTTCCTCGCCGGGAGGCTGGGGAGGAGTCAGGTCGGGCTGTTCCAGATCAATGACATTGGTGATCAGAACAGCATGGTGGGCCGTTAACGCCCGCCCAGACTCAGTGATCAGATGTGGGTGGGGAAGCTGGTTTGCTTCACAGACCTGATGCAGAGCATGCACTACATTATTGGCATACTCTTCCATGGAATAATTGATTGAGCATACACTGCGTGAACGCGTTCCTTCATAGTCCACGCCCAGACCGCCACCAACATCCACAACCTTGATCGGAGCATCCAGGGCCAGCAGTTCCTGATAAAAGCGACCGCATTCTTTTAAACCCCGTTGAATATCCCGGATATTGGCAATCTGTGAGCCCAGGTGAAAGTGCAGTAACTGCAGGCAATCCAGTGAGCCAGCAGCTCGCAGCTGCTCGACCATGGCCAGGATTTGACTGGCAGCCAGGCCAAACTTGGATTTTTCACCACCAGAGTCCTGCCAGTGGCCTTTGCCCAGGGATGACAAGCGGGCACGAACGCCCAAGCGAGGTTTGACCCCCAGCTCGCGGGCTTCCTTGAGTACCAGGGCCACTTCCGAGGGCTTTTCAACCACAATATAAACCCGATGCCCCAGACGTTCGCCCATCAAAGCCAAACGAATGTACTCGCTGTCTTTATAGCCATTACAAACCAGCGTGGAAGGGTGCCTGGCTGACAAAGCCAATACGGCCAGGAGCTCGGGTTTGCTGCCTGCTTCCAGGCCGACCCTGGCTTCTGCTCGTGCCTGACTTTCCAGTAATTCTTCCACCACCCGGCGCTGCTGATTGACCTTGATGGGGTAAACCGCAGTGTAGCCCCCCTGATAGCCATGGTTTTCCATGGCACGATCAAAAGCGGCGCAGAGACGGTTGACCCGATCCTGCAAAATATCAGGAAAACGAACCAATACCGGCAGGGCCAGGCCCGCAGAGCGCATCTCTTCAACCAGGTGGGTCAGATCCAACTGTTGCTGGCGTGTCGAAGAGGGCTGCACCTGTACACGCCCTTGGGCATTGACAGCGAAGTAGCCGCTGCCCCAATGCCGGATGTTGTAAACTCGGTTGGCGTCTTGCCCCTGGGGCAGGTTCATGAATACCTTCCTTATACAGCGTCTTTGCCGGTTTCACCGGTACGAATACGGATGACTTCATCCAAGGGCGAAACAAAAATCTTGCCGTCCCCAATTTTGCCAGTGTTGGCCACTTTGACGATAGCATCAATGACTTGTTCCAGCTGGGCATCGTCAACAGCAATTTCCAATTTGACCTTGGGCAGAAAATCAACCACATACTCTGCACCCCGGTAGAGTTCAGTGTGACCTTTTTGGCGACCAAAGCCTTTGACTTCGGTAACCGTGATGCCCTGAACACCCATCTCAGACAAGGCCTCACGGACATCGTCCAGTTTGAACGGCTTGATGATTGCAGTAACCAGTTTCATTGTTTTCTCCTCGCTTGAGCGGTTATTTACTTAAGGATAAAGGTTTAACGAAAAAAAGGGCACCCCAAAGGGTGCCCAAACTTCCATGCTCACCTGTTACAGTCAATCAAATCCTGCTTATTTAGCGCCCTTGGTAAACTCTGGATAGGCTTCCAGGCCACATTCAGCCAGATCCACGCCAGCATATTCTTCTTCTTCAGTAACTCGAACGCCCATGATGGCCTTGATGATGAACCAGACAATCAGGCTGGCAATGAAGACCCAGGCAAAGATACCCAGAATGCCGATGATTTGTGCAGCAAAACTGGCATCACCATTGGTAAGAGGAACAGCCAGAACACCCCAGATACCGACAACACCGTGAACCGAGATAGCACCGACTGGATCATCCAGGCGCAGCTTGTCAAGGAAGACGATAGACAGGACGACAATCACGCCACCGATAGCGCCGATCAGGGCAGCACCCTGGCCTGTGGGTGACAGTGGATCAGCAGTGATGGCGACCAGACCAGCCAGGGCACCATTCAGAGCCATTGTCAGGTCAGCTTTCTTGAACCAAACCTTGGAGAAGATCAGGGCTGCAATGACACCACCTGCGGCAGCAGCATTGGTGTTCACAAAAACCTGAGCAACGTTGTTGGCAGAGGAGATGTCTGACATTTTTAGCTCGGAGCCACCGTTAAAGCCAAACCAGCCCATCCAGAGGATGAAAGTACCCAGAGTCGCCAGTGGCATGTTGGCACCCGGAATGGCGTGAACTTCACCATTGGGACCGTATTTACCCTTACGAGCACCCAGAACCAGAACACCAGCCAGGGCAGCAGCAGCACCTGCAAGGTGAACGATACCTGAACCGGCATAATCAGAATAACCGACTTCAGACAACCAGCCACCGCCCCAGGTCCAGAAACCGGAAACAGGGTAGATGACAGCAGTCAGCACTACAGCAAAGGCCAGGAAAGACCAGAGCTTCATACGCTCAGCAACCGCACCGGAAACGATCGACATGGCTGTAGCCACGAAGACGACCTGGAAGAAGTAGTCTGAACGCATGGAGTAATAGGGTGCATCATCACCACCGGCCAGAACTGCATCCGTGGCATTCTCAGCACCAATCAGAAAGCCTAGGCTGGGGAAAATACCACCAGCAGGGCTGGAGTACATGATGTAGTAGCCTACAAACAGGTACATGGTACAAGCGATCGCAAACAGGGCGATGTTCTTGGTCAGAATTTCTGCAGTGTTCTTGGAACGCACCAGGCCAGCTTCCAGCATGGAAAAGCCTGCCGCCATCCACATGACCAGCACACCACAGATCAGAAAGTAGAAAGTATCAATTGCATACGTGATATGAAGAATGTCTTCCATCATAATTTCCTCGGTTGGTCAGCCAGTTACACTGCGTCGTTGCCACGTTCGCCAGTACGGATACGAATGGCTTCATCCACGGGGGAGACAAAAATCTTGCCATCGCCAATTTTGCCGGTGTTGGCTGCACTGATGATTGCTTCCACAACGCTTTCTACGCGTTCATCATCAATAGCCACTTCGATTTTTACCTTGGGTAGAAAATCGACGACATATTCTGCACCGCGGTACAGCTCTGTGTGACCTTTTTGGCGACCAAAGCCTTTGACTTCAGTCACGGTTATTCCCTGAATGCCTATCTCAGATAGGGCTTCCCGAACATCATCCAGTTTGAAGGGTTTGATAATGGCTGTTACCAGTTTCATGCCTGTATCCTCTCAGCCGGGTTCTCGATGGTGCTAGCAAGGTGCAGCACCGATTAAGCTTCATCCGATATAAAGCAGTGGTTGTGCCATAAAATAAATTTTCCAATATAAACAGTAGGATAGGTTTTTATGCTGGAGTGTCAGGGTCATGGTTTAGGCAAGACACCGATGATAAAGGCACCATTATGGAGCGCGCCTCTGCGCTTGTCTGGTGCACAAAACCCGGCTGCCAAAATACAGCGATATGCTAAGCTAGTGGCAAAGGAGAAATCACATGGTTAATTCAGAAGCAGTACAGCGTTTGACTCAGGAACTCAGTAGCCGTTTAAGCTCAGTCAGGCAGACGGCAACCAGTTCATCGGCCTTAAAGAGCCTGGTTCAGGAGGCTGTTGCCAAGCTGGATCTGGTGACTCGTGAAGACTATGATCGGCTTTTGCAGATTCACCAGCGTACACGCCAGAAAGTTGACGAGCTGTCGCAACGCCTGGATGAACTGGAAGCCGAACAAAAAGACAGCTGAAGAAGAGTTTCCAACGGACAGGGAGGTTGTGATGAGCCTGGCACTGGTAAAAACCCGAGCAACCTTGGGCCTGGAAGCCCCGGAAGTGCGAGTTGAAGTGCATCTGGCCAATGGTTTGCCCGCTTTCAACCTGGTGGGTTTGCCGGAAGCAGCAGTGAAAGAAAGTCGCGACCGTGTCCGTAGTGCCCTGTTAACAGCAGGTTTTGAGTTTCCCAGCCGTCGTATTACTGTCAATCTGTCACCTGCCGATCTGCCGAAAGAAGGTGGGCGGTTTGATTTGCCCATTGCCCTGGGCATATTGGCTGCTTCGGGCCAAATTACCCAGTCCAGCCTGGATGCCCATGAGTTTATCGGTGAGCTGGCGCTAAATGGTGAGCTGCGTCCGGTCAAAGGAGTTTTACCCACGGCTTTGGCTGTTGCCCGGAAAAAGGGCAGCCTGCTTCTGGCTGCTGAAAATGCTGCGGAAGCTGCCCTGGTCAGCCAGCTGCACGTCAAAGCGGCCAGCCATTTACTGGAAATCTCGGCTTTTTTATTGGGGCAACAGGAGCTGCCTCTGGCCTTACCGGAGCTTCCTGAAACTGTCAGTGAGAGCAGCTTTCCAGATTTAAGTGCAGTCAAGGGCCAGGCGGGTGCCAAGAGGGCTCTGGAAGTGGCCGCTGCCGGGGGGCATAATCTCCTGTTGACCGGCCCTCCGGGTTCCGGGAAAACACTGCTGGCAAGCTGCCTGCCCGGTTTGTTGCCCGAGCTGGATGAACAGGAAGCGCTTGAGGTCGCAGCCATCCAGTCAATTCGTCAGGGGTTTCAGGCCAGTCAATGGCGGCAAAGGCCTTTTCGCTCTCCGCATCACTCCAGCTCTGCTGTGGCTCTGGTGGGGGGTGGTAGCAACCCCCGACCCGGCGAAATCAGCCTGGCTCACCAGGGCGTACTGTTCATGGACGAGCTGCCGGAATTTCAGCGCCGTGTTCTGGAAGTTTTGCGGGAGCCTCTGGAATCCGGGAAGATTCATTTGGCAAGGGCTGCCCACAGGGCAACCTATCCGGCCAACTTCCTTCTGGTGGCGGCGATGAACCCGTGTCCATGCGGTCACCTGGGTGACCCTCATCAGGCTTGCAACTGTTCGCCAGGGCAAATCAGCCGCTACCAGGGGCGCCTGTCCGGCCCGTTGCTGGATCGTATAGACTTGCACCTGGAAGTGCCCGCTCTGCCACCGGAAGACCTCTGGAAACCTGCCTCGGGTGAAAGCACTGTTTCGGTGCGTGGCCGGGTGATCAAAGCAAGGCAGCAACAAAAGCAAAGAGCCGCTAAACTGAATTCGCAATTAACCGCGGCAGAGCTTGAAAATCAGGTAACACTGAAACTGGAACTGAAAGATCTGCTGAGTCAGGCCATGCGTAAAATGAATCTGTCAGCCAGGGCTGCACACAGGGTTCTTAAGGTGGCTTTAACACTTGCCGACCTTGAAGGCTCACACAGACTTGAGCGAAATCATTTACTGGAAGCTCTGGGCTACCGAAAATAAGGATTTCCAAGGACATTATGCTGTTTCCCAAACTTGATCAATTGGCGACCCCTGAGGTTATTAGCCTGCCGGATACAGCCAGTGTGCAGTCTGCACTCCAGCTGATGAGAGAACACCGGATACGTGCTCTGGTCGTGATTAGCTCCAAAGGCTACAAACTTTTGCATGCCCGGGATCTGGTCAGTTTTCATTTACAGGGTATCGATTTTTCCGTACCTCTGGCTCAAGTGCACTTGCCGCTGGCTCCCCAGCTTCTGCCGGATGCGGAAGTGGACGAAGCCATTCGCCTGATAGGTGTTCATCAGGTTGAGCAACTTTGTTTGGTTGATACTGAAGGTAAGCTACAGGGAATTGTCAGCTACACTGACCTGGTGCAAAACCTTGATCCTGAGCTCTTGGCAGAAAGCCAAAGCCTGGGTGAGCTTCTGCGTGGCGTTCAGGTTTTGCAGGTAAATAAAGAAATGCCTGCCAGAGTGGTTCTTTCCCTGATGCAGCAGCAACAAGTCAGTACTGCTCTGATCAGTGAGGAATGCATACCTTTGGGCATAGTGACACAAACAGATGTGATCCACCTTCTGGAAGCGGGTGATGATCTGATCCGGCCAGTGGAGCAAGTCATGTCCAGCCCGGTGTTCACCCTGCCAGCCAGCATCAGTATCCAACAAGCTTTGGCTTCAATTCGCGAGAAGCGCTTCAAACGCCTGGTGGTGGTTGATGACAGCAACCGGGTGGTTGGTTTGATCAGCCAGCAGGATCTGTTGAGCATTTATTACAACCAGTGGTTTGGTTTGCTCAAGCAACAGCAGGAAGAGCTCACCCAAGCCAACCAGGAGCTTTTACAACGTAATCAACTGCTATCCTTGGTTTTGGATGAAATCACTCATGCCGTACTGGTGATCCAGTCCAGCAATCGGGTGATGTTCAGCAACCAGGTTGCTGAACAGTTGTTGGGTTACAGCTCTTCGGCCCTGTTGGACACCCGCCTGGATCAGATCCTGGCCGGTAGTGCCCGGTCTTCCGAGTTGCAGGAGTTTTATGAGCGCCTGCGCCTGGGGTTGCAAGCCAGTGTCCAATGTGAACTGCTGCTGGATTCCGGTTCCAGTCAGCAGGTGAGTATTCAAGCCAAACCCCTGTTGGCAGGAGATGACCCTTTAGTATTGATTACTTTTATCCGTAAACTGGACAAGAACTCTTTGCACCCGTTGAATTAACATCAGGGAATCACGGGTTTTTTGATCTGTCTCTTGTTACATCGCCTGGCTCTGTAGCACAATCAAGGCATTACATAAAAAAATAACAGGATGCTTACCTTTGCTGAACCAGCTGAAGTCGTTTTTACAAACCCTGAGGGGCTTTGTTTTCTCTGCCATTATGCTTGTGACCCTGGTGGTTTTTCTGGGTGTCACCCTGGCGGCTTCCTTATTGTATGAAAATATTATTTCCCGCCAGGCTGAGCAGACATCCCAGGCTTTAGCCGAGCAGACTTTCAACTCCATGTTTCAGGTCATGCGCCAGGGCTGGACACGCCAGCAACTGGATACTTTCCTGGATGGAACCGCCGATGCTTTTTCAGACAGCCCCTATCAAGTGGAGATTTATCGTGGCCAGGTGGTTGAAGAACTGTTTGGCGGCATTGAGCAGCCGGCAACTGATGCGGCCATTCAAGAGGTTTTTGCAGGCAGTGGTGAGCGGGTCATTCATGACTCCGGACTGGTGCGTCGGGTTTTCCCCATGCAGGCCAGGGATGAATGCCTGAGTTGTCATGTGAATGCTGAAGTGGGTGATGTTCTGGGTGTAATCGACATTCAGCAGGATTTGAACCCCATCACGGCAGAAATGCGCCGCAACTATATTGCTCTCTTTTTAGGTTTTGGGCTGCTGGTTTTTATCCTGGCAGCGGCTATTACCGGTTATGTATCCAGACGAATCAACTACTCGACCCAGGAATTCAAGCAGCGGCTGGAGCAGGTCAACTCGGTGACCGACTTCAAGAAACTGGACATCAGCCAGGGCAACTTTGAGTTCACCGAACTCAATCAGGCCTTTACCAGTGTCAATTATCTGGTGGAGCAGCTCAAGGATGTGGCTGTTGACAAGGATATTCTGGAGTTTGAAATTCGTCTGCTGGAAAAATTCATCATCACCTCGGATATCGTGCGTGACTGGCGAGAATTCATCAAAGACCTGCTGATTGATATCAACACCATTCTCGAAGCGCACTCATTGGTGACAGTTTTCCAGGTCGAAGATGAAGGCTATGAACTGGAGATTTTCTGGCGCTACCAAGTGACCGAAGAAACACGCTCCCAGTTTGAAAAGGTGGTGCGTCAACAGCTGGAAAAAAGCTCCCACTTCCACAAGGAAGCCCCCATTCTGGGAATTATTCACCATATTGCCGACCCCAGCATTGAAGAGCATGTTTCCCAGGCTACCCTCACGCTTCAGGATATCGATCTGCAAACCAAGTCCCTGTTGTTGGAAACCCCCAAAATTGGTGGGGTTGTGGGGATTGGTGTGCAATCGGAAATTGCCCGCGACCCTATTCGCCATATGGTGATTGGCAGTATTCTGACGACCCTGCTCAACCTGGTTGGTTCAGTGAAGGCCATCTACAAATACACCAAGGACCTGGAGTATTACGCCACACGCGATCCCCTGACAGGCCTCTATAATCAGCGGTTGTTTCGTGAATTGCTGGGTTATGAAATTGGACGTTCCCAGAGACACAAGAGCAGTTTTGGCCTGGTCATGCTGGATCTGGACAATTTCAAGAACGTCAATGACCGCTATGGTCATGCCTTTGGTGACCAGTTTCTGCAGGCTTTTGCCAAGACACTCGAAGAAGCCGTCAGGCCGGGTGATATCCTGGCTCGTTATGGTGGTGATGAATTTGTTCTGGTGCTTCCGGAAGCCAGTGAAGAGCAGGCTCACAGCGTTGCCCAGCGTATTACCCAGCATCTGGAAAAGCTCTCTCTGATTACTCCGGAGGGTAATAAAGTCAGGGCGACCAGCTCAATCGGGATTGCCATCTATCCCACTCACAGCCAGAACCCCGCTGATCTTTTTGTCATGGCCGACAACATGATGTACAAGGCCAAACGCAGTGGTAAAAATGCCATTGCCGTACCGGATGAGAATGAAGTGGCTGAAGTCTTTCGGGAAGTCGGTGAGAAAAACGAGATGATCCTGAATGCACTGCAAGAAAGACGCATAGTGCCTTACTTCCAGCCCATCATCGATCTTAAAACCGGTGAAATTGCCATTCACGAACTCTTGATGCGAATCCGTGAAAATGAGCAGATTATTTCTGCCTATGAATTTATTGATGTGGCTGAAAAAATCGGTGTGGTTCACAAGATGGATTACCAACTGATTGAGAAGGCTTTTGAACAGATTGAAGAACAAGGCTATCAAGGACAGATTTTTATTAACCTGTCACCCCGCTCCCTGATCATTGGTGAATTCATAACCAAGGTGCATTCGCTGGCAAGAGCGCATAACCTGGAAACGGAACGAGTGGTTTTCGAGCTGACGGAAAGGGAGACGGTCAGTAATATGGCGCTGCTGGAGAAGTTTGTATTGGATTTGAAGATGGAAGGTTTCAACTTTGCCATCGATGACTTTGGCTCAGGCTTTTCCTCCTACCACTACATCAAACACTTCCCTATTGATGTCATCAAGATTGAAGGTGAGTTTATCCGCAATATGCTTCAGGATGATAAATACATGGCTTTTGTGAAAAGTATTGTCACCCTGGCCCAAAACCTGGGCATGAAGACGATTGCCGAATTCGTTGAAGATGAAGAAGTGTTGCAGGCTATACGTGACCTGGGAATAGACTACGCACAAGGCTACTTTGTAGGCCGCCCCAGTCAGGAACTGATCAGTAGCGACCCAAGGATGGATGCTTTCTTCAACAACACCTAGCTCTCACTAACGCAGGTTGTTGAGGATATTCAGCGAAGGTGCGGCCTGGTTCAGAGTGTAAAAATGGATGCCAGGCGCACCCCCATCCAATAGCTGCTGGCAAAGTTTGCTGATGACTTCTTCGCCAAACTGTTGAATGGATTCACTGTCATCGCCATAGGCTTCCAGCTGTTTGCGGATGTAGCGGGGAATTTCAGCACCACAAGCATCCGAAAAGCGCGCCAGCTTGGTATAGTTGGTGATGGGCATAATTCCAGGGATGACGGGAATATCGACTCCGAGTGCTCGAACCCGATCCATAAAATAAAAATAAGCATCCGCATTGAAGAAATACTGGGTAATGGCGCTGTCTGCACCGGCTTTGCATTTACGCACAAAGTTTTCCAGATCGGCTTCGAAGCTGGGTGCCTGGGGATGGGCTTCAGGATAGGCAGCCACTTCAATAATAAATTCCTGTCCGAATTCTTCACGAATAAAACTGACCAGCTCATTGGCATAACGCAGCTCACCCCCCATTCCCATACCGGATGGTAGGTCTCCACGCAGGGCAACCACGCGTTTGATGTGGTTTTCTTTATAGGTGTTCAGAAGTTTTCTGAGTTCCTCACGGCTGGCCCCAATACAGGACATGTGGGGGGCTGCATCTATGCCGCTTTCCCGTAAAGTCAGAACTGTTTGCAGAGTGCCATCCTGAGTTGAGCCGCCTGCACCATAAGTAACGGAAAAAAAGTCAGGCTGGGTTTTGGCCAACTGGTCGCGCACCCCCAGAAGTTTGTCCTGGCCTGCCTGGGTTTTGGGCGGGAAAAATTCAAAGCTGATGGGAACGCTGAGATGTGACATGGGTAAAAATCCACCGATAAACGAAAGCCAACCAGCTTACTCTGTTGGCTCTATGAATAAAATGCTTGCAGGCTGAAATTTTTGGCAGTCAATATGAATGAAATTCATCCACCCTGCTTGCGACCCAATAGGGTGGCCAGCCAGATGCCGGTAAAGATAAAGGCAATTCCCGCCCAGTGGAAAGCCTGTAAGCGCTCGCTCAGAAATACGCTGGCCAAAAGGATGCCCCATACCGGAATCAAGTGAATAAAATAACCTGCCCGGTTCGGAGTCAAAATCTCCACCCCTTTGTTCCAGAACAGGAAGGCGGCAATGGAGGCAAAAAGAGCGACATAGCCAATACTCAGGAAGCTGGTTTTATTGAACGCCAGGGTGCGTTCCAGTACCCAGTGTTCATGCAAATAAAAGGGTGTTAAAAACAGCCAGCCCAGCACGACAGTCAACCCAAAAAAAGCCATACCGGGCAAACCGGGAGGACGGCGACGCAGTAAGGCGGAATAAAGCGCCCAGCAGATTACGGCACTGAGAATCCAGAGGTTGCCGCTGCCCGCACCCAGTTGAGTCAATAAATCGAGGGGCGATCCTTTGCTGACTAAAACCCAGATGCCTATCAGGGAAACCAGCATGCCAGCAATTTGTAATGAATTGACTCTTTCTTTGTAAAGCACCCAGGAAAATCCCAGGATAAAAATCGGGCAGGCTGAAAGCAGCAGGATGGCATTGCTGGCTGGGAGGCTTTGTAGGCCCAGATAAACCAGAGTATTAAAACCCGTGACACCGAGCAAAGACATCAGGGCCAGCAGCTTCCAGTTGTCCAACAGTACAGACCTGGCTTGCCATAAAGGCCGGATGACAAAGGGCAGAATGATAATCAGCGCCACCAGCCAGCGCCACCAGGCCAGGGCAATAGGAGGAATGTCGGCATGAACTGCCCGACCGACCACAAAATTGCCCCCCCAGAAAAGGGTGGTCAGTATCAAAAGCAGATAAGCCAGCCACTCTGACTTTTTAATGGTTGATTCTGAAGACATGAGCTGAGCACCAAATCAGAGATGGCAAAGCGCCATCTTGAGTGTTTTGCTCAAGAATATCATGTATTCTTGCCCACTTATGAGGAAATTTGAGCACAGGAAAAGTGCGTCAGCTAATCTACTACCTACTGATAATTATAAGAGGGCTACCAAGTGCAGGCTATAGCGCTGATCGTCCGTATTATTAGCCGGTTCAACATTCTGATCGGGCACTTTTTCTCCTGGTTTTCCCTGGGCATAGTGCTGGTTTGCTTTACCGTTGTTGTGCTGCGCTACGTTTTTTCTTCAGGAGCCATCTGGTTGCAGGATCTTTACGTCTGGCTTAACGCCATGATGTTTATGGGGATCTCTGGCTATGCTCTTTTCAATAACTCCCATGTCCGCGTCGATATCTTTTATCGTCCAGCTTCACGTCGCCACAAGGCCAGAGTCGACATGTTTGGTAGTCTTTTCTTTGTCGCCCCCTTTGCCTGGGTGCTGGTTTATTGGAGCCTTCCTTATATTCAGCGCTCCTGGCAGTTTATGGAGGGGTCGGCCAATTTTGGCGGCATGCCGGGGCTTTATGTTGTGAAAAGCTTTATTCTGGTCTTTGCGTTTGTGGTTGCAGCGCAAGCTCTGGCAATGTTTTTGCGCGGAGTGCTGGTGTTAATGAATAAAGAGCACTTGTTGCCTGAAGAATATCGTTACCAGGAGGATCAGTAGATATGGATTATCAGCTGGTAGGTGAAATACTTTCGGTCATGATGTTTTTTGGCATCATCGGTGTTTTGATGCTGGGCTATCCGGTGGCTTTCTCACTGGCCGGGGTTTCTTTATTTTTTGCAGGGGTTGGTTATCTCCTGGGTGCTTTTGATCCTTCCAATTTCAGTAGCCTGGCCTCCCGCTATGTTGGTGTCATGCTCAATGAGGTGCTGGTGGCTGTGCCCCTATTCATTTTTATGGGGATGATGCTGGAGCGCTCAGGTATTGCCGAAAAGCTGTTGATCACTATGGGGCGCCTGTTTGGCACTTTGCGTGGTGGCCTTGGGCTTTCGGTCATAGTGGTAGGTGCTCTTCTGGCCGCTTCTACCGGTATTGTCGGGGCAACTGTGGTAACCATGGGGCTGCTGTCTCTCCCGGCCATGATGCGAGCTGGTTATGATCCGCGCCTGGCCAGTGGTGTTATCTGTGCTTCGGGTACACTGGGACAGATCATTCCGCCCTCAACGGTGTTGATTTTCATGGGGGACATGCTTTCCGGTATCAATGCCCGGGTGCAGATGGATATGGGCAACTTTGCGCCCACCCCGGTCTCTGTCGGGGACCTTTTTGCAGGTGCCTTCCTCCCGGGTCTGATGCTGGTTGGCCTTTATATGTTGTGGATGATTATTAAAGCCGTCAAAGACCCGAAAAGCTGCCCTTCACTGGTGATTACCGATGAAGATAGACGCAACCTGGGCAGGGATATCTTGACCAGCCTGGTGCCACCTTTGATGCTGATTCTTGCTGTTCTGGGTTCGATCCTGACGGGCGTTGCCACCCCGACGGAATCGGCTTCCGTCGGTGCCGTGGGGGCGATGTTCTTGGCGGCTTTACGCAAAAAGCTGACCCTGACCAGTCTGCGTCAAGCGATGTTGGCAACGGCCAATACCACAGCCATGATTTTTATCATTTTGCTGGGGGCATCTGTTTTCTCTCTGGTCTTCAGGATGCTCGGTGGTGAGGAGCTGGTTAATGATTTCCTCAACAACTTGCCAGGCGGAAAACTGGGTGCGATCCTCTTTGTCATGCTGTTGATGTTCTTTCTGGGCTTTATTCTAGATACCTTTGAGATCATCTTTATTGTCTTGCCGATCACGGCCCCGGTGCTTTTGATGATGGGAGTTGACCCTGTCTGGTTGGGTGTCATGGTTGCGGTTAACCTGCAAACCAGTTTCTTGACACCACCTTTCGGGTTCTCGTTATTTTATCTGCGAGGGGTTGCCCCCGGCGAGGTATCCACACGCATGATCTATGAAGGGGTTTTACCTTTTGTGGCTTTGCAGCTGATCGCCATAGGCTTGTTGGTTGCTTTTCCGGGTATTGTCACCTGGCTGCCTGATTTGCTTTACGGCAACTAAGCAAATTACGCTCAATAAAAAACCCCGCTCAGTTGAGCGGGGTTTTTACGTCACAGTACCAAGAACGGTTTAACTGTACTTGATGTACTTCTCACGAGCCAGGCCAAATTTCTGGTCCACCAGCTCAGTACGTGTACGCAGCAGGTTGAAGTTTTTCACATAACTCTGTGCTGTTTCACGAGTTAGTGGGTCCTTGTGCTCTCTCAGCTCATTGATGATATCCATGGCCGCATTGGCACCGGCTTCGAGAAGGTCTTCAGGGAAAGTTCGCAGGTTGACACCATGCTCTTCAACCAGCTTTTTCAGGGCGATAGGATCATTGGCATAGAAGTCGGAAGCCACCTGATCGTATTCCGCCTGACAGGCAATTTCCACGATTTCCTGAAGATGCTTGGGCAGCTCAGAGAACTTGGACTTGTTGACCACCAGTTCGGTAGCCAGGCCAGGTTCGTTGAAGCTGGGCAGGTAGTATTCCTTGCAGATCTGGTGGAAACCCAGGGCCAGGTCGTTATAAGGCCCCACAAACTCGGCTGCATCCAGGGCGCCGGATTGCAATGCCTGATAGATTTCCCCGGCAGCCATATTGACTACGTTGGCACCCATGCGACTCCAGACTTCACCGCCCAGGCCGGGAGTACGGAAGTTGATACCTTGAACATCATCCAGGCTTTTGATTTCCGAACGGAACCAGCCGCCGGCCTGAGTGCCGGTATCACCGGACAAAAAGCCTTTGACGCCGAACTGGTCATAGACTTTGTCCCAGATTTCCTGGCCACCCATGTAACGAATCCAGGCGGACAGCTCGCGTGAAGTCATGCCATAGGGCACACCGGTGAAGAAGGAGGTTGCCGGGCTTTTGTTCTGCCAGTAATAGGCAGCACCGTGACTCATTTCGGCTGAGCCTTCAATAACCGCATCAAAAGACTGCAGGGGTGGCACCAGCTCACCAGCAGAGTAAACCTTGATGGTCAGTTCACCACCGGACATGGCGGTAATACGATCGGCCAGGCGTTGTGCACCCACACCCAGACCGGGGAAGTTGCGTGGCCAGGTGGTGACCATGCGCCAAGTCCTGCGGCTTTGTGCAATGGCGGGTGCAGCAACAGTGGCGGTGGCCGCAGCACCAGCACCCAGAGCGGCTGTCTGGATAAATTTGCGGCGACCTGTATTGAGTTCTTTGTTTTTCATGTTGGGAAAGCGGTGATTTGCAACCCAGTTGTCCAAATAGCTGCACTTAAGCAGCCTGTTTGTTGCGCTCAATTTCCTGTAATTTTCCAGGGTTGAGCGATACGGCTCCGGCAACTTCCCAGTTTCGAATGTCACCAGACCAACGCCTGGGATTCAGGCTCTTTGCTCG